>Ga0209794_1000007_pt1 | contig 655890 bp, 522 predicted proteins | sample EBPBio232013_DNA_FD_185869 | JGI IMG/M metagenome (GOLD analysis project Ga0209794, IMG submission 185869) | Wastewater treatment Type I Accumulibacter community from EBPR Bioreactor in Madison, WI, USA - Reactor 1_5/23/2013_ DNA (SPAdes)... | ecosystem: Engineered > Bioreactor > EBPR >...
TTTCCGGTTACAGAAGCTTTCTTTCCTGTGGCTGCTTCTTCCATGAAGAGGATCATGGCTGCTGAAACGAGGGCTTTTACATCGCCGTCTCTTCTGCCGTCACTGATGATCTCTCCGAGTTTCGAGAGAGCACTGTTGGAGGAACCGAATTCAGCCTTGAAATCGATCTTGTTTACATTGACAATTTTGGACGCAACATTTGTGGGGCTCTTAATGATCTTTGGTGGCTTTTGTGAGAAACCTGCAAAGTTGAGCAGAAATAGTGCTGCCAATGCGAATGCGAAAAATCTGGTGTTGATTTTCATTGTGATACCTTTGTTGTTGGTGATTGATGATTGTTTGTTATAAACTGAATTAAAGATTTTCATTATGAGTCTTTAACCGAAGTCACTAAATTGTTGTTCCCGGGTTTTTGACTTGTCGCTTTTCAGTGTGACACAGGTAACACGACTACTTAAAAACTATGGCATTCACAATTTCGTTTATAAGGTTTTCGAGATTATTCGAACTTCCTGTTTTGGTAAATGACTTTACTGTGTTTTTATCCTTTACGATTTTGAATGTCACTTCCACTTTATCTCCCTTGACGGTGTATGTGCCGGTCAGTTTCATGGCACCGGGATAGCTTTTCACATTCCAGAAAATCAGTCTCGCTGCTGTGCCCAGTTCAGAAATTGATGAAAGACGATCATCGATTTTCTCGGAAAGGGAAAGAACATCAATGAGATCGTTTGCATCGAGAAAGACGGAATTTACAAATACAGGTTTTTCCTGTGCCAGAGGTATCAAAGCCTTCTCTTTGTCATCGAGTATGCCAATATCGAAACTTTCCGCACCTTTTGGTGAAAAGATTCTGGGCTCCTGAATTCCACCGATACCTTCAGCGAGCTTTGGCACCATTTCACGGGCATGTTGCATAAGGAGGCTGATATCAATCGATTTGTTGTCTTTAAGGGCAAGTCCTCTCATCCCGGAAAGAATGCTGTAGGTGAGGAGACCCTGGCCGTATTTGCTTGCTTCGTAGCTTACAGCATCGGCAGCACTTCCAGTAATGATGTGAAGTCCGGTTCTGTCCTTCATCCTTTCCATGGCTTTTACTATGGAACTCGAGATATCCCTTTTTTCAGCGAGGTTGTCTACCAGTTTGCCCGAAGCACAGGCGTCAATAATAAGAACCTGCTTTAAGGCAGCGACATTTTTAAGCATTTCGATCATCTCACTTCCCGAAATGGTGGTGGACTTTCTGACCGCTTCGTCCTTGTAAACTTCGGGATTTGGTGAGAAGGCATCCTGTGTGAGGTAATAGAGATCGCTTTCGTCTCCACCGAGGTTGATTCCGTGTCCTGCAAGATAGACCACAATTACATCTTCGGAATTTGCTTTTTTGCCTATGTCTGTAAATGTTTTTTGGATGTTTGCCTTTGTGGGCATTGTTCCGTTCTTGTCATCGGTGGAAAGGAGGTATTTATGAGTTTTTTCTTTTGTGAAAAGATGTTCAGCACCAAGGGAGGTGGCGGTCATAAAATCCTTCGCATCCTTTCCCGCATATTTGAGATCGAGTTTGTCACCGGTATAATCACCAACCCCGACCGATACAATAAATATTGAAGGGGCAAGATTTGGTTTCTCATAGATGAACTCTGCCACATCGCCCGAAGATGAGAGTGTGCCCGACTCATTCCAGGTTACCACCTCGAGTTTGTTTTCACCATTGACAAGGTACGGATGATTCTTTATATCGATGGTAATAGTGGCATTTTTCTGTTTTGGATTGATTTTGCCATCTCTTGCATCAGAGGACATCTCTTTCCCGTTGAGGAATATCTGGAGTTTACCGATACCTCCACCTTTGTTTTCTATTGAGACCTTGACTTTCCCGTAGTTTTCCCTGAATTCGAATTCCGACACTTCGGGCCAGAGTTTTAATTCCTTGTCGATTGCTTCGACAAAACGGAGCTGTTCTTCATTCATCATCTTTTCAAAGAGACCCGGTTCCCAGTATTTATCTTTCAACTGGCTGAAAGCAATCACATCGAGTCCCTGGACATAGTACATGCTTTCCATCGCTCCGGGGGATGCATCAAAAAGCCCTCCGGGGTGAAGAACAACCCAGTCATTTTCACCGAAGGATGCAAAGGAGAAGAGTTCAACACCGGTAGCTATGTCGTAAAAAGTCAGGAGACTGTTTTTGTGAGAGATCAGAAGCCCTCTTTTGAAAGAAAGATCGAAAGCCAGACCGGTCAACGGGTATTTCTTTACCATCTGACCGGAAATGGCATCCCAAATGATTGCCAGCTTGTCTTCGCTGAATGTGATAACCTGTTTACCGTCAGGGCTGAATGCAACGAGATTGACGGGCTCCGGATGACCTTCCAGGGTTAAAAGCTCCCTGCCGGTTTGTACATCCCAGATTCTGACAGTATGATCGAGTGAGCCTGATACAATTTTTTTCCCGTCCGCCGAAAAGGCAACAGCCATAACAAACGAATGATGTCCCGTAAAAGATTTAAATTTTTTCCCTGTAAACGGGTCGATAAGAAGAACCAGACTGTCCCTCATTGCCGTTGCTATGGACTTGCCGTCAGGACTGAATGCAAAAGTCTGCATGTCACCGTACAACCATTTATACCTGTTTATTTCAGCGCCTGTTTCTGCATTAAAGACAACTCCTGAAGAATCATCCGTTATGGCTACAATTCTTTTTCCATCTGGACTGTAAGCAGCCTTGTAAATAAAAGCTGAAGCGAGTTTCATGTCAGAGATAATTTTTTTAGTAACCGGATTCCACTCAAAAATATTCTCGTTCCAACCTGTTGTAAGCACTTTTTCACCGTCCGGACTAAAGGAGGCAAACCATCCACCGGGGATTCCATCACCGAGTTTCCCTTTGATCTTTCCTGAAAGAGCATCCCAAACCCTGATTGTTTCGCCTTCTGAGAGAACCACAATTTGCTTTCCGTCTTTGCTGAATTCGGCACTTCTTACGGATGCGGTACCACCTTTGAATTCACGGACAGTGGCTCCTTTGTCGAGATCGTATGTGAGGACACGCCCGTTATAATCCCCGAATGCTGCGGTTTTTCCGTCATTGCTAATGGTGGTGGCGCCAACGAGTGACGGCATGTCGGAAACCAGACTGACCATGCCGAGCGTATTCATGTCCCAAACCACGGGGTTCGCCTGAAGATAGGAGACAACGAGTTTTTTTTCATCGGGAGTAAACAGCATGTCGCACAGATTACCCGGATTTTCGAGGAAGTAAACAATTTCATTGAGAAGTTTACCGGTCTCCGTTTGCCAGATACGAATCGTATCACCCTGATTCGAAGTCAGAAACAGTTTGGAATCAGGACTGAAAATTGCTGTGTTTTCGGCATCGGGCTGTCCCATAAATTTACCGGCAAGTTTTCCTGACTTCACCTCCCAAAGTCTAACCACTCCATCCATTGAAGTGGTGAAAAAGTATTTTGAGTCGGGTGAGAATCCCGTTTGGAGGGGCCATGGAGAATCATTTTCAACAGTTAAAACAGTTTTGCCGTTTGAGGCATCCCAGATTATTACAGTCTTGTCCCACGATAGCGTAACGATTAATTTACCGTCAGGGCTGAATTTTCCCGATTCTATGGTTCCGGTTTGTCCTTTGAGAGAAAATGCAACTTCACCTGTATTTACATCCCAGACATTGGTTATTCCCTCATAACCCGTCACCAGCACTCGTTTACCATCGGGACTGAACTGCGCACCTGTAATGGAGACAGTATCGATATAGAGATTGTGCAGGAGCATTCCTGTGGCAGTTTCCCAGATTTTTACCGACTTATCCCACGAGTGGGTAAGAAATCTGGTTCCATCGGGGCTGAAACATGCACCGTTAATTTGTTTCGTATGACCCGTCATGGTTCGCAGAAGGTACCCGGTTTTAATATTCCAAAGCTTGGCTGTGTTGTCCCAGCTTGAGGAAAGGAGAAGACTGCCATCGGGGTTAAAATCCACAGAGCGGACAATATCCTTGTGTCCAACGGGGAGAATGAGTTCGGGTTTATTCTGTGAAAAACAGGCTGGAACAGCGAGGAGTAAAAGGAAAAACACTCTCATCGGAGTACTTTCAAATAAAAATTGATCATTTTTGCTTTTATAAGACTAAAAATAATCAAAAGCAGGAACAGAGCAAAGAAATTTAAAAAAATATCATTAGGTTGTGATTCAGGATATAAATTATCTTGCCGGGAATACATAAGTTTGGTCAGGTGACACTTCCAACCGCCTGGAAGGAAGTGTGGATACCCACTTTTTTATTGGCGTTGGAATGAAAAATTTTTTTGTTATTGTTTCCTTCAGTCTCGCGTTATCCTTTACATTCCCTGTGGAAGCTCAGGTCAGCCAAGGCAGGAAATGTCTCATAGTTGCCATAGGCGACTACAAATATCTCAAACGAATCTCCTCCGAAAATGACATCCCTCTGATAAAATCAGCACTTGAAAAGCAGGGATTCAAGGATTTTCGCATTCTTGAAAACAGTCAGGCTACGAAAAAGAACATACTCGCAGAGCTGACCAGACTCGAAAAAGATACCAAGGCGGGTGACATGGTTGTGATCCACTTTTCTGCTCACGGACAGGGAATTCCCGATGACAACGGTGACGAACCGGATGGTGTGGATGAAAGCATCTGCTGTTATGGAGCGGAGCAGTACCTTTCAGATACCTACAGGGGTGAGGAGCACATCCGGGATGATTTGCTAGGGGAAAAACTCGACAAAATCAGAGAGAAGGCTGGAGAAAAGGGGCAGGTTCTGGTTTTGCTCGATGCGTGCTTTTCGGGTTCGGGTACAAGGGGCGAAGGAAAAGTATCCCGCGGGATCGGAAATCTATTGATAAAAAAGGGCTCGGTTGTTGAAAAAGCGATTAAGGACGGTCTCACATTCGGCGAAAAGGATTTGACAAAAGGGAACGGCAAGCTTTCACCCATGACTGTTCTTTCAGCAGCAAGAGCCGATGAACTGAATTACGAATATCTCGATCAGGGCTCCCTGTCTTATGCTTTCAACAAAGCTCTCACCAGTAATACCGGAAAGGAAGTGTCATACAGGTCACTTTTTGCCGGAATAATCTCCACCATGTCAACGATAGTACCGTATCAGAATCCTGTTGCAGAAGGGGAAGGAATCGACCTCCCCGTTTTTGGAGAAGGATTGACAGTGGCTCCTGAATATTTCAATGTACTGGAATTTGATCATGAAAAAAAACTTGCTCTCCTCTCGGGTGGAAAGATCGCCGGCATATATCCATCGTCAAAAATTGCTTTTTACAAGGCAGGAATGACCGATACCACGGGGCAGATGCTTTATTTTACCGGTGAGGTTGTTTCTTCAGGCTCCCTTACATCGATAGTGAAGCTTCAAAAACTTCCCGGCGATCTGACACCACAGGCTGTCTGGTGCTGGTTGCGGGAGGCTTCACTTCCCCTGGACACAGTAAAAATTGCGATAAAAGGGGATGTGTTGCAAATTCTTCCAAAAGGTTTTCTCGAAGATGTGAAGAAATTCAAACTCGCCAAAATTGTTGACAAAAAGGATGCAGGTGATTTGTCAATAGAAAAATCAGAAACTCCGGGGCTCTTTAAAGTAGTCTCAACCGGTACGGGCACTGTCCTGCTTGATGAAACAAAAGATGAAGCCAGGCTGAAGCAAGTGATCCGGAATTTCACCAAAGCTCGCCTATTTGAATCGATGAATTTCAACTATCCCGATATCACACCCGGGATGGAACTGATTCCGGTAAGGTTCGACAAGGATAAAAGAAAAGTTACCGATACACTTCAGATTAAAGATTATTTCAAAGACGGGGTGTTGACTGTGGGTGACGATAATTATTTCATGATAAAAATCAGGAATACGGGAGAAAGGAAAGCGTTTTTTAACATCGTCAGTATCGAAGAGGATTCCAGAATAATGCTGTTGATTCCATGGCTGAAAAAAAACGAGAGCCCTGCAAATTACTTCATCGAGCCGGGAGAAGAATTTGTTATACCAAATTTTGTATATCGATTCAGAAACAAGTCTCCTTTCAACTACACATCGGAGACCATTAAAATTATTTTTACTCTTCAGCCACTTGACCTCAGGTATGCTTTCATGCGCTCTGCAGGTGATGATCCGGGTAACTATGGCGGCAACAATTCCATTCTTGAAGAGATAATGAAAATGGATGACGGATTTATGAGCAGAGGAACGCTTGATGTCCTGCAGGATGAAAAAATATCCACATTTAAAATCACAATCCGTAAAAAACGGTTGTGAAAAAGACTTTAAAAAAACAGACAGTATCATGAAAACTAAAATTTTCTTTTTGTCATTTCTCCTTTTGTCGGTTCCACTTTTTTCACAGACGGGGGAGGAGTATTACAATACTGCATACGAATTTTACAAATCGAACGACTTCAAGAATGCATTGATAAATGCTGAGAAGGCAATTGCGATTTTTGAGGAAGACGACGACCTTGTTCCCGAATACTACTATGCAATTCTGGTAGCTGCTTTTTCATATAATGCTTCTTCAAATTTTGCAAAAGCGGCGACATTACTCGAGAAAGGAATGAACAGCTATTCCGAAGGTGATGACGCGATTTATGCGACAATAATAAGCACTCTTGCTCAGGCATGGCAGGCACTGGGTAGGGTCAAAGAAGCCGAGGAACTGCTTCTTAAGGCGATTCAAATAAACGAGGATATCTATGGAGAGGAAAGTTCCGAGTATGGGAAGGCACTGACAAATCTCGCGACACTTTACTTTATCCAAAAGGATTTTAGTAAGAGTGAGACTCTTTTATTAAAAGCTTCAGATATTTACAAAGCTGTTTACGGTGAAGAGCATCCATATTACGGTGGAAGTCTAAATAATCTCGCGACTTTATACAGAGACATGGGAAATTATTCAAACGCCGAACCACTCTATCTGGAAGTGATTGGTATTTTCAAGAAGGCTTTTGGTGAAGAAGATGTTAATCTTGCAGACCCCTTCAATGGAATCGGGATGCTTTATTACTATTTGGGAAATTACAACAAAGCGGAATTTTATCTCTCCCGTGCAGTTCAGATAAAGAAAAAAAATCCTGGTGAATCGAGTGAAGAATATGCAACAGGCATAATGAACCTCGGTGTGCTTTACAATAACATGGGTAACTTTAGCAAGGCAGAGCCACTTCTTCTAAAGGCTATCGAGATTTATAAAAAAGTTTTAGGCACCTCTCATCCACAATATGCGCAATCCCTCAATAATCTCGCTTCTTTATATTATTCCACAAAGAAAACGGAGAAAATTGAGCCACTTTTACTCGAAGTATTGCAGGTGTATAAAAAAGCATATGGTGAAAAACATCATCTGATAGCAACCACCAGACAAAATCTTGCCCAGTATTATGCAATGACGGGCAATTATACAAAAGCTGAACCGCTTTTGATGGAGTCCTTGAAGTATTTAAAAGAGGTGTTCGGTGAGGAACATTCAGAGTATCTGACTGTTTACAGCAATCTCGGAGTACTCTATTATTTGTCAGATCAGTATGATAAAGCCGATCCCATTCTTAAAGATGTATTGAGGCTACGGAAAAAAGCTCTGGGAGAGGGGCATCCCGACAGTTTTACTTCAATGCTGATTCTTGGGGGGCTCTATTTTTATGCCGGCAGAATAAATGAAGTAAATCCACTGCTTGAGCAGGCACTGTCGCTTTCACAAAAATGGATTAAATCTTCTTTTTCGGGATTGAGTGAGCTGGAGAAATCATATCTGGCGAAACAGTTTGACCTCTACTACAATTTTGCACTGAACACCATTTCTGCAAAACCCGATGCGGAGAAAAAGAGAATTTACGAAAAACTGATCTTCAGAAAAGGACTTGTGCTTAACTCAACTGTAAATACTAAGGCTTTTATTGGCTTTTCGAACGATTCCGGGATAAAATCCCTTTATTCAGAACTTTTAAACATAAAGAAACTGATATCTGATCTCTATTCCCAAACCGAAGATCAGCGGAAGAGTTCGGGTTACAATCTTGATTCACTCGAAGAGAAGTCGAACGGGATAGAAAAGGAATTAATGAACAGGTCTTCGGTGTATAAAAATTTCGTTATGATTCCTGATTACAAGTGGGAGGAGATTAAAAAGAGTTTGAAACCCGATGAAGCGATAGTTGATCTGATCAAATTTCCATATTTCGATAAGAAATGGACAGAGCTTGCAGTATTTAACCATAACAGATATGCAGCATTCATCACGAGAGATGATTCAAGTGCAGAGCCGGTATATTACGAATTCAAGGACGGAAACAGGCTGGATACAATTGTTATCCCTGCATTAAACATAGCAAATCAGGAGGGAAGCAGAGAAACCTCACCTGATCCTGACGATGACAAGGTAATAGATTTGACTGCAAAACCTGAACTGAAACCTGACTTTTATGCTGAACTGTTTGCCCCGCTTGCAGAACGGTTAAAAGGAATTAAAAGAATTTATTTCAGTCTTGACGGCGAGTTTTACAAGGTTAATTTTAACACGATTAAAAACACAAAAACCGGCAAATATCTGATAGAGGAGTATGAGATTGTTTACATTTCAAGTCCCGTTGATCTGGCAAAAACAGATGGGAAACAATCCCGTAACAAAACTGCGGTACTGGTCGGATATCCGAACTATGATCTGACTCTGGACAGCCTTAAGGATGTTTCAGGAGCGAGCAGGGAAGTTTATGTGAATACCGGTAGCATGAAGAAATATGACCTTCAAATGTTACCCGGAACCAAAGAAGAGGCGCTCAGCACGGCAGGGATACTTAAAGGAAACGGGTGGGAAGTGGAATCGCTGTTGTTTGATCAGGCAACCGAATCGAATGTCAAAAATGTTTCTGCTCCCGCAGTGCTCTCGATTTCAACTCACGGATATTTTTCACCATCTCCCAAATCAGATTATAAAGAGAGTTTTTTTATGGGGACAGAAACCAGAAAAGCCTCTGAGAACCCCATGCTTCGAAGCGGACTTTTTCTGACAGGAGCGGAGACTTTCCTGAATTCACCGGATGAGAAGAGATCGCAGTTCTCTGAGAACGGAATTTTGACCGCTTTCGAAGCTTCGCAAATGAATCTTGTTGGCACCGACCTTGTTGTCCTCTCTGCGTGTGAAACGGGCCTTGGTGAGGTAAACAACGGTGAAGGTGTTTTCGGGCTTCAGAGGGGCTTTCTGGGAGCCGGAGCAGGGTCAATTCTAATGAGTCTCTGGAAAGTTGATGACAACGCAACCAAAGAGTTGATGATTAAGTTTATGGGGAAATATGCCACCGGATTTAACAAACCGGCTGCACTTCGACAGGCTCAGATTGAACTTATGAAAGACTATCCTCAACCTTACTATTGGGGAGCTTTTGTTCTGATCGGAAAATAGAAAAAAAGCGGAACGACTAAAAATATATAGTCATTCCGCTATTCAGAAAAGCTGTTTGCCTTTATTTTCTAAAGAATATCTGTCTGCTCGAGGGTCTTCCATCAATCATAACTGTGGAAGTATAGATTCCCACAGGTACTTTTTTGTCGAAGCGGTCATGACCGGTCCAGATGATTCTGTTGTCGTATGCAAGGTCTTTGACAGGTATTGTCACAACATGGTTGCCTGCAATGTCTCTTATGACAATCTCGGTTGTTTTTGCACCTGTTTTATACTTGGTGTAGATTCTTGGATTCACTCCGGTAAATTTCGCAATTTTTTCCCTTGAGAACGATTTGATATCTATTTTCGCCGGGGTGGAGATAAACACATTCTCATTTCCGGGAAGTGTATAATATTTTCTTCCTTTTGAGGGATAATTTACACCGTCAGTTTTTTCGCCTGCATCAAATGTAAATTCAAGCGTCTCTTTTTTTACAGAGGCAGGAAGTGTGACTGTGTAATAATCACCGGCAACCTTGTTCATTTTGAGCCGTTCGGTTTTTTTGTAGCCTGTCTTGTAAACAAGATAGACGCTTTTGGCATTAACTTCATCTTTGAATCTCTTGTGCAGTTTTATGTCACCGTTTTTCATCACTTCAAGATTAGGATGTGTCGCTGCTTCAAGTGAGGAGACAAGTCCGTAACCGTAAAGGTTATCAGCCAGGAGTCTCTGGTCGGATGTGTATCTCAGGATAAATCTTGCCTGGGTGTTTTTAAGATGAGGGAAAAGTGAAAGTAGCTGTCCGCCTATACCTGCGGCGATCGGAGTGGCAGCAGAGGTTCCGTTTGATCTCTCAAATTTGTTCTTTGAGGAAGCAAGAGCACCAAATACCGATACACCGGCAGCAGAAAAATCAGGTTTTATTCTTCCGTCTGCTGTAGGACCACCCGAGGAAAAGTCAGCTATTTCTCTGTTTTTTGTCACAGCACCGATGGCGAGAGCCTGATAGCCATCACCCGGGGTTGAAACATAAAACCACGGGTCACCTGCCGAATTACCCGAGGCAGTAAATGTCAGAATTCCTTTTGAAAAAGCGTAATTAATTGCCTTTGTACAAATGGCAGTCTCGCCTGTAAGGTCTTCATATCTGTATGTGGCATCATCAAAAACTGTGTATCCGAGGGAGCTCGTTGTTATATCGACTCCGATGCTGTCCATCCACTGAATAGCGGCTGCGTAATTGTCTTCTTCAACCATCCGTTCAAATTCTGTTGTTTCAGTCTTTGCCAGAACAAAGGTGGCTTCGTGTGAAGGACCGACAAGTTTCCCTTCCATATATCCACCACAAACGGAGAAACAGAAAGTGCCGTGACCGTGTTGCCCTGCTGGATCGCCATCCTGATTTGCAGTTACATTATCTTTTTTTACAAAATCGTATTCAGCAATTACTTTTCTGGTTTTAAGAGCTTCGTGACGCTGCCAGTCGAATCCGGAATCGAGTACACCAATTCTGACACCCTTTCCCTTCGCACCCATTCTGTTTACATCGGGGACATCGGAAATTTTATACTGAATATAGGATCCACCATAAAGTTTTGCATCCTCTTCGGACCTGTCAGATTGTCCCGAAGGCAACGAAAACGGGGTATTGAGATGTGAAACAGGCATGGCTGAGGTGGAATTTGCCGTTGCCAGCAATTCTTCATCGAGAGGATTAAGAGTGTTTCGGAACTCGAGGGGGACTTTTATTTTGATGACAGGACGGACATTTTTTACAAAATCGAGGTTTTTGATCTTTTCAATCGTCTTTTTGTCAGCAGATACGGAGACACAATCGAACCACTTCAATATCCATCTTACTTTTGCACCCGCGAGTTCAAGCCGTGAAATGTAACTGTTCGAAACAGGAATATCTTCTTCAGAGATAAAAGAGGAGCTGCCCAGATTTTTTATCCTTCTCATGATGCTTTCTGAAGAGAGAGAAGCGGCAGTGAGATTCCAAATCTGTGAACCGGGTGAAAAACTGCCTGTGAATCCTTTGTCTTTCAGGAACACCATGAAGTTTTCCTGTGCTGCGACAGGGATTAGGAAAAAAACGGACAAAAGAGAAAGGAAAAGAAGATTTTTCATAACAAAAACCTTAGTTAACTGCTTTAAAGAATCTGTTGAATTTAAGATCGGGGAAAAAGCCCGTTGAAAAGGGATTTACCGACCAGTAGATGAATGATACTTCACCAATAATGTAATCGTAGGGGACATATCCCCAAAACCGGCTGTCGAGACTGTTATCCCGGTTGTCTCCCAACACAAAATAATAATCGTTTTGTACAATATAACTATTTATTTCTTTACCATTTAACAGGAATTTATGCCCCAAAATCGTGAGAGAAGTGTCACCTCGTTCTTTGCTTATTACCTCTTCCCATTGCAGATAATTGCTGATGTTAAGGGAAATGGTATCTCCTTTTTTGGGAATGTAGAGGGGTCCGTACCAGTCCTCGTTCCAGTCATCATAACCGGGGAAAAGTTGAGAATTATTCTCTGACCGGGGTTTTATTTTTTTCTTTTTGAGGTGTTCGGGCAGAGGTGATTTCTTTCCGTTCACATAGACCACGCCGGCTTCAATTTTTACTGTATCGCCGGGAAGAGCAATCAGCCTTTTCACATACGAGGGGTTACTGAAATCGTCTTTTCTCCCTTCGGGGAACTTGAAGACGATAACGGAATTCTTCTCCGGTTGGGATGAACCCGCCCATGTGAAGAAGGGAATTTCGATGCTTGTTAACGGGATATTTAGAGGTTCCTGCCTTGAGAAGAGGAACTTGTTTACCACTATAAAATCGCCCGGTTCAAGGGATGCTTCCATTGAGTTGGTGGTAATCCTGAAAGTTGAGATGAAAAAAAGACGGAGGGTCAGGACTATCATAAGAAACAGGAAGAGAATAAAACCTATTTTACCGTAAAACTTTTTGTTTGGCAAGGATTATTCTAAACGGGAATTGATGTGTGGTGAAACCCGGAATCAGACAGCAAAAGGGGAGAACCGGCTCCCCATGACTGTGAATTCCACTTTTTAATCTTCAATCTGAAGTACTGCCAGGAACGCTTCCTGCGGAATTTCCACATTTCCTACCTGTTTCATCCGTTTTTTACCCTCTTTTTGTTTCTCGAGGAGTTTCCGTTTACGGGAAATGTCGCCGCCGTAGCATTTAGCGATAACATTTTTACGCATGGCTTTTACAGTTGAACGAGAGATCACTTTTGATCCGATTGCAGCCTGAATTGAAATTTCGAACAACTGACGCGGAATCAGATCTTTTAGTTTATCGCAGACTTTTCTTCCCCAGTCGTACGACTTTGACCTGTGGACAATCATGGAAAGAGCATCAACAGGTTCGGCGTTAAGGAGGATATCCAGTTTAATCAGATCAGATTCCTGATAACCAATCAGTTCATAATCAAACGAGGCGTAACCCCTTGAGATTGATTTCAATTTATCATAAAAATCGAAAATGATTTCAGAAAGAGGGAATTCAAAGCTTAAGTCGGCTCTTGTGGGGTCTATATAGGTCGTATTTTTGTAGATACCCCTTTTATCCATGGCGAGTTTCATAATACCGCCGACATACTCGCTTGGGGTGACGATTTGTGCTTTTACATACGGTTCCTGAATGATATCGATATCCCCTGCAGGTGGCATATGGTCGGGATTATCAACAACGATTTTTTCACCGTTTCTTTTGTAAACTATATATTCCACATTGGGGAGAGTGGTAATGATTGCCTGGTCGAACTCTCTGAAAAGGCGTTCCTGAACAATCTCCATGTGAAGCAGCCCGAGGAAACCGCAACGGAAACCGAATCCCAGTGCGGCAGAAGTTTCGGGTTCGTAAATGAGGGATGCATCGTTCAGAATATATTTGTCGAGTGCATCACGGAGGTCTTCAAAATCTTCTGTGTTCGTGGGATAAAGACCGCTGTAAACCATCGGTTTTATTTCCTGGTACCCCGGAAGAGGATCTTCAGCTCCACCTTTTGAGTGAGTGATGGTATCACCCACCTTGGTATCTTTAACATCTTTTATGCCACCGATGATATAGCCGACACTACCTGCCGTAATGGAACCGGTTCTTATTTTCCCGAGACGAAGTGTACCCACTTCCTCGGCGATATACTCTTTATCATGGGCGAAGAATCTGATTTTTTCTTTTTCTTTTATGACACCGTTCATTACTCTTACATATGCGATGGCACCTCTGTAGGGATCGAATACGGAGTCAAAGATTAATGCCTGCAGAGGTTTGTCGGGATCGCCTTTTGGTGGCGGTATCTTTTCAACCACTGCTTCAAGTATATCAACAATTCCAATTTTGGTTTTTGCGCTGGCGTAGATAATCTCTTCTTTTTTACAGCCGAGCAATTCAATTACCTGCTGGGCAATTCTGTCGGGTTCAGCACCGGGTAAATCAATTTTATTTAGCACGGGAATTATTTCGAGACCGGCACCAATTGCCAGATAGAGATTTGAAATTGTCTGAGCCTCTACGCCCTGTGAGGCATCCACTATCAGGAGGGCACCTTCGCATGCAGCGAGGGAGCGGGAAACTTCATATGTAAAGTCGACATGCCCCGGAGTGTCTATCAAATTCAGAACATAACCAGCCCCGTCTTTAGCCTTGTATTCCATCTGAATGGCATGTGATTTGATGGTAATACCGCGTTCTCTTTCGAGGTCCATACTGTCGAGTATCTGGGCTTTGGCTTCCCGGTCACTTACAGTTCCGGTGGTTTCCAGCAGCCTGTCAGCGATGGTGCTTTTGCCATGGTCGATGTGTGCAATTATGCAGAAGTTTCTGATATTATTCATTTATCTCCGGTTCGGAATTTTAAATTTTCGTAACTACAAAGTTACAAAGAAATAGGGGAAGGATTTTACCGGTTTATGGTGATTTTTTCGTCCACTTAAAACAAGTAACTTGATTTTTTTATTTGGATCTTGTTCTATGATCGGGCAAAATCCATTAGCGGTTGATAGTTCATACCATCTGCTTCTTTCAGAGCTGTAAGATATGCACTTCTTGCTTCTCCTTTTTTTACAAGGCTCCTGCTTCCCCATGTAAACATTGGTTGATTAAAATATTTGGAAATCAGAATGTCTGCCATAAGCCTTGAGTGTCTGCCGTTTCCATTGCTGAATGGATGGATTACGACCAATCTGTGACTTAATCGGATTGCTATTTCATCGTACCGGAAAGATTGCTTTTCTATCCAAAAATTACAATTCTCCAAAAGGTTCTTGAGTTCAAGCCTGATTTGATATTTATCAACACCAATATTCTTGTTCGTCGTTCTGAATTCACCAGCCCACCTCCACACATCTTTAAACATAACCCTGTGTAACTTCTGAATAAATTCAACAGAGAGAATTTCATAAGTGTTAAAATTACTTAAACGAACCCATTTTACAGCGTTTGCGACCCCGAGCTGTTCAAATTCATCGAGTTCTCCACGAGTTGATATAGTTTTGATCAGTAAGCCTTCCATCTCATCCGGTTCCAACGGTGTCTGTTCATCTTCGTAATCTGGAATCAGTCCCATAATTTCCCCGGTTTATTTTCAATCAAATCGCGGATAATATCATTAATTGCTTCATCAATTCTACTGTTGGAGACCCCCTGATTTTCCAATTCCATAGTATGAGCAGATTGATGCACAATCTCAGTGGCAATTTGTATTGCTCTCTTTAGTACCAGCTCTTCCATTGATTCATTAATTGGAATAAATCCGTAAACAAGTTTCATCCCCATTGCATTGCCTGCTTCGCGCAATTTCCCGAGGGTGACAGTTTCATCCCTCTCTCTTTCTTCCAATTGTGCAATCCCTTGAGGCGACATGTTAAGTCTCGTTGCCAGATGCCTCAGTGACATACCCATTGCTCTTCTTATGGCAAAGAGCCAACCGGCCTTTGGAACAGCTATTGCTGATTCCAGAGAAGCGATCCTGGACATTTTACTTCGAAGCTGACTCAGTTCCAGTTTTCTTTTCTGTCTATTCATTTTAAAGCTATAAATTGAAATCTGTGGATAAAAATAAATGTATATATTTAAAATATGAAAAAATATTCAATTTATATGTTAAAAAATTTATTCTGAATTTTAAGATTTTTATCTGCCCTCATCAAGTTTTTGCATTGCGGAGATATAGCCAATCTCGATGAGCTCTTTCACTTTTGTGAAGTCAAGAAGGGAAAAGTCACGGGTGTCGGGGGTGATGAGGATATCGGGTTTTGCAACCTGCATGTTCAGGCGGCTGATTTGATCCTGGACGATGAAGAAGGACTGAGCCATTACATTCCACATGGTTGGATCGGGCTCTTTCTCCTCGCTTTTTTTGCCAAGCATCTCGAAAGGTTTTTTGAGCAATTCCTGGATCTTCTCATTTATGGAAAGAGAGGCGACGCGAGGATCGAGTAACACAGGATGTTGGATCTGCTCTGACGGGGCTATCACAGGCGAAGTGCCGGTGATACTTACGGCGATAATTTTGTCGATTTTTTTGTTCTTCAGGATGTCAACAGGAACCGGGTTAACGAGGGCGCCATCCGCCAGTCTTCTGCCGTTTATGCTTGCCGGAACAAACATCACAGGGATTGAAACACTTGCCCTTATTGCGGACTTCAGGTCACCGGAATCGAGGATAACAGGTTCACCGGTATTTATGTCCGTGGCTACAGCAGAAAAAGGAATTTTAAGATCGTTGAAGTTTTTATCTCCAAAGATGGAGAGAATAAATTCCTCAAGGAATTTTGACTTAACAAGAGAGGAACGGGAAAAGGAGGGGAAAAACATTTTCGCCATCAGTTTCCAGTCGTTTTGAGTAGCGATATCTTCCAGTTGCTTGACGGACATTCCGGCAGCGTAGGCACCACCGATAAGTGCCCCCATACTGCAACCCGAAATATAGTCAAGTTTTATATTCTTCTCCCGGAGAGCTTTGAGTACACCGATATGTGCGATTCCTCTTGCAGCACCACTTCCGAGAGCAAGTCCGATTGTCTTTTTTCTAAAGGGATTTAGAAATTTCATCGAAGGATTCCTGTTTGAACAAAGTGTCGGGAACTGAACAAATTACCGGGACAAATATATTCAAAACATGTTAAAAACCTTTACATGGGGATAAAACCAGAATCAATAATGATACAGATTCTACTGATTGTGGCTTTTAAATCGCCTGACGCTTTCTGATCGTAACTTAAGGTGTTTTGTCTTCCTTCCATTTACCCTTTCGCGCCACATCCTGAAACTTGATGGTTTCATTTCGCGTCTCATAATGGCTCTGACATCGTTCTCTTTCAACCCGAATTGTTTTTCGATAGCTTCAAATGGGGTTCTGTCTTCCCATGCCATTTCAATTATTCTGGAGATCTCGGGGTGTGATATTTCTTCAGTTTTCATTGAATCTCCCCTGGAGCCTTACCGGGTTTGGCATAAGCAAGGCGTGCGAGACGGGAAGTAGTGTGGTAACTGTCAAGTCCCGATATTGCTACAGCACCTTCTTTTTCCAGATCGATAAATCCGTCTGGAAGAATCAGGTTATCCGGAATAATCGCTTCGACGATTTCGCCAACGATAAAAATTGTGTTATTCGCTTTGATTTCATGCATTTCAAGATATTTTACCCCTAATTTGACCGGGGATTCTGCAACATAAGGTGCGGGTAATATTTCTGAGAACCATGGAGTAAGACCAACAGCTTCAAATTCGGAAACTCCCTTTGGATATCTCGCAGAAGTCTGATGAGCAGCCTTATAGAATTCCTTAGATACATGGTTAACCGTGTAAAATCCTGTCGAGATAATATTGTCAAAGGAATCTCGAACGACAGTTACAGGTCGCATAACAAGTCCGATCAGGGGAGGATTAGCGCCTAGATGCACCACAGAGCTGAAAATGGAGAGATTATTGTTCCCCTGCGCGTCGACGGTGCCAATGAGATTTGCACTTTTGAAGCCTGTTACTGAATTAATCAGGTTGGTACGATATTGTTTTTCAAGAATGGCTATCGATTCTTTGTTGAATTTCATTTTGATAAACCGGGTTGTTGCAGATTTTATACTCATTTAACCTTTCATCACCGAAATAAATTCAATATGGAAGCTGAAATATTTTTTTACCAGGTGTATAGGAAAATTCAAAAAAGAGTTTAGCTTTCAACTGTGAATTTCTGCTGACTTTGTATCACAGTAAACCAAAGTGAAATCCAAAAGTGTCCGGAGGTCGCCATGTTAAAGGACAAAGTAGAGTTGCACTCGAGGGGAAACGATCACGCTGTTGTGGTCAGAACAATATTTCTTCCAAATGGTAAAATGGCACATGATTTTTATCTTTTCACCGGAATTACCGGCAGGGGAGAATTTGACGACATTCATTATACAAGTGAAGGTCATCTAAATATAGAACTGCATGATGCAGTTACAGGAATTGTAGTCGGGAATTTCTTCTATCCAAATGATATGATTGCCGACCGGTACGATCTGAAAAAAGAAGAATGGGATTCCGCCTATGAGGAGAGAATGAAGAGCAGGATCTGAAAGAGTAAGGCTCTAAAAATTTATCTTTTCTAACAGCTTAAAGTTCGTAAATTTGGCAGTTAGTTTAAATCGATTTTAGAGTATGATATCTCGACAGGGATATACCGGTGCTCAATGACCTGTAGAAAGTTAATTAATGGAATTTCTTGGACATGTGTGGGAGATAGTAAACCACCTGGATGGCTATCTCAGTGTAATAATCTCCGAATACGGCAACATAACATACCTTTTTCTTTTCGTTTTAATTCTGCTGGAGACGAATTTTGTTCTTACACCACTTTTGCCCGGTGTTACCATTCTTTTCGCAGCCGGCACAATAGCAGCAGCCGGACAGTTGAACCCCTATGCTCTTTATCTGCTTTTTACAATGGCAGTGTTTATTGGAGATATCTTCAATTATGGAATAGGCAGACGACTCGGTGACAGAGCATATAAAATGGATAACAGGTTCATTCGACCCTCATATCTGATCGCCACAGAAGGATTTTTCAAGAAGCATGGCAAAACAACCATGTTCCTCGCCCGCTATTTTCCGATGGTAAGAACTTTTGCACCGTTCGTTGCCGGAATCGTTAAAATGAAGTTTTCAACATTCATTCTTTCCAGTCTTCTTTCGGCTGCGATTTACATTCTGCTGTATGTCGGGGCGGGTTACTTCTTCGGACATATTCCATTCGTTCAGAAAAATCTTACCCTTACGCTTTTCATAGTTGCTTTTGCATCGGTGATACCGATGGGTTACAAAGCTCTCCACAACTGGTTAATCCGCAAAAAACATTTAAAATAAAAAAGGCTGCCCCTCTCGAGACAGCCTTACAATGGTAAATTACTTCCTTATCTTAGAAGTCAATCTTTACTTTATATTTCTTTGAATAGTCGAGAGCAAGGGCACTTGCCACAAAAATCGAAGAATAAGTACCGACGATAATACCGAAGAAAAGAGTGAATGCAAATGCTCTTAGCACTTCACCACCCACCAGAAGAAGAATCACAACGCCCATAAGGGTCGTTCCACCGGTAAGGATGGTTCTGCTCATGGTTTTATTCACAGCTTCATTCATCAAAACTTCGAGGTTACCACCTTTATGTATTTTCATCGTCTCTCTCACTCTGTCGAATACAATTACGGTATCATTAATTGAGTAACCAATGAGTGTCAGGAATGCTGCAACAATGGTAAGGTCAATCTCGAGATTAAGTCCGGGAATTACCCCGTAAAAGAGAGAGAAGAGACCAATCGAGAGCAACACATCATGAAAAAGTGCAACGACCGCAGTTGAAGCAAAGAGGAATTTGAATCTGAAAGCGAGATAGATGAGGATACCGAGCAATGAAAGTACCACTGCTATAATTGCATCTCTTTTCAACTCGTTTCCAACTTTCGGTCCGATTCTGTCTTCTCTAAGAACTTTAAAGTTGTTACCTGTTAGTTTTTCCTTAAGGTTCTCTTTGATAACATCAGAGACACCGACTCTTACAATAACTTCAGAGTTGCCTGCTTCAAAAGAGACTCGTGAAGCCTGGAAACCCTGTTCGAAAAGTAACTGGCTTACTTTTGTTGCAGTGTCCGGACCGGCAAATTTGTAGGTAACCGAGCTTTTAACCGAGTCAAAAATCTTATCAATTTTAATCCCCGGATAAGCTTTGGTTAAATTCCCTTCAATGACGCCAAGCAATTTAGGTTTGATCGAAGCAGGAATATCCTGGACTTCAGTTCTGATCAGGGCACCTGTTTCTGCGCCGAAGGTTTTAACTTCGATGTTTCCCAAACCTGAATTCTCAAGATAATCTCTAACTTTGGTGATATCGATAACCTTTTCGAACTCAAGCACTACTTCAGTACCACCTTTAAAGTCGATACCAAATTGCAATCCTCTGGCAAAAATACTGATTAAACCGAGGACAAAAATTGTGGTCGAGAGGATATAGAAATATTTCCTCTTGCCCATAAAATCAACATTTAGATTATGAAAAATTCGCATTATTTATTTAGCTCCTTAAAAACCTTTTAAGATTAACCGATCGAAACAGGGTGACCCTTGTCGGTGAAATATTCGAAAATAACCTTCGCAATAACGAGGGCACCAAACAGAGAAGTAAGAATACCAATCATAAGAGTCAGTGCGAAACCCTGTACAGGACCTGTACCGAACTGGTAGAGGATTATACTGGTAATGAGAGTAGTTATGTTTGAATCCCAAATGGCAGCACCTGCTTTGGCGAATCCGCCTTCAACAGCGGCTTTCATGGTTTTACCCAGAGCCATCTCTTCTCGAATTCTTTCATAAATCAGTACATTTGAATCCACAGCCATACCAATCGTCAGCACGATACCTGCGATACCGGGGAGGGTAAGCGTAGCTCCGAAAGCAGCAAGTGTACCGATGATAAGGAGAATCACAAAGACGAGCGCAAAAGAAGCAATTCCACCTGCACCTTTGTAATATACAATCATGAAAAGTGCCACGAGAGCGAAACCAAAAAGAACGGACTGCAAACCGGCAGAAATTGAATCCTCACCGAGTGATGGTCCTACTGTTCTTTCTTCAATAATGTCAACAGGAGCAGCGAAAGCACCTGCATTAAGGATGTTTGCAAGAAGCTTTGCTTCGTTAAGATCTTTCATACCGTCAATCTGGCTTCTGCCACCGGTAATTTTGTTCTTGATAACAGGTGCTGAGTAAACGACACCATCGAGCACTATAGCACATCTTTTATCAACATTTGCACCTGTGATGCGAGCCCACTCAACAGAACCCTCTGAGTTCATTGTCATGGAAACAACAGCACCGGCAGCGCCTCCCGGATCGGGAGTGCCCACAGCTTCTGTAATAACTCCACCTGTAAGTTCAGGTTTTTTGTTCACACAGAAGAGGGTGTAAATTTTTTCTCCCTTGTCAGAAAGGAAGGTATGGTTTGAAAAGACGAATTCGTCATTTTCGCCCATAATTGCCTGGGCTATCTGCGAATTCAGCAGTCTCTGCAATTTTTCCTTGTTTGAAGCGGGAACATAAATTTCACCAGTTTGTTCACTTGGTGAAATGAGAGCAAAAATTGGATTCTCTTTGGCGAGCTGTTCAGGAGATTTTTTCCCTGTGTCAGTTTTGGCAGCAATGTTTGTATCTGTTTTTTTGCCGGAGTCAACTTTTGCAACAGCAGTCGAATCAGTTTTGGTCTCAGCCTTTTTATCAGTTTTTGCAACAGCGGTGGTATCGGTTTTTTTAGTGGAATCAACTTTATCAGTCTTTTCTTCTTCAACCTTGCCGCCTGCGAGAGAATTGTTAATTCTGGTAATCAGGTTAAAGGCATACTGGGGTTCTCTGACCATTTTGAATTCGAGGAGTGCGGTACTCTGAATAAGCTGTCTTGCTTCCTCTTCATTGGAGATACCGGGAAGCTCTACAACAATACGGTTCTGACCCTGTTTTTGAATGACGGGCTCTGAAACACCATACTGGTCGATACGGTTTCTCAAGATCTGTTCGGCTCTTGTAACCGCATCAGTTGCCTGATCTTTAAGCTGTGCTGAAATTTTGGCATCATCCTGATCGATATTGCCGAAATATCTGCTTAAGCGGATGTTTTTCTCCTGCAGTTTCCTGACCATTACATTAACGACAGATTCATCATTTGCGTTGGCTTCTTTGGAAGCTTCATCAAGGAGCTTCACAAATACCGGATCGGGGTCCTGGGCGAGCTTTTGCAGAAGCTGCGCGGTGTTCACTTCAAGAACGACGCGCATTCCACCCTGAAGATCGAGACCGAGCTTAACTCTTTTGGCTCTAACTTTGGCGTAATCTTCATCAACAGTCTTGAGACTGTCTTCAAAGTTCTTAAGAAGACCGGAAAGAGTCTCCTTCTTCATCCCCGGGTAGGTCTTGTTCAAAAATTTCTCGTGAGCGGAAACTTTTTCTTTTATCTCTGCAGTTTTAAGGTAGTCCTGGTATGTGGGATATAAGAAATATATCGACAGAGCTACTAACGCAACAGTGATCAGAATCCTGTATAGGTACTTTTCCATAAATTTAACTTAACTCGACTATTTAATATGAAAAAAAATTCAGACAAGCAATTTACCTTTAACTCCTTAAAAAATCAACTAATTTGCGAGTGCACTACTCATATAATTAAAAAAAAAGATCAGAATTGTTAATTTTGTGTTAAAATTTGATAAAAATAAATTTGCGACCAACAAAACCGGATGAAAAAAGATGAAATTTGACGAAAGATTTGAGAGGATATTTTTGGCGACCGAGGGGGGATCACTCCCTGAAAGAGACGGGATAGACGAGAATTACAAGTGGGATGTGTCGCACATATATCAAAATGATGAGGAATGGGAAGCGGAATTTGCGAAAATTCAGTCGATGATCGACGGGTATGACAGGTTCAAAGGAACAATATCAAAAGATGCGGCAGCTCTGGCTGAGTGCATAAAATTTGACGAACTCGTTTCCATGACAGTAGAGAAACTCCATCTTTTCGTAATGCTGAAAAAGGACAGCGACCTGCGGGTGAATAAATATCAGGGGCTGAATGACAGAATCAGAAACCTCTACACGATTGCCGGTTCGAAGGCATCATTCATCCTGCCGGAACTGAATGTTACGCCTGATTCAGTGATTGAAGAAGCAATTGCCAGATTTGGACTTGAAGGTTATGAACACTTTTTTGACGACTTAAGGAGAAAACAGGCGCACACACTTTCAGAAAAAGAGGAAATGCTGCTTGCTCTCTCTTCAAGCGTAACAGGTGGGGCTTACGAGATTTTCTCGATATTTTCGGATGCTGATTTGAAATTCCCAAAAGTGACCGGAGAGTCGGGTGAAGAGCTGGAGATGTCACACGGTCGTTTTTATGCTGCACTCTACTCCAAGGATTCAGCTTACAGGGAACGGGCTTACAAAGCATTTTATTCTCCTTTTAAGGATTATGCGAACACCTTTTCAGTTATTTTCAACAATAATCTGAAAGGGAAGATTTTCAATGCCCGGGCAAGGAATTTTGGAAGCTCACTCGATGCCGCACTTCACACCAACAACATTCCTGTATCGGTTTATGAGAATCTGATTGAGACAGTCAGTGAAAATCTGGCACCCATGCACAGGTGGGCTGAAATAAAGAGACGGATGCTAAAGCAGGATAAAATTCACCCTTACGATTCATATGTAACTATTTTTGACTCGAATGAAGTGAAAAAATACAGTTGGGAGGAAGCCCGAAAGCTCGTGGTTGATTCACTTCAAATAATGGGAAGCGAGTATCTTGAGGCAATCAACAGGGCATTCGACAACCGTTGGATTGATGTTTTTGAGACAGCCGGAAAGAGATCTGGAGCTTATTCATCAGGCTGCACTTATGGTACCCACCCGTATGTATTGATGAATTTTACAGGCAATCTAAATGATGTGTTCACACTTGCGCACGAGATGGGGCACAATATGCATTCATGGTTTACGGGTGAAACACAGCCACCGGTCTATGCAGACTACTCGATATTCCTCGCTGAAGTGGCGAGTACCTTCAATGAATCCCTGCTTCTTGAGCATCTGATCAAGACAAGTGAGAGCAAATCTGAAAAACTTTCGTTGATGGAAAAATTCCTGAACAGTGTTACAGCCACTTTCTACAGACAGACAATGTTTGCCGAATTTGAGAAGATTGCTTATGCAAGAGTTGAGAATGGTGAGGCACTCACGGCTACAGAGCTTAAGGAATTATACAAATCGCTCTACGGCAAATATTGGGGTGATGCGATGGAAGTGGATGAGGAAGAAGAATATACCTGGGCGCGAATCCCTCATTTCTACTACAATTTTTATGTTTACCAGTATGCCACAGGAATGGCAGCTTCGGAAGCTCTCGTAAGTCTGGTGAAGAAAGAGGGGCAGCCTGCAGTTGACCGTTATCTGAATTTTCTGAGATCCGGAAAATCGAAATACTCAATAGATATTTTAAGTGATGCGGGAGTGGATATGAGAAAACCGGATGCTGTAACTGCAATAATCAGCAGGATGAACAGCATTATTGACGAGATGGAGACTCTGCTTTAATTATTTAAAGTTGATATTTACTTTGCCGGGAGGAGTTCTCTGCGTCTGCGGATTCTGTCCGGCAGTCGTGAAGAGGGACTGGTTTCTCATCGTAGCCTGAGTAGTGGATGGTTTTTCCGTCGGGGTATATGAAATGGTACCTGTGCTGATCCCGCGGAAATTTGCCTGCTGATTGTTTACAACCTGAAACACATTTCTTTTTGGGATGCTCTGCTGCACAATATTCATGTTAACGCGGCTCTGGGCTCGTGAGCGCCGGGCTTCATCATTTCTTCTCAACGGGGGATTTGGAGCTTTTAACCTCTCAACATTTTCTACCGGCAGTTGCTCCTCTTTTTGTTTTGGAGCTTCTTTTTCTTTTGAAGGGATCCGTGCTTTTTTTACTTGTGGCTGATTGGGGTTTTTTTGCATTGCAAGCTGTGCGGCGTATAGTTCGGGACCCGTTTTGGGAGGCTTTTTCCCTGTGATAAGGGCTTTCAGTTTGGCATAACCAAACGACAGGAGAATAAAAACAGTTATCACTATCGTAAAGATAATTACAACTTGTTTTACTAAAGGAATTATGCCGGTATCCATCTGTACGCTTTTACGCTTTCTACAATCTGCAAATTCAACAATTAAAATCGGAAAAATTTGTCAAATCCCGGGGAGATTTTTTTAACCTCCCGCTAATCGAAGGACTCAACTGTACTGTCATTTGATTTGGACATCAAAATAAATTCAAAGTTGATACTAAATGTAATAAAAAATTCATTTTCAAACGCAGACCTTTGGACGGGTAAATAAAAATATCAGATCAATTGGTGTTAAGTTTCGGTAAAGTTTGCATTTTTCTTAAAATGGTTATAAATTGGAGGTTCGATTTGAAAAATTTTATATCCGGAGAACTGAATAATGACTAAAGCCGATCTGGTAGATATTGTAGCAGAAGGTACAGGGCTGACCAAACTTGAGACCGAAGCTGTTGTCGAGGGTTTTTTTAAGAGTGTGATAGAAGCCTTGAGCGCAGGTAAAGGAATTGAAATAAGAGGCTTTGGTACCTTCAAAGTGAAGAAAAAAGCGGCCAGATACGCACGAAATCCTAAAAATGGCGACAAGGTTTTTGTCCCCGAGCATTTTATCCCTGTATTTAAGTTCTCGAAGGACTTTAAAAATCAGGTTGACAACGGATTGAAAAAAGAGAGTAAATAAGAACTAATTAAGATTGCAAATGGCAGAAAACAAAGATCAAATAAAATGTCCCGTCTGCGGAACGGTTAATTCAGGTTCAGCCACCTACTGTAACGATTGTGGCGCATTGCTGAATCCGGAAAAGAAAAAGATGGCTCAGAAGAATCTCAGGGAACAGGGTGCTTCCAAAGGGAAGAATGCCGGAAAGGGTACTTCGTCATCCGAGACTAAAACTGCAGGCATCGTTCTTGGAATTCTGCTTGTGGCAGGTATGTTCATCCTTATCGGTTCGGGAATTTTTGAATCGCCAAAAGCTGTAGATCCCCATGCAGGTCACAATCATCCGCCCGGTGAAGGACATGACCAGCCCGCAAATCCGATCGGGAAAAATCCTGCACTCGACCCTCAGATTATGAATCTGGAGAAACAACTTGCCGAATCACCTGACAATCTTGATGTGATGCTTAACCTTGCGCACACATATTTTGATTCGGGTATGTTTGAAAAGGCAGTGCCTCTTTACAAAAAATATTTGGAGAAAAAGCCAAACATTCCCGATGTAATTGTTGATCTTGGAGTCTGCTATTTCAACATGCAGGATCTCAAGCAGGCAGAGGAAAGTTTTAAAAAAGCTTTGACAATTGATCCAAAGCATCAGATTGCACATCTTAATATGGGTGTGGTCAGCCTCTCGAACAACAATAAAGATGAAGCCACAAAATGGCTCACCAAAACCATAGAACTTGACCCTAATTCAAACCCTGCAAAGCAGGCTCAAAGTATTCTTGAAAAAAACAAATAACCTAATCTAACGGAGATTTAGATGCCCTGTGGAAAAAAACGCAAAAGACATAAAATGTCTACGCACAAGCGCAAAAAAAGATTGAGAAAAAACAGACATAAAAAAAGAGTAAGATAGTCCTCTTTTCAATCTTGTTATAAGAAGCCACCTTAGCTCAGCTGGTAGAGCAAATCATTCGTAATGATTAGGTCGCCGGTTCGAATCCGGCAGGTGGCTCCGTGTATTTTAAAATGCAGTAATGCAATAATCCAATAATGCAGTAATGCTGGCTTTTGAGTATTTTTGGGTGTAGTATCAGGGAAGTTTTGCCGGATGTACTGATTAAATAAAATTTAAATCGGATTGAGTTTATGGTTAACACGATTCTTTTTGGGCAATACGAAATTGAATCCACCATCGGTGCGGGTGGAATGGCTGTGGTTTATAAAGCACGACACCTCACTCTCGGTCAGCACTTTGCCATAAAAAAGCTTTCCGATTCTCTCTCACAGAATTCTGATGCCCGTGAACGGTTTATCAGAGAAGCAAAAACCCACTCGAAACTTGACCATCCCAATATTGTAAAATTCCACGACATCCTCAAAGACCCGACCACCCAAAATGTTTTCATCGTAATGGAGTATGTCGAGGGAAGAACCCTTTCCCAAATGATCGGGAAGGAGACTGGTCCCATTCCGTTTGACAGAGCATATCCAATTTTTAAACAGGTGCTAGATGGTATTGGCTACGCCCATTCTCTGGGGGTGGTTCACAGGGACATTAAACCAAGTAACATCATAATTACCTCTTCAGGCAGGATAAAAATCCTCGATTTTGGTATCGCGAGGGATGAAACAGGGCAGACCCTCACTCAATCGGGAACAGTTATTGGAACACTTCAATATGCGAGTCCTGAACAGATAAAAGGGGAGAGGGTGGACCAAAGATCTGACATTTACAGTCTCGGGATGACCCTCTACGAAATGCTCTCGGGGCGTCTCCCCTTGGAAATAAACACCAGTACAAGTTCCTACCATGTGATGCAAAGGGTCTTGAATGAACCCGTTCCCGACCCTCGTTCGTTCTATCCGCACATAGATGAAAGAATTGTATCAGCAATTTTCATGGCAATCGAAAGAGACCATGGTAAAAGGATTGCATCAGTTGCCGATTTTGTGGCAGTGCTCGAGGGTACAAAAAGTGTGTCAGGGATACCTTCGAATACGGGACAGAAAACAGGTCAGGCTGATGTCTTCGAGAGAGCATACCGTGATTTGACAATGCTCCAAAGAATGAATCAAAACTTTTTTGTGAGTCGAAAAGACAACGGCGATATTGAGATAAAAAACCGCGCTGATGGATACAAGGGAATGAGGATTTCCTTTCTGCTTGTTGGCGTGTTATTCGCAGTTTTTTTTGCAAGTGGATTATATGAATTTATTTCAACCGGAGGTCGGGATACGGATCTGATATCTCCGATGTTGATCATAGGCGGAATCGCCGCAAATTTTATTTGGCTTTACTTTTCGCTGATTTTCCAAAACGGTGACATTATCCTGACAAAGAATGAGATTAAAGTTTACAATAAAACACTCTCCGGCGAAGGTGCCAATAAATATTCCGAAATTGTTAATTTATATTATCATTCGAGCAAAAGAAGTATAATAATGCAGCGAAAAGGGATAAATATTCAACTCTTTCGAAATTCAAAAAAGGAGGTATTACAACGGCTCTCGATGATCCTTCGTGATGTATGGGCATTTAGGAAACAGATTTAAGTTTTAGTCTTAGACTGTTACTTACGACGCTCACACTGCTCATTGCCATTGCTGCTCCTGCAATCATTGGATCGAGGAGAAAACCGTTTATCGGGTAAAGCAATCCCGCCGCTATCGGAATTCCGATGACATTATAGATAAATGCCCAAAAAAGATTTTGACGGATTGTATTCACCGTGGCATTTGAAAGTCTTATAGCCTTCAAAATTTTTGATAAATCTGACGAAACAATGGTCATCTTCGCGACATCCATGGCAATATCGCTTCCTGTTCCCATGGCAATGCTTAAATCTGCCTGAGCGAGAGCACCGCTGTCGTTAATCCCGTCACCGGCCATACCTACTGTTTTTCCTTCCCTCTGCAGTGACTTAATAAACTCAATCTTGTCAGAAGGCAGCACTTCAGCTTCAAAGTGATCAATTCCTGCTTTTTTTGCAACCTCAGCGGCGGTTGCACGGTTGTCACCTGTAAGCATGTAAACTTCAATTCCCGACTCCTTAAGTGCTTTTATGGCAGTTACAGATTCAGGTTTTATTTTGTCGGTGATTGCAACAATTCCAAGAACTTCACTCCTGCTCGCAAAAAATATCACGGTCATCCCCTCCAGAATCCATTTCTCATATTTTGCGTCTATATTTTCGGAAATGCTGATCTTTTCATTTTCCATCAACCTTTTGTTGCCGACAAAATAAACCTCATTTTCCACTTCCGCCCGCACACCAAGTCCTGTCAGGCTTTTGAAATTTTTCACTTCGATAGGTGAAGTTTTCCCAATAAAGTTGACAACTGCATCTGCGAGCGGGTGTTCTGATCTGCTTTCTATCGCTGCGAGGATGTCTTTTGATTGTTTCGCTTCATCCGTGAAAAGAATTGAGTGAACAGCCGGTTTCCCCTCCGTGATGGTACCCGTTTTGTCGAAAACGATGGCATTCACTTTTTTAGCTGTTTCGAGACTTTCTGCATCTTTGATCAAGATTCCATTCTCCGCACCTTTACCAATACCAACCATAATTGCTGTTGGGGTTGCCAGACCGAGAGCACACGGGCAGGCAATCACAAGTACTGTAACCATTGCTATCAATCCGTGTGTAATCTCAGATTCTCCTCCGATGATCACCCATGCAAAGAGGCTTAGAATTGCAATGACAATGACTATCGGTACGAAAACAGATGCAATTTTATCCACAAGTTGTTGTACAGGTGCCCGGCTGCCCTGTGCATCCTGAACCATTTTTATTATGTGAGCAAGAAGTGTATCACTTCCGACCTTCTCCGCTGAGAAGATAAAGCTTCCTTTTTGGTTTATAGTACCCGCAAAAACTTTTGAACCTTCAGACTTTTCAACGGGGATTGGCTCTCCGCTGATCATGCTTTCATCTACGAATGATTTCCCTGAAGTAACGGTACCGTCAACAGCCACTTTTTCACCGGGCTTTACGACGATTGTATCACCAACCATAACATTTGAAATGGGAACCACTTTGGTTATTCCATCGAACATTACTGTAACGGTATTTGGCTGAAGTCCTATAAGTTTTTTAAGGGCGGATGATGTGCTACCTTTTGCCCTGTCTTCGAGCATTTTACCGAGCAGAATGAAGGCAATTACGACTGAAGCCGCTTCAAAATAGACATGCGGGTGGACACCTTTCTCACTTAGATATTCCGGAAAGAGTGTGTTAAAAGCCGAAAATATATAAGCTACACCCGTGCTTAGTGCGACCAGGGTATCCATATTTGCGGTTTTATTTTTCAACTGTTTCCATGCACCTGTGAAAAATCTTCGTCCGAACCAAAGGACTACCGGAGTTGAGAGCACCCAGGAAATGTAATTTGCATACGGCATATGCATAAAAAACATTCCGATTATCACAACGGGGAGGGAGAGAATTACGGCACCGATTGTTGTGTTCTTTAATTCATCCGATTTCTTTTTGTTGATGTCATCCAGGTCTGAATTGTCGCTGTCCAGTACAAGGTCGTACCCGTATTTTTGAACGGCAGTTTTTAGTTGTTCTGGAGTCACAAGCTTTGGATCAAATTCTGCAACAAGAGTGGAGTTGGCATAATTTACCATCGCTGAGGCGACACCGGGTTGCTTTTCTATGGTCTTTTGCACTCTGGCGGCACATGAAGCACATGTCATGTTTAAGACCGGATAAGTTTGCTTCGTCATTTTCAAATTCCTTTTAGTTACAAAGCAAAATTACGATTGTCAGCATGGTGATTCGTTACATTTGGATGGAAATGATTTACACTTAAACGGATTTAAAGATGATCCAGATGTTTTCTGGAGCCGATTCCTTGTGCCTTAAACTGTGTCGGAGTAAATCCCGTGATTTTTTTGAATTGTCCCGAAAGATGGGCGACACTGCTGTAACCCAGTTTGTCAGCAATCTCGCCAAGGCTCAGTTCATCGTAAACGAGGAGTTCCTTCACCTTTTCAATCTTCTGCAGGATCACAAATTGCTCTATTGTGATGCCTTCGGTTTCCGAGAAGAGCTTGCTGAGACTCGAATATTCGCGGTGCAATTCTTTCGATAACACATCGGTATAATTAAATTTTTCTTCATTTCTGTGGTGGACATGGTCAATAATCAAAGTTTTTATTCTTTCGATCTGCTGTTTTCTTATGTCATCAAGCAGTTCAAAACCCGCTTCGTTAAGTTTTTCGCGCAACAGCTTGGTTTGGTCGTCAGTTAGAGGTTTTTCTGTCACCACTTCCCCAAGTCTTACCAGAGTGGGATTAACTCCCGTTTCGTGAAAAATTGATTCTACCGCGGTAATACATCGACGGCAGACCATGTTTTTTATTGTGTAAGTGTTCATACCAGATTCACTGAAATTGTGATTGTCAAAAACGGAAAGCTGAATCAAAATATCTGAATAATATTGGTGAAAACAAAGAAAGAAATGATAAAACAGGATTCTTATATTTAAATCAAAGATTTTACAAGTTTTGGTACCAAAATGAACAAGCGAAAAAGACTGCCCTACGGAATAGCTGATTTCAGAACACTGATTCAATCCGACTGCTATTATGTTGACAGAACTCAGTTTATCCGTAAAATGGAGGAGAGCAATAAATATCTCTTTTTTCTCCGTCCTCGTCTTTTTGGAAAGTCTCTTACAATTTCAATGCTCGAATATTATTATGGACTTCAGTTCAAAGATGATTTTGATTCACTGTTCTCTGAATTATATATTGGACAAAAGGAGCACACCACTCCGAATAAAAACAATTATTATGTATTAAGATTCGATTTCACAGGAATAAATACTTCCAACCTTGATGATATCATGGAGAGTTTTAACAATAAAATCAGGATGGGTTTACTTCTTTTTAACGAATCATATAATTTACTCGACAGGTCAGAGTTCGAAGAAATATCGCAACAAAGATTTCCTGCATCAACTTTGGAATTTTATCTATCAAAGGTCAGCTCAATACTTGAAAATAAAATCATGATCTTAATAGATGAGTACGATCATTTTACGAACGAAATCCTCTCTTTCCATTTTGATACATTTTCGGACATTGTTTCAAAAAACGGATTTGTTAGAAAATTTTACGAGACAATAAAATATTTTACAGGCAAAGGGATAATCGAAAGATTTTTTGCAACAGGGGTTACGCCAGTAACGCTCGACTCGATGACCAGTGGTTTTAATATTGGTACAAATATTTCATTGCATCCCCAATTTAATGAAATGACAGGATTTACGACCGGGGAAGTCGAAAAGATGATTTATGATCTTCTGCCCGGTATTCAAGCAAAGGCTGCTGAAAAGATTCTTCAAGATGTTGCCGCATGGTACAATGGCAGTTTATTCTCTCCTGAATCAACTACCAGACTTTATAATCCGACGATGTTGCTTAGATTTTTCTCGGAAATAAATCCCGTTACGCTGAAATATCCCCGCGAAATGGTGGACAGTAATATCCTGACAGATTTCTCGAAGATCAAAAAGATCGTGAATCTTGAGAATTACGAAGTAAATGTTGAAGTGATTGATACTATTTTAAAGACAGGTTCCTATCCTTCCAATCTCACTCAAATCTTCACATTTGAGCGAAAATTCACAGTACAGGATTTTATTACCATGCTCTTTTATAACGGGTTATTGACGATAAAGGGGCAAAAAGATTTCGATTTGTTGTTTGAGATTCCAAACTATGTGGTAAAAGAAGTGTTTTGGGATTTTTTCGCAAATGAAATGACTGAAAAAAATCAGATAGAACCCGATATTGAAGACCTCAAAAATGCAGTAAGGGCGATGGGTAATTCAAACGATGTTCGACCTGTGGCCGGAATTGTTGAGTCCATTTTACAGAATCTGTCGAATCGTGATTTTATGAATTTTGATGAGAAATATGTAAAACTGTTGTTTATCGTATATATTTCACTTACAAAATCATTCAAAATTAAAAGTGAACAGGAAGTGAACCTTAACTATCCTGACCTTATGTTTTTGAATTCACAGAATTACAGCCCTGCATTTCAGCACCTTTTTGAAATAAAGTACATTAAAAAAAGTGATGCTTCAACCCTTGAAGATGTGAAATCTGCCGCAATAAAACAGGTGGAAAGATACAAGCAACTGCCTGAAATAAAGGAAATCACCAATCTCAAATTTTGGGTGATTATTTTTACGGGAAGCAGTTGTTCGGAAGTGGTGGAGGTGATTTAGAAGTCGAGCAGCAAATCTTTTCCCGGCCAGATAATATCCACGCCATTTCACAAAATCGATTTAATATTGTAAATCGCTTTTCAACCCGTTTCCAAAAATTAAGACAAAATTTTATCGTTTGTGAGAAATTGAATTTTCGCTCAATAACAGATTCCTGCTTTAAGCATCAAATTTGACTCATTAAGTTTGGCATCAATTATGCATGCTAAAAAGAGATTATTGCGGAAGTTCAAAAATGTCCGGTGTAATATTTACCGTACCTGACAGATGTAAAAGGTGTTATTCGTGTATTAGGGAGTGTCCGGCGAAAGCGATCAGGGTAGTAAACGGACAGGCTCTTATAATACAGGATCGTTGCATTACCTGTGGCAACTGTGTAGTGGTATGCTCTCAGCACGCCAAATGCATCATCAGCAACATCGAAGACACATACAGTGAAGTGCTTTCAGATATCCAGTCTGAACGGATTGCCATTGTAGCTCCGTCTTTCGCTGCATCCTTCCCCAATGACTACGAAAAAATTCCCGCAGCCCTGAAGCGACTTGGATTTGACACAGTTGTTGAGACAGCATTTGGTGCCGATCTCGTGGGAAGCGACTATATTGATGCAGTTATGAACGCAGAAGTGAAGCCGGTGATAAGCACCGCCTGCCCTGCAGTTTTCAACTACATACAGAAATACTATCCTGAACTGGTACCAAACCTCGCGGGAATAGTCTCGCCGATGATAGCCCTCGGCAGGTATCTTAAAAAGGAGAAAGGGGAGAACACAAAAATTGTTTTTGTGGGACCGTGTGTCGCGAAAAAAGATGAATTTACAGACGACCCTGTGGAAAATGTTATCGACACAGTACTGACCTTCAGTGAGCTGAAGCAGATGTTTTTAAGGGAAAATATAGTTTTTTCCGATTTGGAAACAATCCCGTTCGATCCTCCGAGAGCAGCACTTGGGAAGGCATTTCCTCTTGCAGGCGGACTTCTGAAATCAACTGACCTTCCCGGCGATGTACTTGATGATGAGATCGTTGTAGTTGAGGGGAGAAAAAAGGTAATTGAGATCATCGATGAAATAGCCGCGAAGAATATTAATGCGCGATTCGTGGACATACTTTTTTGTGAAGGTTGCATTTCGGGACCTGCAATTGATATTGATCTGAACTACTATTCCAAACGGGAGAAAGTGATAGAATTTATCAAAAAAGACATGAAGCAGGTTGACAAAAAGGTGTGGAAAAGCAATATTTTCAACAGCAGGGATATCGATTTTGGCAGGAATTTTGTCAAGACAAGCCAGAGAAGACCCGAGCCCGATGAAGAGAAAATAAATGAAATTCTCTCCACTTTCGGGATAAACAGGAAGAGGGATGAATTAAACTGCGGTGCATGCGGGTATAATACCTGCAGAGATTTCGCGATTGCAATTGCCAAGGGACTCAGCGAAAAAGAGATGTGTCTGCCGCACCTCCTTGATGAGATACGGGATGCATACGACAATCTTCACGAGACCGAAGCCGCACTTCATTCGGCTGAAAAACTCGCATCAATCGGTCAGTTGGCTGCCGGAGTTGCTCACGAGATCAATAATCCACTGGGGACTATTATGGTTTATGCAGGATTGTTGAAGAAACTTTGTGACAAGCATAAAATAGAAGCTGATATTTCGGGTGACCTCGAAATGATTATGGGTGAGGCAAACAGATGTAAAAATATTGTTGCCAATCTTTTGAATTTTGCAAGGCAAGGCAAACTAAATGTCTCAACTTTCGATATATTTGCAGAGATAAAGAATCTTGTTAAAAAATTATCGGTAACCGGGAAGCTGGATGGAGTTGAAGTTAAGGCGGAGCTTCCTTTGGCTGCCATGGTAATACAGGGAGACAAGGATCAAATAGAGCAGGTGTTAACCAATCTTCTGATTAATGCAACGGACGCGCTTAGAAACGCGTCAACAAAAAAGATCAATATCAGATTTGAGGATCTGGGTGATAGCATCAAACTGTTTGTTGCTGACACCGGAGAAGGCATAAAAAAAGAGAATCACAGCAAACTGTTTACTCCTTTTTTCACTACGAAAGAAGCCGGTAAAGGGACCGGACTCGGGTTGGCGATCGCCTATGGTATTATGAAAATGCATAAAGGCGATATCAACTTTACGAGTGAAGAGGGAAAAGGAACCGAATTTCATATTCGACTCCCTAAAAAACAGTACTTAAACATATGAAGGTATAAAATGGACTACGAAAAAAAAATATTACTGGTTGATGACGATATAGACATACTTGAGCAGAACAGACTTCTTTTTGAGGCTGAAGGATTTACAGTTGAAACAGCCGAAACAAGTAACGAAGGTTATGAAAAGTTCCTGACATTCAAACCTGCCTGTGCGGTCATCGATTTGATGATGGAAGAGTATGATTCAGGTTTTATTCTGGCTCACAAGATCAAGCGGCATCCGCATGGTAAAAAAATGCCTGTTTACATCGTAACAGCAGTTGCAAACCAGACAGGAATGCAATTTGATTCGATGACTCAGGAGGAGCAGGAGTGGATCAACGCAGATGACATCCTGAACAAACCGGTCGTTCTCGAAGATATCTTAAGCAGGATCTCCGATTTTTACGAAAAACAGTCAGGTTGATCCGGAGATAACAGGGTGGAAGATTCAGACAGCCCTGCCAGGATACTTCTGGTTGATGACGAAGATTACCTTCGTAACGGCGTAAAAAGGATACTTCAGATCGAAGGATTTGAAGTGGACACTGCCGAGAATGGCATGGAAGGAATTAAAAAAGGGACAGGGGGCGATTTCGATATCGCTCTCCTCGACCTTAAAATGCCTGATGTCAGCGGCATTGATGTGTTGCGCGAAATCCGTCTCGCAAGACCCAACACCATCTGTTTTATGGCGACTGCCTACGCCAGTTATGAAACTGCAGTCGAAGCCACGAAACTTGGAGCGGAAGGTTACATTTTGAAGCCTTTCACCCCTGACGAACTGATACACAATATCGAAAAAGGGATGCAGAAACGGAGGCTGATACTTGAAGCCGAAAGACTGCGTCGTGACCGTGAAGCCCGCCTTTTAGAGCTTGCATTCGAGAGAAGCAGGCTGAATACCATAATTAATCTCCTTGCAGACGGTGTACTGGTAATGAACCAGTTCGGTGAAATGGTTTATTACAATCCTGCCGCTCTGCGGTTACTCGATCTGGATGAAATTTTACTTGCAGAACGGATACTTGAAGTATTGCCGGAGGAAGTGCGGGAAATCGCCACACGGATGATCAACAGGGAGGTTTTTGAAGATGTGAGTGAGTCAGTACAATTGAAACTCTCCACCCAGCCTGAAATGTTCGTCGAAGTTTCCTGTTCGCCAATTCCCGATAATGAAAAGAAAAAGACGGCGGGAATTGTGGTTGTGGCAAAGAACATTACCCAGTTCAAGCAGATAGAAAACCTTAAATCGCAATTCGTCTCGATGGTATCGCATGAGCTTAAAGCTCCCGTTGCGGCTACAATCGGCTTCCTTGACATTCTAAGCAATCCCAAAATGAAAATCACAGATGAGCAGAGGCAGGACTTCCTGAACAGAAGTACAAGCCGTCTTCGCAGTCTGTTAACCATGGTGAACGATCTGCTCGATATTTCGCGGATCGAGTTGAACACTGTGAAAAGGGAGATTATCAAAATTGATTTGGATTCACTTCTGACAGAAACAATCCAGATGATGGAGTTTGAAGCGAAGAAGAAAAATGTATCGATTAAATACTCAAAAGGAGACACTTCCTACACTATTGAAGCTGACCGCCTTGAAATTGAAAGAGTGATTACCAACCTGACAAGCAATGCGATCAAGTATAACAAGGAAAATGGTCAGGTCTTCATCTCCCTCCAAAAGAGGGGAGCATACATAGTATTGGAGATAAGAGATACGGGAATCGGACTAAAACCTGAGGAGAAAAACAGGCTCTTCTCCGATTTCTTCAGGGCGAAGAACGAATTTACAAAATCAATTCATGGCACAGGGCTCGGTTTGTCCATAGTAAAGAAAACGATCGATTACTATTCAGGTAAAATAGAGACCGAAAGTGAATACGAAAAAGGGAGCACCTTCAGGATTTTCCTTCCTGAGAAGGTTGTAAACAAATAAATTTCAATAAAGTTGGGCGTGCCACCGGGCACAGATCATAACTGCGGAACTAATACTCTTTCAAGCAGACAGTTCCAATCGGGAGAAGTCTCCCGTGACTTGTCGGTAAATTCCGATGGGAAGATATAGAACAAAACAAAGCAACAAATTAATGCAAAGGACTGATATGTCTCTCATAGCAATAATTGATGACGACCCGGATATTATAGACGCCACTACCCTGGTTCTGATGGCTAACGGTTTCGAAGTGATAACCGCAAACAACCCCACCGATGGTTTTAAAATAGTAAAGGAAAATTCTCCATCCCTCATCATACTTGATGTAATGATGCAGGAGCCTGATGACGGATTTTTCCTTGCCCAGAAGTTACGCCGCGACGGTGTAAAAACCCCCATTTTGATGTACACATCTGTATCCAAAGCACTCGGATTTGAGTTTGGAAAAAGCGACATGGTTCCTGTCGACGATTTCGTTGAAAAACCTGTCTCAGCCGATGTGCTCATCGATAAAGTTCTCAAACTCTTGAACAAGAAATAAGAGGTAAAGAGATGTTAGAATTAGAAAAAAACAGTTTAACTCAGGAAATTGAGGATTTCGCAAAGCAGTATGAATTTCATCGCACTGCTCTAATGCCACTCCTCAATTACATCCAGAACAGGTATAATTACATCCCCGATTTTGCTCAGCAGGAGGTGGCACGGGTGCTGGATATCCATCCCGTGGAAGTATTTGGCGTGGTTTCCTTCTACTCATTTTTCAATTGCAAACCAAAAGGCAGAAACATTGTACGGTTGTGCCGCACTATTATTTGCGACATGGCAGGCAAATGCAACATCGAGAAAGCGATCGAAAGAGAGCTCGGATTGAAGTTTGGTGAGACCAGTAAAGACCAGAAAATCACACTCGAATTTACCAATTGCCTTGGTATGTGTGATCAAGGACCTGCCATGACTGTAAACGACAGGGTTTACACTAAACTTGATCCTGAAAAAGCATGTGCCATTTTAAGAGAGATCAAGTGAGGAGGATGATAAAATGCATAACGACATAGTAAATACAATACATACTTCCAGTCTTCTTTTTTCGGATTACATTGCCGGATCAGGAGTAAAAAGAGCCCTCGAAATGAGCCGGGAAGATATTCTTTTTGAGCTTAAAACCTCCAAACTAAAGGGAAGAGGCGGAGCCGGATTCCCGACTTCGACCAAATGGATGCTTGTGGCAGCCGCAAAGGGCGAAGATAAATTCATCGTTTGCAATGCTGATGAAGGAGAACCGGGTACATTCAAAGACCGTGTGCTCCTTATGAATTCTCCTTTCCTGATCCTCGACGGAATGGTAATCGGAGGATACACTGTGGGAGCGGTTCAGGGATATATTTATCTTAGAGGTGAATACATCTACATGAAACAGTTCCTGGAAGACTGCCTCGCTGAGATGCGTGAGAACAATCTGCTTGGAGAAAATATTCTCGGAAAAGAAGGTTTTAACTTCGATATCGCAATTGTGATGGGAGCAGGAGCATATGTTTGCGGTGAGGAAACCGCTTTGATTGAGTCACTCGAAGGTCAGAGAGGTGAACCGAGAAACCGCCCTCCATATCCGGTAAATACAGGTTTTTGCGGTGCTCCCACGACTGTTAACAATGTAGAGACTCTCGCTGCTGTGCCACATATCGTGCTCCAGGGTGGTGAAAAGTATGCTCAGCTTGGTACTTCGGCATCTTCAGGCTCCAAACTTTTTTCAGTTTCAGGCGACTGCGACAAACCCGGAGTTTACGAACTCAACTGGGGAATCAGCATAAATGAGCTGCTTGAAAAAGTCGGTGCAAAGAACACAAAGGCTGTGCAGGTTGGCGGAGCATCGGGCATTTGCATACCCAAATCAAAATTTGACAGAAAACTTTCCTACGAAGATGTTGCCACAGGCGGATCAATCATGATCTTTAATGAAAGCCGTGACATGTTGCATGTATTGAAAAATTTCATGGAATTTTTTGTGGAAGAGTCATGCGGGCAGTGTACTCCCTGCAGACTGGGCAACCAGAAACTCCTGGAAGGTGTGGAGATGATAGAGAAAAACGATTATACATTCGCCCACATTAACAACCTGAAGGAACTCGGCCAGACGATGAGAGTTGCGTCAAAATGTGGATTGGGGCAAAGCAGTCCCAACCCGTTTTTGTCAATTCTGGAAGACTTCAAAGACGAGATATTTCATTCCAAAGGAGAAGGAGTTTACCAATGAAACATTTAAAGACATCCCGTGCTCCGATGAGTCACAAGACCTTTGTTCCGAAGGCACCGGAAAATACCGAGACCATTGGTGGCACCGTAACGGTTCAAATAAACAGCAAGACGATGAATGTTCCATTTGGGACGACAATTCTCGAAGCATGTCAAATGGCTGACATTCATATCCCGACCTTGTGTAATCATGATGATCTCGGAATCGGTGGTCACTGCCGTTTGTGTCTGGTGGATGTTGAGGGAATGAGGACTTTGCAGGCATCGTGTTCATACCCTATTACTGCTCCCCTTAAAGTTAAAACATCAACCATTGCTGTCAGAAAAGCAAGAAAACACATTATGGAATTGCTTCTCAGTGAGCATGTGGGTGAATGCTACGCCTGTATAAAGAATGGCAACTGCGAACTCCAGACTCTTGCCAAAGAAATGGGCGTTGACAGCTTCACCTTTGGACATGAAACAGTCAGCAAGTTTGATGTCGACAGATCATCATTTTCCGTTGTCAGGGATATGGACAAATGTGTGAACTGTCGCCGATGTGTAAGAACCTGTATCGATTTACAGGAGGTGGGTACACTCGATGTTATTGGAAGAGGTCCACACACACACATTTCCACTTTTATGGAAAAACCGCTTGCCGATGTTGTTTGTATAAACTGCGGGCAGTGCATCAACAGATGTCCAACCGGAGCATTATATGCAAATGATCCATCAGATGAAATATTCAGAGCGATTGAGGATCCGACAAAACATGTGGTTATTCAGACTGCTCCTTCCCCCCGTGCTGCAATCGGTGAAGAATTCGGATTGGAACCCGGCACTTCGGTAACGAAGCAGTTGAATACAGCATTGAAGCGGGTAGGATTCGACAAGGTGTTCGATACCAACTTTACAGCCGATTTAACGATCATGGAAGAGGGAACAGAGCTCCTCACCAGACTTAAAAAAGCCATTGTTGACGGAGACACCGATGTCAAACTGCCTCAGTTCACTTCATGTTCTCCCGGCTGGGTAAAGTATATCGAGCATTTCTATCCTGAATATCTCGATCACCTTTCCTCGGCAAAATCACCTCAGCAAATGTTTGGTGCCATCATCAAAACATTTTATGCCGAGCAAGCCGGTGTGGATCCTGCAGATGTGGTAAGTGTTGCCTTAATGCCATGCTCCGCAAAGAAGTTTGAATGCAACCGTCCCGAGATGAATGCATCAGGTTACAAGGATGTGGATTATGGTCTCACAGCCCGTGAAATGGCGAAGATGATAAAGGAAGCAGGAATGATGGTTCCTTCACTTCCCAAATCTGAATTCGATGATCCGTTCGGAATCGGGTCGGGAGCGGGACTCATCTTCGGTGCCACCGGTGGAGTTATGGAAGCTGCACTTCGTACCGCCTACGAACTCATTACCGGCAGAGAAGTACCGTTTGACAAGCTTCGTATAGAAGCCGTCAGAGGCTTTGAAGGCATCAAGCAATCATCTGTAGTGCTTGAAGGCTGTGTGCCAGATTGGGCATTCCTTGAAGGTGTAGAGCTTAAATTCCTCGTTGCACACGGTACTGCCAATGCCAAGAAGGTGATGGAAATGCTGAAAGCCGGAGAACTTTACGATGTACATTTCATCGAAATCATGGCATGTCCCGGTGGCTGTCTTGGTGGTGGTGGAATGCCCGTACCTACCAATGAGAAGATTCGTAAGGCAAGAGCCAAGGCAATCTATCAGGAAGAGGAAGAGCTCCCGATAAGGAAATCTCACGAGAATACTCATGTGGCAGAGTTCTATGCCAGGTTTATTCCGGAGGGTCCCTGCAGTCACAAATCGCATGAATTGTTGCATACTCACTATACAAAGCGCGGCAAATTCATCGTTTAACTGATTAATTAATTATTTTGAGGTTGTTTTTATGAAAAATAAAAGCAACCTCTTTTATTTTTAAACATCCAATTACCATAACAACGGAGAAATTATGCGTAACCTGATTGTGCTGACAGTTCTGACAGCTTTATTGCTGACGGGGTGCATCAGAAAAGTTGAACCAAAGAAGGATGCAGCGCTCGAAGCGGCAAAAAAAGAGGCTTTATCCGCTGCCAATACATATTTAAAAGAGTTGAAAGGTATCCTCGTAAAAGAGATGAAAAGCGGCGGTACTGAAGCCGCATTGACTGTCTGTTCAGACACGGCACAGGAGTTTACAAACAAATTTTCACGGGAGAAATCAATTGATATCCGGAGAGTGGCTTTCCTGAACAGAAATGACAGGAATATTCCGGATGCAGGTGAGATGATGTGGCTGAAGGAATTTGAAAACATGATGAAAGGGAGCACTTTCAATAAAGACACTGTTCTCTTTAGAGTGGAAAAGAATGGTAGTGAAAGAACCCTTCATCTGGTAAAACCAATTTTACTCTCGGAGGAGTGTGTGGTTTGTCATGGCACAGAGGAGCAGATACCTGAAGGGATTAAAAAGATTTTATCTGAAAAATATCCCGATGATAAAGCTGTAAATTTCAAACCCGGAGACCTGAGAGGTGCCGTATCGGTCAAAGTAAAAATTAAATAGAATTTATAAAAAAATATTTAAAGTGTTACTTTCTTAAAAACAGTTTATTTATCTTTTTTGACTGAATCTTAAACTAATTTGATAAAAGTAATACATTAAGAAAAAATTAAAAACTTTTTACTTTTATTTTGTCATAAAAGAAGTGCTGATAGTCCTGGTAGGGGATCCATTCTCCACCCCAGGTCCAGCCGTTTTCCTTAAATATTTTATAGATAAATGCCTTTTTATGGATGGTGCCGGGTCTCTTTATATCATACCTGGCACCTTTCGGCGAAATGTATTTTCCGGAAACAAAGGGGTTCCAGAAAGGATTTATATCTATGGCGAGTCCATTCGCATGTTTGCTGATGCTCCGGGTTCCTGATACAAGCCGGTAATTAAAACAGGAGGTATTGTTGTGTGCCATAGAGCTGCTGTCTGACCATTTGTATTTACTCATTGGCTCGATTCTTTCAATTACAAATCCTGAATCGGCTAATGTTTTGAATATTTTTGTAATTGTATGAGCTACATCTTTGTGGGTAATCAACCATCCTTTTTTTCGCTCATTGTTTGTGTCGAGATAATCAACTTCCACCGCTTTCAGGATATCGAAGAGCTTATCCTTCTGCTTGCTGGAGATAAGTTTCAGTTTTACCATCGATTCCAGTTCAGACTTTAGGAACACCTCTGAGGTATCTACAGCCTGAGTTTTAACTTTGCCCGGTTGCGCAACTGCGACTGTCGGCTGCTGTGAAATCGTGATAGAAAGCAAAAATACTGACAGCAGGAAAAGGGGATAGTATGCCATCACTTCCTCATAAACTTAAAATATTCCAAAAAGATGCCGATCAGAAGTGCCAGTCCAATGACAATTACTCCTGTTACTAAAGCATCAACTACAATCTTCGTAAGAAACATGGCAAGCAGAATGCCAAGAGTCAGAGTTAATCCTAAAATCGTTCCGGGTTTTTTCATAATTCGGTTACTTGTTGTTAATCTGTTAAATTAGTCATGTCAAATTTACTTTATTTCTCACTCTTTTTTAGAATCAATCCGGAGCCGGACAGTCCCACCAGATGAAAAAAATCCATAAAAACCTTGTTGAAGCTGTAATTAAGATCACGACCATGACCATTCTTGAGAACAGATACAGTGATTCTGTTATCTATTATGTACTTAAAACCAATCCAAAGTGGGGCGGCAGAGACAGGAAGTTTATCGCAGAATCGTCATATGAAATAATCAGGCATCTCAGACTGATTGCTTACGCAGCATCCACAGGGACAGAAAATGAGGAGCAATTAAGAAAAATCGTGATTGCCTGGCTTTTCCTGAATCACCAGATCGATGAGGTAATGCTCGACGGGACCGGGCTGAAAAAGGAAAAACTGCTTCAACGGTTCGAAGAGGGGAAACAGATTAGAAAAATCAGGGAATCTGTCCCTGACTGGCTTGATGCACTTGGGGAGCAGGAACTGGGAGCACGGTGGGAAAAGGAGCTGATTGCCCTGAACAAACAGGCGGAGGTGATAATCAGGGTCAATTCACTCAGGACAAACAAGAGATATCTGACTGAAAAACTTGCCGAACAGGATATACCTGTGAAGGAAAATCCCGCTTTCCCTGATGCGCTTATCCTCGAAAGCAGAAAAAACATTTTTCTGACGGATGAATTTAAAAAGGGGTTTTTCGAGATTCAGGATGCATCATCTCAGACGGTGGCATACTTCACCGGAGTAAAGCCGGGCATGAGAGTGATCGATTCATGTGCCGGAGCCGGTGGCAAATCTCTTCACCTGGCTGCAGTAATGAAAAACAAAGGGAAAATACTTTCGCTAGATATAGAGGATAAAAAATTATTTGAGCTAAGGAAAAGAGCCAAGCGGAACGGAGTTTCAATAATTGAGACACGATTGATCGACAGTTCGAAAGTAATCAAAAGGCTTTCTGAAAGTGCTGATCTTGTTTTGCTTGATGTACCCTGTTCGGGTCTTGGTGTTCTGAAAAGAAACCCCGATGCCAAATGGAAACTCAAAAAAGAGAGAATTGAAGAGCTGATAAAAACGCAGGAGGAGATACTTTCTCTCCATTCCACAATGGTGAAGAAGGGAGGCACTCTCGTGTATGTTACCTGCAGCATCCTTCCTTCCGAAAATGAGCACCAGATCAGGAAATTTCTTGCCAACCGCAAAGATGAGTTTGAACTGATCGAGTCAAAATCGATTTCACCGGCAGACACAGGTTTTGACGGTTTCTTTATGGCAAAGCTCAAAAAGAAGTAAAAAAAGCATTATTAGACTCCAATATTGAAATTCCCGTGATTTCATGGGAATTTGCCCCACATCAGAACAGTCCACTCCACAAGTTCTTCGATAAAACCCGTAAATCATTATCCTGAGTACAATTAAAAGTTTCGTCTGTAAAATTATTTTAAAATAATTTAAAATTTACTTGACTATTTGCGAAAAAATAAGTAAGTTTTGGGGTGAAGTGTGGAAAAGTGGGTAAACTGCCCACAAAACAAACCAAAAACAAACAAAAGGACCGCCTGAGTGTTCAAAGGACACTTTTTACATACTCTAGATTCCAAAAACCGAATCAGTATTCCTTCGAAGCTGAAGAAGTTTATCAGTCCGGCTGCTGAGAACACCCTGGTACTAACCAAAGGTGTGGGTCTGGATGAGGTAGGTCATTGTATCGATCTGTATCCTAAAGATTTATTTGCAAAGATCGAGGATAATCTCTCAAAGTTGAACCAGTACAACAAAAGTCATGCACGATTCATTCGAATCTTTCTTCACAGCGCTGAAGAGCAGACGATGGACGGTCAGTCGAGAGTAATTATCCCGCCGCATCTCCTCGAATATTCCAAAATTGAGAAGGAAGTGCTGGTATTGGGTTCGTTGAACAGAATCGAGTTCTGGAATCCTGCGATCTACGAGCAATATGAAAGAGCTTCTGTGGACAGCTTTGAAAACATTGCCGAAAATGTGATGCAAATAAATGGACAAGTTTCATAGTCCTGTACTCCTCAAAGAGTCTGTAGAATATTTAATAACAGACAAAGACGGAGCATATTTCGACGGGACATTCGGTTTCGGCGGGCATACGAAAAGGTTTCTTGAGAAACTGAACCCGAATGCCATATTAATTGGAACAGATCTCGATCAAACAGTCTTCAATAAATCTTTGGAAGAGTTTTCTACTGACAGCCGGGTCAGGCTTTACAATTTTAATTTTACTAAAATTGGGATAGCTGCCAGGCTGGAGCAGGTCGATCAGTTTTCCGGGATTTTTGCAGATCTTGGTGTATCTTCCTACCAGCTCGACGAAAGTGACGAGGGATTTTCCTACAGAGTTACAGCACCACTCGATTTGAGGATGAGCAAGTCAGAGGGAAAACCTGCCTCTGCGATTGTAAATAATGCCGAACCGGAAGAACTCGCAAGGATCTTCAGGGAATATGGCGAAGAGATACAAAGTGGATTTCTGGCAAAACTGATCGTTAAACAGCGACAAATTAAGCCTTTTAAAACCACAACCGATCTCGCAAAACTGTTGGAAACTGTTACACCTCAAAGGTTTTTGTTTAAAAGATTGTCCAGAGTGTTTCAAGCTCTTCGTATTGAGGTGAACGGGGAGCTTGATTCCTTAAAAGAATTTTTGAAGGAATCGATTACACTTCTGAAACCGGGCGGGAGAATCGTGATACTTACCTATCACTCTCTTGAGGACAGAATTGTTAAGGAATTTTTTAAAGAGGAGGAAAAGGGTTGTATATGTCCACCGAACTTTCCGGTTTGCATCTGCAACAAAAAACCCTCTTTGAAGATTTTGACTAAAAAGCCCGTTTCTCCTTCTGCTGCCGAAGTGGAAGCAAACAGAAGAGCAAGAAGCGGAAAACTCAGAGCGGCTGAAAAAATCTGAAAATGAAGAAGTCATACAAAAAAAATATCGCATTATATCTCTCCTTTGCAATTGTCATTGCGGTGATGGCGTATTTTTATATCAGTATGAACATCGAAAGCAACAAACTGTCGAAACAGATTGATGACCTTAAGTCGGAGATTAAAATTGAACTCTCCGGAATCAATTCCAACAAGGCGATCCTCGACAAGCTTGTGTCAAAAGAATTTCTTGTCCCTCTGGCTGAATCCAAACTCAATCTCACAGTTGCAAATGATACAACTGCTCCCGTCACCATATCGAAGGAGCAGGTTGAGGATCTGGAAGAAAGGATTAATCTGTTAAATGAGCACTAACAGAATCCTTCTCATAATCGGGGTAATGACCCTGTTTCTGGGGGTTTTGCTCACCAGACTGATTTTTATTCAAGTGGTGAAGGCTGAGGACTATTCCTATTTTGCAAACAAACAGCAGGTTGGTATTGAACCACTTCTGCCCGAACGAGGCTCGATTTTTGACAGGAATGGTACCATTCTGGTCTATACTAAAAATGAAGTTTCGTTTTTTGTCGATCCAAAGCTTGCAAGAAAATATAAAAAGGATTCAGTCATCGCCAAAATTCTTGCAGATTCTCTCGAGTTGAATTACACTGAACTGAAAGCGAAGATCGATTCGTCGAAGAAAACTTTTTGCATTTTAAAGAAGGTCGATGCGAAGAAAGCATTAAAGCTAAAAAATGTTGTGAAGGACGGACTTTTTTACGAGCCCGATCCAACACGGGTTTACGAGTACAAATCGCTGGCATCCCACATAACGGGATTTGTGAATCGGGAGGGGAAAGGAACTGACGGTATCGAATCGAGTTTCAACGACCTGTTAAAAGGGAAAGAAGGAAGCAGATTCGTACTTAAGGACGGGACAGGTGCTGTTATGTCGGTGCTCGAGGAAAATTACAAAGATGCTGTCCCGGGTGACAACATAGGATTAACCATCGACAGGGCAATTCAAAGAGCTCTCGAAATGGAGCTTGAAGCCGGGGTGAAAGCTGCCAGAGCCGAGAATGCCACCGGTATTGTGATGGATCCAAATACCGGGGAAGTTCTTGCACTGGCTAATTATCCTTCGTATGATCCTGAACAATATATGAAATTCTCGGATGATACAAGAAGAAACAGAGCCATCTCCGATGTTTATGAACCGGGATCGACATTTAAAGGTATTGCACTCGCCGGAATACTCGATAAAAAGCTGGCTACCGTTTCCACAGTGGTTAATACTGAAAACGGCAGATACAATTTCATGGGGAAGGAAATAAAAGATCATCACGGACAGGCTTCAATGACGGTGAAAGAGATAATAAGGTATTCGAGTAACATCGGAATGCTAAAACTCTCTCAGAAAATGGAAAAGAACGATTTTTATCAGTATTTGAGAAGTTTTGGTTTCGGAAATTATACCTATGCAGGGTTACCGGGTGAAGTTAAAGGACGGCTCGGGCTGCCCGCTGAATGGTCCGGCACGACTAAAGGTTCAATTGCCTACGGATATGGAATCTCTCTCACTCCGATTCAGTTGATTACTGCCTACTCGGCTCTTATAAATGGTGGAGTGCTCTACAAACCGCTTCTTGTAAGAGAGATTAAGGATGTTAGGGGAAACATAAAAGAATTTAACAATCCGGTTAAAATCAGGGAAGTGATCACAGCAGAGACTTCTCAAATTATCCGTTCACTCCTTGCTGATGTTGTTGAGAACGGAACAGGGAAAAAAGCACGGATTGAAGGAATAAAAATCGGCGGGAAAACGGGAACATCAAGGAAGATAGTTAATGGCGAATATTCGAAAGAACGCTACAACTCTTCTTTTATTGGATTTTTCCCTGCTGATAATCCAAAGTACATTTGTCTGATCCTTGTGAATTCACCCAAGAGCATCGGAATCACAGGTGGTGAAGTGGCGGCTCCGGTCTTTAAAAATGTCGCGAGAAGAATACTCGTTCTTGACAAGTCAATCGGGGGTAACCTGAAACTCGACAGCACTCCGGAAGAGAATGATATCGAGATCATCAGTCCTGAAGGTGAGACAGATGAACCGGAAACAGAAATTAAAGAAGAAGTTAGAATAAAAAGAGTGGATGCCGGGAAGCTTGACACAAAAGAGATGCCTGATTTAAAAGGAGTTTCCTTGAAGGAAGCAATTGCCGTGGCGAAGAGACTTGATCTTGCAGTCACCTGGACGGGTTCGGGCAGAGTGATCGAGCAGAGTATTAAACCCGGTTCAGCCATACGAAAAAATTTGAAAATCAACCTGATATTGCAGGAAAAACCGGTTTACGGTGCAAACATTTATTGATATGAGATTAAACGAAATATTAGACCATCTTTCAGTAATTCAATTAACCGGTGATTTTTTTGCCAAAGAGATCACAGGGATTTATTATAACTCCGCCAAAGTTACCAAAGACTCCATCTTTGTGGCTGTAAAGGGATACAAGACCGATGGTCACCTTTACGCCCTTGATGCCTACAGCAAAGGAGCGGCAGCGGTGATTGTTGAAGACCTGCACTCTATCCCTGATGAAATATTCAGAAGGAGCGGTCAGGCAAAGATTGTTGTGGCAGATTCAAGAAAAGCACTTGCTCAACTCGCAAATGCATACTATGGATTTCCTTCAAAAAACCTCCTGTTGTTCGGTGTAACAGGCACAAAAGGAAAAACCACTACATCGTTTATCATAAAGCATATCCTTGAAAAAGCGGGACATAAAACCGGAATGATCGGTACCATCGCCAATATGATTGGGGATGAAAAAATTCCAACAGACCTTACAACTCCCGAATCCGTGGAGTTAAATGCACTTTTTGCAAGAATGAGAGCAGAGGGGTGTACCGCTGCCGTGATGGAAGCTTCATCACATTCCCTTTACCTGAAAAGGACATTCGGTCTCGATTATGACGGTGCTGTCTTTACAAATCTTTCCAGCGAACACCGTGATTTTCACGAGACTATGGAAGATTATGCATCTGCAAAGAAGATATTGTTTGACGGTTTGAAGAGCGGAGCACCGGCTGTTTATAATATCGATGACGAATACGGCTGCTTTATATCTAAGGATACTGATGGAAGAAAAATTGGATTCGGCAAAAGCGGCGGTAGATACACAATCGAAAATATCAGTTACGATTTTTCAGGTACCTCATTTACTCTGCTTCACAACGGGACAAGAGTCGATTTGAGAACTTCCCTCGTAGGTGAATTTAATGCCTACAATGCCGCTGCAGCTTATGTTCTTATGGTCGAGGCAGGATTTGACAGGGAACTTGTCACTGCCGGAATACTGGAGGCACCTCAAGTGGATGGAAGGTTTGAGCTTATTCAAAAAGGAAACAAAAAAGTTTTAATTGACTATGCGCACAGTCCCGGTGCTCTCGAGCAGGTACTGATCAGTATCAACAAACTTGCGGGAGATTCCCCGATTTATACAGTTGTTGGATGTGGCGGAAACCGTGACAGAACAAAGCGTCCGGTAATGGGCAAAATAGCCTCTGACATGTCCACCAGGGCAGTAATAACAAGTGACAATCCGAGAGATGAAGATCCGGTAGCTATCATAGATGAGGTTACAGCGGGTATCAAAAAGGATAATTTTGTTGTTTATGCCGATCGTGAAGAGGCTATCAAAAGAGCGATAATCGAAAGCCCTGATAATGCGATCATTCTGGTAGCGGGAAAGGGACACGAAGATTACCAGATAATTAAAGGTGTCAAGAGTCATTTCTCAGACCGCGAAATTGCAAATAAATATTTGTCTCAAATCTGATAAAACAAGATGATCACAGTAAAAGATATTCTTGAAGCAAGCAACCGTGAATTCAAATCTGCGAATATTGATGAAAATACGCATTTTTCATCCGTTGTGATTGATTCAAGGAAGGTTACTCATGGTTGTCTTTTTATCGCGATTAAGGGAGATAAGTTCGACGGTCACGATTTTATAAGTGAGGTTCTTGAAAAGGGAGCAGGTTGTGTAGTTGTGAAAAAGTCACGCTATGCTCCGGGGGCACGGTCTGGTGCTCCCGTTATCGGTGCTCCCGACACCGTGGGAGCATTAGGGAGCATTGCGGGAGCATGGAGAGCAAAGCTTGGTGCCACCGTAATCGGGATTACCGGAAGCAATGGTAAAACAACTACCAAGGATATGGTGGCAACACTTCTTCGGACGAAATATCCGACAGTAGCCACAGTGGCTAATAACAACAATCACATCGGCGTACCGCTTACTTTGCTTGATGCAAACAGGGACACACGGTTTGTGGTTTGTGAGACAGGCACAAATCATTTCGGGGAAATAAGATATTCGGCGAATATTGCTCAACCTGACATTGCGACCATAACAAATATTGGCGACTCCCATTTGGAGTTCCTTATCAACAGAAAGGGAGTCAGAAAAGAGAAGGAAGCACTGCTCGAGGTAACTGCTGCCAGAGGTGGAAAGGTTATTCTAAACTGCGATGATCCTTTCCTCAAGAGGATGATAAGGGAATATCCTGACGCAACAAAAATTTCGATGAAAAACCGGATGGATGTTTCCGGCACAGTCTTAAACTATTCCGAGTCCGGTTTGCCGGTCATGAAAATAGAAGCAGGTAACAACTCAGTCAGATTTGAACTTCCTTTGTACGGCAAAAAAAATTGTGATAATGCACTCATGGCTTCTGCAATTGCACTTGAGTGCGGAATGACTCTTCAGGAGATCGGGGAGGCATTCAGTCTGGTAAAGGCTCCCAAGGGAAGAATGAACAGAAGCACACTTGACGGTTTTGATGTAATCGATGATACCTATAATGCAAATCCTGAGAGTATGAAAAGTGCTTTCGAAGCGATGAAAAAAGATATCATCCATGAGAGAAAAATCGTGATTCTTGGAGACATGTTCGAACTTGGTGAAAACGCTGTGCAGATGCATATTGACCTGGTACACTCACTAAAGAAAGGGAGGATAAAAACCCTCTTTCTTACCGGGAAGAATATGAAGCACCTCCACTCCGCAGCAAAAGCTGAAGGTATTAATTCGACATACTTCACTTCCAAAGAGAAAATGATTGAATACCTGAGAAATTATGAATTCAGAAACTCCCTTGTTCTCGTAAAAGGTTCGCGAGGAATGCAAATGGAGGTAATTGTTAATTTCCTGAAAGAAAAAGGCAATTAGATGCTTTATTATTTACTGGATTACCTGAACAAAACTTTTAATCCTCCCGGTCTGGACATGATTAAATTTCTGACTTTCAGATCAGCAATTGCAGCCATTACGGGGCTTTTCATGGCATTTTATTTTGCTCCGAAAATTATAAAGGCACTGCAAAAGCATCAGATTGGCGAGAAAATAAAGGATTTTGGTCCACAGTCGCATCTCAGTAAAGCCGGTACACCAACCATGGGCGGGCTGATTATTCTGGTATGTGTGTTTATTCCTGTGATACTTTGGGGAGATTTGAAAAGCACCTACATCTGGCTGTTGTTGCTGGGGACGCTTTTGCTCGGCGGTGTAGGATTTCTGGATGACTACTTAAAAGTAGTAAAGAAAATGCGAAACGGACTGATTGCCCGTTATAAACTTGCAGGTCAGGTTTCAGTCGGGTTGCTTGTCGGTGCTGTAATGTATTTTTCACCCGAGTTTGCTGATGTGCAGGGACTGACGACCATCCCTTTCTTTAAGGATTTAAATCTTGATTTGTCGTATCTCTACATTCCGGCGATCATTTTTATTATCACAGCCACCTCAAATGCAGTCAATCTTACGGATGGACTCGACGGACTGGCAATCGGTTTGACAATAATTGCGATGCTGGCACTCGGTCTGATAAGCTACATCTCGGGGAATGCGATTTACTCCGATTATTTGAATATCCTTTATCTGCCGGGTTCAGGTGAGCTGACAGTCTTTATAGCGGCTCTTATCGGAGCGGGCCTGGGCTTTTTATGGTTCAATTTTTATCCCGCACAGGTATTCATGGGAGACACGGGGAGTCTTGCACTCGGTGGTGCTTTGGGAATTATTTCAGTCATGGTACGCAAAGAACTTCTGCTTCCGTTTCTTGCCGGTGTGTTTTTCTTCGAGACCATCTCGGTAATTATCCAGACATCATATTTCAAATACACGAAGAAAAAAACAGGAACTGGAAAAAGAGTTTTCAAGATGGCACCAATTCACCATCATTTTGAAGAAATTGGATGGGCAGAACCTAAAATAGTCGTCAGATTCTATATAATTGGAATCATTCTGGCGATCATCAGTTTAACATCGTTTAAGATCAGGTAAGTCCGTGACAAGTTACAAAGGAATGAAAATCTCAATTATCGGAGCTGCAAGAAGTGGTGAGGCGGCGGCATATCTGGCTGCAAAGTCGGGTGCAATTCCTTTCGTCAGTGACAGCGGAGCACCTGAAAAAACTGCTGATGTCACCTCCAGGTTGAAATCTGCGGGAATCGAATTTGAAACGGGAAGCAACAGTGAGAGAGTTTTTGATTGTGATTTGATGATTGTATCGCCCGGCGTGCCGCTCGAATCGGCAGTTATTCTCGAGGGGAAAAAGAGAAACATCAGGATGATCAGCGAGATTGAATTTGCAGCATCATTATGCAAAGGAAAAATTTACGCAATCACCGGCACAAACGGAAAAACCACAACCACTTCCCTGTTGTACCATATCTTTTCTCTTTCCGGCAAAAAATCTTTTTCAGCGGGGAATATCGGCATAGCATTTTCGGAAATAGCTCTCGAATGCGATGAAGAGAGTCTGGTGGCTCTTGAGGTCTCCAGTTTTCAACTGGATCTGATTGAAAAATTCAAACCAAACGGGGCTGCAATTCTGAATATCACGCCGGATCATCTGAACAGGTATGAAAACAGGTTCGAAAATTACATTTCCTCGAAATACCGGATTGTGGAGAATCAGACCGGAAGCGATATTTCATTATATAATGCTGACGATGAAGTTTTGAAGGAAAATGGTTACAAGGGTGCATCGCTCAGATTTTTTTCCACAAAAAAGGAAGTGGAAAACGGTACTTATCTTTCGCATCCGCGACTGGTCACAAGAATTGGCGGAAATTTTATCTGCTCATTTGAAATTAACGACCTGCAGATCAAAGGTGAGCACAATCTCGCAAATGCTGCCGCGGCAATTACGATGGCGATAGATGCCGGTATTGACAAAAAAGTAATTGAAGAGGCTCTGAAGTCGTTTAAGGCTGTTGAACACAGACTGGAACCCGTTCCCTCCGGTGATGGAATAGTGTATATCAACGATTCCAAAGCGACTAATGTCGACTCGGTTGTTTACGCTCTTAGAAGCTTTGATTCCCCGGTTTTTCTGATACTTGGCGGACTTGATAAAGGGAACAACTACGATTTGATCCATGATCTTGTCCAAAAAAATGTCAAAAAGATCTATGCGATTGGTGACTCTGCATCAAAAATATATGACTATTTCTCAAAAATTGTCGAAGTCGAAATCGTTGGAAGTCTGCAAGACTGTGTGAAAAAGGGACATGCAGAAGCCGAAAAAGGGGAAGTGGTGCTTCTCTCCCCGGCGTGTGCAAGTTTTGACATGTTCAAGAGCTATGAACACCGCGGTGAAGTTTTTAAATCTGCAGTGAAGGAGATTGCCGGTTGAAATTTTATGCCTTCATGATTCTGATAGTATCGATAGCACTGGTCCTTTTTGGATCCATGCTCGTTCTTAGTGCAAGCAGCACCTTTTCAGACATGAAGTTTGACAATCCCCAGCATCTGTTTTGGGGACACATTGGCAAGGCAATCGGTGGCATCGTGATAATGCTGATTTTGATGCTTGTTGATTATCACTGGTACAAAAAATACAGCAAATGGGTGCTAATCGGGGGAATCGGACTGCTGATAATGACATTCATGTTTGCTCCGTCGATCAAGGGATCACTCAGATCAATCAGTATTGCAGGTGTGTCATTTCAACCCGTGGAACTTGTGAAGCTCGCACTTTTCATCCACTTGGCTGCAATGCTTGAAAAAGTCGGAGACGACATCACTGATTTGAAAAAGGGGGTCATCAATCCAATGATCTGGATTATGACAGTAGCGGGTCTTGTTTTTCTTCAGCCCAATGTCAGTAACGGTGTTCTGATTCTTGCGATCGGGATTACCGTACTTTTTGTTGCAGGCATCCAGAGCAAACACTTTTTGTCGTTTGCTGCCTCGGCTGCCACACTGGCTCTTGCCTATGCACTCATAAGACCTCACTCTTTGAAGAGGATTGCTTCGCATGTTGGTGCGGTGTTTGGAAACGGGGATTTTCATCCACAGGTACTGCAGTCACTTTATGGACTTGGAAGCGGTGGTTTTTTTGGAGTGGGATTGGGAAACAGTGCACAGAGAAATCTGTTTCTGCCCGAAGCTTATGGAGATTTTATTTTTGCAATCGTGGGTGAGGAAGCGGGTCTTTTGGGCACAGTGCTTGTGTTGCTTGGCTACGGTACAATTCTGGTTTTCGGAATACTTATCGCCAAAAACGCAAAAGACAAATTTGGAAAACTTCTCGCGTTTTCAATTTCATTTTCCATTGCACTTTACGCTTTCGTAAATGCAGCCGTGGCAATTGGTGTATTTCCCGTTACGGGTCTGCCGCTGCCGCTAATAAGTCACGGTGGAACAGCGATTATTATTGTATGTGCATCACTTGGCATTCTCCTTAATATCGGCTGGACAGCAGTTCCCAAAGAAGCCAAAGTAAAGGAACCAAAAGAAGCCAAAACCTGGCAGGAACAGACAGTATGAGAATCATGTTCACGGGCGGAGGAACCGGGGGACATATTTTTCCGGCGATTGCTGTCGCTGAACGGGTCAGGGACATGGTTCCCGATTGCGATATTCTTTTCCTGGGCACCAGGGATAAAATAGAGGGAAAAGTTGTTCCTGAAGCCGGATTTAAATTTAAAAGTATCTGGATTTCAGGTTTTGCGAGAAAAAGCATAAAAGAGAATCTGCTTTTCCCTGTGAAACTGGTGGTGAGCATAATTCAGTCGATAGCAATTGCGATGAAATTTAAACCACAGGCAATAGTTGCGACGGGTGGATATGTTTCGGGACCATCGGTAACAGGTGCTCACATTATGGGTGCAAAAGTATTTTTAATTGAGCCAAACAGTTATCCGGGAATTACGACACGGCTTCTTGAAAAAAAGGCAACCGAAATACACCTGATGTTTAAGGATGCAGCCTCTTATCTGCGGTTGAAGGAAAGAATTTTTGTAACGGGTAATCCGGTAAGGAAGGATCTGACTTCAGTATCCCGTGAAGAATCCCGTAAAAAACTGGGAATCGGACTCGACAGGAAAGTTTTGCTGGTAATGGGTGGAAGTCTGGGTGCAAAGGCAATTAATAATGCAATTGCTGGTTCTCTGGAGAAATTCAAAGAAGCGGGAATATTTTTATTGTGGCAGACGGGAGCATTATCTTTCGAGGAGTACAGGAAATATGAATCGGAAAATGTAAAGGTTCTCTCATTTATTGATGATGTAAACGAAGTTTATGCCGCTGCAGATCTGGTGACAGCCAGAGCGGGAGCCACAACAATTGCGGAACTTGTCTATTTGAGGAAGCCGGCTATACTTGTTCCGTTTCCTTATGCTGCTGAAAATCATCAGTATAAGAATGCCCGGTCGATGTCGGACGAGGGTGCCGCGGTTTTGATTGAGGAAAAAGAAATTTCCCTCCAGCTTGCAGAAGAAATTGTAATGCTGATTTCTGATTCAGCAAGACTGGGAGAGATCAGAAAAAATCAGGAAAGAATTGGCGGAATTGACGCCGCAAAAGAGATCGCCGGCAGAGTGGTAAATGCCTGCAGATCCGGAATTATTTAGTTAGAGGATTGAATGTTTTCAAAATTTACTAAAGTGCATTTTGTTGGTATCGGTGGAATCGGAATGAGCAGCATCGCGGAGATTCTGATTTCGAAGGGATTTGAGGTTTCGGGTTCCGACAAAAATAAAAGTGACATTACAGAAAGACTTGAATCAATCGGTGCTACAGTCTATGAGGGACACAGTGCATCCAATATCAAAGATGTGGATGTGGTAGTCTATTCTTCTGCCGTAGTGGAATCGAATCCCGAAGTTCAGGAAGCAATTCACAGAAATATTCCTGTGATTAAAAGATCTGAAATGCTCGCCGAAACTATGAGAATGCAAAAATATGGCATCGGAATCGCCGGTACACACGGTAAAACAACCACCACTTCAATGACAGGACTTGTGCTCACTGAAGCCGGGATTGACCCTACCATCATAGTTGGTGGCAAACTTTCAGGTCTTGGCGGAACAAACGCACGACTCGGAGCAGGTGACTTCATCGTGGTTGAAGCCGACGAATTCGACAGGACTTTTTTGAAATTAATGCCGGCAATAGCAGCCATTACAACTCTCGAAAGGGAGCACCTTGATACCTACAGAGATCTTGATGATATCAAAGGTGCATTTATTGAGTTTGCAAACAAGGTGCCTTTCTACGGATTTGTTGTTCTGTGTATGGATGAACCTGCACTTTTGGATATCAGACCATACATCAACAAAAGAGTTATTACCTACGGCATCACACCGCAGGCGGACCTTCGTGCAGTTAACATCGTGCATGACGGTTACAAAACAAAATATACGGTTGTTTACAACAAAAAAGTGCTTGGCGATATAACCATTAAGGTACCGGGACTGCATAATGTTAAAAATTCACTTGTTGCGGTAACCATCGCTCTTGAACTGGAAGTCCCTTTTGATGTTATTAAAACTGCCTTGGAGCGTTTTAACGGAGTTTACCGTCGTTTTGAAGTGAAATATGACAAGGAAATTATGGTAGTTGATGATTACGGACATCATCCTACTGAGACAACTGCCACATTGGAAGGAATCAGAGCCGGCTGGCAAAGACGACTCGTTTCAGTTTTTCAGCCACACCTCTATTCAAGAACGCGTGATTTTTATCAGGAATTCGGCAGGTCTTTCCTCAACTCTGATATTTTCATTTGTACCGATATATACCCCGCCCGGGAAGAACCCGTTGAAGGGGTGACAGGTCAACTGGTCGCAGATGCTGCCAGGAAAATGGGACACAAAAATGTTATCTATGTTCCAAACAAAGAGGATGTACCGGCTGTACTTCAGAAAATTACAGAACCCGAAGATATAGTGGTTACTCTTGGAGCGGGCGACATCTGGAAGTATGGTGAAAAATTTGTTGAACTGTACACTTCCGGTCAGAAATAAGCGATGAAAAAAAGCAGGATTATCCCCGCACTCATTCTTCTTGTCATTCTGGCAGCCGGAGCAACGGCTCTGCCGGGGCTCTTTATGAAGAAGGAGATAGAACAGAAGATTACGGGGTATCAGTTGACGGGAGCATCAATGCTCACACCTGAAGATTATATCAGGTTTACAAAATCGTCACCTGAAAAGGGTGAATTTCCACCGCTTAATGTCCTTTACGACAGACTGCTGAACCACCCGTATTTAAAAAGTGTGGAGATGCAGCTTGGAGAAGAGGGGATTGTAAAGATAACAGTTGTTGAAAAAGAGATTGTTCTGTCTGTTTATTCCGGTGATAAACTGATGCTCATCTCAAAAGAGCTTGAATTGCTCCCTTTGATGAGCGAGTTAAAAAACTTTGACTGGCCTGTAATTCGGAATACGAAAGTGAATAAAGCCGGTTATTTCAGGATATTTCCGGATTCCACTATTTTACCGGGGTATAAAATAGCCAAAGCCTGCCGTTTAATTGGCGGTACGATGGCTACAAGTCTCTCCGAGATTGATTTAAGACAGGGTGGCGACATCGTTCTGGTGTTTTCCGATATGAAGCCGCCTGTCATTTGCAAGAAAAAAGGGGTTGCCGAGCAGATTCTGATTCTGAAGCAAATCAGAGACATGAGTGAGCAGCTCTCCCTTAATAAAGAAATTGAATATATAGACCTGAGGTATTCCGGAAAAATATTTTTGGGCAAGACGAAGAAAATGGAAAAGAAAGATGAAAAACGAGATAATAACAGGGCTTGACATCGGTTCTACCAAAGTTCGTGCCGTAATAGCCGAAAAAATTGACCGAAACAGGTTCAAGATTCTTGGTAGTGGCGAGGCAGATTGTGACGGATTGCTCAAAGGAGAAGTAAGTAACATCATCAGCACCGCAGAATCGATTAAAAATGCCATAAAAGCGGCAGAAGCTGAAGCTGAGGTGGAAGCGACCAACATAGTGACCGGTATTTCCGGTGAAAATCTGAGCAGTATAAGGTCGAGAAACTATGTAAGCATTACAAACGATGAGCAGGTTGTAACGGTTGACGATCTTCGCCGCCTGAAATCGGACATACAGAGCATTTCATTTTCGAAGGATATGACGATACTCCATATTCTTCACGAAGAATTTTTTGTTGACAGGCAGGGAAGTGTTTCCAAACCGCTGGGAGTTGCATGCTCAAGACTGGAAGCAGCAAATTATGTGGTGATGGGTTCTTCAGGAGCTATCCATAATATTCGAAAAGCGGTTAAAAAAGCCGGATATGAGGTCTCTGACCTGAAGATGCAGTCACTTGCTTCAGCCTCGGCAGTACTCGAACCTGCGGAAAAGGATCTTGGAATCCTGATGATCGATATCGGATCGGGATGCACAGATGTACTTATTTATCAGGGGAATGCGATACGGTTTTCGAGAGTTTTTGGCATCGCAGGTAACCGCGTTACCCTCGATATCAAAGAGTTTTTAAGCGTTATTGAGGAAGAAGCCGAGTTGTTGAAACTGGATTACGGATATGCGACCGAGTCCGCAATTATAAAAGACGATCTGATCACAGTGAAGGGTGTGGGTCCCAGACCAAGCACCAAGATACCTGTAAGTCTGCTCACACAAATAATAAAAAGCAGAGTGGCAGAACTCTTTAAAATGATTAACAACGAACTTGAAAAAGCTGATGTAAAGAACAAGATCAGGGCGGGAATTGTAATCACCGGTGGTGGAGCATGGTTAAAAGGAATAACCGATCTGGCGGAGCAGGTTTTTGGTGCTCCCGCAAGAATAGGGCTTCCTGATGAGAGTCATTTCGAGGGAGAATTCGGAAAGCTGAACAAACCCGATTATTCATCTGTTCTCGGACTTCTTTTGCCGATCGAGGAAGATTTTTCTTCGGACGATGAAGGCGAGGAACCGAAGAAAAAGAAGGGATTCTTCACCAGAAACAAAGCCGAAAAACCCGTGAAACAAGACTCGAAGACAAAAAGCAGGAGCAAATTCAAAGATTTTCTCTCTCAAATAAAAAGTCAGTTTGATGATCTCTAAACAACCGGTAATCTTTGTAATTGGAAAGCTCCTCTCGGATCATCTCGAGAGCGTCAGTGAAAAATTTCTTGACAAAGTAAAGTTCGTTTTTGTCGGAACCGATGAAAATGAATTGAAGAAGTACAGTGCCGGGAAGAAACTTATTGTGAATGAGGGAATCAGAGACTTTTATGTTGATGATTCGATACTCTTTCTGAATCAGAAGGAATTTGATAACCTGCAGAAAGCCATCCTCTTTTTGTTGGGTGAATCTGCTTCGATGATTGTTCTGTTTACCGCAGAAGATCCCCTTGCATTATCTGTCACCCCGATGCTGGTAAGGGCATCAGAGGAGACAGGAACAGACCCAAGTTTTATCGCAGTGAAACTGCAGAGCCATGAAGACAAAGTAACAACAGAGAATCTCGAATTCTTTCTTAAAAACGGGTATAGACTTTATATGCTCGAGAAAAACAACGGTGATTTTTTGCTGAAAGCTAATGAAGAAAAGTCAAAAAATGAATTGATGATGAGTGTTATCAATTCTTTAGTCAAAAGTTTTAAACAGGCTGAATTAAAAAACTTATAGTACGGAGGTATTATGCCATTTGCAACATTAGAAACACAAGTACCAGTTCTGCGCGCCAATCTTAAAGTAGTCGGTGTCGGTGGTGGAGGATGCAACGCAATAAATTCCATGATCAAACAGGGAATTTCAGGCGTCGAGTTCATCGCCATCAACACGGATGCTCAGAGCCTTGACTCAAATCTTGCCACAAAGAAGATAACTGTTGGAACCAAGATCACCAAAGGTCTTGGCGCCGGAGCGAATCCTGAAGTCGGGAAAGCTGCCGCTGAGGAAGACCGTGCCCGGATTGAGGAGGCACTCGTCGGAGCCAACATGGTTTTCATTACGGCAGGAATGGGCGGTGGCACCGGAACGGGTGCTGCACCGATCGTGGCTCAGATAGCGAAGCAAAACGGTGCACTTGTTGTTTCGATTGTTACCAAACCATTCAACTACGAAGGACCGACCAGAAAGAAAAATGCCGAGTCGGGTTTGGTGGAATTGAAGAAGCATGTTGACAGTTTGATCATCATCAAAAACTCAAAGCTGCACGAGCTGCTGGATAAAAATCTTCCCGCTTTTTCAGGCTATGACAAGCCAAACGAAATTTTGTACGAAGCGACAAAAGGAATCGCAGAGATCATCACTTTCGAAGGAAAGATAAATGTCGACTTTGCAGATGTAAAGACCGTTATGGAATCGAGCGGAATGGCTCTTATGGGTACCGGAACCGCCACGGGTGATAACCGTGCAATAGAAGCTGCACAGAAAGCAATTTCAAGTCCGCTTCTCGAAGGCATGGATATCAGAGGTGCCAAGGCGATGCTTGTAAATATCACTGCATCCTCGAATTTGACCATGCACGAAGTGGAAGAGGGGATGGCCACCATACTTGAAGCCACAGGCGAAGATGTTAATGTAATTTTTGGGCTGGTGGAAAAAGAAGAGATGAAGGATTATGTTTCATTTACAGTAATTGCCACAGGATTTGATTCAGCAGTTGCAAAACCGACCAGCAATCCCGAGATGATCCGTACAGCGGTTCAGAACCCCGTGGTTGCAATGCCCGCAGCCCCTGTTGTCCCACAGGTGGAGACTTCAAGGGCGCCACAGATGCCACAGGTTCAAATCAACAGTGATGATATCAATATTCCTGCGATACTTCGTGACGGCAGACTGGGTGTTACAACAGGTGTTCCCGAGCAGAAAACCTTCAGTTTCTCTGAAACACGAAAAGAGAATATCAATGAACTTAAGTTCAAGAGCAATCCGAATTCAGTACCGAAAGAGGAAGAAGAAGACAGAAGTGCTGCATTTCTGCGTAATATAATGGACTGATTTTCTACTTACACACGCTAAATACCTCCGTTTGGACGGTGTGCAATTCAGCCGGCACACCGCTCCAAACATTATTTCTCCCCTTAGTTTGCCCACCTGCCGGGTAAGTATTCCCTTCATACAACCGACGGGAGTTAAAGTTTGAATCCTTACCTCCTTGCTCCAACATTCATTTTCGAAAAACAAAAAATAACGATTGCTTGTGTATTACATTTTTTTGTATTTTTCTGAATCTAAAAGGGAATATTATTATGAAGTATTTAAAGATTATTATACTGGTATTAAATTTTTGTTCATACGCTCAGTGGACTCAGGTGAAGATACACCCTTTTTCCGGCACGATCCATTGTTTCCATATGACTGATACACTTAACATAACGGCGGTTTATTCAGGTGATTCATCATTTGTGATCAAAAGCAGTGACGGGGGAAGAGAATGGACAAAAAGTTACGGAATCCCTGCCAATTCACCTGCCTATGCAGCAATCGCCGATCAGAATAATATTTTTGTGTTGAAGTCTGATTTGCTTACACTTCTAAAATCGACCAATGGTGGATCATCATGGACGACTGTTCAGATACCGCAGCGTTACTTCAGAATTCATAAGTTTCAATTTATTAATCCTTTGACCGGATATGCTTCTGTATCATATAACAGTGGTGTCGCAACAAAACAGATGATGATAAAGACCGGTGACGGAGGAACTTCCTGGGAAATTATGGATTCGCTTATCAATCCTGTAAACAACTTCCACTTCGAAAATACACAATCGGGTTGGATTTTTGGCGGGCACATTTTTCGTACCACAAATGCCGGAAGCACCTTTTCGATCATCGTTAACCCGCCGGGAATGTTGAGCGCAAACACTGCCGGTCAGATCAATGACAGCATTATTATAGTCGGTGGAGTCAGAGAGATTTTTGTACCCCCTGTGTCGACATATCAGGCACCTCAGATCGCCATTTCAACAGACAGAGGTTCGACTTGGAGACTAAGAGATTTTGACTCTGATTTTCTCCGGGGAAAACCGGATAATATTCAATTCATCAATGAAACAACTGCTGTCACCACAATAAAAGATGAACCCGGATTGATTATTACAAAAGACTTTGGGCTTACCTGGAGTTTTGGAAACCGGCCCGAAGCACTCCTGAAATACACAGATATCAAATTAGTGCATAACAGGTTGTATGCTGCAGGTCTGGGAATATCTTTTGTGGTATCAGGTGAAGATGTTGCACAACCTTGGGCAATGAGGACCGAACAGTTCAACCATGCGCCTTCGGCTGCCTCGTTCCTTGATCCGGGCATTATCGTGATGCCCACCAGAGAGGGCAAGATATACATCTCAGGTAACCGGGGGATAAACTGGGACACAAAATGGTTGTACAACGGGTCTCTGTTAAACTCTGCCATTGATAAGGATTCGATAATTTATGTGACCACTTTAAATACAATTTTTCGGTCGGATGATATGGGGGCGACATTTGATTCCATCGCGTATTTCCCCTCAGCATTTATACGGGATATTCTGCCGACCGGAAACGGGCATATTTGGATTTCCTCGGGAAAAACTCTCAATATGAGCAGTGATCACGGTCATACCTGGACCACAAAACTGTCTTCGTCAGAAATTTTCAAAGAGCTGGAGTTTTTTGAACATGGTACGGGTTACACCTGTAACGGCAAACTGCTTAAAACCACGGACTTCGGAAACACCTGGAATGAGGTCGTTTTGTCACCACTCAATATCACAGATATCGAATTTTATGACAGTGAAAATGGCTATGCTATCGTTGACAATAACTACCTATACCGAACGCAAAATGGCGGGATATCATTCGAACAGGTTTTTGTCCCGGGAGTTTCCAATTTGTATAAAATTCATTGTAGTGATTCGCTAAATCACTTTTTGAGTGCGAACAGGTTTTATTCAACTGAGGATGGCGGGAAGTGGTGGAGAGTAAATGAATTTGTAACTCAATCGACTCCCCCGGAAATCGATTTCATGAAAATGTACAATCGCTTTGAAGGGATAGCTGTCACACGATACGGCAGTATATGGAAAACCTCCAACCGCGGCAACACCCCCGTCGAACTCTCTGCGTTCACGGCAACACAATCCGGAAACAAAGTTGCACTTCAGTGGATTACCGAAACCGAAACCAACAACATGGGCTTCGAGATTGAAAGACGCTACAAACACGGTGACTGGAAAACCATTGCTTTCTCAAAAGGGTCCGGTACTTCCACCCGTAAGATTTTCTACGGATATGATGATTATGAAGCAAAAGCCCCGGCGATACTCTACTACCGCCTCAAGCAGATCGATTATGACGGCAGATTCTCCTACTCCAGTGAAGTTGAGGTGATCCTCGGCGAGGTACCTGAAAATTACTCTATCAACCAGAACTACCCGAACCCGTTCAACCCAAATACGAAAGTTTCATTCTCACTTCCCGAGGAGAACGAGGTTGTTATCAGGGTATATAACGCGATGGGAGAACTGGTAAAAGAGATTGATAGAGGGGTTCTCAGTCATGGATATTATGAACAGGATTTTGAGATGGGTAACGAATCCTCGGGTATGTATTTCTGTCAGGTGCTTTGCACAAATACAATTTCCGGCAGGACAAAATCGCTTACGGTTAAGATGGTTTTGATGAAATAAACATAATTTTCGAAGGAAAAATAAAAATGAAACGATTGATAATTTTTCTGTTTGCTATAAATTCCCTGCTGCTTTCGCAGTGGGAAAGTGTAGTAATCAACCCATTGAGTGGGCAGGTATTTAGCTTCCATATGACCGACTCATTGAATTTTACTGCAGCCTATTCGGACGATAGTTGTTATGTAATAAAAACCACTGATGGGGGTAGAAACTGGTTTCGTGCACAACAAATCCCTATACTCAGTTTGACAGAAGCATCTGTTATTGATGAGAACCATATTTTCGCCAGATTGAATTCCCCGAGCCAAATGATTTTTACATCTGATGGTGGGTCAACATGGTCGGAGATCAATCTCCCAACCCAATATCAAAACTTGAAGAAAATCCAATTCCTCAGCAGCACAACCGTTTATGCTTCTGTCGATTATGGTTCTGGTGAAGCTGTGGTTTATTATTTGTTAAAATCCACTGACAAGGGAGTGAACTGGAATATTATTGACTCGGCGCAGTATATTGGCGGGTTTTATTTTAAAAACGCTCTTAAAGGATGGGTTTTTGCATCTGGAGAAATCCACCACACAACTGACGGAGGAATTACCTTCACCAACATGTACAATCCGCCAGGAATCTCTTCCCCAAAAACCATTGATGAGATTAGTGATAGTATCCTGGTTGTGGGAAGTGCCCGTTGGATTCAGGTTGACCCTTGGCGAGGTTACTATGCCCCATTGTTAGCAACATCTACAAACAAAGGTTTGACATGGATATTCAAAGACTTAGGTGAGGTTAATTTCGCAGGTATTCCCTTTAATATTAAATTTTTAAATCCCACAACCGCGATATCCCCACTCCAATTTGAAAACGGACTATTATATACTACAGATACCGGAGTTACATGGCGATATGTGTCGCAGATTGGAGTATCTCGCCAATATAAAGATGTCAAAATTTTTGAAAATCGCGTTTATCTCCTCGGAGACGGAATATTTTTTGTCGTTTCCCGACCCAATATCAATGAACCATGGGAAATAAGAACAGACCAGACTTTTTTAAATCACTCTGCTGCTGCATTTCTCGATCCGGGTTATGCGATAATTGCTGATGAAGGTGGCAGGCTTTATGTTTCTACCGATCGGGGGAACCACTGGGCTACAAGAAGAATGCAAAAAGGAAAAGCTACAAAAATTAGTATAGTGAATGATTCCCTTGTCTATCTGGCAAGCGATAAAGTCTTCTCTAAATCTGAAGACCTTTGCTTGACTATGGACTCTATTTCACAATCACCAACAGGCAAGATCTATGATATATATACCCAAGAAGACGGCACCATTTGGATTGCATCTGGAACCACTATCTTATCAAGTAGCAACGGTGGCAGGAATTGGGACACAAAGTTGTCAGTCTCAGGAATTAACTTCGATCAAGTAATCATGTTCGAAGACGGAACAGGCTATGCTTGTAATGTTTCACTTTATAAAACCACAGACAATGGAAACACCTGGAACCAACTCAGTAATCTTGGTTTAACCCTTCGGGAAATTATTTTCATTAACAGCAATTTTGGCATCTTCTTAACCTCTAACAGTAAAATTTATAAAACGACTGATGGTGGAGCGACGATTTCGGAAATGATCATCCCGGGAATGGGAAACGCATCCTATATCTATATGAAAGATTCACTTAGCATATATGTTAGTGCGAATAAACTATACTCAACTTATGATGGTGGTTTTTCATGGAAAGTAAACGAATTCCTGCCTACATACAGTAGCAAATTTTCATGGATGGGAATGTATGATTTATTTGAAGGAATTGGTGTCACAATAGTTAATTCCGGGGGATCCGGAATATGGAAAACCCGCAATCGCGGCAACACACCTGTTGAACTCTCATTGTTCTCAGCACTCCCCTTCGGAAACAAAGTGGTTCTTCAATGGACTACCGAAACGGAAACTAACAACATGGGCTTCGAGATAGAAAGACGCTACAAACACGGTGACTGGAAAACCATTGCTTTCTCAAAGGGATCAGGGACTTCCACCAGGAGAATATACTACGGTTACGACGACCTTGAAGCAAAAGCCCCTGCAATACTATACTACCGCCTCAAGCAGATCGATTATAACGGAGAATTCGAGTATTCAAACGAAGTGGAAGTATTGCTGGGCGAAGTACCTGAGAATTATTCAATTCAACAGAACTATCCCAATCCTTTCAATCCTTCAACAAAGGTGACTTTTTCACTTCCCGAAGAAAATAGAGTTGTGATAAAAGTTTTTAACGCTATGGGGGAACAGGTAAAGGAGATTGATAGAGGGGTTCTAAGTCATGGATATTTTGAACAGGATATCGATATGGGAACTGAATCCTCAGGTATCTACTTCTGTCAGGTTTTGTGTACAAATACAATTTCCGGCAGAACAAAATCACTTACGGTTAAAATGGCTTTGTTGAAATAAATGAAATAACAACCACAGAGCACGCAGAGCACACAGAGAAGGTTTTGGGTATTCAAATTCGCTCTGCGTTCATCCGTTGAATCTGCGTGAATCTGCGTCCCGATACAATCTCTGTGTGCTCTGAGGTTAAATAAACGAGAATAAAAAAGATGAAAAGAAAAGTATTACTCCACCTGTTAATCAGCACATTTACATTATTGCTGGTTCCCTTTTTGAATATCTATGCTCAAACCACTCCATTTTTTGTGATGAACCTTCAAGACAAGGATAAGTACATTAAAGAATTAAATTCTTGGTCAGGTGGACTTTACACATCTGTTAAATCCATACATGAAGCATCAGTTGATTCAATGGTGATTCATGATGGTATAAAATTCTATAAGGGTTATTTCGTTTCACGAAGCTGGTACTTTGGGATGGATGAAGAAAACAACAAGTTATATTATCTCAAAGATGGTAATAAATATATGATGTTAGATTTTAACATCCCTCCCTATCAAACTTTTTTAGGATATGTGGGTGGATCTTCCCCTGTTGAAATTACTGTCTGGGGCACAGATTCTCTGAGACACTACAGTTTTGGTGAGATTACAATCTCAGGAAGCAGCGAAGAAGCATTTACTGTTGAAAGAGGTCGAGGTTTTACATTTCATCGTAGCGGTTGGCAATCACACACCGGTGGAGATAGTGAGAGTTTTTCCTCATTCGATCAGATTCGTTTCAACCAAAATGGTGATACAATATACAATACAACAAATTGGATTCCGAGAATCTCATTTTCTCCTGAGATTACGACCGCGGAATTTGTAAAAACCTTTTCTGTTAACACCAATCATGACCTGAACTCTCAACTTTCAAATTCTATACCCGGAATAAATTTTAACGATTCACTCTTCATTCGTTATTTCTATACAAACGGAGTAGATTCTACTACAACAGTGGTTGAGAAAGTATCTGCCGATAAGCCTAAAACAAACATTACTGTGAATCTCGATAGCACAAAAATGAAAGCAGGATACAAGTTTAAATACAGATTTACTTTGCGCGATAAATTTTACAGACCAAAATTAGCCTCCCAGCCATCATCGATTGGCTTTAACACCTTAAGTTACGACCCAAGCGTTGGATTAATAGAGGATGATCCCCAAATCCCGGTCTCGATAGATCTGAAGTCATTTCCTAATCCGGTATCTCTGAACAACAATTTGGGAAACCAATCTGCGACAATACGATTTAATATGCCATCTGCCGGTCATGCTAAAGGGACACTTTATGACATCCTTGGCAGACCCGTAGCCGACATTCTTGATGATAACTTCCCAGTCGGCGAAAATTCAATAAAATTTGTTACCGCGGGGCTTACTTCCGGTGTGTATGTTTTTAGATTAACAACAAAATCCGGTACAGAGCATATAAAAATATTAGTAACCAAATAGCCTCCTGATGAAATTGTACATAATGTATCAGGTTAAAAAACTTTTCTTGAGAGTAAAAAATGAAAATCATTATGAAAAGATTGTTTATCATACTTTTAGTGTTTAATTCGGTTTTATTCTCGCAGTGGACCAAAGTCGATTTATTACCCTTGTATGGGGCAATTTATGATTTCAACTTGGAAGACTCATCGAATATTTCTGCGGTGTTTCGGCGGTACTATGATGATAATGGTAAATCAGCAATCATAAGGAGCAGTGACGGGGGGAGATCGTGGATTTATTCTCAGAATATCCCGCCTGCCGGGTAAGTAAGCCGTCCATGTAACGAGTCCTTGCTATCCGACTAATCACTCCCGATTTTTTTTTTTTTTTCATTTTTTTCATATGTTTAAGAAACTAATAGGGAATTTTATTATGAAACAAATATCAATTATTTTTTTGGTTTTTAATCTTTCTATCTTTGCTCAATGGAATGCTGTTGATGTAAGCCCTATGAGTGGTTCGTTGTACAGCATTTATATGATAGACTCAATGAATGTATTGGCGGGTTTCGACGGACCATGCATTGTCAGAAGCCATGACGGAGGAAGGACCTGGCAGATCAAACATAATATGCCTTCAAACCTTAGAATTCCAGTCTATTTCGTTGATACATTAAATATTTTTACAGTAGATTTTAGTACACTCCATAAAACGACTGATGGAGGTGCTTCATGGTCAGAAGTTAATTTACCCGCAGGGGTTATCAGAATATCGAGCCATAATTTTGTAACTCCGGAAACGGGTTATCTCTTTGTGGATCAACAAACCACCTCCGGTAATCAACACAGGCTTCTGAAAACCACAAATGGAGGGGTAGATTGGAGAACCCTTGATACAACTTTTAACGACATCTACGGAATACAGTTCGATGATGTAAATAATGGATGGGTATTTGGCAACAGTGTCTATAGAACCACTGATGGTGGTGCCACATTTACCGTATTCCCAACCCCGGCAGGAATTACAAATGTCAGATCTGTTGACATTCTGGGTAACAATATTGTCCTCGGTGGTTTCAGATATTACTCAATCCCTCCCTACTACAATTCGCATATCGTTCAAACCGCCATCTCTTCAGACGGTGGAACCTCTTGGGCAGTGAAAGACCATGGTTCGACTGTTGAGGGATTTCCAACGAAAATAAAATTCGTTAATCCAAATACTGTAATGGTTCTTCCATATAAAGGAATTCTGTACACTACTGACAAAGGTTTAACCTGGAGCAGGGGGAACGCACCGGAGAATCAGAAAGAGTACAGCGACTTTAAGGTGCTGAACGGCAGGGTTTACGCAACCGGCAAGGGAGTCAATTTTGTTGTTTCAAATCCGGATATCTCCACTCCTTGGGATCTCAGGCTCGATGCGGCGTTTTCTCAATTCATGGCAGCGGATTTTACCGGGGCGGGACTCGTGGTCGCCAATACTTACGGTGGAAGGGTATATATTTCACGGGACAAGGGGAAGAAATGGACTTTGAAAAGCAGCTCGATCGATATCCCGACCTCAGTCTTCATCACCGGTGATTCAACCGTTTATTTTACTGACATGTATAAACTTTACAAGACAGAAGACCTTTTCTCAACCATCGATACAATCGCCGATTTTGGAATGGACCTGATAAGGAATGTAAGGGTTAGAGAGAACGGGGAGATATGGCTCTGTAGAGGTACAAGTATAATTACAAGTACCGACAATGGACACACCTGGCAAACCCGCTACACCTCAACAGGTACATACCGTTACGAGGATCTTCAGATATTTGATGATGGTACTGTATACGCGGTAAATGGAGAAGTGCTAAAATCAACCGATAACGGCAATTCGTGGGTGAGGCTTAATATTCCCCTCACGATAGCCAATGATATTGATTTTTACAATGGCAGTAACGGTTATATAGGCAATAAGGGTGAGGCTTATTACCGGACTACCGACGGCGGGATGAGTTTCCAAAAATTGGTGATCCCGGGAATGTCAGCGCCTCAAAAGATACAGTGTCAGGATTCACTTAACTTTATGCTCTCCGCGAATGAACTTTACACTACCTACGACGGCGGATGGATGTGGAAGGTCAACGAGTTCAGCATACCGGTTCAATACAAAACATTCAAGTGGATGTATCTGTTCGATCACTTTGACGGAATTGTTATTGGCGATTCTAAAGGATCCCTGTTTGTTACCTCCAACCGCGGCAACACCCCTGTTGAATTGTCGGGATTTTCAGCAGTTTCGCTTGGGAACAAAGTTGCACTTCAGTGGACGACCGAAACCGAAACCAACAATATGGGCTTCGAGATTGAAAGACGCTACAAATACGGTGACTGGAAAACCATTGCTTTTTCAAAGGGATCAGGGACATCCACCAGGAGAATATACTACGGTTACGACGATCTTGAAGCAAAAGCCCCGGCAATACTTTACTACCGACTGAAACAGATTGATTACAACGGAGAATTCGAGTATTCAAACGAAGTGGAAGTATTGCTGGGCGAAGTTCCTGAGAATTATTCAATCAACCAGAACTACCCGAACCCCTTCAACCCAAGTACACAGGTTTCATTCTCACTCCCCGAGGAGAACGAGGTTGTTATCAGGGTATTTAATGCGATGGGAGAACTGGTAAAAGAGATCAATCGAGGCATCCTCCCACACGGCAATTTTGATCAGGATATCGAGATGGGGGATTCACCTTCAGGGATATATTTCTGTCAGGTTTTGTGTACAAACACAATTTCGGGCAGAACGAAATCTTTGACCATTAAAATGGCTTTGATGAAATGAAAGACTAATAAACCACAGAGCCCACAGAGAGCGCAGAGAATGTTTTGTTAAACTGTTATCAACCACAGAGCACACAGAGAGCACAGAGATACTTTCCTTAAACTCTTTCTCTGCGATCTCTTTAATCTCTGTGGTTCCAATACTGCCCTCTGTGTTCTCTGTGTTCTCTGTGGTTCCAATACCCCCTCTGTGTTCTCTGTGGTTCCAATACCCCTCTGTGTTCTCTGTGGTTCCAATCCTCCCCTCTGTGTACTCTGTGTTCTCTGTGGTTTTATTCTCCTCCCGGTGAGTTCCGGGGTGTTTTTGGAATTTAGAACAGGGGTAACGGGCAACGAAAGAGGAAGGAACATATTTTTAATTTGCCCGTAAAACTGATATGCATAAATTGCACTCAGGAAATAAGAAATTTGGACAAAAAATGAAGAAGCTGATTGTTTTATTCTTTTTATCATTCAACATACTGTTCAGTCAGGAACTGGATGCGACGGTGAATGTTAATGCAGAAAAAGTTTCGATTAAGTACAGAGAGATACTCGCCGATTTTGGACCAATGGTGCAGACTTACTTAAACACCACAAAATTTAGCGGATCTCCCTGGGAATACGACCGGATTAAATGCAGCTTTAATATTTTCTTTAATACAGGAGCTGATGAGTCAAACTACACCGCTCAAGTAGTGGTAACCAGCATGAGAAAAGTTTACAAAAGTGAAAAATTTTCACCGATGCTTCTTGTAAATGATGTGAACTGGGCATTCGTTTATGAAAAAAATCAGACAATTTATTACGATGCAAATCTGTTTAACGGATTGACTTCATTTCTCGATTTTTACGCATATGTGATAATTGGTCTCGAGCAGGATTCATGGGAGAAGGGCGCGGGCACACCATATTTCCAAAAGGCATTCGATGTTGTTAATCTCGCAGCGGGAAGAAGAGCGACAGGATGGGAAGCCGGAGCTGCATACAGCAAAGCGGATTTTATACAGAACATACTTGATGATAAATACAGAGCATTTCGCGATGCAACCTCGGAGTACCACAGAGGTATTGACATTTTTGCAAAAAACAAAGCGAAGGGTCAGGAACTTATCGTCAAGATGATTAAGGTACTTGAGCAGATGAAATCGAAAATCGATATCAGAAGTGTCTACTTAAAAGTGTTTTTTGATGCAAAAAGTGGTGAAATTATCGAATATTTGAAGGATTACCCTGAAAAATCGATCTTTAAAACGCTGAAAAGTGTCGATCCACCAAGGCTGGCAAAATATGATGAGATTTTAAGAGCCGAATAGAAGATTAAAAAAAGAAAAAAAGCCATGGTCAGATGAAAAATGATCATGGCTTTTTTATTTGTGGGAAATACTATTTTGTCAGTACAAGTTTTACAATTGAGGTTTGTATACCGGATTTGGTGTAACCGGAGACCCTGACGAAATAAACTCCTGAATTTAATGTCCGGGCATCGATAAATTCTTTATGCTCACCCTGTGGCAGGTTTTCATATTCTTTCTCCATAACTGTTCTGCCGAGGAGATCGAACATCGAGATTTTTACATTCCCTTCTCCCGAATGCGTGAACGCTACAGTTGTCGAAGGGTTAAAAGGATTTGGATATGCCGCCAACTGAAACGATTCCGGTGAATTATCATCTTCACCTATCGATGATGGATTCAGATATTTGTTCAATTCTGTCCAAAGCTCCTGTCTGTCCCTGTCATAACCAAGAGCCCACATTCCGACACCTTTAAGATTATACTGTTTGGCAAGTGAAAATTTCAAGCCGGTGCTTCTTCCGTCATCGAACCAGACCTGGTTGTATTTGTTGTTAACAGGAATCGTATAATAAACGGTCTGTGAAGCAGTGTGCCACTGAAGTCCATAGTATTGCGACTGATCCATGGCTGCATAAAACCGCGGGTGACCAAGATAAGAACTTATGGTGGCACCGGGCTGGTTGGTATTCGCAACCCACTCACAACCATAATAAGGCACACCAAGAACAAGTTTTTCCGGAGGGCAGGCACCATACTGAACTGTGATTGTGTTGGTGATATTGTAAGTCCCACCCGTAAGAGGAGCTGTGGGTGCGGTGACAGTGCTCCAGGAACCTGAGAAGTCATATCCCATGATAAAAATATAATCACATGCTGCTGCGAGCCCTGCCAGATTCCAGCCGCTCCAGTTTACTGCAGGACCGGCGAAGGAGACTTCCTTTCCCGGCAGCTCAGTATGAATATATGCAGTAAGATCGGTCATGAAACCGTTAATGACACTTCCGCGGTCGGCCGTGTAAAGACCTTCAAAATCTATGTTGACACCATCGAGAGAGTATTGGGTCAGTGTGGCTTTTACTTTTGAAAAGAAGTTCTGCTTAGCAGCACTGTTGGTGATAATGTGACGAATCTGTGAAGGAGTGAAATTAACTGCAGTCATAATAACTTTTACGCCATTCTGATGTGCAGCATTGATAAGATTTGTCCAAGGCCAGCCTGAAGGATTGGTTACATTTCCCAGGGAATCTATCTGGAAATCGAATGCCGATATGTGTGTAAGGAGATTATACCGGAGATAAGACAGGGCACCCGGATACTCCCAGTAGGGGAGGAAGCCATATACAACCTTGGAACCTGCAGGGGATTTGTCAAACTGAAGAGGGATAATGTTTTCCGCTTCTGAAACGGGGGTTCGAGTGAAATACTTATTATAGTGGTCAAGTTCATTCTTATGCACGGAAGACGGTTCTTGTGAGAGAACCGGTACAGCAAGAATTATTAAAAGAAAGAACAGGTGGATTTTCATGGTTATAGTCCGAACAGTTTTTTGAATTCATCATTTTGTTTTTGGAGAAGGCTGATTTTCTCCGATTCTTCTTTTTCGACAGCAGTTCCAAAGAACCGTGTAAAAAATTCTTCCGATTTCAATACATCGCAGGAGCACTTCTTGCCATAGTTATACACTTCATTATCTGAAGAGACGACCACGATATTTCGCGGGTTTTTTGATCTGTCTATTTCTTCTTTGATCACCAGATCAGCGGGTCTGGAGTCGGAGTAGATAATTTTTAACTTGTTAGTATTGATCACACCATTCATAAATCCATCAAAAAAAACCGTTGCAGCATTGCTGGAATTCAGAAAAATCGTGTCAAGGCGTAATGCAAGTTGTTCCCTGACAAAAGTTTTGTCAGTCTTTAGTTTATTTTTAAGATCGGGAATTTTACCGATCAGGTTGTTTCCGTCAATAAAGTATATTTTCATAAATCATAAATCCTCAATTTTCAATGGCAGTCTTACTGTAAAAAGAGTGCCGAATCCCACCCTGCTTTCACACTCGATAGTTCCTTTTAAGAGATTCACAAGCATCTGAACGATAGAAAGCCCCATACCGGCGGAAGATTCACCTGCGGTAGGGGAGCTGCTTATTTTAGCGAACCGTTTGAATACATTTGGTACCTCTTCCTCGGGAATCCCCTGACCGTGATCTTCGACCTCAACAATCGCAAATCCATCCGATTCATTAAGCCGTATGTCTATCGAACTTCCGTGAAATGAATATTTTATCGCATTGGAAATCAGATTGTCAATTATCTGCCCCGTAAAATTACGATCCGAGAAACTGAACAGATTGTCAGGCAATTCTGCCTTCAATTTAATGTTCTTTCTCTCTGAGGCAGGGTGATTTCTGTCTTTCAGTTCGTTAATCAGCTCTACAAGGTCAAAATTTTCAGGATGAAGGTCAAGCTTTCCCTGTTCCACAAGATTCATGTTGAGAATTTTGTTCAGCGTTTCGAGCATTGAAGCACAACTGACTCTTATATTTTCAGCGAAACGGGTGATATCGGTTTTCTCGAGTTCTTCCTCCTCATCAGTGATAATTTCAGCAAAGCCCATAATACCCGAAATTGGATTTCTCAAATCGTGAGCCACAATTCCGAGGTATTCATTTTTTTCCCTGTCAAGTTTTTCAAGCTGGCTGTTTATTCTCTGCAACTGAACATTTTTAAAACTTAATTCCTGGTTCGCTTTCTTAAGCTCGGCTGCACTCTCGGAGACCAGACCTTCGAGATCATCTCTTTCTTTGAGTATTTCAGCAGTTCTTATCTTGATAAAAAGGATAATGAGTCCAATTAAAATCAAGGTGTAAAGGAGATATGCAAAGAAATTGGCATACCAGAATGAGTCAACTTCCAGAGAATAAACAGCTTCCGAAGATACCTGTCCCGAGGAGAGTATGGCTCTCACTTTGATAAGGTAATTGCCCGGCTGCATATTATAAAATTCCCTGAAACTGTTTCTGCCGGGTTGTGTCCAGTTTGTATCGAGCCCCTGTACCCAGGTCTGATACATTATGTTAAATTCATCCTGGAAACCGGGAGCGGCAAAATTAACAGTAATATTGCTCCCCGGAGGGATGTCTTTTAAATCACCGTCACGGGTAACACCCGAGAAATAGAGTGAATCACCAATTTGAAAACTGCGAAAAATGGCACTGATGTCGCTTTTGAATTTATTTGTACCGGCGTCAAACTTTATCAGTCCGGTTGTCGATGAGAGCCAGATTTCACGGTTTGGAGCATGAAAATTGGTGCTGATTCCGTAGATTGAAGCAGTTCTTACTCTCCCAAGCTGAGAGAATTTGCACGAAAAATCAGTCGGGCTGATCTCGACAGAATAGATAATGCCTTCGAGGTAAAGAATTATATTCTGATTGTTTATAACGCTGAAAAGAGGGACTGTATAGAGATTTTTGACTTGTTGCAGTCCGGTATTATTCAGACTCAGGAATGTATCTTTCTGTGAATCGAGATAATATATGCCCTTCACTGTCACTGCATAAAGTTCGTTGTTCAGTTCCATCAATGTCGGGTTGAAACCTGTACCCGTAAAATCATCTTCAAAAAAATCCACTTTTGGAGGATTTAAATATCCATTAACAAACCGCATTCTGATTACTGTGCGCGGTTCAATCTGAATCCAAAACTCCCGCGGACCGTGCTGAACGATTTTTTTTAGCTGTCCCGAGATACCTTCAATAATCCGGGAAACCACAGCCCTTTCACCTTTTTGATCCATTTGAATCAGTTTGACACCTGAATCAGTACCCAGCAGGATAAGAGACGAATCATCGGAAACTGAGGTTGCTGTGAAACAGTATGACGAATCGATCAGGATTTCTCGATTATCATCAATCAGAAAGAAACCGGAGCCGGTATTCAGGTAGATATTGTTTCGATAGCTGAGGAAATCCCAGGAATCGCTTATGTTTTTTGAGACTTTTTCGAACGGAGTGCCAAAATTTGTTCCCTCTAGCTTCGAGGTATAGACACCAAAATTTGTACCGACGAACAACCTGTCTTTGTAGAATACGGAGCTGAAGGCTGCCCCGGGCAGACCGGTTCTGCTGTCAAAAATTGAGATTGGAGAATTGATGTTGATTCTGGAAATGCCGTTTTCAAGCATCATCCAGAGGTTGCCTTCCTTGTCCTCAAAAAGGGCATAAATCGTATTACGTCCGAGCCCTGTTTCCTGCTTGATTACCTGTTTTAGCTGTCCCTTTTTGTCGGTCAGAATCAGTCCTGACTCCAGAGAAGCAATTGCAAAATCACCGTTTGAAAGCACGAGAGCATCGTAAAATGAGGAGCCGTAACCCTGATGCGTAAATCCGTCTGAAAGTTCTTCATATCCTGAGTTTAATAATTTATAAAAAACACCGGTTTTTGTAATAAAAATGAAACCGCCATCATCAGAAGGGAGAGACATGTAAAATTCACCCGGAAGAGTAAATTCCTCACTTTGAAGCGGTATGAATTGTGAACCGGAAAGCGTCCGGGGTTGTTCATCTTTACGAAGTATCACCAGACTGCCATTTATGGTCCTCATTGAGATTATATATCTTAATGAGTTGATTACTGTAAATGTGTTTCCGTCGTAAACAAAGATCCGGTCGTAAGTGGAGAAGTATATTTTACCGTTTAACTCTGCGATCAACCAGACATCCGAAAAGTTGTTGCTTTCTGCCGGTATTTTAGATTTTAGAGAGTGGTATTCAGCATTTCCTGAGGAATTGAGCTGGAGTTTGCCTATTTCATTGAAACCGGCGACATAAAGTGTGCCGTCAGAGGCGCGGTGGAGAGCGCGGCAGGTTTCACCCTTTGGCAGACGGATTACACGCCACGATACTCCATCGTATTCGAGGATGCCTTCAGTATTCGCGAAATACATTATGCCGCGCGAATCCTGCGAAGCTCCCCAGTTTTGAGGTTCGTAACCGTAGGTGGAAGGAGCATAATTAAAGATTATTGGCAGACCGGAGATATGAGAAGTCGTTGAAGAACAATAATTGTAATTGTGCAGGAAGAGAAATAACAGAATAGAAAAAAATATTCCCGATCGTGGGATCATTGAATTGCCGGTATATGAAAAAACAAACTGCAATTTAATATATTACCGTCTTATTTTTGAAGAATAAAATCAGAGCTAAAATGTCAGACACTAAACCCTACAGTCCATACTATCCACCTCCAAAGCGAGGAGTTAAAGATTTTTTCATGATGCTTTTTGCATCGATGCTTGGATTTTTGATAGCAGGTTTTGGAATACTCCTTGTCTCGGTTGGATTTATCGTTATCCTCGTTGCCGGACTTTCGAGCAGTGAGACGGTAACGGTTGCACCCGGTTCAATTCTAAAGATAACCATGCGACAGTCGATTATTGATTCACCGAAACAGGAGGATGACCCTTTCGCCAATCTTTTTGCGGAGGAAAGCGGTAAAAAGACAAGCCTTCAGGAGTATGTGAACGCCATAAAAAGTGCCGGGGAAGATGCCAATATCAAAGCTATTTACCTCGAAGTCGGGGATGCAAACGGAAATCTGGCAAATCTTGAGGAAATCTGGAATGCACTTGCTGATTTCAGAAAGAGCGGTAAAAAGATAATAGCTTTTTCCGATTTTTACAGTTTGAGAGGACTGTACATGGCATCGGTGGCAGACAGCATCTATCTTAATCCGCGGGGCGGGGTAATGTTGAAAGGATTGAGTGCCGAAGTGCCGATGTTTAAAAATCTCCTCAATTCCATCGGGCTTGATGTTCAGGTGATCAGAGCAGGCAAGTATAAAAGTGCTGTCGAGCCATTTATTGCAAACAGCATGAGTGAAGAGAACAAGACACAGATGCGGGAATATCTTGCCGGACTTTGGGGCTCGATACTTGCAAAGATTTCTCAAAAAACGACGCTTGATCTAAAAAAATTAAACTCGATTGCGGATTCACTGTCAGTCTTCGATGCAGTTTCTGCAAAAAATGCCGGAATAGTGGATGAACTCGTCTATAATCACGAAATTGATTCAGTTGTCAAGAAAAGTTTGAAACTCTCCGAAAAACCGGAGTACATCTCGTTCGAGAGCTATCTTAAGACCGGTGCAGGAAAGTTTAAATACAAAACCAGTGACGAAGTAAGAATAATATATGCTGAAGGTGATATCGTCATGGGCAAAAGCAATGACGACAATATAGGCAGCGAAACATTCGTAAAAGCGGTAAAGGCTGCTGCTGAAGATGAGTCGGTAAAAGCTGTTGTCCTTAGGGTCAATTCTCCCGGTGGAAGTGCGATGGCAAGCGATATTATGTACCGTGAACTTCAACTTTTGAAAAGTAAAAAGCCTTTGATTGTTTCAATGGGGAATTACGCTGCTTCGGGAGGTTACTACATTTCCGCTCCGGGTGATGTGGTAGTTGCGTCACCGAACACACTCACAGGGTCGATTGGCGTCTTTGGACTCGTGATGAACACCCAAAAACTGATGCGTGACAAGCTTGGAATAAACTTTGATACAGTGAAGACCAATCCTTACGCCGACTTTTTCACCGGCAGTCGTCCGATGACGAATTATGAATTGTCGGTAATGCAGATGAATGTGGACACCACTTACGAGACCTTCCTCGGAATAGTAGCCAAAGGGAGGAAAATCAGCAGAGACGAAGTGAATGAAATCGGACAGGGGAGAATCTGGTTTGCGCCTGCAGCGATGGATAAAAAACTTGTCGACACTTTGGGTGGTTTGTATGATGCTGTAGAGATTGCAGCGAAAAAAGCCAAATTAAAAGATTACACGGTTAGCTACAGCAGCACATCTGAAACATTTTTCCAGAAACTGATGCGTAATCTTGAAGCGAAGGTCAGTACATTTTTTATCAAAAGTGAAACCGCCAGGAAACTTGAATTTTATATTAGGGAAGTGGAAAGAGTAAGTAACATGAGTGGAGTTATGATGATTATGCCGGTTGGTTTCACCTGGTAGAAGGCGGCTAATTATTTTTCTGAAACAGGCATAAATAAATATATAATTCCTCTTTTTTCTTAACTTGCAGAAAGATTATTTACATTTTGGAGTTACTGTGAAAAGAAGTTTTGTCTACTTTATTATATCGTTTTTAGTTTCCATTCCTCTTATTGCCCAGCCACTCAGCAGCAATTTGCAGGTTATTAAAAAACCGCTCATTCCCGATGATTTCAGAGCTTTCAGCAAAGCCGGGAACACAATTTTTGCCGTGAGTTACTCACTCAGTGTTGCGAGCAATTTCAGCAAATCAACCGACGGCGGCAATTCCTGGCAGACTCTCCCTTCATCCTTTGCTGCGGGGGACAATCTGAATGCCATCTCATTCGTGGATGAGCAGACAGGTTACATCGGTGGCAACGGAGGAGTGATCTACAAAACTACCAACGGAGGGGTTTCGTGGACGAACATCAGTGCACCGGCTGTTTACACAGGAAGTATTAATTTTATTCACTTCTTCAATGCAACCACCGGATATATAGCAGGGGGTTCTGTTGGTTCGGTGAATATGATAAAAACCACTGACGGTGGTGCAACCTGGAGTGCTGTATCAAATGCAATCCCCACCAGAACGCTGTATGACATCCACTGGACCAGTCAGTCTGAAGCGGTGGTTGTGGGCAGCGGCAGTCAGTATATGTACACGACTGACGGTGGCACCAACTGGACGGCGGGCACCATGCCGGGTCTCTCGACGACTCTTTACAGAATCCGGAAAGCAGATGCAACCACATATTTCGTGGTCGGCACTGCAGGAAGAGCTTTCAAGAGTACTGACAACGGAGTGACTTTTGCAGCAGTAACTACTCCAACGACGGTTGCGCTTTACACCCTCGAATTTAATGATGCCTCCAATGGTGTATTTCTCGGCTCCAACGGTGTGGTAATAAGGACCACTGACGGTGGTGCAACCTGGACAAACATCCCTCTTTTCTCAACAGAAGTTATCAGAACCTCCCTGAAAGATGGAATTAAAATTCTTGCCGGGGGATATCTCGCCAATCTTGCAATATCCACCGATGCCGGAGCCACCTGGAAAACCACAGGTTCCACTTCAAGAGACATGTACGGAGTATATGCGGAATCAAACCAAAAATATACTGTTGCAGGTGACAGAGGCGAACTCCACCAGACCACAGACGGCGGGTTGACCTGGAGAAAATCATCTTTCATGGTGGGTGATATGCTTTACGATGCATACACATCGGGTTCAAACCTGTACACCTGTGGAAGGCTTGGCGCATTTTTTGTTTCAACTGACAATGGACTGAACTGGTTAAACAGGTCAAACGGTACATCGACAACCCGAAACTACAAACTTGCATTCTCTGATCCCAATACCGGTTACATGGTTAATAATGAAGGTGGAATTCTTTTCACCACAAATCAGGGAGTTACATGGACAGCCCAAACCACAATTCCGCTGACAACTTTGTATGACATTAAAATGGTCAGCGGCACTACGGGTTATGCCGTCGGTTCCGGTGAGAGACTGTTCAAAACGACAGACGGGGTTAATTTTGCACATGGAACCATGGCTGTTCCTGCCGGACAGGTTACCGGAGTTGCGATGATTGATGCCAATACCGGCTACATCTGCGGTGAAAATGGTGCCTTTTACAAGACAACAGACGGTTTCCAGACGGTTACACTTCTTTCCGATACAGTTGCTCTTCAGGGCAAGGTGATGCACGACATCGTTATAATGGGACCTGATGATGTCTGGGCAGTCGGCAGGTCTGGTGTTCTGATGCGGAGAGTTGGTAATGTCACTCTTATTGATACCTCAATGAAAAATGTTGACTTTTTAGCCGCACATAAAATTAACAGCAGTCAGTTCGTTCTGGTTGGAACCGGCGGAATGGTTTACAAGGTTTCCTCTGAAATTGTTCCTGTTGAGCTGGTCTCTTTCAAAGGTATTGTTGAAGCCAACAGTGTATCCCTCAACTGGCAGACAGCCACCGAGACAAACAACAAAGGCTTTAACATAGAGAGAAAAACAGGGAAAAACTGGGAAACGGTTGCTTTTGTGAATGGTAGTGGAACCACCACTTCTCCCGTTTTTTATTCATATACAGATAAAAATGTAACCGGACAAAAAGTATATTATCGCTTGAAACAGATGGATAACGACGGGTCGTTCGCATATTCGAATGAAATCGAGGTGGAGATTGGTGCACCTTCACAATATTCTCTTGAGCAGAATTACCCCAATCCGTTTAATCCATCGACGGTAATATCTTTTACCACTCCAAAAGCCGGGAATGTCAGATTAACAGTTTACAACGCACTCGGTGAGGCTGTTGCTCTGCTGGCAGACGGATTCCTCGAAGCAGGTTACCACAAGGTTTCATTTGATGGAACAGGACTTGTTTCAGGGGTCTATTTTTATCGACTTGAATCAGGTGATTTTTCGGCAGTCAGGAAGTTGAATATTTTGAAATAATCCGTTTATCAGCTTCATTGTAAAGAGTCACAGAGTACCGAAACCGTAACCCCGGGAAGTAATTTTTTTTCCCTGTTTTACAAATTCGTTACTCTGTGACTTTTATTGCATATATTTAAAGTTCGAATATTCAAGATTAGGCAAGTGGAACAGGCAAATATCAAAATAATAGTGAGAAATCGAAAAGCTCACTTTGAATACAGTATTATACAATCGTTTGAAGCTGGAATTGTGCTCCACGGAACCGAAGTTAAATCACTTCGTGCCGGGAAGTGCAATCTGACCGACGGATTTGTGGAAATTGTAAACAATGAAGCCTGGTTGAAAAGTGCCCACATCTCCGAATATTCTCAGGGAAACATTAATAATCATGATCCTTTCAGAGACAGAAAACTTCTCCTCAATGCGGTTGAAATAAAGAAGTTGAATCAGAAAGTCAAAGAAAAAGGGTACACGATTATTCCTCTTGCTCTCTATTTCAAAAATGGCAAAGTTAAAGTTGAAATTGCCCTTGCCAAAGGTAAAAAACTTTATGACAAGAGAGAGTCGATTGCGAAAAGAGAGATGGAAAGAGAAAGAAAGAGGAGCAAATATTAGTTCATTTTTATTTTTTTAAATAAAAACAGGAAGGAGAAAAAAGGTGTTCGTACCTTCTCGGATGTTTTTTACCAAAGGCGTTGGCAGACATAAAGATTATTTAGCTTCTTTCGAGCTTGCATTAAGAGGTGCCGGAATTGAGATGTGTAACCTGGTTACAGTCAGCAGTATCTATCCCCCCGATTGCAAAAGAATTTCGAAGGAAGAGGGTCTCAAATATTTAAAACCCGGTCAGGTTACTTTTTGTGTTATGGCCCGTAACCAGACAAATGAACCGAACAGACTGATCGCCTCTTCGATTGGTGTAGCCATACCTGCCGATAAAAGTCTTTATGGATATCTATCAGAACACCATCCTTACGGTGAGACGGAAAAAGTGTGCGGCGAATATGCGGAAGACCTTGCTGCCACAATGCTTGCAACCACTCTGGGAATCGATTTTAACCCCGAGGTTGACTGGAGCGAAAGAGAAAATATTTACAAAATGTCGGGCAAAATTGTTCGCTCGTTTAATGTAACCCAGTCTGCAGAAGGTCATAAAAACGGCCTTTGGACGACGGTAATTGCAGCGGCAATTCTGCTTCCGTAAAAGAAATTAACGGTCCGGTGATTCACTCTTAATTATTGAAATACCGGACCTTTTTTATAACATAACAGGAGGATTATGGCACCATATCTGATATATATTTTATCGATAATGAGTTCACTTAATTCAGCATTACCAAACCAAAATTTCATTACACTTCACAGGGATTATCTAGAAAATGTTTACAAGCTGCCCGCCGGGGTGGTCATAAATGACGAATATAAAGTACCCGATTATTTCACAGATCAGGCTACCGTAAATAATTTGTTGTCGCTGGCAAGAAAATATTTAGGATACCCTTATGTCTGGGGTGGTACAACAGAACGGGGTTTTGACTGTTCGGGGTTTATGTATTTTCTTTATAATAAAATCGGCAAACCAATCCCCAGGATGCCAGCAGATCAGTGTATCCTCGGACAAGATATTCCATATTCAAAAATTCAACCGGGAGATTTAATCTTCTTCAGAGGCGGCAATGTCAACTCCAACTGGATAGGCCATGTCGGGATGGCATACGAAAGGGATTCGAACGGTGAAATAAAGTTCATCCATGCCGAAGGAAGAAAAACTGGAGTAGTAATTACCCCCCTGGAAAATCAGTATTACAAAAAAAGATTCATTAGAGCGACAAGAATTCTAAAATAAACGGATAGAAAATGAAAAAAATCATCAGATCATTCCCCGTACTCTTTTTAATCACTGTTATGACGGCTTCCTTCTCTTTCGCAGCCTGCAATAAAAGTGCAAACGCCGGAGACATTCCTCCTGCTGGAAAAGATACATTAAAAGCAGAAACCCCTAAAAAGGCTGAATCAGTTACCGCAACAGAAGCATACGATGCCACAAAGTACGGCTCAAAGTATGACGACATGGCGAAATTTTTTGCGGGCATCGAAGTTGACTCGACCAGTGAACTCGCTCCACTCTTTAAGGCAAACACATGGAAAAATCATGCAAAAAGCTTTGATTCAAAGTGGGCAGGTTTGGAAAAGAAAAGACTTGCTCCAATAAGAGAGTGGGTGGCAACAGAGCTTAAAGACATCTCTGCCGACTGTAAAACCCTCTTCTACCCGTTCGGCGGTCCTGATTTCCTTTTCGCAAACACATTTTTCCCTTCGTTCAACAATTATGTACTTATAGGTCTTGAGCCGGTAGGGCAGTTGCCTGATTTGAAAAAACTTGATAAAAATGTCCTGAGTGGTTATCTCGCAAGTCTTCAGAATTCTCTTGCAACACTCATCTCGGGCGGATTTTTCAAGACCATCGATATGGCATCCGATTTTCAGCCGGGCAGAGTAAACGGTATTGTACCTGTTCTGATGGTGTTTCTTGCAAAGACAGACCATAAAGTGCTTGATATCGAGTATATCAAATTGGACAAAACGGGAAAGCTCACCTACGAAAAGTCTGACTCTTCATCAGGAAAAACAAAGACCAAATATGATGGTGTGATGATTAAATTCACCGACAAAGAAGAGAAGGTCGTGAAAAAACTTTTCTTTTTCAGCACAGATCTTTCAGATGGTGGATTTCCAAAGAAAACTGATTTCCAGGCTTTCGTGAAGGAAATGCAACCTTTCGCTTCGATGGCAAAGGCAGCTTCATATCTGATGCATCAGGGCGGATTCGACGGAATCAGAAATTTTGTTGTTGAAAACGCAAAATATATGGTTCAGGAAGACAGCGGAATTCCCCTCAGATATTTCGATGAAAAGAAGTGGGAGAGAAGATTCTACGGAACCTATACTGCTCCGATACCAATGTTTGCAGGAAGAGTGCAGGGTGATCTTCAGGCAGAATACCGCAAAAAAGGGAATGTGAAACCTTTGCCTTTTGGTATCGGGTATTACTGGGAGCAGGGGAGAAGCAATTTAATGTTTGCTCTCAAAAAATAAAGTAACTCCCTTTATTCACAATATTTTTTAAGCGAATCCGCAGCAGTTTTCGAATTGCTGCGGTTTGCTTCATTAAAAGCATCACACCCCCCCTTTTTATCTCCTTTCGCTTGTAGCACACTTCCGAGCATCAGCCAGGTTTTTGAGGTTGCACTGCTCATTTGAGAGGCATTTTGAAGATATATTTCTGCCTGTTTCATTTCACCCTTTAAAAAATACGCCTCACCAAAAAATGCCTGCAGACTTTCGAAATCGGGTTTTATCTTTTGAATTTTTTCCAGTTCAGTTATTGCCTCATCCGGTTGCTTCATTTTCAGGAAATATGCCGATTTGTAGACAGGAACAAGTGGATTGCCCGGTTCAATTTTCTCCGCCTTCAGATAATGTTCGATTGCTTTTTTGTCATCACCTTTCTCTGAATAGAGATTCCCGAGCAGGATAATTGCATCAACTTTGTTCGGGTCTTCTGACAACACTTCATTAAAATCAGCAATTGCCTCGTCATATTTTTTCTGTCCCTGATAGGCAAGACCTCTGAAGAGGTGGGCAGAACTGTCTTTGGAGTCGATATCAAGAATTTTGGAATATATTTTTACAGCCGAGTCGAAGTAGCCTGTTGTCAGTTTCTCAAAAGCCTGTGATCTTAGAACAAATATTTCCTTTCTGTCATTTTCCTTCCCCTTCTCGTAATAGTGGTAGATGACATAGATCTGAACAAGTGCAGCAAAAAATAAAAAAATGGCGAGGTTTTTGTTTTTCTTCATCAGGGTTTTTGTAAGTTTTGGTGATTAAATTTTGAAAATTGAGTTCTTAAATATAAAACGAGCCGATATAAATGAAATGTGTAAAAATTATAGTTTTTTCTCTCCTGTTGTTTTTAATTCTGCCTTTGAGAGCACAAAATCAGGGTGACAATGGAGTTGCTGAATTTAGAAAAAAACTTGTTGCCGAGCTGAAAAAAGATTTTGCCAAATATAATCTGCCTGCAGCGGCGAGAGTGGATACTGTTTATTTAACTGCCGGCGGCGAACTCGTAATTGGTCTGAATCGCCGGGCATCAGGTAAAGTCATCAGAGAGGAAAATATAACGACCATGACAAAGTCGTTTATGGATTTTAAGGATGCCAACGGTTATGCAAAGAACGGATTGAAGATTTATCTCGGTCCTTTTGAATTAAAGGAAATGGTACCGAATTATTACAGAGTGAAGAGTGACATTGATAAGAGCAGACTGCCTGCAGTGCGACCACCATTTCAACTGGTTAAAAAACTCGATCAACCTTTTATAATTGAGAACGGGCTTTTTGGTCGAAATGTAGTTGTCTGGAATTCGCACGGGTGGTACTACAGCCACGAAGATGATCGCTGGCAGTGGCAGAGGGCAAGGCTCTGGGGAACTGTGGAAGACCTGCTAACCACTTCGATAGTGATTCCATATCTGGTACCGATGCTCGAGAATGCAGGAGCGGGAGTCTTTTTACCCCGGGAACGGGATTTTCAGACAAATGAAGTGGTGGTTGATGCCGATGGTGGCACCGGTGATGTCATTGTTGAGAACAGTTCCGAGTGGGAAAAAACCGGCAAGGGATTTCTTTTTCAAAAAGAAGGTTACGAAGCAAATGTTAACCCATTCAGCCTCGGAAGTTATCAAAGAGCCGGGACAAAAAAGGAAGAGTCAAATCCTTTGTTTTATGTACCGTCAATACCCGAAACGGGAGAATATGCAGTTTATGTATCATATGGAAAAGACGCTGACGGTAAAAATGTTTCGGATGCCACCTATACAGTCAATCATGCCGGCGGGAGCACTTCGTTTAAAGTTGACCAGACTGCAGGTTGGGGCACATGGGTATATCTGGGGACATTCAAATTTAAACAGGGTAAAGACAAAAACGGTGCGTGTGTAAAAGTTTCAGATAAAAGTAATGAGCAGGGAGTTGTAACTTCAGACGCGGTACGGTTTGGTGGCGGCACGGGAGTAATTAAAAGGAATGGAAAAACGAGTGGCAGACCTAAATTTGCTGAAGCTGCGCGGTATTATCTCCAGTACCTCGGTGTGAACGATACTCTTGTGTATAATCTTCACAAGAACATTGATGATTATACTGATGATTACAGAGCCAGAAGTGAATATGTCAATTGGCTTAGCGGAAGTCCGGCAGGACCGAACAAAAACAGGAGTGAAGAGGGATTAAAAATACCCGTCGATTTGTCACTTGCATGGCATACTGATGCGGGTGTTCTCGGAAGTGACTCGGTTGTAGGCACCTTGATGATCTACAGTTCTGTCGGGATGGATACGACATATTTCCCCGGTGGAAGATCGAGGATGGCAAACCGCGACCTGGCAGACATCGTGCAAAGTCAGATTGTTGATGACATTAAATTACTGTTCGACAGGAAGTGGACCCGCAGAGAACTTATGGATGCCAATTACGCAGAAGCAGTAAGAGGGAATGTACCCGGTATTCTGCTCGAACTGTTGTCACACCAAAATTTTGCAGAAATGAAATTTTTCTGGCAGCCTTCATTCAAGTTTGCTGTAGCCAGGGCAATTTACAAAGGAATGCTGAGATTTATCAGTTCGTCAAATTCAAGCCGTTTTGCAGTTCAACCGCTTCCTGTGAATAATTTTTCTGCGATACTTGACGGTGAAGATGTGAAGTTAAGCTGGAAACCTGTGGAAGACCCTCTTGAACCAACCGCAACGCCAACGGGATATGTAGTTTACCGCAGAGTCGGAAATGGCGGATTTGACAATGGCAGGTTCACTTATGAACCACAATTCACGGACAAACAGATCCCTGTCGGTCAGGTTGTCAGCTACAAGGTTTGTGCAGTCAACAGTGGCGGAGAGAGTTTCCCTTCAGAAATTCTGGCTGCGGGTTTGGGGAAAAACAAGTCCCGAAAAATTCTCGTGGTCAACTCTTTTGACAGGCTTGATGCGCCAAAGATAATCGAAAAACCGGGTTTTGAGGGATTTCAGTTTAATTTTGACGAGGGTGTTCAACTGAACAAAGATGTTGCCTTCACCGGAGAGCAGGTTGATTTTGATCGGGCATCCGATTTCAAATCGAATGATGCACCCGGGTTCGGAGCCTCCAAGTCGAATATGGAATGCAAAGTAATTGCCGGAAATACATTCGATTATCCCGCAATTCACGGTGAATCAATTCTGAATGCGGGTTTCTCTTTCAGCGGCACAAGTGATGAATCTGTTGAATCGGGTGAAGTGGATCTGCAAAAATTCGATCTGGTCGATATAATTGCAGGAGAAGAGAAAAGATCAGAAATATCGCTGGGACTGGAACCGGTAAAATCTGAAAATTTCAGATTGTTTACACCAAACATGATGAATCTTCTGACCACTTACCTTGCGGGGGGGAAATCGCTTTTTATCAGCGGGGCGTATACTGGTTCTGAACTGGAGGTGGATTCAATGACTGTTAAATTTGGATCAGAAGTGCTCAAATCAAAACTCGGCACTCATTTCGCATCGACATCGGGCAGGGTATTTGGAGTGAGCAACGCCGGTATTTTTGCTGGGGAGAAGTTCGAATTTAATACACTTCACTCAGATAAAATTTACCGGGTCGAAGCCCCTGAAGCGATAAATCCGGAAAAGGAGGGGGAAACACTTCTTCGATATGCGGAAAATACAAACAGCGCAGTGGTGGGCTATCGAGGTTTGCGTAAATCTATTGTATCTGGCTTTCCCTTTGAAACAATTATTATTCCTGAGCAGAGGGACAAATTCATGAAGCTCGTGTTGGAATATCTCGGGATGTAGCGGGTTGGTTTGGAGATAAGAAAAAGGGCTGCCCGGTTATCAGGCAGCCCTTTTCGGTTTATTTTATATCCTTTATTGCAATTGGGGCAGGTACAGAATTTCTGACGGGTTTTGTTGTCTTCAGAAATGCAAATACCGCTTTTAAGTCTTCATCTGTCATGTTGGCATACGATGGCCATGGCATTGGGGGAAGGAGCGGTCTCGTGTTGTCAAGTCCTTTGTATTTTCCTTCTCTCATCGCTTTGATAAACTGTTGTTCTGTCCAGGTACCTATTCCTGTCTCGTCCGAAGTAATGTTTGCTGCAAATGAAACTCCCCACGGTCCTACCGCTGCCGTGTTCATTCCGTTGAACAGTACCCATGATTTTAGAGCATTCTTGTCGATTGCATCAAGAGGTACATTTTCGGGGTGTCCTGAAAGGAGAAGGTTTGGATCGGGTGAGGGACCTTTCGGGCCAAAAACTTTGGGACTGTGGCAGTCGTTGCATCCTGCAATGTCTACGAGGTATTTTCCTCTTTTTACGAGGTCTTCCTGGGAGGTTGGTGTTGGTGCTGCCGGTGATTTTTCTTCCTTGGCTTTGCATCCTGTTATGACAACTGTAGTCAACATGGCGACGGCAAGGAGTGAATAAAGACTTTTCTTCATAAGAATCTCTCCTGAAATTTTTCTTTGAAAAGAAAGTTGATGATGTAATAATGATTAAACTGACGATTGAATCCGGTAATGGGTGGTTCAACTGGTATATTAAAACTGATTATTGCCTTTCTCCCGGATACATCGTTTTTCGATTACAAAATTATGAAAAATTTTCAATTAGTCCGCAAAGATCTTGACCGGCAGCATTATTAATAATTAAATGAAAGTATTAAATGATGAGTGAATAATTCCGGAGGATATTTGACAATAAAAAAGGCTGCCCAACCAAATGAGCAGCCTTTTTAAAATTATTAGTTTTTAGTTATGAATTATTAGTTCGAACTGAAAACTATTTGTTGAGAATCATTTTCTTTACTGATGAGAAGGAACCTGATTCAAGTCTGTAGATATAAACACCTGAAGCGAGTTTTGAGGCATCAAATGAAACTTCATAGCTTCCGGCTTTCTGTACAGAGGAAACGATTGTTTTGATCTTCTCACCAATAGTGTTGTAGATTGTGAGATTTACAAATCCGTCAACAGGAATCGAATATTTGATTACGGTTGAGGGGTTGAAAGGATTAGGATAGTTCTGTTCCAAAGCGAATACTGAAGGAGAACCAACTTCCACTTCAATTTCATTTGAATATTTGATTGTACCATCGAAATCCACTTGTTTCAGTCTGTAGGTATATTTGCCTGCTTCGAGTGATTTATCAACAAATGAATAAGCACTTGGTTCAAGGGTATTTCCTCTACCGGCAATAAATCCGGCACTGGTAAATGAACCGCCTGCTTTCTTTCTTTCAACGCTGAATCCCTGGTTATTGAGCTCGGTAGCTGTTGTCCAAGTAAGCAGTACAGAATTTGCATCTGCATTTGCATTGAATGATGTAAGTTCAACAGGAATATTTCCACCACCACTCATCATGAAATTCAGAGTATTTACGATCAACTTCGCAGCCATGGTCTGGTTTACCATAGTACCGAGAGAGAAGGTAAAGAATGCATTTCTTACATTTGACGGGTTGTTTGATGGTGAATAAAGAATGATACCGGCAGTATCGCGATAAGTTGGATACCATCCTGCAATTTTGTAGACACCCGGCTTGTTAGGAATGATTCTCATGGCATCACGGTCTCCATAAGAGGTACCTGTGAAAGCGAGTGAGTCGGCGATCAAGTTTGGAACTGTGAACATCTGGTGATTCGGGTCAATCTTGCGAAGAAGACCTGTACCTGACATATCAGAAACCCAGGTTGAGCACTGGAGAAGATTGGTTCTGAAATAAGGATCCTTGTCAGTTGTCGTTCCTGATGAACGATAGATGTATCCGACTTCACCACCTTCAATGAGGGTCTTTCCACCACGAAGTGAGTAGTTAACAATCGCAGTTCTCTTTGCCAGATCATCGAACATGGCACCGGTTTTTGCACCGGAAGTAAGAACTACTACATCGTAATTATTCAAAGTGGTTGTATCGAGTGATGCAAAATTGATCTTGTCAACGAGGTAACCTTCGCTGGTAAGAGTAGTGCTGATAATGTTTCCTGAAGCACCAAGAGGTGTGATTTCGTCACCTTTTCCTTTGGATGAAGTGGTTCTTTCTGCCATAACAACATCATCATCAAGAACGAGAATAATGCCGAGTGTGTTAATTACCTTAAACTGTAATGTTCCTGAAGCAGGGAAGTAAACAGTATTTCTGTTTGTAGAATTGTCCACAACTTTGATTCTGTACTGGATACTGTCGCCAACCGCTACCTGAGTGCTGTCAAGATTGAAGAATCCTTCATAAAGACTGCCTGAAGTGTTGGTCAATGTGAACTGATTTAGGGTACCATTATTTTTTGCGTATTCAACAGTTGCAGAAAAGATACCCAGGTTATCAGTTGCTGAAGCAGAAACCTTTGCAGGCCATCTTACTTTTGCAACATCTCTAAGAGGAGTATGATTAACTACAGGAAGAGTGTTGTCAGGAACGAATTTGAATGAATTGAAAGTTGTCGATGATGGATGGTAACCTGCGGTATGAGCGGCACCGGCATCTTTGGCAACGATTCTATAGTAGAGAGTATCACCGAGAACAATTTGTGAAGTGTCAATATTGAAAGCACCCGAGTAGGCATTACCGGTTCCTGCCGAGAGGTTGAATCTTCTCATTGTGCCTGATGTGTTTATCTTGTAAACAACATAAGCACTGTCGATTCCGATATTGTCATTGATGGTGGCATTCAAAGTAACAGGCCATGTTTCTCTGTACTGGTCACCGATAACCGAGTGTGTAACCACGGGAGCTTCAGTGTCAGTTGCAACAACAAAGCTAAGTTTATTTGAAGGTGCGCCTGCTGGGAATGTGGAGACGCCACCAGTGTTGTCTTCAGCTTTGATGTAATAGTTGTAGGTAGCAGGCTGGCCGTTTCCGGGGATGGAACCTGTCCAGTTGTTACCTGAAGGGTTGGTCATTATAAGTGAATCTGTAATTTCACCGGCGGTTCCTCTTCCCCAATAAACTTTCACGCCATTGGTTGTAAGAGGGATGGTTGATTCGATTACTGCATTTACTACATAAGGACCGGCAAGATTTTCTGTGTTACCGAGAGCTGTATGGTTGATTGTAGGACCAAAAGTGGCTTTACCAACCCAACCCTGATAAACATTGGTTCTGTCGTCAGCCCAGTAAGCCCAAACGGTATTGTCTTTTGCAGCGATACCGATGTAGTCACCCTGGTAGCCGCCTGCGAGACCGCTGATGGCTTTAGGTTTGAATTTTGAGTCTGAGATTTTAATGTTTTCGAAGGTTGCTCCGAAATCCATTGATCTTCCCATGTAAACAGTTGCGGAGTCATTGCTCATGTCGCGGCTGTCGTACCAAACTGCATAAACATGACCTGTGGTCTGATCAACTGTAGCCCATGGATAATACTGATCTTTTGCATTGTTCATCGGATCATTGTTAACGCGAACAGGGGTTGACCATGTGGTACCACCGTTGGTTGACTTTATCATCACGATATCAGGATCACTGCCGGCAGGTGCTACACCTTTTTGTGGCCAGGTGATGTAGATGTTTCCTCTTCCCGGTCCGTTACTTCTGTCAACAGCCATGGATGGGAAAGATGAAACTCTGATTGATGTCGGTTTCAAGTTTCCGCGGATACCAAAATTGGCAGCCTGGTAGGCTTTGGTAGCAGGTGTCCATGTAACGCCGCCATCAGTTGACTTGGCGAATCCAATGGCATCCTCACCATAAACACCGGCACCCCATTGGTCGTAAACTGCAAAAGTAGCGTAAACTTCACCATTGGGACCTGTGGAAAGATTAACACCCTGGCAATGGCTGCCGGCGTTAAGGTTTCCGGAGATGTTTTTTGGAGTGCTCCAGCTTGTACCGTTGTTGCTTGAGTAAACAAGTTCGATATTGTTGTTATTCGGGCTTCCGGTCAGGAAGGCAGTCCATGCATCATAAAGTCTGTTAGCATAGGGGCTTCCGGGTACTTTATCAGCAGTCATATGGTTTTTATCAAGAAGGTCTGCTGAGCTTGAAGGGTTTGCACCGGCTTGTGAGGTAGTCCAGTTAACACCGTTGTTTGATGAAGTGGCAACACCCTGGCCGCCACTGTTGTGAATGTAGCCAACATGCATGTAACCATTAGGAGCAATTACTGAAACAGGATCACCTGAGTTTCTTCCGTATGGAGGATCATCCCAGCCCTGCCAGTTTGTTCCACCATTGGTAGTCAGGTAGGTACCGGTACCATATAATGTACCAACCGATGAACCCGACCATGAAGTGGAGTTTGCAGAAAGAAGCAGGATATTCATATTTAACGGATGAACATCAATACTAAGCTCGGATTGAGTTGAGTTGGTAGTTGGAAAAGGTCTGAAATTGGGGTATAAAGTCGCTTCTGCACCGGTTACACGGACATAGCGGTTAATATTTGGAGCAGGGACATAGATAAACGAATTATCTCCTGCAGCCGTTGCAAAATTCTGGTCAAGAGCTAATCTCGTCCAGTATTTTGACAAGTCTCTTTCTGTTTCTCCACCTGTACCCTGGGCAAGAATCATGCCGGTGAGCAGTATGGATAGCAGAGAAGTGCGTAAAAAGGCCATGTTTTGTTGGCTCCTTCCATAAATAATTGAAGTGAAATGTTAACCTAAATTAAGCATTTTAAAAATTGTGAGCAAAAATAAATGTAGACATGGAGGTGATTAAATGCACATATTTCGGGAGAGGAAACATTTACCACTTAAATAGCTATTTTAGTAATCATAAAATTTAAAGTTTTTAAAATGAAAATCAATTTTAAAGAGATTCCCGGGCAATCGCCTCTGTTTCTTGATTATCTTTACAACTTCAAAAAAGTTGCCAAATATTACATCAAGGACTTCAGAAACGAAGCAATTTATGAGCCACATTTCAGAGATGTTCTCTCCAAGTATCCTTCTGACCGCAAACAGGTCACACAGACGATAAAAAATCAGTATATCAGCAAGAGAATATCCGCCAAAACTTCGCAAAATATTAAACTTTTGGAAGAGCGGAACACGCTTGCGATAGTCACCGGGCAGCAACTGGGACTTGCCGGAGGGCCACTCTACACGATTTACAAAACCATTACAGCAATCAAACTGGCTGCACATCTCACAGCAAAATACCCTGATTTCAATTTTGTTCCTGTCTTCTGGCTTGCCGGAGACGATCACGACTTCGAGGAAATCAGTTCGATCAACCTTCTTAACAACGAAAACAAAGTTGAAACCATCGCCTACAAGGTTGAGGAAGAAGGTGAAAAAGAAGCGGGAAGCGTTGGCGGAATACGCCTTGAGAAGGAGATAGAGGACTTTATATCCGGTCTGGAAGGGGCACTGCGACCGACAGAATTTACTCAGGATGTTATCCACTACATCTCATCAATTTACCGTCCCGGTAAATCTGTCGCTGAGGCGTTCAGTGAAATGATGTTCAAGTTTTTTGACAAGTACGGGCTTTTAATATTTAATCCTCAGGCAAATGATGTCAAGAAACTTTTAATTCCGGTATTCAAACATGAGCTTGAAAACTACAGGGCACACGCCACCAAACTTATAACCATAAGCGCCGGACTCGACGAAGAATATCATGCCCAGGTGAAAATCCGTCCGATCAATCTTTTTGTGAATAATGAAAACGGGCGATACCTCCTTGATCCTCTTGAGAACAACGAATTCAGATTGAAACGGAAAAAGGTCAAATTTTCAAAAGATGAGCTGTTACAGCTTCTTGAAAGTTCACCTGAGATGTTTAGTGCAAATGTGATCTTAAGACCTGTATGTCAGGACTGGCTCTTCCCGACGGCTTTTTATGTCGGTGGACCTGCCGAGATATCCTATTTTGCACAGATTGTACAACTTTACAAAGCATTCAATCTGGCAACCCCGATGGCCTGGCCCAGAATAAGTGCGACTATAGTGGAAAAAAGTGTTCAGACTCTTTCACAGAAATTTGATTTAACCATCAATGATTATTTCGAGTTAAAAGGAGAGATATTCAACAAAGTTGCTTCCATGATCTCCGAGTACGACATAGAAGGGAAGTTTGAAGTTGCCGAAAACAGGATGGCAAATATTTTTGATGATCTGAAAGATTATCTTTCTGAAATCGAAAAGACTCTGGGTGATCCTGTCGAAAAGAACAAGCAAAGGACTCTGCAATATCTGGTTGAGCTAAAAGGTAAGGCTGAGGCTGCCAGATTACGGAAGCATGAGAGTACAATGAACCAGTTACAAAAAAGTTATTCCATGATACTGCCAAATGACAATTTGCAGGAAAGAGAGATTAACTACTTCTATTTTGCAAATAAATATGGCCTTGGTTTTTACGAATATCTGATGGAAAAACTGGACGGCGAATCATTCGATCACCAGGTGGTGTTCCTGTAGTGACAAGAAGAAAATCTACTGTAGCATTAACGCTTTATTTTGTATTATCTCTTTTTACTCTTGCATCGAACCCGTTTTTTGCACAAAGTGAACCAGGAAGACTGTACAAATTCCGTCTGGAAAATGCACCATTCCCCGAAGAGGGGAGAGCCAACGGATACAACGGACTTCCATACTCGGGGCACTATGACGACAATACAGTTGCGGTTTATGTTCCCCCCGGCTATAAATTTACGAACAGTGTCGATTTTGTATTCTATTTTCACGGCTGGTACAATACCGTTGATGGAGTTTTGGGCGGTTTCCGAATGCTTGACCAGTTTTTGGAAGCCCGAAAAAATGCGATTTTTGTGATACCCGAAGGACCCAAGAATGCAGCCGATTCTTATTATGGAAAGCTTGAGCGGGAAAACGGTTTTCTCAGTCTGTTAACTGAAATAATGGATTCTCTGAAGGGGCGGAAAGAGATCGAAGAGACAATCCCTGGCAAAATCGTAATCGCGTGCCACTCGGGTGGTGTCAGAGTGCTCTCCAAAATTCTCCGTCAGGGAGGTGTAACCCACCAGATACGGGATGTTTACCTTTTTGATGCCACTTATGGCTATGTGGATGAATATCTGGACTGGTTGATGACTTTCGATGGCAAGCTGATAAGCATTTGGACCGAAGGATCGGGCACCCGTGACGGGACAATGAGGATGCTGCAACGGCTTCAGGATGCTCAGATCCCCCATCTGAATACCGATGAGGAAAATCTCACAAAGGATGACCTGATTTACAATCGAATAGTAGTTATTAAAACACCACTCACCCACAGTGATCTCGTTTTTCTTACGGGCAACTTCACAAAATTCCTCAAAACAAGTATGCTGGATCTGCTTGAAATAAAATGAAATTTTGAAGGATGAAGGATGAATTACTGATGTTTGAAGTCAGAAGTTTGAGGTATGAAGTTTGAAATTTTGAAGTCAGAAGTTTGAGGTATGAAGTTTGAAATTTGGGAAAAGGAGCGACAATCGTCCCGATTGGCCTGCCGACAGAACCCAAAACCACATTGAAATTTAAGTGTAATCTACTTTTTTAAATAATTCAGAATTCTTTTTGCACCCTCCTCAAGAATCTCATCTTTTTTTGCAAAACAAACACGGATCATTTTTGCATCACTTCCGGTTGAATAAAACGGTGAAAGTGGAATAACCGCAGTACCTGCATCTGCTGTCAATTTCTTTGCAAAAGTGAAATCGTCATCTTCTGAATATTCGGAATAGTCATAAATCTGAAAGTAGGTTCCTTCCGCCGGGGTGAATTTTAATCCGGAATTCCGGAAGAAGCTGTTAAGATAATCCCGCTTTTTCTGATAAAATTCGTTCAGATGGAGGTAATGATCGGGGTCTTTGAGAAATTCTGCATAGGACATTTGTGCCGGAGTATTCACCGCAAACACTGTAAACTGATGAATTTTTCTAAATTCCGAAATAAATTTTGCGGGAGCAGCTATATATCCCACTTTCCACCCAGTTGCGTGAAAAGTTTTGCCGAATGATGAAATTACAATTGACCTCTCCGCAAGTTCCGGATACCTCGCCATACTTAAATGTTTTCGTCCGTCAAAAATTATATGCTCATAAACCTCATCGGAGAGAATCATGATATCACTATCTTTTGTGATCTCAACAAGCGCAGAAATATCGTCATCGTGAAAAACGGTACCGAGAGGATTGTGAGGAGAGTTCAGCACGATCATCCTTGTTTTCGGAGTGACCGCTGATTTTATTCTGTCCCAGTCATATCTGAAATTGTCATAAAGGGGTATTGCAACGGGGATTCCGCCATTCAATATAATGGACGGGATGTATGAATCGTATGCCGGTTCAATTACAATAACCTCATCGCCCGGAAAAACGAACGAATTAAATGAAGTAAAGAGTGCCTGTGTGGCACCTGAAGTGATGTTTATCTCACTGTTGGGGTCATAATGCCGACCATAGTCTCTGAATATCTTTTCCGAGATCACTTCCCGCAATTGCTGCACCCCCGTCATCGGTGCATACTGATTGTTCCCGGCGTGCATATTCCTGTCCATCAACTCAATAAGCTCAGGATCGAGATCAAAATCAGGGAAACCCTGCGATAAATTGATGGCATTATGCTCCCGTGCCAAAGCTGACATCACTGCAAAAATTGACACGGGTGCGCCGGGAAGTTTACTTTTCATTTTTTTAATCCAATAATTCAATAATCCAATAATGCAATAATGCAATAATCCAATAATTCAATAATCGAGAAATATTACTGCATTACTGCATTATTGGATTACTGCATTTGGTATTTTGGGTGATCCAAGGGAAATTTTCTTGACTTCTTTATTTCCTTTGAGATCGAAAGTTACTGATTTCTCTCCATTCTTCCAAACTTCAGCAGTTCTGGTTACAGTTTCTTTTGAGCCGTCGGTGTATTCAATTTCAAGGTGGATCGGAACAGGGCAGTTACCTTTTTTGATCACCTCAAATTTTCTTTTGGTGTTTGCCTCGCTGTCGTTTAAGATCAGGGAAGGATAACCAAACTCGAAGAACCATGGTTTCCAAAACCAGTCGAGGTTTTTACCCGTTGATTTATTTATCGAGAAGAAAAAATCGTAAGGAGTCGGGTGTTTGTGCGTCCAGGTTTTGATAAAAGACTGCAGAGCAGTACGCATGGCATCTTTACCAATGATATCTTCAAGAATCAGGAATGCGATGCCCGATTTGGAATAGGCACCCGTCATATGTGCCGGACCATATACAAATGTGGAAGGCACCATCAAAGGAACATCACTTTGAGTCCCCATGTTTCTGCTTAGGTTTGCCGCACTGATTTCATCGTATTTCAATCCTGGGAAGATATTTGTCTGTTCACTCAGAGGGAGGTAAACAGCCATCCCTTCGTCGAGCCATGAAAACCGTTTTTCATTTGTACCGGTAAGAAACGGGAAATACATGTGGGCGATTTCATGTGTGGTAACATAGGTGGTCAGCCAACGGTCATTCTCGGTGTCCTGGTTTACCATCATCGGAAATTCCATACCACCACTTCCGTTGAAGACAGTCATGTAATTGTAAGGATAGGGGACTGCCGGAAAAACTTCCGAAAAATATTTTATTATGTGCTTCGACAGCCCTGTTACTTCGGGAGTGAGAGAGTCGCCGGGTGAATAAACTGAGTTGATAAGGATATTCCTTTTCCCGTTTTCAAGTTTCAGATTCACAGCTTCCCATCTAACGGCATTTGCCACTGTAAAACTGAAGTCTGGCACATCTTTTGCGAGATACTTCCATGTGTGAGTTTTACCCGGCAACAAAATATTCTTTACCTGACCGGGTTCGCAAATGATGGTTACATTGTCATGGTTTTTGAGATCATCCAGTTTCTTGAGGCACTCTTTGGAATAGATTTCTGCACCATTTTTGAGGTCACCGGTTGCCCAAACAAGTATCCCGTTTGGTACATTCAGCTCCACTTCAAAACTGTTGTTGTCGGTGTAAAACTCGTGTTCACCTTCATATCCGATCATATCCCAGCCTGAAATGTCGTCGTAAACTGCCACTTGCGGGTACCAATATGCAACGAAATAAGATGAATCACCATAAGTTCCGATTCTGTCATCGGGATTTTTGGGCATGGTAAATTCCCATTTGACTTCAATTTTCGCAGAAGTACCTTTCTTAACGGGTTCAGACAGTTTTACGAACCCGATTGCTTTGTTTCGCTGGATTTTGGCTGCGGGTATATCAGCTCCATTTATTTTCAGTTCATGAATTATCATGCCGTCAGTTATATCTTCGGGTTGAAATTTTACATTTCTTTGTGCACCTTTTTTATAGACATCAGGATAGAGATTGAAAACGAGAGATTTAAGATCATCGGGACTGTTGTTTGAATATTCTATTATTTCACTTCCGCTTATTTTCCCCGTTACCGGTTCGAGTGAGGCTTTGATGTTATATTTTGCAGAATTGGTCCAGTATTTTTCACCCGGAACACCGTCAAGGGTGCGCGTGCCCTTCTTTACAGCATTTTGAAATTCACGGAAAATAAAGAGATCTGAATTTTGGGCTACGATTGAGGGGATATAGAGGAGTAAAAACAACAATATTGAAAAAACGGGTCTTGGCATCTTGAAATCCTTAATTAAATCGAATCCCAAATTATGCACAGACCCGCAATTTCAACAAAACTAATTGACGAACGGTTATAAAACTATGCAGAACCTCGGAACCTCGGAGATACAGAACCTCAGAACCTCAGAGTTTCTGAAGTACTGAAGTTCCGAAGTTCTACAAGAGTGAGGTTATTTCGGCGAAATATTTCTCACAAAGTTTAACGGCTTCATCATAAGAAGTGGTTTCTGCTATGACACGAATGATTGGTTCAGTGTTTGATTTTCTGAAATGGACCCAATGATCCGGAAAGTCGATTCTTAAACCGTCATCAGTATTAACTTTTTCGTGTTTATATTTTTCCACCATGGCAGTCAGAACTTCATCAGGAGATTTACCTGATATATCGATTTTCTTTTTAGCAATACTGTACTGCGGCAAAGCCCGTTTCAGATCGGACAGTTTTCCGCCAAATTCAGCGAGATGCTGGAGTGTAATGATAACACCAACAAGGGAGTCTCTGCCGTAGTGAAGTGCAGGATAAATAACACCGCCACTTCCTTCACCGCCAATGACCGCTCCGGTCTCTTTCATTTTTTGTACAACATTTGCCTCTCCGACAGGGGAGCGGAACACTTCGCAACCTGCAGCCTTGGCAACATCGTCAACTGTTCTGGTGGTCGAGAGATTAACGACAACATTTCCCGGATTTTTTGAAAGTACCCATTTAACTACATGTGATATGGTGTTTTCTTCACTGAAGGGTTCACCTTCGTCAGTGATGAGGACGAGGCGGTCTGCATCGGGATCAACAACCACGGCGAGGTCAGCACCTGTTTCTTTTACCTTTGCCATCGTTTCAACGAGGTTCTCGGGGAGTGGTTCGGGTAATCTCGGGAATATGCCTGTCTTCTCACAATTTAATTCGATTACTTCACAGCCAAGGTCACGGAGCAACTCGGGAATTACATAAACTCCGGCACCATTCACACAATCAGCAACAACTTTAAATTTCTTTGATCTGATCAGCTCCACATCGATGAAGGGAAGCAAAAGTGCCTTCTCTTTATGGTTTTTAAGCATTTCGTAATTGAATGTGGTATGGCCGATTTTGTCCCATGGTTTGTATTCAGCGGGTTGCCCCAGATATTTCTTCATCTCATTGTGTTCCCCAGGCGACATAAACTGACCTGTGGAATTGAGCAGTTTCAGGGCATTCCATTCATTCGGATTGTGACTTGCCGAGATCGCAATTCCGCCTTGGGCTCCTAAAGTTTTAACTGCAAACTGAACTGTCGGAGTCGGAACAATCCCGATATCCACCACATTAATCCCAAGTGCATTAAGGGCACCGGCAGTGATTGAGCTAACCATCGCACCTGTAATTCTTGAATCGCGACCGATTACGACGGTTCCGCTTCCAATCCATTTCGCATAAGCTGATGTAAATTTTACGAGTATTTCGGGATCGAGACCATCGCCTACAATTCCCCTGATTCCTGATATGCTGACCATCAATGTGGGCATGAAAACTCCTTTTTTGAGAGACTTGAGAAACTCGAGAGACTCGAGAGACTTGAGTACCTGAGAAACTTGAGTACCAGAGAGACTTGAGAGACTTGAGTACCTGAGAAACTCGAGAGACTTGAGAACTCTTTTGTTAATTATTTTACAAGTAAAGTATTTTTGTAATTTTGAGAAGGAAAAATAACAAACTTATTTGATTCAAAGGAACTTCGGAGCTTCAGAACTTCGGAACATCAGTATTTCGGAACTTCGAAACTTCAGAACCTCAGTATTTCGGATCTCAGAACTTGTAGTCCAGGTCTCTCAAGTTTCTCAGGTCTCTCAAGTTTCTCAGGTCTCTCAAGTTTCTCAAGTTTCTCAAGTTTCTCAAGTTTCTCAAGTTTCTCAAGTTTCTCAAGTACTCAAGTTTCTCAGGTTTCTCAAGTTTCTCAAGTCTCTCGATTTTCTCAAATTTCCCAAAGACCCCGGTATGAAAACAAAAATTAAAAAGATAGACAGTTTGCTCCGTGAATATTACGGAGAGCCCGTACGAAGTGACAATTTTCAGGATCCGTTGGATGTGCTGATTGGAACGATATTGTCGCAGAACACAAATGACAAGAATTCGTGGAAGGCTTACAAAAATCTTAAGGAAAATTTCAGGGATTGGGAAGAGGTCAGACAGTTAAACCGGGAGGATTTGGAGAACCAAATAAAAGTTGCCGGATTGGGGAAGCAGAAATCGGCTGCCATACTTGAGGTTTTGAACGATTTGAAAGAAAAACGGGGGACCCTGAATCTCGAGCACACCAAGAGGATGGGGGATACTGAAATTCTGGATGAGCTTACCTCGTACAAGGGGGTTGGTGTAAAGACTGCTTCCTGTGTCCTGCTTTTTTCATTGAGACGGAATGTTTGTCCTGTGGATACACATGTGAACAGAATAGTTAACCGGGTTGGACTTGTGAAAAGCAATCAGCCGGAAAAGACTTTCAGACTGTTGTTTGGAAAAATACCCGAAGGGCTCGCTCACAGTTTTCACAGTAATCTGATTTTGCTTGGAAGGGAGTTTTGCAGACCGCAGAATCCGGATTGCATCCATTGTCCTCTTCTGAAAGTTTGCAAATATGACGACAAAAACCTTCATTCTGATGAGAAAAAGTATTCTCACAATGATTTTTTACTGTTGGACATGCTATAGGAAATACTTTTTAACGGGAAATGGGATTTGCTTTCAGGAATAGAAAAATTATTTCTAAATTTAATCGAATACTTTTGGAATTTTTATGCCTGCTTTCGACCTCTTAAACAAACTGGAAGACCTTCTGATTGCTGTGCAGAAGGAGAAACTCCACCCCGGTGAGGAGACTTATGTAAAACATCTTATTTATCTGATTGAGGGAGAGCTTGAACAGATAAAGGCGAAACACCACCTGACTTCATATAATGCTAAAATCTTTTCAGAGAGAATATCCAAGAGTTTTTTCTGGGTAAACAGGGACATCTTCAATAACGAGGACTCGGAGCTTGAACGGTCAATAAGCGAGATTGATTATCAATACTGGCTGTTGGTTTATCTTCTCACCCATTTTAATGAACTCTATAAACAGCAGTGTAACCTCTTCGAGATAATTGACAGGTTTATCGATTTCCACAAAGAGAGAAGTCTTACTTTCGCTGATATTGCGATAACTGCTTCAGGTGCCACTCGCTGTAAAACCAATCTCAGATTTGCGATCTCCTCACTTAAGGAGATGGGGTTGGTAAAACTTTATGAGAAGGAAGAGAAAGAGAAAAGCTGGATGTTGACTTATCTTGGATTCTTTACCGCGGCATCGATTTGTATTAAGCCCGATCCAAGAAGAAATGACCCAATGTTTTCAGGGATATCCGACTTTCATGTCTCCCGGGTGTTCAAACTTGATCACTGGCTTCTTGAAAGAATGATAAAACTTGGAGATCATGAATTCTTCAAACATATTTTGGATGTTGTGTCTGAAGATGTGCTGGATTTTAAGGAACTGCACAAAGGACATGAAATATTTGCGGAATATACAGCGTTTGTCAGGGAACTTGGTGCAAGAAAGATTGATAAACCAAAACAAGTAAGGGAGTTTGACGAACTCAAAGAATTTCTTGCCATGCTCGAATCCGAAAAGAGACTGAATGAATATATGACAGAACTTTCAGATAAATTTAACTCTGATGCTTTTGTGGAGAGACTTTTAAAACAATGAAGGGTGAACAGGAAGATTCCTGAACACCCTGGAACCTGATAAAGAGAGTATTAATAACAACTTTAATCTACATTAAACCAGTATTGAGTAACAAAATATGTGGAGGGAATGTCGTATCCATAAACCCATTTCTCCTCAATTGATGAAAGAACTCCCGTAGCTGCATACTGATATTTAGCATCACCGAATGAGGTTTCACTTCTGCTTTTTTTGCTTAACAATTTGCCATCATTGTCATAAGTATATGTGATGGTGTAGGGGTCGAGTCCTTCAACGCTCTCGATGGTTTCCAGAATTCTGCCTGCAGCATCGTATTTGTGCTCGGCTATACGGGCAGTGGAAACCTCTTTTACCATCTTTCCTTTTGCATCGAAAATGTAGTCGCAGCTGGGCATCTCTTCTCCCATGAAAACGATTTTTGTGTTATCGGTAATTTTTTTCAGAACCGAATTGTTATCATACTCGTAATCGTAAGAGCCATAGTCTCTCGTTTTTCCGTTTTCGATCTCTTTATAAAGGACCTTGGTAATGATGCCCTTGTCTTTGGAATACACAAACTCTCTTACGCTTATGATGCCGGCTCCTTCTGAAGCGTGTCCCTCGGTCATGGAAGAAATTATTTTTTCAAGTTTTCCGGATTTATTGTAAACAAAACTGTCGACGGTTGAACTGACATAAGTAAATCCTTTTGACTTTGCAGTCAGGATGTTCCCGTTTTTATCAAATGTAAACATTGTTTGGGAAGCCGGGTCGAAGTTATCGATAAAGGTTGAATCTGTTGGTATCAGTTTTTCGAGCAAATTTTTGATGCCATACTGTTTCAAAAAACTCTTAAACTCTGGTGTCTGTTTATCGAGGTGAGGTATGAAGTGTTGTGCAAAGCCCACACTTGCCATAATTATGAAGATTAAAATCGTTCTTCTCAAATTATACTCCAATTAAATTATTATTGATGATTACTGCAAAATTAGTGTTAATAATTCATTATACAAACAACTTAATGCAGTTTGTTCCCGAATCAAACAAAATTTTGCGCGGGGTTAAACCTCCTGAAAAAGATACCCCCAACCTTCGATTCAAAGTTCGAACGGGTGAACAAAATTGAATTTTGATTCAACCTTTTACCTTTGTAACTTTACGGTTCGAGTTAGAATAAATTATTAAGGAAATTGAAATGCGTTTTTGCTTAAATATAGATCATTTTGCAACCATAAGAAATGCCAGGGGTGGCAGCCAGCCCGACCCTGTTTTAGCTGCTCTGATTGCAGAACAGGCAGGTGCGGATGGAATAGTTGTTCACCTGCGTGAAGACAGGCGACATATCAAGGACAGAGATGTAATTTTACTGAGACAATTAGTGAAAACGAAGCTCGACCTTGAAATGGCAGCAAATGATGAGATTATCAAAATTGCCTGCGAAATTAAACCTGAAATGGCAACCATAGTCCCTGAGAAGAGGCAGGAACTGACCACTGAAGGGGGACTTGATGTGATCGCAAATCTTCAGTCTCTCAAAGATTGCAACAAGAGATTGAAAGATGCCGGAATAAAGGTTTCACTCTTCATTGAACCGTTGAATGAGCAGATTGACGCAGCCCTCGAGTCGGGTGCTGACATGATTGAAATTCATACGGGAGTTTATTCCGAAGCAAAAACGGAGGAAAAGATAGTGGAGGAGCTCGACAAGATTGAAGCTGCGGCGCTTTACGCTCATAAAAACGGTCTTGTTGTAAACGCCGGACATGGACTCGATTATCACAACATCAAACTTTTCAGATCAATTCATACGATTGATGAAGTAAGTATCGGTCATGCAGTAGTCGCCAGAGCCATGTTTGTCGGAATCGATAATGCGGTAAGAGAGATGATCAACCTTATCAAGCTTGGTGTTCAATAGGGGATTCAGCGAAATATTTTCCCATGCTTTTTTGTTGCCGGGAAAGAAGAAGCTGTTCTTGCGAATAAATTAAAAGCTGTCACCCGGATCCGGATGACAGCTTTTGATATTTTAAAGGGTTACTTCATAATTATTAATTTGCGGGTCTGTACAAATCCTGAAGATTCCAGTCTGTAGAGATAGATTCCGCTCGAATAGCCTGTAGCATCAAATTTAACCGAATAGCTTCCCGGTGTCATCATTTCATCCACAAGCACTTCCAATTCCCTTCCGAGCAGGTCATAAACACTTAACATTACTTTTCCTCCTGTCGCGATCTTGAAATCAAATGTGGTTGAAGGATTGAAAGGATTGGGATAATTTTGATCGAGGCTGAAAGTTGTGGGGGCTCCAATTTCGACAGTCACTTCAGAACTTAGTGCAACAGTACCGTCGAGATCGATTTGACGAAGTCTGTAAATCTGTGTTCCTGCCGGAATATTCCTGTCGGTAAAACTGTATTGCTTTATCTCAGCAGTGGTTCCGGCTCCTTGAACAAAGCCAACTTCGATAAAACCATCGGCGGATTTTCTTTCGATGCTGAAGCCTTTATTATTGGTTTCGGTGGAAGTTGCCCATTGCAGTTCAACCTGACCGTCTTTAGGAACAGCCTCGAAACGGTTTAATTCAACAGGGACAGGTCCGCAGCTTCCCTGAATTCCAAATGAAGTCAGTTCAACGCCGGGCCAGCCAAGTACCAGGGCAGTTGAGCCATTGGTTAAATTTGCTGTACGCAGCTCTCCAGACATTGCAGTGTTGTTATAGGCAGCGAGGTAAAGAGTGTTTGTAGCGAAGTCAAAATCAACATCCTGAGCATAATTCGCATCAAAGTTCAACGCTCCCAATACTGTTCCGGCACCTGTTCCGGGATTTATGGATACCAGACTGTCTGTCACTATATCAACCCCATAAATCTCTCCGGTGCAATTTATTCCAATTGCGATAATACACGGAGCGTTTGTAATTTCGCCGACAAGAGTTGCAGCAGCAGTGGTCAAATTTATTGTGTACAGAAATGAAGTCGTTAAATTTGAGGCACTTAGATACATTTTGGAGTCCGCAGGATTCCAACTAATGGAGGTGACGGTTAGTCCTGCGGTGACTCCAGTAATTACACCAACCACAGTTTCAGCCCCGGTCAAATAATTTACGGTTATAAGTGAGTTGAGGTTACCATTTATCGCGTAGAAGACTCCCTGCCCGTCAAAATCTCCACCCATATGTAGAAATCCACCGTTGGGTCCAATCTGCGTAAGAGTACCGGCAGGAATTGCGGCACTAAACCACAGATTACCAATTCCATCGCTGCCATAGGCGATTGTTGTTGTCAAATTATCGTTTTTGGTGACCTCTTTTACAGGATTCTGAGTAGCCGGAGCCCTGCCGATGGAGGTTTCATGATTTTGGGAAAATAACTGATCAGTAAAACAGAATAGTGTTATTAACAGGAAAAAAGGGAGGTTTCTTGTGAAGATTTTCATCTATTAATCCTTTCAGGATTATTATAATTTTGGAAGTCTTAATTTGATGTCTGAATATATACATGTTAGATTCATAAATAATTCACATACAAAATACAAGACACTTCGAAAAATAAATAATTATTTTTAGAATAACAAATTTCAAGAGATAATTTGTTTACATTTGTAAAAAAATTCCGGTTCATTACCAAGTCAACAGATTTGATTATTTTAAATGTCTGATTGAATCAATTCTCCAAGATGAGTCTTAAGATAAAGAAAGTTTAAATATCATGAAACCGTGTAAGATATTGCTCTTGTTAATAGTCTTTTCAATACCGTTGTTCCCACAGTTCCAGAACATCAGGATGTCTACAACGAATGCATCGAGCCCGAACGAGGTGTCGATAGCAATTAATCCGACCAACCCCGACATTATTGCAGGTGGGGCGAACATCAGCTATTTTTATGTTTCCACAAACAGGGGAGCCACCTGGACTCAGAAGCAGATGACTTCCTCACTTGGTGTTTGGGGTGATCCATGTCTTTTGTACGATCACCGCGGATATCTCTACTATGGTCATCTTTCAAATCCCACGGTGGGTTACTGGATTGACAGGATCGTGGTTCAAAGATCGACAAACAACGGTACCACCTGGAATGACGGTGCTGGTGTCGGGCTTACTCCGCCTAAAGAGCAGGACAAAGAGTGGCTGGCAGCAGATTATCACAGTCCTCTCTACAAAGGGAATATCTACATGTCATGGACAGAATTCGATAATTACGGGAGCGGATCCGTCTCCGACAGTTCGAGGATTCTGTTCAGCAGAAGCACAGATGCGGGAATTACCTGGAGCACTCCCGTAAAAGTGAGCGACAGAAGCGGTGACTGCGTGGATGAGGACAATACTGTGGAAGGTGCAGTACCTGCGGTTGGTCCGAATGGAGAAGTTTATGTTTCGTGGACGGGTCCGCATGGAATAATGTTTGACAAATCGCTTGATGGTGGAGTGACTTTTGGAAATGACAGATTTGTGGCTACACATCCGGGCGGATGGGATTATTCAGTCCCGGGAATCTACCGTGCAAACGGATTGACAGTAACGGTTTGCGACACTTCCCGGGGAATTCATCGCGGCAATATTTACATTAACTGGTCGGATCAGGGAGCCGGGTCGACAAACACGGATGTTTATATTGCAAGATCCACGGATGGAGGCAACACATGGAGCGCTCCAATAAAAGTAAATAATGACAACTCGTCACGACATCAGTTTTTCTGCTGGCTTACAGTGGATCAGGCAACGGGAGTCCTTTATTCAATTTTTTATGACAGAAGAAACACCACGGGAAATCTTACTGATGTTTTTGTTGCGAAATCGGTTGATGGAGGGCTTACCTGGGAAAATTTTAAAGTAAGTGAAACATCTTTCAACCCCTCCTCGGGCGTGTTTTTCGGTGATTATACAGGTATATCAGCATTTCAGGGGAGAGTGTATCCAATTTGGATGAGAGCTGACAACACCACAATGTCGATTTGGACAGCTCCATTCTTTGATTCCGCGGCGGTTCTTCCGGTCGAGCTTACCGGTTTTTCTGCTTCGGTGGAAGAGAGCAAGATTTTTCTGGAATGGCAGACTGCCAGTGAAGTGAACAATCGTGGTTTCGAGGTGGAAAGGGCTAAGATGGTAACGGCATTTGATAAAAACCTGACATGGTCGACAGTGGGGTTTGTTAAGGGCAAAGGGACCTCACTTTATCCATCAAGATACTATTTTGAAGATGAGAGACAGTCTCCCGGATTTTACAAATACAGACTTAAACAAATAGATCTAAACGGTGATTTCTCATATTCAAATGAAATTCTCATCGATTTAGCCAATCCTTATGCTTATGCGCTTTTCCAGAACTATCCCAATCCATTTAATCCTTCAACTGTTATTTCATACGAGTTGCCCAAGCCGGGGTGGGTTTCATTGAAAGTATATGATATTACGGGAAACATTGTTTCCACTCTGGTGAACGGATACAAGAATGCAGGAGTGCACGAGGTTGATTTTGATATCAGTTCAGCAAAATCAAGTTTTTCATCGGGTGTTTATGTTTACAGGATGGAGACTGACGGGTATGTTTCTTCGCGCAAGATGATAGTACTAAAATAATCCAACAATTTTAAGTTATTAAGCCCTGTCGCCAGAGGCAGGGCTTAAAAAATTATTTCTCCTTTTTTGCATCCGGAAATGAAACAATGAACCGGCTCCCTTCTCCCGGGTGACTGATCACATCGATTGAACCTCCGTGTCTTTTCGCAAATTCCCTGCAGAGTACCAGTCCCAAACCCGATCCTTTTTCTCTTTCAGTTCCGGAAGTCTGCAGATTTCCGTGCTGTTCAAACAATCCCGGCAAATCAGACTCTTTTATCCCGACACCTTGGTCACTGACGATCAAAACAAGCTCATCGTTACCTTTTACAGCCGTTACGAGAATCGATCCACCCCGGTGACTAAACTTTATGCCGTTCGAAACGAGATTCTGAATAATTGTCGTTAGCATGTTTTTGTCGGCAAAAATCCGCGTCTCCTGTAAAACTCCATTTATCAGAACAATTTTTTTTAAGGGCTATGGTAGAGATTATTTCGAACGCCTGGTCTGTAATGGAAGCCAGATTCAATTCCTCCGGCTCGAAGGATATTTTGTCCCTTTGTATCAGAGACCAGTTTAAGAGATTCTCAAGGAGTCCGTACAAATTAGATATCGATTTGAAAAGAGTATCTGCGTAGTGCCTGATCTGCTCCCTGGATAATTTATCAGCGTCTTCGAGAAGCATTTGAGAGAAATTTAACAGAATATGAAAAGGGCTGCGAAGGTCATGAGAGATCATCGAGAAGAATTTATCTTTAGTTGAATTAATTGCTGCGAGTCTCTCGGAATTTAGAAGCATCTCAAGTTCAACTTTTTTTCGTGTGGTGATATCTCTGATTATCATACTGCTGTGAGGGAGTCCATCGAGGTAAAATAGTGCGGTGGCAACTTCGATTGGAAATTTTGTACCGTCGGGTAGAAGGCCGGTAAGTTCACCAAAAAATTTTCCTGTCTTTGCTCTTTCTTCGAGAGCCGCTGCCAATTTGGGGTCTGTGATGTCAACGATACCCGCTCTTCCGATTCTGCAAATCTCCTCTTCGCTTCTGTTAAACATTTTGCAGGCGCTGGGGTTTGCAGATTCAATTGTGCCGTCGGGTTTGGTAAGAAGAATTGCGTCGATGCTGTTAAGAAGGAGTTGTCGCATTTTTAGTTCACTTCTTTCGAGTTCCTTCAACGCCCTTTTTCGAATTGAAAGATCCTTGGCGACATTACAAGCGTATCCAACTCCGTCGAGTTCGAAATAACTCGATTTAACCTCAACAGGGATTGAAGAACCGGACTTTCTCTTTTGTTCGGTTTCACGGGTAATGGATCCGGCTTCTTTCAGTGTATGAAATTCTTCTGCCCACTTCTCGATTGAACACGATAACAGATCGCAAACATTGAGGGTGGAGAATTCATCTTTAGAATAACAATAGTGCAGAGATGCCGCAGGATTCACGAAGATGAATCTGCCATCCTTGCCAACCCAGTATACGGCATCAGGCAGGTCTTGAACCGTCAGTTCATAAAGCAGAGCAAGATCAGGAGTGTTATCCGTCTTTTGATCCGCATGATTCTCTTTCACCATCATGAGGACTTTCGCGAAACATGCAATGAGCAGTTATAATTACAAAAATCTGCACAAGAAGATGCAAAATAAATTACAGAATTCAAACAAAAGGGATGAAATGTTAATGTTTTTTTTAGTTTTTCTTCCTGTTTTTTGCTATTCTGAAGCCCTGACAGAAAAAAGTCGTATCTGAGGAGTAACCATTTCTGAAGGCGGGCTTTCCTTCGAACCCGAGACCGTACCATGCACCGCCTCTTTTGACACGCCAGTTGCCTGAAGGAGCACCTTTGGGATTGATTTTTGCTTCAGGAGTATAGTCTGCATACCAGTCCCAACACCACTCCATTACATTAAAACTCATGTTGTAGATCCCCAGTTCGTTCGGCGTGTTTCCTGCGACAGGGTATGATCCTTTGTAGATGAGGTGTTCGTTTTTTGAAACGGCTACGGCACTCATTTCATCACTTCCGCTGTAAAAGTAACCCTTGCTCAGATTTCCACCTCTTGCGGCAAATTCCCACTCCGATTCGGTTGGGAGCCTGTAGCCGGGGTTTGGAAGGTTATCGTTCCAGGTTACGCTCCATTTTAGCTTGTCGTATTCGCTTTTATTGCATGTGTCGACAGTGGATCTGTCGATTGTGTAAACAGGATTTAAACCCTCTCTCCTGCTTAGCCAGTTACAAAATTCAATTGCATCGTACCAGCTTACATGAAAGACAGGGAAATCATTGAACATGCTGTCTCTGAGATACCCCCATTCGTTGTGTCTCCAGTTGATTCCTTTGGTAAAAGCAAAATCATCCTTCGTTTTTATATAGCTTGAGTCGATTATCTCTGCCACGGTTTTATATCCCGTTTCGTAAATAAATTTTTTAAAATTTGCCAGCGACACTTCGGTGGTGGAGATGTAATAGTCGGAGACGGTTACAGTGTGTTGAGGAACAGATGCGGAAATAAGATATTTTTCTTTTTCAGTGGCTCCCATTTTAAATGTGCCACCCTCAACCAGCCGCATGAACTCACCATCGGAGGCGAAATATCCGGTGTCTGTTTGTGCGAAGGTGACTGATTGCATTAATAAAATTGAAACGGGCAGGAGGAAAAATCTTACAGAAAAAGAGGACATTGGTGGTTCCATCAATAATTAAAATCAAAGCCTCAATTTAAGGGAAGTTGCATTGTCAGAAAGTCCAAAATAACTTCACCTTCTGTTTATAATTATTTAAATCCGTTCCTGCATATTTACGGGTTCAAATTTTAATTTTATTCTTATTTTTCTCATCATTTTTTTAATAACCGAGAAGATACATGAAAAATCTTATCCTGATGGTTTCAGTCATTTTATTGATGACAGGAATTACCACCGCCCAAAAGAAGGACGATCCAAAAATGATCAAAACACAGAAAGACTATCCGGCACCTCCGGTGGCAAAAAAACAGCCTGTTACTTTTACAGAATTTGGCAATAAAAGAGTTGACAACTACTTCTGGATGAGGGACAAAAAGGATCCGGAGGTTATAAAATATCTCGAGGCAGAAAACGCTTATGCCGATGAGGTAATGGGACACACTAAAGTCCTGCAGGAGACCCTCTACAATGAAATGAAGGGGAGAATAAAGGAGCAGGACAACAGCGTACCGTACCTCGACAATGGCTACTGGTATTACTCCCGTACAGAGACCGGAAAACAATATAACATTCACTGCCGAAAAAAAGGGAACCTGGATGCTCCTGAGGAAGTGATATTTGATGTGAATGCGATGGCAGAAGGAAAGCCGACATTTCTCTTTACAGGATATGAAGTAAGCAAAGATAACCGTTATGCAATTTATTCAAGTAATACAACCGGTTCGTTTGCCGAGGATGATCTTAGAATCAGGGACCTGCAAACGGGTAAAGACCTCGGATTTTTTGTTGCAGGTACACAATCCTATGCGTGGGCTAACGACAGCAAAACAGTCTTCTTTGTTAAAGGGAATGAAGCTCTGAGACCTTATCAGTTATACAGAGCGGATGCTTTTGGCAAAGGGAACGGGACACTGGTTTACGAGGAAAAAGATGAACTCTTCAACATTTCCGTTTACAAAAGTAAAACAAACGATTATCTGATGCTTTATTCGGGAAGTTTTACGACAAGTGAGATTTCTTTACTTGATGCAAACAACCCGACAGGAACTTTCAAACCCTTTATGCCCCGTAAAAAGGATGTTGAGTATTCCGTTTACCCTCATAAGTCGAAATTCTTTGTTCTTTACAAAGATGACAATTCAAAGAATTCCATGGTATATGAAGCTCCGCTAAAGGGGTATGAATCGATGTCAAAATGGAATATCCTGATTGCACATGATCCTCAGGTGAAGATTGAAAATCTTGATGTCTTCGACAATTTTATGGTGGTACAGGAGAGAACCGAGGGATTGCGGAAGCTGAGAACCATCACTTTCGACACATATGTCTCAAGATGGCTTGATTTCCCCGAAGCTGTTTATTCTCTCAATCTGAGTGGTACTCCCGAATACACTTCGAAAACAATCAGATACACTTACACATCACTCAACAGACCATGGACCACTTTTGAATATGATGTCTTTTCAGGTCAGACCAAAAAATTGAAGGTTCAGGAGATTCCGAGTGGATTCAATCCGGATGACTATTCAGTTGAGAGATTGTGGGCAACAGCTCCTGACGGGAAAAAGGTACCGATGGCTGTGGTTTACAAAAAGGACCTTAAAAAAGACGGGAACAATCCTGCACTTTTATATTCCTATGGATCGTATGGAGCTTCCACCGAGGCAAACTTCAACTCGTCGGTTTTCAGCCTCGTTGACCGTGGATTCGTCTATGGCATCGCTCAAATCAGAGGCGGTAGCGAACTCGGTGAAGAGTGGTATGAGGATGGCAAACTCCTGAATAAAAAGAATACATTCACCGATTTCATTGCCTGCGCAGAATATCTGGTGAACAACAAATACACAAAACCGGAGAAACTTGCCATCATGGGTGGAAGTGCCGGCGGACTTCTTGTGGGTGCGTGCGTAAACATGCGTCCCGACCTTTTCCATGTCGTCCTTGCAATCGTCCCGTTTGTGGATGTAATAAACACTATGCTTGACGAGACACTGCCTCTTACAACTCAGGAATGGGAGCAGTGGGGGAATCCAAAGGAAGAAAAGTATTACAAATATATGTTGTCTTACTCGCCTTATGACAATGTAAAAGCGGTTAAATATCCCAACATTTTGGCTACAGGCGGGCTGAACGACTCACAGGTCAGTTTTCATGAGCCGACAAAATTTGTAGCGAAACTGAGAGAGCTAAAAAAGGATGACAACATAACCGTTCTGAAAATGAATATGGAATCCGGTCATGGTGGAGCCTCGGGAAGATATGCCAGATTGAAGGAAGTGGCTTACCAGTACGCTTTTATTCTTGACAGAATGGGCTACACAAAATAGAGTGACTGTCAGCGAAACCTGAAGAGGTCACCAACCTCGAGGACAGGATCCCCTCCGCTGCTTACAAATTCATTGCGGTGGTTGTCATATTTATAATCTGACGACCACCGGTCTATATTTTTCCTTATTTCGGAAACTGCCTCGGCAATCAGGTCAATTTCGTCATTTGTCATTGTTGGATGTATTGATACCCTGACCCATCCGGGTTTTTCGGAGAGGTCGCCATGGCTGATTTTTTCAGTAATTCTTTTAGACATCCAGGGATCGACATTCAGAAGATAGTGTCCGTAAGTGCCTGCGCATGAACAACCACCCCTGACCTGAATTCCATACCTGTCGTTGAGAATTTTCACAACCAGATTATAGTGGATATTATCCATGTAGAATGACACACAACCGAGTCTGTCGCGGTGGTTGCCTGCAAGGATATGGAGTCCGGGTATCCTGTCGAGTTTTTCCATGAATCCCGGCAGCATCTCATGTTCACGGGAAATAATGTTTTCAGTTCCCATCTCTTCCTTCAGCATGATAGCCATTGCAGCCTTTATAGTCTGGAGAAACGGGGGAGTTCCGCCATCCTCCCTTGCTTCAATATCATCCACAAATCTGTATTCACCCCAGGGATTAGTCCAGTCGACTGTGCCTCCACCCGGATCATCGGGCACAGTATTGTGGTAGAGTTCCGAATCAAAAACCAGCACGCCGGGGGTTCCGGGTCCACCGAGAAATTTATGAGGAGAAAAGAAAATGGCATCCAGTTTCTCTGCCGGGTCTGCCGGATGCATATCGATATCCACATAGGGAGCGGAGCAAGCGAAATCGATAAAAGCGTATCCACCTGCTTCATGCATTATTTTAGCGAGTTTATGATATGGAGTTACTATTCCTGTAACATTTGAGCACGCGCTGAAAGCCCCAAATTTCACGGGGCGGTCCTGGTATTTCTCGAGTTCCATTTGCAGATTTTCTTCGGAAACGAGTCCGTTTTCAGCAGGTGGAACCACAACCACATCGCAAATGGTCTCGAGCCATGAAGTTTGGTTGGAATGGTGTTCCATATGAGTAAGGAAGACCACCGGTTTCACAGTCTCTTCCATGTGGATAAATTTCCTCAACAACTCGGGTACCCTTAAACCGAGTATTCTTTGAAATTTGTTGATCACGCCTGTCATTCCTGAACCGGCAGTAATAATGATATCTTTCCCGGAGGCATTTACATGCTCTTTGATTTTTTTGTGGGCATGGTGATATGCCCTTGTCATCACCGAACCCGTATAGTTTGATTCGGAGTGGGTATTCCCTACGAGGGGACCAAACCTGCCGGCAATTGCCTCTTCGATTGGCAGATATAGTCTTCCGCTCGCTATCCAGTCGGCATAGATGAGCTTCTTTTTTCCCTGAATCGTGTTGATTGTCACATCGTTTCCGGAAGTGTTACGGCGAAAGGAGAGAAAATGTTCTTCAAGTTTGGTCATATTTGATTTGAATGTTATTTTAGGTTCGAGAAAATCTTATTAATCTGAATCAGGACTTTTCAGGCAGATTAAATCCTGATCAACTTAAATTTTGAACGATATTTTATGTTAGACCCAAATCATAAAAACTGGGACATAAATAAAGGTGACTATAAGCGCGATTACACTGAGACGAATCGTTTCCTCCGTGAACAGGAAAGGAAGAAAAAAGCCAAACAAGTTCTTCTTGTTACCATCTCGATAACCCTGTTAGTTAGCGCGCTCTACGGAATCTTTTATTTGATGTCAGAATAATTGTCTCTTTATTTCTTTATGAGACCATCATTTCTTATTTTTCAGACAAGAATTTAAAAAAGAATTGTCCAAAAATAAGAAAATAGATGATGCAGTTTTACATAGGAATAGACGGAGGCGGTACCAAGACACATCTTTTTTGTCTTGACGACCAAAATAACAAGATTGGAGAGAGTTTCGGCGGAAACTCCAACTTCCTTATGAACGGGGTAGAAGCCGTTTCAGAGACACTTTTCAATCTTATCAACGATTTCATTTCAACCAACAAACTTGATTACAACGACCTCGTTGCAACGGTACTCGGAACCACAGGTGCCGGCAGAGTTGCAGATGCAAAGCGGCTCGAAGAGGCAGTAATTAAAAAATTCCTTTCCAACAATATCCATTTCCAAAATTTCTCAATAGTATCAGACGCAAGAATCGCACTCGAAACGGCATTTCCCGGCGTTAGTGGAGCAATTCTCATTGCAGGTACCGGTTCCATTATGTTTGGCAAAAATCAAAATGGAGATATCTACAGGGTTGGCGGACTTGGGAGATTTCTTGGTGACGAAGGAAGTGGCTTTAAACTCGGGCAAAGGGGTCTTACAGCCACCGGAAGAGCTATTGACGGAAGAGGTGAAGACACCCTGATAAAAACACTGGTGGAAGAAAAATTCGGATTTAAAGAGCCGAATGACCTGATCACCGCAGTTTATACCAATAATTTTGATATCGCATCTGTTGCGCCTTTGGTGGTTGAAGCTGCCGGTAATGGGGATGCCATCGCTCTCAAAATTCTGGATGAAGAATCTGACGGTTTGATTGACCATGTGAGGGCGATGATGAAAAAATTTGGTGATGAGCCATTGAGACTCTCGTTCGTCGGAAGTGTACTGGTGAAATCAAATAAATTTTCAGAGATGTTCAAAGCAAAACTCGCCGAGAGGCTTCCGCAGGTGGAATTGAAACAAACAGACCATCCTCCCGTAATGGGAGCTGTCTGGCTGGCTCAGAGTGGCAAACTTTAGAAACAGTTTATTCTCCCGGATGAAAAAACATTAAACCAATTTCAGTTTCATCCTTTTTGATTTGTTAACCATTTTTATAATCCCGGAATGATAATAATATGAGTAGAAAAGAACACAGGCACCCCTGGTCATGGATACCCACTCTCTATTTTGCTGAAGGCATCCCCTATGTGATTGTGATGACAGTTTCGGTCGTGATGTACAAGGATTTAGGGGTCTCAAATACAGATATAGCACTGTTTACAAGCTGGCTCTATCTTCCATGGGTTATCAAACCGCTGTGGAGTCCGATTGTTGATATTGTAAAAACGAAGAGGTTGTGGACGGTTGCCATGCAGGGATTGCTTGCAGCCGGGTTTGTCGGTGTGGCTTTCACCCTCACACTACCGATTGAGGATTTCTTTTGGCCCTCGATGATTTTCCTTGCCCTGATGGCACTGGCATCGGCAACTCATGATATTGCCGCAGACGGTTTTTATTTGCTGGCATTGGACAAGGACAAACAATCGTTTTTTGTCGGAATCAGAAGCACATTCTACAGAGCTGCCACACTGTTCGGAAATGGTGTTCTGGTGTTCTTTGCCGGGTATTTCACCAAAAATTATTTCAAAGGTGAAGCAGAACCTGCCTGGATGATAGTTTTTGGAATTGCAGCAGGTCTGTTCCTTCTCTTCTTTGTTTATCACAAATTTATGCTTCCTTATCCCGCTGATGATTCACCGAGAGTGGAAGAGGGGAAGAATAAACTGAATGAATTTTTTCTGGCTTTCGCAGGATTTTTCAAGCAGAAGAAAATTGGTTTGATACTTTTCTTTCTCCTCGTTTACCGTCTGCCTGAAGCTCAGCTTGTGAAAATGGTTGCTCCTTTTCTGAAAGACCCCGTCTCAAAAAGTGGTATGGGATTGAGTAATGAGCAGTTTGCTGTTGTGTATGGAACCGCAGGTATAATCGCCCTCACCATCGGCGGTATACTCGGTGGTATTGCAATCTCGAAACATGGACTTAAGAGATGGATTTGGCCCATGCTTGTAGCGATGCACCTCCCGATTCTTGCTTTCTGGTATCTGGCTGCCACCCCTCCACATGATATCTTTATCATCGGAGTTGCGGTGGTGGTTGAGCAATTTGGTTACGGCTTTGGTTTTGCAGCCTACATGGTCTATATGATGTATGTTTCCGACAACAAATATAAAACTTCCTCCTACGCTGTCTGCACCGGTTTTATGGCATTGGGTATGATGATTCCGGGCATGTGGTCCGGCTGGCTGGAGGAGACGGTGGGATATTCCAACTTTTTCATGATTGTGCTACTCACGGCAATCCCAAGCCTCTTTGCGACATGGCTGATTCCGCTTGACGCCGATTATGGAAAAAAATAGCCCGTCACGGACGATGGACAGCAAAATGGTCAGGCTTTCGACGCTTCTTTTGCTCCTTTTTCTTTCGATCACCGGTTGTGAAAAAAAGGTGGTTGATGGAAGTGAGCCGGAAACAGCCGTAGCTGCGGATGATATCTACAGCAAGCTGGAAGAGACACCCGACCCCGGTGAAATATTCTCGACTGAACCTGACCCCTTCATCGATTCCATCCTCTCAAAAATGACGCTGGAGGAGAAAGTCGGGCAGTTGCTGTTTCCTGCAGTTCAACCCGGGAGAATGACAAAGGAATATCTCGAAAACAAGCATTTCGAAAACTATAAACCTGGCGGCTTTGTCCTTTTCGGTTCGAGCATGATGAAATCAGCTCAGTTGATAAGGGAATTGCAGCAGTATTCCAAAATTCCTTTACTCTTTGCGGAAGATTTTGAAAGGGGAGTTGCGATGCGGATTCCCGGTGCAAAATCATATCCTTTCAACATGGCACTGGCAGCAGCAAACTCGCCTCTCCTTGTTTATGAAATGGGAAAGAGGATTGCCCGTGATTCAAAAATTCTCGGGGTCAACTGGAATCTCAGCCCCGTTGCAGATATCAATAACAATATCGCAAATCCTATCATTAATGTCCGTTCGTTTGGTGAGGACCCAGAACAGGTGGCTGAACTGGCAATTATGATGATGAAGGGTCTTCATGCCGGGGGTGTACTCTCATCTTTAAAACACTTCCCCGGACACGGCAACACTTCCACCGATTCTCACACAGATCTCGCAGTAATAAAAGGTACTGATGAACAGTTTCGTTCGACCGAACTTTTTCCTTTCAGAAAATGCATCGAGAAAGGGGCTTACAGTGTCATGGTCGGGCATCTTGGAGTGGAATCACAAAATACACCCGATACACCTGCAACACTCTCCTACAACATTGTAACGAAATTACTGAGGGAACAGCTTGGCTTCAAGGGTATCGCAAATACCGATGCAATGAGCATGAAGGCTGTTTCCAAGTATAACAAACCCGGAGAGGCAGCGGTAAGGACGATAAAGGCGGGGATGGATGTAATCATGGCATCGCTCGATTCCAAGGAAGCATTCATTGCCATAGTTGCAGCCGTCAGGAGGGGAGAGATTAAGGAATCCAGAATTGACCTTTCAGTTAGAAAAGTGTTGCAGGCGAAAAGATGGACCGGACTTTTCGACAGCAAGCCCGCTTCGATTTCAGAAGTATCGAAACTTGATGCCGAGCGGGAGGTGGATGAGATTGCAAGGGACCTTGCAATCAGGTCGATTACACTGTTGAAATCAAATCCGGGTCTGTTTCCGTTGGACAAAAAGAAAAAATACTTTCATCTGGTAATTAAGGACGGGCGTGATTTCCCTAATTATAAGTCGTTCCTCAGTGAGCTGAATTCCAGAAATAAAAATATTGACACCTGGGAATTACCTTTGAAACCTGATGATACAGATCTTGAAATTCTCTCCGAGAAACTCACAGGTACCAAAGAGGTGATAGTCTCTGTTTATCTTCAGATCCGTAATGCGACAGGGAAGATTAACATGGAAAAATCGACCATAAAAGTAGTGCAGGATCTTCTGAAGAAGGGGAAAAAAGTTATTCTGCTGGCGCACTGTCATCCCTACATTTTGTTGAATTTTCCCCAGGTTGATGTATTTGTGACGAACTATGGAGCCGAGATTGCGGGTGAGAAAGCGCTGGCGGCTGCTGTTTTTGGCGAAAACAATATCTCGGGTAGACTTCCGGTATCCATTCCCGGCACCGAATTTAAAAGAGGGAGTGGAATCGACTTGTTGAAAGAACAGGGCAGAACCCAGGGACTTTCTGACAAGTACAAGAGAATTGATGAGCTGGTAAACAGCGGAATAAAGGATTCCATCTTTCCCGGGGCAGCAATTTCCATAATCAAGGATGGAAAATTGTTCTATGAGAATTCGTACGGGCGATTCACATATGAGCCCTCATCTTTCTCAGTAAAAACAAATTCGATGTATGACATTGCATCCCTGACAAAAGTGACAGCAACCACTTTTGCAGTGATGAAACTGCTTGAGGAGGGGAAAATCTCGCTCGATGATCCTGTCGAAAAATATATTCCCGGGTTTGTGAATAAAAAAAAAGTTACAATAAAAACCATTCTAACCCACACTTCCGGTCTGCCTGCTTCGGGTAAGTTTTTCAGGTCGGTGAAGGGTCCTGACGAAATATTTAATGAAATTTGCGAACTGAATCTGGATTATAAGACAGGTACGAAAACTGTTTATTCTGATCTTGGGATGATCGTGCTCGGCAGACTTGTCGAGAAAGTTGCGGGAAAGAATCTCGATCAATTTATGAGGGAGATATTGTGGAGCCCGATAGGGATGTTGAGCACAAAATATAATCCCGAGCAGGTCGACATTCCATATTGCGTACCGACAGAAATAGATGATTTCTGGAGAAACAGGTTGATACAAGGATCGGTTCACGATGAAAACTGTTTTGCACTCGGAGGAATGACGGGGCACGCGGGCTTATTTTCCACCGTTGAAGACATCAGAAAATTTATGATAATGTTTCTCTCCGGAGGAGTTTTTGACGGTGTTAGATATCTGAAACAGGAGACAATCACTCAATTTATTACCCGTCAAAGCAACAATTCATCAAGAGCACTCGGATGGGACACCAACTTCAAACATGCCGGTGTAGGGGGAAAATCGTTTGCTGAGAACTCATTCGGACATACAGGTTTTACCGGCACATCCATTTGGGCTGATTACCGGAAAAAATTTGCTGTCATCCTTTTTACAAACAGGGTCTATCCGACAAGGAAAAAAGAGGGAATAAAAAACTTCAGAATCAGACTTCATGAGGCATTAGCCACACTTCTGATGTAGATTTAATTGATTTTCCCGATATTTTTTCAAATATTTGCTTAAACGATTTTGAATTATTGGAGAACAATCTTTGCAACAGGCAAATATTACCAATGTAAAACCCCTCCTTCAGAGTTACACACTCGATGGCGACTTAATTCTTTGCATTTTTCAATGTGCTTCCACGGGACAGAAGTTTGCTGCCATGTCCCATATTCCCACCACTATTAATGAACCTGTTTTTAGAGGAAGTGAAGAGAGTGCACTTAATAATGTAAGGCACTCGATGTCCCGCATATTTCAGAAAATAATAAACGGCAGGTTTGGAAGCAGAATTTACGATGATGAAAAGTTTTTTGATACAAAGGCAATTCTCCATAATCGTGTAAGTCAGCCTTCGGAGGATGCCATTAATACCGGTATAGTTCTCGCTTTCACTTCCATTAGTTCTCATTTCAGATGGGACGAGGAGTCACAATCGTGGACTGCGAACCGGATACCGGAGGACTTGAAGCAATACGGGTTCGAGAAAATCCTCCGTGAAGGAAAACCACTGGTGGATTCGGAAAAGAAATTCCTTTCCAGAGTTCTGTTGATGGTTGCCGGAGCGGACGAAACTTTGAGGGAAATAGAAAAGCTTTTCCTCTTTGACTTCATTTTTCCGGTACCCAGGGATCTGAGTGACATAAGAGTACCGCATGAGATAACCCGGGAAGAGTGCGACGAACAAACCCGCTTTGAATTCAAAAAGGCCGTAATTTTGTTCGCTTGGGCAATAGCCTTAACCGACAGGGAGCTTGACAGACGGGAAGCGGATTTCATTATGGAACTGGGGAGCAAGATGAAACTGGACGAGGTTCTTGTGATGAATCTTTGTGAAATTGCCGGGAAATTTGTACTCGTAAAATACCTCGAACATTTGTCTGCCGGGCTGACAGACAGAGAAAAAATTAAAGCAAAAGCCAGGGAGATCTCAAGAATTCTCCTTTTAAGTGATGAAGAAACAACCGAGGTGATCGGGAAATTTTTCTCTGAATAATTGCATTTCCCAATAACTGATTAAAAAAAATAAAGTAAATGAAATTCCTTTTATCGTTCTTTGAAATAGAAAAACACGGCTCCTCCGTAAAAACAGAAATATTAGCCGGTATTACAACTTTTTTCACCATTTCGTATATCATTATCGTTAATCCGAAAGTGCTGGCTGTCGCCGGAATTCCTGAGGAACCGACAATGGTTGCCACAATTCTGGTAGCTTTTCTGGGCACATTTTTAATGGGAGTCTATGCGAAACGACCCTTTGCAATCGCTCCATATATGGGGATGAATGCTTTTATCGCATATACTGTTGTAAAAATAATGGGGCATTCCTGGCAAACAGCCATTGGTGCAATATTGATCAGCGGTATCATCCTCATTGTCCTTACGGTAACAGGATTGCGGGGCTGGCTGGCAAAATCGATACCGACTTCGCTGAAACTTGCATGCACTGTGGGAATCGGTTTTTTCCTAACTTTTATCGGATTGATCAAATCGGGGATAATTGAAAGTGCAGGTGGTCCACCTGTTAGAATCGGACATCTGAACAACCCCGAGGTCTATCTGGCTATACTCGGGTTTATCGTCATTGCGCTTCTGATGATGAAAAAGGTGAAGGGAGCTATTCTCCTTGGAATTCTCGCAATCACTTTTCTGGGGTTTGTTACGGGATTGGAGGATCTCCCAAAGAGATGGGTTAGCATGCCACCCGATATTTCGCCGATAGTATGGCAGTTTGATCTGATAGGGGCACTTCAATGGAGTTTTGCATCGATTATTTTAACGATCGTTGTAATGGACATTGTTGATACTATTGGAACCCTGATGGCGCTTTCGATGGTGGGTAATTTACTGGATGAGAAGGGTGAACTGCCTCATGTAGAGAGACCGATGCTGAGTGATGCGATTGCAACCACTCTTGCAGGTATAATTGGAACCACAACTGCCGGAGCTTACATCGACTCTGCAACCGGAATTGAAGCAGGGGGGAGAACAGGCCTTACCGCGGTGGTTACATCGTTTCTCTTTTTACTGACGCTTTTTATTTCACCATTTGTGGCGGCGATTCCGGCTTACGCTTATGCACCGGCATTGATGGTTGTGGGTCTGTTGATGATCGGCATGGTCACACATCTCAATTTTACAGATTTTAGTGAGGCGGTACCCGTATTTGTTACTATTGTTCTGATGGCATTCAGTTATAATATAGGGATAGGGATGACAGGTGGATTCATTGTTTACATCATTTTTAAGCTTGCGGCTAAACGGAGTTCCGAAATATCAACCGGTATGTGGGCACTGGGCATTATCTCTTTGATACTGTTCATAATTTACCCCTACTGATGATGCTCAGCTTCAGGCAAATTACAGAAAGGAAGATGTCATGACAACGAAAGCGGGATATGTTACGATTCTGGGAGCACCCAATGCGGGTAAAAGTACCCTCATGAATGCTTTACTCGGTGAGAAAATCTCAATCACCACTTCAAAACCCCAGACAACACGCAAAAGAGTTCTTGGTATTCTTTCAGAGGAAAACTACCAGATCATTTTTCTTGATACTCCCGGTATCCTCGAGCCGAGATATAAATTGCAGGAAAAAATGATGGATTATGTGAATATTTCCCTTCAGGATGCGGATATAATTGTATGGCTCCATGATGCTCAGGCTCCACCTCTCGAGGAGGAGGATTCTGCGATTGGTCAGATATTTAAACTCGTAAAAAAAGTGAATGTCCCCAAAATCGCATGCGTAAATAAAATAGACATCGATGAGAAAAAAACCATCGAAAGCATCGAATATTTCGAGGGGACAAAGAAATTCGACAAAGTGGTACCGATTTCTGCCTTGGCAAGTGTCAATCTTCAGATGATCAAAGAGTTCTTTATTGAACACCTTCCCGAACATCCGAAATATTATCCCGAGGACGACCTCTCCGATGAAAACGAGCGGTTTTTTGTATCCGAGATTATAAGGGAAAACATCTTTGAACTGTATGAAAAGGAAATTCCCTACAGTTGTGAAGTGGTGATTGAGGAGTTCAAAGAACGGGAGGGACGAAAGGATTTTATTGCCGCAATGATTTATGTCGAGAGGGATTCACAAGCGGGAATCATTATCGGGAAAAAGGGTTCGATGATCAAAAAACTTGGTGAAAAGTCGCGAGCCGGTATCGAATCATTTCTTGACAGGGAGGTGTATCTCGATATCCGTGTGAAAGTAAGATCAAACTGGCGGAGCGACGACAGATATCTGAAGTATTTCGGATATTCGACAGATGACGGGGATTGACCCGGCGGATGAACAGTTCAAGAATTCGTGAATTTAAGGCAGAATTAATTCTCCTTCTGCTTACTGTGATATGGGGCGGGACATTTTCTCTAATCAAAAATGCACTCGATCATGTCTCACCGTTTGTTTTTGTTTCTCTCCGCTTTGGGTTTGCGTCCCTTGTGTTTCTTCCGTTTGTTTATAAACATTTGAAGGGACTTGACAGGGGTAAACTTCTTGACGGTTTTTGGATTGGATTCTGGTTTTTTCTCGGGTTTATTCTGCAGACGGTTGGACTGCAATATACAACGGCATCAAAGTCGGCATTTATTACAGGCACATTTGTGATATTTACCCCTCTTGCTCAAACAATTATTGAGCGGAGACCACCGTCACTTGTGAATTCCATTGGGATCGGGATTGTTGCAGTCGGGATTATATTCCTCTCAAGCGGGGACGGGGATGTAATCAGTGTGTTGACGGAGCTCGGCAGCACATTTAATTTTGGTGATTTCCTTACTCTTCTTTGTGCTATGTCATTCGGGATTTATATAGTGTATTTGGATGTTGTTACGAAGAGGAATAATTATCTCTATACAACCTTTTCTCAACTGGCATTCACAGCGGTGGTATCCATTTTGCTTATGCCCGTTTTCCATTTTACAGGGGTGGAGGTCATAAAATTTTCACCGGATATCGATGTGGTTTTGGCATTGATTTACACGACGCTTTTTGCAACACTGTTTAACATAACGATGATGACAAAATATCAGAAGGAAGTACCCCCTGTGAAGGCAGCGATTATTTATGCTTTTGAGCCGATATTCGCCGCGGTGATTGCATTTTTGTTGCTCGGTGAACAGTTCACGAAACTTGGTTTGATCGGGGCAGGAATAATCTTTTTTGGGCTGTTGTTCACAGAGGTCTTCAAGAAAGACGAGGTTGCGGATGATTAGGGCTGCAATGGTTGTCAAAGGATTTGTTCAGGGAGTTGGTTTTCGATATTTTATTTATCGGGAAGCAACAGATATCGGTGTGACCGGATTCGTGAGAAACCTTTGGTCGGGTGATGTCGAAATAGTGGCAGAGGGAGAGGAATGGCAGATTGAGGCACTTCATCAGAAAGCGAAAGAAGGTCCGATGAGATCGAATGTGAAATCTGTGACAGTAATTAAAGAAAAAGCAAATAATGAATTTACTAAATTTGAGATTAGACATTGAAAATTAGAATCGGAAACGGATACGATGTCCACCAGCTTGAAGAGGGAAGGAAACTGACCCTCGGGGGAGTAGAAATACCTTCTGAAATTGGTCTGCTCGGACACTCAGATGCGGATGTGTTGTTACACGCAATCATGGATGCCCTGTTGGGGGCGCTTGCACTTGGGGATATCGGGAAGCACTTCCCTGATACCTGTATTGCGTTCAAAGATATCGACAGCAAACTTCTTTTGAAGCATTCGTATCAACTCGTTAAAGAGAAGGGCTACAGACTTGTAAACTGCGACTCTGTAGTTGTGCTCGAGAAACCAAAGATTGCGAAGTATGTACCTGCCATGAAAGAGATGATATCGGATATCCTTGAATGTAGCCCGGATGATATCTCTATCAAAGCCACCACTTCAGAGCAAATGGGTTTTATTGGCAGGGGAGAGGGTGCCGTGGCTTACGCTGTAGTGTTGCTTCAGAAGACAGAGGCAGGTAATGAACCTGTTTAAACGGATCCCGCGAACTCCCGAAGAGAAGCAAAAACTCCGCTCCGAACGGTTTATGATCGTTCTATCGGGTGTTTTGATGGGGTTTGCGTATCCACCTTTTCCATTTCCGGTAACCGCTTTCATTGCACTTGTCCCGTTTCTTTATGTCCTGACGAGACGGGAGAAACTCATCGATTTAAACAGGGCGGGCTATTTTTTTGGTTTTGTAACCGGACTGGTTTCCCTCTACTGGGTCGGGGCTTACACTGTAGGCAAAGATCCATTTCTGATGATTGGAGGGGGATTGATGCTTTTTGCCAACCCGATTTTCTTTATCATCCCGACTACTCTCTACTATGCCCTGTCCAGGTCGAAATTTGTCGGGAAGGAGAAGGCGATCTGGTTACTTCCCCCGTTTTGGGCATTCTACGAATATTTTTACATGAATATCGACCTGAACTTCCCATGGATTACCCTTTCAAATTCATTGGCAAATTTCCCGGTTTTCTACAAGATTAGCGATATCATCGGAGCTCTCGGAGTTACGATGCTGCTCCTTTATATAAATATTATCCTCTTCCGGATTTGGGAAAAATGGCGTACTGAAAAGAAAACCGACAGGATGGCGCTAAGGATTTTGAATGTCCTTATACTTGTTCCCCTTTTTTACGGAATCGTCACCCGTGATGATCAGCCGGTACAGGAGACTCTAAGAACCGGACTGGTACAGCCAAATCTCGATCCCTACGAAAAGTGGGCAGGTGGCAATCTTGATGACATTCTGAATAAATATTTTACCCTCTCAGACAAGGCGGTTAAAGAGGGAGCTCAACTAATTATCTGGCCCGAAACGGCGTTGCCCGTCTATCTCATGAACGGTCAGTATGACGCTCAGGTACAAAGAATTTACAGTTATGCCGACAGTAACAAAGTTTATATTCTTACAGGTATGCCGCATATTAAAATGTTTCAACCCGGTGACAAGCTTCCCCCCGATGTAAAATCCTACAAGGGAAGTGACATTAAATATGCGACTTATAATTCAGTTCTGCTGTTTGCCCCCGGTGACCGGACCGTTCAGCAGTATGGGAAAGTAAAGCTCGTTCCTTTTGGCGAGCGAACCCCTTATATCGATCAGCTTCCTTTTTTGGGAAATGTTTTGCAATGGGGAGTTGGGCTGAGCAGTTGGAATGTGGGGCAGGAGTCGATGGTATTTTCTGCTAATGTAAAGACATCAACCGGCAAGCGGGAGGTAAAGTTTGGTGCTCTTGTATGTTTCGAATCGGTTTTCCCTAATTTTGTGACAGAGTTTTCACAGAAGGGTGCTGAATTTTTTGCAGTTGTTACAAATGACAGTTGGTACGGCAACACATCAGGACCATATCAGCATAAAGAATTTTCCACTCTCCGGGCGCTTGAAAATCACCGGGCATTTGTTCGGGCAGCAAACGGCGGCATTTCGTGCCTGATTAATCAGTCGGGAACAACGCAAACTGCGACAAGGATGTATGAGACTGCCGTGATCACGGTGGATGTTCCGTTGTTGAAGAAAAGCACTCTGTTCATGAACAGTGCATTTGTTGTACCGTATCTAACGATTTTATTGTCAGTAATTGCAGTCCTTCTTTGGATATATCAGGTAATTATTGAGAAAAAGAATAAAACTGAAAAACGAGGTTAGTATGAAAAACAGATTGGTGAAATTGCTTCTCCCTGTTCTAATGATTCTTACCCTTTCGGGATGCAAAGATGTGCCCTCAAATTCACTTTACAAAGAAGAATATGAGAAAGTCCGGAATTCTGTGAAAGGTTTGCTCGGACAGGAATATGACGCGATCAACTTCCGCGAAATCAAGGAGGGGTACACAAACGATCAAAAAACGGAATTTGAGGTTGAATTCAAGTTTGACCTCAACAAACCTGTTCCGATCGTTGGTATCCAAAAGGACATACCCGGGACTCTGAAATTTGAAAAGAGAGAGTCAAAGTGGGAGTGCACACTAAACACAGGCAACACTTCCGGATTTTTTAATCTGTTGAAATAGGGATCGAAAAATGAGAAAGTTATTTTTTCTCCTGATTCTGGGTTCGGGTATCACTTTTTCTCAAGGGAGTCTTTTTGACGAGATCACGGGAACCATAAACGACCTTACAAAAATTACTTTGAACATTGTGGATATCAGTGATGCCGAAGAGAATGATATTGGTGCCGGACTCGCTGCCGACATCGATAAAAACATGGCTGCCGGATCTACAAAGAGATGGGATGTCGATAAAGTATTCAAGAAAATCCTGAAGTTTGTCGAAAGAAAAGGGATAAACTATAATTACAAAATTGTGAATGACAAGGAAGTTAATGCCTTTGCAATTGCGGGAGGCAGAATATACCTGAACACCGGAATTCTGAATTTCGTGAAAAGTGAGGATGAACTCGCTTTTGTTATAGCTCACGAACTCGGACACATCGAGAAGAAACACTGCATAAACAAAATAAAGCTGACCTATATCGCCGGGAAGTTCGATGTAAATCTTGCGATGCTTGTTGATGCAATGAAATCGGTTTATGATGTCCCTTTCACCAAATATGATGAGTATGAGGCTGATGAATACGGGGTAACTCTCCTGAAGAAGGCGGGATACAAGAAGTTTGGAGCGATAGCATTCTTTAAACGCCTCGCAGAGCTCTTCAAGGAAACCGACAGAGACCCTGTGAATGATTTTGTCGCATCGCATCCTTTGTCACTGGAAAGAGCAAAGAGAATAGAAAACATGCAATAAAAGGGAGCAGTTATGAGCAGGAAAAAGATTTTCCTGATAACAGGTGGTGTGGCTTTATTTTTAATTGCAGGCGGTATTTTTGCACTGCTGACTTTTGGCAAACCTGAGTATGCGGGTTTTCGTTCGTTCCGTGTGATTTCGATCGAAGACTCAACACTTAAGGCTGAAATAACAATTGGTATCAGGAACAAGGTGTTCTTCGATATCACACTCGAAAAACTGCGGGCTGACCTTGTTGATCTTTCGAAGAAAATCGGAAACATTGCCGTAGATCAGAAGGTGGTGCTTCCGGCAGATTCGGTTGCAGATATGCGGGTAAACCTCACCCTGAACATCAATCAGGCATTGAAACTCTTCAATGGCATGGGTGATACAGCCCGCCTGAGCGTCAGTGGTTATGCAGTAGCCGGACTTTCTTTTATTACCCTCCCTGTCGATTTTGACATTCCGGTCCCCCTGAACATCAAAGATTCCCTCTTTAATAAAACAGGTTCACCCGTAAATGATTCCATTGTTTCCATTAAAAAAATAAGCGACATTTCCCTGGAGGGGGATTCAATTAAATTTGATCTGACGGTTCAGGTAAATAATCCTTACGATGTCAATTTTGAAATTTCGGGAGTTGACAGCGGAATGGTAATGCTCGGAAACAAACCTGCCGGGAAAATTTCACTTGAAGAGTCACTGATTGTCGGAAAGCTGGAAAAAAATGCCACAGGAATTATCAACGCCGCCTGTTATATCGGCGACCTTCTCTCATCGGGTCCCTCAACCCTGTTCGGGCTTTTCACTTCCGCAGGAAAGGTCGCGTACACAGTAAAAGGGAAATTGAGGATAAAAATATTTGATCAAACAGCTACAATTCCCCTAAATTATAACGGGAAATTTGATATTAAGGAGATACTAAGACCATGAAACAATGTCCGAAATGTCACAGCAACAACAACGATGAGGCAAAATTCTGTGCCGACTGTGGAGCCCCCATGCAGGCAGGAGCTTCCATGCCATCAGGCGGGTCAAAACTGATTAGGATTGGCAGGAATCCACAGAATACTCTCAAACTGGAGGGATCAGGGATTTCGAATTTCCATTGTGAACTGGAAATCCATGGCGGAATCTGTACGATCCGGGATAAAAACTCGACAAACGGAATCTATATCAACGGGAAAAGGGTCACCTCCGCTACACTTCAGAAGGGGGATACCGTTACTCTTGGAAAATCTCACATACTGGACTGGCAAAACCTCGTCACTTCCGGCGGTTATACTCCTCCATCAAAAGCGGCTTTGGGTAACACAGGTAAAAAGGAATATTTCATTGGTCGAAATCCCGACTGTGACAGAGTGATCGATAATATCAAGGTGAGCAGGAGGCATTGCCGGCTTTATCAGGAAGGTGATTCCTGGTTCGTGGAAGATCTTGGCAGCAGCAATGGCACATTTCTGAACGGGATTAAAGTATTAAAATCAAAAATTATTTCCTCGGACATTCTTACAGTGGGTGGAGTCCCGTTTTCTCTTGATTCACTTCTGGGTGGTTCCAAAAAATCCCTTGATGAGATATCTATTTCAGCACAACATTTGATCTATTATGGAGGCGAAAAAAGACTGATTGATGATATAAGTCTAAATATCTCCCCGGGCCAGTTCATTGGATTAATAGGCGGATCGGGTGCCGGTAAAACCACATTGATGTATCTTATTTGCGGAATTAACAAACCTTCATCGGGTGATGTTAAAATAAACGGGGAATCACTTGTGGCGAATCCTGAAAGTTTTAAAGGTGTCTTCGGTTATGTCCCGCAGGATGATATTCTGCACAGAGAACTGGAAGTTCGCGAGTCACTCCTCTACACCGGGAAGCTCAGGCTGGGTCATCAATTTGAGGAGACTGAAATTGATGAGAGAGCCGGGAAAGTTATTAAAAAATTGAGACTCCAGGAAGCAGAAAATGTGAAGATTGGTTCTCCTGAGAAAAAGGGAATTAGTGGCGGACAAAGGAAAAAAGTAAATCTGGCTCAGGAATTAATGACCGACCCTAATATTCTTGTGCTGGATGAACCAACATCCGGTCTTGATCCCCGATCAGACAGGGAGGTGATGCAGATTCTAAGGGGGATTGCTGATGAAGGAAGAACTGTTCTGCTTACCACTCACAATATTTCCGAGGCAAATTTTAAGTTTTTTACTCATGTGATTGTTTTGGCTAAGAACGGAAAGCTTGCCTTTTTTGGACCATCTTCCGAAGTAAATGAGTACTTTGGAGTTGACGATCCTGTTAAAATTTTTGATGAGTTGGATAAATTCGCACCCGATCAGTGGAAACAGAAATTTAGAAATTCCAAGTATTTCGATAATTTTGCAAATCCTGACACAATAATTAGAAAACCCCAAACACAAAACAAAACTGTTCCACAAACGGCTGACATTTTTAATCAACTGACTACGCTGACTTCCAGATATTTAAAGATTAAAATGCGGGATACAATAAATTTAATCTTTCTTCTGATTCAAGCGCCACTAATCGCTCTTTTCATCAATCTTTTATTTAAACAAAACGGAGATGAATTTAAAGCATTATTTATTTTAGTTGTATCTACAATTTGGTTAGGTTGCTCAAATGCCGTAAGGGAGATAGTAAACGAGCGAAGTATATACAAGAGGGAAAGGATGGTAAATCTTTCCATACCTGCATATTTGACTTCAAAACTTGCTGTGCTCTTTATGTTTTCGGTTGTTCAGACTTTTTCACTCTTAATTATCACAGGTTCATATTTTAATTTTGCAAATGATATTCAACTATTTTTCATTCTCCTGTTCTCTTCATTCACCTCGACTGTACTGGGGCTCTTGTTATCTTCATTTTCCAAAACGGAGGCGTTTGCTCTCACTATTCTTCCATTAGTTCTGATACCTGTGGTGATTTTTGCCGGTTTGGTACAGACTTTCGAGGCAATGAAGAGTTCAGGTATCCATATTCTTGCAGGATTCTGGTTGAGCCGTTGGGTTTATGAGTTGGTACTCATAACTTCCAACCCGGAAGAAGGGGTCAAGGCCTTAGGGTTTAATACTGAAGGTGCCGGGATCGCTTTTTCAATAATTGTACTCATGTTTTTCGCTTTTATCTCCGGACTGGTCTGGAAACTTAAAAGCCTCGACAAAAAGAAATAAAAAATCCCCGAAAGTTTCGACTTCCGGGGATAAACTACTTTAGGAATGTGATTAAGATTATCCTCTGATTATCGCAAGCAACTCATCTGTTTTTTGTTTCATCAGCGGGATATCTCCGACTGTTTCCACATTCAATCTGATGATAGGCTCGGTATTCGACATTCTGAGGTTGAATCGCCATGTGCCATAGTCAACACTAACACCATCGGTATAATCGAAAATACCGTCGCTGTATTTGGCTTTTATCTCTTCAAGTTTTCCGGCAGCGTCGGCTATTTTTGAATTGATTTCACCCGAGCAAGGATACTTTTCGATCATTTCATTAACGAGCTGCGAAAGCGATTTTCCCTCTTCAGACATCAACTGGATAACCAGCAGGAACGGGATCAGCCCCGAATCGGAGTAGGCATTGTCACGGAAATAGTGGTGAGCAGACATTTCACCACCGTAAATTGCATTCACTTCTCTCATTTTCTCTTTTATGAAGGCGTGTCCGCTTTTTGACTGAACAGCTTCACCGCCGGCTTCTTTACAGACTTCGATGGTATTCCAGACAAGTCTCGGGTCATGGATAATCTTCTCGCCCGGATTCATTTTAAGTATCGATTTTGCGAGCATTCCGACGATATAATATCCTTCAATGAACTCTCCTGACTCATCAAAGAAGAAACAGCGGTCGTAGTCACCGTCCCATGCAACGCCGAGGTCAGCTTTGTTTGAAATGATTGCATCAATGGTCGGTTTGCGGTTTTCCTCGATCATCGGATTCGGGACACCGTTTGGAAAATCGGGATTCGGGTCATTGAAGAGCTTTATCATCTCGATGGGGAGAATTTTTTCCAGTCTGTCCAACATCGGTCCGACACATCCGTTTCCGGCATTAACCACAACTTTCATTTTTTTAACTTTATTCACATCAAAGAAACTGCCGAGGTGTATCACAAATTCTTCAGCGATGTCTCTTTGGGAGTAACTTCCTTTCGCCGAAGGGAGGGGATCAAAAGCATTCGAAGTGATAATTTCTTCAATAGTATTAAGCCCTGAATCATAGCTGATTGGGATCGATCTCTCACGGACAAACTTCATACCGTTATATTCAGGGGGGTTGTGGGATGCGGTTATCATGATACCGCCATCGGCGTTCAGATATGATGTACCAAAGTACACCATCTCAGTTCCGCATAAACCGATATCGATTACATTCACACCTGAATCGAGAAACCCGTTCACTAATGCTGTGCTCAGTTCCTCGGACGATTTTCTTATATCCCGCCCGATTACAACCGACTTGCAGCCGGTGAATTTTTTATATCCTCTGGCAATATTGTATGCCAGCTCAACATTCAATTCAGAAGGAACGACTCCTCTGATATCATAAGCTTTAAAACATGCGATTTTCGACATTGACTCTCCGGGTATCTTGAAAATAATTAAAAAATTTAATCGTTTAAAATAATCATACTTGTTGAATTTATCTCCCCGTTGTGGTCTTTGAATCGCTAAATTAAATTCAGAATTCTTTCGGGAGAGGTTCAAAAATTAAAGTCGGGAAATTAGTCCAAAATTTGTCGCCTGCGCTTCTAATTGAACAAATTAATACTTGCAAGCACAAAATCGATATACAGGTATAAATTTTTATATATTTTTATGTGAGGCAAATCAGTTAAGTTGAGGCTTGAAAATAAATGGAGGAGCTATCGCGAAAAGAGCTACAAATGCTAAACATTTTGCTAAATGTAATAATGTAAAATGTGGAAGCTTCTTCGTACTGGAGCCGGGCTTACACGACGAAGAACTTGGTTATTTGTGTCCGGAGTGTTCGGGCAGATCTCAGAGGTATCATATAGTTCAATGCTCAAGCTGCAAAGCCGTACTTAATTTCATTGGTGCATCGGAAAAGGAAGACAAGTTTGTGTTTACGGTAGAAAAATGCAGCCATTGTTACGGTACGGAAGAGGATGAGTGTATGATCCATCCGGTTTACGCCACAGACCACTTTATCTAAATGTTTGAGGCTGTCTTGATTTTAAGATCTGACAGCCTCTTTTTTTTGTTTTTATCCAAACCTACTTCCCAAACACACTCCCGCTCACCCCACCGTCCACAAAGATTGTCTGACCGGTTATATAAGATGAAATATCCATCGACAGGAAGGCAACCAGTGATGCGACTTCATCAGCATTTCCGACCCTGTTCAGAGGTGTCCGTTCAATGATTTTTTTGTAATTCTCTTCATTCGCCAGGTAACCCTCGGTTAGCGGGGTTTTAATAAACCAGGGGAGCACAGCATTCACTCTGATTTTGTGTTTTCCCCACTCGGAAGCAAGGGATTTGGTAAACTGATTTACAGCGGATTTCGAGGATGCATATGGAAATCCTGTGGAGTCGTCGAAAAAGGACGCCACCGAGGTGATGTTGATAATGGAAGCAGACTTCGAAAGTCTGAACAACGGGAAAAGACCTCTGCAGAAATCGACACAACTGAAATAATTGAGTTCAAAAAGATATTTAATTTCCTCGTCGGAATACTCATGAACTTTTTTACGGATGTTGGAACCCGCGTTATTAACCAGGATGTCCAATGAATCCAGTTTTTCCCCGAGGTATTTTATTACCTTTGTCCGGTCTTCCTTCACAGAAATATCACAAACCATCGTTTCAAGTTTGTCTGTTTTCAGTTCCGCTTTGAGTGCGTTTAAATCATCATCGTTACGGGCGACAGTGAGAACATTTGCACCCAGAGTCAGGAACTCCTCGACGACTGCAAGCCCGATTCCCTTGCTGCCACCGGTAATAAAAGCGTTTTTGCCTTTAAGGCTCCATTTTTTCATAGTTTTTGCCATAAAATTTAATTAGTTTTAGTATAAAATATTAAATTTAAATGGGATTTGCCAATTTTGATAAATAAAACATACGGAATGAGATGAAAAAATTAGCTTTATTTATATTGGTCTTGGTTTTCTCAGCAAATGCGCAGCAATCAGAGAGACCGAAACTTGTAGTCGGGATAGTGATTGACCAGATGAGGTACGATTATTTGTACCGGTTCTGGGATCTGTTTGGCGAGGGTGGATTCAAAGAACTCGTAAAAAACGGATACAGTTGCTCCAACACACATTACAATTATATGCCCACCTACACCGGACCGGGTCATGCATCAATCTTTACGGGCACCTCGCCCTGGATGCACGGAATTATCGGCAATTACTGGTATGAGCGGGAGACAGGCAAGTCTGTTTATTGTGCAGAGGATAACAATGAGACTGCCGTTGGTGGTACACCGGAACAGGGAAAGTACTCACCAAGACGACTTCTTGTGAATACAATAGCTGATGAAATGAGGATTTCGAATTCATTCAAATCGAAGACAATTGGAATAGCTATAAAAGAGCGAAGCTCGATCCTTCCTGCCGGGCAGTCAGCAAATGCAGCTTACTGGTTTGATGAGATACTTGGTAACTGGATATCCAGTACATATTATATGAAAGAGGTGCCAAAGTGGGTAGCTGATTTCAATGCAAAAAGAAGGCCCGAAACACTTTTGAAAAGCAAATGGGAGACGACCTACCCGCTGACGAGGTACACAATGTGTTCCGAGGATGACACCCCGTTTGAAGGTTTGTTCCCGGGAGAGGAAAAACCCGTTTTCCCGCATGATATTCCTGCGATAACACTAAAACTCGGGAACTTCAGTGCAGCAGAGGGAACTCCCCACGGAAGCACACTCACAAAAGAGTTTGCAATTGAAGCAATAAAGGAGGAAAAACTGGGAGCGGGTGAATACACCGACATCCTTACACTTAGTTTTTCTTCACCCGATTACATTGGTCACCGTTACGGTCCCCAGGCAATTGAGACTGCTGACTGTTATGTGAAACTTGATAAGGAAATCAAGGAATTTTTGGAATTCCTGAAAAAACAGTTCCCGAAAGGGGATTATCTGGTTTTTCTGACTGCGGACCATGGGGGATCCGAAGTGCCGGGTTATGTCAGACAGAATCATATCGACTGCGGATTGATCGACCTTTCAGCTTACCAAAAAGCTGCTGAAAAAGTGCTCGCCTCAAAGTTTAATCCCGATCCGGAGACTAAATTTATCCTGGAAATTAAAAATTTCCAGATTTATTTTGATTACAAAGTTGTAACCAAATATAAGACGACTGTAGAAGAGTTGACAAAAATCATCACTCCCGAGCTTATGAAATTCCCGGAGATAAGGGATGTTTTTCCGGTGGCAGGATTGGAAAACGGCACCAATTCTAATGATCCTCTCAGGAAGAGGATGTTCTTTGGGTACAACAAAAAAAGAGGTGGTGATGCCTGGCTGGTTTTCAATCCCGGATGGTTGCATCACGACAATAAGGGAACATCGCACGGTGCGCCCTATGAATATGATAACCATGTCCCGCTAATTTTTTACGGAATGAGTGTCAATAAAGGGGAACACCGAGGATATGTCGAGATCACCGATGTGGCTCCGACAGTTACAAACTTCCTTAAAATAATGGCTCCCAACGGCAGTTTTGGGAATGTGATTGAGGGAGTCTTTAAAAAGTAACCCAAATTGCAATTATTAAAGTAATTTTGAAACCTGAATGACAAAGTTTTTGCATTCAGGTTTTCTTTTATTTAACCTTTAATTATTTTTTGATGCCGCTTAACTCAACACTCAAAAAGACAGCTTTTTTTTCCCTTCTGATGTTTGCAGGCACGCTGACGAATGCCCTCTTCTTCAACCAGTTGGGATATTACATTGCGCTGGTACTGCTTGCGACAGCATACTTCAGAGGGGATAATTCTCTCTTTAAGAAGGTTGGATTTGAGCCCTGGCTTCTCCTCTTTGTGGCTGCAGAGGTTTTCTCATTCATTTTCACCGAAAACAAGGCACAAGCACTTGAATTTGGTTTTAAAAGGGTGATTCTTCTTCCGATAATGTATACAATTGCCGCGGGAATCGGCGATGCCAGACAACTGAGGATATTTTTCTACACTTATCTCATTTTTGCCCTGGGATCCGATTTATTGTATATCGGATTTTCGATCGAGTATTTTATCAGGGATTTATATAAATATACTTCCGAAGGACCCAGTGTGCTGTTGCACCCGATAACAACAGGTGAACTGACCTCATTCACCGCACTCTTTTTGTTTTCATTGTTTTTAAATGAAAAAAGAGTGAAGTGGAAGGCGGGATGGTTGATCCTTTCCCTTATCTCATTTGCTTCACTTCTTGCCACTTTTAAGAGAACAGCCTGGATAGGGTTGGGTCTCGGACTTTTAGTAATGCTCTTTCTCAACAGGAATTATATCATAATTGCTTTGGGAGTTGTTTCTTTCATAATCCTGTTGTTTTTGGCTAAGAATGAATCGAGAGTCTATATTTTTGATCTTGAGGGGGAAAAAATAACTCAGTTTAATACTTCGGGTCTGGCATATAAGGTTCAACCAATCGGTGATGAACTTGTGGTATCCGACTACATGGATGGTCTAAAGGTCTATAAAAAAGATTCTCTTGTGTCTCAACTCGAAACCCCCGGTCCTGTTTATGAAATAGTAAAATGGGGAGATAAATTCGCTGCATTTCTAAGTGATTACCGGATTTTGCTTTTGCAAAAAGAAGGGACAACTTTCAAAATCGAAAAAGAATTCATTTCCCCGGGTAACCTTGGACGACTTGCCACAAACAAAGGAATGCTTTACACCTTCGAAGGTGACAGCGGCATCTCGGTTTATAAAACACCAAAAGATACAGGTAAACCTCTGCGGTTTCCCCGGTTTGCGGGAGGTATCAGTATAGTTGCGGATTCGAACAGTATAAACCTGATCTACTCCGATTATTCTCACACAACAATAAAACTCGACAGTAACGGCATGCCGTATGACACAGTCAAGTATGCCAAAAAAATTCCATCAGGGACAAATTTTGTCGGCTATATAAAAGGCAAACCTCTCTACTATTTCGAAAAGGGATTTCATCTTGCAGATCCCGAAACGGGGGATATAAAGTATCTGCCGCCAAATACAGATTGTAAAGGAATATCGTGGTCAACGGTAGCAACGGGGACTGATTCAGTTTATATTGTCGGTAACGACAAGAATCTTTATAATGTAAGTCTCTCCGGTGACACGACTGTTTTTCTGAGGAAACTTGCGTACACAGGGTTTTATCCATATTCGCTCTCGGCATCAGAAAAATATATCTGCATGACCGATATCAAAAAGAGCAGAATTCTGAGTTTCTTTGACTTGACGGGAGAGTCCAACAGAAACCGTCTCTCGATGTGGCGGATCGGCTGGGAGATTTTTAAAGACCACCCGTTTTTTGGTGTAGGGGATATAGACCTTGCCAAAATATTTAAACAATATAACCGGCCTCATGAAAAAGAGATAAAGGGCCACCTCCACAATAACTTTTTCCATATCCTTGCCACACTTGGCGGATTTGGAATAATTTCTCTGATAATTTTGTTCTTTGTGATAATCAGGTACGGGTACAGAGTGTATAACGAGACAGAATTGAAAACCTTTGAGCGTGCGGTTGTGATGGGAAGTCTTGCATGTATAGCAGCTTTTCTTGGTGCAGGACTGACAGAGTTTAATTTTGGCGACCATGAAATAATCACAATGGTTTGGTTTTCGACCGGACTCGTACTTGCAGTAAAAAAGATTTTAATAAAAAATGATGAACAAGAGTAGAATCAGATGATCAGAACCGGATTTTTTATTTTTTTATTCCTTGGATTGGTATCGTTTATTTTTCCTCAGTCTGTCTCGGTCAAAGGAACAATAGTTGACGCAAAGACAGGCGATCCGCTCTCATTCGCAACCATCAGGGTTTTGGGCTCAAAGGAAGGAGCAACCTCGAACAAGGATGGCATATATGAGCTCCTGATAAAAAAGGGGAAATATAAAATTGCCGCCTCGTTTGTGGGTTACCTTACTCAGACAATAGAGGTGGATGCGACTGGTAATCTTTCAAATATCAATTTTGCTCTTGAGAGTTCGCTTGTCGAACTTAAGGAAATAACCGTTTTTCCCGGCGAGAATCCAGCGTTTGGTATAATAAGACAGGCAATTGAGAGGAAAAACAAGAGAAAGGAGTTCCTGAAGAGCTATAAGTTTTCAGCTTACACTAAAGTATCGGTTAAAACAACCGAGGACATAAATGTATCGGGCAATCGTGCAGGCACAGCACTCTCTCTGGGAACTGCCTCCGACACATCCGCTTTGAAGATCAGCGGAATTATTGAAAATGTTTCTGAATCATACTTTAAAGCTCCCTCGAGTTACAAGGAGATAATTCTCGGGAGAAGGCAGTCTGCCAATATTCCGCCTTTCGCGAACATACTTACAGGCGGGAGATTTATCGCCAATTTCTATGAGGATCAGATTATCTTTTTTGGCAATAATAATTTTATCGGTCCCATCGCCGACAATGCGACAAAACACTACTATTATTACATAAAAGATACACTCTCCATCGACCACAAAAATGTTTTCAAGATACATATCGAACCTGACGACCCAGCCGATCCCGGGTTTATCGGCAATCTGTATATTCTGGACAAGTCATTCGACCTGATAAAAGTCGAACTTACAGCCAACAGGACGGGGACGGTAGCAAATTTTTTTGATACTCTTAATTTCTATCAACAGTATTTTGAGTATGGTTCAGAGCAGATTTTTATGCCGTCCGATTACAGGATAAATGCAAAAGTAAATTATCTTGGTCTCCTGAGAGCCGGATTCGATCTCAACACTTCACTTACCAATTATGAGATTAATTTACCCCTCAGCGATGATCTGTTTGACAAGGCTCTTATTACCGTTGTACCCGATGCCGACAAAAAAGACTCCTCTTTCTGGAGTATTTATCAGGGGATTCCGAACACTCAGGAGGAAATAAGCGCCTACCGGAGAATAGATTCACTGCAAAACCAGCCGACAGGTTTTTGGGACAACTTCTCACTCCTTTCGGAGAGATTTCAGTTTAATGATAATTTCTCTGTCAGTGCACCACTTGCGATGTATCATTTTAATCCGGTGGAAGGGCATACTGTGGATTTCAGAGTAACGGCTGCGAATATGTTCGACAGCAGACTTACGGCTGAGCTTAATCTTGGCTACGGTATCAATGATGAAAAATTCAAACAGAGATTGAATGTTACATGGCTTCTTGGTGATTACAGAACTCATCGATTTAATTTTGAGGCGTTCAACAAATTGAACACTCTTTTCAGAAGTAACAATGACTACGGGAAAATTTTCACTTCGGTGAGTACACTTCTCTCGAAGTACGATTTTAACGATTATTATTATTCAAAAGGATTCGAATTTGATTATTCGGGTGAGATACTTCCGGAATTGAATATCGATCTTGGTTTTCTGAACAGAACCGATAATTCCGGTATCGTTAATTCAAATGCATCAATTTTCAACGGTGATAAACTCTACAGGGCTAACCTGCCCGTTACGGAAATGAGGTTGAATGAAATTTCTGCCGGCCTAAGATTTGACTCCAGAAGATATATCGAAGATGGCATGTACAGAAGACGGCTTTGGGGAAATTTCCATATCACGGGGGGAGCCGGGATAAAATATGCGCCCGCGGAACTCTCTTCGGGGATCGAGTATAAACAATACTCTGTTTGGGGCAGGATGTTTTTGCGTACTTCACTTAATACCACTATGACCGTCCGGGCGTCCGCTTTCACAACAGATGGTGGAATTCCCGTGCAGATGTTGAACTCGCTTCCGGGCAATATCAATGCAACAGCACAGAATCAGACATTCAGGACTCTCGACCTTGGTGAGTATATCGGTGACAGAGGCTGGACAGTTTTTATCGATCAAAATCTGTCGGATTTGCCTCTCAGACTGACCGGAATATCATTTTTGAAGAAGCTTAATTTGCAGTTTACAGCATTTTTGAATGCGGGCATGATTGAGTATAACAGTCAGTCCGCCGCTCTTATGCCCGGGGGCTTTAAAAAACTCACCTCACCTTTGTACGAGGTTGGATTTGGAATATTTCATCAACTCTTTCCCGTCAGGTTCGATTTTGGCTTCAGGCTGAATCATACCCAAGAACGGTCGTTCAGGGTTGGTATCAACTCAGTAATTATTTTATAGGATACAAAATGTCAACAATCGAAATAAAAACAAAAGCAGGCAGTTTTTTTCCGGGTAAAGTTCTGTGTGTAGGAAGAAATTATGAAGAACACGCAAAAGAGCTGGGAAATGAGGTGCCTGATTTTCCCCTCTTTTTCATGAAGCCTTCATCGAACCTTGCTTGGTCGGGAGCGGAAATCGAAGTGCCGCCCTACTCGGATGATATGAATTATGAAACTGAACTGGTACTTCTTATTGGAAAGGATATCAAAAATGTTTCACCGGCTGAGGCTGAGGAGGCAATAATCGGCTATGCGACCGGTCTTGATATGACACTCCGTGATCAACAGAATATACTAAAGGGGAAGGGACACCCTTGGGAGAAGGCAAAGTGTTTTGACAATGCAGCGATTGTATCCGGGTTTATTCTTAAGGAAGATCTTGATCTGTCAATGGATGCAAAGATAGTGCTCCATGTGAACGGTGAATTAAGACAGAATGCACCATTGAATCTTATGATATTCAAACCTGTAGAAATAGTGTCTGAAATTTCAAAAATGATGACAATCGAAAAGGGTGATCTTGTGTTTACCGGAACACCGGCAGGTGTCGGCAGAGTAACTTCCGGTGCCGTGCTTGAAGGATATGTGGAAGGTGTTCCCGTTGTCAGGGCAACGGTTAAATAAGTAATTTTTCATAAAATTAATTTGTTATGAACTCATCAGGTAAATTGATTCAATTCCTCTTCAAGAAAATGGAGGGGAGCACAACAAACCGGCAGAAGCAGGTAAGTTTTTTAACTGCCATGATACCACTGATTGTGCTTTTCACATTCGTGATCTCGTACCATGTCGATTTTTTTGTTTGGGACGAGCTGGCACTGGTACCTTTTTGGGAGAAACTTGCATCAGGAAATGCCGGTTTGAGTGACTGGCTGAAACCGCACAACGATCATCAGATTCTTTTCCCAAAATTGGTAATGGTCGGCATGCTCACCATTTTTAATTTTCAGGTTTTGCCACTGCTGGTTTTGACAATCGTCTTTGCTTTCACAGGGTATCGCTTGATATGGAAAGTGCAGATTCAGGAGGAATCACATAACAGGCTTGGTCAAATTGCGATTACAGCAGGCTCCTTTCTTTTTTTCTCATTGCTGCAATGGGAAAACTTCCTAAGATTCTGGCAGATACAACTGATCATGTGTATCGTGTTTTTTATCTGGTCGTCATATTTTCTTTTTGTAAGAAAGTCTTCCACTTCAAACACAGTTTTATCCCTGATTTTTGCAGGAATATCGACCTTTTCATTTGGAAACGGTATCATTGGTCTGGTGGTGAACGGGTTTCTGCTCTTTTTTGATGCATCGGAAAAAGAAGACAGGAAGAAAAAAATAATTATTTATCTGGCAGGAATGGCAATTATCGTACTTCTTTTCTTTACAACTTTCTCCCGGGGAGAGAGCGGCAATTCAATGATGGCAAACTTATTGCCAAATCTTGCAAAATTGCCGGTGTTCTTTCTTTTTTTCATTGGTCAGGTTATAGTTTATCCGTTTTACGCGAATAAGATTTTGGCAGGTCTGTCACTGGGTGCCGGTTTTGCAGGTCTCCTCATTTTCCTTTTCAATGCTGTAAAGTTGTTTCGCCACAGAAAATCCGCCGGTGGCGGACTCCTTTTCCTTTTTGCCCTTTCACTGTGGGTACTTCTCTCAGGGGCTGTTATTGCGTTCGGCAGGATTGGTTTTGGTCTGGAGACATCGGTTTCTTCAAGGTATGCTTCATTTTCAGCACTGTTTTGGGTTGCGAATCTTTCACTTTTCCTGATCATATTAAATTCAGACAGGTTTGGTGAGAAGACCGTATCACGGTTCTTTGGGTTTATCTCAAATCAAAAAAACAAACTGACTATCGTGGTGGTGCTTGTGATGCTTGCAGGTGCGATAAATTCATTTTCTGCGAGCTGGAGATTTTTGTATTATGAAAGGACTACACTTCCTGCACTTTCCGAATATTACAAAATGTCGGGTAACAGAGAATTGCTGTTGTCAGTGTATCCCGACTCGACCGAATTTTCAAAGTATCCGGCGGTGATGGCAAGGATTGGGATAACTCCTTTCAACAACTATCCAGTCTTCCCGTATGAGAAACTGGATGGGATAATTTCCAGTGTTGTTGCTTCACCCGGGACTTCCACCGGCAAAACAAGCCTGACAGCCGAATATGACTATGACTATACAACGCAGTTCTACAACATGTTCCAAGGAAAAATTTCCGGCGGGGAAAATGTTGTGAACACGGAAGTTCTTGTTGAGTTAAAAAATGGCGGGTTTTCCGAATATTATGAGTGCTCAGAAAGGAACAGCAAAAAAGATACGGCTCCGGGTTTCTTTGCGTTAATTCCCTTCAGGAATCTTGCAAAAGGGGAGTATGTAAGGAGGATTTTGGTAAAAGAGAACGGTCAATGGAATTATTTGCCGTCTGAAACCAGGATTATTGTCAAATAAGTCCCTTCAACCCGGGGAATCAGTATCCGACTTGTCTGATTTTATTGTATACGGGTTTTTTCTTGAAATAAAGCCTGTTATCTCTTAAAATCAGGAAGAAATACCATTTAAGATATTTCGGCAACCAGGACCACAGTTTAAATTTTGAAGTGCCTTCATACCTGTCTCTCCAGGTTGTAGGCACTTCAGTAATGGCAAGATTATTAACAAAAGACTTTACCACTATCTCCATACCAATTTCAAATCCCCCCGAGCTTTCGAAAGTAATTTTCTCGAGAGCGGGTTTGGAATAGAGCTTGAAACTGTTGGTCACATCGTGTGTAGGCAGGTGTGTAATGAAATACAACGACATACCCGCTATTCGTGAGAGAGTCTTTTTGAACCAGGTACCTCCGAGTTGATCTCCATTACGCATGTATCTTGATCCGCAGACGATATGGAATCCCTGACAAAAGAGACCGTACATACCGTTGATGGTATTCAGATCATCTGATCCATCAGCCATTATCACGACACATGCCTCCTCTTCAAAACTTTTAAAGCCTGTTTTAATAGCATTCAACACCCCTTTTCCCATCTCGTTTTTAACCATGACGACAGGAAATTTAAAAGAATCCTTGATACTGTTTACTACTCCCACGGTGGGGTCACCATCGTAATCATAAAGGATATATATCTTTACCGGTATTTTGATGCTTTCAGCAATCCGGTTGAAGAGGGGGATAATGTTATCCTCCTCATGATAAACCGGAATTAAAAGTGCAAGAATTGGAGGTTCAACCATTCGTTAAATGCCGCCGATTTGAATCTGGTGTTTAATCCATGGAATTATCTCGTCGAGGGCGACTTCGAGTGGTGTCAATGCCTCATATCCGAGAAGATTTTTCGCTTTTGCAACCGAAGGAACGCGTTTTTGAACATCGTACAAGTAGGCGTTGTCCGTTACATAATTGAAAGGTGTGTCCGGATTGATCTTTTTCCACATCAGTTCGGCAAGTTCGAGCACAGTTGTTGACACAGGTGTGGAGAGGTTGAAATCGTCATTCAAAGCTTTGGGATGGACGATACCTGTATAGATTCCTTTTGCAAGGTCACCACCGTAAGTATAGTGTCTGACCTGGTTTCCGTTTCCAAGGATGTGCATGGGATTTTGCCCTTTAAGTATCTTCTGGGCAAAATCAGGCACCACATGGCTGAGGGCAAGTTTCACATTACCTGAAGTGATCTCCTTGTCTGACAGGGCTCTTTTTTCACCGATACCAACGCAATTGAAGGGGCGAAGGATTGTATATGGCAGTTTGTACTGCTCATAAGCACCTTTGCAGAAGTATTCAACAGCGAGCTTCTGGAAACCGTAGGTTGAGAGAGGCGGCGGACAGGTTAGCTGATCACCTTCTTCAGTGGGGAAGTGATTAACACTTTCAAAAACCATGGAAGAAGACATAGCCGTAATTTTTTGAAGTTTTTTGTTTTTGAATGCCCAAATGGCGGCATCGAATGATGATGCAGTTATTCTTTCATTTTCAGCGAGGAGGTCATATGCAAATTCGTGGAAATAAGAAATTCCACCAATCATGGCAGCGCCGGCGAGAAAATGATCGCAATCCTCGAGCAGCTCTTTCATAAGAGGAGTGTCTTTTACATCTCCCAAAACAAACTGATATCTTGGATGGTTGTCATAACTTTTTTCAACCATGCCATATTTTGATAAATTATCAATTCCAACTACATCAAATCCATTGGCAAGAAGTTCTTCGATCACATAACCTGCGATGAAGCCTTTTGCACCCGTAACCAGTATTTTCATTTTCAGTTTTCCGGTTTATTTGTTAATGATATTCCAGATATCCAAAACTTCCATGTTTCCAAACGAAAAAGTTTTGTATCTGTTATGAGGAGCTCCGATTATCACGAGATCCACGGTTTCCATAAATTCCTTTTCAGAGAGGAATCTTGGGTCTTTAATATTGTCGTCGGCAGCGTAAACCTGATCAGCTTCCGTTTTCACTATTTTCCAAAGTTTATAGGATAACGACTCACGGGGATCATCACTTTCGCCCTTGAAAGCCATACCCAGGATGCCCACTTTCATCTTTTTAAGATCGAATCGCTTTTTAGCCTGTTCAACCATGAATTTTGGGAGACCCTCGTTGATCAGCATGGCACTGTGACCAATGAAGAAGGAGTTGTTGTTGAAGGCTGAAAGCTGCATCGTATCTTTGAAAAGACAGGGACCGGCAGCAAATCCCGGTTTTGGGAAATGCTTCGTTCTTGGATAGTTGTGAGTCATGGCATTATAGATGTTATTGAAATCAACCCCCTGATCCTCTGCCATCATGTAGAACTGATTTGCAACGGCAAAAGAGATATAGCGCCATGAGTTTGTAAAAAGTTTCGCAAGTTCGGCTTCCTTTGGAAGTGTAACAATAATCTCTGAAGCTATGTTCAAAAATAGCTCTTTCACAGCTTCAACGCTTTCGTTGTCGAAACCGGAAACGATTTGGGGCAGTGACCCGAGTTCTTCCATCGCTTTTCCTTCTGCAATCCTTTCAGGACAGTAGCAGACCGGAGTATTTTTTCCGAGTCGTTGAAGAAGCTGTCTGAATCTTTCAGAAGTGCCCGGATAAACAGTGCTTCTCAGGATAATTATCTGATCATCGGTGATGTAGGGATGGACTTCCTCGGAAACTCTTTCCATCAAATCCATTTTAGGATTCAAGTGTTCATCCACCGGGGTACCGATGATAATCACAACAAATTTAGCCTGAGTTATTGTTGAGGGGTCAGTTGAGGCAATCAGTCTGTTACCAATATTCTTTTTCAGGAGGGGTTCGGCACCGGGTTCATCGAAAGGCATTCTGCCGCTGTTAACAAAATCAACCGATTTGGAATTAATATCATAAATCCCGACATTTTTTCCGGCATCAGCAAAGGCAATTGCCAAAGGCAAGCCGACATGACCGCATCCGCCTATAACGCAAATATCATATTTCTTCATTTTTATTCTCTTCAGAGGTAGTTTAATACAAAGATAAATTTTGCTTGAAATTACAAATAAAACAAACCGAAATATAAGGAAATTAAATCAATAGGGAGATTGTAACCCGGTCAGTTTTTTCAGAGCCTGCTTCACGATTTCCTCTACCGATGCCGACGGGTTTTCATCGCACAATGAACCCACAACCTTCTCTGCCGACTTTTGGTTGAAACCGAGGGTAATCAGTGCGGTCAGGGCTTCGGCTCGTGCTCCTCTTTGAGAGAACACAGTTGTGGATGAGGACTGGATTGAGGATACCTTCCCCTTCAATTCCAGGACGAGTCTGTCGGCGGTCTTTTTACCGATCCCGGGCGCCGCGTGAATTCTGTGAGTGTCTCCTGTCTCTATGGCAAAGCGGAGTTCATCAACTCTTATACCAGAAAGAAGTGCCAGAGCTGTTTTAGGTCCAACACCCGAGACGGAAATCAGCAGTCGAAACATCTCCCGTTCATCTTCAGATATAAAGCCAAAGAGGGTAATTGCATCCTGACTTACATTCGTATGTATGAAGAGGGAGGCTTCCGCAGAATCACCAATTCTCTCGAAAGTCATGAGAGAAATTGCCACTTCATAACCGACTCCATTGACATCAATAAGGAGCTGGGTGGGTTTTTTAATCAGTAATTTTCCGCTCAGGTATCCAATCATTATAAAACTTTATCCGGATTGTTTTTAATAAAATCTGACCACGATTTGGGTTTGGTTGCCTGTCCACTCTCCTGAAAAGAGGCACAAAGGGCTATTGCAAGGGCATCGGATGCATCGAGCGGGATTTCCACTGCGCCAAGGTTCAAGAGGGTTTTAATCATAAATCCCACTTGTTCCTTTGAAGCCGAACCTTTCCCAGTTACCGATTTCTTCACTTCCTTGGGGGAAAATTCCGAAATCTTCAGTCCGGCTCTAACTGCTGCGATAATCGCTGTTCCCCGTGCGTACCCAAGCTTAAGGGCAGACTGAATATTTTTACCGTAGAATGCAGTTTCCACTGCACACTCAGCAGGGCTGTATTGCCTTATAAGATTATCAATCTCATTGTAAATATAGGCAAGCTTATCGGGCATTTTTAGTGTCGACGGAACATTGATGATGCCGTAGCCGAGGCACTTCCGCAGGTTCTCATCTTTGGAAATAATCCCATACCCACACTTCACCGTTCCGGGGTCGATTCCGAGAATTATCAAAAAAACATCTTATCGTTTATTGTAACCATCCAATTCCTTTTGCAAATCACAGGACATTCCGATTTTCTGTAAAACCGTCTTCAAATTTAAGCATATCAGTGATATCCCGGCGGACAAAATCTTCTACTTCAGCAGAATCATTTTTTTTGTTTTTGTAAAATCACCCGCAGCTATTCTGTAAAAATATGCTCCTGAAGGTAAATCCTGAGCATTAAAGGTTATGAAGTGCCGCCCGGGTTCCATTTGTTTGTTAATCAGGACTTTTATCAGTCCTCCTTCTGGACTAAACAGTTCCAGCCTGACAGGAATCGATTCTTTCAGGGAAAATTCAACAATCGTCTCCGGATTAAAGGGATTCGGGTAATTTTGCTCCAGGGAGTATTCTACAGGCAGCAGTTCATCTTCTGCAGATTGTGGCTGTTCCCATCTTACTATCAGGTACACTCTTGGCTTAAGCGGGTCATTGGAGTGTACAATGACAGTATCCGTAAAGACCGGTGGAGTCGTAAAGACGGGAATTAAAAGTTCAACGATAAATCGGACTGAATCACCCGGCGGAACAATTGCGCTTTCAGGTTCTATCCTTTTGAAAAAATCGAACCAGCCTGTTGCTGTTACAGTATCAACTCTCAGTGTGTCAAATCCTGTATTTCTTACATAAAAAGAATCTCTGGTATGCCATCCTGTCGAGTAGAACAAAAAGAGGGAGTCTTTTGAGAGTGAAATCTGAGGTGGAGCTGATCCGTAACCTTTCAGAACGACCTTTATTACAGAGTCCCTCGGATCGTTTGACCGAACATACAAAGTATCCGTTTTGGGTCCCGGTGTGAGAGGATGGAATGCAAAAGTCGCAATATCGGAGTCACCAGGTGCTATCTGTTCGGGATAGTCAAGTCTTATTGCAAATTCAATGCTGTTCCATTGGAAGCTCTTGATTACAAGGGTGGAGTCACCTGTATTTTTGATGAGCAATTGTTTCTCCATGTGTTGCTGTACAGCCACATTTCCAAAATCTATCACTGAATCATTTACAACGATATGCGGTTCCTTAAACAGTTTTCCTCTTTTCATAAGAATATCGCAAAAAACCACAGAATTTCGAACCCCGGCAGGTGAAAATGTGACTGCGATTTCTCCGTTTCCTTTGGCAACTACTGCACTGGTATTTCTGGTAACATACTCCGGAGTCAAATCATAAATCCTAAGCGTATCAGAAAAAGTGCCGTTTTTTAGATATTTGAGGAAAAAGCCTTTCCCGGAAGCTGACTGCGATGACTGATAAACAAAGAAGAGGGTACCCTCATCATCGATTGCAAAATTTGCATATCCAGCAGGAAGTTGCCCTGCGGGTGTAAAGCTCACGGGTGTTGAGAAAGCACCTGCAACATTGTTAATATACTGAAGTGCCCTTTGCGACTCGTTTCTGAAAATGATATGGACTTTGTTGCTTTTATCAATTACCAGTTTCGGATTTGAGATGTTCGCCGTCACTCCGGTGGAATATTCCGTAAGTGTTCCGCTGATATCATTGAAGTATCTCAATATCCCGGTACCCACATTTCCTCCTTTAAAAACCAGATGCATTTTTCCGTTTCCGTCAAAAAGAATTTGTCCATCCAGGTCACCCGAGGTTTCACCATCTGCAAGATAAATATCAGTGGATGAAGTGGAGTCTGCGGGGTTGAACCACTTGTAATATACTTTGTCAGGATTCGATGTGAAGGTATAATATAAGAAATGAACTTTACCATCGGGACCGACACATGAGGCAGGGGTGGCTTTATTCTCACCTCCAATTGTGATAAATCTCGGCGGGAAAAATGTTCCGCTTCGGTTGTTTGAATAGAGAACCTGATAATTCGATGAGGCATCCCTGCCTATCATTCCGATATGCACTATACCATCAGCATCAAGAGAAACAGTCGGATAATTTTCATCGACATTGTTATTTGTTATCTGCTCCTTGCTGAACTGCCCGTTGGCTCTTTCTTCGAGGAAGTAAACTTCCCGTGTATTGCTTTGTGTGCCTGACTGACCGGAGTAGACCAGTCTGATTTTCCCGTCGGAATCAAGAATCATTGTTTGGCGGTTGTTAAATTTATCGTCAGCCACCAGTGTATCGACTGGGAAGGTCAATGATTGTGAAAAAAATTTTACAGTCAGGAGAAAAAATGTAACAAATGTTTTCATTTTATCATCTTTATTTAATAATTTTAAAGGTCGAAAAAATAACTTAACTATTCCTTCAATAAATGTCAAGTAATTAATAAAAAAAGCGTCAAAATGAAGCTAAAAGTAAAAGTTCCAAACACCCTTGTTCTTCTGACTTCACTACTTGTGATTACAGCAGCGCTCACACTGGTGATTCCCGCCGGTGAATACGACAGACTTGTTAAAGAAATAAACGGTCAGTCGGTAAATCTTGTTGTGCCCGGTTCATACAAGGAAATAACCCCCGTGTCACAGTTCAATTTAAATATTCTCCTTGCACCCATAAAAGGATTTATGGCGGCATCCGAGATAATTGTATTTATTTTGTTCGTGGGGGGGGCTTTTTATGTTTTCCAGAAGACCCAGGCAATCGATGCCGGTATTATGGCGCTTGCAAAGGCACACAAACGATCGAATTTTGTAAGGAAGATGCTGATTCCCATTTTCATGGTGATTTTTTCGTTGGGGGGTGCCACTTTTGGCATGAGTGAGGAGACAATTCCATTTATTATGATATTTATTCCGCTTGCATTAGTTTTGGGATACGATACGGTTACCGGAGTGGCAATTCCATTTGTAGCCGCCTCCACAGGCTTTGCTGCTGCTTTCATGAATCCTTTTACCATTGGGGTTGCACAAGGGATTGCCGGACTGCCTCCAATGTCGGGGATTGGTTACCGCCTGATAATCTGGGTTATATGCACTTCTGTTTCAATATTTTTTGTGATGAGATATGCAGCAAAGATCAAAAACGAACCAAAGCTTAGCATAACCTACGAACAGGATATCGAAAAGAAAAAAGACCTCCATTTTGGAGAGCTTGATAATTTCAAAGGAATAGACAAAAGGCATACCGCTGTACTGATAACCTTTCTTCTCGGAATAATCACTGTTGTGTTCGGTGTGCTGAATTATGGCTGGTATATAAAAGAAATTTGTGCTGTTTTTCTGGCAACCGGCATAATTACAGGAATAGTCGGCGGACTCTCGGCTGATGAAATTTCAGGCGCTTTTGTCGCCGGAGCCAAGGACCTTATTTCGACCGCTTTTGTAGTTGCACTTTCAAAAGCACTTTTGATTGTCGCATCAGATGGAAAAATAATCGACACAATTTTATATGCGTTTTCAGCCCCCCTTGATGGCTTGCATCCAATCGGGTCTTCGATAGTGATGCTTTTTGTTCAGAAAGTGATTGTTTTCTTTGTGCCTTCGGGTTCGGGGCAGGCCGCTCTTACAATGCCTGTTATGGCTCCGTTAAGTGATATCCTTGGAGTTTCGAGGCAAACAGCGGTTTTGGCATTCCAGTTTGGTGAGGGATTTGCCAATATGATTATCCCTACATCAGCGGTAACGATGGGTATTTTAACCCTCGCAAAAATTCCTTATGAAAAATGGGCAGTTTGGGTGTTGCCACTTGAAATAATTTTCATAATTTTGGCATGTATTTTAATGATTCCTCCATTTTTTATCTGGCAATAAATGAATCACAAAGAACTTGCCCTGAAAGCACGCGAAGCTCAGTCGGGAAGTTACTCCCCGTATTCCAAATTTAGAGTAGGTGCGGCACTACTTACCAGCGATGGTGAAGTGGTGCTTGGCGCCAATGTTGAAAATGCATCTTACGGATTAAGTATCTGTGCTGAACGAACAGCCATAGTGAAAGCAATCACAGAAGGGAAGAAGAATTTCAAAGCGATCGCCGTTGTTGGTGACATGGATGATTTCTGTACTCCCTGCGGAGCCTGCAGGCAATTCCTTGCGGAATTTTGCCGTAAGGATTTCGAAATCGTTTTGATAAATTCGAAAGATGAAATAAAAATCCTCTCGATGGATGAGATTTTACCTCACTCGTTTGGCGGGGAACACCTTAAATAGAACTTCAGAGATTCAGAACTTCAGAACTCCGGAGATACAGAGGTTCTGAAGTGCTGAGGTTCTGAGGTACCCCAAACTCACTCACACAAAATGGAAAAATTGTATCGCACATGATGAATGAATTCCCCCACATGCAACCAAGAGAATCCGGATGGATAGAAGTGGTTGCAGGTTGTATGTTCAGCGGAAAGACCGAAGAACTGATTAAGAGATTGCGAAGAGCAAAAATCGCGAAACAGCGGGTATTGGTCTTTAAGCCGGTGATCGACAACAGATACTCGGAGGAATCAATTGTTTCTCACAGTGAACTCTCGTTGCCATCAGTTAATATCAATGATATAAATGAAGTTTATGATCTTGTTGGAGATGCTCAGGTGGTAGGGATTGATGAGGCACAGTTTTTCAGTGGTGATTTGGTGAAGGTATGCACCGATCTGGCAAACAGCGGAAAGCGGGTCGTTGTCGCCGGGTTGGATCAGGACTATAAAGGCATTCCTTTCGACCCAATGCCGGAGCTTATGGCAATAGCTGAATTTGTTACTAAACCTTTGGCAATTTGCGTGGTTTGCGGAAGTCCTGCTTCGAGAACACAGCGAAAAACAGCCTCAGGTGACAGAGTTTTAATAGGTGCATCTGACAGTTATGAAGCCCGTTGCAGGAAATGTCATTACATCCCCGGTGATGAAGAGGATCCGACTCTTTTTTGATGATTGAATACCGTAGCAGGAGGAAATCTCTTGCGATGCTGTTACTCACAGTAATGTTTCTGAACCTTTTCGGAGTTCCGGTTCTGTTTGTATTCATGCAGAAAAAGATAAAAAAGGAGATGAAAAATCTCGTTCTTTCTCAGGTTGATACCTCCCGGCTCCACATATTTACATTCCCTGCAGATAAAATTTCCTGTGAAAAAGCCGGAGTAGTGTTCATTCATGACAAGGAATTCCGGTTTAATGGAATGATGTTTGATGTGGTCAGAAGTGAGAAACAGGGGGATTCGATCAAGTATTATTGTGTGAACGACAAGCAGGAAGAGGAATTGATTGCTGCTTTTGCCCGGCACAATAAATCGAACAAACCGTTCAATTTTGCCGCATTTAAATTATTGTCAAATATTTTTATAAGTACGGGTTCGATAATTGAGGTGAAATGCATTACTGAATCCGACATTAATTATAACCATACTTCTGTGCCCGCAATTTTGACGGGTATCAAAAACCTTCCTGAACACCCCCCAAGATATTTCTCCTGAAACAGCCGTTTTAATATTTAATTAAACAATCGGAGATTTTATGAAAAAATTGACCGCATTAATGATTTTAATGCAGGTGATGGCGATTTATGCGCAATCGCCGCAGGATAGTATTGTGAAAACCTATAACCTTGGCGAAATTGAAATAACAGGCTTCAAGATAGAGGAAGTACCACTTCCCCAAAATACGAAGATAGATTTCAGACAATTGCGGAATGCAGATGCGCTTGACCTCTCTCAACTTCAAAAAAACATCCCCTCCGGAAGGATCAGAACGAACTCCCGTGGTGAGTCGATCCTCTTTTTACGGGGCGCAGGTGAGAGACAGCTTGGCCTCTTTTTTGACGGAGTACCATTCAATGTTCCCTGGGACAACAGGTTTGATCTAACATTTCTTCCTCTTGATGTGATCGGGGAGATAACAGTTAGCCAAAATGCCGGATCTGTTCTTTATGGTGCGAATGTTCTCGGTGGTGCCGTAAATGTGAACACATATGAAAGAAGTTCCGATGGCAGTACGGGAACTGTTTCGTTGAGTGGTTCAAATTCCGAGACATGGTCGGGATCTGCTTCTTATGATCTGAGGTACAGGAATTTTAATTTTTTAGCTTCGGCATCATATCTTGACTCGAAAGGGAGTATTATGCCTGCGGGCTCCCCGGCAGATATTCGTAATCAGGACAGGGATGCAAAATTCATCACCAACACACAGAGAAAGAGGTTCTCATTCTACACAAGAGGAGAACTGCATTTCAACGAGAACATCAAGACGGGGTTGTCTGTGAATTTTGTTTCGGGTTCGAAGGGTGTGGCTCCTGAGACTCATATTGCAACTGCTGATGCAAGATTGTGGCAATATCCTGACTGGCAGAGACTGACCGTTTCCTCCAACTCCCGGTTCAAAATATCGCGAAGGTGGGACCTGACGGCTGTGCTGTGGCTCGATAATTTTGGTCAGACCATTGAGACCTTCTCTGATTTGAACTACAACAAAGTCAGTGAGACCCAAAAGGATAAAGACCTGACTCTTGGCGGCAGACTGGCTTCCACTTTTCGTGTTAATGAGAATCACTCATTTACGGGTGTTTTGAATTTTTCTGCAACCGGGCATAACGAAAAAATAACGAATGCCTCAGGCGTTCAGACTTCTGACTACGATTATTCTCAAAGTTTCCTGAGTACCGGAATTGAATATGCCTTCAGGGAAGAGAGTTTTTCACTGTTGGCAGGCGGACTCTATGATATCAGTATGATAAACAAGACCGGTGCTTTCACCCAATATGGCAACACTTCTGCAAATGCTCCCGGATTCTTCTTCTCAGGTTCGTACAACATTTCTCACGAATGGGAAATTTTTGCGGGAGTGACAATAAGGAATCGATTCCCGTCGCTTCGGGAATCATTTTCAGGCGCCTTGAACAGATTTAAGGCAAACCCCGATCTGAAACCTGAAAAAGGGACTCTCACTGATTTCGGAGTGCTTTTCAGAAGGGAGTCAATCTTACTGAAGTTATCAGGATTCTACAACTCATATAAAGACCTTGTGACACAGATAAGACTGACTGCCGCAGAAGATCCTCAGAGAAGGAGAATGAGAGTCAATCTTGCTGACGCAACCATTCTTGGAACCGAGTTTGTCTTCGATTACAGAATTTCCCGCTTTCTCGGAATTGAAGGGAATCTCACCTGGATGAAAGCAACCGGCAAGGCTGATGGTGTGAATGAGGATAAAATTGATAACAAACCAGAATTGCTCGGCGGGATAAACATCAATATAAAGCCATTTCCGAGGGCAGGGATTGCTCTTGAATCTGAATTCACCGGCAAGCAGGTTGAAACAAACCCGGCAAAGCCTTCCGAAAAGATTGAAATCGCCGGATCCGCAGTTTTTAATATCAGGCTCTCTTATGCTCTAATCACTGCCGGTTATTCGGCTGATATCTTTTTCAGAGTGAATAACATCTTCGATCACTACCGGGTTTATCAACTTGGATTGATTGAACCGGGCAGGAATATTACCGGCGGGATTTCTCTCAGATTATAAAAAACGAGAAAATCGGTTTTTATTTTTGGGAATTATTCTACATTTTGAAAAAACAGGAGCTTGAAAAAGTTCCTGTTTTGCTCTTTTAAACATATTTTTGTGGTAAAAACCTGCATTATCCAATGAAACAGGACTATTTATCTGTATTTGCCACCTTTGGCACGAAACTTGCTTAATTTATTGCGATTGGTTTTGGATTGATTATTAAACACACACGAACAAATAAAATTAACTAAAGGAATTGTATCATGGCAGTTTTAATTACTGACGATTGCATATCATGCCAGGCATGTGAAGTTGAATGTCCAAATAACGCAATATATGCAGCAGGCGACGAATGGAACCTCGGTGGCGAATCACATCCTGCTCTTAATGATGATCATACATATATCGCTTTTGATAAATGTACTGAATGCGTTGGTTTCCACGATGAACCACAGTGTATTCCTGCTTGCCCGTCCGACGCAATCGTTCCCGATCCTGACAGACAGGAAAGTGAAGAAGAACTTCTTGCTAAAAAAGCAAAATTGGATGAAATAGGAAGATAATCCCCTTATTTATGATGGTTGAAGCCGGATCCGGAAGCGGGTCCGGCTTTTTTTTATCTTTGGGTGTAACATTTGATTACTCTAACAACGAAATGGAGTAAGATTCATCAGTTTGCAATTTTCATTTTAAGAATCATTGAAACAAAAATTATTATATTCGTGAAAGAATAACAAGAAATTTTATGAGCCGAGAAATGAAGAAGAAGATTCCGTCATTAACACCGAATTATGCAGGTCTTATTGAAGAAGGTGCATATTTTATAGACAAAACTCAATTCATCAGGCAACTTGAGGATTTTAACTTTAAGTATTTGTTCTTTCTTCGTCCCCGCCGATTCGGAAAATCACTCCTTATTTCAATGCTCGAGCATTACTACGGCATTCAACATAAAGAGAAATTTGATGAGTTGTTCGGGCAATACTTTATTGGACAACCGGGAAATGTTACACCGTTGAGGAACAGTTATTACATCCTGAATTTTAGCTTTAGTGGAATAGAGACAGATGTAGAGAGTGAAATCAAACGGAAGTTTGAAGTGGAAATAAGAACAGCGCTTAAAAGTTTCCTTTACAAATATGGTATCGGTGAAGATATCGAGATTAATCAAAATCTGAATATAGACGGTAGCAGTGAACTGTTGAGAAATTTTATGACATTGTTTAGGAAGTATAAATCAGATGGAAAAATATATCTTTTAATTGACGAATACGACCACTTCACAAATGAACTTTTTTCCTTCAATAAGGATCACTTCAAAGAGATTGTTTCCCGGAACGGATGGGTACGGAAATTCTATGAAGTAATAAAGCAGTTCATGGGTGAGGGGATAATTGACCGGTTCTTTGCGACGGGTGTTACACCAGTAACTTTGGACAGCATGACAAGTGGATTTAATGTCGCACAAAACATTACACTCGACCATAAATTCCATAATTTGGCAGGATTCACTGAAGCCGAACTTCGAGGGATGATTGAAAATACCATTTACGAAGAAGGCAGATTTGATGTTGATATCGTAGTTTCCGATATGCGATCCTGGTACAACGGAAGCAGATTCTCACCCGATTCATCAGAAAGACTGTATAATCCTCAAATGGTAATCACATTTCTTTCCAACTTCAGCAGAAATTTTACATATCCGCGGGAAATGGCAGATCAAAATGTAACATCGGATTACAAAAAGATTGCGAATATACTTGCACCGTTATCTCAGGAAGAGTCGGATGAAGTTATATCCACAGTATTGGAGACTGACAGATTCTCTGAAAGACTTACGATCCAATATAATTTTGAATTACCCTACAGAAAGACCGAAGCAGTTTCCCTCCTGTTTTATAACGGATTGCTGACCATAGAAGGAGAGAGGTTTCAGGTATATGATTATGTGATACCAAATTATGTAATAAAAGTGATGTACTGGGAATATTTCAGATATCTTTTTGAGACGAGGCATAAGATACAATATGACAGTATACCAGTGAGAGATGCTTTGATTGAGATGTCGGAGTCAGGGAAGATTGACAAGCTGGTGGAGTATGTTCATTCAGTTCTGAAAAACCTCTCCAACCGCGATCTGCAGAAATTCAGCGAAAAGAACATCAAGATGATATTCATGACTCTCTTGATGGGAAACAACGCCTATTTTGTAAAGAGCGAACTGGAGAATAACGAAGGATATGCTGATTTAGTTTTACTCCCGACAAAGCTGAATCCCGGTAGGGACAATTTTCTGCTTGAACTAAAATATCTGAAGAAAAGCAGCAAGGAGAATCTTGAAATGGAGAAGATAAAAGCGGCTGAACAGGTTTCGAGGTATAAAGCGAAACTTGAAGCGGAGGGTATGATGTGTAAGGCATTTGCTATAGTGTTCACGGGGAAATCTGATTTTGCTGTGGTTGAGGGGGAATAAACCACAGAGCACGCAGAGAACACAGAGGGAGGGAATGGAACACGGATGAGACTGATTTAATGGATTGACACGGATTGGGTTTGAAGGAATAAACCACAGAGCACGCAGAGAAGACAGAGGGAGGGAATGGAACCCGGATGAGACTGATTTAATGAGAACCGGCAGAAAATATCAGATACTCTTTGATTTACTGAAATATCCTTATTTTTAAAGACAATTTTCAATTATTATGGCAGTAGGCAGATGAAAAAGTTATTCGTTTCGGCATTAGTCTTAATGTTTTTTGTTCCTGCAATTTTTGCTCAGAACAATTCCACCAAAGTTACTTTTTATGAAGCAAAGGGTGGATACTGGGATACGATTCAAAAGGGGATAGATACTTATTTGGAATCAGTTAATCCAAAACTTAAAAAGCCTTCCTGGAAAGCTGATTTTTCCGGAATAAGCAAACCTTCCGGTCCGGCCGATTTCAAATTTGCCTGGCACAACAAGCCCGAATCCCAGGGAAGAACGGGTACCTGCTGGTGTTTCTCGACCACCTCATTTTTCGAATCGGAAGTAAAAAGACTGACAGGTAAGGAAGTACAGATTTCTGAACTCTATACCGTTTATTGGGAGTATGTCGAGAAGGCTCTCCGCTACGCACAGGAAAGGGGTAACTCTGCATTGGGAGAGGGTTCTCAGGGGAATGCTGTTCAGAAAAATTTTAAGAAATATGGCGCAGTCCCGTATTCGGCTTATTCGGGGATGTTGCCGGGACAAAAATTCATTGATCACCAAAAACTGTTCGAGGAATTTTATGCCTTTCTGACCAAAGCCAAAGAAAATAACACATGGGCTGAGGGATTCATTGAAAACAATGTGAAGGCAATCCTCAATAAATATATGGGAGCTCCACCTGACAAATTTGATTATGAAGGAAAAACCTACACTCCTGAGACATTTTTGAAGAATTATCTTCAGATCAATCCGGATGATTATGTCGCCTTAATTTCCGTTAAAAATCAGCCTTATGGTTCATATATCATTTATGATGTTCCTGATAACTGGTGGAGAAACAGCGACTACTACAACATTCCCCTCGATGATTTTATGCAAACCCTGAAAGATGCTGTCAAAAAAGGCTACACCGTAGCTCTGGCAGGAGATGTTTCAGAGCCGGGAATAAACGGATTTGAAGGGGTGGGAATAATCCCTGATTTTGATATTAAACCCGCTGACATCAATGAAGATTCGAGAATATTCCGTTTCCTGAATGGACAGACCACCGATGATCATGGTATTCATTGTGTCGGTTCCACTGAGAAAGATGGAGTCACCTGGTTTCTGATAAGGGAATCTGCTGCCGGCTCATTCAACTCACCAAATCCCGGTTACATGTCGTACAGGGAAGACTATGTAAAACTGAAAATGATGAGTTACATGATACATAAAAGTGCAGTAAAAGGATTAAAATAGTTGAAAATCACATCGTCGGTAATTATCTCATTTTACAAAAATCTGAAATATCTCGAACTTGTACTTTCCGGTTTTGAAAGACAGGACAACAAAGATTTTGAGGTGATAATTGCCGACGATGGTTCGCCTCCCGATGTGGTCAGGCATGTGGAAAAAATGGGAGGCAACACTTCTTTCCCTCTCCTCCACCTGTGGCATCCCGATAAAGGATTCCGAAAAAACAAAATCCTCAATAAATCGATTACGGCAGCCCGATCAGATTATATAATCTTTGTGGATGGCGATTGTATTCCACATGCAAAATTTGTGTCTGGATATCTGAACCACAGATCATATGGTGTCGCTCTGACGGGGAGAAGAGTTAACCTCTCTGACAAGATTACACGGCAACTGACACCTGAAAATGTAAAAGCTGGATGGCTTGAGAAAAATTTTACTCAAGTTGTTTTGGATGGACTTTTCGGAGACTCATTCGATGTCGAAAAAGGTTTTTATTCTGAAAACCGGCAGATTCTTAAATTCTTTAACAGGAAGAAAAGGGGAATTGTCGGCTGTAACTTTGGCCTCTACCGCGAAGACCTCCTTCGAGTGAATGGATTTGATGAACGCTACGAAGCTGCATCTGTGGGTGAAGACTCTGACATACAATACCGGCTCGAACTTCTGGGGATAAAAGTCAAATCATTAAATCATATCGCTGTACAATACCACCTCAATCACAAACTCCAACCCCGCCCGCAGGAAAACCTCGATCTTTTTGATCAGGTAAAAAGAGAAAGGAATGCTTTCACACCTTTTGGGATTACAAGAACCTGAGTACTTGAGTATCTGAGAACCTGAGTACTTGAGTACCTGAGTATTTTTTGTTGCGCTTCAATTTTGTTAAAATTATTTAAATAATTTTCGCTTTCTACCTAATATTATTTGGTAAATATCTGGATAATCCTTTATATTTAAGGATAAGAAAATTTATTTTACTAAATGATAATAGAACATGCTTGACGAAATAGATATTAAGGCTCTGAACATTCTACAGGACAATGCAAAGACGAGCCGTAGCCAGCTTGCCGAGGTTTTTGGGATGTCCATTCCTTCAATAAGTGACCGCCTGCACAAACTTGAGGATAAAGGGATAATTCAGGGATACTACACAAAGATAGACCGAAAAAAATTCGGTTATGACATAATGGTATTCATTACGGTAATATCGGAATCATCCTCCCAGTACAGTCACTTGATCGAGAATGCATCCAAGCATAATAACATACTCGAATGTCATTCGATACTTGGAGAGGGGAGCCATATCCTGAAAGCTGTTGTAAAAAATTCCGAATCACTGGAAAAACTGCTGGCGGAAATTCAGCAGTGGCCCGGGGTGCTCTCAACCCGCACTTCCTTTGTTTTATCGACTCTAAAAGAAACCACAAAAATAAACTTGTAATCATTCATTTTTCCCAATTAATAAGGTACATTTAATATGAGCGACAGATCATCTCAGATCGAAAATATCCTTTCGTTTGCGAAGGATAACCACATTGAGTTTGTGGATCTTAAATTTATGGATTTCCCCGGGCAGTGGCAGCATGTCACCATACCGATACAGGAGTTTGACTCAAAGTCATTTGATAACGGTTTCGGATTTGACGGTTCTTCTTTGAGAGGGTGGAAGAGGATCAACGAATCGGACATGCTTATTTTACCTGATCCCGCAACAATGTTTGTCGACCCTTTTGTCAAAGCGCCAACAATAAGCCTGATTTGTGATGTTTATGAACCAGCCACGAGAGAAAAATATTCCCGTTGCCCGAGATATATTGCGAACAAGGCAGTTGACTTTTTGAAATCGACCGGAATTGCTGATACCGCCTACTATGGACCTGAAGCGGAGTTTTTTGTTTTTGATGATGTGAGATTCGAAGTTGGCAACAATTTTAGCTATTTTGAAGTTGATTCGATAGAAGGAAGATGGAATTCAGGAAGACAGGAAAATCCAAATCTCGGATACAAGACAAGATATAAAGAAGGATATTTTCCGGTTCCTCCAACTGACATGTTGATGGATCTTCGCAATGAAATGGTGCAGAATCTTATCAATGTAGGTATTGAAGTTGAGGCACAGCATCATGAAGTGGCGAGCGGTGGTCAGTGCGAAATTGACATGAAATTCAAGCCCCTGTTGAAAGCGGCTGATCAGTTGTTGCTCTTCAAATATGTGGTAAAAAACACCGCAACAAAAAACAATAAAACTGTAACCTACATGCCAAAACCAATCTATGGTGACAATGGAAGTGGTATGCATGTACATGTAAGTCTCTGGAAGAACAACGAACCTCTTTTTGCAGGTAACGGATATGCCGGTTTGAGTGAGATGGCTCTCTACTTTATTGGCGGACTGCTGAAACACGCTCCTTCACTTCTTGCATTTACAAATCCTACAACCAACAGCTACAAGAGACTGGTACCCGGATTCGAAGCTCCTGTTAATCTTGCTTACTCACAGAGAAATCGAAGTGCATCAATCAGAATTCCGATGTACAATATGTCACCGAAAGCCAAAAGAGTTGAGTTCAGATGTCCCGATCCTTCGGGCAACCCGTATTTGGGATTTGCAGCAATTTTGATGGCAGGACTCGATGGAATTATGAACCGTATCGATCCGGGTGATCCGCTTGACAAAGATATCTATGACATGTCACCCGAGGAGTTGAAGGATGTACCATCAACACCTCCGTCACTTGAGGCAGCACTTCAGGCTCTTGCCGAGGATCATGATTACCTCACAAGAGGCGATGTCTTCACTTCAGATGTTATTGAGACATGGATCAACTACAAGATGGACAGGGAAGTGAAGCCGATGGCGCTCAGACCCCATCCTTATGAATACGACATGTATTACGATTGTTAGTGGCTGAATAGGGAGTCTTCACTCCCCGAACATTATGAAAGGTGACCATACATAAGGTGTGGCACCTTTTTTTATGAGCTCAAGCTTTGCGAGTCGGAGGCACTGATCCGTTGGAATGGATTCCGATACTATATTTCCAAAAAAGTTGATCATTAGATCCCTGGTGCCTTTATCGGAAACGGTCCAGAGGCTGACAAGGACTGCATCAGAACCGGCATACATCACCGCACGGGTAAGACCGATAATTCCCTCCGTCTTTTTCATGTCACCTGTTCCGGTTTCACAGGCTGAAAGTACCACCATTTTTGCATCCCAATTTAAAGCAAGAATTTCCTCAAAGGTGAGAAATCCATCCTGTGAGCTTTTTGTTGAATCTTTTACTGTGCAAAGCGCCAGACTTTGAAATCCGGGATAGACGATGCCGTGGCAGGCAAAAGAGATGTATCTGAAATTTTTCAAATTTGTGTCCTTTGCGTTTTCTTCAGTGGCACTTGTTCTTAGCTTAATATCTACAGGTTGTCCGGCATTGGCAAACAGTTCTGAAATTGCAGTAATTTCCTCTCCTGTACCTCTGAGCCTGAAAAGAGATAGACCCGCTCTGCTTAAATCGTTGTTTGCTTCAGGATCACCGGCACCTCTTCCGGCATCACCCGGTTTTACACCTCTTTCCTCCATCCCTTTTTCAAAATTCTCGATGTCATAAACAGGGTCTCCAAAACCGGCAAAACCTGAACTTTTTCTTTCTTTTTTGAGAGCTCCTCTCATAAGGCTAAGAAGAGTACCTGACTGATAATATTTGACGGGGTGCTTTTCGATAAGATATGTGGTATCCCTGGTTAAGGTTTCAAAAGGAATCAGATTCAAAATTCCGTCGGGAACAATAGTCAGGTCTGATTCAGATGTCAGAAAACTTTCTACCGGTTTAATCAGCAGATCGTAGAGTTTATGAGATGCTTCAAGTGAAAGTTCCTCTTCTGCATCCATTTCTGACTTCGATTTTTTTGCGTTAAATTTATCCCTTTTAAGTCCGTCAAGAAGAGCGAGAGCATTTTCTCTTACGGCAGCATCCGAAGAGTCCAGCTTCACAAGCTGGAAATCATTCGGGGTGATCACAAAAACCCAGCAACCCGACTCTGCATTGAAGTATTGCAGGAGCACTTCATTTTTATGAAGTTTGGATTGTATTTCCTTTGTTTCAGCAGGTTTGGGGTATTCGAGAGCAGCGAGCTCGGGGCTGCCTGACTTGATCTTGAAAATTAATTCATCGAGTTGATCATTTAGTTTTTTCAGTTCCTCTTTAAGAGTCGCAGCATCAGAGGCAGCATTAGTATTCAGTGCTGTTTTAATAGCAGAAATCTGTTTTTCAAGGATATTTCTTTTTTGCAGCAGGCTCTGGTCAATTTTCGCAGAGAGGTCAACTTTTCTTTCAGAAAGAATATCAGCCAGCGACCGTCCCTTGACATTTTCCAGATATCTGAAAGCAGCTTCATTGTTGTTAATGGAAATGGCAGCCCGGACAGCAAAATCGAGATACACTGAAAATTTTTCGAAGAGATTTGTCCTGTCTTCTTCCCTAACAAGATTTGCCCTGAAGTTTTCCAAATAGCTCATTGCTTTTTCCAGGTAGGGGAGGGTAAGTCCCTCTCTGGCATCCCACCCGAGATAGAGATCAGCCAATGCGAAGGAGACAATGACATTAAAGAAATTGTACTCCGATTCTTCAAAAACTGCAAGAGCATTTTTGTATTGTTTTTCTGCTTCCTCATACTCTCCAAGGAGATATGCGGCGGTTCCAATTGAGTAACAGACTCTTCCAATACCAAGTGGATAATTCACTTTGTCATAAAAGTCGAGGGCTTTCAAATCATAGTCTATTCCCTCAGTATAGTTTCCCTGTTGCTGGGCAATTTGTGAAAGAATGAAATTTGCGTTTCCGAGTCCGAGCGGATATTCCGCAAGTTCGAAGTATTTAATTGCAAGTCCGGCATTTTTTCGGGTCTCAACAAAATCGCCCTTCATAAAATTGATTTGTGAGAGGCTGAACCAAATGGTTCCCATTCCGATGGGATAATTGGCTTTTTCATAGTATTCCAGAGCCTTTTGGAAATTTTCCTCTGATTTTGGCATGTTCCCGGCGTTCATGAAGATATTACCAAGGTTTTCGTAGACCTGCCCGATTCCTACAGGAAAACCTGCTTTACCGTAGTACTCAACGGCTTTCTTTGCATTTTCTTCGGCAGTTTTGTTGTCGCCTGTATTCAGAGCGAGAGTGCTGAGCCCATGATAGATTCTGCCAAGTCCAAGAGAGTAGCCGGTGAATTCATAATATTTCAGTGCCTGTGAGTAGTTGTCGTACGACTCCTTGTTATTGCCAAGATTCAGAGCAATTACAGCGAGACCGTAATGTACATTTCCAAGTCCGATCTGATGATTGATTTTGGTGAGCCATGGAACAGCGGCTCGAAGATTGCTGTCCGCCACTTCATATTTACCGATGTTTATATTCACCATTCCAATGTTTGTGAAACAGTTGCCGATGCCGAGGGGATAATTTGAGGAGAGATAAAGCTCGAGTGCCTTCGAACTGTAACCGATACTTTCGCTGTTTTTCCCAAGGTTCATCGTTACAATACCCTTGCCATAGTAAGCGTTCGCTACACCGAGGGGGATATTGTATTTGGAGAAAATTTTGAGTGAGATATCGAACAGGGAATCGGCTGCGACATTTTTGCCTGTATTGGTTGCAATCAAGCCATAGCCGTAATAGATGTCACCGAGGCCCGGTTCATAACCGGCTGCCTTATACAATTTTTCTCCGTTTGCGAACAGTCCGGCAGCTTCCTCATTGTCGCCACGGTTGAGTATTAGATTGGCAAGCGAAGTGTAGACATACCCTTTTGTGTAGGGATCTTCGACTACAATGAGGTGTTGAAGAGAAGTGTAATAGTAGTCGACTGCTTGAGAATAATTACCGAGGAGGGTTTCGATATCGCCGTAGCACTTGTAAATATATCCGAACCCGGCTTCATTTTCCCACGATTGAAAAATTTTCAGAGCCGATTCGAGATATGACTTTGCGAGATCATATTCACCAATGGATTTATAACTTTCTGCTATGAAATATCTTACCAGCCCCTCATCTGAAGAGAAACTGTAACCCTTCATCAGATTCAGTGTTTCATTCATGAGAACAATGACAGTATCAAACTTTTGGGCATCGTATGCTTCCACACCTTTTGCAAAAGTTTCCACGGCTTTTAATGAGTCATTCTGAGCAACAAGCTTCGCTGAAGACAAGAGAAAACAAAGAGAGATGAGGGTCAAATATTTATGCATCGCAGTAATTCCGATTTGGACACGGCAATTTATGAATTTTATCAGACCGGTGCAAGGGAGCAACCGGCCGCATAAGAACCGTTATTTCTTTTTAAACACGCTGTCTGGAACCCCCTTGTTCACAATATAATTTTTGTATGTAATGTAAACTTTACCGGGAGCCCTCAAATCAGTAGTCTCTCTTTTCTTCTTGCCCCCAAAACCTTTGGGAAGATTAAATTTACCTACCTCAAAACTGAAAGTCATATTGGAAGGAAGCGGGTATTTACTCTCCTTTGGGTAAACCATATCTATCTGGAAGGTACCGTTGTTTTTGGTGGTGCTTTCAACTTTTGAGATGAAGAAAGTCGATTTATTAATCCATAATGTAGAGAGAACCACATCTCCGGTACCTCCGGTTGGAATCACTTTTACTATGTAATGAGCAGCTCCATTTACTTTGGTTTCTCCTTCATAAACGGCTGTATATTTCCCGTTCAATAAATTGGCAGGATTAAAGTTGAGTCCTTCTTTAGGAATTAAAGCAAAATCATCGCCTGTTTGAAGTTTAATTTTATCAGGAGCCTTGAAAAATATTTTTGCATCGTTGTCAGGGACTTTCAGAAATTCCACATCTATTTTTATCCTGACATCAACCTGATAATCCTTAACAGCATCAAATTTTTTCTTTACAGAGTTGAGTATCTTTTCCGCTTCCGTCTGCGGGAATGCAGTAAAAAGCAAAAGAGTAAATAATAACAGAATTTTATTTGTCATTGTAAACCTTCTTAGGAAGTGATGTCTTTTTTGTTGAAATAATAATAAGTCAAGCCGAGGAACAAAGCTATGTGAAACGAGAGGATTCCCATTGCCTGATAGAGCTCATCCATTTCTACGGGAGTTGTAAATATAATGTTCCACGATTGCATATAAGTGGTAAACATATATGGCTTTAAGTCCTGCAGCACTTCAATGTTGATGGCTGATAGAATGTAGAATACTATAATAACCGCCATTGTGCTGACGATCGGTCCTATTGCATTTTCAACCATTGAGGAGAAGAAAAACGCCATCGATGTAACCACCATCATGCTTAAAGCTGCAATTCCATATGCAATTGCAAACCTCCACAGAATGTCATCCTTCGCGAAGATAATCAGTATGTCCTTGATGACAATCAACTCGCCTGTTCCGAAGAGAATGACTCCGAGACCCAGCGACATAACGCCAAGAAAGAGTACCATCAGATTTGTATAGATGGTGGCTGCGATAAGCTTCGCTGTAAGGAGCTGGTTTCGCGTGATAGGTCGCGTTATCAGCATTCTGTATGTTCCCGAAGTTGCTTCACCAGCGAGGAGGTCACCGGCTACAAGAGTTATCAGGAACGGGATATGAATGGCAAGTGCTCCAAGCACAAGGAACGACATCAGGTAACCATTCAGGAAATTTCCTTCGAAAACAAAAATGTTCTGCAGATTCTGGGTCAGAAACTTAAGGTAGCTTTCACCCTCAACTAGCATTGCTATTTCGATAATTGAGACAATTATAGCAATGGTTATGAAGCCGATGTAAGTTCTCCACTTCCTGAAAATTTTATAAAGCTCAATTCTTACGAGATCGATCATTATTCTCCCTTTCCTGTCAGGTTTAAGAAGTACTCCTCAAGTGATCTTGTAGGGATTAATGAGCTTACCTCTATTCCATTTTCCACCAGTTTTCTGTTGAGCGGGGCAATTTCATCTTTTTTCATGAACATAATAATCGTTGAATTCGAAACATCATCAATTCTTCCTTTAAAATCGCTCTCATTGATGATTTGCACCGACTTTTCAGGGTTGCTTACTTCGATATTTACTCTGGTCTCAGCGGCATTCAGCAGATCCTCTACATATCCTTCAATGACGGCTTTTCCCTTATCGATGATAACCATCCTGTTGGCGATCAGTTCCACTTCATAAAGAATATGGGAGGAGAGAAAGATTGTTTTTTGATGATCTTTGCTCAGAGAGACCACGAGTTCGCGAATCTCCTTCATCCCTTGAGGGTCGAGTCCTGTTGTCGGTTCATCGAGTATTATGAGTTTCGGGTCGTGAATCAGGGCTTGTGCAATTCCGAGGCGCTGTTTCATACCATGGGAGAAAGTTTTTACTTTCGACGAGTAGCGTTTCTCAAGTCCCACCATTTCAAGAATTTCCATTATTCTCTTTTTTGTAACAGGATATCCTGAAGTGCGGGCAAGAATCTCAAGATTTTTGTAGGCTGTGAGGTAACCATAAAAATCGGGTTTCTCAACAATGGCGCCAACTCTGCCAAGAATATATTTTCTTTCTTTGTAGATGTCCCTTCCGAACAGTTTGATGTCACCTGCAGTAGGGAAGATAAGGGTCATCAGCATTCTTATCGTGGTGCTTTTGCCGGCTCCGTTGGGACCAAGAAAGCCAAAGACATCTCCTTCATACACGGTGATGTCGAGACCGTTAACGGCATAAACATCCTTGTATTTTTTGTGGAGGCCGTTTATTTCAATTATTTTTTCCGTAACAACTCCTGTTAGGGGTTAAAATCAATAAAAAAACCAAGTCCAAATTTTGTCAGACGGTTTTTATAGTAAGAACTGAACCAGTCGTATCCCGAGTAATAAAAAGCGTAAATGGATAGTCCTGTTCCTGCTTTTTCACCGAGCTTCAACCCTGTCATCAATGAATGCGAAGGGGTGTATTCGGGTCGTCCCCGCATTTTAAAGTCATAAGCTGCATAGAGTCTTGCGGGTCTGTTCAAAAGGGTAAACAACACATCGTTAATAAATAATTCACTACCGACGGAAAAACTTGTTCTTTTCTGGTCGACTGGTCTAATCAGAATGGAATAGGTTATTCCTCCGTAAACTCTTAGATCAGCACCGGAAAACTTAAACTGGATACCCGGATTTAATTCAAAAAAGTCATCGGCGAAAGGTACGGGACCTGCGGCATCCTTCCATGAATTATTTGATGGATCCCACGCACCATCAACCAAATGGGCACTGCGGTGGATGAACCGTAAGCGGGCATTTATGAAGTGGGGTGTACCGGATATCTGTTTGAGCCAGGAGATGTTTCCTCCAAAATATCCGTCAATCGCCGCAACCTGCAAACGATAATCCCTGTACTCGATAACTTTGGCGTAAGCGAAGAACTCGGTGCCTGCATTAATCGTAGAGGTGGAATCAATTTTGAATGAAATGGCATCGAATGCGTTCCCCACATCCACCTTCATCGATCTGTCATCGGGAAAGAATGTGAGTCCAAATTTCGGCTCGGTATCAGCTGCTTTGAGCATGTTAAAGAGCCTCTTCCCCGGCAGGAATTCAACGGTTTGAGGGAATATTTTTGCGCATGACAAAACGGACAAAAGGAATATGAAAAAAACGAGTCTGGGCATTCTGTAAATTGTTTCGGTGTTAAAATTATTTTCGGTGTCAAAAATAGGTATAATTAGAGTAATATTTGAAATTGAACGACACAGGACGGGAAAATCTCAAAGAGGGAATTGTTCCCGGAAGAGACTGACCCAACGGATTTGCACAAAAATTCACTATATTTAATGTTTTTAAAAACAAATTTATGGATAAGAATTTGAGTCACGAAAAGATATTGGTAACCGCCGCACTTCCCTACGCAAACGGGCCAATACATCTTGGGCACCTCGCAGGAGCATATCTTCCTGCAGACACATATGTAAGATATCAGCGTCTTAGAGGAAGAGACATTATATTTGTCTGCGGATCTGATGAACATGGAGTACCGATAACCATAACCGCAGATAATGAAAAGGTTTCACCTAATGTAATTATTGACCGTTTTCATACAATAAACAAAGAGTCTTTCGATAAATTCGGGATGAGTTTCGACATCTACAGCCGGACAAGCATTCCTGAGCATCACAAAACGGCAACTGAATTTTTTCTCGAATATTATAACAGCGGACTTCTCGTTGAAAAGAAGTCGATGCAGTTTTATGACAATTCCCGAAAGATGTTCCTCCCTGACAGATATGTTGAAGGTACCTGTCCGAAATGTGGAAATGAGAGTGCAAGAAGTGACGAATGTGAAAACTGTGGTTCTCTTTATGATCCCTCGGAACTTATCAATCCCGTCAGCAAAATAACAGGAGAAAGACCTGAGCTGAGGGAGACCTCCCACTGGTTTTTCCCGTTCGGAAAGTTTCAGGAGAGGCTTGAAAAGTATGTGAACGAGATGGATGTGACATACGGCTGGAAGGAGAATGTTCTTCAATACTGCAAAGGGTGGTTTACTGCCGGTTTGCAGGACAGAGCCATCACCCGTGATCTTGACTGGGGAGTGAAGCTTCCGATAGCAGGTGTGGACAATAAAGTCTTGTATGTCTGGTTTGAAGCAGTTCTTGGCTATATTTCCGCTACAAAAGAGTTGTTTAAACATCGCGGTGAAGAAGATGGCTGGCGTGATTACTGGCAGGACTCCGACACTAAATATGTGGCATTTATCGGGAAAGACAACATCGTTTTTCACACAATAATTTTTCCTGCCCTTCTAATGGCATGGAACGACAGACATTCTGAAAAATTCGTTCTCCCACAGAATGTGCCTGCAAATGAGTTCCTGAACTTTGAAGGGAAAAAATTCTCCAAAAGCAGGAAATGGGGCATTGATGTTATCGACTTTCTCGCAAAATTTGAGGCTGATTCTTTGCGTTATACGCTTACGATGAATGCACCCGAGTACCGTGATACCGATTTTTCGTGGAAAGATTTTCAGGCAAAACACAATAATGAACTTGCCGATATACTCGGAAATTTTGTAAACAGGACATTAACCTTCATCCATAAAAACTTTGAAGGTAAAGTGCCGCCTCTGTATACGCTTGACGAGAGGGATAACGAGCTTCTGAACATGCTTGAGGATCATCCGTCTAAAATAGCTGAACTGATGGAGCAATACAGATTCAAGGATGCAACCCTTGAAGTGATGAATCTTGCGAGAGCCGGAAACAAATATTTCAACGATTCCGAGCCCTGGAAAACTCTGAAAAGTGACAGGGAAAGGTGTTCAACAACACTTCATCTCTGTGTTCAGACGATATACACCCTGGCAGAACTTTTTATGCCGGTCATCCCGAACACATCGGCAAAAATTCTTAAGATGCTCAATAAAAGATCTGTTGAATGGCTGAATGCCGGAAAGCTGAATCTTGTTGAAGGCGAAGTGCTCGGAACCCCCGAGATTTTGTTTAAGAAGATCGAAGACAGTGAAATTGAAGAGATAAAGCAAAAAACTGCTCCTGAACCTGTTGAAGAAGAGGATTTTGAAAAAATTGAATCAATTTCCATCGACGACTTTTTCAAAACTGATCTTCGTGTTGCCGAAATAGTTGAGGCAGAGAGAGTGAAGAAAAGTGAGAAACTGATAAAGGTACAGGTCTCTTTCGGCAAAGAGAAGCGACAGGTGATAGCCGGGATCGGAAAGGCTTACAATCCTGAAGATTTAATCGGCAAAAAAGTGATTGTGGTTGCCAATCTTAAGCCGGCAAAGCTGATGGGTCTCGAATCACAAGGTATGATCCTTGCAGTTGAAACTCCTGATGGTGGTTTGAATGTTGTAGAAGTGGCGGGTACAATCAAAAACAGCACTAAAGTAAAGTAAAAAGCAAGATGAAAAAGTTTTTTCTGATCGTTATTTTTCCTGTACTGGCTTACTCTCAAGGCAGCATCGCCGGAAAGTTCTCCCCCGAACTGAATGGCTGGCTGGCAAACCATGGGAATACCGGATCGGTAAAGGTATGGGTGGATCTTGTCGACAAAGGTGAAAACCTGAACATGCTTTCGAACCCGGAATCATTTCTGAGCAAAAGATCGATTGAAAGACGGGCTCTCAGAGGTAATGCCATAAATGAGACCGATCTTCCGCTGTGGATGGGATACTTGCAGGATTTGGAAGCATCGGGAATCAGAATAACAAGCAAATCAAAATGGTTTAATTCGGTCACTGTAAATGCTGACAGAAATATGCTGATTCAACTTGCAGAAAAGAATTTTGTGAAGAAAATCAGTCCTGTTGCCAAGGGACGAACCGCTTCCAAGGTTAGCAAAGAAACTGATAATTCATTTTTTAACGGAAATTTCTTTAATCAGACTACCAGTGCGCTTGATTATGGTGAATCACTTGCCCAGCTTGCTCCTCAGCAGATCCCTGCCGCACATAATATGGGATATGACGGATCAGGTATTTTTATTTGTCTGATGGATGCGGGATTTAACAATCTTGCTCACGAGGTGTATGATTCACTCAGGATAGTTTCCACATGGGATTTCGTAAACAACGACCCCGATGTTGGCGATGGTGGTATGGGAAACGGTTCTCATGGCACTTCCACACTTTCTGTAATTGGTGGTTACAAGCCGGGCAAGCTGATCGGAACTGCTTACAGGGCAAATTACCTTCTTGCGAAAACCGAGAATACCGATTCAGAAACACCTGCAGAAGAGGATTTCTGGATTGCCGCTGCCGAGTGGGCTGATTCAATTGGTGTAGATGTCACTTCCACTTCACTTGTTTATCTCGATTTTGACCCTCCGTTTACCAGTTATACCTGGCAGGATATGGATGGAAATACTGCCCGCATTACAAAGGGAGCCGATCTCGCGGTGTCAAAAGGAATTGTTGTATTCAACAGTGCCGGGAACAACGGTTTTCACGCGACGCAGAATACTCTCGCAGCACCAGCAGACGGTGATTCTGTAATTTCGATCGGTTCCATAACAGCACAGGGAGCCAGATCAGGTTTCAGCAGCGTTGGATTGACTTTTGACGGAAGAATAAAACCTGACATGATGGCGGTTGGATCTTCGGTTTATGCTGCTGCACCAGGGGGTAGAACCTCATACACCTACACTTCAGGAACTTCGCTTGCATGTCCGATTGCAGCAGGAATAGCTGCTCTCATGCTTCAAAAGAACCCGAATCTGGATCCAATCCAGATCAGACAGATTTTACGGAATACTGCTTCTCAGCCAAACTCACCCGACAGGTTGATGGGCTGGGGAATAATGAATGCTGTTGCAGCGATTGATAATGTCCCATCAGGTCTTGAGGACGGCAAAAGTGCTGTCCCCTCAGACATCATACTTCTCGGAAATTATCCAAATCCCTTTAACCCGGTAACTACCATTCAGTTTACACTTCCGGTTGAAAAATTTATTTCGCTAAAGCTTTATAATTCATCCGGAGAACTGGTTAAAATGGTAACAGAAGGAACATATTCAGCCGGAACGGGTAAAATACAGTTGGACGCTTCCGGACTTTCTTCAGGAAATTATTTTCTTTTATTGAATGACGGCAATAGAATTTACACACAAAAATTAAGTTTACTGAAATAATGAAAAAACTTTCTCTCATCCCTTTCCTTTTCCTTGTTCTGATTGCATTTCAGGGAAATTATTCCACTTCAAAACTGTCCAGATCGATGGAGACGGTCGTTGGAAGGATGTCTGACACAGACTCCGTTCTCTGCTGGGTCTTTTTCAAGGACAAGGGTCCTTCCACCGAAAAGTACCTTAAAAACCCTTCACTTGTGGTTACACAAAAATCGATTGAAAGAAGACGAAAATTCAAGAGCGAGCAAAATTTAATTGACGAAACCGACCTGCCGGTTTATTCCGGATACATCGACGAGTTTCAGAAGATGGGGTTGCAGGTAAAAGGAAAGTCAAAATGGCTGAACAGTGTCAGCATGTATGTTGCAAAGTCGGAAGTACTGAAGATTGAAAAACTTCCTTTTGTGAGTCATATTGATCTTGTTGTGCGGTTTTCCAAGAAGTATTCTAGTGACCTTATCGAGGCTCCTTCTGTTGATCAGACAAAAATGATCCTTGACAATAAAGATAAATTTGATCTTGATTACGGTCAGAGCCTGACACAAAATCAGATGATGTCGGTGCCGGCGATGCACAACCTCGGTGTCACAGGTGCGGGTGTAACTATTTGTGTTCTGGATGCCGGTTTTAACAATTTGCAGCATGAATCGTTTTCGCAAATGACAATTTTGGACAAATGGGATTTTGTGAACAACGACGGTGGTGTTGGTGACAGTCTTGATATGGGAAGCGGCAGTCACGGAACGAATGTACTCTCGGCAATTGGCGGATACAAACCGGGGAAACTGATCGGTCCTGCATATGGTGCCTCTTATCTCCTTGCCAAGACTGAAAATACCGACAGTGAAACTCCAATAGAAGAGGACAACTGGATAGCAGGTATCGAGTGGGCAGACAGCCTCGGTGCCGATTTGGCAACATCATCGCTTGGATACCTTGAGTATGACCCTCCGTTTCAGAGTTACACATGGCAGGATATGGATGGAAACACGGCAAGAATCACAAGAGCTGCTGACCTCGCTGTTTCAAAAGGGATAGCTGTTTTTGTTTCTGCCGGTAATGAAGGAATGGATGCAACTCACAATACTCTTGGTGCACCAGCAGATGGTGACAGTGTTATCTCAGTTGGTGCTGTCGATGCATCCCGTGCACGGGCATATTTCTCAAGCGTCGGTTTGACAGTTGACGGTCGCATAAAACCGGATATAATGGCGATGGGTCAGGGAGTCAGGGTTGCGAGTTCTTATACACTGAATGGATATTCACAATCTTCAGGTACCTCGTTCTCATGTCCTTTGGCTGCCGGTGTGGGGGCACTCATCCTTTCCCAAAGACCAAACATCTCTCCTGTGGAACTTGCGAACTCGCTTTGCTCGACAGCAGACAACGCTTCGAATCCAAACAGAGAGTATGGCTGGGGGATCATAAACGGACTTGCAGCATTGAACTCAATTCCTGCCATGAACATCGATGATGCGGCTCAAACGCCTTCAGACATAAGAGTTTACGGAAATTACCCGAATCCTTTCAACCCCTCAACGAAAATTGATTTTGAATTGTCATCGATATCCGAACTGACGATAGATCTTTATAATGCGACGGGCGAGAAAGTAAAAAGACTCGGGAGAGGATTTTTCGAACCCGGCAGACACACAATTGATGTTGAAGCTGGTGGATTGAATTCGGGAGTCTATTTTGTAAAATTAAAAACCTCGAAAAGCTCAAAAGTTGTAAAGATTGTTCTTTCAAAGTAACTTTTTATTAACCTTGATTTTGAGCCTGCAATTCGGTAACATTGTTGTCACGATTTTTTATAATTATTAAATAAAACAATCATTTATAAACCATAAATAGAACAGACCCGGAGAGAGTTCCGGGTAATCTGTAAATAATCGGGAGCCGTTAATGTTGAAAAAAACATTGTTTATTAGCTTGACATTACTTGCCGGATTTTTCCTTTCAGCATGTTCAGGTGGTGGACAGACCGCAGTGGCTGAATTCACCGGAGCGAACAAACAAAACAATAAAGTTACACTTTCTGAATTTGAAAGAGCATATGCCAAGACAGTTGGCGGGGTTGAAAACGCAAGGAAAGATGATCAGGAAAAACTGAAAAATTTCCTTGAGGTTTATACCAATTTCAAAATGAAACTTCTGGATGGTGTCGAAAGGGGATTCGATAAAGATCAGGCAATGAATCAGGAACTTGATGATTACCTCAAACAGGTTGGTCAGACCTACATTGTTGAGAAAGAATTGATAGAGCCCGCAGTTAAACAGATGTGGGAAAGAAGAAAAAAAGAACTCAGAGTAAGTCATATTATGACCAGACCTGATTCATTGGATTCAGAGGAACCCAAGTTGTTGCTTGAGGGACTCTTAAAAAGAATAAATGCAGGTGAAAGTTTTGAGAAACTGGCTGCCGAATTTTCAAAAGACGAATACAGTGCCAAAAATGGCGGAGATATTTATTATATCACTTCGGGAATGATCGTTCCTGAATTTGAAGATGCAGCCTATACACTCGCACCCGGTCAGGTGTATCCTGGAGTGGTGACTACAAGGTTTGGCTACCATCTGATTAAAGTAACCGAGATCAGAGACAGAGTTCCGCAGATCAGGGCAAGTCACATACTCATCAATTATCTTGATCCGAACGGTAATCAGGATACTGCATATGCTACAGCAAGAATGGATACAGTTGTTCAGAGATTGAAAAACGGTGAGAATTTCAGCGATCTGGCAAGAGTTTATTCAGATGATCCTGGATCAAAATCATCCGGAGGTGACCTCGGGTTTTTTGAGAGAAGAATGATGGTACCCGAGTTTGATGAAGCGGCATTCAACCTGAAACTTGGTCAGCTTTCCCCTGTAGTAAAAACAGGTTACGGTCTTCATCTGATCATGGTCACCGAGATCAAACCTTATCCTTCCTTTGACGAAGACAAAGAAAACCTGAAGAAAATGTACCGCCAGATCAGGTATAACAACGAATATGCCGAACTCCTGAAGAAAACCAGAGACAGATACAATTTCACTGAAAACGAACAGTTGTTTGCCCTTCTCGAATCGATCGGTGACACAGTCGACATTACCAAAGGTTATTTTAATGCAGAGTGGAGAAACGACTACAAAGATTCCGTTGCCTTCACTATTGAAAATGTGACATACCCGCTCGATTCGCTTGTAGCCAACATGAACAAAAGATTCGAATTCATAAGTAAACCTTTCACTTTTAGCATGCTGAGTGAAGGTGCTGTGAAGATGGCGAACGACAAGGTTCTCGAAATAGATGCAAAATATCTGCCGAAAAGAAATGAAGATTTCGCCAGACTGATGGAAGACTACAGAAACGGTATCTATATTTTCAAACTTCAGGAACTGGAGGTTTGGAACAAAATAAAAAGCGACAGCACATACCTCGTTCAGTACTACGATGCTCACAAAGCAGGATACAACTGGCCCGACAGAGTTGAATTTGGTGAAATTTTTGTTAAAACCGATTCACTTGCGAAATCAATCTACAAAGAAGCAATTTCCGGAGCTGACTTCGAGTCACTCGCCGGCAAATACACCGAAAGAAGCAACATGAGAGGCAAAATGGGGAAACATCCACTTCAGGATGTTAACTTCAACAACCTCTATCAGGAAGCTAATAAACACCCTGAGGGATTTATTACCGCTCCATTCAGCATTGACGGTGGTTTCTCGATCATCAAAGTTTACAAAAAAGACAAAAGCCGCACTAAGACTTACGAGGAAGCAAAACCGGAAGTATTAAGCGGTTACAATGAGCAGGAACAGAAAAATCTTGAGAATGTTTATATCAATTCGCTCAAAGCGAAATATAAACCGGTCTATTTCTATGATGCATTGAAAGAAGCCTTCAAGAACTAACAATTATTTTATACAGAGACTATTAATGCTTAAAAAAGCTTTACTGGTGTTCCTTCTCCTTTTCGGAGGGGGAACACTTTTTTCACAAGAGGTTGCAGAAAAAATTGCAGCAATTGTTGACAATGATGTTATTCTCCAGAGTGAAGTTTCGCTCCGTGCTGCCATTGAAGCAAAGAGGACAGGTGAAAATCCTGACAATCCTGCTTTTCTTGCTGCAGTGCTTAACAGTATGATAGAGGAAAAACTTCTCTATGCTTATGCGATTCTCGATTCGATAATCGTAACCAAACCCGAAATTGATCAGTATATGACTTATCAGGTTTCTCAGCTTATAAAGCAGTTCGGTTCCGAGGAAGCGGTCGAGAAAACATACAACAAGTCGATGGCACAGATCAAAAAAGAACTTGAGCCCGAGATCGAGAAGAATCTGCTGATGAAAAAAGCTCAGGATAAAAAGTTTGGCACAATCGAAGTAAGCAGAAGGGAAGTGGAAGAGTTTTTTGCGAAGTATCGCGACAGTCTCGGCACAACCCCTGAAAAGGTAAAAATCTCACATATCTTCCGTTCCCCCTCCAAGTCGGAACGGATCATGAAAATTGCTGTTGATTTTGCCAACAAACTCCTCGATTCGTTGAAAAACGGTGCTGATTTTGGAGAACTTGCAAAGAGATATTCAGATGATCCGGGAAGTGCCGTCAATGGTGGTGATATCGGATTTACGGCAAGAGGTATGCTCTTCCCCGAATATGAGTCGGTGGCATTCAGACTGAGAGTTGGTGAAATGTCAGGTGTGATTGAATCTCCTGCCGGATACCACATCATACAGTTACTCGACCGGAGAGGTGAGCAGATTAAGACTCGTCACATCCTTGTGAGAGTAAAACCTGATGAACAGACAGATTATGAACTGATCAATTTCCTCACCGATCTTCGTGATACCCTGGTCAGAGACAAAGGTGATTTTAAGTTTTACGCCAAAAAATACAGCCAGGATCAGAGAACCTCCAAATCGGGTGGTGTACTCGGCACATTCTTTATTGATAAACTGGATGCTGCTTTAAAGGAAACGGTAGCCAGAATCAAAGAGGGCGAAATAAGTTTCCCTAAAAGAATCGATTACGGACAGGATGAATATGGCTATCACATAGTAAAGCTTGATTCAAGAATTCCGAGACACGAGCCAAACCTTGAAATAGATTATGATGAGATTAAGGAATTGGCAGTCATGTACAAGCAGAAGAGACTTGAGCAGGAATGGTTGAATGATTTGAAAACAAAAATCTTTTGGGAGATCAAATAAAGGGGTTGAATTGGACGAAGTAACACTCGTACGGGAGATTAACGAGAAGTTTAACACAGTTAAAGCTGAAATCGGCAAGGTAATTGTCGGTCAGACAGACATCGTCGAACAGCTTCTAATTTCACTCCTTTCCCGCGGTCACTGTCTGCTGGTTGGGGTTCCCGGTCTCGCAAAAACTCTTCTTATCAAAACGGTGGCTGAAGCCACAGACCTGAAATTTGGCAGGATTCAGTTCACACCTGATTTGATGCCCTCTGATATTACAGGTACCGACATCATTGAGGAAGATCCGATTACCAGACGGCGTGAATTCCGTTTCATTCCCGGACCGGTCTTTTCGAATGTGATTCTTGCCGATGAGATAAACAGAACTCCGCCAAAAACCCAGGCGGCACTTCTCGAAGCAATGCAGGAATATAAAGTGACGGTTGCCGGGAAGACTTATTCTCTTGAAACACCTTTTTTTGTTCTTGCCACACAAAACCCTATTGAACAGGAGGGGACATATCCTCTTCCTGAAGCACAACTCGACAGGTTTATGTTTAATTTGTGGCTCGATTATCCTTCTTACGATGAAGAGGTTGAGATAATCAAATCGACCACAAGTGCATTTATGCCGGTGGTCAGTCCTGTTATTTCTGCTTCCGAATTACTCTCTTATCAGTCGCTGATTCGTTCGGTACCGGTAGCTGATAACATTATCGAGTACGCAGCAAAAATAGTTCACAGTACCAGACCGGGAACTCCCGATTCACCTCAGTTCATCAAGGAATGGGTAAGATGGGGAGCGGGCCCGAGAGCCTCACAATATCTTATACTTGCAGCAAAAACCAGAGCTGTGTTGTATGGAAGGTTTACCCCCAACAAAGATGATGTAAAGTCGGTACTCAATCCGATACTGCGGCACAGGATTATCCCTAATTTCAGTGCGGAAGCGGAGGGTATAACCTCGGTGGATATTGTAAAAAAACTGATTGAAACAGTTTAAATTCATAGTGTACTTTTTTTTCTCTAAATTTCTGTTTAATTTGTGTTCTTGATGTAATTCATTAATGAACCCCGGTATGCCTGATGCAATCGAATATCATATCCTTGTTTAAATCAATAAATCAGTTGTTTCAGTCTGACAGCACGGGGGAAAACCTCCTGAATCAGTTATGCAACTTCATCTCTGCTGAATTTGAGTTTTACTCCGCCGCCCTTTTCAAACCTGTAAACGATAAACTGGTGCTAATTGGCAAGTCTGACAATGTAAAAAAGAGCCTTGTCATCGGAAGTGAATCAGTCTGTGGTGTCTGCAAGCTTCACGACACTTCATCGGGTGTTTCTTCTTTTGATATTGACAAAAAATGTCAGATTCAGTCAACCGATTTCCTGGTGTACGAGGGATGCCTGAAAATGAAGGGGAATTCAGAGGAACAGTTCGTTTTGAAACTGACCCGGAAGTCGCCTTTCAGTCAAAGTGACATTGATAATATAGAAGTTCTCGGGAAATTTTTGCTGATAGTGTTGAGCTCCGCGAAATTCGTCACCTACACTTCCGATTCATCAATAAATAAACTGTTGCTCGATGTTTCGAATGATCTTCGGACTCCTGCAAACAGCATTCTTGGCTTTGCATCGCTTCTTTATGATGACAAATTGAGTTCTGTTCAGACAGAGTATGTCAAGCTGATAAAGGATAACGCTCAGAAGATATCCAGTCTGCTTAATGATTTGATCGATATTTCAAAGGTTGCCGCGGGAAGTGCGGTTGTCCAGAATGCTCCTTTCGAACTGAAGGGACTTTTGGATGAAATCGAGAAAAGTTTCAAAGAAAAAACAGATGCCAATGTTACCTCACTCCAGTTTGCAATAGGTGAAGCAGTGCCTAAGGAAATTGAATCTGATCAACAGAAACTTAAAACTGCAATCTCATCCATCCTTGCATTTTTGTTGAATGAAAATCCTTACGGCAGAATCGAAGTAACAGCTACCGAATCCTTGAGTGGGATTCTGACAATCAAGGTATATCATTCGGGACTAATGATGCCTCCTGAGAAACTGAAGGATGCATTCCGGATCAGCCAGATTCATGACGGCAGAGGAAAACTGACCAGCGTTTCAGCTCTCTCGCTCAATCTTGCCAAAAGATACATTGAGAGCCTTAAAGGTGAACTCATAATTGGCAAGGAGAGTGGACAGGGAGTCAGTATTTCCATAAATCTTCTGCTTACCGGCAGTTCGATGTTTGCAAGCCAGATGGAATCACTTCCCAAACCCGCAAGCCAGAACAACCGTGTTCTTGTCATTGAAGATGATTACGCCACTTCGAAACTTCTCAGCAATTATCTCAACAAATGGGGATATGAACCCACAATCGTAAATGCCGGCTTGAAGGCATTGCAGATTCTTGAGAATGAAAGTTTCCTTTCGATCATTACTAATGTTACACTTCCCGATATAAACGGGCTCGAACTCCTCCGGAAAATCAGGGAAAACAAGCTTCACAGACATACGCCTGTGATTGTCTGTTCAGTCGAAGCCGAGCAGCAAAAGGCGTTTTTGATGGGATCGGTAGAGTATTTTGTAAAACCGATCAGCTATAAAGACCTTGTTGAAGTGCTGACGAGCTACAAATTGAGGCGCGATGCCAATGTCCTCTGCGTGGATGATGACCTGAACACTCTAAATCTTGTAAAAGAGGCGATACAGTCGGCAGGTTTCAATCCTGTCGCTGAAAACTTCTCATACGAAGTACCTGCAAAGATTGCCAACATGGACCTCGATCTGGCGATAGTCGATCTCGACATGCCTCAGATGAACGGTTTTGAGCTGATAAAAGAGATTAAATCAAACTCCCGTTTTGCAAGTCTGCCGATCATTATTTACACCGGCAAAGAGAATTATGAGGAAGACCTCGCAAAGATTAACGGACTTTTCACAGAGCTTCTCGACAAAAAAAGTACGAAAATTGAAGACCTCGCTGATACAATAAGCAGAATGGTTAACAGAACCGAACCTGTTTCGAATACCGGTGGTGCCGCTTCAGGTGGCACAGGTCAGGCAGCAGCAGCTCCCGAGCCAACAGGTCCCGTAATTCTTCTTGTGGAAGATTACAAACACTCTCAGATTATTGTTACCCGTCTTCTCAGAAAGAACGGTTTCAATAATGTAACGGTTTGTGAAAATGGCGCCGAGGCTGTGGAACAGGCTAAAAAGATGAAATATGACATCATCCTGATGGATATGCAGATGCCGGTCATGAACGGTTTTGAAGCGACCGAACGGGTTAGACAGATGCCCGAGTATAAAGATACTCCGATAATCGCTCTTACTGCATTCGCAATGAAAGGTGACCGCGAAAAATGTATTGACGCCGGTGCAACAGATTATATCCCAAAACCGATCGACAGCGTTGAGTTTATTGAAAAAGTAAAGAAATATACAAACAATCCGGCTTAACCGGTGAATTCTACAGGAATAAAGCGTTAAATGATATCAGAATACCCAAGGGTAAGGTTTGCCCCCAGCCCTACCGGTTATTTACACATCGGGGGACTAAGAACCGCACTTTACAACTACCTTTTCGCCAGACAATCGGGTGGAAAGTTTATCCTCAGAATTGAGGACACCGATCGCACGCGGTATGTTCCCGGAGCCGTGGAAAATCTTATTTCAACTCTCGAGTGGTCGGGCCTGCATTATGATGAAGGTCCGGGAATCGAGGGTGAGTACGGGCCCTACACACAGTCGGAACGGCCGCACATCTACAAAGAACACACGGACAAACTTCTCGAGTCGGGACATGCCTACTACTGTTTCTGCTCCAAAGAGAGACTCGACACTCTGAGAGAGGCTCAAAAAGCCCGGAACGAACAGACTGTTTACGACAAACACTGCCTGAAGCTTTCCAAAGAGGAAGTGACAGAAAAACTTGCTTCGGGTATCCCCTATGTTGTTCGTATGAATGTCAGACACGGCAGCAAAGTACTCGTAAAGGATATTATAAGAGGAAATATCGATTTTGATACTTCAATTATAGACGATCAGGTTCTGATAAAAAGTGACGGATTTCCGACATATCACCTCGCTAATGTGGTTGATGACCACCTGATGAAGATTACACACACCATTCGCGGTGAAGAATGGTTGCCCTCGACTCCTAAGCATGTGCTCCTCTATGAAGCATTCGGTTGGGAAGTGCCTGTATTTGCACATCTGCCGCTTCTTCTGAATCCCGATCGTTCAAAGCTGAGCAAGAGACAGGGTGATGTGGCGGTTGAAGACTACCGTGCCAAAGGATATCTGAAAGAGGCATTGATCAATTTTATCTCCCTTTTGGGCTGGAATGCCGGTGACGACAGGGAATTCTATAATATGGATGAACTGATCGCTTCATTTTCGCTCGAGAGAATAAACAAATCGGGTGCCGTTTTTAATCTCGAGAAACTCGACTGGCTGAATGCGGAACATTTGAGATCGAAGACTGATAACGAACTTGCCCGTCTGCTCCGCGAAGAACTGATAGCTCAGGAGATGACTTTGACAGAAAAAATTACTGAAGATTATCTGACCAAGGTCGTTTCATGTATGAAGGAAAGAGTGAAGTTCATAAAAGAGATTCCCGTAAATGCACCATATTTCTTCTCCCGTCCCGATTCGTATGAAGAAAAGGGTGTTCAAAAGGGTTGGAAGGAAGATACTCCAAAATTGATGGAGGCTTATTCTGCAAAAATAAATGCAATGGATGCACCTTCCAAGGAAGACTGGGAAACAGCTCTCAGAAGCGCAGCAGAGGAAAACGGTGTCGGAGCAGGAAAGCTGATACACCCCGTAAGGCTTCTGGTATCCGGAGTGTCATCGGGTCCAGGACTGTTCGAGATACTCGATGCTCTTGGAAAAGATGAAGTGCTTTTCCGAATTGAAACGGGAAGTAAAAAACTTACTGTTTAGGGACGATTTTTTCGATCTCACCCAGCAGGTTTGGATCTTTTATTCTGTCCTTAAGAAATTTGAGGCGATTTTTCAGAAATGGATTATCGCCTTTTGTATTTAACCGGTGAATGAGGCTTTTCACCTCGCAGACGATTGCTGGCTCCTCAATACCGAGTGCAAAGTAAGAATCAGATGCCCGTTTGAAATAACCGGATGCCTTATCGGGATTACCCTTCTTCTCAGCTACCTTTCCGAGGAATTCCAAATCATAAGCTATGGCGAGATAGTCTTCATTATTCAAGTCCTGATCATACGCCTTTCCACCCCAGAACGAAGCCTCTTCGGTTTTACCTTCCGCCAAAGCAATAAACGCCCGTGTGTAGTATGAAAAGGCCAGCTGGTCACCCGGGTATCGGGAATCACGGTCGAAAGCAACAAAAGCACTGTTGAGATTCGTCAGTTCGATCCCGTAATCAGCTTTAACTGCAAATTTTGAAAGCGCAAGATAAGCTGTTGAAATAAGAGCGAGTGAAGAGGAAAAATACTGTTCCTTGAATTTCTTCGAAAGGGCTATAACACTGTCATATCTTTGCGAAGTGTAGTAGTATTCCGAGAGGGAATTAAGGTAATTTATCGAATCACTTCTGCCGGGCAATAAAAGAAACTCCGCTGAGAGGATGCTGTCTCCCTTTTTGTAATCACCCATCGAAGCGTAGATGTTTGCCTTTTTTAGAAGAACTTTTGTTTTCCCGGAAACATCATCGAGAAGTGAATAGCTGTTGAAAGCCTCATCAAGGGAAATAAGAGCCGGACCCGTTTTGTTCCGGTTTATCAGGTCGTTTGCGAGGTTGAAGAAATCGTCCCCGTCACTTTGCGATGCTGTCTTCTGTTCATCAATCACTGTTGAAGAGAAGCAACCCGACAGAAAGAGGGGAGAAACCAGAGCTAAAAAGAGAAGAATTTTTTTCATCTTGGCCTCTTCTTTCCCTGCTCAACTTTTTTGTTGTTGATGTTTGTGCCAAAATTTATAATCGGGTTCTTATTAATAATCTGAAGTGTGACCTGAAGATCATCGAGCACTTTTTTTATTTTTTCCTGAATCAGGGATAAATTAGTAGTCTGGTCATTTGAATACACAAGGAGTTTATTGATTTCAGGAAGAAGCTCGTTTATTGAGTTGAGAGAGGTCTTCACGGGCTTCAGGAAAGTTTCTCCGGTAGGGTCAATCATTTTGATTGCAAGGCTGTCAGGTCTCTGATAATTGACCAATGTGGCATCGAGCCTCCCCATCAGACCGCGGGCATTCTTTGTGGTGGCAACAAGTTCGCTCATAAGGTTGTCGAGTTGTGCCATACCGCCAAAAACACCTGACTTGCTTCCGGCAAGACCGTCTTTCACCATAGCAACAGTTTTGTCAACATTGGTGATAATCGAGTTAATCTTCCCGAAGGTTGAATCAATCGATTTAAGTGCATTCATTATACCGGAATTTGCCTCCCCGGCACCGGGGGAAATCTGTGGATTTACTTCATCCAAAAATGCTTCTATCTTGAACATGAAGGCATTTATCACCTCTCCCTGATATTCCACATTGTGAAGCCTTTGCATGGCTTTACCCTCCCGTGTATCAAAACCCGGAATCATGGAACCCTGCTCGAGGAGTCTGCTTTTTCCCGTACCTGTGAGAAGGAGGATATTTGTAACTGAAGTAATGAAATTCACATTTTTATAGAGAATGCAGTTGTCTCTGATGAGATTTCTGTAGTCCTCATAGATGTTCAGATCGGCATAAATATTGTTATCAGCTCCAAGAGTAAGATTATTGAGGTAGCCAATCTTAAAACCTTTAAAGATAACAGGGACATTCCCTTTCAAACCGGTAGCATCAGAAAATTTTGCCCGAAAGTTAAGTTTGGTGGAAAAAACCTTCTCACTGATCAGGATGGAAAGAGTGAGACTTGCCACGGCAAAAACAGCGAGTGCAATGAATGAGATCACAAGGATCTTTGTATATCGTAATTTTGACATATTATTTGATCTCTTTTTGATCGTAAAATTTCGGGTAGTCAAACTTGTCGGTGAAGTCGACACCTCTTTTGTGAAGTGTTGCTTCACCTTTTTTTATTAAAATTATTGTGTCAGCTTTCTCAACAAGACTTGAATTGTTGTTTTTCGAGAAGAAATGGGGAATACCCTTTTCATAAGCTGTCTCCACAATTATTTTTTCGATTAAACCGGCTGTTTGTTTCATCATCCTTGCAAAAGGTGATTCGATAAAAACCATCTCAGGACTGATAAGATACGCCCTGATATAGTTGATCAGTTTTATCTCTCCCTTGGTAAGCATCGAGGGCCGTTTCTGAAGAAGTTCTGAATCGAGTTCGAAAAATTTTAATAATTCATCAATCTTTGCGAATTTTTCCTTTTCCGGCACCGAATAATTTATGAAATCGAATGGAAGAAGAATATTCTCGGAAACTGACAGGTTTGAAACAACTCCCCCTGAGTCGAAAATGTAGCTGTTGTGTCGTAAAATTTTAGATTGATCTTCCGGGCTTTTATCGTAGAAATTTTCTCCGTTATATATCAGGGTACCGGCTGGAGGCTTTTGCAGACCTGCAACAAGACGAAGAAATGCGACGGCAGACTCCTCGGAATCCGACAGAATGGCAGTAAGTTTTGATTCCGTCAGGTCGGCAGAAAATGAGCTTACTACAGTTTGTCCCTCACGGGTACATGTCACATTTTCGAGCTTAAGACTAATCATAGAGAAAAAGATAGAATAAAGCAGTTACGGTAATATCCAGAATTACGAGTGTTGCCACCGAGTTAACTACTGTTTTTATTGTTCTCTGCGGCACTTCTGTAATCGCCTTTTGCACCTTGAAGCCGTTATAGCACGCAATAACTCCGATAAAAAATCCGAAGAAAGCCGATTTAACCACACTGATTAGAAGATCGGTAACACTAAGCGCGGTAAAAAGATCATAAAGGAACTGTGTCGGAATCACGGCAGCCGAAAGAAAACTCACAAATCCGCTCGTTGCGAAAGCAGCAACATTAAAATAAATTGTAAGGCATACTACAGAAATTACCATCCCGATTACACGGGGAACAGCGAGATAGGCTACCGGTGAAATGCCAAATGAGTAGATCGCCAGCGTTTCATTGTTGATGTTCATGTTCCCGAGCTCTGTCGAAATGGCAGTACCTGAACGGGCAATCACAATAAGAGCTGTAAGAAGAGTACTTAATTCCCGCGGTATAATCGCCACGAGAATGGTGTAATACATCGGACTTTGTGAGAAATTGGAGAGAACCGAGTTACCCTGAATGATGATCACAGCACCCACAGCAACAGCCGCAAGAGTGATGATAGACAAAGCTTCAAATCCGGTAAACAGTATCTGCCGGTAAACGACAGCATAAGTGATGTGCTTTATTTCTCTCTTGGAAATAAACTCACTCACTACTGTCACCATGAAATTAAAAAATGACTGGCTTTGAAGTCCGGGTATCATTTAATTGACTCGGTATTTTTACAATATGATCAATTATTGAAAACCCAATTTAAGAATAATTCGGGAGAGAAAAAACCGATATTAGTTATGAATTATGACTTATGAGTTATTAGTGCGTGTAAATCAAAATGGAAACCGCCCGCCTTGATTTACCATCAATTCATAATTCATAAATCATAACTAATACTTAACCAGTTTTTTCTCCAGCTCGGTGAGGGAGCAGATGTATTCGGCATTCGGGTATTTGGCGAGGGTGTTGTTGGTGTCGGATGAGAGACCCTGGCCGCCGATGAGGATTTTCTGGTTTGGAAACTGTGTGCTGATGGCATCAAGAAGTTCGATGAATCTTAAAAAGTTTATATAGAGACTGTATGTGATGCCGACAATTTCAGGTTTTGTGGATTCGATCATGTTGAGAACTTCCCTTTTGGGGGTGTTTCCTCCGAGAAAGACCGCAGTCCATCCCTGAAGTTCGAAGATGTTCGCTACCATTCTGGCACCTATGTCGTGGAAATCTTTGTCCACACCGGTAAGAAGAATGGTTCTGCCGTTCGAAGGTGATTTAGCGTAGAGTTCGCAGGAAATATCCACCAGATACTCGGTTATTTTGGTGGCTACATGCTCTTCGGCAATGGATATTTTGCCTTCTTCCCACATTTTCCCGATTTTGTAGAGGGATTTCTGCAGGAGGTTAATGTAGATATCTTTGATATCAGTTTTTTCTTCAGCGAGGGATACTACAATTTCTCTGCACCGGTGTTTGTTACCTTGGGTGAGGGAATTGAAGTAATCCCAATAGTGTACATCTTTGATCATTTTACCACAATAGTTGATTTAATGTAGTAACCATAAAAAGATCAAATCAGTTCCACAAAACTATGCGACAGCCTCAACTCGTCTTATTCCCGGTACTTCTCTAATGATAGCTCTTTCCACACCGGCGCGAAGTGTCATCTGAGACATGGGACAGGAGCTGCACGCCCCTGTCAGTCTCACTTCTACAATTCCGTCGGGAGTAACATTTACCAGTTCGATATCGCCGCCGTCAGCCTTGAGGTAAGGTCTGATCTTTTCGAGTGCGTCGAGGATTCTCTGATTCAGGTTATTGGTCATCGTCACTTAAAATTATTTCGAGTTTCTGTGTTGCTGAGTTAGAGTTGGCGATCGAAATCTGTGCTGCAAGATTTCTTGAAATGCCGGTAACGATGTTCGCCTCGGAGGAGTCGGGGATGTCGTACACCACAGGGATTCCTTTGTCGCCACCCACTCTGATCCTTGGATCGATTGGGATGGATCCGAGAAATTCCGAATTACATTCTGCAGCAAGTTTTTCACCACCGCCACTTCCAAAGATATCATATTTTATGTTTGTATCAGGGGCAATAAAATAACTCATATTTTCCACGATGCCGAGGATGGGGACATTTACTCTCTCGAACATCGAAGCGGCTTTTCTTGCATCAGCGAGGGAAACTTCCTGAGGTGTGGTGACAATCACGGCACCCGTCAGTGGGATTGTCTGGCAGAGTGTAAGTTGTATGTCACCTGTTCCCGGAGGCATGTCGAAAAAGAGATAATCGAGCTCATCCCAGTCAACATCGGTCATAAACTGTCTTACAGCTCCCGAAGCCATCGGTCCGCGCCAAATAACAGGGGCATTGTCTTCCACAAGGAAACCGATTGACATCAACTGGATACCAAATTTCTGCAACGGGAGGATTCTCACTTTGCCGTCAACCTGTCTTACGAGAGGTTTTTCGTTAATTCCGAGCATTAGAGGAATTGAAGGTCCGTAGATATCAGCATCTATCAGTCCCACTTTTGCACCGTCGAGAGCGAGTGAAACAGCCAGATTTACTGCCACTGTGCTTTTTCCAACACCCCCTTTGCCACTTGCTACAGCAATGGTGTTTTTAACATTCGAAAGGAAACCGTTATTATTCTTTTTGAAAGCAAACGAAGTCACATTCGATGTCATGTTAATATTCAGTTCACCGACTTCAGGTACACTGCTTTTAATGGCAGAGATACAGTCATTTTTTATTTTTTCTTTCAGGGGACACGCTGGAGTGGTAAGAACAACATCAAAAGAGACATTATTCCCCTCAACGGTGAGTTTCTCAATCATATTTAGGGTTACAAGATCTTTTTTCAGATCGGGATCATTTACAGTTCCTAGAGCTTTAAGAATCTGTTCTTTATTTACAGCCATGTTTGTCCTTTAGTAATTTGAGTATTCGAATTGCTGGTTCATCAGCCATTCCTGTGCACAAAGCTCCTCAATACTTTGTTGAGGGGCATACGAATATTTTTTATCGCTTGAGAGTATCCTTGCCTTCACATTGTCGTGCAGATACACTTCAAGAATTGTATTTCTTAAATAATTTTTGATCGACTTGTCGTAAATTGGTGTCATTAGTTCGACTCTTCTGTCGAGGTTTCTTTGCATTATGTCGGCACTGGTGATGAATATTTCTTCATCGCCATTGTTGTGGAAAAAGAAAATTCTTGAATGCTCGAGGAACTTGCCGACCACACTTCTAACCCTGATATTCTCGGAAATGCCGGGAATTCCCGGGACGAGGCAGCATATCCCCCTTACAATCAGATCGATTTCCACACCTGCCTGCGAAGCTTCGTAAAGGTAGCCAATGATGTCGGGATCGACGAGGGAATTGACTTTAATGATTATCCGTCCCTTTTTACCTTCCCTTGCGTTGGCAATTTCGCGACAAATCAGTCCTTCTATATTTTGTCTCAGGTTTATCGGGGCAACACTAACATCCCTGAAATCCTTTTGAGCACTGTAACCGGTGAGGATATTGAATATGTCGCTGATATCGTTGCAAATTCCCTCGTTGCAGGTAAACAGGCCGATATCTGTATACAATTTCGCCGTGCTGGCGTTATAATTTCCGGTTGCAACATGCACATACCGGCTAAGCTGGTTTTGTTCTCTTCGAACAACAAGTGTCATCTTGGCGTGTGTCTTAAGTCCTACAAGACCGTAGACCACATGTACACCGACACTCTCGAGCTGTTTCGCCCAGTATATATTGTTTTCTTCGTCGAAGCGGGCTTTCAGTTCAACAAGAACCGCAACCTGCTTTCTGTTCTCCGCTGCTTCAATGAGGGCATCGATCACGGGCGAATTTTTCCCAACCCTGTAAAGCGTCTGTTTTATCGCAAGAACATCAGGATCCTGCGAAGCCTGTTTAATAAAATCAATAACGGGTTTAAATGAATCAAAGGGGTGGTGCGTCAGTACATCCCGCTGTTTAATCACTGAGAAGATGTTTTTTTCTTCCTCAAAAACCTTCGGAACTCTGGGAATGAATGGTTTCTCCTTCAACTGGTGAAGTGGAAGCCCGTATAAATTCATGACATCGCTCAAACCGAGAGGCGGTTGCAGAGGATGGACATCGGAGTTTTTAATCTCAAGATTTGACACAAGGGTCTCGAGGATATATGCCGGCATATCCTTTTCCACTTCGAGTCTGACCACATTTCCGAACATTCTTTGTTTGATGTTCTCCTCGATTAATTCGAGCAGGTCATCGGCTTCATCCTCCTGAATTTCGATATCAGTATCACGGGTAATCCTGAAACAGCAGGAATCCAGAATTTTCATTTTAGGGAAAAGTCGTCCGATGTTCGCCTTTATCAGGTCTTCGAGCCAGATAAACCGGATCTCGCCCGCACTTCCGTTACCTTCGGGGCCTGCCAGAATTGTGTCGATCCTCAGCAACCGGGGAAGTATCGCCGGCACTTTCACTCTCGCAAACTGCAGTTCACCGTCGGTGTCTTTGATTGTAACAGCAAGACTGAGGGAAAGGTTTGATATGTAGGGGAAAGGTCTCCCCGGATCGAGTGCAAGGGGAGTGAGCACGGGAAAAATCTGATTCTCAAAATACGAGTTCAGCTTTGTTTTTTCCTGTCCGGTTAATTTACTGGTCGAGGTAATTTCCACACCGTTCGACTCGAGCTCCGGAACAATGGTATGATTCCAGTATTCAAGCAGATCATCCACCAGGGGACGCACTTCTTTGTCGATCTCATAAAGTGCTTTTTGAGGTGTCAGACCGTCAATTGTAATCTCGGCAATGTTCGCAGCAATCTGCTCTTTTATACCCGAAACACGGATCATGTAAAATTCGTCGAGATTGGAACAAAAGATCGAAATGAACTTTATTCTCTCCAAAAGCGGGAGTCCCGGATGCAAAGCTTCCTCGAGAACCCTTTTGTTGAATTCAATCCAGCTAAGGTCTCTGTTTATAAAGTTTTCCGGTACAAGATACTTTTTTATCTGATCTTTCAGACGGTCTTTTCTTTTCATGGGCTTTTTTAAATTTTAACCCTAAATATACGAAGAAAAAGGGAGAAAGGGAAGGAGAGACCGGAGAGACCGGAGAGACCGGAGAGACCGGAGAGACTCAAGTACTCAAGCTTCTCAAGTACTCAAGTCTCTCAAGTTTCTCAAAAAAATATTTTCCAGACCTATTGACTTTAAAATAAATTTTTGGTAACTTGCATTCAGGTTATGTGAGGTTTAGTTAACTGGATACAATCACCAACAAAGGAGTCCGATTCTTTTAGATAAAAATGTCACCTGTTTATTTTAATTTGGAAAGCGATCTTACGAGTCAAGTTTAGTGTCGTGAGGGAAAAATCGCACCAAAGCTTCTAAATCGCCTTTCGGGGCGTGGTTCGCTTTCCTTTTTAATATTCAAATCCCCGTAATCGTAACCTGATCTACAAAGAGACATTCTACAAATCCAACTCTCAGTCAAAATTTGATTTGCCAATTGTTATGCTTTAACCGGTGTTTTATGCCCCGGATTTCTGCTTAATAATTTCTCAATAACTGTATACTTATGTGTAATCCGGTTCCCCCGGTTGAAGCGAAGAATTATGTTTAATAACAAAAAGTATATATAAATGCTTACATACAAATACTCGATTGACGAAGTTTACGACAGACCCCTTGTCCCTGCGAAGGCTAAAGCAGGGAAGAGGAGCTGGCTCGCTACTGTAGTTCTCATACCGGTCCTTGTCACGATCGGTTTCGTTTTGCTTCTCTACAGCCCCATCAAAGTGGTTCAGCTGACTATAGAAAAGTTTTCTCATCAATAATAACAGGTTAGGTTATCTTATGAAAAAAAGGTTACACACATTCATTTATTGTAACAAAATTAATTGTCGCTCCCTTTTGTTTTGGGTGACAGTTTTAATGGGATCTTTAAGTCCAAATCTATTCTCTCAAACAGTATTGATAAATCCCTCAGGAGATGGTGGCTTTGAAAGCGGTGCATCATTCGCTGCAAATGGGTGGACTGAAATAAATGGCGTTGCGAATCCATGGTATGTTGGTACCGCCACAAAAAAAAGTGGAACGAATGGTGCTTATATATCCAATGATTTAGGGGTCAATAATAACTATACTTTAACAAGTGCCTCAACAAATCATTTTTATAGAGATGTGACTTTCCCGGTTGGCGAAACAGCAATTACTTTGACATTTGATTATAAAGGGGTTGGTGAAAGCACTTTTGATTTTGTTCAGGTGTTTTTAATCCCCACAACTGTAACTCCGGTCGCCGGGACACAATTGACTGCTTCGGCCACTCAAGTAAGACTTGGAAATCAATATATTAATCTACAAACAGGTTATACTACCTACTCTTTTGTTATACCTGCTTCAGCTGCAGGAACCACTCAAAGGTTGGTATTTTCTTGGAAAAATGACGCAACCAGTGGCTCTAGTCCGGCCGGAGCGGTAGATAATATAACTTTGCTTTCCAAGGCAGTAACTCCGCTTGCGGGTTCATATACCGTTGACAATACCTCATCGACATCTTCCTCTAACTTTCAAAGTCTGAGTGAAGCTGTTTCCGCTCTCAATGCGCATGGAATTTCCAGTTCTGTGACTTTCAACATTGCTGCGGGGCAAACATTTGATAATTATGTAGATACTCTAAAGGCAACCGGAACATCATTGAGTACAATTACCTTTCAAAAATCAGGAGTGGGTGCTAATCCGGTAATTACTAATGAAGGTTCAGGGGCATCAGGTACAGCAGGGGATGCACTTTTTATGTTATTCGGATCAGATTTCGTAACGATAAACGGTCTTGACTTTATAACGAGGAGTACATCAACAACTGTCGAATTTGGTCTGAACATGGTCAATGCAACCTCAACAAACGGTGCAAGATTCAATAATGTGATAAACTGCAACGTCAACTTGAAAAATACCGCATCCTCTTCAAACACCGCGTCCATTGCGTTTAGAATTCATGCTTGGACAGCACCAACAGATACGAACGGAAACAACAGCTATAACACAGTTAAAAATGTGTCGTCTCAAAATGCATATCGAGGAATCCTGTTGTCAGGAGGTAGTTCAACAAATCGTGACAGATATAACACTATTACTGCCGATCCTTCGTACATCTCACCTATTAGTGGTGCAGCAACAGGTTATAATGACATTGGAAATGCAACAGTAAGTCAGAGTTCCGGGCTAAGGGGTGTTGAGTTACTGGGTCAGGATAATGTCAAAGTGGAAAAGTGTGAAATTCGAAATCTCGTTAACACAAGCACTTCATCCACTAATGATTTGGCAGGAATAGTCATTAACAGTACTTTTACAAACTTAACAACCACTATCAGTGAAAACATACTTCACGATTTTACTTCATCCTCTACTGGTACTCAAGTTGTTTATGGGTTATGGACTAATGGAGCAGCTGGGGTGGGACCTTTTAACATATCGAGGAACCGTATTTTTAAGATAACAGGTGCTTCTACAGGTTCTGGATCGACTCGTGGAATGCTGCTCGCTTCATCTGCATCCGGGGTTATAAATTGCAATAACAATCTCATATATCAGTTGAATAATCCTGCGTGCACCGGGGCTCCCGGAATTCGAGGTATAGAGCTTAATTCAGCAGTTACGGTTAATTTATACTATAACACTGTATATCTTGATGCAACCTCAACATTGACTACAACATCTTTTCAGACAGCGTGTTTATACATGGCTTCCAGTACATCGACAATTCTTGATTCCAGGAACAACATTTTTGTTAATAAAAGTACCACAGCACCTACGGGTACGGCAACCAGAGCGGTAGCATTCTATAAAACGACAGCAACAATCGGAACACAGATTGCCACTACATCTAACAACAATTTGTTGTTTGCTGGAACAGCAAGTTCAAAAAATTTACTCGCATATGATGCTACCACCGGGTATCAAACATTGACGACTTATCGAGCATGGTTAGTGTCACCACGAGAAACAAATGCAAAAACAGAGGATGTTCCATTTGTCAGTACGAGTGGTACATATGATTTGAATATTCAATTGGGTGTACCCACTTTTATTGCCAACGGGGGTACTCCAGTCTCTATAACATTAGATTTTAACAACACAACAAGGAACGCTACCAATCCTGATATCGGTGCCTACGAGGGTAACTTTACACCGATTTATAATAATGACATAGGTTCACTTGCCTTCGTTACGCCTTCCGCCGGCGGTACTCAAATTGAAGGTCAACTTTTTACCCCACGAGCAACTTTTAAGAATTATGGATTAATTGATCAATCCGGCTTTGATGTCAGAATGATCATCAAAGGTCCATTACCGGCCGTCAGTGAAGTGTATAATGAAGTAATTACTGTATCGAGTTTGACAGCTGGTGCATCTCTATCGGTTGACTTTAATTCTTCAGGAACTGATGGTCTTGCAGCAGGAGCATATACTTTACAAGTTATTTCAGAACTTAGTGGAGATGAATTTCCAACTAATGACACATTAACCACAACTTTTTCAGTTGCAGGTCCTCTCTCAGGAGATTACCTTGTCGGAACCGGACAAACCGCCCCATTCGATAAACTGTCAACTGCCATTAACCGGTTAAACGCAGTAGGTGTCTCTAGTTCTGTGAGGTTTATCTTAACCGATGCCAGCTATTCTACATCCGAGACTTTCCCACTGACCATTAATCAATTTTCCGGTAGTTCTGCAACAAATACTGTAACGATTAAACCGCAAACAGGTACAAATGTTACCATCACCGGAAGCAATTCGACAGCTATCTTCAATCTTAACGGTGCTGACTATGTGACTATAGACGGGTCTGAGTCTCCTTCTTCATTTCTAATTAGGAATTCACTAAATACAGCCCCTGTCATCAATTTTGCTTCTGATGCAACCTATAACACTATCAAGTATTGTACTGTTGAGGGTGGAAATACCACTACAACGAATGGTGTTGTGATGTTTGGAGCAGGGACCGTTGGTAATTCTTTCAATGAGATCAGAAATAACAAGGTCAGAGACCGGTCAGATTTAACTGCTCTACCTGTTAATCTAATCTATTCATCCTCAACATTAAATTCATCTGGTATCATCAGAAATAATCAGTTCTATAATTTTACCGGCTCTGGTGTCAATTTATCATCAGCAGGTGATAATTGGAATGTTGATTCAAACTACATATTTCAAGTTAGCTCAAAAACAACTGCGTTAACTTGCATAAATATTGGAACCGGGAACAACCACACTGTTAACAGGAATAGTATAGGTGGTGCGGCAATTGATAGAAGTGGCTCGCCATTAAGCACCACAGGTATTTTTGTTGGGATCCAACTAAGTGTCGGAGCCGTAACTGCTTCAAAGGTCAATGGTAATACTTTATCGAATATCTTTTGTGATAATTCTACAGGTGTAGCCAGAATGATTCGTGTTTCTGCCGGGAATGTGGAAATTGGATCTTCCGCCGGTAATATTATAGGAGGAAATGCTTCCAGCCCAGACACGATAAGGTTGGGCTACGACTCAGAGATGATTAGTTATTCGGGGACAGGTGTTTGCAGAATTGAGAATAATGAGATCGGGAACATCAATTATTGGGATGCAGGTGGTGACAGGGCATTCGGAATTATTGTATCATCCGGTACTGGGATTGTTAAGAATAATGTTGTTCGGGACATAAAATCGAACTCGACAGGTACAGCCTCGGGGGTTACCTCCTTTTTCCCTGCCGGAATTGTTTTTGCACCTACAGCCACCACAGGCAATATCTTGGATTCAAATCGAGTCTATAACATTCAGCACACCAACAATACATCTGGGGCTTACACAATTGCTGGATTTGTAATCTCAATTCCAACCGCTGCGACCGATGCAATTGTTCAAAGAAATAGAGTGCATACTATAACTACAGTTGCAACTGGTGTTGGCCTGAATTCATCAAGAGTTTGGGGTATGTTGATATTGGCCGGTACTGCCAATTACATCAACAATATGGTTACAGTTGGTGAAACAGTTTCCAATGATGCACGAATAAGTGGTATCGCAGATACCTCAGCTTCAGGCACAAATGGTTTCTACTATAACACAGTAGTTATTAGTGGATCTCATTCAGGCTCGGGAACGAACAACAGTTATTCATTCAGTCGACCGGTAACAGTAACTCCATCTACGGATAATCTTAGAAATAATATTTTAGTAAATACCAGAACTGGAGGCACCGGTAATTACCATTTTGCAATTGGTGTTTCATCTGCAACTGGCTGGACTGCCACTTCCAGTAATTATAACAATTTATATTCCTCCAATTCCGCTTCTATTGGAGAGTGGGTATCGGTTTTAAAGGATTTTTCTGAGTGGAAAAATTCATCCGCCGGGGATAATAATTCAGTGACCAGAGCAACGCAGTTTCTGAGCCCTACAGACCTTCATTTGGGTGGAGCTTCTGTTGGTGATTTGAACCTGATTGGAACACCAATCTTATCCATCTCAGATAAGGATATAGATAATGAGTCGAGAAGCGCTACATTTCCTTATATGGGTGCTGATGAGGCTAGTGTCCCTCTTCCTGTTGAACTCGTAAACTTCTCTGCAAAAGCGAAGAGCCGCAATGTGAATCTCACATGGGAAACCAAAACTGAAACAGACAACTCCGGTTTCGAAGTTGAGAGAAAAGACAAAAACGGCGACTGGAAGAAGATCGGTTTTGTTGAGGGATTTGGTTCATCAAACTCACCGAAGTATTATACTTATGAGGATAAGAAACTTTCATCCGGAAAACATAACTACAGACTGAAACAGATCGACAACGATGGCACAACTTCATACAGTAATGAAGTGGAAGTTACTATTGATGTACCGACAGAGTTTGCACTAAGCCAGAACTATCCGAATCCGTTCAACCCGTCCACGAAGGTTGACTATCAGTTGGCAATGGATGCAAAGGTTACGATAGAGCTATACAGCATTACCGGAGAAAGAGTGGCGACACTTCTTAGTCAGGAACTGGAAGCAGGCTACTATTCGATGATGATAGATTCATATACCCACAATATGGCATCGGGAATCTATATCTACAGAATGATAGCTACTGATGCACTCGGCAAGAGTTTCGTTTCAACCAAAAAACTTTCATTAATTAAGTAAAAAGCAGGAGAACAAAATGATCAATAACGAACATTTATATAACTGGTCAATCAAGAACGGTGACTACCACCGTCAAAACGGTGACTACGACAAGCTCTACCACAAAGGAAAGAAAAAGGACAAGATCGTGAGAACCCTCCTTTGGTTAGGAGCTGCATTCCTGACATATCAGGTGTTCTTCAAAGTGCTTGCATATGCCGCAGGTAAATAGAAATACAGTGACAAAGTAAATCTCAGATTTACTCTAAAAGAAAAAACCTAACCAGTTGGACCCGTCATTCGAAAGAGTGGCGGGTTTTTTTTTGAGAAACTTGAGAAACCAGAGAGACTTGAGAGACCAGAGTTACTCAAGTTACTCGAGTTACTCAAGTTACTCGAGTTACTCAAGTGCTCAAGTCACTCAAGTCACTCAAGTCACTCAAGTACTCAAGTACTTATTGTTTTCTCCCAAAAAGGTTGTACATTTGTGGAGTTCTTAAAAACAATTTACGGTGTTCTGCAGGGAGCAGAAAGAATAGGGAAGCCGGTGAGAATCCGGCGCTGTCGCGCAACTGTGTGAGGATATAGCATTTCCAGTTTGCCATTTAAGCCACCATGATATATTGGGAAGGCTTGGCAATTTACCTCGAGCCAGGAGACCTGCCGTAAATAAACAGGTAACAACCTTCGCGTAAAAGGTCGTTATTGGTTCGCTGTATGCTTGTATACAGTTACGGCTCCTGCTTATTTACACTTCTTTATACTCCCCGTTCCACCTCACAAAACATGAAATATCTGATTTTCTTTTTTATATGTGCGAATATTTTATTTGCCCAGACCTCTGTACTGGTGGTTGATTCCGTCAGTGGTGCTCCCGTTTCCGGTGCTGTTGTAAGCAATGGTGTGAAAATTGTTGTGACGGGTGAAGAGGGGATTGCAGACATTTCATCTTTCGATCCCTCTTTGGAAGTGACAGTAACTCATGTTTCGTGGCTCAAATCTGTATTCAAAATAATCCCCGGTGAAAAACTGCATCTGGTAAAACTTGTTGCTGCCTCTTCTGTTATGGATGAAGTTGTGATAACGGGTTCCGGCGAAAAGGGGGGTAGTTTCACAAAGAAAGTCGATCTGGAAACAAAGGAAGGTGAGGGATACAGAACTCTGGCTGACATAATCAGCAGGGATTTCGGATTGTCGATAAAAGATTACGGAGGATCGGGTTCGTTGAAGCAGATTTCATTCAGAGGAATGAGTGCAGAAAACAGTCTGGTTTTATTTAACGGAGTAAGGGTGAACGATATAAGGACAGGTGGATTTGATCTTTCGGGTGTATTTACTGATGAATTGAGGGCTGCCGAGTTTTCCACTTCTGCATCGGGTGAAGGCGAAATTTCAGCCGGAGGTGTGCTTAACCTTGAGACACGGGGCAAGAGGGATTATTCCTTCATATCGACAGAAAAAATTGATGATGCCGGGATGGTTTCCTTTTCCGGGAGTGGAAATATCTCTTTCGGCAGGTTTTATGCAGGGGTTTCAGCGGAAAGGGTTTGGTCGGCAAACAGATTTGAATATGAGTTTAACGGAACGAAACTGACACGGGAAAACGCTCATTTCAACAGATCTTTTATCTCTCTATCGGCAGGTTACACAGGGAGCAGCACCGCGATCGATCTTTATTCCAACTATGGATTTTATCAGGCGGGAGTACCGGGATTTGTGGTTTCGAACAATACTTCCTCATCAGGGGCAACGAACACCACAGAAGGGACACTCACAATTTTAAGATTTTCCACCGCGATCGCTGAAAATTCGGGACTGGAATCTTCACTCGGTTTCAGCCATCAACGCCTGAATTTCGACGACCCTAACAGGGCTTACTACAAGGTGAATGGTGCCGACAATTCCACCCTGAACAACCTCTCTTTCAATGCCAAAAGCTGGCTAAAACTCGGAAGTGTAACACTGAGCGGTGGTTACGGGTTTGAGGGGGGTGAGCTCGCTGACATCAAAACAGTGCTTTCCAACTACAGAAAAGAATCATTTGTAAAGAGAAGGGTAAACAGGCTGCTTGCAAAAGTTGACTGGGAGCCTGCAATCCTGCCCGAAGTTTTAGCCGGTCTCTTCATCACGGGAGGTGTAAACGGGGAGTTTTTCAGTCAGGAGGGGATTGGCGAGAGAAATGAAAACGGCATCAACTGGAACGGGGGACTGACATTAGTTCCAGCAGGTTTTGACCGTCTGAGAGTGAAATTTAATTTCTTTTCGACAGACAGGATACCTTCCTACAACGAATATTACTACTCCTCACTGCTTTCGACAGGGAGCCTGAATCCTGAAAAGACAACCGGACTTGAGACAGGTATTGAATTTAGTAATCTTCTTCCATTTGTGAGGAGTGTTTCAGCAATATGGTACAGTCTTGAGACTGCTGACAAGATAATCTGGGTGCCCTCGATAATTGCTCTTCAGATACCGAGGAATATCTCGAAAGTCAAGTCGGAGGGGATCGACCTGGCTCTCTCCCTCACCTTTTTTGATAATGCATTAAGGGCTGATTTTGCTTTTTCGTGGCTTTCTGCCCGTAATATCTCGAATTTTGGAAGTGGTGACAGGAGCGACGGTAAACAGCTTGTTTATACGCCGAGGGAGAGGATGATCAGTTCCTTGTCTTATAATTCGGACATTTTTAAAGTGGTGCTGGATCACAGGTTTATCGGGAGTTCATATTTTACCTCTGACAACGACCCTTACTTCGTTATTCAAAACCACAGTGTATTCGACCTCCACATCACAACATTTTTTAATTTATTAAATGCACGGCAGGCAATAAGTGTCTCATTCTACAATCTGTTTAACGAGAATTACAAGATTATTCAGTCGTATCCGATGCCGCTAAGATCAATCGTTTTTTCATTCACTACAAAAATACAGGACTAACATGAGGAAAATAATTTTTATACCATTTTTAATCGTGGCGATTTTGACCATAACCGGTTGCAGCGACACTTCGACAAATCCAGTTGTGCCGGTTGAACAGGTGAATAAAGGAGTTTATGTTCTGAATGAAGGGCTCTACAGTCAGAACAACTCGTCGCTCTCATTTTACGAACTTACATCGAAAAAGGTTTTTCAGAATGTATTCCAGACGGCGAATACCGGGAAACCACTTGGTGATACCGGAAACGAGATCATTATAAGCGGAAAGACGGGATTTATAACCGTAAATGTTTCGAACAAAGTTGAGATTATCGATGTTAATACCTTTAAGTCGAAGGGAAGTATCGATCTTGGAGCGTTTTCGGGTCCGCGTAGAATTTATGCAAAAGACTCTGTTACAGCCTACATAACAGGTTTTTCAGGAAAAGTTTATAAAATAAACACACAATCTCTTTCGATTGAGAAGGAGATAACTGTCGGCAGTTTTCCGGAAGGAATCCTCGAACATAATGGAAAACTTCTTGTTGCCAATTCAGGACTTGGAGGCGGGAATTCTGTTTCCGTGATCGATATGGCAACCGATGCAGTCGTGAAGACGATTAAAGTAGGAACAAATCCGATAAACCTTGTGAAGGACAACAACAATTTTATTTATACCGTTTGCAAGGGGAGGTATGATTCCAGCAATATTGGCGGGGCACTTTACAAAATCGATCCTTCAGGTTTCGAAGTGATGGATTCACTCGTAATTACACAGAACCCCGAAGATGCGGTTGTTACACCTGAAAATGTAATGTATCTGACCAATAATCTTGGAGTTTTAAAAGTTGATTTGAATAATTTATCTGCCGGTTCTACATTGGTAATTCAGGGCATGCAGGTTAACACCATTTACGGCTTTATTTATTCAATGAGTTTCGACCCGATTGACAGGTTGTTGTATCTCGGTAATCCGAAGGATTTTACACAAAATGGTGAGGTGGCGGTTTTTGATCTGCAGGGAAATGAAATCAGAAGATTTGATACAGGACTAAATCCCGGAAGCATAGCCATAATAAATTACAGATAATTTGAATTTAGTTTTATTTTTAGAATAAATTAGTTTAAATTACATCTTTACGATAAAAGAATTTATTGAGATAGCGGAGATAAAATGAAAATTGAAAACAAAAACACATTGATATTAACCATTGTGATGGTGGTGATAGCAGCCGGAATGCGTCTGGTTCCACACTTCCCAAACTTTACCCCGATTGCAGCCATGGCGTTGTTCGGTGGAGCGTATTTCAGTGATAAAAAGCTCTCATTTGCAGTACCGTTTCTTGCCATGATACTTTCCGATCTGGTACTGGGATTTCACAGCACAATGTGGGCGGTATATTTAAGCTTTGCAGCTATAGTCGGAATTGGTTTCCTGCTCCGTGACAAAAACTCGGTTGTAAAAACCGCGGGAGCAGCGCTTGCCTCCAGCATAATTTTCTTCGTGGTTACCAACTTTGCAGTATGGCTTGCAGGCGGTTTCTATTCGATGGACATGGCAGGTCTGGTTCAGTGCTACACAGCAGCGATACCATTCTTCCAGTACAGCGTAATTGGTGATCTTTTCTACACCGGCGTGATGTTCGGCGCTTTCGAACTCGCAAAAGCAAAGGTTCCTGCCTTCTCTGAAGCATAAAACCACACAGGAATTAAATAAAAAAGGCTGTCTCTGTTGTTCAGGGGCAGCCTTTTTTTTAATGCAATAATGCAGATAATCCAATAATCCAATAATCCAATAATCCAATAATATAGCTATTCAGTGATTCAGTCATTCATTAATTCAGCTTTTCAGTTTTTATTTCTTTGCTGAAGTGGTTTTCTTTTCCAGGTCTTTGAGGGTTTTGATTCTGTCGTCGAGATCTTTGATTTTTTTGTTTATCTGCTCGATGTAGTCTTCGAGTTTTACTTCGTAGCCTGATTTGTCGTAGTAGCCTCTCTCTTCGAAGTATGATGAGAATAACCAGTTGCGTTTGAGGGCTTCCATGTTTTCGGCGAATCTTCCTGCACCCACTCTTACTTCTTTTGTGATACCAACGAGCTCAGAAAGCATGGTTTTTACCGATACATCCACATCGCTGCCATCTGTAACGAGTTTACCGACTATTCCTTTTCCTGCTCTAACATCCTTGATCACACCGTCGACATGTGCCATCAATGTATCCATTGTGAACATCACGCGGTCTGCATTTTTGACCACAGAGTTTATGTTTTTACCCAGTTCACTTACGATTGAGGCAAGTGTGTCATATTTTGAGACGGCTTCCTCGAGTCCGCGGTTTGCAGTAAGGAGGATTCTGTTGGTATTCTCGTAGAGGCGGTCGTCATTAATAAGTTTACCGAAGGTTCCTTCTCCTGAATTTACTTTGGCTACAATTCCGGCGAGATCGGCGCTCATCGATTTAGTGGAACCGAGAATTTCGGTGATTTCGCTAAGAATGGCTCCGAGACCGAGGGGATTCATTCCGACGATAGTACCACCATCCTCGACGGCGGGCTGGTCGGCAGTTCCTTTTTGAAGATTAACAACCTTATTTCCGACGAGACCCTCTGTTTCCACAAAAGCCTGTGTATTTGTGCGAATGAACCTTTGAACATCTTTTTCGAGGTCGAGTATCACGAGCACTTTCCCTGAGGTGTCTGGTGCTAAAAAGATATCTGCCACAGCCCCGACATTGATGCCTGACATCCTGACTGGTGCGCCTTTTCTGAGTCCTTCAATGTTGGTAAAATAGGCTTTTACCTTAAATGTGGGAGTAAAAAGTGATTGTTTACTGCCGACATAAAAAATTCCTATCAAGAGCAGAATCATTCCGATAGATACAAAAATACCGAGTCGTAAAAATTTATGTGGCTCAGCCATAATTTTCCTCTAAATATTCGGGGCTAAAAAAGTTTTTCAGGAAGGGATCTTCGAGCGTGGTCAGTGTCGCCAGATCTCCTTCAAACAATATGATACCATCGTTTAGCACGATTGCGCGATCAGCGATGATCTGGGCGCATATCAAGTCGTGAGTAACGGCAATCGAGGTCATTTTGAGTTCCTTTTGGAGATCGCGGATCAGTTTACTGATTTCCTTTGTTGTAATGGGGTCGAGACCTGTAGTTGGTTCATCATAAAGCATGAGCATCGGTTCGGTAATTATGGAGCGTGCGAGCCCCACTCTTTTTCTCATTCCTCCGGAAAGTTCGCTGGGCATTTTATCGATTGCATAGGAAAGCGACACCATATCCAATGCCCGTTCGACTTTGTAAGTTACTTCCTTTTGCGTGAAATTAAAATTTCTTATAAGCGGGAAAGCCAGATTTTCCCTTACAGACATTGAATCATACAGAGCTGCACTTTGAAAGAGAAAACCGATATTTTTCCTTAGTTCATTCATCTGCTTCAACGGGATATTGAGCACATCGATTCCGTTGATCGTAATTTTTCCGCTGTCGGGGATTAACAAACCAACCATGCATTTGAGCAATACACTTTTTCCGGTGCCTGATTTACCAAATATAACAAGATTTTGGGTCTCTGTTACATCCAAAGAGACGCCACCGAGCACAGTTTGTTCCCCAAAACTTTTATGGAGGTCGTGAATTTCCACTAATTTACGGGCCATAACCACAACGCTATTTGAACGAGAATCATATCAAAAACAAGTATCAGCAACGACGAATAAACCACCGAGGTTGTCGATGCCTTGCCTACCCCTTCCGTCCCTTTATCGGCAGTATATCCAAGGAATGAGCCTGTAATGCCAACGATGAAACCGAAAACAACAGTCTTCCCGATGCCGGGAATAATGTCACCAAACTTTACAACTTCGATTACCTGTGACATGTACAGGTCATAAGTTGTATTCATCGAAATAAAGGAAGCAAAAAAACCGCCTCCAATTGCCAGAAAATCGACATAAACAGTAAGTATTGGTAGGATAAGTGTTGTAGCAATCACTCTGGTTACGACAAGAAAACGGAAGGGATCGATGGCGGAGACTTCCATGGCATCAATCTGTTCTGTTACTCTCATTGACCCGAGCTCGGCACCAATTCCACTTGAAACCCTCCCTGCAAAAATCAAAGCGGTAAGCACCGGTCCCAATTCTCTGATGACAGAAAGGGTTACCATGTAGGGCAGAAAAGCCTCGGCTCCGAATTTAATCATAATCGGGAGAGACTGCAAAGTCAGCACCACGCCGATGATTACACCCGTCACGCTTACTATCGGGAATGTCTTCACTCCGAGTTCGTACATATGCTTGGCAATTTCGGCGAATTCATAAGGTGGTTTAAGGACATTCATGAAGAATCTGTGTGTAAAAAGGGACAGAGCTCCAATAATGTCGAAAAATTTCCGTAGTTGTTCGAATGTGGATTCGCGTGCCAAAATTGTTCCGGATAGTGAAAATATGACAAAATCAATTTACAATTTAACAATTTTTTCGCTAAAGATTGAATTTTATGTGACTGAATTCTCAAAAATAAAGGACAATTACCTATATTTATAAGGGGCAAATTTCCCCTTTTACCAAAAAAGATGAATTAAAATGTTAGAACCAAAATACTTTTACAGAAAATTAGACGCACTGCTTGCCGGCATTGGAAAAGAAAAGACCGGTCAGGATTTTTTAGTGAACATAGTAACCAGACTTCAGACGGTTTTTGGAAATGATTTACAAATAGGGAACGGGCGGATTTACGAAGAGGTTACGGGGAACTTCGAATTGATTTATCCCGACGGTCTTGATGAGAACAGTTATGCTCACAAAGTGGCTGTGGATCTTTCCGAAGTGGCACTGGTTTTGAAGACCAGACTCTATATTTTTGATGATCCCGCGACCATTACGATATTTAAACCGGCAGACCAGGAGGGATATTCTGTTCCCGCGGTGGTGGTTGTAAACAGTCCCGAACGGAAATATATTTTTGTTTTCGAACTTCGCAGCGGGTGGGTAAGGGAAGAGATAGAATTTTGTCTAAACGCTGTAAGGAGGGCAGTCAATTACCGACTCTTTTCAGAGGCTGTAATCGGTGAGATGGAGCAGGCAGCGAGGATTCAGCAATCGCTTCTGGCATCGGTGCCTCCTGCAATTCCGGGATGGGAGATTGCAGCAAGATCTAAACCGGCAGAACTTGTGGGGGGTGACCTTTATGATTATTTCAGATTTGATGCCAATGAATTTGGTATTTGTTTCGGGGATGCGAGCGGACACGGACTTCCCGCTGCTTTGATGGTAAGGGATGTGGTGACGGGATTGCGAATGGGTGTGGAGAAACACATGAAGATGGTTTACACATTAAAAAAATTGAATGAAGTTATCTACAGAGGGTCATACTCAACAAGTTTCATTTCCCTCTTCTTTGCCGAGTTCGAAAACAACGGAAATCTTTTTTATGCAAACGGGGGACATCCCTCGCCGTTGATATTTAAGAAAGATGGAATTGAAGAACTCCATCCAACAGGGTTGATTTTCGGAGCATTTCCTGATATAAGTATAAAACGCTCATTTGCACACATGGATGAGGGAGATATCCTCCTTCTTTACAGTGACGGGATCATTGAACGACAGAATGCGAATGAGGAATTTTTTACTATTAAGGAAGTTATAAAACTTGTGAAGAAGCACGCCGGGAAACCTGCTGCAGAAATTATTGAGATAATATTCGACGAAGCCGATAAATTTGGTGGCGGGGTGAAGTGGGACGATGATGCAACTTTGATGATCATTAAAAAAACAAAAACTGCATAAAAATATGAGCAAAAGAAGAGATTTCATTAAGAAGGCGGCACTTGTCGGTACTGCCGCTGCATTTCCTGCCTTTTTCTCCTCCTGTATGAGAAAAAACAACAAAGCCGACGGTTTTTCCGGAAAAAGTATCAAGTGGAAAATGGCTACCACATGGCCCCCCAATTTCCCCGTTTACGGTGAGATGATGACGCTCTTTTCACAGCTTGTCGATCAGATGTCAGGGGGAAGGCTCAAGATTAAGGTGTACGGTGGTGGTGAGCTCGTTCCTGCAATGGAGAGTTTTGATGCTGTGAAGCAGGGAAATGTGGAGATGGTTCACAGTGCCTCCTACTACTGGGCAGGGAAAGAGCCCTCGGCAATTTTCTTTACAGGACTGCCATACGGAATGAATGCTCCGCAGTTTTCTGCATGGCTCCATTTTGGTGGTGGCATGCAACTTTGGGAAGAATTGTATGCGAAGCACGGGATCATCCCGATGCCCGGAGGTAACACGAGCGGTCAGATGGGTGGCTGGTTCCGGAAAGAGATAAAAAGTGTTGATGATTTTAACGGCCTAAAGATGAGGATACCGGGAATTGGTGGTAAGGTAATGGCGAAGATGGGAGCAAGTGCACTGCTGTTCCCGGGAGGAGAGCTTTACACAAATCTTGAAAGGGGAGTACTCGACGCACTCGAATGGGTGGGTCCTTTTCACGATTATAAAATGGGATTTCAGAGAATTGCGAAATACTACTATTATCCCGGATGGCAGGAGCCCGCGGGAGCAACCGAATTTATGATAAACAAAAAGGCATTCGATTCCCTCGCTGATGATCTGAAGGCGATTTTGAAGGGTGCAGCAGGGTATATAGATACCATGATCACGGCTGAAATGGTTGCCAAAAATGCAGAAAGTCTTCAGCTTATCAAAAATGATCCCGAAGTGAAACTGGTACAATTCCCGGATGAAGTATTACAGAAACTGAAAGAGAAGACAGCAGAAGTGATTTCTGAAATGACAGAGGCAGAACCTGCAAGTAAAAAAATCTATGAATCTTATCGGAAATATCAGAATCTAACCTCTACACTTTATGAGTTGACCGAAAGGAACTATAAAGTATAAGTAACGGTTAATTTGTTATCTGATATAAACCATGTGAAGAGATAAATGTTAGTAGTAAAAAATCTTTCTCCGTCCGAATTTCTGGACGGTTACAAAAACGATCCTGATGCAGTATTGATTGATGTCAGGACCCCGGAAGAAAACAGTGAAAAGAGAATCCCGAATTCCTTAAATATTGATATCTATTCTCCCTCATTTCAGCAGGAGATTCTTGAACTCGACAGGGAAAAGAGCTATTACCTCTACTGCAGAAGTGGCAGCCGAAGTTTTCATGCAGGTCTGTTCATGGGTCAAAACGGATTTACTAAAGTCTATAACCTTGACAGTGGTATCTTAGGCTGGCGTTTTGAAACAGAAAAAGGATAATCCGGACGGATTGAAGAAAATGCCTGACAGAAAGAAAAACAGTCTCGTCCTCCTGCTTTACCTGGCAGTGATGCTGACATCCGTGTTTCACAGACACGGGATGGAGGAGAACTGGTTTTCCCATCCTGTCTTCATTGAAAATCACCACAATGGAATTACACATCACTCATCAGTAATTGCTTCCGAATGTCTGCTCCTGCTGTTTGCAGGAAATCCGGCACTTACAGAAAGTAAATTCTCGACTGATCATTTCCAAAAGCTGTCGCTTCCTGTAAAGACCGGGCAGCAGGATGAAGTATGCGGTCAAAAATTTAACATCTCGCCTCTCAGAGGACCTCCGGCTCTTTAGTTTTCCCCTAAGCTATTTTGAACACCAATCACAGTCTTGTTCTGTCCTGCCATTTTCAAACATAATGGATGCCGGGACATTGTGTGATTGTATTATTAACATAACTAAAGAGAAATTAAATGAAAAAATTACTTTTTACGGCTGTTATTGCCATGCTTGGTCTTTATTCCGGATGTAAAAAAGAAGACAATGTACTTGTACCGCAGGAAGAGCATTTTGCAGCGGAGGGAGTATATTTTTCCACCTCAGGTATTCCGGTGGCATCCATTTTCAGAGGTGTTTCCACCGATACGATAAAAGTACCTCTCGGTAACTCCACAGATCACATGAATGTAAGATTCTTTGATGCGAATAAAAACATAATCAATCCACCGGCAGATGCTGCGAAGAAACTGAACTGGAGTTTTGCAGACACCTCATTAGTGGAAATATGGCAGCATCAGGATGAACCGGATGCAAAATATGAGATTCATTTCCGCGGAAAAAAGGCAGGAATGACTACCGTTGAGTTTTATCTTACGCATGAAGGACACAACGATTTTCGCTCAGGAAATATTAAAGTGATTGTTCAATAGAACTGATTTAACAACATTACTAAAAAGGGAGTTTATCAGGTTTAATTAATTCAACACTTTAATATAAAATTTTGATAGACTCTCTTAGATTTAACATGAAAATTAACAGCATTATTTTTTTAGTTCTCCTTTTTACTGCGGGTTATGTCAGTCAGGTTTCGGGACAATCGATGAAAATGATAACGGTGACGGGAAAAATACTGGACTCATACAACAAGGAGCCGGTATCCGCCGCTTCTGTGAGTGTAGAAGGAATGAAGTCAGGCGTGATATCTGATGAAGACGGTTTTTTTGAGATCATGCTCCCGGAAAATAGAAAGTCTGTGATTCACATTACTCACATCAGTTATTCTACATATACATTTCATACCACCCCCGACAATGGTATACCTTTCAATCTGCTGGTATATCTGATCCCGAAGAATCTCGAGCTTGGAACCGTGCTTGTCACGGGCAATCATTCTCATTCAAAATTTGAAGAGATTGACAACCTGAAAGGTTCTGTTGAGGGGGTTGATTTGCAGAAAAATCTGGGACTTACACTCGCTGCTACCCTGAAAAATGAAGCAGGATTGGCAATTCGTTCAATGGGACCTGCACCTGCCCGTCCCGTGATAAGGGGTCTTGGTGGTGACAGAATACTTTTTGCAGAAGACGGGGTAAAAACCACGGACTTGAGTGCCACTTCACCCGATCATGCCCTTACAATTGAACCTTTCTCCATAACAAGAGCAGACATCATAAGGGGACCGAGAACAATTATTTTTTCTCCCGTCACGATCGGTGGTGTGGTGAATGTTATCAGGCATGACATTCCGGTGGAAAAGTCAGATGGATTCTCCGGCACTGCAGGGTCGTATTACGAAAGTGCCAACAACGGACTTTTGTTTGGGGGGAATGCCGAGTACGGATTCGGGAGCATGGTAGTTAAAGGGAGCATCACTTCAAGAAAGTCAGGTGACTTGAGAACACCTGCCGGAAACCTTAAAAACTCATTTTCCGATGCCACCGGAATGTCTCTGGGAGCATCATATCTTGGTGATTTTGGATATGCGGGTTACTCATACCGGAGCATGGAAATGGATTACGGCATACCCGGAGGTTTTGTTGGTGCTCATCCGAACGGGGTTCGGATATCAATTTTCAGAAATGTTTACTCGGCAAAAGCCTCCTTCAATGTAAATTCATCACTGATTCACAATGCCACCTTTCATGTGAACAGATCGTTTTACAGGCACAAGGAATATGAAAGGAACGACCTGATTGGCGCTGAATTCAGTATAACAGACTACACCGGGTTCATGAATTTTGAGCATCACCTTTTTGGGTTCAATGAGGACGGAGTGATAGGTGCCTCTGGGCAGTACCGGGACTTTGAAACCGGCGGATTTGTCTTTACTCCAAAATCACAATCGAAGAACCTTTCGTTCTATTTTTGGCAGCCTTTCAATTATAACGGGCTTAGCATTGAATTTGGAGGGAGGGTTAACTATGACATTATCTCACCGGAAAAGGCTAAAAAAGCCGACATCGGTGACATCAGGGAGAGGGATTTCGTTACATATTCGCTTGCATTGTCGGGGATTTACGGAATAACGGACGAATTGTTTGCTGGTGTTAACCTTAGCAGGTCATCCCGGGTTCCCACTATCGAAGAGTTGTTTTCCGAAGGACCACATCTGGCAGCTTATTCATATGAAACCGGCAACCCTGATCTTGCCTCTGAAGCAGGGGCGGGGATAGAACTCTTCTCCTATTATAAGCTCGATAATTTTTACACACTCGTAAATATTTATTACTACAACCTTGCTGACTTCATAATTCCAAGGAACACAGGGAGAATAAACTACCAGACATTTCTTCCCGTGTATACCACCCAGGGTGTTTCTGCTAAAATCTCAGGTGTGGAGTTTCAGTCTGAATTAAAATATTCCCCTTCCTTTACTTTTTTAGTGAAAGCAAGTTTTACCCGGGGAGAGATGGCTGATGGCGGGAAACTGCCACAGATTCCCCCCGCAAAACTTTACCTTGAGGCGAGTTATAAAATGTTTGAAGCCACAACGCTTGAGCTCTCTGCTGAAATTGCTGCTGCACAGGAGGAGACAGATACATTTGAGACACCAACTGCCGGTTACATCTCTGTAAACACCAACTTCCACAGGTCATTTTCCATTGGAAGATTTACCGGACTTTTATCTATCGGCATCGATAATATTTTCGATGCGGAGTACAGAAATCACCTTTCGAGGGTAAAAAGTATAATGCCTGAGACCGGGAGGAATTTAAGGACAACCTTGAAATACTATTTTTTCTAATCTTATCGAGTAAAAAAGGGTGTTTGTCGAGTAAAAAGGGCTGTTTATCGAAACTTGATTGATTAAATGCCCATTGACCCTTAAGTTTACATCGTAGTTAAACATGATTCCCTGCTAGTGTTTAACATACGAAACTCCCCCCAAAAGGCTGCTTTTTAGCAGCCTTTTTTTTATCTTTACCCTCAAGATTATTATTTGCTCCAAAGATAGAGAAGCAGAATGCAACAAGTCATTTCAACAGCAAGATTCAGCTACTTTCCTTCCATTCACAAATTCATTTTCGATGATGATATTCAATTTCCCGATGGTGAAACAGACAGTTTCACAGGTTATTTTTGTGACTGGATAAAATCATCACTAAGAGCCGGCTCGCTGCGTTTTTACAAAGAAATTGACGGTACAGGATTTGAGTTTTTTATTCTGTCGATCGATGAAGACCTCTACAGGGGAGTGATTCAGGTTTCAATTACGAAGGAGGCGGTTTCGGGTTCGAAAAATCTGAAAAACTCAGATTCTGACCGGGAAAAAGGAAACCTGTCAGAGGAATCGAAGGGAAGGAAAAAGGTACTTCTTGTGGAGGATAATGAAATTAACAAGAAAGTGGTGGAAAGCATTCTGTCAAACCTCGATCTGCTTCTCGATCATGCCTGGAATGGTGAGGAGGCGATAGAAAAAGTAGCTGCAAACGATTATGATTTGATTTTAATGGACATATCGATGCCGGTTATGGATGGTTACGAAGCCACCAGAAGAATCAGGGACATGTTTCCGGAACCGAAAAGTCGCACTCCGGTAATAGCATTGACGGCAGCGTTGAGGTCTGAAAGTGAAGCAAGGGTGGCTGAATCAGGCATGAATGGTTACATAGGAAAGCCGATTGTTTCAAAGGAACTGATTGCTGCTGTCCAATCCTTTCTGTTTGAAGAACCCCGTTTTGAATTCATTAACAACGGATCAGATGATGATATCTTTATTGTTGATGAGCTTGTCGATCTTACATACCTGAAGGAAGTATCTAATAATGACATTCTTTTTGCTTCAGATATTGTCAAGAGTTTTCTCGAAAATTCCGGACCTTTACTTCGTGAGTTGGAATCTTCCCTTGGGAATGATGACATTAAAAGGGCCAGAGAATTGTGCCACAAGTTTCAACCCGTTCTTTCATACATGGGATTAAAAAAGATTATTCCGCTGATGGAGAAATTTCATCTGAATCTTCAAAAGCCTGATATTAACAAGCACGGTCAGTCATTGATTCTTGAGAAGATAATTAAAATGACGACCGAGGCAACAGGAACTCTGGAGAATATTCGAAAGAAAATGCTTGAGCGCGTATAGTAAAACGGCTGCTTTGAAGCAGGAGGTCGAAAGAATATTCCGGGAGGCGTTAGTCTCTCACAATCCTTCTGTAATCGTTTATAATGCTCTTAGGGAACACCATTCGAAGCTTAAGGATTACAAGAGTGTTGAAATAGTCGCGACGGGAAAATCTGCTGTTGACATGGCCAAAGGTGCCCTCAGATTTTTTGGTGACAGAGTTTCACGAGGACTGATAATCACCAATTCAGACGAACCGCAGGAAATTCCCCCCTTCGAAATTCTGGTTTCATCACATCCTCTTCCTGATGAAAGAAGTCTTTTTGCCGGTGAAAGACTGATCGGGTTTTGTAGAACCGTCCCGCCTGATTCCCTCTTAATCTACCTTCTGTCGGGTGGCACCTCAGCAATGGCCGTTGCACCGGTGGATGGTATAACTCTTGAAGATAAACGCCGGCTCACAGCGATTTTGATGAACGGGGGGATCGAAATTGAAAACTTGAACGAGGTCAGGACTTCTGTTTCAAAAATAAAGGGCGGGGGATTGCTCAATTTTATTAATACAGAACATATTCTTAATCTCATTATTTCGGATGTATTGTCCGATGATGTGAGGGTTATCGGGTCGGGGATGCTGGTTCCTTCCGAGGCAGATACCGGAAAGACAAGAGATATTCTGCAAAGGTTTTCGGATGATACCGATGCCGGATTTATCGACCGGATATTAAAAACTCTTCAAAAAACAGATGCATCCATCCAAAAATCAAAATTCATCCCTGAAACAAGGATCATCGATTCGAACAGAAAATTTCTTCATACTCTGGCAGATTTTGCATCAGAATCGAAGATGGAATTTGTGGTCTGCGACGATCCTCTAACAGGCAATGTTGAAGAGGCGGCTACTGCTTTCTTTGAAAAGTGCAGGATAACAAAAGAGAGGCGGAGAATCTCAGGATTGCCTTTTCTGATCATAGCCGGAGCTGAACCGGGTGTGACAGTAAAAGGAGAGGGAACCGGGGGAAGGGCATGCGAGTTCGCCATGAGGTTTTCAAGACTCATAGCCGGAAGGGAAGCGGTGCTTCTTGCCGCTGGTACAGATGGTAAAGATGGCACGACCTCTTTTGCCGGAGCTGTTATCGATGGCGACACTTTTCCGGAGAGTTTGAAAGAAGGTCTTGATTTTGACCGTTATCTTAATTCCAGCAATTCCGGTGAGTGGATTGCAAGGACAGGATCTGCAGTCAGGACGGGACATACAGGGGTGAATCTGACAGACATTCTGATATACGGAGAGTTGGAATAAAAAAAAAGCTGCCGGGTCAGGGCAGCTTCAAAATACGGGGGAATCAGTTAATCAAAGGACAATTTCGATTATCTGTGCATCTGCATCAACTGTGTCGCTGACGAGAGCATCAAAGAATACATTTATGTCGATTGTTGAAATGTTTTTCTGTTTACAGAATGCTTCAGCACCCTCATCCAGACCATTCTTCGTAATCAAAAGATACCTTTTCGAATAGTTGGAATAGAGGTTTTTGAATTTGAAGAACTGCGTTGAAGCGAGATTTACATCATACTTGTTCAACGGTTCATCCTGAAGAACCAGGTTTGCGTAAAGTACGGCACGGGCAGATTCGCTTACCACCACAATTTCAATTGTGTCTCTTCTGTTCCAAACAGAACCAACGCTCGTGATTTCGAACGGGAAGAGATACTGTATGTAAGGGCTTTTCTGATAGTCGTGAAAGATTTCTCTCACGAATATTCCGAGTCTGCTGTTTACATATTCACCCAGTTTGTCACTGATGGTAACAAGCATCTTGTCGTATTCGCCCATTTCAAAATTGATAATGTCGGGCTGGATAAATCTGAACCAGAAATTTTCAAAATAATTTCTGATAAAATATCTTCCGAATTTAGATTTTGCATCATCACTCGTGTTCACGGGGAGCTGTCTCTCGATAAGTCTCTTTTTCTTTTCGAGTTCATAAAGATATTTTGTCAGATTGGTAACCGGAATGTTTACGGTTTTTGCAATATCAGACATCTTTGTGAAGCCGGCGGCAATTGCCTGCAGGATTGAGAGATATATTTTGTTGCCTCTTGTGAAGTCATTGATAAGCAATTCCTTCAATTCGTAGGCGAGAGGTGCAAAATCGACAAATACCAGTTCCTTCAAAATGGTCTCAAGGTCTTTGTTCCACAGGTGGTGCCTCTCTATAAGAAAGTAATACTTTGGGAGACCGCCAAAAATAGTGTAAAGGTCGATAATTTGATTCGTTGACAATTTCGAATTGTTCATTCTGAAAATAACAATCACATCGGAGAGGCGGAAAGGAGTAAGTTTGATAAAGTGATTGTTAATCCGGAACAACGGGCTGTCTTCACCCTCAAATTTTCTTTTCATAAAATCGATATTTGAAGTGACAACGATCAGGTTGAGCATGGAATTTTTCGAGTGTGTGTCCCAGGCTCTTCTCAATTCGTCAAAAGCTTCAGATTCGATCAATTCAAAGTTATGAAACTCATCAATAACTATATTAACAGGTCTGTTTCGAGCGATATAGAACAGAAATTCGAAGAAGTTACCCCAACTTTGGAAATTAGGTATGAAACTGTCGGGAAATGTATAAGATTTCAGATACTCTGAAATATCCTGTAATTGCAGGAATGACGATTTGTTACTTATAGTAAAGTAAGCACCGGCATTTGCTCTCAGAAACTGTTTTATCAGTGTGGTTTTTCCAACTTTTCTTTTACCAACGAGGAGAGTAAAGTTGGAATGACCCACTGTATTCGCAGCAATCTGGTTTAAGTAGGCTAACTGGTTTTCTCTGAAATAAATTTTCATCTGAATAAACGGTTTTATTATTAATAAAGAGCGAATTAAATTTTCTGATTCTCAAATGTAAAGATATAAATTTATTACTAATTCTGGTATAATTATTAATTCCCTACTAAAAAAAATATTAATTTTAGCTGTTTTTTATGTTAGCCAATATCGTTAAATTAGCAGGTTACTTTTGAGCATAAACCATATAAATTATACAACAGTATCTTGAAACCTTAAGTTCCTGATCTGCTCAAAATAAACGATTCGCAGGTTCAGCCGGAATGTTACAGCTATATCAGTTCAGACATTCCAACAGCAAAAATACGAAGATTTGATTTGATGAATAAAAACGGAAAAAATAAAATGACAGAACTCTACAGGACCCTTTCGCGACTTAAAAAAGTTAATCCTGCTTTATACAAGGGGATTAAAGGTGGTGATCTGGTTCGACTCGACGAGAATCTTGATGGTAAGGTAATCGCATTTATGCGTGAAGCTGACGACAGTTATGTTCTTGCCTGTTTCAATTTATCCGGAGAAGAAAAAACGATTGAACTTCAGTTGGGTAATTACTCGGGAGTTTACACCGAGGCATTTTCCGGAGAGACTGAACAATTCGAGGACAGGATAAAATTAACCCTTTCGCCTTACGGGAATGCCATTTACTCAAAAAAATAGAGCATGACATTTCACTCCCTGCTTGAAAAATATGAACCTGTAATTGGATTGGAGGTTCATGCACAACTCAAAACAAAAACAAAGATATTTTGTGGCTGTTCAGCGGTTTTTTCAGAAAACCCGAACAGTAATCTCTGTCCGGTTTGTCTCGGACATCCCGGAACTCTGCCGGTATTAAACAGGCAGGCTGTCGAATTTGCCATCAGGCTCGGGATTGCACTCGATGCTGAAGTGAACCGCCATTCCATATTCGCCCGAAAAAATTACTTCTATCCTGATCTGCCAAAAGGATACCAGATTTCCCAGTTCTCGCTTCCTGTTGTCGGCAGGGGTGTTGTGAAAATCGAGTCGGAAGATGGCACAATAAAGGAGATTGGTGTAACAAGAGCTCATCTTGAGGAAGATGCGGGAAAATCAATCCACGACAGGGGAGAGAGCACTCTTGTAGATGTCAACAGGTGTGGAGTTCCTCTCATTGAAATTGTGAGTGAACCTGATCTGAGAAGTGGTGCCGAAGCCGCCGCATATCTTAAAAAGCTGCGACAGACACTTCTTTTCCTCGGCATTTGCGATGGCAATATGGAAGAGGGATCTTTGAGATGTGATGCCAACATTTCAGTAAGGTTGCGCGGTGAACAAAAACTGGGCACCAAAACAGAAGTAAAAAACATGAACTCGTTCCGGAATGTTGAAAGGGCAATCAATTTTGAGATTGAAAGACAGATAGACATTCTCGAGGATGGCGGAAAAATAGTGCAACAGACACTGCTATGGAATGCCGACAGAGGAATTGTAACCCCGATGAGATCGAAAGAGGATTCCCATGACTACAGATATTTCCCTGACCCGGATTTGATGCCGCTCGAAATAGACGATGACTGGTTTGAGAGGGTAAAAACATCACTGCCGGAGCTTCCTGATGCAAAGAGGATTCGCTATGAAACCGTTTTCAATCTTCCTCCATATGATGCCTCAATTCTGACTCAACAACCGGACTATACTCATTACTTTGAAGAATGTGTAAAATACACCCAAAATTACAAAGAGATTAGCAACTGGATAATGACTGAAGCTTTGAAGGTTGCCAATGAGGAAAAGATTTTACTTACCGGGTTCACCATAGAACCAAAACGACTGGCAGAACTCGTGAATCTCATCACTTCGGGGGTCATATCAGGTAAGATTGCCAAGGAAGTATTCGCCTTCATGCTGCAGGAACCGACGGATCCTCTGACAATTGTGGAGAGAGAGGGTTTGATGCAGATATCGAATACCGCTGAGCTTGAGCAGGTGGTTGAAAAACTCCTCGACGAAAATCCGGCACAGGTACAGGAGTATTTAAGCGGTAAGGAAAAAGTAGCAGGTTTCTTTGTGGGTAAAATCATGAGGGAAACCAAGGGTAAGGCAAATCCTGCCGTCGTCAACGAAATATTGCTTAAAAGTCTGAAAAACCGGGCTTGAAACCGGAAGGTCACAAAACTTTCAACCTCTTAATAACTCCTCTTTTCGTAAATTTACATTTTAATTTGGAGAAAAAATCTTGAATGTAAAAAAAGAGCTGAAGTCATTGCTTCAAGCTTTTGTTGCAGCACTCTTTATTATATCATTTTTCTTTCAGAACACCCGAATTCCCACTCCATCGATGGAGAGCACAATTTTAGTGGGTGATTTTGTTGTTGTCAACAAATTCATCTACGGAATCAATTCACCGAAATTCATTCCTTACACAGAGATTAAAATACCTCACTTCCGCTGGGATATCTTTACAGACCCTGACAGAGGTGACATTGTTGTCTTCGATTTCCCCGGCGAAAAAGGGGAATTCAGACCGAATCCTGAGAATATTCAGTATGTAAAAAGATGCATCGGCTTGCCCGGGGACACACTTGTCGTTCGTAGCAAGGTAGTATTTGTAAACGGTAAACCGGCACCACTTCCACCATACATTCAGTACGGGGCTTCTCAGAACGATCCAAGAATTGCTGCATACATGTTCCCGGGTTACGAGAACTGGAACCCTGACAATTTTGGTCCTTTTGTTGTGCCTAAAAAAGGCGCCAAGGTAAAACTTACGCCTCAGTCCGCAATCGGATGGCAGCACTTCATCAACAGGGAATTTGGTGAGGAAGTGGTAAAGATAACCAACGGTCAGGTGTTTATAAAAGACAAGGCAGTTGATGAGTACGAGTTCCAGGAAGACTACTATTTCATGATGGGTGATAACAGGGATGACTCTTCTGACTCAAGATTTTGGGGTCCCGTTGCACGCAATATGATCGTTGGCAAGGCGGTTTTTGTCCTGTTCTCCTGGGATAACAAGATCCCGTTCAGCGATCTTTTCCGTTTGCTGGGATCAATAAGAGGAGACAGGATTCTAAAAATACTCAACTAATGAGGGTAAAATGATTAACATTAATTATGAGAAATATTTCATGGACAATGGTCTTGAAGTAATTCTTTCAAGGGACAATCAAAATCCGATTGTTTCGATCAACCTGCTTTACAAAACCGGCAGTGCAAATGAAGGAAACCGTAAATCGGGACTTGCGCATCTCTTCGAGCACATGATGTTTCAGGGGTCTGTAAATGTTCCGAAAGGGAAACATTTTCACTATATTCAGGAGACCGGCGGTAACCTGAATGCCAACACAACATTCGACAGGACAGTATATTTCGACAAACTACCATCCACACACCTCGAACTCGGTTTGTGGCTCGAATCAGACAGAATGGGCTGGTTCCTGCCAGCACTTGTTCAGGAAACACTTTCAAATCAAATAGATGTAGTAAAAAACGAAAGACTGGAACGGTACGATAACGCACCCTACGGTCTTGGTTTCGAGAAGTTGTTGAAACTTGTGTATCCTGAAGGTCACCCTTATCGGAGACCCGTAATAGGATACATGAACGATATTTTATCGATTGATTTGGATGATGTAAGGGAATTTTTTAACACATTTTATTCTCCCTCCAATGCCACTCTTGTGGTTGGCGGAGATATCGAAATTGACCACGCAAAAGAACTCATAAACAAATATTTTTGTGAAATAAAAGGTACTGTCCCTCCACCTGCACCCGGAAAAGTGGAAGAATTTTCACTCCGGGAAACCGTAAAAGAAGTATTTGTCGACAAAGTTTACCTTCCAAAACTGATGTTTGCCTGGCCTTCAACAACTGCATTTACCCGCGAAGATATAGCTCTTGCTCTGACAGGCGATTTCCTGACTTCATCAAAAAACTCCCGTCTGCACAAAAAGTTTGTCTTTACAGATGAGTCTCTTCAAAACATCGAGTTTTCCAACTACACCGGGAAATATCACGGTATGAACCTTCTGACCGCCCTTGTGAAACCCGGAATTGATCCGGAAGAGATGGAGAAGGAGATAATTGATGAGTTGCACAAAGCGCTGAACAGCGAAATTTCAGCAGAAGAGATGCAAAGAATTAAATATAACTATAAAGTTCAAGCGATCTATAATATGCAGAGTGTGAATGCAATTGCTTCGCGAATGAACGAGTACAATTTTTACACAGGTAATCCAAATGAGATGGAGAATATCCTGAATACGATTGAATCCATCGATGCAGATGAATTGAAAGCTGTGGCACTAAAATATACAACTGAAAATTATGCCAGATTGTTGATTGTACCCGGAGGTGGAAAATGATAAAAACATTGGACAGATCAAAGGCGCCTGCTCCTGCGATAAAAAATGACTATGTTCCACCTGTATTCCCGGAATATTTCCTCGAGAATGGCTCAAGGGTGATATTTCAGAGGAAAGAGGGTCTGCCGATAACCGTGGTGACTTTCATTGTGGAAGCCGGATCAAAGTATGATCCCGTTGGCGGAGAGGGGCTTGCACAACTTACTGCGGCACTTCTCGATGAAGGCGCCGGAGAGTGGGATTCTCTGCAGCTTAATGCACTTCTCGAAAGCAGGGGACTGTCACTCAGTATAATGGCAGGAAGTGACAATTTTGAGGTGAGCATCAGCGGACTCTCCGATGACCTCGATTTGATGATGAAAATAGTGTCCGAGGTGGTTTACGATCCACATTTCAAACTTGAGGATTTTGAACGGGAGAGAGACAAGATCAGAAATGCAATCCAGCAGGCTAAAAACCAGCCACAGGCGATGGCATGGAGACTGTTTGGTAAAATCGTGCAGGGGAGACCTAATGCTTATACTTCTCAGGCTGCAACCGAAGAATCGATTGAGGAAATGACGCTTTCGGATGTCACCTTTTTCCATGCAGAAAGAATTGAACCCGTTAAACCGGTATTTACAGTCGTCACAGACCTTGAATGGTCCACCGTGGAAGACGCAATAAAGAGAAACTTTAAAGGGAGAATGGGAGTACACAATTGCGAAAAGGTTGACACAGACTACTCACTTCGTGATCTCAGGATCTACATTTTAGACAGAAAAGATGCTCCACAAACAGAAATGCTTGGTGGTTTTCCTTTGGATCCACTGAAGCTTTCAGTTGATGATCTGGCATTCACTCTGGTAAACAATATTTTCGGGGGACACTTCAACAGCAGACTCATTAAGAACCTGCGTGAAGAGAAGGGATTCACCTACGGGATTCACTCATTTATGTACATGATGAAATATTCGGGTCAGTATATCATAAGTACTTCAGTGGATACACAAAATACCGGAGCGGCACTTATTGAAATCCTGAAAGAAATGAATCTGATCAGAAAGAATATAACCGAAGAAGAGCTCGAGTTTGTTAAAAACCAGTCGACCCGGAGTGATACATTCATGTTTGAGACCTACGGCATGGTCTCTGCGCTGCAAAGGTCTCTCGTACAACGGGATTTGCCTCTTGATTACTTCAGTGTCAGCAGAAAAGGCTATGGTAAAATAAACATCGATCAGGCAATTACTGCCGCCAACAAATATATGCTGCTCGAAAACATGCAGATTGTGCTTGTCGGTGACATGGAGGAAATTGTAAAGACCATCCCCAAACCGTTAATGCGGGGAGTGGTAGAAGTTAATGACAAAGGTATGGTAGTAATCAGGGAGTAGCAGGGGCTGTTTGTCCGCCTGTCTCGAATGTTCCTGATATTTTAACCCCTTTTTTACGGAGTTTTTTTATCTCTCCCTCGAGCCAGATGATTGACTCAGGTTTCAGGATAAATACGAGATTGTGTTTCTTCCTGTTTTTTGAATATTCTTCATTAAAAGCATTCACAGTCTCCGTTGAATCGTTTCCACTTACAGGAATGAAAATATTCGATTTGATCAGCAGCTTCTTTTTCAATTCAAATTTTTCTTTGACAAAGGGAAGAATTACAGAATTGCCAAGAGCCGAGGAATGATCGACATAGAAGAATGCTGCATTCGGAAATGAGTTAATGAGACCGGATATTGTTGTTTCAATTCTTTTTTTAGGATGGTCTTCTGATATTCGAAATTCGAGATCGGCATCTTCACTTCCCACGAGGACGGCGTAGGGGAGCTGCTGATCGTCAAAGTCTTTCGATAAAACCTGGACACTTTTTGTGGGTTTCAGCAGAATGACATATGGCTCAGGGTAGTCTCTCAGATATTTTTTGGTTTCTTCGGCAGATTTTTCGTATCCGCTGATTACAATTGAAATGACCGGGGAAGGTCTGGTGTACCCCTTCTTCCTTTGTACCAAAAATGCATAGTCCAGAGTATCACTAAAAGGGATCGAAAAGAGAGTTCCTTTTTCCTTTTTACTATAGCCCGCCTTAACTTTTCCTTCGAATTCACCCAGCTTGTTGTATATGATATTTTCAATTGTCGGAAGAGGCAAATCTTCCGGTACAAAAAGTTTGTGGATTTTCTTTTTCTTTTTACTTTTCACATAAAAAGAATCGGGGATTGAGAACTCGGTCAGGGTTGCCTTTACAACAGAATCGACAATAAAGGGAGAGAGTGGTCTTTTTTTGACCGGAACAGCCTCTTCAACCACCTTTTTCTCTGCAGTTTTTGCCTCTTTGTAATTGAAAAAGACAAAGATATTGGCAACCACCAAAAGAACGATAATTACGAGTTTAAATTTGATCAACTGTGTGAACCCGGCAATTAATTCCCCTTAAATTCTGGCTTCCTTTTTTCAAGAAAAGCAGAAGTCCCTTCCTTAAAGTCACCCGTTCCCGCACTCAAGGCGAATAGGGATGCTTCAAAATCGAGTCCGGCATCAAGATTTAGCTCGTTAGTGGCGAGAACCGCACCAAGTGCGTAATTCAGAGCATGACCGGGCTTTTGAACGAGTTTTTGGGCGAATTCCATCGTCTTGTAGAGGAGTTCTTCTTTTTCATATACTTTATTCGCAAGCCCCATTTCAAAGGCTTCGGAAGCTGAGACTCTGTCGCCGCCGAGAATCATTTCAAGAGCTCTTCCGGTGTTCACGAGTCTGGCGAGCCGTTGAGTACCGCCGTATCCCGGAATAGTGCCAAGGTTCACTTCCGGCTGACCAAAAAAGGCATTAGCAGAGGCGAAGCGAATATGGCATGCAAGGGCAAGTTCACAGCCGCCACCCAATGCAAAACCATTTACTGCTGCAATAACGGGTTTTCCGAGAGTCTCAATTTTGGAAAAAATTCTCTGACCCTTGAGAGCAAATTTTCTTGCCTCTGAAACAGAGAGTTTTGCCAGCTCGGAAATATCAGCACCTGCGACAAATGACTTCTCACCGGCACCCGTAATAATAACCACTTTGACCTCAATGTTTTCTTTTACAAGATCGATGAGATTTTCCAATTCGGTCAACAAATCGCCGTTGAGGGCGTTTAGTTTGTCCGGCCTGTTAATTGTAATTGTGGCGATATTGTTTTCGAGAGAAAACAGAAGAAAATTGTAATTCATTTGAAATTTCCTGATTAGAATGAAACAAACAAAGGAAGTCTGACCCTCAAATCAAACGAAATGAAGTGACTGTCGTTATAAATGTTATAGGATGCCATTGCCTCAAGCACAAACGCAGAGACTCCAAATCCGGCACTTCCCCCAAACCGGACACCGTCTTCGATGTAACCGTTTTTATTAATTCCCTGTTTAAAATCGTGCAGTTCCTGAAAGATAACCATCGACCCTGAAACTTCGGCGATAGGGGTAAGCAGGAAAACATTCTTCAGAATCGGCGGGAAGTAGTGCCTGACTCCCACTGAGAGGGGGAGGTATTGCATGCTGTAATGGGAATATTCTGTATCCTGATAGAAGTCCTGACTGCCCGGGAACTGTTCAAAACCAATTCTTCCAAAGATGAAGTAGGGCATTATTTTGTTGTCCACATACGACAGCTCGGCGTTGAATCCGTAACCCATTATGGTTTTGGAGCTAAAATTGCCGAAAGGAACCCGGGGACCAACCCCAAGGGCAAAGAAATAGCCCTTCGCTCTGCTTTCACCCGGATCACCGGCAAAGGCATTAAAGGATAAAAGTAACAAAAGGAAAAAGGTAAGTTTTTTCATTAATTCACATGGAAATTTTTGGTGCCGACACCATAATCGAAAACAAGTTTTCCGCCGATCTCGGCTGTCTTATAAAGGAAATAGAGTCCGAGTGCCGATAAGGCAAGAAGAATCCGCGGTGCATTTACGACAAACTTCGAATCAGTTTCCTTTTTGATGTACATTTTTACGAAAAAGAGAAAATTAAGAACAAAGGCAGCAGAGAAGACAAAAGTAAGTGCTGTTGCAAAATCCTCATGAACTTCTATGAGTTCGGTAATCATCTTTATTTGAGGGTGTGACGAATTTGCCTGCACAAAAGATTGAAACGCACTGTTTCCTGTGAAGAGGGCAAATACCACACCGGCGATTCCACCGGCAAGCATCAAAAGTGATGATTTTGCAAGAACCTCATTTTTGTAAAAGTTGTAAATAATTAAAAGCAGCGGATAGATGCTGAGCAAAGCGACCGGGTAGTGAACTGCTTTTGGATGAATCTCTGCGAAAAAATCCAAATTCTGTTACCTCTCAAAATATTTTTTGGTTCTTCGATGTCTGTCAGAAAACATTAAATAGAGTTGTAAATATACAAAAGGAAGAGCAAGCCACCCAAATATTCCGAACGGCGGAAGGAATCTAATTTCATCCGACATTACAACGGCACCGTTATCACCGGAAAATTTGTGGTTGTGTTCCCAAAATTTGAAGGGACCTTTTTCCTGCAGGTCAGTAATCAGCCTGCCGGGAATTACCTCTGTAATTTTTATCAGCCATTCCTGCCGTAAGAAAAGAAAATCGATTTCGAGACTGACACTCGAACCTTTAATGAGTGGCTTTTCGCTCATTTCCACTTTTATTACTTTTGGAAACGGGGGAGAGATCACAGATATATTTGTGGTATCAAGGTGAAAATTAAATATTTTTTCCTTATCTGAATTGATCGTGACTGATTTTCTGAATGTGAGCAATATTATACCTGATATTTAATTTTGTATAGAAACAGCCCTTTTGCAGGCACCGAGCCGTACGCTTTTTCCCTGTTTTTGGAATTGAGGATGTCATTCATGTCATTTTCGGTTCCGCCTACTTTTGCCAGTCTCAACACCGTACCTGTTATAGCCCTTACCATACCGTGCAAAAATCTGTCAGCTTCTATGAAGACAACTACATTATCCTTTATCTGTGTCCATTTTAGTGTCTTTATGTTGCAATCGAAATTTTCACGGTCTTTGGCGTATTTAGTGAAAGAGGAGAAATCATGCGTACCGGTCAACGGACGGGATAAATTGTTTAAAAGTGACAAATCCAAAGGATAATGGTAATTGAAAACAAATCTGTAGTTAAATGGGGAAGGGGAGTTCGAGATAAAATAGATATACGATCTTGACAGAGCATCGAATCTTGAATTGAAAGATTCAGGGACTTCTTCCATGCTTTTAATTCTTATTGTGAAGGGGAGCATCGAATTAAGCGAGTGCTTGAATCGATAAAAATCGAGAGTTTGTTCACTCTTAAAATTGGCAACCTGACCGAGGGCATGCACACCCGTGTCTGTTCTGCCGGCGCCTGTTAGCACCACTTCATGTTTAAGAAGGACTTCAAGAGCTCTTTTGATTTCGCCTTGTACAGTTTTACCCTTGGCTTGAATCTGCCAGCCGTTAAAGTTTGATCCGTCGTATTGGATAATAAGTTTGTAGTTATTCATTCATTTTGCACAAGGGGAGAGTAAATTTAAAAAAAAGCGAGAGTAAATTTAATCAGAATGAACATAAAAAAAGGCTGCCTTTTCAGACAGCCTTGGTGAATAAACTTGAGTAATATCTTAGAAAGCGTAGCTTGCAGAGATATGTCCAAATGTATTAACAGCACCTGTTGAGAGGTTTTTGAAACCTTGTCTCAAAACTTCGTCATTAACTGTTGCATCGAGGTTGAAGGCACCGAATTTGAATCCGAGACCTAGTGTAACACCGGTTCTGTCGAACATGGTAGCAACTGTTTCATTTTTGGTTGTTGCGGTTGCTGCTGATTCCATTTTGTCTTTGTTGGTAGCAACTTTGTAACCAAGTCTTGCTTTCATCCATTCGGTAACTTTGAATTCTGCACCAAGATTCCAAACAGGGAACCACATATGGTTTCTTGTAAGTTCAGGTGAAGTTGATGTTGATTTGGCAGTCCATGATTCTGTAGCGAAGCTAACACCACCAGCGAGGAAAAGGTCGCCTGCGGTATAGTTGAGACCTGCACCAATAGCGAGGTTGCTGTATGAATCCATGTCGGTGCTGGTTCCGGCAACATCAACAGTTCCGCTCATTGTTGTGAATGAAGCTACAGGAACGAATGAGAAACCTTTACCAATGTTGTGGAAGTATCTTGCACCAATACCAATGGTTGAAGCAGAAACTTTATTTGTCTTGGCAGCTTCATTCTTGGCACTTCCGGAAACGAAAGCAAATGAGAAATCAAGACCGTTATCTTTTGAGAAATGCTGAATAAGTCCGAGGTTTAATCCAAGCTGTGAAGCTGAAGATTTGTCTGCAGTACCAGTAGCAGGTGTCAAATCGTTCTGTGTGGAAGCGAAGGAAACACCAAGACCAAGAACTGTAGCATCAGAAAGAGCATAAGCACCGAGAAGCTGGAAGTTGTTGTCGAGGTTGACAGCATTTCTTCCGGTTCCTGGTAAACCATTGAGGATGGTTACGAGGCTGTTTGTCATCGAAACACTCGAGATACCGGCACCCTTGAAGTCGTTTCTTGCAAGGATGGCACCGAGTGTAAGTTTGTTGTCAAGTGCAAAGTTGAATCCGGCGAACTGACCATCACCGTCATTAGCAGCAGCGGCTGAAGCACCGATATCACCCCAAAGGAAATTGCCATAATATTTGGCAAAAGCAGGGTTGTTTGTCATGTTAAAAGCGTCTACTAAAAATGGATTTGTTCCACCTTCTCCGCCCATTGCCTGTACTCTGGCGTAGCCGCCACTTTTTTCTTTAGGTACCAAACCTGACTGGGCATTGGTTACTGTAGCAAGAAATGCAACTAAAAGAACAAATGCAAATACTTGTTTCATATAATAACTCCTTATTGTGGATTGTTGAATGGAATTAAGTTTCCAAAAAGCAAAAAAAGCTTCAATGTAAATTAGACTTTACTCATTTAATATGCAAATAGTTTAAATTTTCGTTAAGTCTGTGTGCAACTGTTTATTATGTAAATAAAAAATTGCGATGCAAATATAACAAAAAAGCGAAATTAAAAGATGTTATAACAAGGAAAAAAGCAAAAAAATGGATGAATGGAGGATATAAATGACGAATGGGACAAAAAAAAGCTGCCTCAAATTTCTTTGGGCAGCTTTTAAGATCTAATTTATTGAGAGTCAGGTATCGATTTTTCGAATTAAAAAGCGATATCCGAATTTCATCTGCTTATTTCTGGAGAATCATTTTCTTCACTTCATTGAACTGACCGGCTACGAGTCTGTAGAAATATACACCGCTCGCAAGGCCCTTGCCATCGAAAGTAAATTTATGATATCCGGGTTTCAGTTGTCCATTATTCAGAACCTGAATCTGCTGGCCAAGGATATTATACACAACCAGTTTAACATCCTGAACTGATGGAAGAGTAAACTCAATCACAGTGGCAGGGTTGAACGGATTCGGATAATTCTGGAACAGCTTGAATTCTGTCGGAACTGTTGAATTTTCCTTGGCGGACAGGATAATGTCTGTTTTATATATATCACCGGCATCAGTACCTGCAACCACCTGGTTGGTTGAAGAATTGACAGCTATCGAGGAGATATTCTTCCCTGACAGACCAAAATCCATCCAGAAATCGGGTAGTCCTCTGAAGACAACCACAGGAAGCATATAAACACCCGAGCCCCAGGCACTTGCAAAGATATTGTTCATTGCATCGTGACCAATTGCATAGATATGCGAAGCGGTCATTCCTGAGGAAATTCTCTGCCATGAAGCACCGGCATCTTCACTTCTGATTACACCGTCGCCATAGGTTCCGGCATAAACAACACCGTTACCGTCAACGGTGAGTGACCAGATGAATCTGCTTACAGGGTTCGAATTCAGATGGATCCATGCGCCACTTCCGAGGGAGAGTTTGTGAACTCCGCCGCCCATTGTACCTGCATAGATGTCACCGTTGCTGTTTTTAGCAAGTGCATGAACAGCGAGATCGGTAAGACCGGTGCTGAATTCTGTCCAGCTTGATCCGAAGTCATCGGTATAATAGATACCACTTCCCCAGACACCGGCGTATATTGTTCCGCCGTTTCCAAGCAGCAGGGCTCTTACATCACGGTTACTCAAACCTGCCACAGACCATGTATTACCATTATCAGTTGAAGCATAGATTCCTGACTCAGTACCGGCGTAGATTTTTCCACCCGGAACCGAGATCAATGACCAGACATAGACAGAGAGCATATTTGAATTTATCAAAGTCCACTCTGCACCGCCGTTTGTCGATCTGTAGATTCCACCACCAAAGGTTCCTGCGAGCAGGTTGCCGTTTTGGTCTGTAACCATAGTAAGAATAATCTGGTTGAATCCTACAGTTGATACCTGTTGCCAATTGTAAGAAGAACCCGTAGTGTTGTTTACTTCTCTGTTGATAACGATGGAAGCAGAGCTCATGTCATCTTCATTTTTGTTATGGTTGTTCGGATGTGAGTCAGGGTCATTCTGAACAACAGCAACCACTTCTGCGGTATTCACAACAGTTGTGTCAACGGGGATATTGCCTCTGAAGAGTACGAGGTTGTACTGACCTTTTCCTTTTGCATTCTTTGCAACCATCTGACCGTTTTGTACACCGGAGATGAAGTTCACATCACTTCTTGGAGCAAGAATAGAGCCTCTGACATCGATATTGGAGATAGTTATGGAATCGGCTTCAACAAAGTTGTAAAGAACATTCGAATACGGAGTTCCATAAACATTCAGTCCGCCTTTCCAGTTGGCATACGATCCAAAAATGTTCACGAGGGCAGAAGCTCCATTGGGAACGCTGATCTCGAAATCGTTTGCCATCGAAAGTGTGTCAGCCCAGATCTTAAAAACATTCAATGACGGATTTGATCCGACCAATGAGAGTTTACCATACTGCAGTCCGGCAGAACCGTTTGTTCCATAGGCTGCAAACTGACTGCTAAGGTTCAACAGATAAGCTGATGCGGCAGGGAAATCGATAACTGAATCTTTTCTGAGCGTACCTTCAGTGATTGTGGCAAGGTAGGGAGTTACTTCGGCATAGTTTCCATACACCACATTACCGTTGTAAACTCTGCCTGATGTGAAGTAGAGGTTATGACCAACCACAAGCACATCTTCGGTACCGTTTGAATTCTGAAGTTTATCACCGATGCTGTAGTTACCTATTCTGCAGTCATTTCCAACAGCTACCTTGCCCTCTGTATCAGAGGAAGGAGCAGTATAGTCGTTCAGTACAAAAAGGTTGTAATTTTTTGCCACTCCAAGGTCGAATGAGAGTGAGTTCATCAGATTGATATTCACCCGTGCATTAATAACAAGTGTTGCACTTGCATTTGCAGCGAGTGATGCAACTGTCCACAGATTGGTATTGGAATCAAAACTTCCAACTGTCGGGCTGGAGCTGACATACACAATACCTGCGGGAAGAACATCGCTAACTTTGATTCCGGTTGCGGTTCCGGGACCTGCGTTGTTCAAAACTATAGTGTACTGGATAGTTTCACCGTTTTGCGGAGTTGGATTTGAAACCGATTTAATCAGGCTCAGATCGGCATCCGGAGAATTCGGTGGTGGACATACCCAGGGATACCAGTAGAGGTCTCTGCCAATACCGTTCTTAATCGGGTTACCATCGCAGTCGAGGATATTCATTCCATAGTGAATCTCAACCAGGGTATCGGTTGGTGAAATTCCGGGCCACCAGGCTTGCATTGTGAATGTGGTGTCACCGTAAATCCATTTCTGTGAATAATGGTCCTGTGTGCAAGGGTCGAATCCCGGAGGGCAGTTGTTCACATTCGAAGGTTTCACAACTCTCCAGGAGAGTTGAAGCTGCGCACGGGTATTCGGTGGCAACAAATTGACTGATCCGGTTATTGTAATCCACTGGGGAGTGTAAAGACAGATTGCAGAGTCGGGTCCAAGAGTGCCTGACCAGTCAGTGGCACAGGTTACAGGCACATAAGCTCCGGCATCCCATGTGAGGTCGGTTTGACCGGGGGCTAGAGTGATACAGACAGTTCTGCCTGTATTTGGATCGACATCAGAATCTTTGTTATCGTCTGAACCACGGTTTGATGGAGAAAAAACATATCCTGATGGAAGTGTAAATTCTACAACATAATCACCGGGTGTGAGATTGGTAAAAGAGTAAATTCCGCTGCTGTTTGTTGTTGTGGTAGCCACCTGATTAAGGCTGCAATTGAGCAACTTCACAGTAGCACCACTTATGCCCGGTTCGTTGTTATCCTGAAGACCGTTTGCATTGATATCTTTCCAGAAAAGATTTCCAAGAGAACCCTTCATAGTTAGAGGGTCATAAAGACCGGCGTCACGGGTTTCATCTTCATTTCCTGTCAGGAGGTTGAAACAAGCGGTTTTTCCGTCTGCTGGATTGGCGTCTGAATCTTTTTCATCGTCAGATCCGGCATCTTTTGTTGTAAAAACAAAACCGTTTGGTTTTATAAATTCAAGGTAGTATGATCCGGTCGGAAGTGTCTCAAAAAGATAATTTCCATTGGAATTGGTTACTTTGGTACTCAGTAGAGTACCATCACAAGTGTATAACTTAACGGTAACATTTGCGAGACCTGGTTCACCATCATTTTGGACACCATTGAAATTCAGGTCATTCCATACCCTATTGCCAATTTTTCCCTCAGGAAGCGGTACGGTGGTAAGACCCGCATCCCACGAAAGATCATTTTCGTTGGGTGAGAGTGTAGTACAGCCAGTTTTTCCGGTGGCTTCACTGACATCTGAATCTTTTGAATCGTCTGAACCTTCATTCTGATCTGTGAAAACATAACTTGAAGATGGTTCAAATTTTACATAATAATCTCCGGGGATGAGATTGCTGAAAAGGTAATTGCCACTTGAATTTGTGGTTGTGGTTGCGATCAGGTTGTTGTTGCAATCGTAAAGTTTAACCGTAACACCCGACACGCCACTCTCTCCGGCATCCTGAATGCCATCCTTGTCGGTATCAAGCCAAACCCTGTCTCCTACCGAAGCCTTGGGGTTGTAAGCAGTACATGCAGGCCCGGTTACAGTACCGTAATCAATATTTTGACCGGCTTTGGCGGCTATCTGCACCTGGGCTGTATCCCAGATTCCCGGCACGACAAGTGTATAAACCTTCGACTGACCAATTTTCTGTCCACAGTCCCACTTAAATCCGTATAATTGTGTGGTCGGGTCGGTACCGATGGCAGTCGGGCTTGGTGAACCCGTTACCCCGGTATGGTTGTTACAAAGCGCTATCACCCAGTGAGAGAGGTCTTTTCCGGAACCATCCCCTACCACGAGATAGGTAAAAGTTGTCCTGTTATTGGTGACATCCCAGGTTACGCCGTTAAGCGTCACATTGTAATCCAGCACTTTACTGCCGGCAAACAATGTCGGGGAGAACATCAAAAAGACAAAAAGAAAATTGTATAGAGTGATCTTGTTAGACCTCATAATATTATCCATGGTTAATTGTTTAAGAACCTTCAATTTTGATGCAAAAATCATACCAAAGGAAAAGCTCTTTTTTTGCCCCAAAATTGCTGTTTCTCATTTCAGGAGTGCCTCAAAATGAGAATTTATTCAGTTGAGTGTATAAAATAGAGGCAAATTAGCGGTGGAATATCGCAAAAAATAAAATAATATCCACTCCCAAAAGAGTGCCTTGAATAACCAGATCTTTATTGATATTTTTACAGGTTATTTTTCACAAATTAGACAAACATGAGTAAAATTATAAACGAGCCTGAAGAGCAGAGCATTACAGTCGAAATTCCGGAGATAATACCTGTATTGCCATTAAGGGATCTTGTCATTTTTCCATATATGATTTCACCTGTTCTGGTTGGCAGAGACCTCTCTGTAAACGCAGCCAATTTCTCACTAAACAACCACAGACTCATATTTCTTGCAGCCCAAAAAAATTCAAATATTGATGAACCGGGACCCGATGAGTTATATCGTGAGGGGACGATAGCGAAAATTGTTCAGACGATGAAACTGCCAAACGGATTGCTAAAAATAGTGGTCGACGGTCTGGTTATGGGGAAGATTAAGCATTTCACCTCCGAAACCGAGTATTTTGAAGCTGCAATTCAATTGCGGGAAGTGCAGATGTCGAACGATGCTGAGATCACCGCGCTGATAAGGCAGGCTGAAATCGCCTTCAAGGAGTATGCCTCGTTAAATAAAAATATTAATGCTGAAACTCTTGTCTCATTTGAGAACATTTCCGAACCCGACAGAAAACTCTATTTTGCTGCTGCGAACATTAACCAGGCAATCGACGGCAAAATGAAAATAATGAGGAAGGGGAAATTAAAAGACCAGTATTATGAGTTGATAAAACTTCTTCGTGGTGAGATTGAAATTCTTAAAGTTGAAAAGGAGATCGACCACAAGGTTCAGGAGAACATAGCAAAAACGCAAAGAAAGTTTATAATTCAGGAGCAGATCAAAATTCTACAGGAAGAACTTGGAGAAGATGATGCCCTTTCAGAGGAAGCGAAACTTCTCGAGAGCATCGAATCTGCCGGGATGCCAGAATCAGTGGAAGACAAGGCAATCGAAGAGTATAACAAGCTCTCGAAAATTCCTCCGATGTCGCCTGAATACACAGTTATCAGAAATTATCTCGACTGGCTGATAGCAGTTCCGTGGAAAAAGCGGACAAAAGACAAGCTCGATATTGCTCATGTGCAAAAAATACTTGATGAAGATCATTTTGGACTTGAGAAACCAAAAGAGAGAATAATAGAGCACATAGCTGTACTCAATCTCGTGAAGAACATGAGGGGACAGATTCTGTGTCTCGTAGGACCTCCGGGAGTGGGGAAGACCTCGCTTGGCAGATCGATTGCCCGTGCACTTGGCAGACAGTTTGTCAGGATAAGTCTTGGTGGTGTCAGGGATGAAGCCGAGATAAGGGGCCATCGCAAGACCTATATCGGTTCGATGCCCGGTAAGATAATTCAGTCGATGAAGAGGGCTGGTACTGTAAATCCCGTGATACTTTTAGATGAAATCGACAAACTTAGTTCCGATTTCAGAGGAGATCCTTCCTCGGCGATGCTTGAGGTACTTGATCCGGAACAGAATTTCGCGTTCAACGATCACTATCTCGAAGTTGATTATGATCTCTCGCAGGTTCTTTTTATAACTACAGCAAATGTAAGATATAACATCCCTCTGCCGCTTCAGGACAGAATGGAAATTATCGAGCTCTCGAGTTACCTTGAGGTTGACAAACTTGAAATAGCCAAGCGACACATCATTCCTAAACAGATAAAACTGCATGGATTGGGGAAAGCCAAGGTGAAGTTTGAGGATGAGGCGATTCTTGAGATAATAAATAATTACACCCGCGAATCGGGAGTAAGGAACATGGAGAGGGAAATCACGGGTGTTCTTAGAAAAGTTGCCAAAGATTTTGTGGTAAAGATTCAGACACACGAGAAAAACTCGAAGAAACCGAATATCATTACACCTGCAATTGTGGAAAAATATCTCGGTGCCCCTCGCTACAAAAAACATATTTATGAAAAAGGTGCGAGAACAGGAAGTGTAACAGGACTTGCATGGACGAGTGTTGGAGGTGACATCCTGAAGGTTGATGTGACAGTAATGCACGGCAAGGAAAAACTTACACTTACCGGTCAGCTCGGCAATGTGATGAAAGAGTCAGCACAGGCCGGTTTGAGTTTCATCAGGTCGAATGCCGAAAAATTTGGTCTTAAACCCGATTTTCTTCTTAATAAAGAGATACACATCCATTTGCCTGAGGGAGCGATTCCAAAGGATGGACCATCTGCCGGAATCACCATGATCATGGCGATGCTCTCTGCGTTTTGGGAGATTCCTGCGAGCGACACAGTTGCAATGACGGGTGAGATTACGCTTAGAGGTGAAGTTTTACCAATCGGCGGACTCAATGAAAAACTTCTTGCTGCCAGAAGAAACGGTTATAAAACAGTTCTGATTCCGAATGACAATACAGCGGATGTGGCAGAAATACGAGCCAACATCACAAAGGACCTTGTCATCGTTCCGGTCGAAACTGTTGAGGAGGCTTTGGACTGGGTTTTCCCTGACTGGAAAACGACAGTTGCCGGGAAAATTGAGAAAAATGCCGAAACAGTTTCTGAAGTGAAAAAGAAACGCCGGACTCCGGCGGAAAGTCTCAATTAAATGAGTTCCGAGTTGAATTTACCCGTTTCTGCAGTCAGAGAGGAAGTATATAAATCCCTTCTTGAGCAGATGCCTCATTTGATTCAGGAGGCGGATCACTGGTTGGCGTCGCTCTCCAATTTCACTGCGATCATTAAAGAGAGCTTCCCGAGGGTCAGTTGGGCGGGATTTTATCTCGTCAAAGATGGGAAACTGATACTCGGTCCGTTTCAGGGGAAGCTTGCCTGCACCGAAATTCAACCGGGAAAGGGAGTATGCGGAAAGGTAATGGTAACCAGGGAGACGGAGATTGTGGAAAATGTTCACAATTTTCCGGGGCATATTGCATGTGATTCAGGGAGCAATTCCGAGATCGTGGTGCCGCTTCTAAAAGAGGGAAAACTTTACGGGGTGCTCGATCTCGACAGTTACGATTTTTCCACTTTCAACGATACTGACCGATTATATCTTGAGCAGCTTGTTGCACTGTTATTGTCAAAAACAACAATTCCAAACATTTAAGAAGAGATTATGAGCTTTCAGGTTTCAGCACGGAAATACAGACCCCAGACATTCGAGACTGTTCTTGGACAGGAGCATGTGACAGTCACTCTCAGAAATGCGATAATACGCGGAAGAATAGCTCATGCCTACCTGCTCACGGGACCCCGGGGCGTGGGAAAGACGACGACTGCAAGGATAATTTCCAAATCGATCAACTGTCTTAATCCGGTGGAAGCCGAGCCCTGTAATGTGTGTGCGAATTGCCTTGCAATACAATCAGGACAGTCGATAGATTTTATTGAAATCGATGCCGCCTCGAACAGGGGAATTGATGAAGTCCGTTCCCTGACAGAATCAGTCAGATATGCACCTGTTACCGGCAAGTACAAAGTGTATATTATAGATGAGGTTCACATGCTCACCAAGGAATCGTTTAACGCATTCCTGAAAACTCTGGAAGAACCACCCGAGCATACCATTTTTATTTTTGCCACTACTGATGTCCACAAAGTACCGATTACCATCATTTCGCGCTGTCAGAGATATGATTTCCGCAGAATTCCCCTTGACATCATAAAAGAAGGTCTCAGGGAGATTGCTGAAAAAGAAAATATTGAGATTGATGACAAAACCCTCACACTTATAGCTAAAAAAGCTGACGGGGGAATGAGGGATGCCGAGAGCTTTTTCGATCAGGCTGCCGCATTCTCGGGTGATAAAATTGATTATTCGTCCGTAATAAAGGTTTTCAATTTTATTGATGAAGACATTTACTTTGAAGTGACAGACGGGTTGATCAACAAAGATTTTAAGATGCCATTCTTCGTCTGCGACCGTGTTTACAAAAACGGCTGGAGTTTTATCGACTTCTTTAACGGTTTGCTTGAGCATTTCAGGAACATTCTTTCAGTGGCTGCCACGAAAGACACTTCACTGATTGAAAGTGCTGCGGTATATTTCGAGAGATATGTGAAGCTCGCAAAATATTTTTCCGAAGGTGACCTCTTGAGGGTGATGAACTATCTAAGCAGATTGCTCTCAGAACTAAGGTATTCGCAAAATCACAAGTTGAGAAGTGAACTCGCCCTGAGTCAGATAACGGGATTTGAGACTTCTGAGACGATTTCCGGTCTTGTGGAGATACTGTCGAAGACCAATTTTGGAGAGAATGTCACTGTTACCAGACCTGAAACAGAAATAAGGAATCCCGAACAGGACGAAGAAAAAAAAAAGCCTGAACCAGCCGGAGTAGCAGAGGCAACTCCCGTTTCAGATCTGAAAAATCAGGAACTGGAATCGGAAATTGAACAGGAATACGAGAACATCATGGAAGAAACCATGGTTGAGGGGTATCCTGAAGAAATTGATGAGCCGGTGGTAAATGAGGTTCCTCTCGCAGAAGAGAAGAAGTTTTTCGCATCCCTCGCAAGGAAAAAAGAAGAAATCATCCATGACAAGGAAGAAACAGACCCCTATGTCCTTTTTATAAAAGAGAAGTTTGGCGGCAGGGAAATCTAATTCACCACCAACTCATAATTCATAATTTATAACTCATAACTCCTTTGCTTTATTCCAAAGATCGAACATCTCCTGAAGCGATGCATCGGAAGGTATCCGGTTTGATTTTGCGAGTTCCTGTTCAATAAAACCGAAACGGGTTTCAAACTTTTTATTCGCTTTGTTTAATGCATTTTCAGGGTTTATCTTTTTGAATCTTGCATAGTTTGTGAGGGCAAACAGATAATCACCGAACTCCTCTTCAAGTTTGTCAAAGTCTCCCGATAGCTCGGCTTCTTCAAGTTCACCCCGCTCTTCGAGCATCTTTTCTTTCACTTCGTCAATACTCTGCCATTCAAATCCTGTTTTTGCTGCTTTTTCCTGCATGCGGTATGCCTTGTGCAGTGCAGGCATGGAGACGGGAATGCCCGAGAGAAGGGATTTTTTCCCTTCAGCCATTTTGATTGCTTCCCAGTTTTTCATCACTTCAGTTGTATTCTCCACTTCCACATTCCCAAAAACATGCGGGTGGCGACGGACCAGTTTGTCTGAAATTCCCTGAACTACATCATCCAGAGTGAAATGCCCGTCTTCCTCCGCTATAACAGAGTGAAAAGCAACATGGAGGAGAAGGTCGCCGAGCTCCTCTTTCAGTTCTTTAAAATCTTTATTATTAATGGCATCAAGTGTTTCATATGCTTCTTCGATGGTCGCCATTTTGATCGAATCGTTGGTTTGTTCTCTGTCCCATGGACATTCCTTTCTTAACCGCCTTAAAATATCGATAAATTCCTTAAATTTAAACTCTGTCATACATACTTTCCGGAATTGTGTGTAATTGAACAAAAATGAAATCAGTAACTTAAAGTTAGATAATATTATGATAAACGAAAAACTGTCAGAACTTGGAATTGTCATTCCTGATGCTCCAACACCTCTCGCAGCTTATGTACCCGGTCAGATTGTCGGGAATTTGCTTTATACTTCAGGACAGGTCGCACTTCAGCAGGGGACGATTGCTTACAGAGGGAAAGTTGGTGGCAATCTTTCTGAAGAAGAAGGAATTGCAGCCGCACGGATTTGTGCAATAAACTGCCTCGCTGTTGCAAAAAAACTGCTCGGCGATCTCGATAAAATTGAGCGAATTGTTAAATTAACGGTTTTTGTGAACTGTGTGGATGGATATGCCAATGAACCGAAAATTGCCAACGGAGCATCTGAATTGCTCGTTGAACTTTTCGGTGACAACGGCAAGCATACAAGAAGTGCCGTTGGAGTGAGCGGGCTTCCTCTTGATTCCGCAGTGGAAATTGAAATGATTGCATTATTAAAGTAAGAAACCATGTCAGAAAGCCTGAGTAAAAACCGTGTCATTTTCCTCGACCTGCTAAGGGCAGTGGCAATTATCCTGTTGATTTTTGCGCTGAATCTGGATCATACACTTGCACCTGAATTCAAAAACACCAATGATTTCCTTTTGAATTACTGGCAATACATCAATACGCTCATTGTTCCGTTTTTTATTTTTACTTCAGGCACTCTCTTTATGTACCTCTACAAGACCCAGGGACTTCCTTTTAAGGAGAATCCGTTGGTAAAGAGGGTCATAAAAAGGGGATTCCTGTTGATTCTTACAGGATACCTTCTCAATTTTCACGGATTCAGACGGCTGTATAACGGAGAATCCATAACTGAGGCTGACTGGCAGCAATTTTTAACTGTTGACATACTGCAGATTCTTGGTGCATCGATGCTCTTCACCATTTTCATTTTGTGGATGGCATCGAAACTCCCTTTTCAGATTAAATATATTATAGGATTCGTCTCCATCCTGATCCTTCTTTTGACGGTTGTGTTTGAATTGTTGAATGTTGGCAGGATACTTCCACTGTGGGCGGGAGCTTATTTTACAAGGTCTGTCGGGTCTGCATTTACATTCTTCCCCCATGCTTTCTATTTTACAGCGGGATGCTGTGCGGGTTGTTTTATATCGAGTAACCCTTCGTCGTTCGAGGACCTTACAGGTGTGAGGAAATTGCTGATTGCAGGATTGCTGCTGATTATTTTTTCATTTATCCTGCAGCTTGCATTCGATGCGCTTCCTCTGGAAAGTGCCACTACAACAGGAATGGTTGTCAGAGTCTCACGGAAAGCGGGACTTATAATCATGGGACTGATCGCTGTCATTCACACTTCGATCATTCTTGAGCAGAATCCAAAAATATTTATTTTAATGGCAAGAAATACACTGCTGGTGTATGTTATCAACAAGTTATTGATCGATTACACTCCGTTGAGTATTTATTTTACCAGGGACTATACTGTCCAGGAATCATTCCTTGTTTCACTCGGAACCACTTCACTTATGATTTTAATTGTGATTATCCTGAACAAACTAAATTTTAAAAACTTCTCGATGATGAGAGGGTAAATGGGAAAGAATTCAACTCTCGATCCAACAATCACCGGCGAAGAAAAAGAACTTGAGAGGAATCTTAGACCCTCCTCTTTTACAGGTTTCCAGGGTCAAAAAAAGATAGTCGATAACCTGAAGGTCTTTATTGGTGCTGCAAACAACAGAGGGGAATCCCTTGATCACACTCTTTTAACCGGACCTCCGGGACTTGGTAAAACCACACTTTCGAATATCATTGCGAATGAATTAAAGGTACCAATCAAGCTGACTTCGGGTCCTGTACTGGAAAAGCCGGGCGACCTTGCGGGCATTTTAACCGGACTTGAGGAGAGAAGTGTCCTTTTCATCGATGAAATTCACAGACTTTCCCCCGTAGTCGAGGAGTACCTTTATTCTGCAATGGAAGATTTTCGGATTGATATCATGATCGAGAGCGGTCCTGCTGCGAGAACTGTGCAGATCAGCCTTCCGAAGTTCACACTTGTGGGTGCCACTACGAGAGCCGGCATGCTGACCTCTCCACTTCGGGACAGATTCGGGATAAATTTCAGGCTGGACTATTACGATAATGAAACCCTGAAAGGAATCATTGAGCGGTCTTCTTCAATACTTGGTATAAAGATAAACCCCGAAGCTGCTCTTGAAATTGCAGGCAGATCGCGTGGCACACCAAGAATTGCAAACCGCCTTCTGAAAAGGACGAGAGACTTTGCCGACTACCTCAAGAAAGCAACCATAGATATGGAAGTTGCCGAAACTGCCCTTACTGCCCTCGATGTTGACAAGTTCGGGCTTGATGAGATGGACAAAGACATAATCATGTCGATAATCGAGAAATACGGCGGGGGTCCCGTCGGACTTACTACCATAGCAGTGGCAGTAGGTGAAGAGAAGGACACAATAGAAGAAGTTTATGAACCATTCCTGATCCAAAGAGGGTTTTTACAAAGAACCCCGAGAGGAAGGATTGCCACAGAATTTGCATACAGACATTTTAACAAACCTTTCAGGAGAGACCAGGTCTCTTTATTTGATGAGTAAACATGGTTGAGATCAACAATATTAGAATTGGAGGGGGAAACCCTCTTGTGCTCATTGCGGGTCCGTGTGTCGTAGAAAATTCCGATATCATATTTGCTACTGCAACAAAGATAAAGGAAATTACTTTACGGCTCGGGATACCGTTCATTTTCAAGTCAAGCTTTAAAAAGGCGAACCGCACCAGTGTTTCCTCGTTTACAGGACCGGGTGACGAAAAAGCCTTGAAGATATTGTCAAGCGTCAGGAACACTCTCGGGCTGCCCGTCGTCACTGATATCCATTCCCCTGAAGATGCCGTAATGGCAGCCGACTCCGTTGACATGCTGCAGATTCCGGCGTTTCTTTGCAGACAGACAGATTTGCTTCTTGCGGCGGGTCGGACAGGTAAGGCGGTTAATATAAAAAAGGGACAGTTTCTTGCCCCCGAGGATATGGAACACGCCGCCGCAAAGGTGGCTTCTACAGGGAACAGGAATATTTTACTGACCGAGCGGGGAACCACCTTTGGCTATCACAATCTCGTTGTGGATATGCGTTCATTGGTCATTATGAGAAAAACAGGTTATCCCGTTGTTATGGACGCTACACACTCCGTTCAGCTTCCTTCAAAAGGGACAGAGAGCGGTGGCCAGCCTGAATATATAAAACCACTTGCCCGGGCTGCTGTAGCTGTTGGAATAGATGCTCTCTTCCTCGAAGTTCACCCTGATCCAAAAAATGCAAAAAGTGATGCTGCAAGTCAGTTTCCTCTGGAGAAGCTCGAGGAATTTCTGACGGGCATTAAAAAAATTGATGAGGCAGTCAGGTAAAGCCATGCACGAAGAGAAATCAGTCACAAAGACTCAAAAAAAACGATACAGTCTCGACCGGATAATCACAATCGGGAAGGAAGTCATCCGGATAGAATCTGAAGCTGTTAAGAATCTTTATGAGAAGATAGATGCGGGTTTCGCCAAAGCTGTCGATCTTATAATGAGGAGTGACGGAAGGGTGGTACTGACGGGAGTCGGAAAATCCGGATTGATAGCCCGAAAGATAGTGGCAACCATGAATTCCACAGGTACCCCTGCAATCTACCTTCACCCGACCGATGCGCTTCATGGCGATCTTGGGATGGTGAGAAAAGAGGATGTGGTGATATTGCTCTCGAAGTCGGGTGCCACTGAAGAACTGCAAATGTTGATTCCGATGTTAAAAAGATTGAAGGTGCCTCTGATTGGCATGCTTGGTGATGTGAAGTCGAGGATGGCAAGGCAAATGGATGTGATACTGGATGTAGAGGTTTTGGAAGAAGCCTGTCCATACGATCTCGCACCCACGGCATCCACGACTGCATCACTTGTAATGGGCGATGCCCTGTCGGTTGCACTTCTTAAACTCAGGGGATTCACCCAGCAGGATTTTGCGATGCTTCACCCCGGCGGAAGCCTCGGTAAGCGGCTCTCACTTAAAATATCAGAGATAATGTACACGGGTGATGCCATACCTGTTGTACACGAAAATACTTCATTCAAGGATTCAATCCTCGAAATCACTTCAAAAAGACTTGGTGTTACCTGCGTGGTTGATGATGATGGAAAACTGCTCGGCGTGATAACCGATGGCGATTTAAGAAGACTGCTGGAGAGGACTACCGACCTTTCTGGACTTGTTGCCAGAGAGATGATGACGGAAAATCCGAAAAGCGTAAAACCAGGACAACTCGCATCCCTCGCACTTCAGAAGATGGAAAGCCATAAAATTACCTGCCTTCCTGTCACCGATAAAGAAGACAAACCTGTCGGCATAGTTCACCTGCACGACCTGGTCAATCTGGGCTTGAGAATGAGATGAATTTGGATATCAGACTTTATCCGTCAGGTATCTTGTGTCGGACATCTGTTATTTTTTCCTTGCTGTTCCTGTTGATTCTCCTTTCCGGTTGTGACAGTACCGAAAAGTTGAATCCGCTTCAAAAAGGGATCAAAACCGAGGTGTTGCCCGATCAGCAGAGTATAAATTCCACCATCAACTTTACTGATTCGGGAAAGGTTGTCGCAACCCTCACTTCCGGGGTAATAAAGGTTTACTATTTGAGAAATGAAACACTTCTGGAGAACAAGGTAAGAGTTGATTTTTACAATGAAAAGGGAAAAGTGGAAGCGGTGCTTACGGGTGATAGCGGAAGAGTTGACGATGTTACAAAAGATGTTTTTATTTATGGAAATGTGGTGGTGGAAAACGACAGCGGTATGGTATTGAAATCGGAAAAACTGATGTGGAGAAACTCCGACAGAAAGATCTGGACGGATGAATTCGTGAAAATAAAGACCAAAACAGAAGATATTGAAGGCTACGGTTTTGAATCGGACCAGTCATTGAGAAATTATACAATCTACAAAGTTACCCTGATTACCGAGGGGAGTGAATTCAGAGATGAATAAACTTCTGGTAATTCTCACGGTATTGATCATTTATCCCGGAGTGTTCCTTTTCTCTCAGGACAAACCGAAAATCGTTATATCTGGTGAGCGGATGACGGGCAGGGAAAACGATGAGGAAAAAATAAGAGGATTCGGCGGTGATGTGGTAATTACACACTTGAATGTGAGAATTACCTGTGATTCTGCAGTACATTTTGTCGACAGAAATGAAGCCGAGCTGATTGGAAATGTGGTAATCACTCAGGATACACTTACGATTAAAACGGACAGGGGTTTTTATTACGGAAATACCCGCAGAGCCTATGCCTCGACACCCGTCGAGCTTGATGACAAAAAAGTCTTTCTAAAAGCAGAAACAGGGGAGTACCTCTTTACCGAGACGAAAGCCCGTTTTGTGAAGAATGTCAGACTCTACGACAGCACAGGTACGATGACCTCTTCGGAGTTGATCTATTTCCGCAATACACAGACTGCCTATGCCTCCGGCGGTGTGCGGTTGTGGGACAAGTCGAGCTCTCTCGATGCCGACAGTCTGGTGCATAACAGGATTACACTCGTCACACATGCCTTCAGAAATGTTACTGTGATGGACAGCGCCACAATTGTCCTCGCTGACAGTCTGGTTTACGATCAGAAGAACAGAACGACCGATGCATGGAGTAATGTCCAGATCAAAAATTTTGAAGAAAACACACTGATTCTTGGTGAGCATGTACAGGACTTCAGAGCTGAGAAGCACACAATAGTCGAAGGTTCACCATTTGTGATGCAGATTGATACGGCAGGAAGCACAGTCGATACACTACTCATTCGCGCATTAAAACTGGAATCTTTCACAACGAGAGACAGCGTAAAAATGATTGCATACGATTCAGTTGTGATTATTAAAGGGGATTTTGCATCGAAAAATTCATATACCGAGTATACCGAAGCACCCGAGGCAATCTATACCTACAAAAAGGGAGGCGAGAAAATTCCGCCGGTCCTCTGGTTCGAAAAATCACAACTTTCCGGTGATACGGTAAATCTTTTTATAAAAAATAAAAAAGCTGAAAAAGTACTCATCAAAAAGAACAGTCTCATCATCTCAAAGAATGGTGAATTCAGATATGATCAGGTTTCGGGCAAGGATGTTGTCATGAGTTTTGATGAGGGGAGGCTTAAACAAACCAACATCTATGAGAATGTTTTAAGTTTCTATTTCGTTTACGATGAAGGGGCACCGAACGGACTGATTCGCTCAAGTTCCAACAGTGCGATAATTACTTTTGACAGTAACAAGGTAGAGGATGTCCGGTTATATGGTGATCCGGTGAGCGAATATTATCCCGAAAATCTGGTGAAGGGAAACGAAAAGAAGTATTTCCTTCCAACATATATGGATTACGGGAAGGCTCCCGTGAAGAAGGAGCATTTTGGAGAATTTTTAAACAAGATACGGGAAGTAGAGCACCCTTTTTATGCCGGAAAATCTAAGCAGCGATAATTTAGTAAAAATCTATAAAAAGCGAACAGTTGTAAACAAGGTTTCAATATCTGTTTCGAGAGGCGAGATCGTCGGATTGCTGGGTCCTAACGGAGCGGGCAAAACAACAACTTTTTACATGATGGTCGGGATGATTAAACCGAATGAGGGAAGAGTCTTTCTCGATGATACCGAGATATCATCCTATCCGATGTATAAAAGGGCACGCCTTGGTATTGGTTATCTGCCTCAGGAAGCCTCCATATTCAGGAAACTCTCCGTTGAAGATAACATCAAGGGAATACTTCAAATGCTTCCGATGACTTCTCAGGAACGAAAGGAAAAACTTGAATCACTCCTGGAAGATTTTCGAATAACACACATCAGAAAAAGCCTTGGCTATCAGCTTAGTGGTGGCGAAAGAAGAAGGACTGAAATAGCCCGTGCCCTCTGCACTGACCCGGGATTTATCCTCCTCGATGAACCGTTTGCGGGAGTTGATCCGATTGCAGTTGAAGATATCATGCAGATTGTAGCCGGACTGAAGAACCGCGGTATTGGTGTCCTGATTACAGATCACAATGTGCATGAAACTTTAAGTATCGTTGACAAGGCATATATCTTAATTTCGGGAGTTATTTTCCGTTCGGGGGGTGCGAACGAACTTGCTGAAGACGAAGAGGTAAGGAAGATGTATCTGGGCGAAAACTTCAAATTGGACAGATATTAAAAAAGGCGCATCCCGGAAAGCATGGGACACGCCTTATCTTCAGGATTGAGGTCCCGAAGTTAGAATCTGGATGCTCCTGCCTTGACAGTAGACATGTAAAACTTCCAGCAAAGGTCTCTCACGCGTTTACTGTCATCAAATTCAGCAGCCTTCTTTACTGCGTAAACACCTCTGGCATCGCCTATTTTGACAAGGGCAAGTGCCGCAGCAATTCTGCATTCCTCATCTGTACAGTTTTTCAATACTCTTAACAATGGTATAACTGCTGCCTCACTCTGCATTTCGCCAAGGAAGTAACTTGCACTTACTCTCAGTCCCGCATTGTCTGATTCGACTCCGTGGATGTAGTTTAATTCGGCTTTTTTGTAAGAGTCGGATTTTTTTGGTGTGTTGTTTGCACTGATTTCAGGTGCAACAAAAGCTGCAAAAAGCAGAGCAAAAAGGATGAAGGATAAAATTCTGGTTCGCATAATGAACTCCCGGTTTTGTTTGTTTGATCTCTTCAGAACAGGATATCGATTACAATAAATTAATTATTAACTGGGCGAAATATGCATGTTTAAAGGTGTGGTGTACAGCAGATATGTATCATCGAACTAAAATGATGATAGCGGGTGAAATGAGATTACTGTTGGTTGAATCAATCTTAAAATGGAAATTTAAAACCCCTGTTTAGAAGTAAACAATTTAAAAAATCCACAATCATTATTGGATTTTTGCATTATTGCATTATTGGATTAAAAACGCTTCTCCCTTTCTTTTGTTGCTGAAGAGTACAAGGTAGCATTTAAGGTTTTCAAGGCGGTTTATTTCATCGGATGATTTATATTTTTGAAGCTGTGCGATCCCCTCATTCTTTATTTGTTCGTATTTTGCTTCGTCTTTTATCTTGACATATTTGAATTCAATCAGAAACTGGAATTTTGAATCGTAGTGTTCATATTTTGTGAGTAACAAATCAAGTCTACCGTTCGAAATCTCTCTTTCGCTGTCGATGATGAAGATTTTGTTCAGTGAAAGTATGGAGATAACAATCATCTTTATGTTGCTCTCTCTGAAGTTCTGAAAATCGTTGTCTCTTAAAGGTTCCATGATTTTTGACACTTCCTCCACAAGAAGATCGATTTTACCTTCACCTGCCATTTGTTTGAAGATCGGTGCTTTTTCGGAGAGATCAAAAGCGATATTTTCTTCAATCTCATATTTTGCCCGCAGATATTCCCAATAAATGGTTTTAATGACATAATTGGGGATTACAAACCTGATGATGCCGTACTCTTCTTTGTCAATGGTAAGGAGTCCGTTGTAGTAAAGAACCGATATAGCGTCAGCTCTTCTGTAAGGCATTTCAAGGTTGAATTGAGTGGCGAGACCACCCTCGATAGCTTCATTAATGTAAACTTCTTCAACGATCGAATCTCTGTCTTTTTTTGGAAGTTTAGCCAGAATGTTGCTTATCTTTTTCCAGTCGCTTGTAACATTATTATCGGTTATTTCAGCGGGGTAGGTGTAACCAACACTAAAAGCCGCAAGGAAACTTAAAACGAGTTGAGGATTGTAGAGTCTTTCACCTCCGCTGCGGTTGAACCGGCTCCCGTTAAACCAGGCACGCATGTCGAGGAGCAGTTTATCAAGATCAAATTTACCCTCTTCATAAATTGTACCGATAATAAGTTCTTTTAACTCAGCCTCTGTAAACCCGGCGAGGTTATTGAATCTGGGGTCCAAGGTGATATTCAATCCGATGTTGAACCCGCTTGTCATGCTGTCGAGAGTTACGGGTGTGACTCCCGTCGCAAAAAAACGGTCGATGAGTCCCGAACCTGTAAATTGTTTGATTACTTCATAAAATTTACGAACCCAGCCGTTACCCGAAACTATTTCTTTAAAGTAATCCTCATTGAATGAGAATAGTTCGTTGGTGAAATGATCGTATTCGTCGATAAGAATATACAATTTGTTAGATAAACCGGCAGATTCCAATTTATGGAACAACTTCCGTATTATCGCGATGGCATCATCGACTGAGAGGATATCCTGCCTGTCGCTTTCAGACAGAAGGTCATATCTTTTAAGAAATGACTCGACGGAACCTTTTACTTCCATTGTGAAATGATAAAAAATCTCAGACTCAATCTCTGTTTTTATCCCGCTGAAATTGAAGGGGAGAATATAGTAGCTGTTTTTTAGTGGTGTACTGTTTCCGGGTTTGCCGATGTGAAAACCACCAAAAAGTTTCTCAAAGTTGTCTTTATGTTGAATTCCGTAATAATGTTCAAATGTTGAAAGAAGTAAAGATTTCCCGAATCTCCTTGGACGGAGAAAGAAGAGGTATTTATCGCTCAGTTGCTCTAATTCTTTAATAAATGCTGTTTTGTCAACATAAAACGCATTTCCGTTGACGAGAGCAGTAAAGTTGGCAGATTTTGAAGGAATTAGCTTTTTCATTTTGTCGGATTTTTTATAGTTCGCATGCACAAATATAGCGATTTGTAAATAGTATTGTGCCGTCTCGTCCGTCACCAAAATAATGAGAATATTTTTATTTCGCGACATGGGGAAGAGTAGCTAAAACCCAAAAACCCCAGAGCGTCGTCGATATGACAATCACAAAAATTGTGAAAATTATCCCCCCAAACCAGCCGATTTCGGGGAGGGGCAAAATCTCGGAGAGCACCCGGTTCCACAGAATCAACATGAACCAGACGACAATCATAAAAGCCACTATTGCGAGGAAAAACCACACACCGATATATATATAAATGACTGCCGAGACAAGAAACATTACAAATCGATACATTTCAAATCCTCCTGTGTTGATAATCCAATATAAACGGTTTAGTATAATAGAAAGAAGAGTTCCCCGGGACACACGGAGCGGATGCCCCGGAGAACAGGATTTTAATCCAACCTGTTGTCGAAGTATGTCAGTTCGCCTTCTACATTAAATTCATACTTCTCGAAATATTCCTTATGGAATAGATATCCCGTAATGTCGTAGGGGGTAAACTTTTTGTTCCCATAGAGGGCAAAATCCTCAAGTATCAGTTCCTTAACAAGCTCCAGTTGGTTATTCCAGGAGCGTTTTTGAATCTCATCCCTGGTAAACAGATAAATTTCGAGCGGGTATTTTCGAAACATCGACTTTTTGGCTTTTTCAGTTGCCTCAAACTCTGCGGGGATTCTTATCAACTTGGGTTCAAAGTTTTTCATCTGTCTTCTGATGGCTCTTTGTTCGCTCTGCTTTGCCCTCTCCTCGGCGAGTTTGTCATGCAGTCTTTTAATCTGTTCTCCCGCTTCGAGGAAAGCCTCCACAATGTAACCCTCAACGGGTACATACTGTAAAAGCTGCTGCACAAGTTCCGGGTTGTAGCGGTCGTTATACAAAAAATCGTTAATGATTTTCAGACCTTTTTCAGCTTTTTTATGATAGATTTTTTTAGCCAGCTCTCTTTTGCTGATACCGTGATCAGTCATTCTTGCGGCAATTATTCTGTTTATCGGGTACATATCAAATTCTCCTTCTGTTTAATGCTCAAATATTATTTTTTCAAAAACCGGATTAATAGCGTGACCACTCTACGATTTCGCCCGAAACCAGCCTTACATTTGGTCTGATAACATTCCCCTCGGTATCGAGCTGGCAGGCTGTTCTAAAATCGCGGACAAAGTAGTAGCAGATTATTTTCCCGGCTTCTCTTACCGAACCCCCTGTGGCGGCAAAATCCTCCTTGATAAACTCCTTCACGAGTGCAAGTGCCTCGGCTCTGCCAAGGTCTTTAATCGTTCCGAGGAACGAGGGACATAATTTCGGCATCATCCATCTGTTCTTCGGATTCTGAAAAGCCCAGGGGGAGACTTTTCGCTGCGTTCTTCTCAGGATGTAGGGGTCAACAGTTCTCTCAATCAGCACTGCCTCTTCATAGTCGTATGTCCTGTCTCTTTCGGTTTCAATTTTTTTTCTCAGGGCGAATATCGACTCGGTGGCTTCCACAGCAAGCTCGAGGACAAATTCGTCCACGGGCACCACTTCGAGAAACTGTTTCAGGAAAAAGGGGGAGTAGTAGTCACGGTAAACAAGGTCATGGACTTTTGAAATCCCTTTTGAGAGATTTTTGTAGCCCATCTTTTCGGCAATTTCTTTTTTTGTCAAGCCAAGTTCTTCAACCCGGCACTTTAAAACGCGGTTTATTGGATACATCAGCAACCTCTGTAATTTATCTTAACATCTGTTAATTTAATCCCGGGAGTTACCACGGAGCAGAACTCCCGGGGCGAATATATTTTATCTTTTTTTATTTATTCAGCAGACTTTTCAGTTGATCAACCTTATCTGTTTTTTCCCAGGTAAAATCTTCATCATCTCTTCCAAAATGTCCGTAAGCAGCCGTCTTTGCATAAACCGGTCTTTTCAATCGAAGTGTTTCGATTATCCCTTTTGGACTGAAATCAAACACCTTTTTCACTGCATCGCTTATTTCATTTTCGTCGTTTTTTCCCGTTCCATGGGTATCGATCAGTATCGAAATTGGTTCGGTGACTCCAATTGCATAAGATAGCTGGATGGTGCACTTGTCAGCCAGACCGGCGGCTACCACATTCTTGGCAGCATAACGGGCGATGTACGCCGCCGAGCGGTCCACTTTTGTGTAGTCTTTCCCCGAAAAGGCACCACCACCATGGGGAGCAGCACCTCCATAGGTATCAACTATTATTTTTCTTCCTGTCAGTCCGGCATCCGCGACGGGACCACCTTCTGTAAAAGCACCCGTCGGATTCACATGTAATTTGTATCCCTCCTTCAAAAGCTCCTGCGGGATAATTTTACCGTTTTCAATCACCCGTTTTGTCAGGAAATCCCTTATTTCTGTCTGTGCAATCTTTTCAGAGTGCTGTGTCGAGACCACTATTGTGTTTATCGCAACCGGTTTGCCGTCTTCATACCGTACAGTCACCTGTGACTTTGCATCGGGACGGAGCCAATCCACCTCACCGGCGTGTCTGATACGGGCAAGCTCTTTTAATATTCTGTGCGACAAGGCCAAAGTTACGGGCAGGTATTCATCAGTTTCATTTGTGGCATAGCCAAACATTATTCCCTGGTCACCGGCTCCCGTGTTACCTGAAGCCTGGTCAACTCCCTGGTTGATCTCTTCGACCTGTTTTACGATATTGATGATGACGGTGCAGGCATCGGGGTCGATTCCGGGGAAATTTTTGCTGTAACCAATTTTCCTTAGTGTATCTCTGACAATTTTTTCGTAATCGGGTTTGTGGCTTGAGGTGATTTCACCTGTCAATACTACCAGGTTTTTCCCGATGAGTGTTTCGCATGCAACTCTTGAGTTCGGGTCATGAGCCAGGCAGTTATCGAGCACGGCATCGGATATCTGATCGGCAACTTTATCGGGGTGACCTTCGGAAACTGACTCGGATGTAAAATAAAATTCGTTGGACATAATTATTCCTTTTGTTTTTTTTGAAAAATTCAATCATTTTTGGAATTAGTTATGTGCGAAAAAAGCGGGGAGGTGTATCTCGGGGTACTTTTTAGCAAATTATTTAAGGTCGCTTGCAATACGCACAAATCACGACCGTCCTCAAAACCCTGTTCAGCTATCAACTGACCTCTTAAAACCAAAAAACCCGCTCAAGGCGGGTCAGCCTTTAGCTCTTGTTTTTTGTCGCAGCAAGTAACTTGATAAAAACGACATTCAGAATTTTTATTTCCTAATGCTCAAATGTAAAACTAATATTTGACATATGCAAGTACTTTTTAAATTATTTTTCATTTTTTTATGATTTTACTCTGTTTTTACCATGATTGGCTATTCAGCCGTCGACCTTCAGCCCTCAGCCTTATCTCAATGCAACTGCGATCCTTTTCCATAATTTGGTTCACGATGCTTAAACCGGGCGAGGAATATTCGCACCTCGGGGTATGAGAAGCCTTCACCCAGCTTTGTTTTAAGAGCCTTAAGTTCTACAAAGCCTTCCTTGTATTTTGCATACATTATTTTGAACCTGGGTGGAGTGAGAATTTTTTCGGGGTCTATCGAAGGATCCATTCCAATCAGTTCTTCCAGTTGCATCGATATTACCGTCTCACTCTGATTTTTTGCACTTGCCATTTCGGCGAGGGTTTTCCCTTCTTTCGCCATCTCCCAAACAGGGAAGTGGGAAGCGGGTATATTCAGTTTTTTCTTTTGTCCCTGTTCATTTTTTATCGTGATACTGTTTATTACCGAAAGAATTTCATCGCCGATTTTGTTGAACATCCGCTCGTTTGAGCCCCCCACTTCCAGAAACTCTTCTTTGGTCTTCGGTTTCATTTGGGAGAACTTCAGCAGCACCTCATCATTACAGATAAGATACGGCGGTTGTGAGAATTTTAGACCCGCTCTCTCCCTTAATGCTTTCAACTTGAAATAGAGTTCGAGATCGGTGTTGGGATCGGTGGGGGTGCCTGATTGTTCATCGGTTACAAGCCGCAATTCCACCAGAGCCGCATATCCCTTGTTGGAAAGAAAAATCCTGTTCGATTTTGAGCGGTTCTCGAAGATATATCCCGTATTAAGGAGCTGGTTGAACACCGGTTTGATGTGTCCGTATTTGAAGCCGGAACAGATGCCAAAAACGGGCAGTTTCTGATAACCCTCCGACTTCGAGTTCCCCATAATAATTGTAAAAATATGGACAGGACTGATGCCGTCCGAAAAGAGATGCACTGTTCGAAGTATCGACTCATTTATAAACTGGTATGCATCCGCGGGGAGGGTCTCGCTCTCCTTCATGCAGTTGTCGCACTTCCCGCATTTATATTCCTTTTTGTCCCCAAAATATTTCAGTATAAATGCAAATCTGCAGCCTGTATGGTAAACGAGAGATTCCATTTGCTTCAGCTTATTGAAAGAGTTGTTGTAGTTCTGATCCATGTACCTGGAATCAACAACAAGTTTGGCACTTTTTATCCGGGGAATGAGCAGTTTGAAAGTATCTTTTGAAGAGGGAGCGGAGAATGAGAGTATCCCGCTGTTATCAAGTTCGAACATGGTTTCGCGAAGTGTATTTTCACCCACCGACATTTCCTGGGACATTTTATCCATGTCGAGAAGTACGGTTTTTTCGAAAGGGATGGCTCCATATTCCCTCACCAGATACAGTATTGCCTCCTTTTTAATATTGTCGGGGAGGTTTTTGGTATATTTTTTTAGCTGCTCGCTGTTCAGGATGTATGAAAAGAAGTGTTTCTGCCTGAAGTCGGAAATGGCTGCGAGGTAACCTGCCTTCTCGAGTATTGAGAGGGCACCGAGTATCGTGCCTCTGGCTATATTTTTACCGAGGATCAGGTTGATCAGGTCATAATCAATTTTTAACAGCTTTTCGGGGAGTTCCCCCTGTTGCACTGAAACCGAATCGAGGAGGGCATCATAAATCTCTCCGACAAGGTCTTTTCGCGGGAAGGCGGAATCGATAAAAAACTGCTGCAGTTTCAAGTCAGCTCTCTCGAAAAGCATTACTGCAAAAGAATCCTTGCCGTCCCTTCCCGCTCTTCCAAATTCCTGGTAGTAGCTCTCGATAGTGCCGGGCATGTTATAATGGATTACAAGCCGCACATCCTCCTTGTCGATTCCCATTCCAAAGGCATTGGTAGCAACTATCACCTTAACCCGTCCCGAAAGGAAGTGGTCCTGTATCTTTTTCCTCTGTTCGTTCGGGAGTCCCGCGTGATAGAAAAGATTTTCTATCTTCCTCATAGTGAGGTGTTCTGAAAGTTCTTCCGCTTTTTTTCGTGAGCCTGTGTATATTATTGCGGGGGTTCCGTAAGTTCTCAATAATTCCGCTGTTTTGGCTTTTTTGTCTTTCACCTCCTGAATGGAAAGAGAAATGTTGTCTCTCTCGAATCCTCTCACAAAGATGAGGGGGTCGCGCATGTTCAGTTGTCTGGTAATGTCTTCGCGAACCTCTTCCGTGGCGGTGGCGGTAAATGCCGAGATGTTTTTTATTCCCGTCCAGGTGATAAAATCACGAATTTTAAGGTAGCCCGGTCTGAAATTATGTCCCCACTCGCTTATGCAGTGTGCTTCATCCACGAATACAAAAGAAGGCTTTAACTCCTTTATTTTTTCTGCGAAAGAGGTGTTTTCGAGTCTTTCAGGTGCTACATAGAGCAGCTTTATCAGTCCCTGTTCCAGATCACGGAGAATTCTCTCGATCTCATATCCTCCGAGTGAGCTGTTGATAAATTCGGCTGTGATCCCAGCTTTTCTCAGGTTGTCAACCTGATCTTTCATGAGGGCGATAAGGGGTGAGATAACGATAGAGAAACCTTTGGAAATAACCGCCGGAATCTGATAGCAGATCGATTTCCCACCCCCTGTAGGAAGAATCGTAAGGACATTCTCTTTGTTCAGGATCGCCTCGATTATCTCGAGTTGTCCCTGCCGGAAAGAGTTGTAGCCGAAATATTTTTTTAATGCTTCTTGTGGTGTCATCAGATGCAAATGTATAAAATTCACACGACATGAGAAAATCATTCAGGGCTGTTTCGAGGAGTTGAATGATATTAAAAACTTATACCTGTGCCCAACGGGGAGAGATTTCATACTCCACTTGTAACGCTGCCAACGGATAACAAACAGTAGCGAAAAATAACAGGATTGTAAACTTAAATGAGAATTAAAAAAGAGTAATGGTCATCAACTTGCCGGAAAGTATTAGACGGATGACCCGGTGTTCAGTAAATGGCTTATCAAAAGGAGTACCGTGATGTGGTACCAACTGAACAAACTCCCCCACTTTTAGGTCACTGTTTTTTGCCTATTTTATGATGGTACTTTGTTTTTTTTTGATATGTATTTTATTAATAACATAACAAAGAATTTATTCATTAACAAAGAGTGGGAGGAACCCAAATGAAACAATTTTACAGCACATTGTTATTCCTTGTAAGCATGGCCACCCTGCTCACAGCTCAAAGCGTGTATGAGCTTAACACGGGGCGGATAAAACTGCCTTTGGACAACCGGGGTGTGGTTGGTGAAGTAACGGTAAACGGCAGTTCGGGAGTGAAGTATGACGGCATTTCCACCATCTACTCGGGCGGTTTTGCCCTCTCGGGCATGAAGAACTCAACCCTCTGGGCTAACGGCGTGATGTCTGCCGCCCGTGTGTGGGACTTCATCCCCGGGAAAGCCGGCACACCCTCCAATGACCCTAAGAACCGGCTTTATGTGGTCTCCCTCAACGATCCCGCTTTCGGTACAAGCTGGCAGAACTGGAGCGATGCAGTAGCCCTCGGTGCCCGTTATTGGGACGGCAACAACGACGGCAACTATAACCCCGTCGATCTGAACAGCAACGGCAAATGGGATCCAAACGAGGACATGCCCGAAATACTCGGTGAGATCTCCGTCTGGTGTATTTTTAACGATGCCGCCGACACCGCCCTCCGGAAGTTCAAAGATGTTCTCCCGATGGGAATTGAAGTGATGCAGACGGTATATGCCTTTCCCCATTCGGATGTCGCAGAGATCCGTGATGCCGTCTTCTTCAGGTATGAAGTGAAAAACACGGGAAGTGTTGTGCAGGATCTTTCGGATATGATATTCGGAATGTACTCCGACACCGACCTTGGGAACTACTCCGACGACCTCACGGGTACCGATGTGGCGAGAAACTCGGCATACTACTACAACCGGACACCCGACAGTCAGTTTGGCAACAACCCTCCGGCGGTATTCCACTCATTCCTGCTCGGAACCCCGGTCTTTATCCCCGGAGAAACCTTCACCGACAACAACAACAACGGTGTTTATGATCCCGGTACCGATATCCCCCTCGACAGCGCGGTGCTCCACTTCGGCAAACCTTTCCCGAAACAGTATGTCCCGGGAGCAAAAAACTCCGGAGTAACGGGAAGCATAATGTTCCTGAGCTCCCACCCCACACAGGGAGACTTCCTCACCACTTCGCAGCTCCGCAACTACATGGAGGGGAAACGCCCCTCGGGTGACCCGATGGATCCCTGCAACTGGCAGTGGGGTGAAGTAAGAGGTGGTGTTCCATGCGCGGGCATCGATAACAGACTGATCTACTCCGGCGACCCTGTTGCGAATACCGGGTGGATCGATAATCACCTTGCGGATAAAAGGAACATTGTGTCATCGGGCAGGTTTAATCTTTCCGCCGGCAGCACGGCAACCTTCCACACGGGTATCATTATCGGCAGGGGAAGCGATCAGTTCAACTCGATCACGGTTACGCGTGCCGCTTATGATACAATACTTAACCGCGTTCATCTCGGCACTGCTGATGTACCGCTCGGCATTGAGGAAACCACGGGAACGCTCCCCCAGGGTTTTACACTTGAACAGAACCACCCGAATCCCTTTAACCCTGAAACCGTTATCCGTTACGCGTTGCCCGTTACCGGTTGGGTGAACGGCACGGTTTACGATATCCTCGGGCGAGAAGTGGCAACCCTGATCGATGGTGAAACCCCTGCCGGCAGTCACCAACTGAAGTTCAATGCAGCAGGTCTCCCCTCGGGCGTTTACATCTTCCGCCTTGAAACGGGTAACCACTCGGCTGCAATTAAGATGGTGGTGAATAAGTAGAACTTCAGAACTTCAGAGTTTCAGAACCTCAGTACGCCGCGGCGCATCGGAGTTACTGAGGTTCTGAAGTTCTAAAACTTTCCCTTTCCAAAAAATTACTTATTTTCAGGCACAGGATATTTTTTATTCGCAGGAATTAATATGATAAAAAGAAACAAATTTTTAGTCAAGACCCTGTCTTTGATGGTTTTCATGATGGTAGCGGGTTTTCCCCAGAGCAGGATTGAAAATTTCAATTTCTTTAGTGCAGAGCGAATAGAAAGCATGGACTGGATTTTTTATTTTTCCAATGCATATCACAAAACCTGGAAAGCCTTCAATCCCTATGCAAGTGCCCATCGTCTCGAACTCCGTCATGAATCCGGCAAAGACACACTTCTGGACGGGAAATATTACCGGACCAACCTGAATGCACCCTTAAACTCAAAGATAATATACGGACCTTCGGTTTGGCAATCCTCTCCGTACAGGGAAGAAAGAGGCTACAGACAGGTTACCAGATACAGAGTACCGGCTAATGAGTGGTGCCTTGATACCATCCGGTACAGAGTTGATTTCCATTTGAGAAGACTCTCGAACGGGGACGGGATCAGAAGGCCTCATGATACTCTGTGTCTTGCAAAAGTAATCATTCACTATGAAGACGGGGGTCTGGTGAAGGATTCCGTGATCTCTCATGCAGTCCGTTCAGGGGAACTGGTTAATACAAATCTTTGCTACATTTCTTATAAACTTGGCTTTCTTGAAGACAACACCTCCCCTGTTGAGTTTGCCGGAAACCACACCTCCGGAAAGAAACTCCTGGGAATAGAGTTTGAATTGGAAAACAAAACCACCCGTGAATTATATGCCGTTGAGAGTATTGAAGTTTCAGATTCGTTTATTTGGGAAAATTACTTTTCGCCGACAGGAAGTTCCGAAAGAATGAGCCGTCTTTTGTATTATCTCAAATCATTACAAACAGATGATAATATAAATGCTTCATTTACATCCCTGGTCGAGGATTATGAAATTGAAATACCGGTTCCCAATTCAGTAGATAATTATGATGCGATACAAATACTCGGGGAATCAATCGCATATCTTTACAAAGAGGGACTGGTACAACCGGTTAAGAAACTGCAGAGCCCTTTACGGACATCATCCAACAATATCATCTTGCAGCAGGAGAGGTAAGAGGAGACAGATATGACGAAAAGATTGTCTCCTGATGATTCCGGTTGCAAGAGAAATCAAATGACTGCATTCCTGTTTACTGTATTGCTATGCAGTCTCATAACAAATGTGCATGGTACTATCCGCTATGTGAAATCGGGTAACCCTGCCCCACAACCGCCCTACACATCCTGGGCAACCGCCTCAGACAGCATTCAGAAATGTGTGAATGTATGTCAAAGAGGTGACACTATCTATGTCGGAGCGGGGGTGTACAGGGAACGGATATACAAGACTCCCCCGAATCTTACCATTTTAGGTGAGGAGATGCTCTCAACTATAATTGACTGTCAGGGGCTGGAGGGTGCAACACTTTTCGACAGAACAATATTTTCAATTTCTGATTCCTTGGTGGTAGAAAATTTCACTCTAATTGGCAACAGAAACTCAGATAATTACCGATTGATAACTACAGCCTTTTTAGACTCCGGTTTCATTCAAAAAGCAAGTCGGAGCAGTCTTTCTTATTCTACATTAAGAAATTTCGGAAAAGCGATTCATTTCAGTAATGGGGTGATATCTGACAATATTATGATTAATGTCGATATTTTTTGTGATGTTAGTTTAGATGGTCAGAATGAGGATTCAGTTTTTTTAATAAATAATGTTTTTGTGCATCCCCTCTATTCAATGTCTCATTTCATCAGAAATTACCAGGAATATCCCCGAATTTTTATCCGAAATAACATATTTACAAAACCATTTGTTTCCTCTGATTTTTACAATAAGTTATACACCACAGCGTTTACAATTGACCCCCGGGTCGAATTCTCTAACAATCTCTTTTATACAAAATCCTACAACTCTGATGAGAACCCTTTTGTACCTGCAACCGGCACCATGTCATTCTTCAACAATGTATTTTGCATTTCAGAGGGTCCCGGCTGGGATTACCGCAAAGACTTCATGGTCTCCTCCGGCAATGTAACCTTTACCAATAATGTGGTTTACGGGTTTGATAAAGGTATCTGGAACAGCTCCCCCAATCTGAAGGTAAACAACAACTGTTTCTGGAATGTACCCACCCCGATTAGCGGAACTCAGCCACCACTTGTAAACAGCGGGAATCTGTATGTTAATCCGATGTTTGTGAAGGATTACGGTGACTTTCCCGACATCGATTTTCATCTCCAGATGTATTCCCCCCTTATAAATGCGGGAGACTCAACGATACTTGACAGGGACGGAACGAGAAGCGACATCGGTTTCTACGGTGGACCGTATGGTGAAAGTTATACATATCAGGATTATGCTCCCCGTGTTCCGGCGAGAGTGAAACTCCGCTCCACGGGTACACAGGGAATCTATGAACTCTCTTGGAGACCAAACACGGAATCAGACCTGAACAGATATGAGGTATATGCCGACAGTACCAGAGGATTTACCCCCGACACAACGAAGATGATCTGGAACGGTACGGATACACTGTTTAACTTCGTACACGAGAAACCGTACAACAAACCTGTCTTTTTTAAAGTAAAGGCAGTGGATAACCAGAATCTAAAGAGTGATGCGAGTGAGGAGACGGGAATAGTACCCGTATCGGTTGATGAGGGAGATGTTATTTCAGAAGATTATCACCTTTATCAGAACTATCCGAATCCTTTTAACCCTTCCACAACGATAGAGTATAAACTAAAGACAAGGTCGAGGGTACGGCTTGATATCTACAACTCGAGTGGTGAACTGGTGAAGACAATGATAAACAAGGAACAGGAGGGGGGATATTATTCGCTGACGGTAACCGCGGAAGATATTGCAGCACCGGGGAGTAAAACCGGAGGGGTTGCGAGCGGGGTATATATCTATCGCATCAATGTGATAGATAGTGAAAAGAACATCCCCGTATATATTCAGAGCCGGAAGATGGTACTTTTGAAATAGAACCTCAGAGTTTCAGAACCTCAGAACTTCAGAGTTACTGAGGTTCCGGGGTTCCGGAGTTCTGAAGTTCTACAGGGGGGCAGCCTTTTTAGTTTTGACTTTGGTTCCAAATATGATATCGTTCCAACCCGACAATCGATACTCTAATTTTTGCTATATTTAGGATTCAGATTAAGGAAATTTATGGCGACAATCAACATATTGTTTATCGGAGACATCGTGGGGAAACCGGGTTTTGAAATGGTACTCACATGGCTGCCGACATTTCAACAAAAATATAAAACCGATGCAATAATAGTTAACGGGGAAAACACAAACGACGGGAAAGGGATTCTACCAAAAGAGGGAGAGGCACTTTTCAATTTGGGAGTAAGAGTTATAACAGGGGGAAACCACACCTGGGATAAACCTCAGGCTCAGGAATATTTTAAAAATGAACCCCGCGTTTTGAGACCTCAGAACTACCCGAGGGGTGCCCACGGCAACGGACACTACATTTTCGAGACTGCAAAAGGGAAGGTTGCGGTTTTGAATCTTCAGGGCAGAACATTTATGCCGATAATAGATTGTCCCTTCAGATCTGCTGAATGGATTCTTGCAAACAAAATAAAGGGGGAGGCAAAAGTAATAATTGTCGATTTTCACGCCGAAGCGACAGCCGAAAAGCAGGCACTTGCCTATCACCTCGACGGGAAGGTATCTGCCATACTTGGTACACATACACATGTGCAGACAAATGACGAAAGAATCTTTCCACAGGGAACGGCATTTATTTCTGATGTCGGCATGACGGGTCCTTACAATTCAGTAATCGGTATGAAGGTGGCACCCGCGCTAAACAGATTTTTGTATCAGACACCTCAAAAATATGAGACAGCTCTTGAAGATGTGCATATCTGCGGAGTTTTTCTGAAGATTGATACCGAAACAGGTAAAACTGTTGAAATAGAGAAATTTATTTTTCCTGAATTTGATAAAACAGCACAAAACTGATATGATTCTTATCGACGGTAAAAAAGTATCCAGTGAGATCAAAGCCGAACTCAAGATTGAGATTGAAGAACTCAGACTCAAAACAGGGAGGGTTCCGGGACTTGTAGTCATAATAGTCGGCAATAACCCGGCGAGCGAAGTTTATGTAAGAAACAAACATAAATCATGTGGTGAAGTCGGGATAAATTCGGTTGTTGTGAACCTGCCGGAGGATACCACTGAAAAAGAACTTCTGAAGACTGTTGAGTATTACAATGAAAATCGTGATTTTCACGGGATACTCGTTCAGTTGCCTCTTCCAAAGCAGATAAATGAAGATGTGATAATCAGGGCGGTTAATCCCAAAAAAGATGTTGACGCTTTTCACCCCCAAACAGTCGGTGAGATGGTAACAGGTAATCCCGGATTTCTGCCGTGTACACCTGCAGGTGTTGTGGAACTGCTAAAGAGATATGATATTGATCCGGCAGGAAAGCATGTGGTTGTGGTGGGTAGAAGCAACATAGTCGGCAAACCTGCCGCACTTCTTTTGATGCAGAAAAAGAAATTTGCAAATGCAATAGTAACAGTTTGTCATTCGGCAGCCAGGGATATTTCTGTATTCACAAAGCAGGCGGATATCCTGATAGCGGCAATGGGAGTTCCTAAATTTATCAAAAAAGAGATGGTAAAAGAGGGAGTTGTTGTTATAGATGTGGGGACAAACAGAGTGGAGGACGCCACTTCAAAGACGGGATACAGACTTGTGGGTGATGTCGATTTTGACAGAGTTTCGGAGGTCGCCTCGTATATTACACCCGTTCCGGGTGGTGTAGGACCGATGACCATCGCAATGTTATTAAAAAACACAGTAAAAGCATTCAAAGATTACGGAATGTAAAATGGATTCAACCAGAATTTCAAAAATTGTGCATCAGGCACTGCTCGAGAGAAAACTTAGCGATTTTTACTGCACTTCAGAGACCTGCAAGGGGTGGGAACGAAATGTGGTAACACAACCTCTGACAGTTAATAAAATTGTGAATGCGGGTGCGGAAAGAATTTCTGCCGGAATTGGTGTGGGTCACGAGCTCAGCGATCACGAACTCGCAAGGATGATTGACCATACCCTCCTTAAACCCGATGCAACGATTGCCGAAATAAAAACTCTTTGTGCAGAGGCGAAGCAGTATGAATTTGCGAGTGTATGTGTGAATCCTTGCCATGTAAAACTGTGCAGCGATCTGCTCAGGGGGACGAGAGTAAAAGTTTGTACCGTTATCGGCTTCCCTTTGGGTTCCAACCCGACTGCTGTAAAAAGGGCTGAAGCGGAGCAGGCAATGGCAGAGGGAGCGCAGGAACTTGACATGGTAATTAATGTCGGCTGGCTGAAATCGGGGATGTACCGTGAGGTTTTTGAAGACATTCAACAGATTGTGATTCCTGCGAAAAACAGAAGAATAATTGTAAAAGTGATCCTTGAGACATGTCTTCTGACAGATGAGGAGATCGTAAAGGCTTCGCTGATCTGCAAACAGGCAGGTGCAAATTATGTAAAAACCTCCACCGGCTTCTCGAAGGGGGGTGCAACGGTGCAGGCGGTCGCTCTGATGCGGCAGGTTGTGGGTACCACACTCGGAGTGAAGGCATCAGGTGGAATAAGGACCACGGAAGATGCAAAAGCGATGGTGGAAAGCGGTGCCGACAGAATTGGTGCCAGTGCCAGCGTAAAAATTGTGACGGGCGGTGGCAGTGGTTCTGGAACTGGTAGTTACTAAGACAGACGACGGCTTTACTGCCGAAATACCATCACTTCACGGTTGCGAAAGCTGGGCTCATTCCGAGGATGAAGTGATGGACAAGATTCTCGAACTTGCTCTTTTCTATCTCAAGATTGATGACATCAAACGCCTCAAGCTGGACAAATCGAGAGGCGACTTCACCTTTAGTATTTACAAACTGATTGTAAAGTAAATTGGAAAAATCCCGCGAAATTACACAATCCCGCCGCGAAAAGATTCTTCGTGTAGCAGCAAACAGACAGAATGATCTCACTTTAGTACTTGAAAACATACACGACCCCCACAATGTGAGTGCAATTCTAAGAAGTTGCGATGCTGTGGGCATAAAAAAAGTATCACTCCTCTACAATATTGAAAAATTCCCGAAACTTGGCGGTAAGTCATCAGCTTCAGCATCGAAGTGGGTGGAGACTGAAAAATTCAAAACCGTTGATGATTGCTACACTTCGCTTCGTGAAAAAGGATTTATCATCGCAGCCAGTTATCTGGATGAAAATTCGAGATCGCTTTATGACATCGATTTCACCCGTAAGGTTGCTTTTGTAATGGGAAATGAGCACAGAGGTGTTTCACCCGATGCACTCGCCAAAGCGGATTTCAGTTATTACATTCCCATGAAAGGGATGATTCAAAGTCTTAATGCCTCGGTTGCCGCTGCAGTATCTGTTTATGAGGCGATGAGGCAGAAACTTCTCGCAGGACATTATCAGCAGTCCCGGCTTCCGGATGATGAATATGAAGAGATGGTTTCGAAGTGGATGAAGAAATAGCTCCTCAGGTGGAAGAATACTGAAACAAAATTAAAAAAAGATAAAAGAAGAAAAATATCAGTCGAATTTTGGCTGAAATGAATATGGAAAGACTATGACTTTAAAGACAATCAAGCAGATACAAAGAGTAAAAGGTGAACTGACCTTTTCTGGCGACAAATCGGTATCTCACAGGGCTGTGATTTTTGCTGCAATGGCTGAAGGGGAGTCGGTGATTAAGAATATTTCTCACAGTGCCGATGTCGAATCATCCATCAACTGCCTGAAAGAGCTGGGAGCCGGATTCGAAAAGAGAGGGGAGGATCTGGTTGTAACGGGTGTTGGTTTTAAGGGATTCAAAAAGCCTGAGAAAGATCTTGATGCCGGAAATTCAGGGACGACCGCACGACTTTTGGCAGGACTTCTTTCTGCTCAGGATTTCGAATCAACCCTCACAGGTGATGATTCCCTCAGAACCAGACCGATGGAGAGGGTGGCAAATCCCCTCAAGAAAATTGGTGCCAAAATTGAGCTTACGGGCAACTCCCTCCCGATGACGGTCAGTAAAGGGAAGTTCAAATCGGCTGAGATTACTCTTGAAGTGGCGAGTGCACAGGTAAAAAGTGCACTGATTCTCGCGGGGTTACATCTCGGAAGAGGCAAATTGACTCTGATTGATCCATTTGAAACGAGAAATCATACCGAGGAGATGCTCGGGATTCCAAGGGAGGCACACCCCTCGGGAAAAGTAATGACCGTTTCAAAAGCATACTATCCAAAACCGGGAGAGTTTACGGTTCCGGGTGATATTTCGAGTGCGATGTTCTTCATAGTTCTTACCCTGATAGCGGGGGATACCCTCAGAATTAAAAATCTCCTTCTTACGCCTGAGCGGACAATGGCGATCGAAATTCTGAAACGAATGGGTGGTCAAATAATTGTGGACAGGGAAGAGACGGGAAACTGTGGCAAGTCGGGCGATATTTTTGTTAAAAGATCCGACCTTATAAATATAGAAATTGACCCTGAAGAGATTCCCCTTATTATCGATGAAATTCCCGCTTTAACCATTGCCGGACTTTTTGCAGAGGGGGGATTTCAGATAAAAAATGCAAAAGAACTTAGAGTGAAAGAGACAGACAGAATCTCCGCAATTGTGAAAAATCTTCAGTTCTGCGGTGCGGGAGTGGCAGAGTATGATGACGGATTCCTTTTGTACGGAAAGGATTTGGATGATTTTGCCCTTTTTGAGAGCTACGGCGATCACAGAATCGCGATGGCTTTTTCAATTCTTGCGGCACTTCTGAATCAGGGGGGGAAAGTAAATGAATCAGAGTGTGTCGCGGTTTCCAATCCCGCTTTTTATGATCAATTAGACTCAATTTCCAAAAAGGACTGACACAATGTTCCGGTTTGCAATCGTTCCGTTAATCATTCTTCTGTCATTCTCAGGCTTCGCCCAGAACTTTGAAATAAATGAGTATATGCCCCTGAATATCAGAGAGGCGGTTGAAAGCGGATTTCGGACTCCGGAGGGAAAACCGGGGAAAAATTATGTGATGAACGATGTTGCTTACAAAATTGATGCAGAATTGTTTCCCGTCGAGGGAGTGGTAAAAGGAAAAATCAATATCGAATATAAAAACAACTTTCCCAAAAACCTCACAAAACTCGTTCTGAGATTATATCAGGATGCATTTAAAAAGGGAGTGGCGAGGGATTTTCAGATCAATCCAAAAGATGTGCATGACGGCACTGTAATATCCGACCTGAAAATTGATGGTGTGGAGATCGATTTAAAAAGCGGGATGATTAACAGGTCTGGCACATTAATGACGATAAGTCTCGATTCACCTTTGTTAAGTGGTGCAAAGGTTTCGCTCGCAATGAATTGGGAGGCTAAAATTCCGGAGATATCCAGAGTCAGAATGGGGAAATACAGCGATTCAACCCTCTTCGTTGCCTACTGGTACCCCCAGATGTCAGTTTATGATGATCTTCAGGGATGGGACATGCAAAACTACACCATGAATCAGGAATTTTACAATAATTTTGCAGATTTTGATGTAAAAGTTACCGTTCCCGAGGGATTCCTTGTTTGGGCAACGGGAGAATTGCAAAACCCGTCAGAAGTATATTCAGATGCAATTCTTGACTCATGGAAAAAGGCTATGAACTCTGAAAAGATTGTAAACATCATCACAAATGAGAACAAAACCGCCCTGAAGACGAAAAAAGGGAAAAACACCTTTTATTATAAAGCCAAATTCGTTCCTGATTTTGCATTTGCTTCTGCAGTTGATTATCTATGGGATGCTTCAACCATGATTGTGGATAAAAAAACAGGCAGAAAAGCTTTTGTATCAGCAGTTTATAACGAAAATTCGGAAGATTTTTATCAGGTTGCTGACATTGCGGTTAAGGCAATAAACTATTTTTCCGAAGATTTACCGGGTGTCCCTTATCCGTACCCTGTGATGACTGTCTTTAATGGTCAGGGAGGTATGGAGTTTCCGATGATGGTGAACGACGGGTCCGAAAATTCGTATGCCTCGGCCGTGGGGCTCACTTCTCACGAAATTGCACACACATATTTCCCGTTTTTTATGGGAACAAATGAAGTGAAATATGCTTTTATGGACGAGGGCTGGGCAAGAATGATTCCTTACAAATTTCAGAAAGAAGTCGGGAAATACAATCCGGTAGCAAACCAGATGAAGGCTTTCGACGAACTCGCCGGACGAGAGTTTGAAGTGCCGCCTATGGTACCTTCAATTCAACTTAAAGGACAAACCTACAGAATGGCAGCCTATAACAGACCTTCACTTGCTTATCTCTTTTTGCAGGATATTATGGGTGAGGAGAAATTCCGTGAAGCCATGAGATATTATATCTCATTGTGGAACGGAAAGCACCCGATGCCGTTTGACTTTTTTAATACCATGAGCAGTTTCTATGGTGAAGACCTTAGCTGGTATTTTAAATCGTGGTTTTTTAACTGGGATTATCCTGACATGACATTGAAATACAGTTTAATCGACGGAGATAAAACAAAAGGGAAGGGAGCCGGGGATGGTGAAGTGGCGGTTGTGGTTGAAAACAAAGGGAGACTCCCGTTGCCAGTACGAATCTATGAAGTAAACGGGGATAACAAGAAACTCATTTACTCCAAAACCGCTCTCGTATGGAAAGAAGGAAGAAAATCACTTAATATCAACCTGCCTGTGCTGCGAAAAGGTGCATCCTACCTGCTTGGTGACGAAAATGTTCCTGATGTGAACAGAGTTGATAATCTTTTGAAGTAACTCTTGAACCCTGTTTGAGAGTAAGTAATTGCCATTAGACATTCTCCCGAATTTTGTAAATTGCGGTTTAATTTTTTCTTAAATCCCTCTAAACAGAACAGCAAAGATGAAAGAATACCTGGACCTTGTCCGTCTCGTAATGAACGAAGGAGTTCGTAAACCATCACGGACGGGGATTGATACGATATCTTATTTTTCAGCGAATTATCGTGTGGATATTTCAAAAGGATTTCCACTTCTGACGACCAAAAAGATGATCTGGAAATCGCTTTTACACGAAGTTTTATGGTATCTCTCGGGTGAAGACCACATCAGGAATTTGAGGCAGCACACAAAGATTTGGGATGCCTGGGCTGACGAGGAAGGAAATCTTGAAACCGCCTACGGTTATTACTGGAGGAAATTTCCCTCCGCTGAAATGGATGAAAACGGTAACTGGCAGGTAAGGCAGGTTGATCAGATAAGATATATTATTGACGAAATAAAGAGAAATCCATACAGCCGCAGACTGATTGTAACAGCCTGGGAACCGGGAAATGCCACAAAAAGCAAACTTCCTCCGTGTCACTACACCTTTGCATTTAATGTTCAGGGGAACAGACTGAACTGTCACCTTACCCAAAGATCGGGGGACATAGCTCTCGGAATACCTTTCAACCTTGCGGCTTACTCGATGCTCACCATGATAATCGCAAATGAAACGGGACTTGAGCCGGGGATTTTCAGTCACACCATTATAGATGCTCATATATATGTAGCCGATAAAGGAACCCCGCAGGAGAAGTATGACCACCTCGAAGGATTGAAATTACAGCTTGAGAGGGTACCGCTTCCACTTCCCACACTTAAAATTGCCAAAAAACCGATTGATGAGTTGAAATTCGAGGATTTTGAACTGGTTGGATATACAAGTCACCCTGCGATTAAATTCGAGGTTGCCGTTTGAAGCGAATAATTATCGTCGCTGTGGCAAATAATTTCGTAATCGGCAAAGCCAACGGTGACATGTCGTGGAATGTAAAAGAGGATTTTGACCATTTCAAGGCTACCACCATCGGTTATCCCGTTCTTATGGGGCGAAAAACATACGGTTTTTTCAAAAAACCTCTGCGGGACAGGGAACATATAGTTATAACCCGCGATAAAAACTTTGATCCAAAATTTCCTGAAGTGAAGGTTTTTCATTCACTTGAGGAGGGCTTTGAATATGCAAGCACCATTTCCAAAGAAAAAATGTTTATAATTGGCGGGGGTGAAATTTACCGGCAGGTTCTCGAAAAAGGACTGGTGGATGAGATGATAATTTCGTGGATGAGGTTTTCTGCCGAAGGAGAGGTGACTTTCCCACGGTTTAGCTTTGAGGAGTGGAACCTTGTAAGCAGTGAAGCACGGGATGAGTTTGTAATTGCAAGGTACGAGAGAACTTCGGAACTTCAGAACTTCGGAACTTCGGTGATAGAATAAACCGCAGAGAACGCAAAGAACGCAAAGAAAGTATCCGTGAAATCTGTGTAAAATCCCTGAAATCCGTGTAACTATCTGAAACCGCAGAGGACGCAAAGAACGCAAAGAGAGTATCCGTGAAGTCTGTGTAAAATCCGTGAAATCCGTGTAACTATCTGAAACCGCAGAGGACACAAAGAACGCAAAGAGACAAAAAAAGATGAAAATAAGAGTTTTACCTGAGAATATAGCAAGCAAGATTGCGGCGGGTGAGGTCATCCAGAGGCCTGAATCGGCTGTGAAGGAGTTGATGGAAAACTCTATTGATGCCGGTGCCACTGAGATCGAACTCGTCATTAAAAATGCCGGGAGAACTCTCATAAGAGTGATCGACAATGGTGAGGGGATGACCGAAGAGGATGCTCTGGTTTCCATTATGAAGCATGCTACAAGCAAGATTGTGGTGGAGAGTGATCTTGATGCGATAACAACTCTTGGATTCCGGGGTGAGGCATTAAGTTCGATGATTGCTGTTGCACAGTTTGAAATGAAAACGGGAACAAGCAATGAGCAGCTTTCCACTGTAATTAAAATAGATGACAGCCGAACGATCACGAAGGATCAGGGTGGTTATTTTAAAGGAACGGATATTAGTGTAAAGAATCTTTTTTACAATATTCCCGCAAGAAGAAATTTTTTAAAGTCTGATTCCACAGAATTGCGTCATGTAATCGATGTATTTCAGAGGCTTGCATTGGGGCGACCTGATATAAGTTTTAAATTTTTTACGGATGATTCGCTCGTGCATGATTTCCCGGCGTGTGAACTTGTCGAAAGACTTGCACAGGTTTTTGGGGATAAAGTAAGAAACAATACAATATTCGTTGAAGAAAAAACCGATTATCTTTCGATAAAAGGCTATTTGGGTAAGCCTGCACTTGTGAAGAAGGCAAGGGGAGACCAGTATCTTTTTCTGAACGGAAGGTTTGTTTCGTCGAAGCAGGTGAATTTTGCAGTTTTTAATGCTTATGAAAATTTCCTTGAGAAGGGGGACTATCCTTTTTTTGTCCTTTTTCTCGAGATTGATCCTGCCAAGGTGGATGTAAATGTCCATCCCTCAAAACTCGAAGTGAGATTTGATGAGGAGAAGGATATATATAACTTTGTTAGTGCAGTGGTCAGAAAAGGTCTTGGGGAATTTGATCTTGTCCCTTCACTTTCATTTACGGTGAACAGTCTTGGTGAGACCGAAAAACTTGGTTTTGACAACTATTCCAGAACGCAAAGAAGTGATTTCAGTGACAGACCCGAAAACACTCAACGATCTGCAAACAACTGGGAGAGAGATTTCCGGTCAGGTTCCTCTTCCATTCCCAAGCGTCCCGTGATAAATGACAGCGATATCGACCTGATATTTGGCGCCATTTCGCGAAGAGTAGAAACGGGGGAAGAGACCGATGACGAGAATCATCCATTTGCAGATGCAGGTTCGGGTGATGGTCAGGGAAATGCAACTGCATTTGGAGGTAAGTCAGTGAGTGTTGGATCATACGGTGATAAAAATGTGGATGCCTACACTCCGAAGATTTTTGAGAGAATACCCGCTGACACTGCGGAGACCGACTCGACACCCTTTATCATTCAGTTGCACAACAAATACATATTGTGCCAGATTAAAACGGGTCTGATGATAATTGATCAGCATGTGGCACATGAGAGAATTTTATATGAAATGGCAAAAAAGCAGTTGACGAGAGGGATGCCCCTTTTTCAGCAGCTTCTTTTCCCAAAAGTGATTCATACGGACCCCGCGAGGGTGATGCTGGTTAAGGAGTTGCAGGAATATCTTCAGAGGCTGGGTTTTATTGTAAAAGTAATTTCCAAAACAGATCTGGTTGTTGAAAGCATCCCTTCACAGGTGAAGACGGGTGAGGAAGAAAAGATTCTTTTGGAAATTCTTGATCAGTATATTGAGAACAGGGAAGAGAAAATTTTGGATGCCACTGAAAACATGGCAAAATCATTCTCGTGTAAAGCTGCAATCAAAGTGGGTGACCGGCTCTCGCAGGAAGAGATGCGACGGCTGATAGACGAACTCTTTGCCACCGAGAATCCATATGTCTGTCCACACGGAAGACCTGTCGTTCTGAAAATCTCACTTGATGAATTCGACAGAAGGTTTGGGAGAACATCTTGAGGTATTAGGTATGAGTTATTAGTTATGATTTTTCATACCAAATACAATAGCCTGTGGTTTTAACCACAGGGGGAATGAATCAACGAACACAAAATACAATAGCCTGTGGTTTCAACCACAGGGGTAATGAATCGACGGACACAAAATACAATAGCCTGTGGTTTTAACCACAGGGGGATTAATTTTGAATGCATTGAATTCTTGACGGCTGAAATTTGAAATTGGGAGTAGGAAGAAAAACGAAACGAAAAACAGGAGATCAATATGAGTAATTCGATTTACAACGAAAAGCTGAACGAGTACAATCAAAAAGTTGCCCGTTCGAAAGACAAGGGACTGAAGTACACCACAGTGAGCGGTGAACCCGTTAAGGTGCTTTATGGTCCGCATGACATAGAGAATTTTGACTACAATCGCGATTTGAGTTTTCCCGGTGAGTATCCATACACCAGAGGAATTCATCCAAACGGGTACCGGGGAAAGGTGTGGACGATGCGGCAGTTTGCCGGATTCGGTTCACCCGAGGATACAAATGAGCGATTCCATTATTTATTGAAAAATGGTCAGACGGGTCTTTCGGTTGCTTTTGATCTTCCAACACTTATGGGCTGGGATGCCGATGCACCTCTCAGTGAAGGGGAAGTGGGAATATGCGGAGTTTCAATCTCTTCCCTGAAAGATATGGAAATACTGTTTAAGGGAATTCCTTTGGACAAGGTTTCCACTTCCATGACTATAAATTCACCTGCTGCAATGATTTTTGCTTTTTATCTCGCAGTAGCGCAGAAGCAGGGAGTTGATTTTAAGAGTCTCAGAGGTACACTTCAGAATGATATTTTGAAAGAGTATATAGCACAAAAGGAATATATTTATCCTCCACATCCATCAATGCGAATCATTGTGGACATGATCGAGTATTGCACAAATGAAGTGCCGCAATGGAATCCCGTTTCTGTGAGCGGTTATCATATAAGGGAAGCAGGCTCCACATCTGTTCAGGAACTTGCATATACTCTTGCCGATGGTTTTGCCTATATCGAAGCTTGTATGGAACGAGGTATGGACATTGATGAATTTGCCCCGAGAATATCATTTTTCTTCAATTCACACCTTGATTTCTTCGAAGAAATTGCCAAATTCAGGGCTGCAAGAAGAATATATGCCAAGAGAATGAAGGAAAAATATGGTGCAAAAAATCCGAGAAGCTGGTGGTTGAGGTTCCATACCCAGACCGCAGGGTGTACACTCACTGCACAACAGCCTGAAAACAATATCGTAAGAACTGCATTTCAGGCGCTTGCCGCAGTTTTGGGTGGTACACAGTCACTTCATACCAATTCCATGGATGAGACACTTGCACTTCCGAGCGAAAAAGCGGTAAAAATTGCATTGAGAACACAGCAGTTGATAGCTTATGAGACGGGAGTAATCAACTCTGTCGATCCGCTTGCCGGAAGCTACATGGTTGAGTCGATGACTGACAAAATGGAAGCAGAAGCAAACAGAATATTTGATGAAATTGATTCACTTGGCGGTGTAATTCCTGCTATTGAGACGGGTTACTTCCAAAAACAGATTGCGGACGCTGCCTATGCCTATCAAAAAGAAGTGGATAAAAAAGAAAAAATAATCGTCGGTGTGAATGAATTTGTTGAAACTGACGAGAAAATTGATATTCCCATTCTGACAATTTCGCCCGAAGTGGAAAAGATTCAGAGGGAACGGCTCGCCGATTTGAAACAACACAGGAGCAGTGCCGGGGTTGAAGCATCACTCGAAGCAATAAAAAATGCCGCCGAAAACGGTAACAATTTGATGCCCGAGTTTGTGGAAGCTGCGGCAAACTATGTTACACTCGGTGAGATGATAGATGTATTAAAAGAACCATTCGGAATATATACGGAAGAAGCGGTATTTTGATTTTCAAAAAATATCTGAGATTGATCAGGGCACCACACTGGATTAAGAATGTTTTCCTGTTTGTGCCCCTGGTCTATTCCCGGAAGCTTTTTAGTCCCGATGACCTGATCCTTTCACTTCTCGGATTTGTAGCATTTAATTTTGCTTCGAGCATTGTCTATGTGCTGAATGATATCATCGACAAGGACAGGGACAAGCTGCATCCGAAAAAGAGATTCAGACCGATCCCGTCGGGTGAAATCAGTGTTCAAAATGCCCTTTTTGTTTTGCTTGGGCTGGGTATCCTTGTTGTTCTTTTCTCCTTAAAACTGAATTTCCAGTTTCAGATTATAGTGATTTTATACATTCTGCTAAACACAGCCTACTCATTTAAGCTGAAAAACATTGTGTTACTGGATATTTTTTCAATAGCGGGCGGTTTTATATTAAGAGTTTGGGCAGGAACTGTGGTAATAGGAGTTGAGGCTTCAAGCTGGCTGATTCTTATTACACTTTTCATTTCCCTGTTTCTTGCGGTGATGAAAAGAATGTCGGAGTCGGAACTGCTCAGTTCGGAAGATCAGGATTCAGTTCCGGTCAGACGGGTGCTTGAGAACTATTCACGGAGATTCATCGATCAGATATCTGCTGTTTCTGCGGGAAGTGTAATTGTTTTTTACACCCTTTACACTGTTTCACAGAGAACGGTTGAAACTTTTGGAACCGAAAAACTGATCTATACAACCGGATTTGTAGTGTTTGGAATTTACAGATACATGTATCTCGTTTATCTTCATAACAGAGGGGAGAGTACGATTGAAATTTTATTCAAAGATATTCCTACAATACTGAATGCAATTTTATATCTTTCGGCTACAATTCTGATTGTTTACAAGGTTTTATGATGAGACTTCACAACTTAAAATTTATGCCGGTTCTGCTTTCCATGGTTTTTATTGCTGGATGCTGCAATTGTGAGAAAGAGAGCAATTCGATGGAGAACGGGAAGACGGTGGAAAATGCAGTTACCCAAGGTTTTCTCAAGATAGACAGAGCGGAAGCCTGGATTGACATGATGCCGGGTGGTCCCAATGGTTTTCTTTTCACAGGAGATGCGATGTTTGCTGCCTGGGAGAAACCTGAAATCGACAGTATAGTCTGTTTGAATGCCATCATATATGCGGAGGGCAAGGAGTTAAAAAAGTTTCCGTTTTTAATCCTCCCCGAGGATGACAAACTTCAGAAACCGGGTAAGTCAAGTTTTATCAATTTCAGATTTTCCTCAAAAGAGCGGAACAGCACTTCCGGCTTGAAGGATTTGAAAGCTATCGACCTTAAGCTGGAGATCAGATACAAAGGTGAGACTTATAAGGGGAGAATTGACGGTATCGAGGTAAAGAGAACATACTGATGGAGACGCAACTTCTTCTTCTTGGAATATTGATTTTGATGAGTGCCTTCTTCTCGGGGACTGAAATGGCATACATTGTCTCCAACAAGCTCAAAATTGAGATAAAAGCAGGGAAGAACAATCCGGGTGCGAAGGCTGCACATTATTTCATCAATAATCCCGAGAAATTCTTTTCCACACTTCTGATTGGCAACAACATCGCGAATATCACTTTTGCCTCCATTTCCACCATTTTCTTAGCAGAACGGTTTGGTTTCAATGAATTTGAGATTCTGATAATTTCCACCATGGTTATCTTGTTTTTTGGTGAACTGATCCCAAAATACATCGGCAGGGAACTCAGCACGACCATGTTAATTGTTTTCTCTATTCCGATGCGTGGTCTTTACATAGTGTTCTATCCTCTTGTCAAGCTTGCAAGTTATTTCACCCTCTTAATAAGTCGAAAAAAATCAACCTCCGATTCACTTCTTGATCTGGTTCGTCGTGAAGACCTCCAGTTGCTGATAGAGGAAGGAGAGAATGCCGGAAATGTGAACAAGAAGGAAGGGAAGGCAATCAGGAAACTGATCGAGATGCAGGATCAGCGGGTTAATGAGGCAATGAGACCCAGGACCGAAATTGTGGGTGTGGAAATAAACAGCAGTCTTGAAGAGGTTATTGAAACATTTATCGAATCGGGTTACTCGAAACTTCCTGTGTACGAAGACAATCTTGACAACATCACGGGATTTGTACTTGCCTACGACCTCTTTAAACAGCCGGCGTATCTGTCTGAAATTGTCCGTCAGATACTGAATGTTCCCGAGACGAAAAAAAGCGTTGATATGCTGAATGATTTTCTTAGGGAAAGAATCTCGATCGCAGTCGTGATAGATGAATTTGGAGGAACCGCCGGAATTGTGACTGCAGAAGACCTGATTGAGGAAGTGTTTGGTGAGATTAAAGATGAATATGATGTTGAAGAGAATGTCTGCCGTCAGACGGGGGATAACGAATACCTGATTGGTGGAGATGTTGAAGTTGACAGCATTAATGAAAAATTTGATCTTGGTATTCCGGATGGAGATTACAATACGATTGGTGGTTTCATAATGGCAGAGACGGGGAATATTCCTGCACAGGGTGAGATAGTTACCGCGGGTATATTCAGGATTCATATTATCCGGTCGTCTGCAAGAAGAATCGAAATGATCAAACTCTCACAGATAGAAGATGTTTGATCTCCCAAAAGATAAGTTTGTAATCCTGTTCGATGGTGTATGTAATTTCTGCAATTTTTGGGTGAATTTTATAATTGACAGAGATAAGAACGATAAATTCCGGTTTGCATCGCTTCAGTCAGACCTTGGACAGGAAACCCTCTCCAATTTAAAACTCTCACAGACGGATTTTGATACATTTATACTTCTGAATGGAGAAAAACATTACACAAGTTCAAGTGCCGGTCTCAGGGTGGCGAGAGAACTGGGTGGCTTTTTCGGAATCTTATATATATTCATTATTGTTCCCCCTTTTATTAGAAACGGAGTCTATTCTCTTATAGCGAAAAACAGATACAGGTTTTTCGGCAGGGAAGAGGCGTGCAGAATTCCGACTCCTGAAACCCGGAAGAAATTTTTAGGCTGAGCTTGCAAAAAATATCCATTTCAATTATTACCCTCAACGAAGAAAAAAATATTGCCCGTTGTCTGAAAAGCGTTGCCTGGGCTGATGAAATTATCGTGGTGGATTCAGGAAGCAAGGACGGGACTGTAGAGATCGCAAAAGGATTGGGAGCAAAAGTAATCCACAATGAATGGAAAGGTTTTTCGGAACAGAAAGACTTTGCCTTGAGAAGCTGCACAAATGAATGGGTTCTGAGTCTCGATGCTGATGAGGAAGTTTCAGAAGAGCTGAAAAACGAAATCACTGGCATACTTCAGGCAGACCCCTCGTTTGATGGCTTTTACATCCCCCGCAAGACTTTTTTTAACGGGAAATGGATAAAATCGTGCGGCTGGTACCCCGGATTTCAGCTTCGGCTGTTCAAAAAAAGCCTCACCAGACTTACTGATCGAAAAGTTCATGAAGGATTTGTCGTTGCCGGCGAGGTTGGCTATCTGACAAAGGATATACTTCACTACACCCATTTTGACCTTAAAAGCACCTTTGCAAAGATCAACAATTATTCCACTCTCGAAGCTGAAGAAAGCTATCTTACAAAGCGCTCCACACCTTTGAATTTCATTGTCAATCCTCTCGCAGCTTTCCTGCAGCATTACATCCTCCGCCGCGGTTTCACAGACGGAGTAGAAGGACTGATAATCTCAATACTTCACGCTCTTACAAATCTCCTCACCTATATGAAAATTTGGGAGATGAGGAGAGAGAAGAAAACCTAATAATTCATCAGCCTTGTCCAGGCAATATCGAGTTTTGTGTTAAAGTCTCCGAGATCTTTCAGCATGGTGAATGATTTTATCTGTTCGGGAGTGGGGAAGAGGAGTGAATTCTTTTTTATCTGTTCAGGGAGAAATTCGGCAGCACCTGTATTTGGCATCGGGTAGAGAACTTTTGCGATGTTGAGGGCGGTGTTCCGGGGTTCGAGAAGGAAGTTTATGAATTTGAGGGCATTCTGCCGGTTGGGTGCCTGAGCCGGGATGCTCATATTGTCGAGGAAGATATTGGTTCCTTCAAGCGGGGCGATAAAATCGAATTTCGGGTCGTTTTGCATAATTTTGAGGGCAGTACCGAGGTCGGTATGGGCGAGCCACACTTCGCCTGAGTAGAGATATTCCTGCACAACGCTGCTCTCATATTTCTTTAACAGCCTCTTTTGGTTTTTTAGCATTGTAAGAGCCCGTTCGAGATCGGCTTCACTTCTTTTTTCGATGTCCATCCCAAGATAATTATACACCACTGAGAAAACCTCTCTCATGTCATTCATCATGATGATCTTTCCTTTGAAGCGTTCATCCCAAAGGATACTCCACGATGCGGGCGGGTTTTTCACCATTTCCCTGTTGTAAACAATTCCCATGTAACCATATGCATAAGGGATGTGAAAATCACCTTTTGGGTCGAAATAACCCGATTTGAAAGAACGGTCGATGTATTTATAATTTGGAATTGCTGTCTTGTCAATTTTTCCCAGCATCCCTTTCTTTAACATGATATCCACCATATAATCGGAAGGGAAGATGAGATCGTATCCGTTATATCCCATCTGCAGTTTTGACAGCATCTCCTCGTTGTTGCTGTAATAATCGAGGTTTACCTTGATATCATATTTTGCTTCGAATTCATCTATTATTTTTTGATCGATGTATTCAGTCCAAATGAACACATTCACCTGCTCACGGTTGCCGAGCCAGAAAGAAACGGAGGCAATACCAAGAGTAAATATGATAAAAACGGAAACTATGTAGCGGGGTTTGATTTTTTCGAGCAGATTAGATTTTTGCAGAAAAAATGATGAGACAAGTGCGATGGAGGTCAGTATGATCAGAATTGTTGATACGGCATTTATCTCGGGAGTGATCGCAAATTTGATCATTGAATAGATTTTTACGGGTAGTGTGGATGCCCCCGTCCCTGCCGTAAAAAAAGTGATAATAAAATCATCGACACTCAAAGTGAAAGCAAAAATTGCTGCCGAGAGTACTCCCGGGTAGATGACAGGGAGTACAACTTTGAAAAATGTTGCGGAGGGAGTAGCTCCCAGATCAAGACTTGCTTCCTCGAGTTTAAAGTCGAAGTGATCGAGGCGGGCACCCACAATCAGAATCACAAATGAGACGGAAAACGAAATGTGAGATATAATAACAGTGGTGAGCCCAAGTCCCAAACCCAGCGCGTTGAAAAGTGTCAGAAGAGCCATTCCGAAAATAACTTCCGGAAGAATTACAGGGATGTAGATGAAATTTCTGAAGACTGATTTGAATTTGAAATTATATCGTGCCATCCCGTATGCAGCCAGGGTTCCAAGAATTGTAGAGAAAAAGGTGTTGGCAACAGCTACGATCACTGTGTTTTTTATTGCAGCCCAAAGTGAAATATTCTCGAATGCACTCCGGTACCACTTCAGACTGAATCCCTCCCATGATGTAATTCTGTTTGACTCGTTAAAAGAAAAAAACATTGTTATTATCACGGGAAAGAGAAGGAAGAGTCCAATGGCAAATGAAGTCAGGACAGTTCCTTTGGAGACTTTTATGCTCTGTTTTTCGAAGCGTTCTTCACCGGCGTTACCGTTCATTCGAATCCTCATCTTTTGAATATGGATTGAAATATTTCAGGTAGGCGGCGGTCACTATCACCACGAGGATAACAATTATCGAACTGAAGGCGGCACCGAGGGGGAGATTTCTTGAGTGAGAGAACTGTTGTGTGATCAGATTTCCGATCATATAGTTGTTGATTCCACCGAGAAACTCGGGGACGAGAAAATTTGTGAGAGTTGGAACAAACACAAATACGATTCCGGCTGCAAGTCCCGGAGCTGACCAGGGGACAATAATCTTCCAGAAAGTCTTTACTCTCCCCGCCCCGAGGTCCTGTGACGCTTCAATAAATGAGTGGTCTATTTTATCGAGTGATGCATAAACTGGCATTATAAGGAAAGGAAGGTTGATATAGACGAATGACAGGTAGAGAGAAAATGTATTGTTGATCAGAGCCAGGGGTTTATCAACCAGTCCGCACCAGATCAGGAAATTGTTTACAAGTCCGTTTTCACCGAGCAGAATTATAAACGAATAAACCTTTACGAGAAAATTGGTCCACAGCGGAAGTGTAATGCAAAAAAGTAAAAAGTACTTTAACCTGCTTCGTGTAAAACTCAAGTAATATGCGACAGGAAACCCGAGTAACACAGTGGTGACAGTTACACCTAAAGAAACCAGAAGAGATCTTACAAAAACTCCGAGATAAAGGGGTTCAAACACCTGACTGAAATTTTCGAAAGTGAATCCTTCCTTTATTCCACCGTATGCATCTTTTACCGCAAAGGCATATCCTGCAATGAGAAGAAGAGGAATAAAAAAGAAGATGAACAGCCAAAATCCCGGCGGTGCGAGATAAAAAAGGAAATCTCTTTTTTTAGTTTTCACTAACTATCCAACCTGAAGAGTCTTCCCACTTAAGGAAACACTGATCGCCGGGAATAATGGAGTTTAAGTTCTCACTGCCCGGGTGGCGATGAGATTTCACAAGAAGGGAGGTGCCGTTCCCGGTAACAAATTCGAAATCGATGGAATCACCGAGATAGACCCTGTGCTTTAGAACTGCCGGGAGGGAGTTTCCTGTTATTTCATCCGGACTTCTGGAGATCGAGATATTTTCGGGTCTCAGGCAAAAGTATGAACTGTTTCCAAGTCTGAAATCACCACCGGATTTGAAGTTGATAGTGTGGGTGTCGAAAAGTTTAATTTTATAGTGGTCATCAACTCTGCTGATTATCTCGGCGGGAAGAAAATTCATTTTACCTATAAAACCGGCGGTGAAACGGTCAGCAGGTTTTTCGTACAGAGCGGCAGGAGACGCCAGTTGTGAAATTCTTCCGTTGTTTATAAGTGCTATTCTGTCGGCAAGTGAAAGGGCCTCATGCTGATTGTGGGTGACATACAAAAAAGTGATTCCGAGGTTTTTCTGCAGATCAGTGAGCTCAATGAGGGTGCGTTCAGCGATTTTTTTATCGAGTGATGACAATGGTTCATCGAGGAGTAAAATTTTAGGGCGGTTTATGATTGCCCGGGCAACCGCCACTCTTTGTTGCTGTCCTCCTGAAAGGGTTGAAGGTAGTCTCTTCCCGAAACCCTGCAGACCGAGGGAATCGAGCGTCTGATTTACTCTCTCCCCGATTTCTGAAGCGTTGATTCTTTTCACTTTGAGGCCGTAAGCAACATTGTCATAGACCGAAAGATGTGGAAACAGGGCAAAATTCTGGAAGACGAGGTTGAAATCCCTTTTGTATGCGGGAAAGGAAGTGATATCCAGACCGTTTAATACAATTGAGCCTTTCGTCGGGGTCTCAAATCCTGCAATCATTCTCAGGAGGGTGGTTTTGCCACAACCACTGGGACCCAATAGACAGAAAAATTCACCCTCGTCTATCGTAATTGATATATTATCAACAACTGTTGTCTTTCCAAATGTTTTTGTAATGTTTCGTAATTCGAGCATCTTTAACGGGTTTACCTCGCTTGTATTGAAAAAAATTATTTCAAAAAAATCACTTTTGCAGTTTTCTTTTGCATTACACCATTTTCAGGGTAAAAGGAAATAACAACAGGATAAAAACCGGATGCCAGTCCCAAATTACCTGCATCAAATTCCACTTTATATCTCCCTTTTGTAACCTCGCCTGAGAAAAGTGTGGAAACGAGACTTCCGTCTGCGGAAAAGACGGAAATGTTTGCACTACCATTTCCCGGTATCTGATAATCAATATTAGTGACCGGATTAAACGGGTTCGGATAGTTGGAAATGAGGAGAATATCTTCAGGGAGGGGTTTCTCATCTTCGGTGGAAGTAAAGAGATTAATCGTGGAGTTAACCCAAAGGAGTCTACCATTAATCCAGTTTTTCAGGTAGTTGATCTCATCCTGATATGTTTGTCCCACATACCAGTTGGGCCAGATCCATTGACCAAGTATGGGCCATTTTTGGAAGTTGCGGGTTTGACTTTCGTTCAGATATGTCACCAGCGAATCTATTACACCAAAAATCCGGGTTTTATCGAAGGCTGTGTTTTTAAGTACAGCCCATCTTTCCTTCACTTTAGCTTTGAATCTTGGGGAGTCCTTAAATTTTTTCCACCAGAAGGGGACCTGGAAATAGTCATTGTAGAGGAAACTCGTATCGCCGGTGAGAACATCGAGCTGCCACCCGTTTCCGAGCCAGGCACTATAGTAGTTTGCATTTCCGAGGGAGTGGTTAAAATCCCATGCAGGACCGGCAAAAAGTTTCCTGTCCCTTGAGTCTCTGTCTTTGTACATAAAAGCACTCAAGCGGTATGCGTCCACATTCCTCGAAACTTCGCTGATGAGGAACATGTCGGCAAAAGAATTTTCATCAATAATTGAAGGGTAGCCATATAAGGAGTCCTCGAACTGAGGGGATGCCATGACGCCTTCAAAATTGGTTACGAACGCTCTTATGTAATTGATCTGCTGCGGGACAATATCGGAGGCTTTTGGTATGTGGAACTGATAATAAATTGACTGTGAGGCACCCGGGTAGGGAGGGTATGTTGAATACCAGCCTCCATTGTCTTCACCGTCAAGTTTGTCCACTTTAACGATGTAACCCCCTGTAAGGGCGTCACCCGTGATGTCAGTCGGGTTAAGTTTCTTAATCGGGACACGGTTGTTGTCGTTTTTAATTTTTTCCAACAGGAGGTATGTACCAATATACTCTCCATTCAGTACAAGTTCGAAATAGCGCGACCTTGAGGCATATCGACCGGTTTTTCTTGCCATATCATACACCAGGGTGTTTCGCATCAGGGTTTTGTCGTTGTACTCGGCATTAAAGACCCAGTCGTTTTCGGATGGCAAGCCGAGCAACTGTACATTAAGATTTTCCCCGGCTGAGTCTCTGGTCTCGACTGCATAGCCTTTTTTAGGGAACATCTGTGTGCTGGAGCCTCTGATTTCAATACCAATCTTACCGTTATAGTGATTTCGGGGATCGGTCATGTAATTGCGGACGCCCTCTCCATTATATATCACACCCATGTCGGCAGTTATTTTTTCATCATCAATAATAATCTGCCCGTTGGTATTGATAATTACGATGGGAAGATTGGATGATGTAAACTGTGCCTGTGCAAAAAACGGAAAGAGGAAAAGTAATACAAAGAATTTAATTATCGGGTTCAATTTAGTTGTATTTAATGGTTCAAAAATTGAATGATTTACATGGTAAATTAATTAAATAATATGATAAAAATCACTCAACAGGAGGGTTTGGAAAAATCTATTTGCAAGCCATGGAAATTTTATTTGTTTAATTGCCGGGTAAATGTTATTTTTATGTAGATTAAATCTAAATAATTTTAAGAAGAAGTGAAAAACAACCAGGCAACCGAGTTATTCAGAGACTTCCTCAAACGGGGGAGCAACAGAATAACACCCGAAAGATTTGAAGTTCTTGAAGCGGCATTGGAGTTCGATGGTCATTTCAGCGCCGATGAACTTTTTATATCGATGAAGAACAACCACTCGCATGTATCGCGGGCAACCGTGTATAATACACTCGAACTCCTCTGTCAGGCAGAACTTTTATCCCTCCGCAATTTTTCAAATAAAGTAAATTACTACGAAAGCAACTTCAAGAGACAGAATCACTTCCATCTGGTATGTATGGATTGTGGAAGGATCGTGGAATTTACTGACAACAGGCTCGAAGAGATGTCGAAAGAAATCGGTGAAAATCTGGGTTTTAAGACCTCGAGTTATTCCTACAACATTTTTGCCCGGTGTGAGAAAAAACCGGATTGCCCCTGGTATAATGGAAAAAAGAACGCTTGATTCTGCCCGTAAAGGGAAATATTTTACTGTGATGGCTCTGCCACACGGAGTGCTGAAAGTGCAGTTGATCAGATTTGGAATAAGCGAGGGAGACAGAATATTTTGTCTTGAGAGATTGCCGGGAGGCACTGTAGTTATACAGAAGAACCGTCAGGAGATTGCACTGGGATATGAACTTGCATCGCAGATATTAATTTCAGAAGAACTTTGACAATGAGAACAGAAGCCACGGGCATAAAAGTAAGCCCGAAAGATTTATTACAGACTCCAAATTTAAGCGAACCACTTGTAGAGAGAAAAAGGGTTGTCCTCGTTGGTAATCCCAATGTGGGCAAATCGCTTGTCTTCAATTATCTGAGTGGAGTTTATGTTGATGTATCGAATTTTCCCGGTACCACCGTATCAGTAAGTACGGGAACATGGAAAAATTATGAAATTCTTGATACCCCGGGAATATATGGTGTTTCATCATTTAACGATGAGGAGAGGGTTGCCCGGGATGTGATCATCGAAGCGGATATAGTGCTGAATGTTGTAAATTCACTCCATCTTGAAAGGGACCTCTTTCTTACAAAGCAACTGATTGAAATGGGAAAGAAGGTTACGATCGTTCTTAATTTCAGCGATGAAGTTAAAAGAAAAAAAATAAAAATAGATGCCGCCCGGCTGTCGGCACTTTTCGGTGTTGAGGTGATAGAGAGTTCTGCCGTCAGCAAGTCGGGTTTTGACCGTCTGCCTGAGGCAATTGAGAAAGCAAGAACGGGAAATGTCAGCGGTGAAATTACCGGAAGATTGAACCAGCACATCGTGAATAATCACGGCAGGGGAGTCGCTCTTCTCGTAGCTGAAGGTGATGAGGAAGTATCCGCCAAGTACGGCTTTGAATGTGGAAGTGCTGACGACCGTGAAGCCATTTATATTGAAAGAAGAAAAAGTGTAAATGAAATAATTGCCGATGTCGAGTATGAAGACACTTCAAAAGGGCGTTTTTTCAATATACTGGGAAGCCTTTCACTAAATCCCGTAACAGGAATACCGATTCTGGCGGTTGTACTGGTGGTTCTCTATTTTCTGGTTGGCGATTTGGTTGCACAGCGACTTGTAGGATTCACAGAGGACACGATAGGGAAGAGGTATTTTGAATTTTACACAAAGAGTTTTGTCGGTGAATTTACACCCGTTGATATTAAAGTAACCACCCTCGATCAGGATGGAAATGCAACAGGCACCAAAGAGTTTAATTTCAAAGAAGGAATCAAGTACGAACCGGAGCTGAAAAAATCATTTGAGGATGCTGCCGCAAACAAAGACACTCAGGTCGATTTTCATTTCAGCAATCCCATCGTAAAACTCTTCTTTGGTGAGTTTGGCGTTTTCAGCATGACAATTACCTATCTGCTGTTTCTTCTTTTACCCCTGGTGATAGCTTTTTATTTTGTCATGGCTATTCTCGAGGATTCAGGTTATTTGCCACGGCTTGCCACGATGATGGACCGGTCGCTCTCCAGAATCGGATTGAATGGAAGAGCGGTTATCCCGATTCTTCTCGGATTCGGATGCGTAACCATGGCAACCATTACCACCAGAATACTCGGAAGTGAACGGGAAAAAACCATCGCCACTGCGATTCTTCAATTTGTTATTCCCTGTTCTGCCCAGCTCGCTGTTATTGCAGTACTTGCAGGAACCGCCGGTCCTCAGGCAATGATGGTGTATGCAACGGTAATTGTAGCAATGATGATAACAGTTTCAACAGTTTTGCACAAGATGCTGCCCGGACAAAGCACTCCCTTGTTGATTGATTTGCCGATGATGCGTGTACCGAGGATAGACAATATTTTGAAAAAAACATGGTACAGGTCGACCGGTTTCATGAAAGAGGCAGCCTTATGGTTTTTCATCGGAGCGCTTGGAGTTGGAATTTTAGAGATAACGGGATTACTTGCAGTATTCACCAAATTCCTTGAACCGTTAACGGTTAACTGGCTGAAACTTCCTTCCGAGGCGTCTGTTGCCTTTGTGATGGGTACAGTCAGAAGAGATTTTGGAGCTGCGGGTCTGTTCGATCTGTCGCTTACCCCGATGCAGGTTGCCGTGTCACTGGTGGTGATTACTCTTTTTGTCCCTTGTATAGCATCATTCATGGTGATGTTGAAAGAGAGGGGCTGGAAAGAAGGCTTTACAATTTGGATCAGTGCATGGGTGATAGCGTTTTTTGTCGGCGGACTGACAGCAATGGTTGTAATTTAAATATGAGATGGCTTCTTTATGGTTAAATCCGAATATCCAATCTTCTGGGAAAAGGAAGATTTCAGTATCAAGATTTTTTGTTCAATTCCTGCCATTGCCACGGGTATTTTACTGCGAGCCGGTGAGACGAAGATAGTAATCGATCCAGGTGACGGGATACTTCGTGATCTTAATGAAGAACTTCACCCGGAGGAGATTTTATCGATCACAGATATTTTTATTACTCATGGTCATCATGATCATGTGGGTGGTGTATGGTCGTTGCTAACCTACCTTCGTGTTATGAGAAAACGCTCGCCAATGAACATCCACTATCCCGAAGGATGCTTCGAGATAGAAAGTATCTATAATGCATTCCGGACCGTTTACGGTCTCAGCACTTCCTACCCGATATACTTAAAGCCAATCATGGACTCGAAACGGTTCTCCCGTCACGGAGTATCAATCACTCCATTCCCCGTAAAGCACAGCGAAATGACAGGAAAAGGAAACGAAACCCGACTTGTGCCCGCCATCGGTTTTAAATTTGGATACGGCGGCAAGAAAATTTGCTACGGTGGTGATACTGCATACTGTGACGAACTTTTGCACCACGCCAAAGGAGCCGACCTTGCAATACTTGAAGCAGGTGAGGACGATGAAAGTGTACCGGGTATGCACATGACGATGGAAGAGGCTGAAAGAATCGGCAAAGCCGCCAAAGAATTTTTCCTTGTCCATGTCCCGCAATAAACCTTAATTTAAGGCTTATCTTAAAACTTTTTCGAACACAATCACAATCTACGAGGTTAATTAGATGAAGAGCATTCTGCTTTTACTGATATCAATGGTTATTTTCAATATCACTGCAACAGCCCAAAATGCCGACAGCATGGTTTTTAAAGGCGAGAAGAGACTAAAAAATATAAAAATGATCACTGACGGTGGTGAAAATGCAGAAGCCTATCTCTCGTTTGACAACAAAAAGTTGATATTTCAGGCAAAAACCAAGGGGATGGAGTGCGATCAGATATTCACAATGAATATTGACGGCACAGATAAGAAAATGGTTTCCACGGGTCATGGCAGAACCACCTGTTCTTATTTCATGCCCGGAGATGAATCAATTATCTATGCCTCCACACATATGGCAGATGCCAAATGCCCTGCCAATCCCGATTTTTCAAAAGGTTATGTCTGGAAACTTTACGATTCCTACGAAATATTTATTGCCGATAAAGACGGCAAAAACATCCGTCAGGTAACCAGCAATGACTCTTATGATGCAGAGGCAACAGTTTCGCCTAAAGGGGATAAAATAATTTTCACATCTCTCCGCGATGGTGATCCTGAACTGTACATCATGGACATAGACGGCAGCAACCAGAAGAGGCTCACTTTCGAAAAAGGATATGACGGCGGTGCATTTTTCTCCGGAGACGGTTCCAAAATTGTTTACAGGGCAAGCAGACCTAAAACTGAAAAAGAACTTAAGGATTATGACGAACTTGTAAAGGAAAAACTTGTAAGACCAGGAGCACTCGAGATATTTGTGATGGATGCTGACGGCAAAAACAAGGTTCAGGTAACGAATTTTGGCAAGGCAAGTTTCGCTCCCTTCTTCCATCCCGACGGTAAAAGAATAATTTTCTGTTCAAACGCTTTAAGTAAAGACCCGAGGAACTTCGATCTATACCTGATCAATACTGACGGCACAGGTCTCGAACAGGTTACATTCAACGAATCTTTTGACGGATTCCCCATGTTTACAAAGGATGGTAAACACCTCGTATTCGCCTCCAACAGATTTAACAAAGAAAAAGGTGATACAAATGTATTCTTTGCCGACTGGGTTGATGGAGAATAACAAGTGAGACCCGCAGCCAGAATACTCTTATTCCTTTTCCTTTTATTTGCCGGGACTCTCTATTCTCAGGATTCCGTAAATCTTGCTTTTTTCTCTCCAAAGGCAGAGTATGAGCAGCTTGACAAGAGAAAAGATGACAAGTCGACGATTATCAACAAACTTTTCATCTATACTCCGAAGGAATACAGGAAGAACAATACCAAGTATCCACTCGTTTATCTTCTTCACGGCTGGGCGGGTTCGTCTTATGACTGGAAAGTAAATTATGACATTCAGAAACTTGCTGACTTGTATAAGATGATCATCGTACTTCCTGACGGCTACTATGATTCCTGGTATGTGAACAGCAGTGACAGAAAAGAACTGCAGTATGAGAGTGCATTTTGGAAAAGGGTTGTCCCTTTCATCGAGAGCAAGTACCGGGTCGATGAAAAAAACAGGTTTATTACCGGCTTGAGTATGGGTGGACATGGTGCCATATCGTTTTATCTTAAAAAGGAAGGCTATTTCAAGGCTGCCGGATCGATGAGCGGAATATTGGACATCACCAAATTTTCCGGGAACTGGGGAATTAAAAAGAGACTCGGCGACTATGCAAAAAACAAAAAGGTTTGGGAAAAGAATTCGGCGATCCACCTTCTGAAAAGTTTCAAAGGGAAGAAAGATAACCTGAAAATCTTCATTACCTGTGGTAAAAAGGATTTTGCTTTTGGAGTCAATTCCTCCTTTGCAAAAGAGGCAGCAGCCAGAAAGATTCCGCATATAAACCTGGCTGATTCCGGAGACCACAACTGGGAATACTGGACGAGCCATGTGGAAAAACAGTTCCAGTTTTTTAGTCTCGTCTCGCAGAACAAATCGATGAAAGATATAAAGAAGATACTGAAACTGTAACTTCTCACTTTAAAACCGGAAGAAGAATTGACTACAGTATTTAATCAATTCTTCTTCCCGGATCTCAAAATAAATCCTGCAACAGCTTTTACCTCACGGATAATACAATCGGGAGCCGGGACCCAAGGGTAAATCCAGGGCCACCCATCCCACGAGCAACAACGACCAGATTATGAAGAATACCACGGTATAAGGTAACATGGTGGATATCAATGTCCCCAATCCGGCATTCTTGTCATATTTCTGAATCATTGCTATGATCAGGGCAAAATATGACATCATGGGTGAAATTACATTCGAGACGCTGTCACCCACTCTGTAAGCTGCCTGCGTAAATTCCGGGGAATAACCCAGCAGCATAAACATTGGAATGAAAACAGGTGCCATTATTGCCCATTTTGCTGAAGCTGAGCCCATGAAGAGATTTAGTATTGCAGTCAGAATAACGAATGAAATCATCAGGGGAATCTCACCGAGATTAAGTGACTTCAGTACAGTGGAGCCTTCAACGGCAATTATCAAACCAAGATTTGTTTTATTGAAATATGCAACAAACTGAGCCGCAAAGAAGACCAGCACAAGGTATGATCCGAGTGTTTCCATCGATTTACTCATCCCTCTCATGGCATCGGAATCACTCTTTATCGTTTTTGCAGCGATTCCATATGCAAGACCTGCGAGTCCTCCTCCAATAAAAATGATTGCTACAATTCCCGACATAAAAGGTGATTTTAGAATATCGTTTGTCTTTGGATCGCGAAGATACCCGTTTTCAGGAACGAGCCCGGCGATGATCACCAGTGTAAGAATAAAAACTACAGCAGAAGCCGACCATAAACCTTTTTTCTCGAGAGATGTTAGAGGTTTAAGTTCTTCAGGTTTTTCGTCTCCTGTATATTTCCCGAGTCGTGGGGCAACAAGTTTTTCTGTCACCCAGGTTCCTGCTGCTGCAATAATGAATGTCGAGACTGCGAGGAAGTAGTAATTTGCTGCCGGGTTTACAGAGTAGTTGGGTTCTATGATATGGGCTGCCTCCTGAGAGAGACCGGCGAGCAGGGGATCGATTGTGCCAAGAAGGAGATTGGCGCTGTAGCCTCCGGAAACTCCCGCAAAAGCGGCTGCGATTCCGAGAACAGGGTGTCTTCCCACAGCGAGAAAAATAATAGCTGCTAGGGGAATCAGAAGAACATATCCCACTTCACTCGCAGCATTTGACATCACACCGCAAAAAACGATTACAAAAGTGAGGATTTTTGCGGGTGCTTTTATGACAATCAGTCTCAATGCGGTGCCCATCAATCCGCTCCCTTCTGCAACTCCAATTCCAAGCAGTGCTACGAGCACCGTACCGAGCGGCGCAAAAGAGGTAAAATTATGAACCATCGAAGTAAGGATGTAATGAAGACCTTCAACCGAAAGGAGGTTGACGGGTTTAATCATCTCGTCTTTTGCGGGATGTTGAACCTCAAGCCCAAGCCAGGAAGCCACTCCGGAAGCGGCTACGATAAGAATGGCAAAAATCAGAAAGAGTGTTGCAGGATGAGGAAGAAGATTTCCCCCCTTTTCAATGATATTCAGGAATTTATCCCAAATACCCGCGTTAGCCGGTTTTGTTGACATAGTACTCCGAAAGATTAACAGATGTAGAAAGCTCTACATTATTAATTTATTTCGGAGAAAATTAGTTCATTAATAAAAATTATTTTTTATGTAACGGCAATGAGATAGAGACAGTTGTGCCTTCTCCCGGTTCGCTTTCAATTAATATCGTACCACCCTGTATTTCAACAAAATCTTTTGTGAGGAGCAGACCCATACCCGAACCCTGTTCCTTGTTCGTACCGGTGGTTGAGATGATTGACTCCATTTTAAAGAGTTTTGTAAGATTCTCGGCAGTTATTCCCATGCCACTGTCTTTTATCACAAGATTCACGAAATTGCCCGCCAGCCCGGCTGAGATCCTGACTTCACCTCCGTAATATGTAAACTTGATCGCATTCGATATAATGTTTCTTAAAATCATATCAAGCATGTTTCTGTCGCAAATTATGCTGACACCCGGTTCAACCTCGTTCAGCAAGGTGATGTTTTTTTTAAGGGCACTGGTTTCACTCGCGAAAACCACATCCCTGACAGCATCTCTTAAATTGGTTTCTGAAGGTTCAAACTCCAGTTTACCCGACTGAATTCTTGTCCAGGTAAGGAGATTTTCGATGAGGGCGTAGATTACCTTTGCAGATTCGTAAATACCTGAAGAGAATTCCCGGATTTCATCAGAATTGAGCTCATTATAATAGTTGTTCATCATCTCTGATAAACCAATCAATCCTGTAAACGGGGACTTGAGGTCGTGAGCGAGGATTGAAAGGAATTCATCCTTGGAATGATTTGCAGCTTTCAGTTCCTGTTCCGACTGGCGCAGGGCATCCTCGACGAGTTTCAGGGTCGTGATGTCCTGATTTGAAGCTCTTCTGCCGTAGTTTTTACCGTCTTTATCTGTGATGATGAGGGATTTGTGGGCTATCCACTTGATTTCGCCACTTTTGGTAACGATTCTGAATTGTCGCATAATCGGTTCAGTGGAATCGAAACCTGACTCGATGTCCTTCCAGATTTTTTCTCTGTCTTCGGGGTGAATTATTCTTCTGAGCAGTGCAGGGTCGTTCTCAAAATCCGAGGCTTCATATCCTGTTATTCTTTTTGCAGAGGGAGAAACATAGTTGAATTTGTTCATGTCATTCAGCCAGTATTCGAAATCGAACGAAAAATCTGCGAGCATCTGAAACTTTGCTTCACTGGCTTTCAGTTCCCTGTGCTGTTTGATGAGAGTGAGGTGTGCATTTATTCTTGCGTTAAGCTCATCGAAGTTGATCGGTTTGGTAACATAATCAACACCGCCGGCTTGAAATCCTTTAATCTTGTCGATTGTATCAGTCAGGGCGGTCAGGAAAATTATGGGGATATCCTCAGTTTCTTCCATTGCCTTGACAATCCTGCAAACCTCAAAACCGTCGAGGCCCGGCATTTTGATATCGAGGAGGATGAGATCAGGTAAAAAAGTTTGAAGCATCTGAAGTGCTTCATTGCCCGATTGTGACTGGGTTACCTCGTATCCTGCCTGTGTCAGTCTGATAAGAAGGTACTTAAGATTTGTTGCATCATCATCAACAACAAGAATTTTTGAGCCGCTATGATTGTACTGTTTCAAGTGAATTCAACAATTAATGGTTAATAGCTTTTTATATTTACGAAACATAGGTTAAATTACAAAGAAAATTAATAAAATTTCTAACAAAAACAGATATCGCCATCAAAATTTTTGCAGTAATTCCTGTTCTCGACGACCATCTTTCCCTAAAAACTTTATTAAACAACATTCTTACGGAAGAAAACACCGGTTATCTTACTTCGGTCGTGGTTGTATCAGGCTCGAAGAACAAGGAAATCGAGTGGACAGTAAGCCAGTCAGTCTCTGACGGGATTGAAATTGTTCTGTTGGAAAATCCTGCAAGATACACCCCCCATGCGTTGAATATTGGTGTCCGCTATGCTCTCGACCACGGGGCTGATCTGGTACAGATGCTCGGAGCACACAGCAGTCTGAATCCCGGTTACTTCAGAAATCTGGCTCTGGTTGCCGAAAGGGACAAAGAGGTATCGATATTCTCACCATGTTACGATTTTCCAAAAGCTGAGAGCATGATAGAACGGTCGATTCAGTTGTTTCATCTTTCGAGACTGGGAAGGAACTGGCAAAGGATATCCGGAGTCTCAAAACCTGTTCCCGGATTTGGGAGTGGTGCCTTTGCCGTTCGTAAGGAGGTTTTCGATTCGGTCGGTTTGTTCGATGAAAAATTTATCAGGAACCAGGACAATGAATTTTATCACAGGGCGGAGAAAAAAGGGTTTAAGGGATTCGCCTATCCTGAACTGGTTTACTATTACAGAACCAGGAAAACCCTGATAAAACTAAAGAAGCAAAACTTTGACTACGGGAAGTATTTCGCACTTGATCCCCTCAGTCACAGTCTTAAACAGGCTGCTCCGGCACTCTTCTATACTTTGCAGATTTCTTTGCTGTTGTTAACAGGGATACTTCATTTTTTCAATTCTTCACGCACCGCATTGTTCACCATCGGTTCGTTCATGATGATTCTGGGGATTTATCTGACGGCGGTTATGGTGGAAAGTTTCAGCAAGTTTCTGAAATACGGGCTGCCGGCGGTGAGCCTCCCGTCAATTCTTATTATGATGCATTTCTATTATGCTATGGGGAGCTTTTCGGGATTTCTGTTTGGATTTGGCGGGTCTTCCGGTAAAAATAAACAATCACCATAAAGCAAACCCAGAACGGAAGGTCGACCATCAGCCATCCGTGAGTAAGAATTCCTATTGATTCGAAGACTGACCTCGCAAAAAGTCCCACACCTACTGACAAAGATGCGGCAACCAGAATAAAACCATCCCTGTCCGTATTTCGTAACCCTTTCATTGCCCTTACAGCGAATAGAATGAACATTCCCGGCAGCCAAAAAGCTGAAAGAAGTCCGGGGAGACCGAGTTCTGTCTGTCTGAAGAGGAAAAAATTATGGGAGAGACCGCTGTCACCTGCTTCTTTGTAAAGACTTTTTATCATCATTTCCGCATAGCTTCCTTCTGAGGCGGTCATGTACTTGAAGAAGTAGTCCTTAAACTGGTCAGGACCCGTGCCAAGCAGAGGATGGTCTTTGATGGATTCCCACGACATAGCCCACAAATGATCCCTTACATTCAAAAATCGCTCAAAACGGAGCATCAGCGAAAGAAACTCGTTAACGGGAGGAATGAGGAAAGCAGCCAAAACAAGCACGATGACTCCTCCGAAAAAATGGAACCTGTATTTTGGGAAGACTATCAAAAAGAATGTAATACCACCGGCGAAGGCAGCGAGAAGTGCGGCTCTGGAATTTGAAATCAACAATGCCAGGGAGAGTGGCAGAAGAATTGCCAGGAGAAATCCCCTTCGCTGCATGTTCCGGTTATTTTTCAGGAAGAAATATGCCACGATAATCAGGAAAGAGACAGCGAGAGTTACACCCGAAAAATTTATATTTATATTCGTAAAGAGCCCGCCAAATCTGCTTGGTCCCTCCAGCAATGTATGTGCCGAGATACCCCCCGCAAAAATGGAATAGAGTATTGCAAATCCGTTGATCAAACCTGTGAGCAGGACGGTAGCCTGCAGGAGATACACATCTTTCAGGCTTTTTATATTCATGAAGATCAAAAACGCAAAAACAAAGAATACTGCCTGACGAAATGCCGCTGACAGTCCTTTTATTGGATTTATCGATACAAGAGAGGAAAGTACAATAAAAAAGAGAGTGAAAACTGCAAACAGGATTATCCCCCGGGGGATTTTCATCCGCTCATGCTTTTCCGGATCATCGAATGCAAACCATGCAAGAGATGCGAGTGACCATACGATTACTGCCACACGGAACGAAGGATCGAGTGTGCTGCTGGTAAGAAAGAGGAGAAGCATGACCACTACAAGATTAAACTCTCGACCTCCCGCTTTAATAAGGGCGTAGAAGAGAACCGCCCCGAGAAGAACCGGGACTGCCATTGCAGGCATAACTGCTGACACTGCAGCCGTAAGCAGCAAGGCAAGCAGGAATCCTGTGTCAGAGTTCTTGATTTCTGTAAGTGACCTGAGAATCAGAGAGTTTTCCAAAAAAATAAATTGTAAAGTGTGAATTTAACAATAAGCAGGAAAAAGGAGAGGGGATTTGTTGTTCCAGGGGAGCGGGGTGAAAATCAGTTGTTTCCGAGGATATCCACTTTCACATCCACCACACCATCGGCGAGCATGTCAATCGATTTTGCAGCTATGTATGAAAGGTCGATTTCCCTGTCCCTTCCGAAGGGTCCTCTGTCGTTTATTTTTACGACGACACTTTTCCCGTTTTTCAGATTTGTAACCTTCACAAGGGTATTGAAGGGAAGATCTTTGTGTGCAGCGGTAAACTTGCTTTTTTTGTAAATCTCACCACTTGCAGTCTTTTGGTTCTGAAATTTATCGGCATAATAAGTTGCTTTCCCTGTAAATGTTGAAACGACCTTCAAATCGAAGGAGGCGGGATTGCTTTCAGGATTGTTTACCTCGATGTCGGGTTTGTTCCTGTTGTCGGGTATTCGTACCGTGGAGGCACAGGCAGTGATAATAAGGGAAGAGGCGAGAATAACCCCGCCTCTTAACAAATTATTTTGTAGTGAGTTTAAAGACGCCATCCCAGTTCTCATCAGGAGGTGATTCAATATAGTGTTTCGACCTTTCGATGTAAACCTTTGAAGGTCCGTCATCAGGTTTGGTTTCGAGAGCCTTGTTGAAAAGTTCGAGTGCGCCTTCGAAGTCACGAATACGATATTTCGACATGGCATCACAGTAGTGTTGCATCGCCTTTTTTGTCTCCTCATCAATTTCAGCACCGGCTTCGGCAACAAGTTCATAGACTTTAACTGGCAGGGTTTTGCCTTTTACCACGAGCCGGTCGAGTTCACGCGTCATGAACTCCTTGTTGACGAGTTCAAAGGTTGACTCGCTGATCATGATGTGGGTGCCATAGGCTTTGTTTGCTCCTTCGAGCCTGGAAGCGAGGTTCACATTGTCACCCATTACGGTGTAATCGAATCTTTGTGTGCCACCGACATTTCCAACAACCATGTCACCTGTGTTTATACCGATTCTCACATCAATAATCGGCTGACCTTCCTCTTTCCACTTTTTCTGCATCTTTTTGATGATTTCCTGCTGGGTAAGAGCCGTTTTGCAGGCGAGTTGGGCGTGGTTCTCAATCGGAATCGGAGCTCCCCAAAAAGCCATCACGGCATCGCCGATATACTTGTCGAGAGTCCCTTTGTTTGCAATAACAGTTTCAGTCATCGCACTGAGATACTGGTTCAGGAATGCCACCAGCTCTTCCGGTTCCTTGTTCTCGGAGAAAGTTGAGAATCCTGCGATGTCAGAAAAGAAGACCGTGACAAATTTTTTCTCACCGCCAAGTCGAAGTTTATCGGGATTGGCAATCAATTCATCAACCATCGATTTATCGACATATTGTGAAAACATTCCTTTGATCTGTGTTTTCTGTCTTCTTTCGAGGATGAAGTAGTAGGCTGTACTCGAAAAATAACCGAGGATGATTCCGAGGTCAATTCCAACATACGAGAGGAGGAGTTTCTGATTGATGAAAAGAAAGTTAGAGAGCTCCCTGATTCCAAAAACCAGAAGAAAGACAAGCAAGACGCTTCCGATCTCGACGATCCAGCTCATTCGAAGTTTCAGATCTCTCAGAGATGAAGTCAGGAAAAAACTGATCATTACAAAAGCAATTATCAGGAGAACTTCAGCCCAATAGGGAAACTTGTTGATGTAGTTTCCATCGATAATGTTTTGGATGACATTGGCGTGGAACTCGACACCGTAGATAGTATTGCTTCCGCCTTTCTCATCAGTGGACAATGCAACGGGAATAACATCACGATCCTCCTCGAGTGTGGAGCCGATCAGCACTATCTTATCCTTGAACATCCCCGAATGGAGCAATCCCGAAGCAGGGTCATCCCAAATATTCAACGAAGTACCGTATTCAAGTTCCTCAGCGGTGTTGAAGACTGAATCATCAAGTACATCTATAAAATCAACATGCTTGAATGTGCGGGATGAACCGTATAGGTTTACCAGCATTGAAACATCGTCGTATTTTGGAATCAGATTTTTCCCCAATTTAAAGTGGTCACCTGAAAGTTCGGAAATGGTAAGCGGAGAGAGACCGAACCACTTGTTTAACACTGCAAATGAGAAAGTGGGGACACTTTTTTTGGAGGTCTGGGAATAGGCAAAGGGGTAGTAACGGCGGTGAACACCATCGTTATCTGCTATCACCTGCACGATTCCGATCGAACTGTCGACGGGGAAAAGGAAACTTCCGTAGTCTTCCTTCAGGTTTTCGACCTCAACCTGTACATTGCCTCCGGTGTTTTTGTTCTCGTCGAAAGTCTTGCCGGCGACCACCACATTGTGTTTGGCGAGAATGGCATTTATCAATGTGGAGTCATCTTCATGGGAGAAGATGCTGGAACTTTCCATAAGAAGGTCGACGCCGATCGCTTTTACACCGGCATTATTCAGGTTATTAATTACACGGGCGAAAAATTCACGGGGGTAGGGCCATTTTTTATACTTTTCGGGCATGCCCTTAAAAGTATTCCGGGTTATCTCGAGTATAATAACATTAGAGGTGCTGTCCTTGAACGGGACAGCACCTCTTTTTGTAAATTTCTCATCAATTTGCTTAAGTTCAAGCTCTTTGATGGGCTTTATTGAGATAAAAAAGTCACCCGTGAGAAGAATTGTCAGAAGTGCAACAACTGCTGCTGTGGCAAGTTTTGTTACGAAACCTGACTTGTTTTTCCTGGGTTGCATCTTACCTCAATTCATATCTTGTTGTTAATCCAATGATAGAATCATTTGCTATCGGAATTGTGACATTTCTTACAGGGTCAATTATATCACCACTGTTCAGTATGTATCTTACCTGTAACTGCAGAGAGAAATTCTGAAGCACATAATAAAGAGCGCTCACATCGATTGCTGTTCTTTTTGCATCTCCGAAAGTGGGGGAGACTGAACCGTTTAGAACGAGCTTATTCTGCATGAGATAATATTTTGCTCCGGCAACAAGTGAAGTGATGTTAAAGTTGACTGTCGGTCTTCCCGGTCCTTGAACAATCTCGTTATTACTCATATTGAGATTCAGGAACGACTGTAAATATTTACTCCACTCGGTCGAGTAGTTAAGACCAAGCATTGTATTGTTCGCATCAAACTGGAAAATAGTGTTGTCTTTTCTGCTCGAAATTGAGGCATTTGCAGAGAGATTGTGGTTGTACCCGGCGAAGAATCTGTAAGTTACCTGCAATCCGAATCTGTTTGTATAGTCATCAATACCGTAAGTTCTTCTTTGAAGATCCGGGTCGGTACTTAGGATTCCATTGTTGTTTTCATTTCTGGAGTAGGAAAGTATGATTCCGGGCAGATTGAAAGCGGGGTAATATGATACTGATGCATTAAAATTGGTGAATTTGGTTGTCGCAAATTTGGTCTTGTTTCTGTTGTCTTCGAGTCTCTCGTATCCGAGGGAGAGGAACATCTTGTTGTCGAGCAGAGAGACACGGTCGAAAAGATTAAATCCGGAGACATCGGTTCTAAGATAATTATTACCGAAGGAGATGTAGTCGAATCCTCTGCTTATGTATGAACCTTTGAAAAAATTGTTGAAATAATTGAGTGAAAGGCTTACTTCATAAGCAAGGGAAGAAAGTTCATCCGGTTTCAATGGTGAAAGGAACTGGTTGAAAGTGATGAACCGGCTGATGATGTCTTTAATATCCTTTATCTGACCGGCATTACCACTGAATGCACCGCCGGGACCAAAAACCTTGTCAATAGTCGTGTCGGCAATGTTTCCCGTGGTGATATCCTTGTTGACGACGGAGAAGGCTCCCTGAGCATAGAGTTGAATTCTGTTGTCGTCAAGGTTCAAAGCAAAGTCAGCGCCTGCAACCACATTTTCCTGAGGTTGTTTTGTATACTTTGCAGTAGCAATATCATCCTTGGAATGAAGATAGGTAAAACCAAGTTTAAAGGTTTCTCCTGCAGTAAAGTAAGGATTTACAGCAAGAACATCCCTTTTGAATGTTCCCTGATTAACCCTTGCGATTCTTCCGTCAGGGAGTCGCTGGATATCAGAGCCCAGAAGAGATGTGTTTGGAGGTAAAATTTCGACAATCCCTCCGTCTATTCCACGGTTTATCTCGCCATAGGAAGCCTGAACATTAAAGAAACCTGCATGCACGCTTCCGGTTATACCTCTGACTCTTTTACCGTTCATGATCAGTGACTGATATCCGGGTGTATAATCTCCACCGATTACTCTGAAATACTCGTTGTAAATTCCGAGTTTATACCTGTTGTACGGCTGAAAGTAATCTTTTTCTTCAGAAGTGGCGTAAACCTGCAGATCGGCATCAAATGCACCATAGGTGGCTTTACCATCGATGGAGATGTTATTGTACCAGTTGTTCACTTCTCTTACATTTTCGTTTCGGGACTCACCTCTTACATTCAGGAAATATTCAAAAGGTGTGCCCTGAATTCTGTTACCGGCTTTTTCCTTTACTTCAAAACCGGCAGAGTAGGCATGGTAGGCTGAACCGTCTTTTTTGTAGAGTTCCACTCTGAAAGAGTTCAAACTTCCGGTTTTAAGATTTGAAACGAGCTTGTCACCGGCAAGAATAATAAGATCTTCGGCGATAAAAAGCTGATCTGAGAGATCGACTCCATTAACGAAAAAACGGGTTTTACCTTTGTCAACCTCATCGCTGGCTTTCAACAGCGAAATGGTTACCAGAGCCTCATCGGTCGTCATTGGTGTGCCGGGTTCTGGGTTAAGGAGTAAAACTTCACTGTCTTTCGCTGACTTTGGTTGAACCTGTACATTCAGATATGACTGCATGACAGCATCGACAGGATAGGTTTCTTCACCACCGCTTCTTATTTTGATTATAAAATAATATTCGAGAGACGGCAGTCTTATTTCGTCAGCACCCAGATTTATGCTTGCACTACCACCCGAAAGGTCCATCTCTTTTTTAATGAATTCTGTTGTGCCAAATACACGATAAGCTATCGTGATATCAGAAATTTCGCTGATATTGGTCAGGTCCGCTCTTATGGTGAGATCAGAGCCCTCTCTGGCATCCGTAAGTGACACACTGGTCACAAAATTGCTTGCCTGTGCAAAGATAACTACAGGCAGGAGCAAAAAGAAACTGATTTTGAAAAAGTAATTTAACATTCTATTAAACCTCCGGGATATTGATGAAACGGGAGTTGGGTAATTTCTTTAACGGTTCATGGAATTTACAAAATAGCTAAAAAAAAACAAAAAATAAAAGCCGCTTTTACATGGTTCTAATATGAAAAGCGGCTTAATACTGAAAATATATTCTTTAGTTTTCCAGATATTCGATTACGATGTCACCTTGTGGTGTTTTTATCACCACTTTTTTGACATTTGACCTGTTCGAATTCTCGAATCGTTTTTTCTCGGAGTCCGTCATTTCTCTCGGTTTAAATGACCCTTCCGGGGTTACTGTAACAGTCTGGTTCTCTTTCAAATCTCCCGATTCCTGTCGTCCAAGCTGGGCTTCGCAGAAGAGTTGTCCTTCTTTCAAATCGACATTTGTAGTGTCGCTACCCACTCCAAAGAGGAGCCATGTACCGCGGACCGAAGCCACGAGAGTCGGTGATTTGAATTTGAAATCCTGCTGATCCTGTTTGGTTACAGAGGCATTTACGGCTCCTTTATCAACATCTACTGTTTTGGAGACATTTTTGTCTTTCTTGAGGGTTGATATTTTAACCTGTGAATTCTCTCTTACCTTAAGCACCGAGTTATCGGTAAACTTGACAACGACGAGAGATTTCCCTGAAGTCTTGATCATATCTTCAGAGTTGAGAGCCTGTCCAACTTTCAAATCGGTCCACTTCCCTGAAGAAGTCTTGTATTCGGCGGCGTTAACAACCTTCGTAACAACAGCAGCAGGTGCATTAACCTCTTCGGTTGCTCCCGAGAAGAAGAAAACAGCAACCACGAGTATGGATAAATTTAGCAGATATTTTTTCATATTTAACTCCCGGAACCTTCGAGACGGATATTGATCAGCATATCCGGGTTCGCAATTATCATGTTTAAGAGATTAAGGAATTCGTTCAAATTCAGGTTTTGTCCACCATCGCCCTGATAACCGGTGATTGAGGCTCCATACTGTGTAAGGAACTGCTGCAACTCGGGAGTAACCAGGTTTGGTGGCAGGAATGACAGAAGATTCATTATCAACTGTGAAACAACTGATGACTGGGGATTATTAACATTCCTGATCTGGAAAAGGATTATGTTACTGTTCAATTCCTGATTTGTACCTGCTCCGGGAATGATTGCCGTTACTCTTACAACAACGAAGTCACCCGGTCTCCAGGGGTTTGCCGACTGGAGTACTGAAAGGTCATTCAGTTGAGTGACAGGTCCGACATCAACATTATTGATACATGGAGTACCGTCTTCAATTGCTGATTCGAGCGAAGGTGGAATGGATGTCAGTCTGACGGCTTTAATTCTGTAAGACTGTGCACCGATTACCGGGTTCCATGATGCAGGCACACTGTTTTCGCTGTAAGACATCAACTGTACCGGAGAGATAAGAGCGAGGGTTGCTGCAGGGTTTGTGAAATCCCTGGTTTCTGTATCTGAAGCAAGTAGAACACCTTGTGCATTATAAAGTTCGATGGTAATTCTGTAGCTTCCTACCGGCACACCTTTTTTAAGAGCCTCGTCGATGAGGGTTTTGTTGGAATTTTCTTCCTTGACGGTAATCTCCGAATTACACAATTCGTTGCTGTAGAAATCCCTGATCGTGAAATTATCGCTGGTCATTCTATAGACTTCATCGTAACTTGTCTGATCAATTTTTTTCCAGGAGAAGAAAGCTTTTATGAAGCCCTGCTGACCTTTAGGATCAAGCCTAACCTGAAACACTTCCGGTGCTCCGCACAGATCTTTTGCATTAATGAATTGTGTAAGATCTACTGTTGGCAGCGGATTGAGTATCTGTATATCGACTCTTGGTGCCTGCGCTGCCGCGGACAGAGTCATAATTACAGAAAAGATGAATATAGCCACTCGATTTCTCATGGGTCCTCCGTTGATAAATAAACTTAAGGGAAACTTTTTGCTCGTAGAAATGTAATAGAGTTTGAATTCTAAATAAACTTTATTAAATTGAATTCTAAATTACTCCATCTACGATCAAAAGGAAATAATTAGAATCTCTGTTGTTAAAATAGTCTTTAATCTTTCCTTGATCTGTGATTTAGGCACTTCAAAACCGTTTAATTGCTTTGGATCACAAATTAAGGTAAAATCAAATCTTGTATTACTCAATTTAGTAAAAAATCTGAAACTTTTCCAACATGAAAAAAATTTTCTTTTTTATTCTGGTTTTTATTCCCTTGCTCGAAGCACAGACGGGAGAGGCGGGGAAACTTGTTGACAAGGGTTATGCACTCCTCGAAAAATCGTCGTGCAAGGATGCCGAGAAGGTTATTTTTGAGGCTTTCAAGGTTTCGGAGAAGGAAAAAGACAACTACAACAAAATACGGTCGGTAAAGTTACTCGGAACACTTTATTACAATTACAGGGAGCTGGAGGCTGCTGCAAGTTTTTACAGACTGGCTGTAAACCTTTTGAATAAAGCTTTTAACCAGCCGTTATCGGGCGAAATTGAGACTGAACTCTACAATATAAAAAACAATCTTGCTATCACCCTGATGGAGACCGACAGAAGATCAGCGTATGCCGGAAAGATTACCGAAGCCGAAAATCTTTTTATGGAAGTGCTCGATTTTTATGAGAAAAAGGGGAATAATGACGGCAGACTCTCTGTGCTTCTGAATCTCGGAATACTTTACAGACTTGATGCATCTGCCGATCCTGACAACAGCGATTACAATCAGGTGCTGAATGACGCTTTAACCACCCTGATAAAAGCAAGAAACCTCTCCGTTTCCACACTGGATGAAAACCTGAAGACAAATATTTTGTTTAATCTTGGCATTTCATTTCAAAGTACCGGACAGCTTGACAGTGCCGCAAAAAATATCGAGATGAGTATCGAGGGATATAAAAAAAGCGGTAATAATTACTGGAAGGCGATAGCATCTCTGAGACTCGGTTACCTTTATCTTGAGATGTCGGACAGAAAAGAGAACGGTGAAATATTTCGCAATAATGGAATTAATTTATTAAATGAGAATCTCGCAGTTATAGAGGAGTACCGCTCCAAACTGGATGACGAACGGGGGCGGGCAGTATTTCTTGACAATCTTACTTATTATTATGTCCTCCTGATCAACGAACTCTATGAGAACAAAGATTTTGAAGCTATGTTCAATCTTGCGGAGAAGGTGAAATCCAGATCCTTCATTGACATGTTGTCCACCAAAGCATCCGGAGTGGAGGAGAACCTCCCCGCTGAATTAAAGGAAGTGCTGTCGAGGAAAAGCGAGATCGAAACAGTTTTCAGGGATTCGTTGTGGTTATATTTTGAAGAGGACAAAATCGGCAAATTTACCTCCCTTCTCGATGAATACTCAAAAATCTATTCGAAGAAGGAGGAATTGCAGCCGGATTTGAATCTCCTTGTAAGCGAAGAAACGGTTAAACTGAAGGACTTCCAAAAGCTGATCGATGAAAAAAGTGCCGTTGTCGAATTCTTTATTGGAAGGAACGCATTTTACACATTTCTTGTAACCCGGAATTCGATCACGGTTTCCAGATCCAAACAAAGTCCAAGGGAAATCGATTCACTCGTCACGAAAATTATTACTGACATAAATCTTTTCCCGAACAAGAGGGGGGAATTCACCGAACTTCAAAAGATTCTGAACAGAAACGATGACTCGCTCGACAGTCTCAAGCTCGCTGAGATGTGGTATGCTTCAGATGCGGACAGGGTTCTTCAACTCGCTCTGTTTCAGCTCTACAAGACCATAATCGGTGATCAGCAGGACAAAGACCTCGTTAATTATAACAGAGTAATAATAATTCCTCATGGTTTCCTGCACGAGATGCCATTTGCTGCGTTGATCTCATCGTTCAAAAATCTTGACCTCACAAAGAAACATCATGTAGCGAGACCGACATACTGGATTGAAGAAAAAGAGATACTGACTTTACCCTCCGCTTCTTCACTTCCGTTCCTTCTGAAGGCAGGAAAGACCGACGAAGGAAAGATTTTGATTGTGGGTAATCCCATCTATCCAAACACGAAATTCTCACCCCTTCCCTTCGCGGAGAAAGAAGCAAATGAAATTTCGCGGCATTTCGACAAAAATAAAACCCTCCTGCTGATAAATGAAGCAGCAACCGAATCGGTGATAAAGAAAGAGGCGGGGAAATATGACATACTCCACTTTGCCACGCACGGGATTTATGAGGAGGATGCACTCAAGAGTCATCTCATGCTAACCAAAAACGCAAGTGACGACGGATACCTGAGAGCCTCGGAAATATTTAAATTGAAACTTAATGCGAATCTCGTAGTATTAAGTGCATGTCTTTCCGGAAGAGTTGGAGCTTTCGGCGGTCACAAATATCTGACAACTGATGATCTTACCGGGCTCACCCGGGCGCTGCTCTATGCCGGAGCTGCCAATGTAATGGGTACGCTTTGGACTGTGGACGACAGATCAACCGGATTTATGATGGAACATTTTTACGAGAAGTACAAAGACGAAAAAAAGCCACTTCTCTTCTCGATGAGAGATGCTCAAATAGCCGTTTTAAACAATAAAACGAACAAAGACTGGAGTCACCCATTTTACTGGGCACCATTTATCTTAATTGGATCACCCGGCAAATAACGAGGAACTGAGATGAAAAAGCGAGTTTTACAAGTTACACTTTTATTCTTTATTGCAACCATAATTGTGGTCTCAGGCTACAAACTGAGCTCTTCGCCCGTCAGCGGCAAGGAGACCAAAAAAGTGTCTGTAGCGGAGGAAGAACATTCTGCAAAAGGGCTGCTGACGGCAGAATCTCAAAAGGAAAGTTCCGATTCACTTCTAAAAATATTCAACCGGGCTCTTACAGCTTTCGACTCCACAAAATACAATGTTGCCATAAATTTGTGGCACTCCACACTTCAGGGTTTTTATCAGGAAAAGGATTATGAAAATTATGTAATCGCCATTAACAATATTGGCGTGGCATACAATAACATGAAAAGACACGAGCTCGCTCTCGACTACTTTCAGCTTTCTCTCCAAAAATCGAAGGAATTAAAACTCAACAAATATGTTGATACATATTACGACAATCTCATCTACTATTATGAACAATATATCGCCGGTTTCAAAACAGAGGACCTGATAATTGACGCAATAAATTATTTCGGCAAGGAGAAAGATGCCACACTCCTAGAAAAATATGAATTAAAACTTCCTGATTCCAAATCTCTGCTTGCAAGCGCAACCGCAAAAATACAGGCATTGGAGCAGGAAATAAAGACTGAAAAGAACAAAGCTCAAATTGCTGAGTCTTACAAGACTCTCGGTGACATGTATTCTTACACAGGTGATTTTTTAAAAGCAAAAGAGAGCTATCTGGAAAGTGTCAAGCTGGCAAAGGAATCGAATATCGATTCCACCCTTGTGAATGCCATGACGATGATGGTCAATCTTGACATGCTTGCCAGGCATTTGAAGGATCCGAAATACAAGGACCTTTGGAAGGTTTCATCCACAGAGACCGAGAACAGGGTGTTTTTCATCTCCGACATAAATTACATTACTGCCGACTCCCTGATTGCCACAGTTTTCGGCGGGAGATATGATAACATGGTACCCGGATCTGAAGTAAATGTGTGGGCGTGTGTATATCCTGAACTTCCCGACCACGATGTTTTCAGTCTGGGAAAAGGAAGGGTACTCGATGTTGGTGATTACAAAAGCAAAATCGGGATTAAGTTATTCGACGGTGTAAACAAGAACAAAAAACTTTTTATTGTAGATCACGCTTACATTCCGGTTGCCAGAAAAACAGGTTACTCCACACCGCTTCTCGATGTTGCGAAGTCAGAAATCGTATTCAGGGACAATTCCCAAAATATTTTATACAGTTACGGTGTACTGAATTATCTCGCAGATCCATTACTTGATGCAAAAATTCTTGAAATATTTCTCGCTGATTATCCTCCGATTTACAGTATCATTGATGATCTCGTGAAAGAAGACCCGGCTTATCAAAAACCGGCAGAAACAGGTGAGTTCAAAGGACTTACGGTAGACAAGGCGATCAGAAAATCCGATGTGGAGACCGTAAAACACTTCCTCTATTTTATAAAAGATTTCCCCGCCAAATATCTCGGGCTCTCCTTCAAATTTATCGAGTCCTACTTTTCATGGATTTCCTCTGATGCCATAGCGGGCCAGACCAAACTCGCTAATCTGATCCTGAAAGCCAGCGGTGAAAAGGATCTGCGAAAAATATTTGAGGTCGACAGCATTTCAATCGCAGATTATGACATTCCCGGAAAGTTTGCAGATTCCACAGAAGACCTTTACCCCAAGGGACTGATGGATGAAGCAGAGAAATACTCCCTGGCTGCAACTTTATTTGCAGACTGGTTGAAAAACAACGATAAAATCAAGAGAGTTTACCTTGCAAGAGGTCTTTACCTCAAGGCAAAAGGTGACATGGCAGGAACGGAATACGCCTACAAGAGAAGTCTTGAGTATGCACGATTAGTAAAAGACACATCGTATATAGCTATGAATCAGCATAATCTGGGAATATTATATTCCGATCTTGAGCAATATGAAAAATCGATAGCATATTATGACAGTTGTCTTGCAATCAGGAAAAAAATGGTTGCCACCGAACCCTCCGACTGGCTGTGGGAGAGACTCGGGGGCACCTACTGGGGAAAGGCATACTCGCTCGCAGGCATGGACAAGTATAAGGAGTCTGTCGAGTTTTATGAACTTGCACTTGCGTCCTACGACTCGAGCAAGGGGACATCTGTTTCCGACGACAAGCTCACAGTATTAAGAAATATTGCCGATGTCTACTCGAAGATGGGTAACTATCAGAAATCGCTCGATATCTACAAAAGAGTCCACGAACTCAGCCTGATTACGGGTAACAAAAAGAAACAGGCACAGAATCTTTTCGACATGGGATATACCTATTTCGAACTCGGAGAATACCAGATTGCAATCGAGAACTATACAAAAAGTTACAATCTTTATCTTGAACTTGAAGATCTTGACAATGCGGGTCTGTGTCAGTCGAACATCGGGCAGGCACTTTGGAATCTCGGCAAGTTCGATGATGCAATAAAAGCCCACAACAAAGCGATTGAACACCGGATAAAGACAGGAAACCTGGCAGATCAGGCTTTCTCTTATTCAAAAATCGGGTCACTCTACAGCAAACAGGGTGATCCCGGCAAAGCGATGGAATATTTTGACAAGGCTGTCGAACTTTACAAATCACAAAACGATGAAAAAGGGATGGCAGAGGTGTATGATAACATCGGTGCCATGTACAAATATTTGAAAGATTTCGAGAAAACATTCGACTTCTTCAACAAGAGTCTCGCCATAAAGGAAAAATCGAAAGACAAGTATGCAATAGCGGAAAACTGGTTTGAACAGGGGCTTGCCTACATGACATTCAACGATGTGGCTAATGCAACCACAGCTCTTAAAAAGAGTCTGGAACTCAACCTTCTTGTGAATGACAAACTCGATGCCATCTACTGTATGATAAACCTTGGTCAGTTGCAGTATGGTTACCGGAATAATTTTGATACCGCTCTTGTGATATTCAACAGTGCCCTGAAAATGGCGAAGGAAATCAGCAACAATTCCCCGATTGCTTACTGCTTCAAGCAGATAGGTCTACTCTACTCTGAAACCGGCGGATCCGCCATTTCGGGTAAATATCTCGATTCAGCACTTGCGATTTATGAATCGATGCAGGAAAAGGCAGAGATCGGGAATGTCCTGATAAATCTCGGTTCCGCATCAATTGCCGGAGGAGAGTTTGACAAGGCACTCGGTTACTTCCTTAAGGCAGAGGCTGTGGCGAAGGAAATGAACAACAACAACCTTCTTGGTGATGTCTACCTCTATAAAGGTGATCTGAACCGTGTTTTGGGTGAGTACAAGAAGGCTCAGGCGATTTTCGATACCGCCTACAGCTATTACGACAAGATCGACAATCCGTGGGCTCTTGCAAGCATTTTCATTTCATACGGGAATATTTACAACTCTCTTGGTGAATATCAGCTTTCGATCGATAACTATTCAAAATCTGACAGCATATACAAATCGCTCGAAAACGACTATTACAGAGCGACACCTCTGAATAACATGGGAACCGTCTATTTCTGGCAGGGTGACTACGCAGCAGCACTTCCATATTTCCAAAAGTCACTTTCGATACTCGATTCATTGAAATATTTCGGTGATTTCCGGGCGACGGTTCTTTCAAACATCGGTGAGGTGTTGTATGAACAAAAGAAATATGATGAGGCAGAGAAATTCCTGATAAAGTCGATCGAACATGCCAAGAAAACAGGTGCAAAAACATATCTGACCACTCCTTACGGACTCCTTGCATCACTCTATATCGATACCAAAAAGACCGATCTTGCAGAAAAGTATGCGAAACTTGCATATGATCTAAGTACCGAACTGAAGGACAGAAACGACCTGATGTACAGTTCGCTTGTGCTCGGCAGACTCAACTACATCAAAAATGATTTCAAGTCCTCCAATAAATTTCTTGATAATTCAATTAAACTCTCGCAGGAGCTGGGGACAAACAAGCTGGTCTATCACTCCTACTATTATAAAGCCCTGAATTTTCAGCAGGAAAAAAATCAGGATTCCTCAATTTCCTTCCTTAGAAAAGCAGTGAATGTACTTTCTGACATCCGGGGGAAACTTGTGGGAGGCGACAAGGCTGCCAAGCTTTTCTCATCGGGTGATTTGAAGGTAAAAATTTATGAGGCGCTGATAAACGCCTTCATCCAAAAAGGGCAGTTGGACAGTGCTCTCTATTATCTCGATATGAGTTATAATGAAGGGCTGAAAGAGCAGTTTGGAAATGTAACTCCAAAATTTGATGACAAAAACCAAAACGAGGCGATAGAAAAAGAGAAGGAACTGAAAAATAAAAAATCGGGTCTGGAAGAGGAGCTTCAAAAGGAGAAGTCGAAACCTGCAGAACTAAGAAACAACGAGAAAATTGCGAGTCTTGAGGCAAGTCTCGAGGTAGCTGAAAACAGTTATGTTGAATTTATAATGCAGACAGTGCAAAAAAATCCGGGTCTCGACGATTATTTCAAAGACAACATTAACCCTGTAAGTTTCCTTGAGTGGCAGGAGTTCATCCCCGATGATGTTGCGGTGCTTGCCTACCTGATGGGCGACAACAACCTCTACATTTTTGGTGCCACTTCCGACACAGTCGGTGCTGTCGTGATGAACATCAAAAAAGATGAACTCGAGCAGAAACTCGTTGAATTTTACTCGATGCTGAAGGATTCCTATCCTGCAAAAGAGATTGGTGAGGTTGATCCTGACACCTACTCACCTAAAAATAAAAGCATGACGATGGAAGATGAAATGTATCTTGCACCGCAGAGAAAGCTTGCGATGGAGCTTTATCAGATGCTGGTTCAGCCCGTAAAATCGATATTCAAGGGGAAGAAAAAGCTTTGCGTTGTCCCTTTTGGAAAGCTCTATTATCTTCCGTTTGAAACTTTGATCTCCTCGCAACCGGGTGAAAAAGTTAAGTTCTTGCTGGAGGATCACCTGTTGTTCTATGTAACCTCCTTCAAAGTATTCTCCCAAAACATGGCAAAAGAAGCCGTTCCGTTCAAACTGATCGCATTCGCCAATGCAGATAAATCACTTCCTTCTTCAGAGAATGAAGTAAACGGATTGAAAAAACTGTTTACCGATGCAGAAATCTATTCAAAAGATGATGCCACCGAGGAGAAAATCCGCTCTCTCGCCAAAGGACAGTTCAACACTCTCCACCTAGCAACCCATGGAAACATGAACTATGGTGAAATAACCAAGTCGTTTCTGACCATGGCAAAAAAAGGTGCCGGACAGGATCCACTCTCCGACGGGCAACTGACAATTAACGAGGTGTGGGGATTGACGAACCTGAGAAATTATAAACTCGTAACTCTCTCCGCCTGCAAAACAGCAATCAGTGAGGAATTTGCCAAGGGCTGGCTTGTATCTCCAGCAAACGCTTTCCTTAAAATCGGTGTGCAAACAGTCGTAGCTTCCCTTTGGCAGGTGGAAGACGAGGCAACCTCCATCCTTATGACAGAGTTTTACACCAACCTGAAAACGATGTCAAAGAGTGAAGCTCTTCAAAAAGCCAAACTTAAACTGATTAAGAACCCCAAATATGCATTTCCATATTTCTGGGCTCCTTTCATAATGGTGGGGGACTACAGGTAATCCAATAATCCAATAATCCAATAATGCAGTAATGCAGTAATGCAGTAATGCAGTAATGTTGAGGTTTGGAGATTTGGAACTTCAGAGATTCGGGGTAGTTGCATAAGTTTGCTTGAATTTTGTTTGAGAGAGGTTGTTAAAAATTAGATAAAATTTCCTAATTTGAGATGAAGAAATTTGATTTAAATAAGCGGGTGAATACTTGTCAAATCCAATATTAAATTCTCCATACGAAGAACCAAAGTGGCACTACTATACTAATCTTAACGGCACTCTCAATTACGAAGAGATCATGCCGGGCAGAAGACCTTTCTCACCCGAAGTTCCTTCGGTTCCTTTTGCCGATACCAACCAAAACAATCTCTTTGGTGCTGAGTTAGCGGATGATTACTCGACCCACATCATTAACAGGTTAAGGGAAGAAATTAAAAAATGGAGGCAGAATGGATATCACGGGACTACCCGTATATCTAAAGAGCTCCTCGACTTTTGGTTTAATAACCCCGATCGCATCTCCACACACAGATTGTTTTTTGCACAGCAGGAAGCGATCGAAACAGCCATCTACCTAAATGAAGTTGCCCCGAAAGAGAATTTTGGAAACTTTGTTCTGTCGGAACTTGAAAAATTCCGCTCTGTTGAAATGCCTGATCCTGAAAACAGGTTTGAAAGAATTGCTTTTAAGATGGCAACGGGTACAGGAAAAACGGTGGTAATGGCTTGTCTCATTCTTTATCATTATCTGAACCGTCACGAGTATAGAAATGATACCCGTTTTGCGGATAAATTTCTTATCATTACCCCTGGAATTACCATTAAAGACAGGCTTGGAGTCCTCTTTGTTGATACCATAAACAGGGGGATAAAACGAAAAGATTATTACAGTGAACGAAATCTCGTACCAAGACAGCATGAAGCCCTCATTAATGGATTGAATTCCAGACTTACCATTACTAACTATCACGCTCTCGAACAAAGAACCCTTCAAGGAAATAAAAAGACTCCTTTCGACGGAAAAAAAGATATTTATGGAAATGCCATGGATTCGGGGAATCTCGAAGATTTTGGGCTGACACTTCGCAGGTTGCTCGGTGAATCCAAATCGAAAAACAGGCTGCTTGTAATAAACGATGAAGCTCATCACTGCTATTTCCCCAAATCAAAGAAAAAGACTGAAGATAATGAGGAAGTAAATGAGAATGTAAGAGCGGCAGTATGGTTCACCGGAATAAAAGAGATATCAAAAAGGTTTACTTTGCAAGGGGTCTATGATCTCTCTGCAACACCCTACTACCTGAGAGGATCAGGTTACCGGGATTACAGCCTTTTTGGCTGGGTTGTCACAGATTTTGGTTTGATTGACGCGATTGAGGCAGGACTCGTTAAAATCCCATTTCTGCCGGTTTCCGACAACTCACAGGAGCTTGAAGAAAGCAAACTTCGCAATATCTACGAGCATGTCAGAGATGAGCTCCCGAAAATGGGGCAAAAGAAAAGGAAATCGGAAGCAAACAAAGACGGAGTAAAACTCGTTGAAGAACCTCCGAAATTGCCGTTGCTCGTACAAACAGCTCTTTTTCAATTTCACGATCATTATAATAAATATGCTGAAGGTTTGCGAAAGGCTTATGAGGCGAAACAGGATCTGCTTACTGCACCTCCTGTTTTTATTGTAGTCTGCAACAACACTTCTGTATCAAAAGAGGTCTATAAATATCTCGCCGGTTATGAGTTTACGGATGAAAAGGGAAATCTTCAGATAGCTCATGGCAAATTCGAAGAATTTAATAATTTTGAGATTACGGGGCTTGCAAAAAAACGCCCGCCAACTCTTCTTATCGACAGCGATGCCCTTGAAGATTCGGGACAAATCAGTGATGACTTTAAGAGAGTTTTCAAATCTGAAATTGATGAATTCAAAAAGGATTATGCACAGCAACACGGTGGTGGAAGCATGGAAGATATCACGGATGCCGAAATTCTCCGTGAAGTGGTTAATACCGTGGGTAAGCCTGGGAAACTTGGGGCACATGTAAAATGTATCGTTTCGGTTTCCATGCTGACTGAGGGGTGGGATGCAAACACAGTTACGCATATCATGGGATTAAGGGCTTTCGGATCCCAACTGTTATGTGAGCAGGTTGCCGGCAGGGCACTAAGACGCTCAAATTATATTCTGCAAGGTTACGACAAAGACGGGAATCCTGTCGATGATAAAAGAAAAATTGTTGTGGAAAAATTCCCTCCCGAATATGCCCATATCATAGGTATTCCTTTCAAAATGATGAAGGGAGGAACTACATCACCTCCTGTTGATCCCGGTGAGATCACAATTATCACAGCCATCCCTGAGCGGGAGGAGGCTTATGAAATTGAGTTTCCCAATATCATTGGTTACAGAATTGACAGGGGAACGGATGAAATCAGATTCGACTTTTCTGATGTTTCCGATTTTGAAGTTGACGGTACAAAATATCCGACTGATGTAACTCTGCAAACTGCCTTTTCTCCCGAAACGAGCGGTTTGACCCTTGAAGAGTTCCTAGAAAAAAGAGACCAGGAAATTATTTATGACATCACCAGAAGTCTGATCAAGTTCCATTTTTCCGAGGAAAATGGCACCCCATATTTTGAACTGTTCCCGGCGTGCAAGGAAGTGGTTTCTAACTGGTATGAGAATAAAATCAGACTGATCGGAATCACGGAAAAGAAATACAGAAAACTGGTGTATCTGTTCGAGCCAAAAGTGGTTGTCGACCATATCTTCAGAGGCATCAACACCCACCGTAATAACTCCGAATTTATTAAACCCGTGCTTAATTTTTATAACAAAATTGGCAGTACAAAGTATGTTCACGGCAGGACAAGCAAAGAGGTTTACAGAACCGTAAAGAGTCATGTAAACTTCGTTATTGCTGATAGTGACTGGGAAAAAATCGCTGCAAAAGCACTGGATGAAATGCCTCAGGTAATTTCCTATGTGAAAAACAACTTCCTTTCTTTTCAGATTCCTTATGTAAAGGAAGGGAAGGAGAGAATCTATTTCCCTGATTTCATAGCAGTATGCAACACAGTATCCGGGGAAACAATAAATCTCATCATCGAAATTACGGGAATGAGCAAGGATAAGGATGGAAAAAAATGGTTCGTTGAAAACAGATGGCTGCCGGCAGCCAATTCGATAAAAGACAAATTTGGATTCAATACATGGCATTTTATTGAAATAGCCGATGAAATAAGAGATATTAAAAACAGACTGACTGAAAAATTAGAGAGTTTATGATGGCAAACAGAATTGATTCAATAAAACATAAAGAAGAAAAACGGCTGCTGATCCCCTCTACTGAGGAAGCAGGTTTGGAGCTCGCAAACGATGCTGTGGAAAACGGTAAATCCCAACTTGAGATTCCTCTTAATCCCGTCGTAACACGGGGTCACGACCCTGAACTCTTCTGGATGAACAAGTATGGTAATGATGACAGACAGAATTTGCTCAAGGTTGACATCCGAAGCCTCTACAGACATGAACACATAACACCAGAACTGATAATTAAAAATCTTTATCGCCTCAAACATTCCGTTAATGAAGAGGAATCTCTTTTCAGCATCAACGAAATGTTTGGAAACATGCTGGACAGGGATGAACTTGACAAAATCAGTTCCTACTACCGTCACTTTGACGGCTGGACCAACCGGTTGATTCAGGGGGACAGCCTTCTTGTAATGACCAGCCTTCTTGAAAGAGAAGGAATGGCGGGCCAGGTACAGACCATTTATATCGACCCGCCTTACGGAGTAAAATATAACAGTAACTGGCAGGTAAAACTCAATAGTAAAGATGTAAAAGACGGAAGTGATGAAAGTCTCGCCGGTGAGCCGGAAGTTATCAAGGCGTATAGAGATACCTGGGAGTTGGGAATTCATTCCTATCTCAGTTATCTCAGAGATCGTCTACTGGTTGCGAAAAATCTCTTAAAAGAAAGCGGAAGTTGCTTTGTTCAAATTTCTGATGAAAATATTCATTTAGTAAGAAATTTGTTGGATGAGGTTTTTGGAAGCGAAAATTTTGTCAGTATCATACCATTTAGAAAAACTGTTGGAGCGACCTCAGAATTATTACCCGTAGTAAATGATTACATAATTTGGTATGCAAGAAAAAAAGATTTGATCAAATTCCGATCACTCTATCGTAGAAAAAACATCGGTGAACGAGATGTCAAGTTTAAATGGTACGAAAAGGGTAAAAATTTGGTAAAAATATCAGATTTGGGAGAAGATGTACAACTTAATCCAGATAATATTGTGGCCTTGGATGATCTTACATCCCAAGACCCCTCTCCGACTGGAGGATTCGGGATAGATTTTCAAGGTAATACTTATTATCCGCCTCAAAATAGACACTGGCGAACAACTAAAGATGGTATCGAAAGACTATTAAATTTGGACAGAATAGTAAATTCTGGCGAAAGATTGTTATTTAAGAGGTTTTTAAGTGATAGGCATCTATCGGAAGAAACAAATTTTTGGTTTGATACTGTCAATTCATTCGAGGTCAAGGACTATGTAGTTCAAACCAATCAACTTGTTATACATCGTTGTCTCATTATGTCCTCAGATCCAGGAGATCTTATCCTTGATCCAACTTGTGGGGGTGGAACAACCGCATATGTAGCTGAAAATTTGGGAAGAAGATGGATTACAATTGATACAAGTAGAATTGCGCTGAATATCACAAAGCAAAGATTACTTACTGCCAACTTTCCGTATTATAAACTATATGACTCAATTTCAAGAGACATCAGGCAAGGATTTGTCTATAAAAAATTCCCTCGAATAACTCTAAAAAGCCTTGCAAACAATGAACCGCCTGAGACAGAGATCCTTTATGACCAACCGGAAATTGATAAAAATCTTATGCGAGTAACGGGACCATTTACCGTCGAGACACTTCAAAACTTTGAACCACTTTCACCGGATGATTTCGCAAAAGAAAAGAAAGCGGGAGACAGTTCAACATTCGAAAATGTTATCAAAGATCATCTGCTTTCTGCGGGTATAAAGAACGGCAGAAAAGACGAGCACGCAAAATTTTCAAGAGTCGAACTGCTTGCCGGAGAGTATATTAATGCAGAGGGATTTTACAATACAGGTACAGGGGAGAGAAAAGCATACTTTTATATTGGTCCCAAGTTTGGAACAGTAAGTAAAATGGCTGTGAATAACGCAATAAAAGAGTGTCGCAGTCTGGGAGATGCAGACTGGCTTGTTATCCTTGGATTCAGTTTTGAAAGTGAAATTGCCAATACACAACAAACCATGAGCATGGGCACTTTCGAAGTAACAAAGGTACGGATGAACGATGATCTGTTACAAGACGGCCTAAAAAAGAAGCCTGCCAAATCTGCAGCATCTTTCATCACCATTGGTGAACCGGACATCCTTGTGGAGGAAGAAAACGGCTTTGCAACTGTTGAGATACTCGGAGTGGATATTTACGATCCCATCAGCGACAAAGTTAATCCCCGTGATTTGCACGACATTGCCTACTGGATGGTTGATGACGACTATGACAGCAGCAATTTCGTAGTAAAACAGATTTTCTTCTGTGGCGGCAACAAAGATGAGTTCAACAAATGGAAAAAAGGCTTAAGCAACCTTGCCAAAGAAGGCACCCGTAAAAAAGTAGAACACACCCTCAGAATCGAAATCGATGAGGAAGCGTTCGACCGTCTCTACGGTTTCCGCTCACACCCGATCAAAATAAAAGAAAACAATCACAAAATCGCCGTCCGGGTCATCTCCCAATTCGGGGAAGAGACCATGAAGGTTTATAAGGTGAGGTGAGGGGATCTTTTTGAATGCAATCTGTTTAATAATATATCTTCAGTGAATTTATGACTCTCGAAAGTTTACTTTTTGATCAACAAGATTTGGAGGCGGTTGACGAACTGATTGAAGTTATTCAAACTCAGAAAAAAGCTGTTTTCATTTTGGGACTGAATTCAAAAGACCAGGATTTTGGACGGTTAATTCCCCGGAATTAGGATAAGTTAATTTTCAACACTAGTCGATTTAGATTTTTAGGTCATTTACAGTTTGCAATTAGCTGGCATAATTTGAATTATCATCAAGAACAGAACTAAAATACCCTTTAAAAACGAAAACCCGATAGCTTGAATTGCTTCAGGGGCTACCGGGAATAATTTCGACTGCAAATATAACAAATTAAAAGGAGTTTGTCAAGTTTTTTATGCGTTATAATGAATTTGAAAGAGTAATGTCGAAAACGAGGATGCAGCGATACTTGTTCTCTGTTAGTGGAAACACAAAAAAAGCAATGAGATTGTATAGATTGAATCTGACATTGTCTCAGGAACTATTTACCATAATAAGTTGCTTCGAGATAGCACTTAGAAACTCAATCGACCGGCTTTATATAAGTCAACATGGCTCTGATTGGCTAAGGGACTCGATTATGCCCGGAGGTATTTTTACTTGTCAAAAATGTATGACAACGGCAAATATTATTCAAAAGGCTTTATCAGAGATTGCACCTAATTATAAACATGAAAAACTTTTGTCTAAAATGGATTTCGGTTTTTGGAGATATCTTTTCGCACAACCTCTTTATAATGCGGGAGGAAGGGTATTACTCAAGGTCTTCCCAAACAAACCTAAATCAACTCCAACGATGAACATTGATAATTCTGCTGTTTTCAATAAAATCGGGCTAATAAATGAGCTCAGGAACAGAATAGCACATCATGAGCCTGTTTGCTTCCGACCGCACCATAATTCCATCAGTACTGCATTTTCTCGTAAAAATTATGATCTAATAAAAGAACTTTATCGATGGATGGCAATAGATGAAGCTTCGCTTCTTTATGGGATCGATCATGTATTGAAAGAGTGCGACAGGATAGACTCCCTTTGATATTACCGGAATGGTGTTAATTTTCTCCCAAAAACGGGTGGATTTAATTTCTTAACAATTTCTTAACATTGGAATTTTTCAGGATTACTTTGTCAGGAGAGGAATCTAAGGCATATTTCGTGATTGTATTCTTTTTTTTTTTGATGAAATATGAAAATCTTACGAATCCTTTTATTCCTTACACCTCTGCTTCTTTTTATCGTGGTAACCACGCAAAGGGAGTGGGGGAAGTACAGCACTGAGCTCGGTTCCAAGAAGAACCCGATCAAGCTTTTTTTTACACCGTCTGTTGACGCTAAACAGATAACCACCACTGCAAAGGAGTTGCTCGAGTTTCTCCAAAAGGAGACGGGTTACTACTTCACATCCGCGGTGCCGGCTGATTATGTAACAGTAGTCGAGAGTTTTGGAAGCAATAAAGCCGATATTGCGGTAATTAACACCTTTTCCTATCTCATGGCGAACAAAAAATATGGTGCCACAGCGCTTCTTCGAATTGTTCGAGACAATGGAGAGGCGTTCTACCGGGGTCAGATAATAGTGAGGTCTGACTCGGGTCTGGATACCATCACTGACCTGATGAGCAAAAAAATTGCTTATGTCGACCCCTCCTCAACCTCCGGCTACATCCTTCCAGCCGCACTTCTAAAAAAACATGGTATTGTCCCCTCAGATTCGATTTTTGCAAAAAAACATGATATAGTTGTCTCAATGGTTTACCAGAAACAGGTGGACGCAGGAGCTACATATTATTCCCCGAAGGATGAGACAGGTCAGTTGAGGGATGCAAGGGAACGGGTGGTAACGCAGTATCCCGATGTATTTGAAAAAATAAAAATTATTGCTCTCACCGAACCAATTCCCAACGACCCCGTAATATTCAATAAAAGCATGCCTGAAGAAATGAAGCTGAAGATTGTAGATGCTTTCCTGAAATTCGTATCCACCAAGGCAGGTCAGGAGTCGTTGCACCGGATTTATAATGTTAAAAAACTGATACCAACAACTGACAAGGATTATGACGGGCTTAGAAAAATTCTTGACGACATCAACTTTAAAATCGAGGGGGCACTGTGACAATATTAAAAGTTGATAAAGTTCATAAAATTTATCCTTCCGGAACTCATGCGCTAAAAGGTGTCAGTTTCGATGTGAAGGAGGGGGAATTCCTCGTAATTATCGGTCTCAGCGGATCGGGTAAATCAACCCTTCTCAGGTGTATTAACAGACTTCATGAGCCGACTTCCGGTGAGATTACCTTCATGGGAAAAGATATTACACATGTTTCGGGCAAGGAGCTGCGAGGGTTGAAACAGCAGATCGGCATGGTATTTCAGCAGTTCAACCTGATAAAAAGAAGAAGTGTAATTACAAATGTTTTAACAGGGAGTCTCGGCAGGCTGAGTACCTTCCAGACGATTACCGAAAGTTTCCCTCCCGAATTGATTGAAGATGCGATGAATGCACTTCGCATCGTTGGTATCGAGGAAAAAGCATACATCAGGGCGGATGCACTTAGCGGCGGTCAGCAACAGAGAGTGGCTATTGCCCGCAGTCTGATGCAAAATCCAAAACTTCTTCTCGCAGACGAACCGGTCGCGTCACTTGACCCCGCAACTTCAAACTCGGTAATGCACTATTTCGAAAAGATTAACAAAGAACTTGGGACAACGGTAATCTGTAACCTCCACTTCCTGAGTCTGGTAAGAAAATATGCTTCGAGAGTAATTGCTCTGAAGGCAGGCGAGATCATATACGAGGGCCTGCCACACGATATCGATGAAAAATGGTTCAAAACAATTTATGGCGACGAAGCCGAAGAAGTGGAGATAAGATAATGGCACATGTTAATCCACATGATGTAATTGCCAAAAGAAACGATTATGTTTTAAGAAAAGCCAAAATAAAGGCAGCACTGCTCGATATTTTCTTTGTCTTCTACTCGATTCTGGTGATAGACAGGATAGTCTGGAACAGATTCATCCTCCAGATAAAAGATCTGCCGTTCAGTTGGACTGAAATTGGCATAATTGCTCTAATCAGTGCGCTTATCGGAACAATCTGGAGCCTTACCGGCACTTCTCTTTCCTGCCGGCTTGTAGGAATAGCAAAACCGGGCAAGGTAACGAAATACACAGTCGAGATTTTCGGCTGGTTCCTTTTCAATATTACCTTTATTGCCGGCTGGATTGTAACAAAAATATCGATAATCGACCTGTTCAGCGATGAGGGTGTTCAGGCTGCACAAAGGATATTCAGTGCCCTGTTCAATCCTCAAATGGCAATTTTTGATGAGGCACTTTTTGCCATTATTGAAACAATTTACATTGCACTCATCGCCACACTTATTTCGATTCCCATTACGCTGATTGTCAGCTTCCTCTCCGCGAGGAATCTTATGAACGACAACAAGTTTACACTGTTGATTTATGCTTTCCTCAGACTTGTTTCAAACTTCGTTCGATCAATCGAACCGTTGATCTGGGCAATTATCTTTTCAGTATGGATAGGAATTGGTGCTTTTGCAGGAATGATGGCGCTGCTTATCCACAGTATTGCATCAAACGCAAAGCTTTATTCCGAAGCCATCGAGTCGATAGAAGAGGGTCCCGTTGAGGCAATTTCTGCAACGGGAGCAAATAAAATTCAGATAATCTGGTTTGCCGTGATCCCACAAATTATCCTGCCGTTCCTTTCGTTCACCATCTACAGATGGGATATAAATGTGAGAATGGCAACCATCATCGGTCTGGTTGGTGGTGGTGGAATCGGAACGATGCTGATTCAGTATCAGGGTCTGGCACAGTGGCATGAAGTAGGACTTATCGTAATTATGATTGCCCTGGTGGTCTGGGTCATGGATTATATTTCAACAAAGATTCGTCAGGCAATTTATTAGTGATTAGACTTCTCTTCTCTTTGAACCTGTCACAGGTGAAACGGGAAACGGAAGATTTAGACAGGACATAAAATTGAAAAGACTTATTAAAACAGTAGCGGGCAGACATTTGTTCGCTGCTGTTTTTTTTTCATGGTTGGTCTTCAGCGGATGTGGTGACAGCACCCGGGGCATCACTCTCAATATAAAAGGGAGTGACACCATGGTAAATCTATGCCAAAAATGGGCTGAGGCTTATATGAAAAAGCACAAGGATGTGCGGGTTGCAGTTACGGGCGGCGGGTCAGGCAACGGAATCACAGCATTGATTAACGGTTCAGCCGATATTGCCTGCATGAGCCGGGAGATTCTGAAAGCCGAAAAGGAGAAAGCCGATATGAAAAAGATTTCGCTCTCTCTCACAAATGTTGCGTTTGACGGCATTACAATTGCGGTAAACAGCAGTCTGAATCTCGAAGAACTTACTCTGGCTCAACTTAAAGGCATCTTCACAGGAAAAATTAAAAATTTCAAGGAAGTTGGCGGAGTCGACCTTTCCATCAATCTCTACGGCAGGGACAATAACAGCGGGACATACCGTTTTTTTAAGGAAAACATCCTTGGAGGAGAGGAATTTGCAAGGTCAACTCAGGTTCTTCAGGGAACTGCCTCTCTTGCAGATGCCGTTGCTCAGGACGGGAGAGGGATTGTTTACGGAGGTATAGGCTACTTCATAAACAAACCCGGAATTAAAATCATAAAAATAAAATCGGCTGCGGGGGAAAAATCAAAGTCACCAGTCGACTCAAATCATCCAAATTATGAGGATATCAGATCAGGCAGGTATTACATTTCCCGTCACCTTCTTTTGGTTTCAACGGCGCAGGCAAAAAAAGGGGTAAAGGATTTTATTGATTTTGTACTCTCGGATGAAGGTCAGGAAATCGTGGCTAAAATGAATTACATCCCGTTGAGGTAGTGGTGGATCCGGAAAGAAGGATACCTGTAAAATTTTCTGTTGACCGGGATAAGTCAGTCTTTGCAGCCAAAAGAGGACTGAGTGCACTTACCGGCAACTCATTCGCTTCCTTCCTCATCAGATCGACAGGGGTTCTCGTCTTTCTCGTGACCGGTCTTTTTTTTGTTTTTATAATTTATCAAAGTCTTCTTGTCTTTAATTATCTCAGCCCTTCAGACCTTCTTTTTTCGACAAAAAACGGCGAAAAAGTTTTCGAATGGTATCCCGTTTCAGCAGACCCGAAGTATTCAATAGTTCCCCTGATTTTGGGGACAGTAATGACCGCCATACCGGCAACGATAATTTCTTCAATTTTCGGTGTGGGGATTGGAGTTTACATTTCGGAGTTTGCACCTCGCGCAATCAGCAGGTTCCTTAAGCAGATTATCGATATTTTTGCCTCACTTCCTACGGTTGCGGTGGGTTTTATCCTGTTGACGGTGGGCGTCACATTTTTTTCATCCCTTTTTGATCCCCAGAACAGGTTGAATGCCTTTTTATCTTCACTGGGACTCTCACTTATAATAATCCCGCAGATTGCTTCGCTCACTGAGGAGGCGCTCCGGGGAGTACCGGGGCATGTAAGGACAGCGGCATACAGTCTGGGTGCGGGACGGTGGGAGACGGTACGGAGTGTGGTTTTCCCGGCTGCAGTGAACGGGATAAGTGCGAGCATACTTCTCGGATTCGGCAGGGCTTTGGGGGATACGATGATAGTCCTGATGACATCCGGAAATGCAGCCAACATTTCGATGAATCCTTTTGGAAGTGTCAGAACAATGACAGCAACGATTGCTGCCGAACTTGGGGAGGTCTCCTCGGGTACGGCTCATTTTCAAACTCTCTTTTTTTTGGGGATGATCCTGTTTCTGATGTCTGTACTGATCAATCTTTTGGTAAAATATCTAATCAAAAAGTTGATTCAACAGTCAGGCGGCGAGGTCAGATAGCATGAGGAAGGGAAGCACGGTTGATAAATTTACTGTACTGTTTTTTGGAATCCTTTTTCTGATTCCTGCGCTTGTCTATCTCCTCTTCTTTCTTAAAATAGTTATCGAAGGGGTTCCTGTGATCACATGGGAATACCTGACCTCTGCACAGTCGAGTGATCTGGCAAATGGTGGAATAGGCACCGTAATCACTGGTACACTTGCAACAGTCGTGCTTATGCTTGCGTTTGTGATTCCGGTCGGGGTTACCACAGCTTTATATCTTGCTGAATATTCGATCAACAGGGCATTTGACAAGTTTTTCCTCTTCATGCTCTATAATCTTTCAGGTGTGCCATCGGTGGTTTTTGGGATATTCGGATTGGGATTTTTTGTTCTGAACATCGGGACAGGGATGGATTCATTTTTTGGACTTGAGCTTGTGTTCGGTAAGCCGTCAATGTTGTGGGCATCATTCACATTGGCATTTATGCTCGTTCCGATGGTGGTGATTACTACTTATCAGTCATTCAAATCAGTACCTGAGAGTTACCGTGAGACCGCATATGGTGCCGGGGCAACAAAATTACAGATGGTGAGGAGTGTTTTAATCCCTCATTCGATATCAGGAGTGTTTACAGGGATAATACTCTCTGTGAGCAGGGCTATTGGCGAGACCGCTCCGCTCCTCTTTCTGGGGTGTGCATTTTTCCTCCCTTCGGTTCCGGTTTTCGATCTTTGTGTCACCGGGTTCTGTTTCCCGTTGATAGATCCGACTGAACAATTTCTTTACCTGTCATACAATATTTTCATACTTTCAACGCAGTCGACGGCACAGTCAGCCACACTTCCTTATCAGTACGCCGGTACACTCGTGTTGATTTTCCTTACAATCGTTTGCAACTGTACTACAATCTATTTACGACATAAATTCAGAAAAATCACAAGCAGAGGCGAGGGAGAATGAAAGAAATAAAAATCAGATTCGAGAAGCTGAATGTAAACTTTGGTCCGGTTCATGCGATAAAAGATCTGAACCTCGAGATAGTAAATAAAAGAATAACATGTCTCATCGGTCCCTCCGGGTGCGGGAAAACCACACTTTTAAAGACTGTAAACCGGCTAAACGAACTGAAAAACGACTATTCCTCCAGCGGCAGGGTTTTAATAGACGGGATTGATGTCCTGGATGATGCCACTGATATCGCCAATCTGAGGAGAAAAGCGGCAATGGTTTTTCAAAAGCCCGCTCTCTTTGCCAAATCTGTTTTTGAAAATGTGGCGTTCCCTCTCAGGTTACAGGGGATAAAAAACAAAACTGAGGTAAGTGAAAAAGTCGAGATTGCTCTGAAACAGGCATCCGTGTGGGATGAGGTGAAAGACAGGCTGGATGAATCAGCATTCCGGTTCTCTCTCGGGCAGCAACAGCGGATTACGATTGCCCGGGCAATGATTTCAGAACCTGAAATTCTGATGCTCGATGAACCTACGGGCTCTCTCGATCCTTTCTCGACAAAAAAAATAGAAGACCTGATTTATGATCTTCGAAGAAAAGTGACAGTTATAATGGTTTCTCACAACCTTCAGCAGGTTGCTTCCCTGAGTGATTACACTGTGCTGATTAATGAGGGGACTTTGGTTGAAGCCAATCAGACGATAAAGTTTTTTACAAAACCGGAGAAAAAACTCAGTGAGGAATATCTGACAGGAAGGATAAAGGTTTAGCGGTATGCCCGAAAGAATAGATGTTCAGCTTTTTAAGTTAAGACGCCGGATGATTAAGATGTGCAGTCTCGTGGATGATCAGGTTGAATCTGCTTTGAAGGCTGTAACCACTGAAGATAATGAACTTGCTGAGAAAGTGATCAGGCTGGACCTGAAAGTTGATTCCTACGATCTTAAAATCAGTAAAGCCTGCCAGAAAATATTTGCACTGAATCATCCGCTTGCAGCCGACCTTCGATTTCTGATGTCTGCCCTGACAATCAACAATAACCTTGAGAGAATAGGGGACATAGCCGTAAACCTTTGTGAGAATTTCCTTCTGAAGGGTCGAAAACCCTCATTTTTTGAAAGAATAAAATTTCTCGATATGGCACGAATTGTCAGAGAAATGATTCAGAATTCCATCGATTCATTTATCCGTCTGGATCTTTCTCTTGCCAAAAAGGTGATTGTGGCAGACAAAGCTCTTGACAGAATAAATGTGGAAAATCACAGACTTATTATCGACATTATGAAGGAAGACAGGGATTCAATTGATGAGGCGGTTGCCTATATGGTTATGTGCAGACAGCTTGAACGGATAGGTGATCACGCAACCAATATTGCCGAGGATGTTTATTTTATTGTGGAAGCAAGAACCGTCCGCCACAATTACAGCGAGTTTTTCGAGGGTGACAGTTCAAACGGTCCCGGATCTACTGAAGAGGGCTAATAGTTGTTCAGACTGTTCAGCAGCAGTTCAAACTGATCGAGCATCTTTTGCATAAGGGATTCACTTTGTGTTTTTGATTCCGAAAGGTAGAAATCATTCAGAAAAGGGAGCATGTTTGTCTGCATTACGAACAACAGAGGGGCATCATCTTTGGGTGTGTTCAAGGCATCGTTAAAGTATGCGGTGAAAACAAGTTTTATCAACTGTTCCTCGTCCTTCAAAAGGGATTCCAGCAATTCTCTTTCACCCTGAAGGGTGTTTTCAGCGAGTTCCGCAAGCATCATCCCGTAAATCAGTTTGTATTTCGTTTTCAGATTCGCTTTCAGGTAGAAATAACTTCTGAAACGATCCGGGAATTTTTTCTCCTCATTGTTAAAAATTTCCCTTAACTCGGTGAAATAGTCGTTTATCTGCTTTTTTACGACAGCGAGGAAAAGTGCCTCCTTCGAATCGAAATAGTGGTAAACAGTCGATTTTGCGATTCTCAAGTCTCGGGCAATCTCGTCAAGGGTGGTTTTTGCAGTGCCATGCTTTACAAACCGTCTTTCGGCAGCTTTTAATATATCCGGGAGTCTGTTCATTCAGTGTTTCTTTAATGCTCGGAAATTCTTTCTGACAAAAATAGGGAATATTTTCTGAAATCGGCAGCATTTCAGAGAGTAATAAAATAATCTTAATAAATAAATTGATTTTGAAGGGGAATCTGACTAAATTTGTAATTCGTTTAAAAAAAATCCCGGAGGCATTCTTTAATATGGGTTATATGGATAGGATCAGGAGTTTAGCTCCGTGGTTCATTCTTGGAGTTGGTGGCATATTTATTTTATTCATGGTAGTCAGTGATATGAATTTCAGCAATCTTATGAACGCTGACCGTGGCTCCATTGGTGAGATAAACGGCGATAAAATTAACATTCAGGAATTTGAAACTTTTTATCAGAACTATCTTAACCGTCTCAAGCAGAGCGGTCAGGCTACTGACATGTCGAATGAACAAATGTACAGAGAGCAGGCTTGGGATCAGTTCGTTCAATTAAAGATACTTGAAGCAGCATACAAAAAATACGGCATAAAAGTCTCGGATGACGAGATCAGAAATGTTGTACTGGGTGAAAACCCCCCTGAATATCTGAAGCGTTCATTCATGGACTCAAACGGAGTGTTCAAAAGAGCAGAGTATGAAGCTGCATTGAAAGATCCGCGTAACAAAGAAAACCTGATTGCGGTTGAAGCTGAAATTAAGCAGCAAATCCTCTTCCAGAAGCTTCAGGCTATTGTCAGCGCCGGAGTTCTTGTAACCGAACCCGAAATGAGACGGAAATTCTCAGGTCAGGAACTTAAGATGAGTGCAGATTATGCTCTTCTTGATCTTAATGTCTATCCTGATTCAACCATCAAAACCACAGATGACGAACTTAAAGAGTTTTACAACAAAAACAGCTTTCTTTACAGACAGGATGCCAACAGAAAGATGAAGTTTGTTACATTTAAGATCGTACCGTCTGCAAAAGATTCGGCTGCAGTTCTTACAATTTTAAACAATGTGCTTAAGAGATTAAAAACAGATTCCGTCAGCACATTTCAGAGTTTTGTAGAAGCACAGAGTGAGTCTCCTTATTCAAAGGATACTTTCGCTGTAAATACATTGCCCGCAGCACTGAAGAATTATAAAGGTGATTTGAAAGCCGGTCAGATTGTCGGACCGCTCGCCGGTGATGGTGAGGTTGGTATATTCAAAATCTCTGATGTGGTTGAAGGCAAGGATATGTTTGCGAGAGCATCACACATCCTGCTGAACAAGTCGGGTGACGACAAAGCAGATCTTGAGGCAGCAACAAAGCTTTACGAAGAGCTGAAAAAAGGGAAAAATTTTGAAGCGACTGCAAAAGAAGTTTCGAAAGACCCCGGTTCTGCTGCCAACGGTGGTGATCTGGGCTGGTTCGGTAAAGGCGCTATGGTAAAACCTTTTGAGGATGCTTGTTTTAACGGACCGATTGGTGAAGTACAGGCTCCCGTAAAGACTGATTTTGGATATCACATTATTAAAGTTTCAGAGCGCTCTGCAAAGAAAATGGTCGTCGAGAAAATAGTTAAAAAACTTAACTATTCACCTCAGACAGTAACAATTCTTAGAAGAGATGCTGAAGACTTCCTGGCACTCGCACAGAAAATCGGAATTGATTCAGCAGCCAAGAGCAAAAACCTTGTTGCACAGGAAACCACACCTTTCACTGAGGAAGTGGCTGCAGTTCCCGGACTCGGTTACAGCAGAAATCTGGTAGCTGTTGCATTCAAAGAGGGACTGAAGGACTTTGCACCTGTAACCACTGTTGGTGATCAACTGGTTGTCGCACAGATCAGTGAAGTCAACGAAGCCGGTATAAAGAAATTTGATACAGTGAAGGAAGAAGTAAAAGCATCGGTGATCAAAGAGAAGAAATTTGCTTTGGCACTTGCTGCTCTGAATGATGTAAAAGGAAAGATTGGTAATGATCTTGCAAAAGCACCCGGATTCGACAAGAATATCAGATTCGGTTCCGCTGATTCATTTATCGTTGCCGGAAACATACCATCACTCGGTATGGACTATCCTTTCAGTCATGCAGCTTCAAAGGCTCCTTTGAATACCGTTACAGGTCCTGTAAAGGGAATCAGAGGATATTATTTAATGGTGGTTAAGATGAGACAATCATTCGATGAGCAGAAATATCTTGCTCAGAGGAACACCATTAGAGATCAGATACTCGGTGAACGCCGTCAGGCTGCTTTCCAGCAATGGATGGAGCATATGAAAAAAGAGGCAAGAGTAAAATACTTCGCTCAAAACTGATGTAACAATTTTAACCCCGCCTCGTGATCTGCCTCAAGCGGTCAAGGTGGGGTTTTTTATATCGAAGCGATAATCATAAATTGAATGTTGAAATGAAAATTTTTTTAATTACATCGTTTTTGATTATCACCCTGCCTTTTATTATAAATGGACAGAATGAAATCCGTATCTCCGCCGGTTTGAACTACAGCACAGCTTCAAGGATATTACCATATGCCAATGTCTCTGATTACGATCTCCGGGAAAGAGAGATATCGTTCGGGAGTTTCCTATCCCCTCATTTCTCGGTGAGTCTCGGGTTAACCGGTAATCTTGCTGCCGTTGCCTCCGTCGAGTATTCTTCAAAGCGAACCGAGTATTACGGTCAGACAGTGGACAGTGAATCAGGAACCATTTTCATACCGGTGAATGACGGTTACACATTTGTTCCGGTTGAAATATCGCTTGAATACCGGCTTCCATTCAGCAACGACACATGGCGTTTTTACATAGGCGGAGGCGGGGGTTTATATTTTTTCAACTCGCAAAGGGAAGTCGCCGGAATCAAACCCGGAGCCGGAGGATCGAAAGCATCGTATGGAATACATATTTTAAGCGGAATGGAATATTTTATTCAATCTAAAACCAGCCTTTTTTTTACAATGAAATTTCGCGATCCGGAAGTAGAATTTAACGGGGAATACGCTTCTTTAAACGGAGCCTACAATGGAAAGCCTGTCAGTCTCGGTAAAAAATCCTTTTATCAAAAACTTTCTCTCGAGGGGACTTCTTTCCTTGTCGGGTTAAGATACGGTCTTTAGGCAAAGATTTGCAAGAAAGAATTTATCTTACCGGTTTTATGGGAACGGGGAAAACAACACTCGGCAAAGTAATTGCCAACTGTCTCGGCTGGGACTTTTACGACATTGACAGGGAGATAGAGAAAGATGTTAAAAAGAGTGTAGCAAAAATCGTTCTTGAAGAAGGTGAGGTCTGGTTCAGGCAACTGGAAAAGGATAAGCTTGCTGAGCTGACACTTGTTTCCGGTGCAGTAATTTCGCTTGGCGGAGGTACGCTGATCGACAAGGAAAATGTCGAAATCTGCAAAGCTTCAGGATTGCTGGTCTACCTGAAAGCCGATCTTTCTGTTATATATCAAAGAATTCGAAAGAAGACCAATCGCCCCCTGTTTCGTTCCGAAAATGATTCCGAAATGAATGAGGATGAAGGGATGAAAAAGCTGACTGCCCTGTTTGAAGTTAGAAAAGCCGGGTATGAATCTGCGCACATTACCATTGAGACGGAAGCCGACAACTTTGGTAAAAGCATCGATAAAATTGTAAAACGAATAAAAACCGGAAAACCCGATAAAGGAAGAAAATCTTGAGGAACATTACCATAGAGAGCACAAATGGTTCGTTCAATTATTCACTCGTTTCAACTCTGAATGGTGTCAGGGAGAAACTTGTGAGTCTTTCTGAGAAGCACAGTTGTTTTTACATAATAGATCAGAATGTGAAGAATCTCTATTCCGGGCTTTTTGGTGATCTGCTTCTTCCCAATAATCACTTTGTGCTTGAGGCACATGAGGAGAACAAGTCGTTTGATACCCTTTTCGGGATATACGATTTCCTTTTGGAAAATCAGGCGGACAGGGGAAGTTGTATTGTTGTGATTGGAGGGGGAATAACAGGTGACACCGGTTCATTCGCTGCCTCCACATTCATGAGAGGGACAAAACTGGTGCATGTTCCGACTACACTTCTCGCGATGGTTGACAGTTCAATTGGTGGTAAAACTGGTGTAAACTACAGCAAATACAAAAATTTTATCGGAAGTTTTTATGAACCGGAGACAGTGATAACCTCGGCGAAATTCCTTGAGACGCTTCCTGAAGAGGATCTTTTGAGCGGTATGGGAGAAGTGCTGAAATATGCTCTGCTCGAAAAGGATTTTTTTGAATATTGTTTCGAAAAACTCGATGGAACCAACAATATCCCCGAGGAAGATCTTATCTATTTAATCAGCCGTTCGGCGAATATCAAAAATCATGTTGTTACGCAGGATAAACTTGATCTGAAGATGAGGCACGCTCTGAATCTGGGTCATACTTTCGGGCATGCGATAGAATCAGTATCCTCCTTTGGGATCAAGCATGGAATTGGTGTGATCGCCGGTATGAGGGGTGCGGCATTCCTTGCGAACAGGATGGGGATAATGTCGAAGTCCACTTTTGATAAGGTTGTATCATTCCTTTGCAGATATCCTGTAAAGAAGACGATTGCAGATTATGATTCCGAACTGATTTACACCGCGATGCAGGGTGACAAAAAACGGGTGAACGGTGAAGTAAAATTTGTACTTATCGGTGAACCGGGCGACCTTCACATCGATGTAAGTGCAAAAAAATCCGATGTAATCGATTCCATCAATTTCATGAAATCGACTGTTTGAATGCCTCCCGGGTGATGCTATTTCAAATAGAGCATTTTTCCTGAAAGCCGTTTTCCTTCAAATTCGAGTCGATAAATAAAGATCCCGCTTGATTCTGATCCGGGTTCAAAATTGAATGAATGTTCGCCTGACTCCTGATACCCGTTTACCAGATTCCTCACCTCTCTGCCTGTCATGTCAAATATCCTTAATGAGACAAACCCCGATGCCGGTAACCGGTAGGAAATTTTGGTTGAAGGATTGAAAGGATTGGGGAAATTCTGCGAGAGTTGAAACCCTTCCGGCGAGGAGGAGTTTGTTTCCGCAATTGAAGTTCCGACATCCCTGAAAGAGGAAGCTGCTTCGCTCAAGGTTTTGTATTTAATCTTTCCGCCAAATTCTCTGTTCAGGGAGTCCATCAGTTCTCCCATCCAGTTTACGACAATTCCATTCAAATACCCCTGTCTGATGAAAGGATCGTGATGGAGAATCACAAAATACTTGTCGGACATCCCGTTGGTTCTTATATCAAAAAGAGCCTGAGTCATTTTGGATCTGTAGGTGCCTTCGGTGAGTTGCCAGGTATATTCCTGATGCATTCGAAGGTTGTAGAGTCCGGGGAATATATAATCCTTTGTTACACCCGTAGAAGAGAGGAATTCAAAATTGTTTTCAACCAGGAGATCAAAGGTGGTGGTATCAGCGTAATGACCCGGCGGTACGAAGGATTTCGGAATGTATCCCAAAGAATCGAAAAGAAGTGTCATCCCTTGTTGCAGCATTTGCTGCTGAACGGAATAGGGGTGGTTGTAAAACTGGCTGACGCAATAAAATTCATGTCCCGTTGCGTTGCATTGGGGGCAGGTGTGGTTATAACCATGCTGAGAGATTTCATGACCGCGGACGACCGTGTTTTTAAGTTCTTTTGTAAGTGCACCGTTTGTGTTCATGCTCTCAATTAACCGGTGGGGCATCACTGCCCAGGTTACTTTTCCACCTCTCATCTCAACAGCAGTCTGAAATGGTGTTAAGCCGGCAGGCATGTAAGTTGTGTTTCGTGATTGAATATCATCCACTCTTATTACAAAGACGAGACTGTCCTGTGAAAAAAGCGAAATGGTGGTGAGGAGGAGAAGCGTTAATGTTTTTTTCATGTGCAATCGATAATTCTTAAAATCCATAATGCAAAATACGAAATTGTAAATCAGGGAGAAGCCGGTTTAAAGTGGAACTGCCGGAAAAGAGGGCGCATTTCCGGCAGTTAGTGTGTGTTACTATAAGGAGGGTATAAGGAACATCTCATCGAGTGCTATATTACTACAATTATCATGCCAAAATAAAATGTTTTATTTGGTGTGTTTTTATTTACTGATTTATCGATAAATTTCCGTGTCCGAGAAAATTTTTTCAAAAATGAGAATAAGAAAAGAATATAATGTTAAAAGAATTACTTGAGAACAAAACTGCGATCGACTATGAGAAGGAGATAATCCGTCTTAAAGAAGAGATGAACGCCGTTATTCTGGCACACTACTACCAGACGGGCGACATTCAGGAGCTCGCAGATTTTATCGGTGACAGTCTTGAACTTGCAAGGAAGGCAAAGGAGTCGATGGCAGATGTCATAATCTTTTGTGGTGTACACTTCATGGCAGAGACTGCAAAAATACTTAACCCGGAAAAACTCGTGTTACTTCCTGATCTCGAAGCGGGTTGTTCACTTGCTGACTCATGTCCGGCAGAACCTTTTGCCGAGTTCAAAAACAGGTATCCCGATCATCTGGTTTTAAGCTATATAAACTGCTCCGCAGAGATAAAGGCACTAAGTGACATCATAGTCACCTCCAGCAATGCAGAAAAGATAGTAAGACAGATACCCCTTGATCAGCCGGTAATTTTTGCTCCCGATAAAAATCTCGGGAAATACATAATGAAAAAAACCGGCAGGGAGATGGTGCTCTGGGACGGCTCCTGCATTGTTCACGAGACTTTCAGTCAGAGGAAAATTGAGGAGTTGATGCTCCTAAATCCTGATGCAAAATTGATTGCACATCCCGAGTGTGAAGATCATCTGCTGGAGAAGGCATACTTTATCGGTTCCACCTCCGCACTTCTGAGATTTGTGCAGACTGATTCCTCAACCGAATACATTGTTGCTACCGAACCCGGAATAATTTATCAGATGGAGAAGGCAGTCAAAGACAAGAAATTCATTCCCGCTCCGGGTCAGGATGAATCGTGCAGTTGCAACAACTGTCCTTACATGAAGCTAAATACAATGGAAAAACTGTATCAGTGCATGTTGAGAAAGTCACCGGAGATTACAATGCCGGAAGTGATAAGGGTAAAGGCACTAAGACCTCTCGAAAAAATGCTGGAGATGAGTTAACAGGATTTAACAACATACAACGGAGATCAAAAAATGTTGGATGAAAAAGAATCAAAATATAAAGGTGCATACGAAAAAGCTGCAGATGAGGAGATTGACCCGAGGTGCATACCGATGACCCTCGAAGGTCTTCCGCCTGTCGGAGATCAGATTGTCACACCTGAATACAGTGATGATGACAATGACACATGGGGACAACTCTACAGGAGACAGACTGGATTGCTTGAAGGGAGGGTATGCGAAGAATATATAAAGGGTGTTGAACTGATGGGTTTTGATGATAAAAAGATACCCTCCTTGAAGCATCTGAGTTCCGTTTTGGACGGCACCACCGGATGGAAGATCGGGAGAGTACCGGGATTGATCCAGGCGCAGAACTTTTTCGAACTGCTGAGGCAAAGAGTTTTTCCATCCACTGACTATGTAAGGGGGAAGCACGAAATTGACTATACCCCCGCCCCCGACTGCTTCCATGACATATTTGGACACATGCCATTGCTGACCAATAAAAACTTTGCAAATTTTTACCAAAAATTTGGTGAGGCAGCACTTCGGGCAAAAGGGGAGCAACAGATATTTCTTGAAAGGTTTCACTGGTTTACAGTTGAATTTGGTTTGATAAACACATCTGCCGGAAGAAGGATATACGGAGCAGGCATAGTTTCCTCATTTAAAGAGGTCGATCATGCCCTCGGAAGTGAGGTTGTGGTTCACAATTTTGATCCTGAAAGGATAATTCACCAGGAATATGAAGTCTGGCATCTGCAGCCCGTCCTCTTTGCAATCAATTCTTTTGAAGAGCTTGAGAAAGGATTCGACCGCTGGACAAAAAGTGCGGGGATTTTGAACTAAGCACTAAAAAGATTGTTATAACATATATTGATTATAACTTTTATGGAGATGAATTTATGTTAAATGCCGGAGATAAGGCTCCTTATTTTGAACTTTTGAATCAGGACGGTGAAACAGTAAAACTGACTGATCTGAAAGGGAAGAGTGTTGTACTGTTTTTTTATCCAAAAGATAATACAAGTGTATGCACAAAGGAAGCTTGCAGCTTCAGAGATGAACTTTCAATATTTGAAGGTGTAAATGCAACTATTATTGGTGTCAGTGGTGATTCTGTAAAGTCACACAGAAAATTCGCAGACAAATACAACCTGAATTTCACACTCCTGAGCGATGAGAGCAAGCAGATGCTGGAAGCATATGGTGTGTGGAAAGAGAAGAGCATGTACGGGAAAAAATATATGGGAATTGAAAGAACAACTTTTGTAATTGATCCTGAAGGAACAATTAAAAAAGTGTTCAACAAAGTAAAAGTGGAAGGTCACACAGAAGAAGTGAAGAAAGCTCTGAGCGAATAGATTATGGGACCGAAAGTTTTTGTCTCCCGGCGCGAGGTGTTTTCTTCAGCCCACCGGCTCTACAACCCTGATTTCTCCGATTCAGAAAATGAGGAAATCTACGATAAATGCAACAACTATCATGGACACGGTCACAATTATATTCTGGAAGTGGTGGTCGAAGGAGAGATTGATGAGCGCACAGGATATGTGTTGGACCTGAAGCAGTTGAAAAGAATAATCATAGATAATGTGATCCGTAAAGTTGACCACAAACATTTGAATCTGGATGTTGATTTCATGAAAGGGGTAATCCCCACTGCAGAGAACATAGCAGTAAAGATTTGGGATCAACTCGTCGATAAAATTCCTAACGGCAGACTTTACAAGATAAAATTACATGAAACAGAGAATAATTTCGTTGAATATTTTGGAGATTAGAGATGGACATTGAGAGAGTACAAGGATATGTTGAGCACATACTGACAGAGATTGGTGAAAACCCCGAGAGGGAAGGACTGTTGAAAACCCCCAAAAGAGTGGCAAAAGCCTATGAATATCTGACTTCGGGTTACTCAAAAGATATAAACAAGGTTTTAAACGGTGCAATATTTAATGAGGAGTACGATGAGATGGTTTTGGTAAGAAACATCGACTTCTACAGTATGTGTGAGCACCACATGCTTCCTTTCTTTGGGAAGGTCCACATTGCCTACATCCCGGACGGGAAAATAGTGGGATTGAGCAAACTGCCACGGATTGTGGAAGTGTTCGCAAGACGACTTCAGGTGCAGGAGAGAATGACAAAAGAAATCGCTGACACGATTAATACCTACCTTAAACCAAAAGGGGTTGCGGTCGTTTCGGAAGCATATCACATGTGTATGATGATGCGTGGAGTTGAAAAACAAAATTCCTCGACCACCTCTTCCACCATGCACGGAGTTTTTAAGAATGACCCCAAAACCAGAGTGGAATTCCTTAGTCTGATCAGAACGGGAGACTCCAGAATATTATGATGAACATCTGGATATCCGGTGCGAGTACGGGAATCGGAAAAGCGCTTGTGGCTGAGGCTGTTGCCGGTGGATTCCGGGTGATCGCCACTTCAAGAAACAGGGAAAATCTGGATTCGCTTCTTAGTTCGGTCAACTCCCCCAATCTTAAAACTGCCGTATGTGATGTGTCTTCTTCAGGGAGTATCGAAACTTTTTTCAAAACTGAACTGGACGGGGAAGCACCATCAATTCTGATTAACTGTGCAGGGGTTACAACTTTTAAAGAAGCTGTGAACACCTCGATTGCGGAGATTGATGCAATTATTAAAACCAATCTGTTAGGTTCCGTGTACACGATTCAGACAGTGCTTCCATCAATGATCAAGCGAGGTTCGGGTACAATTCTGAACATTTCATCGGTTGCATCCCGGGATGTGTTGAAGGCGAGCAGCATCTATTCCGCGTCGAAGGCAGGACTGCTGCAATACAGCCGGGTGGTGCGGGAGGAGGTCCGTCAGCACAATATTAAAGTGATAGATGTGTTGCCGGGAGCCACGGAGACACCGATCTGGCATGAAAAAGTCAGGGATAAATACCGGGAGAGGATGATGCAACCTGAATCACTCGCAAAATTTATAGTGTGCTTCCTTAAAGACGACACAAATATCGTTCCTGAGGAGATCATTTTCAAACCGGTTACCGGAAATTTATAGTTTTATATGATTTGGGTCAAATAAAAAAAGAATAAGGTCGTTTATTCCGTTAAATGATTTTGATAAAATCAAAACAAATATTAATTTTGAAGGTTACAAAATTGAGATAATTAACGGAGATTAAATAGCCGATTTGCAGAATAGCTTAAGAAGTAATTGGCACGGTGAAGAAATAAACAGCCTTATGGGAAGAACCGGAAGTTTAATAAAAAGGCTCACAGATATAATCTTGAGCAGTTTAGCCTTGATTCTGTCGTCACCTGTCTTGCTAATAGCTGTAATTGCTATTAAACTTGAGTCGAAAGGTAATGCCTTTTTCATTCAGGATCGAACAGGTCTTGGTGGGAAACCATTTAAAATGATCAAACTTAGAGGTATGATAGACGGTGCCGAGCAATTGGGACCCGACTTTACCCAAAAAGACGATCCCCGGTTGACCAAAGTCGGGAAGATCCTTCGCCGCACCTCCATCGATGAAATCCCTCAGGCAATAAATGTCCTGCTGGGAGATATGAGCATTGTTGGTCCGCGTCCCGAACTTACCAAGATAACCGATCAGTTTACTCCCGAACAGAGAGAGGTATTCAATTTCAAGCCCGGTATCACAGGCATTTCCCAGATAAACGGCAGGCAGTCATTGTCACCCGAGGAAAGAGTTGTGATGGAAATTGACTATTACCGTCAGGCGACATTCTGGTCGGATTTAAGAATTATTCTCAGAACTCCCAAGGTTGTAATAACAAACGAAGGAAACATATAAGAATTGAAAAAGGTCCTTATAATAGCCTTTCTCATTTCTTCCACACTTTTTTCCCAGCCTGAGCCCGTAAATTCCGAAAATCCGGTTTACTTTTTCCTGAGAAGAGCTTCCATCTCGGGTTATCTCAACTTTTACGACGATGCGATACTTCCCAAAAGTCACTCGGAAATTATAAAACATCTCAAAGAACTCGACAGTAAACGGGGTGAGTTGAGTCCTGCCTTCGTGAATGAACTTGAATACTACAAAAAAAATTTCCTTCCCGGTGAATCCGGTGAGAAACTGACCTTCAGCAATTATTTTACATCTGATTACCCGCAACATCTTTATGAACATCAGGGTAAAAATTACAATGTTTCAATTGATCCCGTACTGGGACTCAAGGTACACGGTACCAATCTTCAGGGGTTTGACGGAAATTCCGCAGCATATCTGAGGTATGGCGGTTCGGTACGGTTCAATTACAAGGACTGGCTCTCGGCTTACATTATCGCCTGGAACGGAAATACTTACGGGTCGAGACAGTTGAATCAGACTGACAATCTGGTGGCTCAGAAATTTACTTTCAGAAGAACGGGACTCGAGCATTTTGACGGCACCGAGGGGGGTATCTTTTTCGAGAAGGATATTTTTTCCGCCTCGATTTCACGAAACAGGGAAGTGTGGGGAGAAAACTTTTTCAACAAAGATAAAATTTCAGCCACCTCACAGATGTTCGACAAGTTAAGTTTTGCCATTAAAACTGATTTGTTCTCATACAGTTATTTACATGGCTGGCTTGTTATGCCACAGTATATCATTCCGGGGAATGTGATTACAGGGGACACAAAAGCCCGTGTCGAAAAATACACAGCTCAGAACCGAATCTCAGTCGATTTGTCATCAAAAATCAGAGTAGCGGTGTGGCAGTCAATAATATACTCAAACCGTTCCTTTGAACTTGGTTACCTCAATCCTTTCCTTTTCTGGGAGTCCGCACAGAGATCACTCGAGGACCTGGATAATTCGCTGATCGGAATAGATGCAAGATACAGACCTGCGAGGGGAGTGGAACTGACTGGTTCTCTGATTTTTGATGATATCAACTTCCAATATATGGTACCCGGTAAATTTCAGAAATTTAACAACCGGTTTTCCTTCCTTGCCGGGCTTATTTACATCCCTTCCTTCGACGATAAGTTTACAGTCAGTGCCACATATTATTTTGTGAGACCTTACACATTCGCGCACCCTGCGGCGGGGGAAGACCTTGCATACTTGAACAACAGTTTCCCTCTCGGACTGGATGTGAAGCCGAACTCGGATATGATAAATCTGAGACTTGACTGGCAGGTAGAGTCATATCTTCGCTTTTCACTGGACTACAAACACATAAGGCATGGCGAAAACATCTATGATTCTGCCGGAAACCTTGTGGAAAACCATGGCGGTTCGTTTTTCATAAGCACAAATTCACTCTCGAATGAAGACGCATGGTTCCTTTCCAGAGAGTTTCAGAACACAACGCTTGTTGAACTTGCGATGAATCTTGTTCCGGGAGCAAACACTGTTATAAAAGCGGGTTATATTTACCGTAAAAGCAATTTTTTAGAGCCTTTCCCCGAAAGCTACTTCTACGCTACCCTGAATCTTTTCTATTTTTAACCATTTAGATATTAATTTTTTCTCTTGTTTTACAATTTGTTTTCATTGTAAATTGAACTTTAATTTCAAGAAACAACGGTTTATTTTATGCTCAGACTTCGCGGCTTAATTATACTCTTTCTCCTCGCCTTAATTGCCGAAATCTTTCCCCAAAAGTATGTAATTCTCGAAAAAACTCCGGAATACATGGTGTTAAAGTTCGATCTCCGCAATTTTACGAAGGTCAGGGATACATTAATTGGCGGACGGAAATTCTCGTATTTCCCGGGCGATGGAATGTATTTTATGAAGGAAGGGGAGCCGGCAATACCTGAGTATTCAGTCTCGGTAGGAATAAGTTACAATTCAAAACCAAAGATATCCGTGATTGCCTCTGAAAGAGGGGAGACCGAAAACCGTTTTATTCTTCCTTTTTCTCTCGTCGATTCAATTGCTTTCAAGCCTGAACTGCTCTTTTTCGACAAAGACCTCTACAATATCGATCGTTATTTCCCGAGTGCGCTTGCCCGTCTCGAGGGAAGATATTCATTCCGTTTTTCTGAAATTCAACCGGTAATAGTTTCTCCCTATCAGTACAATCCTGTGTCGAGGGAGCTCGTACGATACAATTCGATCACTGTGAGAATCGATTATAACATCGAATACAGTGATGCATTTATGGTCACACCTGTCAATGATCTGGCGACCGCTCAGTTTCTTAAAAACACAATCATTAACTTTGAAGATGCCAAAAAGTGGATTGGTGAGAAAAAATCAAATCTTCCCGATAACGCCGCCTCACAGACCAAATGGTATGATCCCGCAAAGCAATATTTAAAATTGTATCTGAACAAAAGAAACATATACAAACTGACTTACGAGGAACTTATTGAGGCGGGAATGCCTGCAAACCTCCAGATTCAGAATAAAAAACTTCAAATATTCGGACCCCAAGGGGAGATTCCACTGGCAATTTATGGAGATAATGATTCCATTTTTACCCGTAGAAGTTACATTATTTTTGCGGGTGATTCGATGCCGCCTTCCCCGCATGCAACACTGAATTTGTACAACAAGTCGAATGTTTTTTGGTTCTCCTACCAGGCTGATACAAGCGGATTGAGGTATAAGGACAGAGACGGAACCATCCCAACTCCCACAGCGGGACTTAACTTCACAGAATGGAAACTTCATTTTGAAGAAGACAAAATTTATGAACGCCTGGGATGGGCTCCAAACGGTAACAGAGATTACTGGTTTTGGCAACGGATAAATGCCTTCAGGGGGGTTCCTGAGAATGGATTCGCTCATCGATTTGATGTTTTGCCTAATTTAGCGCCAGAGGCAACGAGTCTCAGGGTTCGAGCTGAGATTCATGGAATCACGACAACAGTTTACCCTTGCAATTATGTACACAGTGTTAATCTCTTTATTAACGATAAAAAGCTTGCTAATCTTAAGTGGAACGGGCAGGATAAAATACTCTATGATTCCACATTTAATATTCTGACCGATTCAATTGTGATTGCCAGCGCTGGTAACCAGTTCAAGATAGTGACAGACGGCAATATATGCCTTGACGACCGGAATGATGAACTCAGAGTAAACTGGTATGAACTTTATTACTACAGAAGTCATCGCGCTTCGGGAGAATATTTCAATTTTAAAAGTCCCCCAAACACGGGCTACCAGACTTTTTGGATATTCAATTGGACTGGTGATACAATGTTCGTTTATGTCCCAGATAGAAAAGAGAGAATAATAAAACCATGGATTCTTAGAAATCCGCAAGGGGATGTTCTATTCCGAGATTCACTTAGATCCGATAGTGTTGAATATTTCGCCGTCGATGCCGATTATGGATTAAGAGTCGACTCTATAAAAGTGGATGTACCTTCGAATATCAAAAATCCAAATAACGAAGCCGACTACATCATTATCTATCACCCGAAGTTCAAACAGATTGCCGACAGACTTGCACAGTTTCGCCGGACGACGCCTGTTTCCCCGGGTGAGACACCGTTGCGGGTTTACAGCGTTGATGTAATGGAGATTTACGACGAGTTTTCCGGCGGTCTTATGGACCCGTTTGCTATAAAATCTTTTTTGAAATATGCCTTCGAGTCATTCCGAAGACCGGCACCCCTTTATGTCACTCTCCTTGGTGACATGAGTTTTGACTATAGAAAAATTCTTCCCGACAGCCGGGAAAACTATATCCCGTCGCTTCCTTTCCACTCGATTCAATACGGAATTGCTGCGAGTGACAATTCCCTGGTCGCTTTGACGGGAGAAGATATTACACCCGACATGGCAATATCGCGGCTTTCAATCGAAACAGTTGAAGAGGGAAATATAGTAATGGGGAAAGTGGAAAACTACCCCGGTGACAACACCAAGAAATGGAGGGAGTCGGTACTTCTTATGTCTTCCGGTATTGACGAGCAGGATGAGCTCCAATTTGGATTTAACAGAGAATCACTAAAACTCAAAGACAATTTTCTGGAGCCAAAAGGATTCAATGCGATTGCAATCTGCAGATACCCAAGCAATCCTGAAGAGCAAAAATACAAGGGATCAACTCCCGAAATACTGGAGGCTTTCGACAAGGGGGTTGTGGTTGCAAATTATTATGGACACGGAGGCGGTTATCAGTGGGATCTCATTTTCACAAATAACCACATCTATCAGTTGCACAATGATGACCGGCTTCCTTTTGTAATTAGCGTTACCTGTTACACGGCTCACTACGACAACCAGGATGTATTTGGAGAGCAGTTCCTGAAAATTCCGAACAAAGGTGCAATCGGATTTTTCGGAAGTTCGGGTCTCACTCACTGGCAGATTGGTACATATTTTAACGGTCTTCTCTTCGATGAGATGTTTAATTTGAAGAATTATGTTACCGGTCTTTCCACGCTTGCGGCAAAAGTAAGAACTCCACCCGTCGGCTACTACATTAACCAGATTGCACTTCTTACATATCTTGGCGAATCGGGGCTCCGTCTTGCGGTTCCCACAAAACCGGATTTCGCAATTGCAAACAACGACTTGAGTTTTTCTTCCACTACACCGCTTAAGGGTGACACACTCTCGATGATGGTGAAGATGTCCAATTATGGAATTAAAACGGGTGATTCGGTAAATGTGACCTTAAGTTTTATAGCCAGTGACACATCGGGTATCATAAGCACCAAACGAATTCCTGTATTTGGCAATAACGATTCACTCACTTTTAAGTGGGCTACACCGGTAAGCGGTTTAATAACCATTTTTGCAGAGATAAATCCCGGTGGACTCGTGGATGAAGATGATTTGTCAGACAACAAAGGGCAAAGACAAATAGCTGTTTATGACATATCAGAACCGAGTCTGCTCTATCCTCCCGACGGGTTTACCTCACAAAAATTCACGGATATCGAACTTGCTGACATCGGCTATTACATAAACCGCGGGTTTGTTTACGGTGTTGAAATAGACACCGCTTCAAATTTTGCATCACCACTTTTTGTACTTGAAAATTTGAAAGGAAATGAGGGTCTTCTCAAGTATTCATTGTCCGTTCTTCCTCCGGGAAGATATTTCTGGCGGGCAAGGATAGTCGACGGTCAGGATTACGGCAGATGGTCGAGCCCCAGAACCTACTCTTCTGTGGATGGTGAAAAACGGGGTTATTACTTTAAAGGCAATCTGCTCCTGAATTCAGAGATACATAATCTTACTTATTCAAAGATTTATGACGGACTTTTGCTAAACACTGAGCGAAAAGTTCCGAGACCGGCAAATCCAAGATTAAAACGGGAGTTCGCTCTTACGCATATCGAGGAACTTGATACTGTCGGGATGACATGTTTGACCACAGACGGCAAGTATCTTTATATTGCTGATTACTGGTTTGATGTACAAAAAAGGAATCCTGACGGTAAATCGCAAATATATATAGTCGGTACCGGAAAAAACGGAACGAATCAGGGTGAATTTTACGGTACAGTCCCCGGGTTCAAACAGCAAATCAGGCTTCAGATGGCATACCTGAACGGGCATATCTACTATCCCGGTGAAAACTCAAATGTTTTGTATAAACTGGAACCGACGGTCGGAAAGCTCGACAGTATTCAACTGACTCAAGGGTTGCTCGATTTCGATTTTGGTGATGAGAGGGTTGTAGGGAAGTATATGATTGCTGCCTATGACGGGAAAATTTATAACTTCGCCAACAAACGAATCAACGGCAGAAGGGCTTCGATAGTAAGAGTATTCAATCCGGTAAACTGGAGTGTTGAACGGGATATCGAGCTTCCTCTTATCGAGCCTTATGCATCTGTAGCCGGGTTTTTCATAGTTGGTGATATTCTGTATATGTACGAGGACTACGCTTCCGGATTTTTTATGGCGGCAAGACTCTCGGATGGCAGCTACCTCGGAGAATGGTTGAGCTGGGATACCAAGGTGCTGAGAGACTTGAAACGGTTCTATTCATGGGTTTATGACGAAGACAGTGACGAAATATATGCGACAGTTTACCGTCGAAATGACACGATACAGAAGCGAATTGCTGTTTTTGCCGGGTATTATGTCGACTCGGAGGGAAAACTTGTCTCCAAGGAGATCGGACCTGCTACGAAATGGAACAAGGTTAATTATGAAATTGTGACAAGCAACGCAACTTCACTTTATCAGGTTGACCTTCACGGACTCAACAGTACCACAAGGCAGTGGGATACACTTCGTGTTGGGATACCGAACGGTTTTGATATCTCAGGATACAACCCGCAGGCATATCCCTACATGCGAACAGTTGTTTCGATGGAGGACACATCGTACTCCACCACCAATCCCATGTTTATCAGGTCCATACATGTGGATTGCGAAACAGAGGTGCCGGAAATTACCATCTCAAACAACGATTTCACATTCGATCCCGACAGTCTGATTCAGGGTTTTGATATTACTGTCTCGCTTAAAGTGAGGAATATCGGGAAAGTGCCTTCTGATTCCACCACAGCGAAATTATATCTTGGAGATGCCGACGAACCTTTCTACACAGAAAAGTTCAAAATTGCAGCGGATACATTTCATACTGTCTCGCACACAATCAATACTTCAAAGATAGTTTTCAACAACAAGGTTCGCGCAGTAGTCACGATGGAGGGAACAGAGATGTACACCTTCAATAATATTGGTGCTGACAGTTTCTATGTAACTCGTGACACGATAAAACCCGATTTTACCATTACCTTTGACAAGCGGGATCTGATAAATGGCGACATTATTTCGAGTAACCCGCTTATCGAGATCGTGCTCACGGATAACAGCCCGTTACCACTCGATACTACACGGTTGAGTCTTGTGCTCAACGGAAAACCTGTGGGTTTCAAAAAGGACACGGTAAACACTTCGTACACACCATGGCCCAATTCACGACTGGATGTGACCTGGAAACCATGGTTAAAGCAAGGTAAACAGACACTTGAGGTTTTCACAAAAGATGCATCTGACATACCGTACAGTAATGTAGCCCAAAAGTACCAGTTTTTCATATATGACAAAGATGATATACAGCAGATTTATAATTATCCAAATCCATTTGCAAGTGAGACCTGGTTCACTTATGAGTTGCGTGGAAATACTCCGCCTGAAGAGGTGAAAATCAAAATATTCACAATTGCCGGAAGACTTATCAAGGAACTTGTTGTTCCGTCGACAGCAATGCAGATTGGTTTGAATAAAGTCTACTGGGATGGCAGGGATGCTGACGGTGATGAAATAGGAAATGGTGTATATCTTTATAAACTTATCACCAGGTATAAGGACCGGACAAAAACGAGTATTGAAAAAATAGCGAAGGTTAAATAGACCTTAGTATGACTTCCGGCGAACAGTTCGTTAAAGATGTAATCGAGTGGGATGTGGTAAACTGGTCGAAGTGTCTCCCGTTTTTTAAAGAACGGGCGGGTGATCTCACCGGTAAAAATGCTCTTGCAATCGGGGAGAGGCATGGTGGTCTCTCCCTTTGGCTCGCAAAACAGGGAGCGAAGGTTACTTCAACAGACCTTGAAGGGGTATCTGAAGAAGCAAAAGCGATGCACCTAAAGTATCAGGTAACAAATTCGATTGTATATGAGAATGCCGATCTGACTTCACTCCGGTACCCTGACTCTTCGTTTGATGTAGTAATTTTCAAGTCGGTACTTGGAGCTCTCCGTTCGAAAGAAAATCAGCAGAAGGGGATATCCGAAATTTACCGTGTGCTGAAACCTGGTGGTGTTCTTCTCTTTGCGGAAAACCTGGTGGCATCCCCACTTCACACTTTTCTTCGCAAAAAATTCATAAAATGGGCTTCCTATTGGCGGTATATTACGATTGATGAGGCGGAAGAATTGTGTTGCATGTTTGCCTCATTTTCATTCAAAACCGCAGGCTTTACAGGTGCTTTTGGCAGATCAGAGGGGCAAAGAAGGATGCTGGGAAAACTTGACGGTTTTCTCGAAAAGATGGTGCCCTCGAAAAATCGTTACATAATATTCGCAGTATGTAAAAAATAGTCCAAAATATTTTTTTTCCTGCATTTAAGAGTTTTCCATATTGTTAAAGTTTTTTATCTTGAATAATGTGTTTTATTATTTTTTAATCACAGGAATCGTACCATGTGTGGAATAGTTGGCTATATTGGAAACAACAGTTGCGTACCCGTAATTATTGAGGGATTGAAGCGTTTAGAATACCGGGGATACGATTCTGCAGGTCTTGGTGTTATAAGAAAAGGGAATATAGAAATAACCAAGATTAAGGGGAAAGTGGCTCAACTTGAAAAAGCAGTTATTGAAAGCGGAATTGATTCAACGATAGGTATCGGGCATACCCGTTGGGCGACTCATGGTGAACCAAATGAGGTGAATGCACACCCTCATTCGAACGATGACGGTGATTTAATATTGATACACAATGGTATAATTGAAAACTATTCCACCCTCAAAGCCGGCCTTAAGCAGCATGGTTGCAAATTTAAAAGTGCAACAGATACTGAAGTTCTGGCACATCTCTTCGATACCTACATAAAATCCGGCTACACCCTTTTTGAAGCAGTCCGTCGCGGTCTCAACGAAGTTGAGGGAACTTATGGCATTGCAGTAATCTACACCAAGGAACCTGACCGCATTGTTGCAGCCAAAAAAGGTTCTCCACTCCTTTTGGGAATCGGTGACGGCGAAAATTTTGTAGCTTCTGATGTGTCGGCGATACTTCAACACACGAAAAAAGTGGTTTACCTTGAGGACGGGGAAATTGTAGAAGTTTTTAAGGATCACTATCTCACAAGAACGATAGAAGATATTGAGGTAGACAAGGAAGTTCATCAGATCGAGATGACCCTGGAGGAAATTGATAAAGGCGGCTACCCGACTTTCATGTTAAAAGAGATTATGGAACAACCTGAATCACTTAAAAATTCGATTCGGGGAAGGCTGGTTCTGGAAAATGGTGATGTGAAGCTTGGAGGTTTGGAGAATGTTCTTGATCATCTCCTCTATGTAAAGAGGATAATCATAATTGCCTGCGGTACTTCGTGGCACTCTGCGCTGGTAGGGAAGTATATGTTTGAAACATATCTCAGAGTGACAACTGAAGTTGAGTATGCAAGCGAGTTCAGATACAGGAATCCTATTGTTGGACCCGGTGATGCGGTTTTCTTTATCTCGCAATCGGGTGAAACTGCCGATACTCTCGCAGCTTTGAAAGAAGCAAAAAGGAGAGGTGCACTCTGTCTTGGAATTTGTAATGTTGTAGGGAGTTCCATCGCAAGGGAGAGCAAGTCGGGAGTTTATGTACATGCAGGTCCCGAAATTGGTGTCGCATCCACAAAGGCATTTACCTCGCAGCTCGTCGTCCTTGCCCTGATCACAATATTGCTCGCAAGGCGTAAAAACCTCACTCTGGAAGAGGGGAAGAGCCTCGTGGAAGAATTCAAGAAAATTCCCGAGTATGCCAAAGAGATTTTAAAACAAAACGATTTAATAGAACAAATTGCAGAAAAATTCAAAAATGCCACTAACTTCCTTTATTTAGGGAGAGGGTACAACTTCCCCGTGGCATTGGAGGGCGCTCTGAAGTTGAAAGAAATTTCATACATTCACGCAGAAGGTTACCCCGCGGCAGAAATGAAGCACGGACCAATAGCACTGGTCGATGAAAACATGCCTGTGGTATTCATAGCGCCTAAAGATGCTACTTACGATAAAATTGTAAGTAATATCGAAGAGATAAAGGCCCGTAAAGGAGTTGTAATAGCAATAGCCACCAACGATGATGAACAGATCGATGATCTGGCTGATTACTCCATAAAGATACCCACGACAAGATCGATACTGATGCCCATTCTTACGGTCATTCCGCTTCAACTGCTCGCTTACCATATTGCGATGAAAAAAGGCTTAAATGTGGATCAACCACGAAACTTAGCTAAAAGCGTAACAGTTGAATAACAAAATGGAGAATCTATGGAGCGGAAAAATATCCTTATCATGGGAGCCGCAGGAAGAGACTTTCACAACTTTAATACCTGGTTCAGGGATAAAGAGGAGTATAATGTAAAAGCCTTTACGGCTACTCAGATCCCTAATATCGACGGAAGAAAGTACCCTGCATCACTAGCAGGAAAACTTTATCCGGACGGTATTATGATCTATGACGAGAAAGACCTCACCAAACTGATAAAAGAGATGAATATAGATGAAGTTTACTTCTCATATTCTGATGTCCCCTACAACTATGTAATGAACAAATCTGCCGAAGTTAATGCTGCCGGCGCCTCCTTCACACTTATCGGAACAAAACAGACCATGCTTAAATCATCGAAACCGGTGATTGCAATTGTTGCTGTAAGAACGGGGAGTGGAAAATCCCAGACTTCAAGAAAAGTTGTCGAGCTTCTCAGAGCAGCCGGCAAAAAAGTTGTTGCAGTAAGACATCCAATGCCTTACGGTGACCTTGAAAAACAGCGGGTACAAAGATTTGGTACACTTGAAGACCTCAAAACTCACAAGTGCACAATCGAAGAGATCGAAGAGTATGAACCACATGTGGCAAACGGTGGTGTAATATATGCAGGTGTCGATTACGGCGATATCCTTGCACAGGCAGAAAAAGAAGCTGATGTTATAATCTGGGATGGCGGAAACAACGATTTTTCGTTCTATAAACCAGATCTCACCATCACTGTGGCAGATCCCCTCAGACCGGGTCATGAATCAACCTATTACCCGGGCAATGTTAACATTCGTCTGGCAGATGTTGTTGTTATCAACAAAATTGAATCAGCTGAACCTAAAAATGTACTTTCAGTTCGTAACTATATAAGATCGGTAAATCCAAAAGCTGTCATAATTGATGGTGCTTCACCTATCACAGTTGACAACCCGGAAGTAATCAAAGGTAAAAGAGTTCTCGTTGTTGAAGATGGTCCAACCCTTACACACGGTGAGATGGAATTCGGAGCCGGAACCGTGGCTGCCATGAATTATGGTGCTGCAGAACTTGTTGATCCGAGACCATGGACAGTAAAATCAATCACTTCAACCTATGAAAAATATCCAAAAATTGGTGTTCTTCTCCCTGCAATGGGTTATGGAGATGACCAGGTGAAAGATTTGGAAGATACCATTAATGCCACCGACTGTGACAGTGTGGTTATTGGTACTCCAATTGATCTTGGAAGAATTCTGAAGATTAACAAACCATCTACCAGAGTGGGATATGACCTGCAGGAGATTGGCGGAATAACTTTAGAGAAGATTCTGAAAGAAAAAGGACTTCTATGAGTAAGCTTGCCGTCGTAGCACTCGGCGGCAATGCACTCCTTAGAGGAAATCAATCAGGCACTATAAGGGAGCAGGAACAAAATGCTTTCAATACGTGCAAGAGTCTCGTTGACCTCATCCTTCGCGGATATACTGTAGTTATAACGCATGGAAATGGTCCTCAAGTGGGTAATCTGATACTTAAAAATGAAGCAGGTTACGAGAAATTTTTGCTCCCTAAAATGCCTCTTGATGTATGCGTTGCCGAGTCGCAAGGGCAAATTGCCCACATCATTGCGGTGCAGATGGAGAGACTTCTCCTTCAGCATAACATACAAAAAGAAGTCATTTCCATGGTAACCCATGTTGAAGTGGACGCCAATGATCCTGCTTTTCAAAATCCAACGAAACCGGTGGGCCAATTCTTCCTGAAAGAAGAGGCAGACCTCCTTTCGAAAGCAAACGGCTGGCAATTCCGTGAAGATCCCCGCAAAAGGGGATGGAGACGGGTTGTCGCTTCGCCTGTGCCCACCCATGTCCGTTCAGCACACATCGTAAAAAAACTTACCGATGATGGTCATATTGTCATCTGTGTGGGTGGTGGTGGAATTCCGGTTATCCAAAACGGATATGGCACCATGAAAGGTGTGGAGGCTGTCATCGACAAAGATCTCGCTTCATCGGTTCTGGCAAACCAGATCGGGGCTGATGAGCTTGTAATTCTCACGGATGTCCCTCAGGCATATCTGAATTTTCAGAAGGAGAATGAAGTTGCTCTGGGAGAAATCACAGTCGATGAAGCCGAAAAGCACATTAAAAATGGAGAATTTGCAGCAGGAAGCATGGGTCCTAAAATCCAGGCTGCTGTGAACTTCGTTAAAAATGGCGGAAAAAGAGCAGTAATAACAGAAGCCGGCGAGCTGGGAAAAGCTAATCCGGGAACAAGAATAATCGCTAACTAATGGACTAAAATTATGGCAGTAAATATGAAAGGAAAGAGCTTTCTTTCCATTAATGATCTTACACTCGAAGAGATGTGGCAGATTTTTGATCTGAGCAAAACTCTTAAAGAAAAACTTTATACCGGTGAAGAGCATCACCTCCTTAAAGGCAAAACACTCGGAATGATTTTCGCAAAACCGTCAACCAGAACAAGAATTTCGTTCGAAGTCGGTATCTGGCAACTCGGTGGCATCGGAATGTATTTCGGACCAAACGATTTGCAATTGAACAGAGGTGAAACCATCAGCGATACTGCGAAAGTTCTTTCAAGATACCTCGACGGAATCATGATCAGAACCTTCAAGCACGAAGATGTTGAGGGACTCGCAAAATACGGATCAATCCCCGTTATTAACGGTCTGACCGACCTCCTTCACCCCTGTCAGGTAATGACTGATCTTTTTACAATACTTGAAAAGAGAAGAAAACTCCAGGGCTTGAAGCTTGCATACATTGGAGACGGAAACAACATGGCGCATTCACTTCTGAACGGTTGTTCGAAAGTCGGAATGGATATAACCATTGCCTCACCCAAAGGTTATGAACCTCTCGGATGGATAGTTGAAAATGCAAAGAAGAACGCCAATTACATGGGTTCCAAAGTTGTAATCACCAACGATCCGGTTGAAGCATGCAAAGATGCCGATATCATTTATACAGATGTTTGGGCAAGCATGGGACAGGAAAAAGAGGCTCAGGAGAGAAATCAGAGATTCACCGGATTCCAGGTTAATAACAACCTCGTTGCGAACGCAAAAGATGATTATCTCTTTATGCATTGCCTCCCGGCTCACCGTGAGGAAGAAGTTACAAATGAGGTGGTAGATTCAGCCAATTCAATCGTGTTTGATGAGGCAGAGAACAGACTTCATGTTCAAAAAGCAATCATGGCTTTGGTGATGTAATTACCAAAACTTAAATAATACTTCGGTATTCGTCGTTTAAACCGCTTCAGAAATGGAGCGGTTTTTTATGTGATCTAAAACACACGCCACTCTTAAATAAATACTCGCACGCTTCTGTTCATTTTTCTTTTGGTAATTAATAATACTTTCATTACATTATAATCGTGGAGTATAAAAATTATTTAATCGAAAAATAAATAGAATTCATCGACAAAACTATAAGTTTTATCGAAAAAAAGTTTCTAATCACCTCAATTAATAAAGGAACAAGCAGATGAGGTATTCAAAATACTTTTTGCGTGTTTTATCCATAATCCTGATTCCTTTCGGCGTTTATGCCCAAAACGGGGGGAATGCGCTCTCATTTGACGGGGTCAATGATTTTGTCAAGGTAGACGCAGGATCGGGAAGCGGACTAAACTTCGGCGGTGGAAGCCAATTCACCGTTTCCATGTGGGTATATCCCAACAATCCCGGTGCTGCCGGCGATCAAACATTGTTTCACAAGCACCACAATTTTGTTGGTACAGCTCAGTATACACTTTGGCTGAATGCCGGTTTTTTAAATGCCAGAATTGACCGCTTCTCTGCAGGTGGTAACTTCTTTATGAACGGAGTTACTCCTGTTTTGACACAGTCAAAATGGTATTATGTAACTTTGGTTAAGACAGCATCAGCATTTCAGATTTATGTTGACGGTATACTTTACAATTCTGCTTCAATTCCCGTAACCCAATTAGGTGCTTCCTCATCGATCGGTAATATCTATTTTGGAGTTGATGGATCCGGTGCTGCTCCGTTTAACGGGAAACTGGATGAAATTAAGGTTTGGAGCAGTTCACGCACTTCGACTGAAATAAGAAGAGATATGTACAAGCCGGAAACATCCGGTACCGCAAACCTGCCGCTTTACTTAACACTTGACGAAGGTACCGGACAATTACCTTCGGATGGCGGAAATTCACCGGTAAACAATGTGTATCTCGGAATGGACGGTACTGTTGAGACTACCGACCCAACCTGGGCGGTCTCCGGTTCAACTGCGGGTCCCCGTTATGCCCTTTCGCTTGACGGAGTTGATGAGTATGCACTCTCATTCCAGCCTTTCTCAAACAATTCTGATTTTTCAGTCGAGTTTTGGGCAAAAGCCGGGAACACCGGTTCCCGTCAGGTTGTGTTTTCGCACGGCTCCAGTCCAAACCTGATTCAGATTGGTTTTCTTTCACCGGGTGATCCTGATAACCCGAACGGATTTTTTATCGCATTTGATTCCGACATTCTGGCTTCATCCCTCGGAGCGACTGATGTGGCATGGAATCATTACTCTGCAACATACAACAGCTCGACAGGTGAGAGAAGTCTGTACCGAAACGGAAAGCTTGTAGCAATTGATACCGCTGCGACTTCTTTCAGCACTGGTGGTAATGTAACAGTTGGTTCAACCGGTGTAATTACTGACTATTTCAGCGGGATGGTCGATGAGTTGAGAATCTGGCAAAGCGTAAGAACTCATCAGCAAACAGTTGCCAATATGAGCCGTTCTCTTGTCGGAAATGAAAGCGGGTTGACTGCGTACTACAGATTCGACCAGATTGCTCATACCTCACAAAACAGAGCACTAAACACTGCAAGCGATCTTCTTGATCTCGATCTGGTAAATATTGAGCAGGATGTTGATTTTGTAAGTTCAACAGCTTTTCATACCTGGATTGGGAGTGTGGATAATCAAACAACATCTCCCGGAAACTGGAGCACAGGTTTAACTCCTTCAAACAATGACAATGTCGGGTTTGATGTCTCCACTTTACTCACTCCTCCAGCCAACATAATGTCGTCCTCTGTTTACAGAAATGCGACATTTACAGCATCGGGCACAACACTTGCCGGGAGCCTGGGAATACTGGGTAATCTTGGACTTGCCATTCCTCTTAATGTCGGAGGTAACATGGTCTCTATTGGAATGACCGGAAGCCTCGTTGAGACAGGTTCGAACCTTTTCTCGAACGGTGAGCTGCTTTCCAGCAGAGCGATCAATGCTCCTTCCAACGAGAATATTGCAGGATTTGGTGCATCCCTGACCAGTTCCGCAAATTTGGGCGCAACTCTGGTAAGGAGAGCACACACAGCCTACGGTTATGGTGCGGCAACAGGTATTAACAGAACATATTCTTTTGCTCCTGCAACAAACACCGGTTTGAATGCATCTCTGGTTTTAAGATATGATGACTCTGAGCTTAACGGAAATCCGGAAGCGAATTTGAAATTCTTTAAATCCACTGATAACGGCACTTCATGGACAGTGCTTACCGGTACACATAATACAGTTGATAATACTTTTACACTGACTGGTGAAAACTACCTGGGATTGTACACAGCATTTGGCTATGTAGCCCCGGCAGTGACTTTGACAAATCCAACTGTCAATCAGGCGTTTCTTTCCCTTACACCAACTCTTGAATGGACTATTACCGGTGGAATACCGGCTTTTAGTGCCACAGTTCAGATCTACAGTGACCCCGGTTTAACTACTCTGGTTCATTCTGCGAATGTTGGTGGAGCACTCAGCTATGTGGTTCCTGGTGCTGTGCTCGAGTATAACAGGAGATACTGGTGGAGAATCGTCGTCACCGATGGTGCAAATGTTACAAACAATGGCCCGGTAATAACTTTTACCACCCTTCTTGACACTCCTGTTCTTACTTCACCGGCAACCGAGTTTGAATCACTCGTGATGTCACCTGATTTAAGCTGGGCTATAGCAAACAACAGATCGAATGTCAGATATAAGCTTTTGGTTGGCACATCTCCGGGACTTTCCGACCCTGCAAACACAAATGTGACATCAGGAGTAAACCCGGGAACACTGACACTCAATCCTGTCGGTCTCGCAGTTGCAACAAAATACTGGTGGACGGTAAGAGCTGAAGTGTTTGATGGATCAGCCGCAAACAATGGTGAGTTTAAGGTGGCTTCTCCGGAGAGGACTTTCTATACTCCTCTTGATGTACTCACCACTCCAATCAACGGAGTAACCGGACACACCCTTGAGCCTTCGTTTGCATGGACTGATGTGGCTTTTGAAACCGAATATGAATTGAGGATTTCGACAGCGGGTGGAACACAACTCGATTTCAACGCCGGTGTTATATTTACTGATCTTGCAATTCCTGCAAACAGTACTTCAGTAATCTACAATGAAAATACGCTTAACGAGGGACCGGGTTCACAGTATGTATTCCCGTTAACTCCGAATACCAAATATTACTGGCAACTGGTTGCCAAAGATGGCGGTGTAAGCATTAAATCGCCAATCTGGCATTTTACGACCTATCCGGCTGTTACTGTAAGTCAGCATAATCCGGGTACAGGTGACACCATCTATCTGAACAATGCAATGTTTACATACGGAATCAACCAGGCAACAAACGGGTTGAAGTTCAAGTTGCAGGTTAAATCAGCTCTTGTGGCACCTGTCAAAACAGACTGGCTTACTTCCAATTTCACCGGTACCTCTACAGACCTTTTCCAGACTGTTAACCTATTAGGTGGATTGAAATATTACTGGAGAGTTGTTCTTCTGAACAATTCAAATCAGGTGATGGCATATTCGCCGACAAGTTACTTCCATACCAGTGGTGGTGCAACTGTTCCATATCCATCATGGCCTGTTGGTAATCCACATGTATATACTAATGCCCCTCAGCTTTACTGGTACACGGCGGGTTACAGTTCCGACATCACATTTGATGTTCAGGTCAAATTGTTACCATTGGGTGCACCTGTTTACAGTGCAACCAATATAACTAACATTTATCATCAGTTGACTTCAAACCTTCTGCCCGGTACCTTGTACTACTGGCAGGTAAGGAGTGTTTACAAGAGAGGCACACCTGATGAGCAGATATCGGCATGGAGCTCGGACAATACCTTCACAACATGGGGTGCCGGAACACTTGTTATTCCCAATCCTTCATACCCTGTCGGAAGTCTTACAGTTTACACTACATCACCATATCTTTACTGGTGGCTTGGTCAGGACGGAACCGGATTGACCTACGACATCAGATATGGTACCGATCCGACACTTAGTGTTTACACATCAGTGACAGGAGTAACCAATTTATTCCATCAGCTTTCAAACCTTGTTCCGGGTGCTACCTACTACTGGCAGGTTCGCTCCAACAATGGTTCAGGCACTTCTGCATTCTCAGCAATTCAGTCATTTTCAGTTGCCGGAGGTGTTGCCAACGGATACACTGTGATCAACTGGCCTGCGGGTAATCCAACGGTTTACACTACTCTGCCTACCCTTTCCTGGTATCTTGAGGGATCACCAATGGGTATTACCGGTTATGTAGTGAGATGGAAAGTTGGATCAAATTCAAGCAACTGGAACAGTGACTACACAGGCACAACCACAGTTACAGATGTCTATAACACTTCTTATTCTTTCACTGTACCATTCGCTGAAGGTCAGGTTATTTACTGGGCAGTTGCCGCAACTAACGGTACATCACTTTCTGCCTGGGCAAGCGATTATTTCACTATCTACAGTGGAACAACTCCGGGTGCTCCCGTAATTTCATGGCCCTCAGGCAATGCACTTGTTTACACAGTAAGCCCTCAGTTGAGCTGGTGGGTTAACGGTTCCACAAGTGGAATTATTGGTTATGAAGTTGTTTACAGCTACTCTGATGTATTTGCAAACGGTGCGACAACTACCACCTATTCCACAAACACATGGTTGAATGTTTCAGGTCTCGTTGAAGGAGCCACATACTGGTGGAAAGTAAGAGCCCATTTCGGTGGTCTCTCATATGGACCATACTCAGCGGTGGAATCTTTCACAGTTAATCCCGGTTCATTTGCTCCTGTAACTCCGATAGTCGGAGGACCACATAATGTTCTCATTGGTACTACCTCACCTGTCATCTCCTGGGCACTTCCTGCCGCTCTCCCCACGGGTGCAAAGTTTGAACTTGAAGTTGCTGATAACCCGCAATTCACGAATTCAACAGTTATCGAGAACTTAACAGCTAACAGCAAGTTGATCCAGGGTTTGACAGCAAACAAGAGCTACTTCTGGAGAGTAAGAACAAAGACGAGTGACGGAAATTATTCCTACTACTCGGCTTTGGGTAAATTCAAGGTGATGGACGGAGCAACCGATATTAAAGAAGTTGCAGAAGTTCCGAAGGAGTTTAACCTTTCACAGAACTACCCGAATCCGTTTAATCCTTCAACAAGTATCAGGTTTGCGATACCAACCGATATGAATGTGAAACTGGATGTTTACAATACTCTCGGAGAGAAAGTTGCGGAACTGGTTAATGGACCAATGACCGCAGGCAGCTACTCAATCGCTTTTGATGCATCATTATTACCATCGGGTATCTATTTCTACAGAATTGAAGCAGGCAGCAATGTTGCAGTCCGCAAAATGATTCTGATGAAGTGATGTGAAGGCTGAAATCTGAAGGCTGAATAGCGAAGGCTGAAGGCTGAATGACGAAGGCTGATAATTTAAAAGCCGCTCTTAACAGGGGCGGCTTTTTTATTTGAGATTGCTCTTTGCATATAGAGTTGTGAGTCTTAACTTTGTAATCAGGTTATTTTAAGTTTTAAGACACAATTTTGCACTTTTTAATTCTCTTATTGAAAAGATTTTGATGACAAACTATTCTTTTGTAGTCCCCGTTTACAGGGGTGAAAAGACGATCGGTAAATTATTTTCCGATATTAAACGGGAAATGGAGAGGCTCGGATTTTCTTTTGAGGTAATCTTCGTGTGGGACTGTGGCAGAGATAATTCATGGAGCGTGATTCAGGATTTGTGTAAAAAATACCCCGGTGTTGTGAGAGGAGTTTCTCTAACTCGAAATTTTGGTCAGCATAATGCAATCATAGCCGGAATAGATGCTGCGGACGGTGAATTTATCATTACAATGGATGAAGACCTTCAGCATTCTGCAAAAGATATTGAAAAACTGATAGCGAAGCAAAAAGAAGGGGATTATGATCTCGTCTACGGCAACTATTCAGAACGGGAGCACAACTGGTTTCGAAACATCACTTCGAAGATTATGAAGAAGGCGCTGGCAATTGGAATCCCGGAACTGCATCCCGACTACACTTCATTAAGAATATTAAAAAGTGAGATTGCCAAACACACAACAGAGATGAGTAATTCCTATACTTTTCTGGATGGTTACCTTTCGTGGATTACATCCAATGTTGCAAGTGTAAGTGTCAGCCACTCGCAAAGTGAAGCCGGCAGCAGTTCCTACACCCTGATGAAACTGATAAATCACTCGATTAATGTTTTTGTCACTTTTTCTGATCTCCCTGTGAGGTTTTTGACTGTTTCATCTTTTGGGATTTTTGGACTCTCCATAATTTATACCATCTATGTGATACTGCGAAAACTGATTTTTAATGATTTTGTTTCGGGGTTTGCCACATTTGCAATTATACTTGGTTTTGGCATTGGCAGCATACTGATGGGTTTGGGAATAATAGGTGAGTATATTCACAGAATTAATATGAAATCGACCAAACGACCCAACTTTCTTGTTAGAAAAGAGGTAAAATGAGAGCATTTTATTTCACAAAGGTGTTATTCGGTTTCGTTATTGAGGAAAATACAAGAGAAATATATTGAGAACCATTGGATTAATCGGCTATGGAGCTCTCGGAGTCCAGTTTGAAAAGATGATACTTGGTGAAAGCACGGAAGCGGTTAAATTTGTTTATTTTGATGATATTAAACATAAGGAGAATCCCGGACTGGTGGCACCTTTCTACGGTTACAGGGACAATCCCGAAGTGAGCATTGAATATATGGTATGTCTGGGCTACCATCACCTGAAGTTGAAAAGAGAAATACTGGCTGAATTAAAATTGAGCGGAAGGAAACTTTACAACTTGATTCATTCCACTGCCTATGTAAGCAAAACCGCAAAACTTGGCGCAGGAATTGTCATCTATCCGAAGTGTAATGTTGATGAGGAGGTGGTACTTGAAGATGGTGTCCTGTTGAACAATTCATCGGTGGTTTCTCACAATTCAATCGTTGGTAGATCGAGTTATTTCGGGGCTGCTGTAGTTATTTCCGGAGTAGTGGAGATAGGGGAGTGTACATTCATCGGTTCAGGGACTGTGACAGCAAACAACCTGACGATTGGTTCGGGATGCGTTATTGGTGCCGGTTCTGTAATTACCAAAAGTGTCCCCGATAATGTTAAAGGTGTTGGCAATCCTTTTCGTTTTGCCACTATTAACTTACAATAAAGTTATTAATGAAAAAAATTGTAATCATCGGTGCAAACAATTTTCAGGTTCCTCTCATCAGGAAAGCCCGTGAAATGGGCTTTGAGACACATGTGTTTGCGTGGGAAGAGGGTGCTGTTGGCAGAGAGTTTTGCGACCGGTTTTATCCTGTCTCGATCATTGAAAAAGATGAGATCCTTTCCATTGCCGGAAAACTGGCTCCAGCCGCAGTTGTTTCAATCGGTTCCGATCTCGCCTCAATCACTGTAAATTATCTTGCAGAAAAACTTGGTCTTCCCGGTAATACCATGAGATGCTCGGCATTGACAACGAATAAATTCCTCATGCGTGAGCGACTTGCAGAACGGGGAGTGCTGTGTCCCGGTTTTGTGAAGCACACATCAGGTACCGGGAGTGTTGATGCAAACCACCTCAAATACCCGTTGATAATAAAACCGGTTGACAGATCGGGAAGCAGGGGAGTAACCAAAATTGAGACCATGTTCGAGATGTCTGATGCCATATCGAGAGCAATAACCGAATCGTTTGCCGGTGAGTGTGTAATCGAAGAATTTGTTACGGGAAAAGAGTACAGTGTTGAAATGATTTCATTCAGAGGTGAGCACCACTTCCTGCAAATTACTGAAAAGGAAACCACAGGTGCCCCATATTTTGTGGAGAGCGGGCAGCATCAACCTGCAGATCTTTCTGCAACAGTCAAAACCGGAATCATTAAAACAGTAACTGCTGCACTGGATGCTCTCGAAGTGACAAATGGTGCTTCGCATACCGAAGTGCTCGTTACAAAAAGTGATGAGGTTTACATTGTTGAGACGGGTGCAAGAATGGGGGGCGACTACATCGGCTCGCATCTTGTTCAGCTCTCGACGGGTTATGATTTCCTCATGGGAACAATCCTTGTTGCTTTGGGAGAGTTTGAAGAGCCTGTGTTGGATGATCCCGCTTTTTCGGGGATTTATTACGAAATCCCAAAACCAGGTGTCATAACAGAGGTCATAGTCAATACTCATCTTTACCCGGAGATTGTTCAGACAGAGGTTTATTACAAGACAGGTTACCATCTGCCTGAGGTGAAAGAAAGCAACCAAAGGGCGGCATCGTTCATCTACAAGTCGAAGTCAGGGAAATTCAAATATGATCCATCCATTCTTCAGATAATAACCGGGTAGAGGTTACGATTTTCGAGAGACCAGCCATACTGTTGAAAGAGAATATTTCGAAGCATAAATCCGAATATTTTCTGGCATTTGTCACTGTAATTCTGTTCTTCTACTTTACACCCGTTTTGGATGAAGGTGATTGTGCCGATTACCTCCGATACGCCGAAAAATTCCTTGGTCTTAATTCCATCCTTTTCCCGTACCGTTCTCCACTTTATCCCTTGATTCTTGCGGGACTGATCAAACTTTTTGGATATGCAGCCCTGCCAAACCTTGTTCTGGCGATACAGCTTTTTTTGATTTTCTGCACAAGTTTGCTTGTCAGAAAAACTTTCTCACTGGTCGGACTTTCAGAAAAGAAGCTTAACCTGATACTTTATCTGACATTTTTTAATCTGTCGGCACTTTATTATTCTTTTATGTTCATCACAGAAGTGCTTTCGTGGTTTCTGTTCACACTTTCCATCTGTTTCCTGCTTAAGGCTATCGTTTCGGGTGACAACAGATATTATGCGTTTGCAGGTCTGTCAACAGGGATTACTATTCTCTCCCGGTATAACCTGATTCCTCTTCTGCCTCTCTTTTTTATCATCATCATTGTAAGACTTTTTATTCAGCGTAAAGAGCCGGGTACGAATTTTGTGAAAGAGATATTCCTGAAACCTGCTGTTTATGGTTTGCCACTCCTTGCTATTCTTGTTTGCTGGAGTTTCGTAAATCTGAATGTGAACGGTAATTTCGGATTGTTTCCGGGAGCCGGTGTGTCAGGAGGAGCAAAGAAGGGAACGGGTGTTCCATTTTATGTCGGGAGAAATGCGCTCATAGCAACGATCGACAGCAGTGTGAAAGTGAGTGTTGAGAATCAGAAAGTGCTGCAAATATTTTTGGATGCGAGAGAAAAAATTCAAACAAAAAACCGCATCGATGCGAACAGTTGGATGAACATTCTGGGCGAGGAAAACAAACAAACTCTCGCAAGCTCATTTATCGGTTACAAAGTTTACAATGAAGCCACGCTGAAACTTTTCGATTACTACAAAATAAATTCCGCAAATGAAGCCCTGTTGAATGAAAAACTCGGCGGATTTTATGATGAAATTTATCAGCAGACCTCCGGAAAAGTAAATCTGATTCGAGTGGTCTCAGTTGTTTATTCATTGTGGGTTTCATCAAGCCTTCAGAACTCACCGGAGAAGGGGGACATTAATTTTAATGTTCTACCCGGTTTTGTAATCACGCTCCACAAACTATACTGGTTGCTGGTCATGGTGTCTTTCGTTTTTGTGTCAACATACCTGCTGATTAAACTGACAAGGAATGTGAAGGAGCAATCGAATTTTATCATCATCTCCCTTATACTTGTCGTTGATGCCCTCCTGATGACCAATGTTATTTTCAATACGATCAATGATGCAAGCAGATTCAAGTTCCCTGTAGAGGCACTCGTTATCGGTGTGCTTGTTTTCTCGATTGACAGAATAAAACTGCCCTTCAAAAAATAATTATCCCCAATGATATTTAAAATAAGAAAGCCGCCCTTTTTCAGAGCGGCTTTTGAATTATCATTTATCGACTTTCAGCCTTCAGCCTTCGATATTCAGCCTTCACATCATTTCATCAGAATCATTTTGCGAACAGCGACATTGCTGCCGGCTTCAATTCTGTAGAAGTAGATACCGGAGGGGAGTGATGAAGCGTTGAAAGCTATTGAGTAGTTTCCTGCCGTCATTGGTCCGTTTACCAGTTCAGCAACCTTCTCACCGAGAGTATTGTAAACAACCAGTCTTACATTCGCGTCAGCCGGAAGAGCAAACTTAATAGTGGTTGAAGGATTAAATGGATTAGGGAAATTCTGACCCAATGCAAATTCTGCCGGAATGGATGAGTTATCCTTGATATCGGTAGCACCATCCATTACTTTAAACTTGCACATTGCTGAATAGTAAGAGTAGTTGCCGTCACTGTTTTTCGTTCTTACTCTCCAGAAATACGATTTGTTTGGCGACAAACCTTGAAGTGACACATTCACTGAAGTTAAGTTCTCAAAGATGGTTGAGTTTGTGAAGTTTGCATTTTCAGCGATCTCGAGTTCGAATTTGATTCCGGGTGTAACGGCTGCAGGGAGCCCCCATGAAATAACAGGTGAGATTGTACCGACTATGACATTATTGGGTCCGCCTGCGATTGGAGTAACAGGAGTGAAAGCTCCCGGATTTATCGTAAACGATTCCACTGATGAGAATGCACCGTATGAAAGACCTCCGAAGTGGGCTCTGACTTTCCACCAGTAGGTTGCTCCTTCCACGAGACCTGCAACATTTAACGAAGTGATTGTGGAGTAAGCTGTGGTTGTAGCACCATTCGCGAACACATCTGAGTAGCTGTATACAACTTCGTAACCAACAATTCCACTTGTTGAGCCGTTAACCCACCAGTTTAATTGAGGATCGACAGTAAATAACATGGCATTTCCAACGGGCCACGAAAGAACAGGAGCTCCGGGTGTGCTTCCGCTGTATATTGTGAAATAATCCGATGACCATGATGACAATGAAGAGCCGTTTGACGAAGCAACTGCCCAGTAAACCACTTGACCTTCCGAGAACGGGATGGTGAAATTATAGAAGGTATTGTGGACTCCGGCTACAGTTGCCGTACCCGTATAATCTGATGCCCAATTGCTTGAATTGGAACCAACTTTCCATCTCACTACATATTCAGTTATTCCCAGGGGAGACCCTTCGAGGTACCAGGAAAGTGACGGAAGGGTAGTGTACACAGTTGGATTGCCTGTGGGCCAACTTAAGACGGGATAACCGTTCGCAACTCCTCCGGCAACAGTAAATATTCCCAAGGCGGAATTAACACTCTGCCCGAGTCCGTTCTGCGCCCGTACCTGATAGTAGTATGTCGTTCCCGGAGTAAGATTGGATACCTGTACAAAAAGACTGGTTCCGGCGTAAAAGTCTGTCCAACTTGAGAAAGAGGGACTGGAGCTGATTCTGACATAGAAGTCGAGTCCTGTACCGGCTTCGCCAAGATACCAGTGAATGTATGGAGCAGTCGTGTAAACCACAGCGTTGTTGATCGGATATGATAACTGTGGAGTTACAAGAGCTCCGCCACCCCATGGCTGAAATATTTGGAAGGGGCTCCAATCAGAAGTCCGTTCAAACCCGGTTCCGCGTTTATAGACACTTCTTACTCTCCAGTAATGATATGCCGCCGCAGTCAGAGGGGTTGTAATCTGGTGATAAATATTAGTGATATTGGTACTTGAATAGACCACGGGTGAAACGATTGAACCTGCCCTCACTTCGACATCAAATGTTATATCGGGACTGTATCCTGCGGTGTACCAGTTTAATTGTGGTGTGTTTGTATACACTCTTACTGAATTCAGGGGCCAGGAAGGTATCGGTATTGTTGCTCCACCGCTTGTGCTGAAGTATTTAGTTGCAGAGTAAGCCAATACCTGATTTGCGTTATTTAGCAAGACCACTCTCCAGTAATATTTCAGCCCGCCGAGCAGATTGACTGTTTGAAACAGATTTGTTGAGGTGCCTGAGAAATTTGAAGTAAGCCAGTCTGTTCTGACAGGGGGAGTGAGGGCAGACTTTACTTGTAACTTGAATTTTAAGCCGTTGGTTGCCTGATTTAAACCATAAGTGAACAAAATACTGTTCAGGAAGACAGAGTCACCGCTGGCAGGATAATACTGGCTCACTGAAACTGCCGGATAAGTGGTGAAATGCCATATGGGGGATTTAATGCTCACAACACCATCTTTACCCACGAGTTGCCAGTAGTAAATGGTATTCGGAGCAAGTGGAAAAGGGAATGTCCCGGGGGCAAGTTCATCCTCGGTGTTTTCGTTATAAACCACACTTGTTGTATTTGCCGGTAGATTCAAATCCGTGAAAATCACACCATTGTTGAATGCGGTCTGTGAACTTCCTGCCGTTGAGATTCTCAATTCATAACCCGTTTCCCAGGCAACATCATCCCAGGTAAAAGAAGGCTCAAGGGTATGACCGGTTACACCATTAACAGGAGAGGTTTGAATAGCGAGCGGGGTGTAAAATGTCCTTTCTGTTGCTGCAGTGTAATTTTCCCCGTTGTTATGAGCTGTGATATCACTCACCTGCGCATTTACTGTCCACCAGTATTTTGTGGCTATTGCAAGTCCCACCGGATTAAGGACGAAAGAACCGGGATTTACTGCGGTCGTTAGATTTGTGTTTGCACCAACAGTCAATCCGGGAGCTGTACCGACAAGCAGATGATATAGGACATTGGTTGTACTTGGGTTTATGCTGAATTCCAGGTCAGGCGACATCAGTAACGATTCAAATTCAGTTGCAGGGAAGACGAGCGCAGGGGTATCGAGAAGAGTGGTAAAAGCTCTTGTCGGGGAGTAATTTACGACACCTGCCGCATCAGTTACAGCAGCTCTCCAGTAATATCTGGTATTGTACTGCAGGACTGATGGAGGAACATTGTAAATTGGCGCTCCTGAAAACGAACTCGAAGCGTGAACAAGATTTGTCAGTGCCGCATCGCTGTAAATTTCAACTACGAAACTAAAAGCGGGCATACCTCCTCCCATAATCCAACCGATGGTTGGAGTCAATGAAACCAGAGGTTGATTTACACCCGGCTGTACCGGAATAATAATCGGTGCGGCATATCCAAATGCAGTATACATTCCGAGCGAATTTTGTCCTGTAATTGTAAACGAGTTGTCTACAACATTTTGTGTTGCCGGTACACCGAACCAGGTAATGCCATTGTCAGTTGATTTTAATATCTTCAGGTTACTTTCTGTGTTACCATTAAGCTCTGATTCATCGTAATGAAAAACAAGAGTGGCATTAAGACCTGTGTTCAAGGAGGGACTTATTTTAAAGAATCTTGTAATTGCGGTTGAAGCTCCAAGAATCCAGCCAAAGTGAGTCCGCTGAACGAGCGTGGGACCAAAATTAGCTGAAGAAGTGAAAGTCATCCCAAAGTTGGCTGCATTCACATTATTGGGTGCATTCAGGATCAAACTCATCATAATCGTGCCATTGCTTAAGATACCCGAGCCTGATTCAACAAGATTTCCGAACTGCCCCATAAACACATTGCTTCCGGAGAGGTTCAGTGGCAGAGTGGTACCCAAAAGGCTGCCCTGAATATTCATTCCCGATGCACTTGTAATACCGGGTGTTGTTATGGTGGCATTAAACCAGGACATACCCCCGGTGAGCAAGGGAATGTTCGCAAGGGAAGAGATTGCATTAAATCCTACACTGCTAAAGGGGTCAGGTACTGAGAGATTGCCCCAGTTTAATGCGTTGGTTATGTCACTGCTGACTCCACCTGTCCATGAATGGAATGGTGCCTGATCAGAAAAATCGAGATCACCTTCAATGTTGGAAAGGATTAAATTAAATTTGTTGGAAGTGAAATCATAAGCCTGATTTTGAGATAATTCCGGTGTCTGGTCAAAGCGATATTGTGCATATAATCCGGTTTCATCACTATTGACGGAAGTATTCATATTTTCGAGAATTTGTGACTCACTTCTTTCGGTTGTCCAAATCCTCAGTTCATCCATATATGCATTTACAAATTTCTGAACACCATCCAGTGAACCGAGAAACATGGTACCGGAGGAGTTTAATGTACCTGGCGATATATCCTGTGCAATCACCAGTCCATCCTTATACAGTTTCCTCTGTCCGGAGGTTCTGTTGTAAGTCGCTGCATAATGGTGCCAGTTTACATCGAGTAAACCCCCGGGACCCACAAGTTCATTTCCGTAAAAAGAGATATAGAAAGCGTTTGGATTATTAATATCCGATGACGATTTAAAACCCAGGGTAAGTTGCTGGTTATTGGAAGCTGTCCCTTGTTTGAGAACAACCTGTTCTGATCCGCCACCGGTATGTCTTAACCAAAACTCCACAGATAAATCAGTGGTGTTAAGAACCGGATCGGGGGACGATGATTGTCCAAATTCATCCAAGCCATCAAATTTGATTGACTGGCGAGGTCCTGCAGTGGCACCGGAGACAGCCCAGGTCGGGTCTTGAGACTCGGCACCCGAGGTGGGTCCCAGTGTCACGGTGTTAGCCGGAGTATTTCCAAAATCCGTCGGTACCTGCCCGGTTCCTTCATTTAGAGGAAGATAAAGAGTCAGATTCGTCGTGGCAGATGACTCGTTTCGGTACATATCCTGACGGATCTGATCCGCGGTTCGTGCACCATTCCATACTTTAATCTCATCCATTTTACCGTCGAGGGGGAAAGTGCCGGCATCATCGCGTCCGAACATGACATTTCCATTTGAAGCGGAAGCACCAAGTTGAGTGACAGGGATATTACCTGCGTTATAAAGAATTCCGTCGACATAAACCTGCAATTGAGTGGCAGTTTTAACAAAGGAGATGTAATACCATTTCGACTGGGTTATAATGGCTGAGGGACCTGTTAAAAAGTAATTGCCACCTGCAGAGAATCTGTCGATCCGGCAGCTTACCACTCCTGAATTGATCCAGATTGAGTATTGCACAGTCCCGATAGCGCTAAAGTGTTTGTGGAATAAATATTGATTCACTACAGAAGCGGGGTTATTGGGATATACCCAAAAAGAGGCTGTAAACTGGCTCGATCCACCGAGGTTCAGACCCGTTCCGGCTCCTGCATCAACTTTTACATAATCATCAGAACCGTCAAAACTGAGAGCGTTTCCGCCATTCTGTCCAAAAAGAGGCTGGGTAAAAAAAAGAAGAGTCAGAACAGATAAAAAGTATCTTAAATACTTCATCGTTTCTCCGTCGGTTAAATTAGATAAAATCTTTGTACACATTTTTGAGAATAAAATTGCAACACAGAAGATTCAAAAAGATATGGTTCCCGGTTATAATTTAATATAAGTATTATTATCTACCTAACGAAAAATTGAATATGAAAAAAATAAATCAGGAGATGAAGGAATTGTGCGAAAAATCACAAAAAAAAACCGCCCGTTTTAGGGGCGGCTTTTTAATTATGAATTATGACTTTCAGCCTTCGCTATTCAGTCATTCAACTTTCGCTATTCAGCCTTCAGATCATTTCATCAGAATCATCTTGCGAACGGCAATGTTGCTGCCTGCTTCAATTCTGTAGAAGTAGATACCTGATGGTAATGCGGATGCGTTAAAAGCGATTGCGTAATTGCCTGCAGTCATTGGACCGTTAAGCAGTTCGGCAACTTTTTCACCGAGTGTGTTGTACACATCAAGTTTTACATTCGCATCTGCCGGTAAGGCAAATCTGATGTTGGTTGAAGGATTGAACGGATTTGGATAGTTCTGATCGAGGTTGAACTCTTTCGGGATTTCTGCAACTTCTTTTACATCAGTTGCTCCATCCATTACATTGAACTTGCCCATTCCTGAGTAGAATGAATAACTTCCGTCGCTGGTCTTTGTCCTTACTCTCCAGAAGTAGCTTTTATTTGTTGTCAATCCCTGAAGCATTTTGTTGTTTGCTGTCAGGTTGTTGAAAACGGTTGAACCTGTAAACTGTGAATTGTCAGCAACTTCAAGTTCAAATTTAGCACCCGCAGGAGGAGCTGCAGGAAGTGCCCACGACAGTATTGGAGTAGTGGTGCTGATCATAACATTGTTCGGTCCTCCAACTATTGGAGTTACTGGAGCAAACGAACCGGGATTGACAGTGAACGATTCAACTGCCGAGAATGCACCATAGGACATACCACCCAAATGAGCTCTTACTTTCCACCAGTAGGTTGCGCCTTCAACAAGACCTGTAACATTCAGGGATGTTGATGTGGAATAAGCTGTGGTGGTAGCAGCAGGAGCGAATACATCGGAATAGCTGTAGACAACCTGATAACCAACGATTCCGCTCGTGGAACCATTTACCCACCAGTTCAACTGAGGATCGACGGTATAGATCAAAGCGTTACCGGAGGGCCAAGAAATGACAGGAGCACCCGGTGTGGCACCACTGTAAATCGTGAAATGATCGCTTGACCAGGCAGAATGTGTAATACCGTTTGTGGCAGCTACTGCCCAGTAAACTACCTGACCTTCAGCGAAAGGTACTGAAAATGTGTATGAGGTATTATATGCATCACCGACAAAAGCAAATCCGGTATAATCAGCATCCCAGTTGGATGAATTTGAACCGGTTTTCCATCTGACATGGTAACCTGTAATACCCATAGGTGAACCTTCAAGGTACCATGAGAGGGTTGGTGTTGTTGTGTAAACAGTTGGATTGCCGGTTGGCCAGTTAAGAACTGTAAATCCATTAGCAACTCCACCTGCGATCGAAAATGACTGAATTGCAGAGAATGCCGAAGTGCTTGAACCATTGTTTGAACGAACCTGCCAGTAGTAGGTGGCACCGGGAACAAGGTTAGAAAGCTGATGGAACAGATTGGTAACACCTGCTACCGAAGCATAAACTGTAAGTGTTGGATCAGTTCCGTATCTGATGTCGTAGGTTAAACCTGTTCCATCCTGACCCAGCCACCAGTAAAGATATGGTGAAGTGGTGTAAACCAACAGGTTATCAACAGGATATGAAGGATTAGGCACGACAAGTGTTCCGGCACCCCAGGTTGTGAAGGTGTTGTCAGCACTCCAGGCGGATGTCTGTTCATCGGGAGTGCCTCTCTTATAGACACTTCTAACCTGCCAGTAGTACATCGTACCCGGGAGGAGATTAGTAGATATCTGATGATAAATGTTTGTTATGTTGGTCGCACTGTAAACAGGTACACCCAAAGGTAACAGTTTAACCTGCACATCGAATGTTATGTCAGCGCTGTATCCGGCTGTGTACCAGTAAAGTTGTGGAGAATTGGTATACACTTTAGGATTACCAATGGGCCATGAGGGATAGGGAACTGTAGCCCCTCCACTCGTGGTGAAGTAACTGGTTGGTGAATACGCCATTACCTGATTTGAGTTGTTCAGAAGGACGACTCTCCAGTAATATTTTGTGCCTCCTAAAAGGTTGACAGTCTGGTTTAAATTAACCGAAGTTCCTGTAAAATTGGATGTGAGCCAGTCTGTTTTTACCGGAGGAACCAAAGCAGACTTAACCTGCAATTTAAACTTCAGGTCATTGGTTGCCTGATTGATGCCATAAGAGAAAATTACATCGTTCAGATAGACAATATCTCCGTTAGCAGGATTAAACTGACTTACGGTAACAACCGGATAAGTGGTAAAATGCCAGATTGGTGACGGGACACTTACACTTCCATCTTTAGCAACGAGTTGCCAGTAGTAGGTTGTGTTGGCATTGAGCGGGAACGGATATGTTGAGCCCGGTCCCTCGTTAAGTGTGTTTTCGTTGTAAATCACCGAAGTGGAATTCGCAGGTATTGCGAGATCGGTGAAAACCAGTCCGGCATCAAAAGCGACCTGTGATCCACCTGCGGTTGAAATTCTAAGTTCATACTCTGTCTCGAAATTCACATCTGTCCAGGCGAAGGTCGGTTCGAGTGTATGACCGGTTACTCCGTTTATCGGAGTGGTTAGAACATCAAGCGGGGTGTAGAAGGTCCTTTCAGTGGCAGCCTGGGCTGTTTCACCATTATTTGCAGCTGTTCCACTGCTTACCTCGGCATTGATTGTCCACCAGTATTTCGTGGCGGGAAGTAAAGCCAATGGTGTGGTTGAAAGGGAGCCTGGATTTACACCGGTGGTGCTGTTAAGGTTGGCACCAACAGTTAAACCGGGGGAGGTTCCTGTCAGAAGTCTGTATCTCACATTTCCTTTATTATCGTCCATTGTCCAGGAAAGTGTTGGAGTCATTGTGTTGGAAATGTATGCATCGGCGGGCGAAGCGAGAACAGGTGTAGCGAGAAGTGTGGTAAAATTAGCTGATGCAGTTACGGACCCAATAAATGCGCCGTCAGTAACTTCAACTATCCACCAATATCTCCAATTGTTCTGCAGCACGCCACCGGGGACAGCGTAACTTGTTGCAACTCCAACATTTGCAGTATGCAACAAAGTGGAAAAAGTTCCATCAGTGTAGATGTAAACTGTGCTGTTATAAGGAGGTGTGCCGGCTCCAATACTCCATTCAAGTGTTGGCGTAAGCGTGACACCTGTAGAAGCTGGTACCGGATTCGTTATGTTCACGGTTGGTTGTGCATTCAAAGTGAATGCGACCGAGAACAGAACAAAAACTGACAAAAAGAACTTAAAATACTTCATGTATTTGTTCCTTTGATTATGAGGTGATTAAAAACAATATTTTCGTCGAATGATGATTTTCCGTCGACGAACCGCTCTTATTCGACGGTTAACTGATTATTAAAATTTAGCTACATTAATGTAATCAAAGTATTATTGCAATCAAAGTTAATTTTTACATTTTTTTTCTGATTGGAAGATATTTTTTTAAGTCATCGGATATATATGTGAGGTACAGCACAGTTTCAGGGAAAATTAACTTTTTTTCCACGAAATTATAATGGTTGTGGGACGGGAATGGAAGCAAAAAAAAATGGCACCCGAACCCCGGATGCCACAAAAATTACTGCATTACTGCATTATTGGATTACTGCATTACTTGAGTAAAATCATTTTTCTTACTGCGTTAAAGTCACCGGCGATAACTTTATAGAAATAAACACCGCTCGACAGTTTTTTGGCGTCAAAATTGATTGAGTAGAACCCGGGTTCCTTGTCTTCATTAACCAAAGTTGCCACTTCAGAACCTTGAACATCGTAAATCTTGAGAGACACGAATGATTTCTGTGGTACAGCGAAACTTATCTGAGTCGAAGGATTAAACGGATTCGGGAAATTTTGATTCAGTTCGAATTTCGCAGGGATACCGTTGTTTTCGGTCTGAACAGAAGTCAATGGTGAATCGTTTTTGTAAAGGTATCCGGGTGAAGTACCGACAATAACCTGATTGTTCTGGTTTATATATATCGAACTAACGCCAAGAGCTGAAAGGCCAAGCATGTTGAAAGCCCCTGTCTGGTGATTTCTCACAGTGACACCTCCCGTGAAGGAGATGAAATAGAGATTATCGTTCTGATCACCTGTAATTCCGTAGGTATAGTTCAGGTTGGAGGAGAGGGCAAGATGTGTCCAAGATGATCCATTATCGTTGGAGGTGAAGACACCGGCTCCATATGTACCACAGATGAGTGACCCTTGTCCGTCGACATAAAGTGTCCAGACAAAATGGTTGTCTCCGGTTAGGCGGTCCCAACCGGTGCCGTTTGATCTGAAAACCCCGTCACCGAATGAACCTGCAAACAGGGTTCCCTGCGCATTTATTGCAAGGGTGTTGATATTGTTATTTGTCAGACCCGTGTTCATGGCTGTCCATGTATTTCCATTGTCGGCAGATTTATAAACACCACTTCCCCATGTGGAAACATAGATGATACCCTGAGAATCAACAACAATCGATCTGGTATCTTTCCCGTTCAGGGTGGAGAGTTCCCAGCTTGCACCATTATCTGAAGAGATATAGATACCCTGTTCGGTAGCAGCAAGAATTTTTCCGTTCTGGAGTACTTTTATATTCCAGATAAGGGTGGCATTGTTAATGGTATTGAGTAATTGTGTCCAGTTGGTACCGTTGTCGGTGGATTTGTAAACCACACCTCCAAGAGTTCCGGCGAACAGAATATTAGTGTTGTCACGGGCAATGGTCATGACCATCTGATCCTGCCCAAAGTTGGTCATGTAGTTCCAGTTTCCAAAGTTGAGATTTGGAGCGGGAACGATATTAGTGACATGAATCTTTACTTTGGAATAATCATCTTCCGAAGGATCGTTATTACCGGGGGTTGAGTCGGGATCATACTGATCGGCGGACATGATTTCCGCAACATTCCAGATATCTTTGTTTATTGGAATATTTCCCATAAAATTGGAAAGATTAAACTGTCCGCTTCCTGTTACATTATATGCTATCATCTGTCCATTGTGAACACCTGAAGGGAAAGTAACATAAGCGAACGGAGCGAGAACGGCACCCCGGATGTCGATACCAACAATCCTGAGAGCAGTGGCTTCATAGAAATTATAGATTACATTTTCTTTTGCTGTTCCGGTTACTGTAAGTCCACCTGTCCAGCTTACATTTGTTCCGCTGACATTCACCAATACGGCAGAACCGTTCGGTACATTCAATGCAACGCTGTTTGCCTGGGAGAGTTGTGCACCTGATACCGAGAATACATTCAGGAATGGATTTGTACCTGTAAGTTCAAGTCCGTTCCATTCAAAATGGGTGGAGCCATTCACAGGATAGAGGCTGATGGAAGTTGAAAGACTCTGCAGATAAGTGGCTGCTGCAGCGAAGTCTATAACTGTATCTTTTCTAAGTGTTCCGTTGTTGATGGAAACACCATTAATCGGCAGGTTGGTGGAGTTGCCATACACCACATTTCCTGAATAGATGGCTCCTGAGATATATGTAAGATTTCTTCCGACGATCAGAATATCTTCAGTTCCGTTCGAGTTTGGATACTTGTCACCAAAACTGTAACCGGCTACATTCACATCTCTGCCTATCGCAGCTTTACCCTCAACATCCGATGAAGGAGCGGAAAAATCGTTCAAAACAAAGAGGTTGAAGCCTGTCGCGGGTCCGAGATTGATTACAGTAGCACTAAGGCTGTCAAAGATAACTTTTGCAGTAATATGCAAGGTTGCAGAACCACCTGACGGAATTGGACCCGTTTCCCACTCGTCTGTAGCAATATTGTACAGACCCTGCGAGGTTGAATGAGACTGATAGACCAGACCATTCGGCAGTTTGTCATATACTGTGGAATTTGTTGATGCTGAGGGCCCGTTATTGGTAATCGTTATTGTGTAGTTAATGGTTGTGCCATCTCCCGGGTTTGCATCATCAACTGTCTTCAAAATACTCAGATCGGAAGAGGCTGCCGTAAAGTTTACGGACGCGGTTCTGTCACCCAAAGTCGGGTCTATCTCGTGTGAAAACTTGATCGATGCCGTATTGGTTAAACCTATCGATGATGTTATATTAACCGTTATCAGCAAGACGACACTGTCACCGTTGGCGATTGTGCCAATAAACCATTCACCCGATACCGGGTCGTAGACACCCTGTGTGACAGTTGAACTCACATAACTCAAACCACTTACGAGTGAATCCTGTGCAATTACTCCTGTTGCAGCCGTTGGTCCGTTGTTTTTCAGAACAACTCTGAATGTTGCCTGCTGACCATACTGAGGAGCCTGTGGAGACACTGATTTGCTGATGGAAAGATCAGCAACCTGAATCGGAATTGTGGCACTGTCTTTCCTGTCCAATGGAAATGGATCCGACTGATCAGCCGCAGTTATTTCTGCAATATTGGTAATTATATTCGGTGAAGTTTTTGTTCCAACGAGAGTTAGAACCACATCACCTGCATTATTGATAGTACCGATGTTCCAGTCACCTGTAGCGGGGACATACGAACCCTGGGAGGCAGTATGAGAAACATATGATATACCTGCTGGAAGTTTGTCATTTACCATTACATTTGTCGCATTACCGGGACCATCATTTGACACCGTTATGGTATAAGTGACAGTTGAGCCAACGGTTGGATTGGCAGGAGTTACTAATTTCCTGATTTTCAAGTCTGCAGAATTAACAGGATTTATCGAAACAGAAGCGTAATCGTCTTCGGCAGGATTTCCATTGTTTGGGCTCGAATCGGGATCGGTCTGATCAAGAGATTTTACTTCTGCGAAATTGGTAATTCCTGTGGTACCATTTACCAAAACTGTGATTCTTAAAGAATCAGTTCTGCCCGGATTCATTGTACCGATAACCCAGTCACCTGTGGCATCGTCATAGGTTCCTGTTGAGGAGGAATAACTAACGAATTGCAAACCTGAGGGGAGGAGATCGTTAACACTTACGCTGGTTGCGATTTCCGGTCCTGAATTTGTCACTTTAACTGTATATACGATATTGCTTCCGACCACGGGAGCAGAATTTGAAACTGTTTTAGTAAGTGACAGATCGGATAATGAGATAATTGGTGCCGTAACTGTGGCAGACTGACTTGAGTAGTCTCTGATTGGAATGGACTGACTTTTGTAGGTTGCCAAAGCGAAATTGTTTGCACTCAAACTGTCGGGGAGTGGCTGGTCAGTCACCACTTTGAAGCTGACGGCAGTCGATTCACCGGGATTAAGATTACCTCCGGTAGAAGATGTTGCACCCGATCCAAGGTTAAAGTTTACTTTTCCTGAAGCAAAAAATGCCTGATCGTCACCTGCTGCATCGGTTTTATTTCCGCTGTTTGCTCCGCTTGTAACAACCATGCTGCCGGGAAGATAAGTCATGTAATTCTGAATTGAGTCGACAACTACTACTTTGTTGGCGGCATCCTGTCCGTTGTTTACGAGACTGACAGTGTAGAGAAGGGTATCGCCAGGAGTTACACTTCCACCATTCAGATCTGTGAAATTTTTAGTGATGTTAATGTCAGGTGCGAAGATGTCGATAACTGTTGTAACCACACCGGGATTGTAGCTTTCACCTCCGGTTGTAAGATTAAGCACAGCACTTGTCTGCCCGTTGCTCAATTTTCCGGTTGCATCCACGATGTCAATATCAAGTCCCAACTGATTTGCATAGTTTGGATTTTTATCAGTTATCAGAGTGCCGAATCTGCTGATTGTACTGTTAAAGAAGTTGGATGCAGGATTTAATCCGTTTGAGATAACCTGATTGTTAAATTTGAGAGCATCGCCAGTCAAATCAGCATCACCGTCGTAAGCAACTACGCCGAGGGCAACATTCACAGGACCGAAAAGGGGTGTTGTAAATCCACTTATAGTAATATTTACATTAGCATTGCTTGTACTTACATTTGCCAAACCGTCAAAAACTGTCAGGTTTCTTTGTGGTTTTGAAGGGTCTCTGTAAACAACGACAAGTGCCCATCCAGCCCATGTGTTTGTACCGGTATTTGTTCTGACATTTGCTGTAATGTATGTGCCTGTACCACCAGCCTGGACGAGGGAAGTCACATCTTTAAAACCTTGATAACCGTAGCTGTTGTCGTAGGTGATACCTGTCAGACTCACATATCCACCCGATGCGGGTGTTTTGAACAATGCCGTATTTCTTGCAGAATTGGTTGAGATGCCGTTCCAGTAGAGGCCCGCCCATAACACCGTAGCACCTGCGGGGAGAGTGAAATTTGCAGAACTGGAGTTAAAAGTGGAGGCATCACTGTCAATATCAATATTTACCATGCTGTAGCTGTTGTTGTTACCGCCGCAGTTTCCCGCAGGGCATTTCAACAATGCGTTTCCAAATATTTGAATATCACCCTTTTCATTAGATTGAAACCTGGGTTGAAACGGTGTTGTGACCTGGGAAAAAATCTCTGGTGTGCCCGTAAGCAACAGCGCAAGGAACATTGCAATTGCAATAACCTTTGAAAAAATTGTCTTGTTATTCGGCATGTTATTCATCTGACATATAATTGATTAAAAAATAAAGAATGAATATGCAAAAACCGTACCAAAAGGTATTATGCTGTTTTCGAATTAAAATAAAGATATTTCCATTCTCAAAATGAGAATAATCATGAATTGTGTCTCATAATAATACAGGTAAAATGTTCCAATCCAACATCCGGATATTCGGTTCTGCCATTACTGCCTCAACAGATTATATACCCGGATTCACCCACATTTATTTTCATTGAATATTCTCTCCGATTAAAGTATCTTTGCGTTTCATTTTTTCAGGTACCTTTATCGGCTTATGAGACGCTTTTTCTGCTTATTACTACTCGCCCTGTCTGTATTATCTTTTAGTTCCGCTTCTCAATCCATCGAAAAAACCGACTCCACACTGGAGAAGACTTTTCGGATGATGCACAGAACTGCCCTTGTTGACACATTCGGCTATAATCTTCTTCGTGAACTTTGCACAATCGGCAGCAGATTAGCCGGAAGCAAAAATCTTGTTCGAGCTGAGGATTTTTTCATACAGAAGTTAAAAGAAATTGGTGTAGATACAGTTTACACACAGACTTTTACTACCGTAAACTGGCAGAGAGGGAGCAGAGAGAAATTCAAGTTGCGCGGGAAAAACACAGGCGCTGATACATATTTTAATATCGCTGCTTTGGGCGGTTCGGTTGGTACGGAAGGAATCTTAAGAGGTTCAGTTATAGAAATATCCGATTTTGATGAGCTGGAAAAAAGAAAAGAGGAAGTAAAAGGAAAGATTGTTTTCTTTAATTTCGAATTCCCACAGGATGTTTACGAATCTTTTGAATCGTATGGACCTGCAGTAAACTACAGGGTTAATGGAGCACACAGAGCTGCGGATTACGGTGCAACGGCAGTACTTATCCGGTCAGTGGCATCAAATTTTGACGACACTCCTCACACAGGTACTTTAAGATACTTCGATACGATTCCCAAAATTCCTGCTGCTGCTCTCGGAGTTCAGAGTGCAATCAGGTTAAATAAAATTCTTGCCGGCATCGCTCAATCTCCGAATCCGGAAAAATACATTTTTGAACTGGAACTCGACTGTCAAACAAAGGGGAACACGACTGTTCGAAATATTATCGCAGAAATTTGGGGGAGCGAAAGACCGAACGAAATAATAGTCACTGGGGCTCACCTCGATTCATGGGATAAAGGGGACGGGGCTCACGATGACGGAGCCGGTTGTGTACAGGCTGTGGAAGTCCTTCAATTGATTAAAAAAACGGGATTCAGACCGAAAAGAACCATCAGGGCTGTGCTTTTTGCAAACGAGGAAAACGGGCTTGTTGGTGGAAAAGGTTACGGCGAATTTGCTGCTGCTGAAAAAAATACCCATTATGCAGCTATAGAGTCAGACAGGGGAGGTTTCACTCCCAGGGGTTTCAGTGTCGATTCGACTCCGGAAATTATCAGCAAAATGGAATCATGGCTACCTTACTTTAGAAGAACAGGCATCGAATGGTTCCGAAAAGGGGGAAGTGGTGCCGACATTTCACGAATAAAAAATGCCAGGGCGCTGATTGGTTATGTCCCTGACAGCCAGCGCTACTTCGATTTTCACCATTCAGATAATGATGTTTTTGAAGCAGTTAATCATCGGGAACTTGAACTCGGTTCAGTTGCTATAACAATATTAACAATTTTGATTTCAGAGTTTGGTTTCTAAAAAAATAAAACCGGTATTACGGAAAATAAATCCCTGGAGTTCGCTCGCACGGATGCCGAAGAGCATGTGGGCTATCTCATTCGCAACTTTCATCAACCGTGCCGGGTCGATGTTCCTGACTTTTCTTGCAATCTATCTGACAAAATATCAGGGATACTCGATAGATTATGCCGGGTATGTACTTGCCGCGTATGGAATCGGATCGCTTGCAGCGGGTCCTGTTGTAGGAAAACTTGCGGACAAGTTTGGCAATATGCCGATAATGAAACTCTCCCTTTTTCTAAGTGCTGTAGTTCTCTTCATCTTCCCGTTTTTTCACGAATTCTGGATGATAATTGTTCTGACGACACTTCTTTCCTGGGTGAGCGAGGGATTCAGACCTGCAAACCTTGCTTTGATTTCGGAAATTGTAAAGCCCGAAGACCGTAAAATAGCCTTTGCGTTGAACCGTCTGGCAGTTAATCTTGGATTCAGTATAGGTCCGCTTCTCGGTGGATTTTTAATAATTTTTGATTACCACTGGATGTTCATTTTCGACGGTCTCACCTCACTGTCTGCTTTGGCTTTTCTCTATTTCACTTCGCTTTCACGGGAAGAGAAGGAACGGAGGGAGGTGGCGGAAAGAGGACGGCAGGCTGGTGAAACAAAGTTGAATCCGTTCAAAGACCCCCGACTGATCTACTATGTGATAGCACTGTCACCAGTTTACATCGTTTTTTTCTCGCAAATCAGTACCGTTTCGCTCTATGTTGTCAACGAACTTAAGTTTCCCGAACCATTCATCGGCGTCCTCTTTTTGGTGAATACAATAATGATTATTTTCCTTGAAGTGCCGATCAATAATGCAATGACCGACTGGGAAGACCGAAAACTGCTCAGTCTCGGAGGTATCCTCACAGGGATAGGTTTCGGAATGTTTGCTTTCTCCACCACAGTACCCGCACTTGTAATATGCATGGTCATATTGACTTTTGGCGAGATGATATTTTCTCCGGCTTCAGCAAACTATCTTGCAGAAATAGCCCCAGTCAATTCGAAGGGAATGTACATGGGATTTCTGCAGCTTGTATTTAATATCTCACTGTTTATTGGTCCCGCAACAGGTGCTTTCATGATGGAAGGACTGGGGTCGAAGTGGATGTGGATTGCCTGCTTTGTTATGTCAATACTGGGTGTGGCTCTTATGTGGAGAATGAGGACGGAAGATCCAAAACTGGCACCCGAATCCAGGTAACTTTTGCACAGAAAATAAATTTTTTTTATATTTGCAGTCTGAATTCCGGGGATATAGCTCAGTTGGGAGAGCGCTTGAATGGCATTCAAGAGGTCAGGGGTTCGACTCCCCTTATCTCCACCCTTTAACCCTTAAAATGTTGCGTTTTTAGCTCATTTTAAGGGTTTTTCATTTTAAACCAATTTGTGCTAATACTCCGATTTTGTTAAAAAACAGTGATTTGAAGGGGAAATATAGCACAAAAATAGCACAGTTCCTATGCATAAAATATGATTTTATATATATTTAGCTGAAAAAATAGCACAGGTAAAATTTTAAATACAGTTTTACGCTTGTAAATTTATTGTAGGTTAAACTAAAAAAATTATATTTATTGTAGTTATAAGGCATAATAATCTCCAATTATGTTAGCCACTCTTTTTAGGGTGGCTTTTTTTATGTCTATATAGTACTCGGTCGTTCGACCGACGCTTTTTTTAAAAAAAGTTGAAGTTTTTTGAAAAAAAATTGATGTTTGGGAAATCTCAACTGTATTTATACTCATAATTAATCAATGTTAAATATTATGAGGAATCTCAAATGAAAACAAACACATCAAAATCCAAAAATATCACTATCACTATGAGACTGGATACTATCAATGAATTAAAATTATACAGTCAGGAAAGTTTAATTCCTATGTCTGCACTGATTCAAAAATTAGTGGAAACATTTTTGAACAATCAAAAATCAGGTGGTTCAAATGAGTAATACAAATGAAATACCTGAAATACCATGTTATAAAGACTATGAAGATAAGAGGCAATATAAAATAGATTACCTACGATGGAGACGAAAATATGATAATAATTTTAGAGAGACTAATCTAAATCGAGTTAAAGCAAAATATCATAATGATCCAGCAACAAGGGATAGACATTTAATGTTAAGGAAATCTGCAACTTATACAGTTTATAAAATAACCAACTCGATTAATGACTTTGTATATATCGGTTCAACTGGTTATAGACTAACTGGTAGATTAAGTAGTCATTATGCATCTATATTCAGTTCAGATCGTAAATCAAAGTTTTTTGAGTTTGTTCGAAGTGTATCTGATAAAAATTCATTTTATGAAATATTTAAAATTGAACCAATTATTGAAGGGATTGAAACTAAACAACAAGCGATACAAATGGAAATAAAGACTATCCAATATTATATATCCAATGGAATTGAATTATTGAATACTGAATTTATGGCATCTATAAATTAATTTAAAAATATTGAAAAATAAATCGTGCTAAAATGAGTGTTTGGAAAAATAAAATACTATTTATAAAGGTATTAGCGACGGCTAATATACCATCCTTGGTTAAATTGTTAAGTGGGAGTGTAACAGCTCCCACATTTAAATCAGGATGGAAATTTTAACAATTTAACAAAAGGAGATTCCACATGGAAACTGCAAAAAATTACAATCCTATTAATACTGCATCAATGATAAAATTACATTCAAGTTCAAAATTATATGAATCTGGAAAAAGATTTTATTCAACTACTGACAATGAAGCAATTACAAATCCAAATGTTACATCTGCTGCATTCCGTATCTTAATGTATTTACTTTCAAACAATGAATCGTTTTCACCTAATCAAAAAGTAATTGCACGCAAATTAAGTATGTCAAAAAATACGGTTAAAGATGGAATACAAAATTTAATTGAAAATGGATATTTGAAAATTGATCAGACTGGACATAATAGATACCACTATACAATTTCAGCTATCTCATTTCAGGGGTCAAAAACCGACCCTACAAATAATAAAATTCAGGGGTCAAAAATTGACCCTACAAATACTAAAGTTAGGGGTCAAAAATTGACCCCTGAAAAACAGGCTAAAAATCAGGGGTCAAATATTGAGGGGTCAAATATTGAGGGGTCAAATATTGAGGGGTCAAATATTGAGGGGTCAAAAACTGGGCTACTTAATAATGATAACTTAAATAATGAAAACTCTAATAATGAAAACTTAAATAGTGATAATTTTAATAGTAATTCCACTGGGATACTTGATAAAAAATCTTCGCCTAAAGGCTCGATTTTTTATAGTGAAAATTTTGCTTCGCAAGCTCTGCAAAATGTTCCACAGTCTGACAATGTAATTTTTGAAAAAATTAAAGCTGAGAGTAAAATAATAATGAGAGATTTACCAATTGATACCACAGCTATTAAAATTGAAAATTTAACTAATAATGAAAGTGAAAAAAATATGAAAATTAAATTAAACGATAATGAAATAATTGATGACAATGAAATGTTTCCTGATATTACAGCTAATTTAAAAATTGAAGATGAAAATAATAAATTAGATAGTATTAATGTATCCACAGCCATTAATGATTCCGCTCAGGAAAACATAAATAGTAATAATGATAGTGTTCATTCCGCAATAGATGTTATAACACCTATTATTGAAAAGACTGAACAACAAAAATTAAATGATAATTTATATGATAAGGCATTTAGTTTATTTGGGGATGGATTGTATACAAAGATTGATAATTTAGATGCAATGGTAGATGATGCCTTTGGTGCAGATGCAAGGAAAAAAATAATAACAAATACAGAGCCAGATGATACGGATTGGAAACCAGTTGGAAAAATAGATACAGCTACATTAAAAGCAAATGCTGACAAGTATTTGAATCAGTCTTTTATAAACGATACATCATTTGATCCAACATTAGATATATAATTAGTAAAAATATACATAGTAAAATTAATATGAAAAACAAGGTAAAAATATTTGCCCAATTCAGATTTTTTTTGTATATTAGAGGAGCAAATAAAAATAATTAATCATAAACGATTGGAGTAATAACATGGAAAATATGAAAATTGAAGTTTGGAGCAACAAACTGAATAAAATGGTACAATTTGAAACACAGCAAGAGTTAGTTGATTCAGAGGAATTTAGTGAGTGGATTGATGAACAACTGGTAAATATATACATGGAATATAAAATTGATCCAGATGCACCTGAAGAGGATGTTCGAGAGTTCTTTATTAATGGATGTTGGGAACTGAATGGAAATGGTGGAAATACTCTTTATCCAAATTTAAAAAATCCAGCAGATTTTTGTTGGAGCAATTTTAAAAGAGATCATTGCATTGAACAGGATAGGTTATATGTTAAGAGTGCACACAGTGGAACAAGTGAAGAGGAAATTGCAAAGGCAATAGTATTAGCTGAAAATGATGGAAATGTGATATATGATGGTACTTACATGAAATTTTCAGACATGAATTATCGTATTTCAGTGGAGATATATGAAAACGATGAATATCCACATGAATATCCAGATATATATACCATATATGATGGAAATCCAAAAGAACATGAATGTGATTGTGAAGGAATATGGAATGATGATGGAGAGTGGGAATGTGAATGTGAATGTGAAGATGAAGATGATACTTGGGAAATGACAGATGAACAAGTACAGGAAATATTAAAAGACTATCGTATTATTTGGATGTAATTTTTCCATGTTGTTATCCAAGCCCAGCCTAAAAAACTGGGCTTTATTTTTTTTAAATTAAATAAGGAATAAATAATATGCCATATCATAAAAATGAATTAAGTGAAAATGATAAAATTGAAATCGTAAAATTGTATAAAGCAAAAATGAGCTTAGGTAAATTAAGTGCTAGATATAAAGTTGGTGTACAGCAAATAACAGATGCTCTCGATGAAGCTGGTATACCACGCAAAAGGAACAAAAAACAAATTGCATCTGGATGGAAAGACAATGAAAAAAGACCAGACACAATCACGGTTACAAAAGCCACACCAGAGTACTTTGATTACCTAACTGATATAATGGCACAAGCTGGTAGGATGAAAGGTGATCCAGTTGCAAATTATGAAATGTTATCCAAACAAAATCCATTTAAAGGGATAAAAAGACATACTATAACAAAGCACAGGAAATAGTTTATTATGTTGTACCATATATAGTTTATCATGTTGTTTAAGGCTGGTTAATCCAGCCTTTTTCATTTTAAAAATAAATGTTAAAAATATTACAAATTCCAGTCAATTTTTAAAATAAATTTATATTTATAAGTAATTAATAAATCATATAATCATTGGAGATATAATATGGAAAAGATATTGGAATTGGAAAAAAACTTAAAAGATATACAAATAAGATTAGCAATAATAGAGATAAAAGAGATGCTGAAAAGATTGGGAGAACAAAAATGCAAATAATACATAATACAGGCAACCAACGCAAATTAATGCACAATACCCAAATGGACATATCTAATAGATATATGCCAGTCGCATTGCAATGGATACAAGATAATATAATGTACAAATACGATAATGTAATCTGCACACTTCACAGTAACAACCCAACTGATATTGAAAAACATATTGATGCAACTATAACATACCAACATAAATCTATAAATCTATCAAAGACATTCCAGATAAAAACCATACAAGATATGGATTATAATCACTTCACTATTGAATATATGAATAATAGATTCACTAATGAATGGGGAGAGATTAAGGATATTGAAGCAGATTATTATCTGCATTGTAGAGTGGCATATGATAAGATATGGAATGTAGGATTAGTAAATGTATCAAAGTTAAAAGAGGCATTATATAATGATCGATTCAAATATACTATCCATGATAACCCAGATAGCAATGCCAACTTTATGTGTGTGGATTGGGATATACTTAATGCATTAGATGGTGTAGTAGTATGCCACCACAATAATACAGCAGAGTACAACATAGCAAAGCAAATTAAAATGAATGCAATGATTCAACAAATTAAAGCGGAGATAGATAATGAAACAAGATAACAATGAAAAGATTTGGGCAAATGGATTAACAATAGATAAGACGATTGAAGAGTACAACAGGATATACAGGAAAATTACATTACAACATTTGAAGATATATAAATGCAAACATAAGACAGATATAGTGGCAAAGATATATGCAGGAAAAATAAATGAGACTGAACTATAAATTTTATATTTATATGAAAATAGTAGGAAAGGCAAATAGTGCAAATAAAAAATAAATCAAAGCATACATATTAATGAACGCATTAGAGCGTCACCAGAGCACGAACAGACTCAAAGAGGATATATGATATGCCTAAAAGATTTAATCGTTACAGTGCCTTTCCTATGCGTTATATGGGGCAATTAGAGCAAGGTACTCCTACAGTTGGCACATATACGCTGTAGGCTGTTCGCCAAAACTAAAATTAGATGAGATTGAAAAATAGTGAAAGTGTAAATGATATGAAATACAATGAAATTGAAATAACTAAACAGGATATGAAAGTAATTTTCAAAATCTCATTGCAGACTATTGAAAAATTAATCCAGACAAATTCAGACTTTCCAAAAATACAGCCTACTAAAAAATACAACCTGTTAGAGTGCATTCATTTTTTTCAAAAAAACGGAACGACTAAAGCTAATACAACCACAGATGCAAAATTAAGACTGTTGGAATTACAATCTAAAAAATTGGAACTTAGTATAAGAGAACAGGAAAATGAACTGGTTGAAATTGATCACATAAAAGATACAATTCAAAAAATCACACAAAAAATTAAGCAAACCTTAGAGCAATTGCCACGCAAAATTTCAAAAAAAACTGATAACAGATCAGAGATGGAAATTGAGGTAATTGCAAAAGACATTATTGCTGTTGAAATTGAAAAACTATTACGGGATATTGATAATGTTCAGGGGAAATGAAAAATTTGACCAATATTTTTTTAATAAAATAAAGGATATCCAGACTAAAAAAACCATTCCACTTTCAAAATGGAGTGAGGAAAACATTGTTCTTTCATCTGCGTATGCTGCTGAAACAGGTCAATTTCAATGCATTAGTTTTCAGAGAGATATATTAGATTCCATAAGTGACCCATTGAATCGACAAGTTGTAATAGTAGCCAGTAGTCAAATTGGAAAATCACAAATCCTGTCAAACTTTTTAATTTATCAAATAGTGGAAGACCCATCCCCAACATTGTATGTTCATTATAGTTTGAAAATGGCAACAAAATATGTGAAAACAAGATTTCGTAGTATGCTACGAGATATGCCAGTTCTTGCTGGTACAGTGGATATGGATTCAAGGAAAGCTGGTAATACGCTCGACTATGTCGAGTATGCTGGTGGTTCAATTACTCATGTTGGTAGTAATTCACCTGGGGGTCTCGCATCTGCTGCAATTAGGTATCTCATACTCGATGAAGTGGATAGGTATTCCGATAATGTGGAAGGTGATCCAGTTCAAATTGCATCCCAGAGAACTAAGACATATGCAAGGAATCGTAAAATTATAATGGCAAGTTCACCAGCGAACATTGAAACTTCAAAAATCTGGCATGAATTCCAAAATACAAATCAACAATATTTCCATGTACCATGTGTTAATTGTGGACACTTCCAGCCTTTAGATTTTAAGCAAATGCGATGGACTGAAACAGATGGAAACACAGACGATATACATTATATATGTCCTAATTGCTCCACTAAAATCTATGAAAAACATAAAAATGAAATGGTGGAAAAGGGAAAATGGGTTGCATCTAATACAAAAAAATCTGTTGGATTCCATATAAATGAGTTGTATTCACCATTTTCAAGTTGGGATGACATAGTAAAAAGATTTGTTGAGGCTAATGAATTAGCAAAGGCAGGTGACTACTCTAAGATACAAGTATTCCGTAATACTACTCTTGCATTGCCTTGGGAAGAGGATTACAGTTCAGATGTTGATATACCAGAGATATTAACAAGAGTTGAAGAGTTCAGTAGGGATACAAAAGACTATGTAATTACAACATTAGGTTTGGACACACAAGATTCACGAGTGGAAGGTGTATTAGTTGGTTGGGATAATAATGAAGAGAGTTGGATACTTGATAGACCTATATTTCCTGGGAATCCCAGCCTACCTGAATTTTGGACAGATGTGGAAAAATATATTATTGAACGCAATATTACGATAACAAACATAGACTCTGGTGGACATAATACGGATGCAGTATATCAATTTTGCAAAAACAACATTCACAATAAAGTATACCCAATTAAAGGTTCAGGCGATAACATACGGAGTGTATGCGATTACAGACCCAGTTTTAAAAACCGTTACAGAGTACCATTGTATTTTGTAGGCACAATTAGTGCAAAAACTATGCTGTATCAGAGAGCAAAGATATTGAAAAAGTCTGGTGGCGGTGTAATACATTGGCATAAAGACATATGCGATGAAAGATTTTTTAATCAGTTTTTTTCAGAGCGTATGGTAAAATCCAAACAGGGAAAGGCGTATTATGAAAAGATTAGTGAAAAAGCAAACAATGAAGTCTTAGACTGTATGGTATATGCCTTGCATGGGTTGAAAACTTTGAATGTGAACTGGAAACTACTTTTGGAAAATACTGAAAAAAGAGAACGCAATGTGGAATTGGAACAGTCTGAAAATGAAAAGATGATTGAAAAGGTCACAGCAGTTCCACAGCCACAGCAACAACAGGTAGTACAAAAATTACACAGACAATCTTATGCAAAAAGGTGGTAACATGATCGCAAAATATGGAAGGAAGTTCTTAATCCTAATAATCTCATTGATTTTTTATATCGGTGTGACAATATATTGTCTACTAAATGCAGTGCCAGATACAGGTACAATATTAGTAAGTGTAGCAACTGGATTAACAATGATTACAGGTGCATACTTTGCAGGAAATGTTGCACAAAAAAATAAGGTATAACTAAAAAAAAATACAATCTAAACTAAAAATAATATATTTATTTAATATAATAAAGAGGATAATTAATTAATGACATTAGACCTAACAAAAGATATAATACAATATCCAATGCCTTTGAACCAATATATGCAAGTTGAAACTGCAAAAAATGCAGTTGTATTACATGGCACAGCAGGAAATGCACAAGCAAAAAATGTATATGATTATTGGAATAGCACAGCAGAGAGAGTTGCAACTTGTGTAGTTGTAGCTGGAGACGGAAAGATATGGCAGGGATTTAGTTCCAAATTTTGGGGTGCACATATCGGACAGGCACACGGATTAGCAAAGTGGGGATTGCCATTTTACGATTACAGTCAAAATACTATTGGTGTAGAGATTTGCAACTGGGGATTCCTAACTAAAAAAGGGGAAAAGTTTTATTCATGGACTAATCAGGAAGTCCCAAAAGATCAGGTAGTTGAGTATCCCAGAGGATTCAGAGGACAAAAATATTTCCAAAAATACACTCAGGCACAAATTGATAGTGTGGAAAAATTACTACGATATTGGAATAAGATATATGGTATTCCGTTGGATTATCGTGAAAAAGATATGTGGGAATTGAGTGAAAATGCACACCGTAAAGTTGCTGGGATTTATACACATAATTCATACAGACTTGACAAATCCGACATCCATCCACAGCCTGAAATGATAGCAATGTTAAAAAATTTAAATATAAAAATTGAAGAGGAAAAATAACTATGAACGGTACAAAATTTATTAGTGCAAATTCGGCTGTTACAGCAAGTGTAGGGAAAACATTCACATCGATTCAGATAGTAAATGATACAAAATTTCACACACTTACCAGAGCAGATGGATATAGTCACACCAATATCACAGGTTCAATTGCATTTGCTAGTACAGATAGTGGAAGTGCAGTGCAATGGGCTAGTGGTACAATAATTTATGGTCGATATACTACTATTCAGGTTCACACTGGATCAGCAGTTTTAGCGTATGAAACTGTATAACTAGGAGTCGACAATGACACCTAGACAAGGATTAACAGGTAGGAATGTTGATGTCCGTAAGGGAAATGATGCCACAAGCATAGACCGTAATTTAGGATATGCTATGGAATTTAATGGATCAGACGAATATTTACAAATTGCTTTACCACTTAATATATTAAATGCATCTGCAAATGATCTATATAGTGTAGGTTCAGCAATTGCTGGATGGACAGATGATGGTATAAATTGGGCTGGTACAACTACTGGAAAAACCTATACTAATACCATTATCATTTCAGCAGACAAAGGGACATCTAAAACTATTTCAGGCTTGATAGTAGGTCAAAAATACAAATTCAAAATTAGGTATCAGGCTGGTGAAGACGGATTAACTTTTGGTTCAGGTCTCGGTACTTATTTTGTACTTCCAGATACACTTGGTGAATGGAATACAGTTTCAAAAATATTTACAGCAGAGTCAACATTAATTGTGTTTGATGCTCCAGCATCTGGTGCTTGTATTATAGATTACATATCAGTAAAGTTTGATCAGGGATTTGATCTTAATCGTGATCAGGAACAAATCCTGCATTCAAATAACTGGAATTTTAACGGTAGTACAACAAACTGGACAGGTTCAGGTGCATACTCAGCATCATTATCAACTGTTGACAAATATGAAGGTTCAGGATCATTATTGATTAGTGGTTCGATATCTGGTAGTTCAATAACAAATCATGTAAAATTAACAAGTGCAAACATTGAATCATGTGTATCAGGTAAAAAATATACATTGGAAGGATTTGCTAGACTCGATGCAACAACATTAACATATGCAAGTGATTTAGTTGGTGGAGTTGATTTCACTTCAGCGAGTTGGGTTGGAACCGATGTAAGTGTAACAAAAGTAGATGCAAATAGTCTTAGTATTACCACAAGTAATAATGGTGTATATAGAGCATATTTAACAGTTGGAAAAATCTACAAGGTTGTAACATCTGGTACAGTATCAGGTTCAATAAAATTAATGGAAGGTGGAAATATATTAAAAACATATCCAACTAATTTTTCAGAGACATTTTATTTTGTTGCTACTGCAACTACTTTTAATGTTAGGTCTGCTGTGGCTGGAACAACGACACTTGATGATTTTACTTTAACACTTCAACAAGCAGATATGGTTAATCTAACTGCACAGTTAGGAACTAAAAGTGTAACAAGTTCAGCATTGTCAATCGTGGCTGGAACATTTACAAAGTTTGTATTAAACTTTGAAGCAACAAGTGCAGAGGTATCACAAGATTTGAAATTGTATTTGAGTGGGGCTGGATCAGCTTATGTTGACAAACTTTCACTTACACAAAGATATGATAGAGTAATAATTAAAAAGTTCAAAGCAACTTCACTTGCAACTTCAACTATTATAATACAAGATGGACAAAATTATGTTGAAACGAGAGTTGAAGGTAAAGTAAGACTTAACATAGGGGATGGTGTAAACACAGCATTTGAAAATACACAGGTATCATACTCAGCAAATGAATGGACTAATATATGTTCATTGGTAAATTCCACTGATAAAATGTACATCATTAAAAATGGTGTAGTACCTACTGGTGTTAGTGTTACATCGGTTGGTAAATTCATTGATAATGTTACTGAATTAACACCATTTAGGATTGCGGCAAATACATCTGCTGGTGAAAAATTTACTGGTCAAATTTCATTATTACAGATAATCAGATTTGAAAACATATCACAAAGCACTTTCAATAATTCCATAGTGGGTGTTCAATATCCAGTAGGTGGGGGAACTGAAGAGATATTGCGATTGACATTTCAGGATGGCACATCAATATTGAATTGTCTCAGAGATTATTCACCTAAATCACAAACTGTAACAGCAGTTAACATAGACATTAGCAATAGGAAAAAGGTATCATAATGATAACAATAGATAGTGGAAATAAGAGCGTGATAATTACAAATAGTACAGGTGACATAGTTCGAGTTGATGGAAGTGAATTTGAATTGGTGAACGGTGGAATAACTATCACAAATTTACCATCATTTTATGATGTTGAAGTATTTGCAAAAGTTGAGGAAAATCATATCCCCAAACCTGTAATAATTGAACCTATTCCAGAGCCTGAACCATAATGAAAAAGATGTATGAAGTCACTTACATTGATAACAATGGATGTGCAACAAATGAAATTTATTCATGTACAGATATTACAATTTTATTTGCGATTTTAGCAAAGGAATTGAGTAATAGGAACATGGAATATGGTGTGAAAAAGATATTTATTGAAGAGGTAAAATAATATGACATTTAAAATATACAGAGGATATGACACAAATTTTGTAGTAAATCTGGATAGTATTCCAACATCCATACAATTTGTAGTACCTATCACAGGTAGTTTTAGTATCACAGGTAGTTTTAGTTCGGTGGCAAATGGTGTAAATGTTTACATACCATCTGCAACAACAACTACATTCCCAACAGGAAGTGTACAGGTATTTGCAGTGGTAGACAATATACCAAATCCAGTTGGAGAGGCAACTATTGTGGAATTAACTACTACTACACAGAGCCATGCTGAAAAGGTACTATCTGCGATTGAAGCGGTAATAGAGAGTAGAGCAACTAAAGAGCAAGCAAGTATAGCAATTGCTGGTAGACAGGTACAGTATATTCCATTGGGAGAGTTGTTAAGGTTCAGATCGGAATACAAAAGATTGGTACAACAGGAAAAAATTGAAAATGGTCTATACCAAAAAACAGGTCAAAAAATTATAACAAGGTGGGGGAGATCATAATGGGATTAATACAAAATTTTAGGAAAATGTTCATTAAAGAGCCTGAACAAAAACCAGATATGTTCCAGCGTAACTTTTTTGAGTTTTTAAAAAACCAGCAACTGAACAGCGATTGGCAAGTAATTGTGGATTCCACAGGAGATGGAAACTTTAAATACGATGTTCCAACTCTTAGAGCAAAAGCGAGAGACCTTGAAATTAATAACGCATACGCATCTGCATTTTTTGAGAACATGGAAAAAAATGTAATAGGAAAATCAGGTTTTAATTTGCAACTACGGATTCAAAATGCTGATAGTACACCAGATACATATGCAAACAGTCTGATTGAAAATAGTTTTTTTAAATGGTCAAAAAATTGTACAGTGGATGGTCAAACAAGTTGGGTGGAACTGCAAAATATTATATTAAGATCAATGCTCCGAGATGGTGAAATATTTATTCACATGGTAACCAGCAATGATAATCCATATGGAATGATGCTACAAATAATTGAAGCTGATTATGTGGATTATCAAAAAAATGAAACATTAATTAATGGAAGTTATATCCGTCACGGAATTGAATATAATAGATATCATGCTCCAGTTGCAGTATATGTTTCAATTTTTCCACCAGATGCAAACAGAGAACATTTAAATTGTCCCACTGAATATGTTCGTATTCCTATGGCAAACATGCTCCATATTTTTAAAAAAAATAGAGTATCACAAGGCAGGGGATATAGTTGGATGGCATCTGCTATACATAGACTAAGGATGTTGAACTCAATTGACGAAGCAAGTCTAACCAATATTAGAGTGGCAGCATCTAAGATGGGATTCATAACAAAAGCAGGAGCATCTGTGGCTGAATATACAGGAGCACAAACGGACTTTAACGGTAATTTTGTTAAATCGGTTGAGCCGGGTGAAATTGAAGTGCTCCCAGAGGGTTATAGCTTTGAACAATTTAATCCAGCATTTCCAGATGCAAGTATAGATGCATTTATAAAACATATGTTACGGAGCATTGCAACTGCATTAGGTGTTAGTTACGGTAGTTTAACAATGGATTTGAGTGATTTTAGTTACAGTTCAGGTCGTATCGGTGTGGATTTGGAAAGAGATTCATACAGGAAATTACAGACATTGCTAACTGAAAAGTTTTATAATCCAGTCTTTGAAAGATGGTTAGTTAGTGCACTTGCATCAAATTCATTAAGTCCACTTCCATTTCAAAAATTGGATAAATTTAAAAATTATGAATGGATTCCAAAGAGCTTTGAGTATGTCAACCCAATAGATGATATAAATGCAGATATAAATGCACTGAATAATAATATGACTACACTCACAGATGTATTAGCAAAAAAAGGGATTGATCTTGAAGATCATTTTCAAAAAGTTGCAAATGAAAAAAAATTGATGGAAAAATATGGTCTAATACAAAATATAGACCAAAAAAATTTAAACTGAACTAAATAAATAATATTTATTATTAAATTATAAATGGGATAATTAAATGAAATTAATAAAAAGAGAACTACAAATTGAATCTAAAATGGATGAAGATTACATACTGGATTTTTCAGTTGCATCCGATGCTCCCATATCAATGTCGTTTGGTGTGGAAGTTTTAACTATGGACACCGTAAGTGTTCAATTGGAAAGATTAAGAACTGCTGGTAATATAGTGTTCAATCACGATGCAGATGAAGTAGTTGGAAAAATACTGGATGCATATATAGAGGATGGAAAACTGAGAGTGAAAGCAAAATTTTCACAAAATAGTGAGTATTTCCCTATGATTGCAGACGGAACATTAACATCTGTGTCTTTAGGATACATTGTGCATAAGTATGAAGATAGAGACGGCATATTATATGCAAAATCTTGGACACCCTATGAAGTATCTATCGTATCAATCCCTGCTGATATTACAGTGGGAATAGGTCGGAGCATGGAAGTTGAAAAAAAAGAACAAAAAATAACAAAAATTGAAATAATCAAAGAGGAATTAAAAATGGAAAATATAAACTATAGAGACTTAGGAAAACAATATGGTTTGAATGAGTCAGATATAAATTTTGCTGAGAGATCGAATCTTTCAACTGAACAGTTTCAAAATCTAGTAATTGAAAGATTACAGAGTAAACCAGTAAACACTAAAAATTTTGAACCTGAATTGAGTGCAAAGGAAATAAGAACTTATGACATCTCAAAAGCAATTTTGAGTAAAGTAAAAGGTCAATTAGTGGATGCAGGATTTGAATTGGAAGTGTCCAGAGAGATTGAAAAATTAACTGGTAGAACAACTAGCGGTATCTTCATTCCTGCACAAGTTCTCGCTAATCGTAATATGACTGTTGGCGGTGGACATGTTGGTGCAGATTTTGTTGCAACTGTAAACGCAAACGAGTATTTAGGATATGCATTTAATCAGACTTTAGGTGCACAGATTGGTGTAAGATACCTGCCTGGGTTAACATCTAACCTTACCGTTCCTAAAGTTACATCTGCTGCTGCTTTCAGTTGGGTAGGGGAAACTGGTGAAATTGCACTGTCTAATGTATCTGGTTCACAGGTAACATTGTCACCAAAAAGAGGTGGATCATCTACATCATATTCACTTCAACTGTTAAAACAATCCACACCTACATTAAACCAATGGTTAATGGAAAACATAAATAGTGCAGTAGCTGTTGGTATGGATAATGCAATATTTAATGGCTCAGGAAACAGCAATCAACCTACTGGTGTGCTTAATGCAGGAATTACAAGTATATCTGGTTCAAGTTTCAGCTATGCAACTGCTTTAAGTTTCCCATCAACAGTGGCTGTTGCAAACAGACTTGGTGGAAACTTGTATTTTGTTGCTAATCCAACTACTGCTGCAACTTTGAAAGCAAGAGCAAAGGAAACTGGATATCCAACTTATGTTTTAAGCGAAGATGGCATGATGGCTGGTTACAAGGTGTTTGAATCTAACCAAATAGGTTCATCAACTGTAATTTTTGGAGACTTTAGTAAAGTTCTCGTTGGACAGTTTGGTGGAGTTGAAATGGTGATTGATGAGTACACACAAGCAAGATCAGGTTTAGTAGTTCTTACTACACAGGTCTTAATGGATGTTGCAACATTGGATACCAATGCATTTGCAAAAAGTACAACTGTATCTTAGTCAGGGTAAAATAAATAATAAATGGGAGCATCCAACGGTGCTCCCAATAATTTTAAATTGAGGATTTTTTGATGGAAAAAGTAAAAACATTTTGGGAGCGATATACAGTTCAGATTATTACGGTAACGGTTATTATAGTTGGTTTTTATTTTACAACAAATGCAAAGTTGGAATCAAATAAGGAAGTTTTAAGCAACCATGAAACGAGACTAAAACTGGTGGAAATCCAGACGGCACAAAATAATGTAATACTGGAAAGATTGGAAATTAAAGTGTCCGATATTAACAAAAAATTGGATAGATTGATTGAAGCAAAAGGAATTAAATGACACTTTTTGAACATGTAAAAGGTGTAGAGGAAATGAGTAAAGCACATGCTAAGGCTGTAAATAGTGCTATTAACAGAGCAGTTACTTCCACTCGTACTTTTATAACTAAGGAAATAAAGAGAGAACAACAATTTACATTTCCCATCAAGTATATTAAGATACGCAAAAGCAATCCAAACACATTAAATGCATCATTATGGATATCAACTAAAACAAAATTAAGTCATAAATTTTTTGGAGCAAAGCAAAATACAAAAGGTGTTCAATTCAGGAAACCATATAGTCACGGAGATTATAAAATTAATAAAATATATCCATCTGCATTTATTCCAAAAACTTTAAGTGAAAATGAAAATGATGGACAAATGGCATTTAGACGAACTGGTAAAACATCATATCCTATTGAAATAGTTGCTAAAACTCCACCTATTACTGCATTTGTGGAATCAGTTGATGAAAACAAAGTAAGAGATTCATATTTAACAAATTTCAAAAAACGGTATGAGTACGAACAGTCTAAACTGAACCAAAAGTATGCAAATAAATTGATTGAATCCACAGTTCATATTAAGATGTAAGAGAGATTAAAATGTATTTTGATAATAATATAATAGATGTGTTTTTTAATTCAGGATTTGAAGAGGATATTATAATTAATACAGCAACTGTAAAAGGAATTGTATTAACTGAAAGTGACATTGTTAATTTTGTTGGATTGGATACATCTGTAAGTAAGATAGGTTTTATGGCAAAAACTAAATATGCAGTTGGAACATCCTGTACAGTAAGAGGAACTAATTATACAGTTCATTTTATAGTTGAAGACCACGGAATTTACACACACATGTTGAGGGGTGTATAATGTATTTTAGAGAGGAACTTTACAACAGTATATCAGGTAGTCTAAAATCAATTACAACTGGTTCAGGATATGCAACTAACATTGGAAATTACATCAATGAATATCAATCAGATGTTGCAAATGAAAGTGAAATACAAGTTTATATTTTAGACAAGTTTCAAAATTTTGAAGACACAGGAAATTTTAGTTTAGTATATCCAGTAGATGGCAGTGTATCATTTGATATTATCATACAGATACGGAAAGGTACAGACACATTGAGATATTTAAGAAATGCTGTATTAGATGTGGAAAAAATGATAGGCAATAACTATGAAACATTAAGAACACTATATCCATCTATCAGATTTTTCATATCTGGAAATGAAATTACAATTGAACGAGAGGAAAAAATAATTGGAACTGGGAACATTAATTTAACTGCATATTTCCGTCAAAAATCATTTGACCCGGACACACATTGTTAAACTAAAAAAACAATATTTATTATTATAAAAATTAAAAAAGAGGAATAAAAATGAGTATAAATAACAGTAGAGCAGGTATAAAAAGACTTGTAATATGGAATGCTGCAGTAACAGAAGGTGATCTTAATGCTGCAAATATAATAGATTTGAACATCCGTACAGCAGGAAGTGCAATTATAGATGATGAAACAGTAGACGATGTAAAAGGTCGTCAACTTCCACTGTATAAGTCATTTAAAATTGAAGCATCTGCACATAATATCGGTAGACCATTAGGATACTATTTGCTTAATCATGCTAAAACAGGTGAAACAAGAGTTGAAGCTGTTCTAACTCCGTCAACATCTGGTGTATTACAAATAACAGGTTCAAATTATTTAGGACTTGATTATGAATATACTTTTACTGGGCAGGAAAGAGTTGCCAAAATTACTTTAGAGGGTAAATTTGATTTTACATCTGGTTCGGTAATAACAGATGCAATGGTAACAAATACACTAATTGCCAGTTCATCTTTGGGGCTGTCTGAAAGTTATCAGTTTGAAACTGCACAATATTTTTCACCAGCATTTGGTATGGTCGGATATAAAGCCACATCAGGAAGTGCTTACACCGTTGCATTTGAAAGTGAGGAAATAAAGGAAAGATCATTTACACTTAAAACTGTTGGTCGTAAAAATGTATACAACAAATCTGTGGTAGACTATTTGGAAGCCACAGCAGAGTATACTATACTAAATGCATCTCCAACAAAATACAAAGCACTTAATGATCTTGTTAAGACAAATTTTGCTCCTGGGGTGAAAATACAGGAAAGGAATTCAACTGGTGCACATGAAGTACATGAATTTCAGGTTGGTGTTCTATCACTAAAAAATATGGCAACATTTGGTGAAGATGACAGGTTTTTGAAATTAACTTTCAAAGGGAAAATACCATTGGATCAAATAAGCTATGCAGATGTTGCAAACACTTATACCTATACATTATAATTAATTTAGGGTGGGATTAAACCCACCCAACTATTTTTTTAAATTAAATTTTTGAGGGAAACAAAAATGAAATTACGAGATAAAATTACTTTAAAAACCAGCCAAAAAATTGCAAATTGGTATGCAGACGGACTGGAAGAAAATATGCCTTTTATCATAAATGCAATCGCCTGTGAAGATGATGGAAGTGATATTAAAGACATAATGGAATGTGACGAAGAGGAATTATTAGACATATTCGCACAATATATTTCAAAAAAAAACAAAATGATGAAATCTTTTCAAGAGAAAATAAAAGATTAAATGATGAGATGGAATATGTCGCATCTGATATACAGTCAATAACAAAATCAAATAAAGTTGAAAATTTTGAAGTAACTCTATTTGATGATATCAATAGTTTACTCTATTTTTTAGGGGATGGTGACATTAAAGCCATCCCTTTTATTTTAGATACCTGTTATAAAACAGTGTATGACTGGATTATTTTGAAAAAACAAAAAATTATTAATGAAATGTATTCCCACAGGGATAGTATTAAGAGGATAAATTAATATGGCACAAAATGAAGTAAGATATAAATTTACAGCAGAGGACAGTCAATTTAAAAAAGTTGCTGGCAATGTCGGGTCTGAAATTAAAAAGATGGCTAAAGATGGTTCACTCGGTGTAGCTGCACTTGGTACAGCATTTGCATATCTTGGTACACAAATGAAAGACACTTTAGACACAATGGATAAAATATCTAAGATGTCATCTAAAACTGGATTTTCAACTGAATCGTTATCTGCACTAAAATATGCCGCTGAATTATCAGATGTTTCATTAGAGACACTCGAAAAGTCTTTCATCAAACTTTCAAAATCAGTAGACGGTAATTCACCTGCATTTCAAAAACTCAACATAAATCTAAAAGACAGTAACGGTACATTAAAAAGTAACGAGACTATATTAATGGATGTTGCAGATGCATTTGCAGGAATGGAAGATGGAGCAACTAAGACTGCTTTAGCAACAGAGATATTCGGTAAAGCAGGTGCAGACATGATACCTTTACTTAATGGTGGAAGTGAAGCAATAAGAGCACAGATGATTGAAGCGGAAAATTTGGGGATAACTTTTGATTCAGTAAGTGCTAAAAAAGCTGAAAGATTTAACGATTCACTTACAACTTTAACTAATGCTGCAAAGGGTTTTACACAGGAATTAGTTTTAGCACTTATGCCAGCCATAGATGATTTAAGTGGCGGTATGGAAACTGCCAGTGGGAAATCCACCAGTCTAAAAGATAAACTAACTCCTTTACAGGCTATAGCAAGAGGAATTGCAGTTGGTTTTATGTTAGTGGTTGAAGCAGTAAAATTAATGGGATATCATTTTGGGTTTATGATAGCAATTGTCTGGGATTTGATATCTGCTATTGGTACTATGGGTAAAGCATTATTTTATGCTATAACTGGTCAATTTGAAAAAGCAGCATTAGAAACTTCAAAAGTATTTGATGACCCATTTAATAAAATAAAAAGTATGTTCAGTAAACTCGATGAAGAGTTAAGACAGTTTAAAAATCAACTTGTAAATACTGCACTAGGTACAACATCTTATGGTATGGACTCATTTACTTGGACTACTGGTGGGACTGCTACTGAAAATGAAAAAACAACAACCACTCCCACTCCAAATGCAGGGGCTAAAAAAGAGGCAATCGATGAACTAAAATTATTTGAGGAAGCTAAAAAAGATGCACTGGAACAGATTGAAAAAGACTGGTCTAAGTGGCAAGTTGAAAATGAAAATGCTACATTGTTACAGCGATTACAACAGTATAGAGACTATTTGGAACGCAAAAGAACTTATATGTCACAATATTCAAATTCCGAACAATTTGGTCAATTAGATTCAAGTCAACAAAATTCAACTTACAATGAAATACTAAAAAATAATGAAGAGTTAAAAAATTTAACAAATGAATTCAAAAAATATAATGATAACATTTTTGGTAGGACATTATTAGGTGGATTTGGTTCACAGGATGATTTGTCAAAAATATTTGGAATTCCAGCGGATGTTATTAACAAGGTTCATGAAATCCAATTAAAAAATAAAGCAGATAATTTTATTAAATCTGCACAAATGCAGAGAGATGAAAATCCAAAATACGAATTGTCAATTTTTGATGCATTAGCAAATCAACAAAAATCCAATTTTTCAAAATATACAAAAGCGATGGAAAGTTTAGGCACAGATTGGTTAAAATTGGAAGGTGAACTAAATGCTGAAAAACAAAGATTGTTGGATAGTGGATTAAGTCCAGATAATAGTGCAATATTAAGTATAGATAAATTAAAGGCAGATAGTTACAAGTCTTATCTGGAAACTAAATTATTGTACGATGAAAATTATGCAAATGCCAGTAAAGACATAGAACAGCAAACACAGGATGCAAAAATTGGAATTATATCTAATGCACTAAGTAGTATAGGGCAATTATTCGCAAAGCATACACTGGCATATAAAGCATTTGCTATAGCACAGGTAATAATGGATACTTATACTGCTGCTACAAAAGCACTGTTATTACTTCCACCGTGGGGAGAAATACAAGCTGCTGCGGTAATTGCATCTGGATTGGCAAATGTTGCAACAATTGCATCTGTGGAAGTTCCTGCATATGCAAAAGGTGGATTAGTATCTAAACCTACTTTAGGACTCGTGGGTGAGGCTGGTGCGGAAATAATTGCTCCACAGAGAGATTTTATGAGCTATTCAAAGCAATTAATTAATCAAGTCACAAATTATAATGCAAATCAGGGTGGTTTAATTGGACATTTGAAAATTAAAGGAAATGATTTAATTGTGGCTGTGGAAAGGAATACACAATTACAGGGAAGGTTAGGAATATAAAAATATGGCAGTAACAGTAAATATTACACCCAGACATCTTGCAACAGGGGACTGGTCTATTAGTTTAGTATCTAATTCCCCAACATCTGCAACTTATTCAGATTGTGTGTTACTAAAATTAGGTGAGTTCTCTATTGGTTCACAGAGTGACTTAGATGAAAGTTTTAATTTACCACCAAATGTGGATTTGGAGATTGCAATCAGACCATTAACTGAACAAAATTTAAATTTGTTTTTTAACCTTTTTACGATCTATACCACCGAAGTAACTATAACAAAGGATGGTTCAACATATTTTAAAGGATATGTAGACCCAGTGCAGACGGAAATTAATCCATATAATTATAGTATTAAAATAAATGTGTCTTTTGCATCATTTATAACAAAATCAACGGATTCAAAAACTAATCCACTTGGTTTTAATATAAGTTCAACTGCTCCGATGACAAACAATTACTTTATATGGTATTATTACGATAAATTTTTTGAGTATCAAAATCTTAGTCCGCATTATAACACACTAATTGTTGATGAAAATATTATAGGTCGATATGATGATGGTTTAGGTGGATTTTTTTATAGCACAGTTGATGGATATAATAATACAACATTTACGAGTTACTTAACAACCGTAAATCCTTATTGGTTTAGCACAGGATATGCAAATAATGCTCCTGCACAGTTAGGTGATACACTAAAAAATCTTGCAAAGGAATTAGGATTAATATTTACAGTTGGACTGGAAAATAAATATTATTTACAGTCTCGTTGGAAAATATCTGGGAAAACTACAACTTCAATTACAAGAGAACAGACAATAGATCATTATACGAGAACTATTTTAGGAAAAGATGGATTGGTGGTAAAAGTATGGAGTTGGAACGGTACAACATGGCTTTTAGATAACACCTACACAGAGGGCATTGTTACTTATAATGCAGATGGAACTATTGCAAACAGTTCACAGGTGGAAACACTTAATGTCCACAATATCTATGCAGGTGGTAATTATGTTGGTGGTTATCCCGGAGACATAAGATATAATGCCAATTACATAATTACGGAATTTAGTGTGGATGGTGGAAGTGCATTTGGTAATCTTGCGGATGTCCTAACAGAGCCAATTGCATCTAATGTACTAACGAACCGACGGAATACAGTAATTACAGTTAATGGTATAGACTGGGACTATATGGATTATTATACAATTGCAAGAGAACTGGATACTTACACATATCGTTGCAGGATGTTAAAAATTGATGTGGAAAAAAATCAAACAACTTTAGATTTAGTTCAAATATTTTAAATCCCTCAAAAGGCACATTTTAATTAATTTTAAGGTGTGCTTTTTATTTTTTATAAGATTATTATCTTATTTTTAACCTTTTATATATTTACATAAAACATAGATAATTTATAGTTGTACTTTTAATATTTTTATCTTAAAATCCACCCAGATTGCATAGGAACAATCCTAAAAGACACACATATTTTAGGCATGGTTTACTATGTCTAAAAAAAGATCGTTCGTTGTAGGGCTTCCTACGAAGTCATTTTTTTTGACTAAAATAACAAAATTACTATTTTAATCCAAAAAATGCAATTACAGCAATAATTACTGTGGTTAATGTTCCAACAATATATGTATCCCACCAATCCTGTGTGTTTTTATAAGTTTTTACAGTATCCACTCTAGTGATCCAGATACTATCATGGATAGTAGTTAATCTTTCAGATAATCGTAAATCCAAATTATATTTCAAACTATCTACCTTTGGATAGGTGGTAATAGTGGCAATTACTGTATCCATATTTTGTATCACAGTATCACGGACAATGCTGGAATCAGTTTGGAAGTGGGTAATATGTACGGTGTCACTAATGATTTTTTCCGTTACGATAAATTTAGGTACGAACTGGATTACAGTATCTGATTTGGTTACTACTGAATCTTTTCCCTTAATGTAAACTGTTTCAGGTTTATCAACTGGTTTGAATATAAAATAACAAACAATTAGTACGGTTAACACAGCCATTATTATCATGGCAATTTTATTGTTATTCATATGAAATTCCTTTTTTACATATAATTATATCCTTTCAGAGTTTATAGTGTGTTTATTGCATCGGTTAACAAATTATCTTGTACATGTGCATATACTAAAGTTGTTGAAAGTTTACTGTGACCCATCAACTTACTTACTACCAGCAGATTTACATTATGTAATATTAGTTGGGATGCAAAGCTATGTCTAAGGGTATGAAAATGTATTTTTTGATTCAGTTGGGGAAGTCTTTTGATGCACTTTTTAAAATTTTTAGATATAAGGTCATTAAAATTTTTAGTGCTAAATGAATGATTAAATACCATGGTATCCAGTGATCTATTTTCATACCGATGTAGTAACATTGGTAAAATTTTAGATGAAATCGGTATTACTCTAACCTTACCACTCTTTGTTTTTGAAGTCTGGTTATCGAGTTTAATTGTTCCAGTATCAAAATTAACTTGATTCCACTGCAATGATGTAATTTCATTAAGTCGCATTCCTGTGTAAAATGCAAAAAGAGTGATATCAAATGTTAATGATCTAATATCAAAATTTAGATTTTTAGTTTCATTCAAGATTAATTCAAGTTCAGGCACACCAATATAACAAGGTAACTTTTGAACTATCTTTGGTTTTTTAATTTTAGCAACTGGATTAACACCAGTAAAATATCCATTGTCGATTAACCAGTTAAAAAGCATGTTCAGATAATTCCTGCATAAAAGGGATTGATATGGTGAACACTGATTATTTACAATCTCATTCAGTTTTTGAAAGGTTAAATCAGTTATATCCATATTTTGGGGAGTCTTATTTAATAAGGTTTTCATATGAGATTTTACAGATACCATTGTTTCACTGGTGAAATGTTTTTCAGCATATTTCAGATACTGAAACACCAAATAATGAACTGTATTTTTTTTAGTAGTTACGGATTCCTTTTTTAATTCAACGGTTGGTATATAATTACCAGTCTGAAATTTTTTAAATATTTCATTGGCAATTTTTTGATTAGATGTTTTTGTTGAAAATCTTACTTGCTTACCATCCTGAATGTAGGTTATATAATACATTCCATTTGATGCACGCTTTGAAAGTTTCATTATGATGTACCTTATGTTACATCAAAATATTAGCACAAAAATAGCACAGTAACAGTTAAGTTGTTAAGCTGTATGGGTTATTCGCTTGAATGGCATTCAAGAGGTCAGGGGTTCGACTCCCCTTATCTCCACCCGAAAAAACCCTGTAACTCTTTATTATATAAATTGTTGCAGGGTTTTTTGTTTTTAAATCGGGTGATTACTTGCCGGACTTAATAATTTGCTCTCCCTTTTCGGGAGCCAGCAGGTTCAGATATTCGGTGCCTTCGTTTACCTTTACAACAACAAAACCTTCGCCTGCTTCAGCTATCTCGACAGCATTTAAGGGTATCCAATCTCCGTTCAAAAAGAATCTATCAAGCATACCCTCTTCGCTGTATCAAAAACCTTACATATATTTATTAAAATAAAGTGATTTATTGGAGGATTTCCGGAAAACTCAATTTAATTTTACTCTACTAATTCAGATGACGGTAGCCGGGCAGTCCGGAACCTGCCACATACTTCAAAGGAATAAGTTTTAAGCGGGAACGCAGTTGGTAAAAACAAAATATTACAGGAACCAAGATGAAAACACTTGCAAAATTGCTGAAAGAAAAAAACACCATCATCACAAAAATAAATGATGTGAAAAGGAGGATAGAATCCGAAAACATTGTTCAAAATAATAATGTGAGCAAATGGGATGTACGCAAACAGTATGCTGATCTGTTGGAGCTGACCAATAAACTTATAGAAATTAAAACAGATATAGCCCGGTTGAACAGCTCTGTGGCTAATAAAATTTTTAGACTGAGCGAGTTGAAGGCAATAGTGTCATTTTTGAAAGAAGTGGACACATTCGAGGGAAGATCTTTTGTCAAGAACCGGTTTGACGGAACAAGCCAGGAAGAGATCAGATCAGCCCAAATGGACAGTATTTTTGTCCAGAAGGAAATTGATTCGCTTACAGGGCAAATCAATGACCTGCAGGATGAGCTGGATACTTACAATCACACTGTAAAAATTTAGATAAACGACGGGCAGGAAATTGCTCTGCAGACAGATACAATTGGATGGCTTTTCATCCAAACTTCCAACTCTTAATGAAGTCGACACCGTATTCAAAAATCAAATGTCAAAAGCAAAAAACTGAATCCTTATTCTTTAAAGCTTAAACTTCATCTCTATCTATCTTCAGACAACGAATGCCCGTCAATTTTTCGTTCTTTTTGATTTCATCCCAAAATTTAATTTCCGGAGCCGGCATTTTTTCTTTCTCTTGATTTTGTCAGGTTTTATATTTGTCCAATATGTATCGGTACAATTAAATTTGCACCAACATTATGGTTGATAAATCCTTCGTGTTGCAGGCGACCAACAATGATTGCAGGATGAGTGCCAAATTTTACGGCATATTCACAAATTTTCCCAGTTGTTAGAGGTAAATCGGCGAGGACTTCTTTCTCCTGCTCTTTTGTCAGCGTCCATTTTATAGCAAAATTGTCTGCTTCTTCCTCTTTCTCTTTATCCTGAAAATCGGTATTCTCCAGGAAAATATCCTTTTTCCCATGGAGCAGAATATGTCCAATTTCATGGAAAATCGTAAACCAAAAAATATCATTTCTTTTATACCTGCCCGATATTTGAATTAATGGAGTATCTCCAGCCAACCATCGGGTCGCACCATTTATCGGAGCTTTTGGCAAACAAGGAGTGCAGACCAGTTTAACACCTGAGGAGAGTAACAACTCTCTTAATTTATCGAAAAAGTCGTCGGGGTGATCTGCCATTAGTTTTTTTAATTCCGGGAGTGTTGATTTCAATTTTCCTGATGAAAACTCGAATGATGGCAACTTTTCTGCTTCTATCTCTCCTTTTCGTAACCAGGCTGAAATAGCGTATGGTTCCTTCGAATGAGAAAGCGAAATTCTAAATGCAATTTTGAGTTCTTGATTCAGATAGTAGTTTTCCCACGCAGATTTCGATGAAACCGCAAAAAAATTAAGCAGGGCGGCTGTTTTACCCTCTGTAGTTTTGACCTCGGGGAACCATCCTTTTTTTATCATCTCGTTTACGGGAAATTTTCTCATCCACGAAAAACTGTCTTTTAGAAGCTCATTTCTTTTTTCACGGGCTTTGAATTCATCAAAATGCCGTTGTTTGGCCATCCAAAAATGAGCGGGTATCTTAAGTACATTTTCGAAAATGACTGCCATATCCGGAGTAACCGAACTCTCACCATTGATAATAGCTGTAATAGTTTTTTCAGGTTTACCGGTTCGAATGGCAAATTCTTTGTTACTCATCTTAAGTTCTTCCAGCTTTTCAGCTAAAGTCTCACCCGGATGGAAAGCAATCTGTGGGAAATACTGATTTTTAAGTTCTTTAGTCATGATAGTCAACAATTTCAATTATTTTAATTTTCTTTATTTGAGCCCAGATGTAAGCACCTGACTCAACAGTTGGGATTGGCTTTTCAACCGGTTCAAAAATTAATCGATATGGATGATCCAAGTCGCAACTCCATTGCCCTTTTCGATTTCCCTTCAATTCATGGAACCGCCCTGGAGCATTTCTGAGGTCCTCGAGAGAAATTGCATCTCTTAAATCCAACATGCGCATGTTGAATCTTTTTGCACCGACAGCTCCCAATTCTTTTTGGCATTTTTTGTGATCATTAGCCAATTTTTGTAGTTTGGTCGAACTAAATAAAATTTCCATCTGAAATATATAATAAATTTAGTTAACAGCAAGTGTAAATTAAAATAATTTCTATTCACTGATTCAATACAAAACTAAATAGAAAACCATGGCTTAAATCTACAAATAATTCTGCATTCACTTTTAAAATTTGAGATGTCGCAAAAAACATATTGAAATAATTACTCTCCCGGTCTTAAATTACACAATTATGTGATTGTTTTTTATATTTTCGTTTCCATTAATCACAAAATTTTCATAGAATCCGGAATGCCGCTCAAAAGATACTTATGGAAGAGACGATAAAATATTCTGCCGTTATAATCGGCGAAGACTTGATAGATATGAGTCTTTTCGGAAAGTTGCTTTCTCCGGGCGGGTTTTCCGCAAAATCATTTACTTATTCGAACTATAAATCGCAGAGTTTTGCCGGTGTATCGGTGATTTTCATCTTTTTCACCAAGGACACATGGCTGGTTGAAGATGCGCTCAATTTCTTCAGCGGGAAAGCCGGCTCAGGGAAATTACTTGTGCTTGTATCAGGATCGACAGAAGTGCGGCTGCTAAGCGCTCATTCGAGGGAATTGATGTCTGATCATCTTGTCTTTCCGGCAGATAATCTTCTGGTTGAAAAAAGATTAAATCTCTATAAAAGAATCCTCGCTCAAAACCCGCCACCATCTCTTTCGGATCATAAAAACGGGGCGGAAAACGACCTTGAGAGGACTATCCTCGAACTTGAAGAGCAGAATGTGGCAAAGGACAAGTTCTTTGCCTTAATTGCCCACGATCTTAAAAATCCCTTCACCGGGTTCCTCGGTTTTTCCGAGTATATCGCTAAATATTATGAAGAGATAAGCAAGGAAGACCTGGGTGATTTTTCTGTGAGGATGTATGAATCGGCTCAACTTGTTTACAATCTCATCGAAAATCTTCTTGCATGGAGCAGACTCCGCACAGGCAACATGGATTTTGAACCTGTCCCATTTGATCTTCAGGAGACCATTGAACGAATATTGAAATTGTGTGAGTCACAAATTCTCAAAAAAGAGATAAATATGATTAATTCTGTGAATGAGAGGCTCTCCGTGTGTGCAGATGCAAACATGGTGGACACTGTGATCAGGAATGTGATTACCAATGCACTGAAGTTTACACCAAAAGGCGGGGTTGTACATGTCGGTCATACAGTCGAAGAAGGTTTCGTCACTGTGTTTGTGGCTGACAGCGGTATTGGTATCTCCGAAGACTCACAGAGGAAGATGTTTAGATTGGGATATCGTGTCTCGCGTGAGGGTACAGACGGGGAATCGGGCACAGGCCTTGGTCTGATTCTGTCAAAAGAATTCATGCTCAAGAATGGAGGCGACCTCTACTTTGAAAGCAAAGAGGGGAACGGCTCCAAATTTTTTGTCAAAATCCCTGCTCTGATTTAGACTTATTTAACTTTTATTTTGTATTCCAGCAAAAGGATATCCTTTGTTGCAAAGGGTTTTACTTTTTGCAGGAAATCCTTGTCGAGCACATCCTGATTGCCTCTGGCATTTCCTGCGATGATGATATCGACCTGTGAATCATCTGTAACATTCTGCTTGGTCTGCTTTTTAATTTTCCCCGCAAGTTTCAGGAAATCATCCGCCTTCGCTTCATCCTTCGATTTAAACAACGATTCAATATCGGATATTTTCTTGAGTGAATAGATCAGAAAGAGCTGGTGATCGCCTTTTGAGGGGAATTTGACAAAATCGCCCTTGCCGGGGTAGGCAAGTATCTGATTTTTATACGCCCTTCCAAGAAAAAGTGATTTGGCACTTTTCCCGCTTACGAGAACATAGTAACCGTATCCACCGGAATCAGGTTGAAGAAGTATTCTGTATTTATCTCCAATTTTTAGTGTGGAGTTTGATTTCAGTTTAACCAGGTCATTTCCTGATGAAACGAGGATCCCGGCTTTTGTCTTCACCAGCGATTGTGGAAAAAGGGCAAAAACCACGAACAATGCTATAATTGTTACTAATTTTGATGTTTTCATGTCGGTTTTACTTAAATAAATGCATATAAGTTCCTGCAAATATAGACATTTTACCATTCTTCAGATGTGACGACAATAATTTATTTTTATGTTTACGGGAATTTTTGAAATACCTATATTTCAATTTTGAATTTAATAAAATCGATGGATAGAAGAATAGCCGTTTTCTGTGCTTCAAGCACCAAATCGAAGGCAGTTTACCTTTCGGATGCATTTCGTCTGGGAGAGACCATTGCTTCACACAATGATATTCTTGTGTACGGAGGAGGGCGGCACGGACTGATGGGAGCTGTATCTGACGGTGCCCTGTCGGCAGGTGGAAGAGTGGCGGGAATAATTCCTGAGTTTATGATGGATTTGGAATGGGGAAGAGACGACATTTCCTCACTTGAACTGACAGGTGATATGGAGAGCCGGAAATTAAAAATGATTGAAGGAAGCGTCGCAATAGTCGTGCTGCCGGGAGGAAGTGGTACCATGGAAGAACTTTATCAGGTTCTTACGATGAAGCGACTCGGTCATTACACAAATCCTGTGGTGATTGTAAATGTAAACAGTTTTTACGATAAATGGCTCGAATTTATGGAGCACACAGTGAGTGAGGATTTTCTGGGGAGGGATCATTTGAAGATGTACACCGTGGTGGAAAATTCCGAAAGAATTTATGATGCCATTGATAACTCCCACTCGTGGAGTGAGGACGATATAAATAAAGCTCTGGTTTGATAATGGATTCATTCGCTCCGGTAAAATCCGGTGAAAAGGAAGCCGACGGCTACAGGGAGATTTTTAATGAGATGCTCGATTATCTCATGCTGATTGACGGACAGACAGGAGAAATTCTCGAGGTCAACAATATTTGGGAGTCGACGACCGGCTTTAAGAAATCAGAAATTACCGGGAAACACTTCTCGACTGTTTTTTGTGATGAGCAGATAGAGAATGCGGAAGAGCTTGAAAAGATTATGACCCACGATTCTGTGGTGTCATCCCGGCTGTTAAGGAGAAAAACAGGGGATCCGGTTCCGGTTGAAATGTCTCTGACAATGGTGAGTTTTCGGGGGAAAAACGCTATTCTTACAGTACTCAGAAGCATCAAAGAGAGGCTCGAGGCTGAAGATAAAATTATGGAAATGAACAAACGGCTCGGTGAACTCAACTCGACAAAGGATAAATTCTTTTCGATTATTGCGCACGATTTAAAGAACCAGTTCAATGTTCTTATCTCTTTCTCCGAACTGTTATTGAAGGATATGAACTCACTCGAGGAGAAGCAGCGGTTTTATTTCCTGAGTCAGATTGAAAATGTGTCGAGATCAACCTATGGCCTGTTATCGAATTTATTAAACTGGGCGAGAAGTCAGACCGGAAAACTTTCAGTCTGCAAAGATGTGGTACTCTTAAATGACCTCGCCACCCTGGTGGTTGGTGAACTTGCAGGGCAACTGATCGGGAAGAATCTCAAAGTGGATTTCTCGGGGAATGCTCTTGTAGTTGTTTATACTGATGAGGAGATGATAAAAACTGTTATCCGCAATCTTCTTTCCAATGCGATTAAATTCAGTCCAGCCGGAAGCCAGATTGAGATAGAGATAAGAGAGGAAAAAAATCATGCGGTCTTTAGAATCAGCGATCAGGGGATCGGGATGGACGAGGAGATTCAAAAAGAGCTCTTTAAACCGGGAATTCGCTCCCGCCATGGAACGGCAAATGAAGCCGGCACCGGCATTGGTTTGACGCTGTGTTACGAGTTCATTACAAAATTGAACGGCAGAATTTGGTGTAAAAGTGCCCCGGGCAAGGGTACTTCAATGTTTTTTACGGTAGAATTGCCACAATAGTAAGAATTAAATTGACTATTATTGTTCTACTGACTATTTTATAGTTCAAAATAACATAAATTTCGGAGAAGATAATGGCATTAGATGCTTTAGGAATGATCGAAACAAAAGGATTGGTTGGCGCAATCGAGGCTGCAGACGCAATGGTTAAAGCCGCCAATGTTGAATTGATTGGAAAAGAGACCATCGGTGGTGGTTATGTAACTGTAATGGTACGCGGAGATGTCGGTGCTGTGAAGGCAGCCACGGATGCCGGTGCTGCTGCAGCTCAGAGAGTTGGTGAACTTGTATCTGTTCATGTAATTCCAAGACCACACAGCGATGTAGAACTGATCATTCCTAACAGACCAAAATAAGCAGGACAAAATTGAAACAGCAACCCGCACTGGGATTGGTAGAAACGAAAGGATTGGTAGGAGCCATTGAAGCTGCCGATGCGATGTGCAAGGCAGCCAATGTGAAACTGATCGGGAGAGAAAAAACCAATCCGGCACTCATAACAATTAAAATAATTGGTGAAACAGCGGCTGTGAAAACGGCGGTGGAAGCCGGTGCAGCCGCTGCTTCGCGGGTTGGTGAACTTGTATCCACCCATGTTATACCCCGCCCTGATCTGCAACTGGATTTTATTGTTCCGGGTGTGATTGAAAAAGCGGAGCCTGTTGAGAGTGTAAAAATTGAGAAATCACGGGAAACTACTGTTGTGACCCCAAAGTCATCAGGAGAACCACCCCGACCTGTTTCGAAAGATGTACCTTCACCACCGCTTCAACCGAAAGTTGTAGTTACTAAAACGGCTGTGACTGAAAGTGCAAAACCGGTGACTCCTCCAAAAGCGAAACCGGAACCGAAACAGCGACCGGAAGTGACAAAAGTTTCATTGCCTGCCGGATTGGAGGACATGAAGGTAACCGATTTAAGAACTCTTGCCAGATCGACCGCCGGTTTCCCGATAAAAGGGAGGGAGATTTCGGTTGCCAATAAAGAAGAATTGCTCAGGCTTTTCGCTGCTTTAGGCAAAGGATCCTGAACGGATAAAAGACCCGGGATCCACGGCACTCAGTAATGAAGCAAAATCTGCCATCAATAATTGTCTCCCTGCTTTTAGCTGCCGGGGCATGGATATTCATAACCTTGTCCGGTGATTTTTATTTAAATTCATCCATTCCGATAGCCTACACAAACCTGCCCCCTAATCTGGCTGTCGACTACACCATTCCCAGATATGTTAATGTGAAGTTAAGAGGTTCCGGCTGGAAATTTATATCCCTCTATTTCAATCCGGAAAATAAATTCGTAATTCCCATATCGAAAGAGAATGTCAATTCGGAGATAAATCTTCGAACCCTGATTGCCGAAAACGGGTGGCTTTCATCCGACTTTACAATTGTTGATATTTCACCTTCGTTTCTCAAAATAAAAACGGAGGAAGTGGAGTATGCCGAAAAACCCGTAACACTCGATCTGGTGTTGCAGTATGAAGAAGGATTCGGATTGGCGAGCAAAGTAAAAATAACTCCTGACCGGGTCAGGATAAAAGGGAGCAAACAACTGACGGATAAAATCAGATCGATAAAATCTCAAAGATTTGAATTAACCGGTTTGAAAGAGAAGACCACAGTCGAGATTAATCTTGATCTGGTTGATGGACTTGAAATCTTTCCCGGCAAAGTTACTGCAGAAATTGATGTACAAAAAATTGCAGACAAAGAGATCGAGGGAGTCAGGCTTGTGGTTATAGAGAATCCTCAGGGTAAGGAAGTGGTACTCGTGCCGGAGGAAGTTACGGTTGTTGTAAGAGGTGGTATCGACAGAATCGGGGCGTTAAAACCGGAAGAAGTAAAAGCTCTGTTAAATTACAGAGAACTGGTGAATGATTCCACAGGAACCGCATTGCCAAATATAGTGCTTCCGGACAACATTACTTTTATCGATGTAAAACCACCCAGAATTAAATATTTAGTAAAGCAGTAGCAGCATGTTTATAAGTTTTGAAGGAATCGATTTTTGTGGCAAGACCACACAAATAAACCTCTTAAGAGATTATCTCGAGCGTCTTGGCAGGAAAGTCCATATAGTTCGTGAACCGGGTGGAACGCAAATTTCCGAAAAAATCAGAGAAATATTGCTGAACAAGAAACACTTTGAAATGTGTGACGAAACCGAAATATTTCTTTTTTCGGGTGCAAGAGCCCAGGTTGTGAGAGAAGTAATCAGGCCCCTGTTAAACGAAGGTGCGGTTGTAATTGCGGACCGTTTTCATGACTCAACGACTGCATATCAGGGATTTGGAAGGGGACTGAACGGCGATGCTGTTAAAAAGATAAACGAGATTGCTACCGGTGGAACTGTTCCGGATATTACCTTTTACCTGAAAATATCAATTGAAGAATCATCGCGCAGAAAACATGCCTGCGCTGCCGAACTTGACAGAATAGAGAAATCGAACGACCATTTTTATAAAAAAGTTATTGACGGTTACGAAAGAATCTCCATGGAATTTCCCGACAGGATAAAACCGGTGAACGGTGAGAGAGATGCCACGGAGATACATCTGGATATTGTAAAGATTTTAAATGAGACGATGAATTTCAGTGTTGAAAAGAAAAACCGGGAGTTGCTTTGAATAAAAACTTTTTTAAAAAAAGAGCCGAGTGGCTCGTAATATTTTTTGCTGTCAGCCTGTCACTCGGAGCGTACTCAACTTTTGGTGACATCTACTATGAGATTGGCAAAAATATTGACATTTTCAGCCGGGTTTACAAAGAAATTACGCTGAATTATGTGGACGAAATCAATGCTGAAGAGTTTATTCGTGCCGGTATCAGGGGAATGTTGAAGGAACTTGATCCTTATACCACATTTATCGACGAGAAGCGGCAGGACGATATTGAACTGATGACAAAAGGGAAGTACGGCGGTATCGGGATTACGGTTGGCATAAGGGGAGAGAATGTCCTCATAATTGAAATTCTTGATGGCTATTCGGCTCAAAAACAGGGATTGCTTCCCGGGGATGCGCTTCATGAAGTGGCAGGCACGAGGGTTTCACCCGCCAACTATGACGAAATTTCAAAGCTCGTGAAAGGTACTCCCGGCACTTTTGTCGATTTGAAAGTGAGGAGAGGCGAACCTGCCGACACACTAAGTTTCACTCTGATGAGGGAAGAAATCGTCGTAAAGAATGTAACATACGCCGGATTTGTGCCCGAAAACTCTTCGAATGTGTATATCAAATTATCAGGATTTACACGAACAGCCGGAGAAGAGTTGAGAAGTGAAATTGCAAAACTCGCTTCGGTAAGAAAAATTGAATCAGTTATTCTTGATTTGCGGGGAAATCCGGGTGGACTGCTTGATATGGCTATCGATGTTTCGAACAAATTCCTTGAGAAAGGCAGTCTGATTGTCACCACAAAAGGGCGCGATTCTGTCTCTATCAGGAAATTTTTTGCTGAGCAGGAGCCGTTACTCGGAAAAGTGGAAATGGCAGTTTTGATAGATGACGGTTCTGCGTCTGCCTCTGAAATTGTGGCAGGAGCATTACAGGACTATGACCGGGCTGTGTTGATTGGTGAAAAATCTTTCGGCAAGGGGCTTGTCCAGACCATCACTTCGCTAAGTTTTAACACTTCATTAAAGATAACCACCTCAAGGTACTACACACCCTCGGGCAGAAGTATTCAAAAAATTGATTATGCTTCACAAAACAAGGTTATCGGAAAGCATGATTCCGTGCTTACGGCACTATTTCGAACAAAAAACAACCGCCTTGTCTACAGTGGAGGGGGAATTGTACCTGATTCCATAGTTGTTTCCCCGGAGAAATCGGATCTGTTAAAAGATCTTTTGGCAAAGGGACTCATTTTTGAATTTGTGAATTCATACTACGAGAAGCACAAAAACAGTAATTTTAGCGAAATGAAGAGTGAGAAGCTTTTTGCAGAATTCAGGGAGTTTTTGGATTTAAAGAAATATAAATTTAGACATCCGAAGAGCAGCCAGCTCGAAGAGCTTGTTAAAACTTTCGGACAAGATAAAAATTATGTACATTTGCAAGTCAAATTTGATGAATTATCAAAAGAGATTGGCAGCATATCCAAAGATATTCTTCGTTTTCAGAAGGACGAAATTGCGACAGAGCTTCTCACCGAACTTTCGGGCAGATACCACAACAGCGGTTTCAGAATCAGATACAAACTAATAAATGACCTGCAATTCAAGACCGCACTTGATATAATCAACAACAAACCACTTTATCGAAAAATACTGGCAATCAAATAAATGGCTCAAAAACGAAGATTAAAATCGAAGAAAGTAGTTTTTCACAGGGATGCGTCCTTTTCAAAATGTCCCTCATGCAAGCAGTATAATACATTAAGAAGGTCAAAAACCCGAAGTCTGTTGGAAGGGGCAATTAAAAATCTGACCTGGTTCAAGATTTACAGATGTACAAATTGTGGCTGGAGGGGATATAAATCGACATTCGTTATAACAATGGATGGGGTAAAACTAATAGTCACATATCTCGCAATAGCACTTGCAACCGGCTATGCGGTTAAATTCGTAATACAGAGATTCGTCAAATGAAAGATTCAACTCTCTCCAAACTGGGAGAGATAGTAACCAAAAAAAACCTCCTGCTCGATCCTGTTCACAAAGAAGCCTATTCTTACGACGGCACACCGATTTTAAGACAATTACCCGAAGCAGTGGTTTTTCCGGAAAATGCCGGACAAATCGCTGCAATCATGAAACTCGCCAATGAGGAAAAATTTGCAGTTGTTCCCCGTGGATCCGGTACCGGATTGAGCGGAGGCTCTGTACCTGTGGAAAATTCCGTCGTACTTGTTATGACACGATGGGATAAAATTATGGAAATCGACAATGAAAATCTCACTGCCTGGGTTGAACCAGGGGTAATAACTGAAACCCTGCAGAATAAAGTGGAAAAGATGGGACTCTTTTATCCACCAGACCCCGGGAGCATGAAAATTTGCACAATTGGTGGAAATGTTGCTGAAAATGCCGGCGGTTTGAGGGGTTTGAAGTATGGCGTTACAAAAAACTTCGTACTTGGTTTTGAGGCGATCATGCCAAATGGCGAATTACTTGTCGTTGGCGGGAAAAATGTAAAGGATGTTGCGGGTTACAATCTTAAAGATGTGATGATCGGGAGCGAGGGGACACTCGGAATATTTACCAAGGTGTTGCTTAAGCTTATCCCGAAACCTCAGAAATCGATCACTATGACTGCATATTTTGATACTTTACTGGACAGCGGGAAAGCTGTGTCCGATATCATCGCAGCTCATGTTGTTCCTGCAATGATGGAATTTCTCGATCACACCACGATAAACTGCGTTGAAGATTATACAGGTATCGGTCTCCCAAGAAACAGTGAAGCGATACTTATTATCGAACTCGACGGGAAGGGTGCCGAAGTTGACGAAGATGCATCACTGGTTCTGGCAGCATTAAAAAAGAATAATTCGTCGTTCGTTAAAGTTGCATCAAATGAAAATGAGGCACTGGTGCTTAAATCAGCACGCAGAAGTGCTTTCAGCTCTCTCGCAAGAGTGAAACCGACAACAATTCTTGAGGATGCAACCGTCCCAAGAAGTGAACTGCCCGTTATGATTGAAAAGGTCAGAGATGCAGCAAAGAGTTTTGATGTGGTTATCGGAAATTTTGGACATGCCGGAGATGGCAACCTTCATCCAACCTGTTTGACAGACGAACGGGACCAAAAGGGAATTTCCAATGCTCACAGGGCTTTCGACTACATATTTAATGAAGCTATCAAACTTGGCGGAACGATTACCGGTGAACACGGTACTGGCATTGCCAAAAAGCAATTCCTCGAAGCTGTCGCAGGTTCGACGGGAGTGGAATTTATGAAGAAGATTAAAGGCACGCTGGATGAGAACAATGTACTCAATCCGGGTAAAATTCTTACCATGTCTCCAAAATGTGAAGGGGCAATGCCTGTAAGGCGGGAGGATATCGACTCTTTTACTCACTCCCATAATCACTAAAATGAGCGAATCGCCACTTCAACAAACCCTTTCCAAAGCGATTATCTCCGATGATATTCTTGCTCAGTGCATGCACTGTGGCATGTGTCTTCCTACATGTCCAACTTATTCCATCACCAGACTTGAATCATCATCGCCCCGTGGCAGAATACGCCTTATAAAGAGTGTTGCAGAGGGGAAACTGGAGATAAATAAAACATTCATCAATGAAATCAATTTCTGTCTCGACTGTCAGGCATGTGAAACTGCCTGTCCGGCAGGAGTCAAATACGGGTCAATAGTAGAGGCAGCCCGGGAAGAAGTCTCGATACAGAATCTTGAACCGTTCATGGTCAGGCTCATCAGACGGGCCGGACTTAACTTTATTGTTGCAAATCAAAGCCTGCTAAAGTTCGTTGCAAAAATTCTCTATTTTTACCAGAACACCGGGATTCAGGATTTTCTCCACAATATTGGCTTTTTTAAAATACTGGGCGGTAACCTTGGGCAGGTGGACAGTCTCTCCCCAAAAATGTCAAAGAGATTCAGCAGCGACATGATGCATGAGATATACACACCTGCAGAGCCTGTAAGATACCGGGTGTTGCTTCCGCTTGGCTGCCTGATGGATGTTGCTTTCGCTGACATAAATTCCGATACACTCGAGGTGCTGTTGCAGCATGGTTGCGAAGTGGTCATTCCCAGGGGTCAGGGATGTTGTGGGTCTCTCCATGCACATAACGGTGAACAAAGAAAGGGGATGGAACTGGCTCAAAAGACGATGGAACTCTTTGGACGGTACAAATATGACTTCCTCATCTCCAATTCCGCCGGCTGTGGCGCTTATATGAAAGAGTATGGTCATATTTTTTCCGGAGGAGAAAACGACACAGTTTCAGACGACATTTCCCGGAAAGCTGCGGAATTTTCGTCGAAGGTTAAAGATATCTCCGAGTTTCTTCACGAAACCGGATTCAGATCTGAAAATTATGAATTTGAAGGAACCGTCACCTATCATGATGCCTGTCATCTTGCTCATACTCAGAAAGTTACAAAACAACCCCGCGAGATTTTGAAGTCGGTAAAATTAATAAAATTTTCAGAACTCGAGGAAGCATCCTGGTGTTGTGGAAGTGCGGGCATATACAATGTGGCGAGATATGACGATGCACTCCATTTTCTGGAAAGGAAGATGGAAAATATCAAAAACAACGATTCGGAAGTGGTCGTGATGGCAAATCCGGGTTGTATGGGGCAGATAAAACACGGTGTAAAAAAGCACGAACAAGCCGTGGAAGTGCTTCATTTGGCTACATTTCTAAACAGGTCTTACAAAAGGCACAAAAATTAGTTCCAAAATCAGAAAAATTTTTCTTTTTTTAAGGGAAATTTGTTAATTTTTGGAGTTACTTTAATACAAATCCGCAAAAAAAACTTTCAATTAGCTAATTATTTATTCAGAAATTCGCGTTTATAACGACAAATTGATACACAATTACATCATTTCCTTATATCAATTTCATTCTTCAGGTAATGCAGCGAAGAATATCAGGTCTGCCACACCTTCCTCAAATTTTATTTTAACTCGTAATTTTTTCAGTAATTTAAGCAAAGGTAAGCGATGAGCAGTTTTATCGACTATCTATTACGAATACGGTTACCGATAGTGATATTCGTGGCGCTTGCGTCTTTTGTAACCACTTATTATGTCTCACGAGCCGAAAGAGACGGAGTCGGGTATGCACCTGATCAGCCGATCAATTTCTCTCATAAACTTCACGCAGGGACGATGAAGATAGACTGCCAATATTGCCATACAGGAGTGGAAAAAACAAGATTTGCAAGTATTCCGTCGGCTGCTGTCTGTATGAATTGTCATACGCAGGCAAGGACGGACCGACCCGAGATCATCAAACTCACCGAATATTACAAAGCAGGCAAGCCAATCCCCTGGAAACGAATTCACCGTACCGCTGAATATGCCTATTTCAACCACAGCGTGCATGTATCAAAAGGCATCGATTGCAAATCGTGCCACGGAGATGTTGCAAACATGGATAAAGTTTCGCAGGTTAATCCATTTAATATGGGTGCATGCCTCGATTGTCACAGAAATCCTGAGAAAAAACTTCCTTATCTGAAACAAGTAAACAAGGGGCCCGAGCACTGCTGGGCTTGCCACAGATAGGAGCGAACAGAATATGTCAGAAAACAAAGAAACTCTTAAAATGGACAGAAAGAAATTTTTAGGCTCCCTTGCATTGCTTGGAGCAGGCTTTTTCGCTTTCAGAAATATTTTCTCTTTTTTGGGATTTGGTAAAAAGGAAGAGCCTAAGAAGAATATCACCGTTCGTGAGAATCCTTATTCAGTTAAAAGAAAAACCACAGGTGGTGTAAATGAGCGAGCATAATAAAGAATCAAATGATCAGATGAACGATTCATTGTGGCGCAGTATTGAAGAGTACAAAGCCGGTGGAAAACTTGACGAAAGCCATTATAATGAATTCATGCCGGGTGTAAAAGAGGAATTTGATCCCCACAAGAGCATGACCGGAATTTCGAGAAGGAAGTTTCTTGCACTTCTGAGTGCATCTGCCGCATTCACAGCAGCCGGTTGCTCGGATTACAAGGAAAAAGGGGAGTTGATGCCCTATAACAAAAAACCGGGTGAGATAACAATCGGTGAGCCAAATTTCTATGCCTCCACCTGTGCAGGCTGTGTTCATTCGTGTGGTATTCTGATCAAAACCCGTGAAGGCAGACCAATAAAAGTTGAAGGCAACCCTGATCATCCTGTAAACGCAGGAAAGATTTGTGCCAAGGGACATGCATCCGTAATGGATTTGTATGATCCACAGAGGATTACAGAACCACAGAGTTCGAGACAAGGCAGTTACAATTCAGTAAGCTGGCAGGAAGTTGATAAAAAAGTGATTGATGCACTCAACTCTCTCGGAGGAGATGAGGCTGCGTTTATTTCAAACAGAGTAACCTCACCGACTGCAATGAAGCTTATGCAGGAATTGCAGGAGAAGTATAAAGGGATTAAATATTACTACTACGACCTTTTCTCCGGTGAAAACAGAATCTCGGCATGGAAGAAATGCTATGGCGAGGAATCTGTACCTGCTGTGATCAGTTGGGAAGAGGCTGATGTAATTCTTGCACTCGAGGCAAGTCTCTTTGGAACTGACGGTAACAATCTTGAACAGCAGAGACTCATCAGATCACGCCGCGATGTAAACAACACGAAGAAATTTAACCGACTGTATGCCGCCGAAGCGAATTACAGTACAACAGGTGCCAGTGCTGATTACCGTTTAAGGATAAAACCGGAAAACTACTACGATTTTGTTCTTACATTGATGAATGAAGTGAGCAAGCGTGGAAAAGGGAAAGATCTGGTTCCGAAGGAGCTCGCCGGCAAACTTGGTGAGTTTACCGCTGAATCATTTGTTAAAAAAGCCGGTCTTGCGGCAAAGAGTGCGAAATCACTCAACTCACTGATCGGTGATCTCGTTTCATCAAAAGGTAAAGCAATAGTCTTTGCGGGTGAGACAGTTCCTGCGGATGTTCATGTGCTGGTTAATCTCCTTAATGAAATGACAGGCGGAACTTCTCTTTACAGCATGAAGACAGAGGATGTTTATCTTCACGATTACTCATCGTCAGGTGACATTGCTGAACTTGTCAAGAAAATGAAATCGCGTAAAGTGAAACTTGTTGTAAACCTGGAATCAAATCCTGTTTACCATTTCCCGAAAGATCTCGGTTTTGAAGAGGCACTCAAAAATGTCAGTACAGTAGTGACACTTGCCACACTTCAAAACGAGACTACATTCTCTTCGACCTATGTTCTCCCGGTTAATCACAATTTCGAGAGCTGGGGTGACGCACAGGTCAGAAGTAATGTCACAAGTACCATGCAGCCTGTTATCGCACCGCTCTATAATACCCGTCAAAAAGAGGCAATCCTGCTGCAGTGGCTTTCAGGCAGTGCAGACGGTTACAAAGAGACTGCTTATCTCGATTACCTGAAATCGTCCTGGAAATCCTCCTGGAAAGGTACAGGCTCATTCGACAAATTCTGGTCGGGTGTCATCCATGATGGTGTTTGGATCAATTCCGATGTAAAGGCAGAGACTCCAAAGTGGACCTTAAAAGATGTTCCGGCTGCGAATCCGCTCCCGGCAGGAAAGATTTCTGTTATCCTCGCTGAAAGCTATGCTCTCGGAGATGGAAGACATTCGAATAACGGCTGGCTTCAGGAACTCCCGCACCCTGTATCAAAAATTACATGGGACAACTACGCTGCCATTTCCGAGAAGACCGGTAAAGAACTTGGCCTCAAGACCAACAGTCTCGTTGAAGTTTCGGTAAACGGAAAGAAAGTCACACTTCCTGTTCTGCTTCAACCAGGTCTCGCTGACAACACGGTGGTTGTGGAATTGGGATACGGAAGAACAAAATGTCCCGTTGTAGCACTCGAGGTTGGCAAGGATGCTTCAGTTTTCCTCAAATCGCTTGGTGAAAAGGTATTTACAACAGCCACGCTCGCCAAAGTTGATGGAATGTATAAACTTGCATCAACTCAGGATCATCATACATATGATGAAACGCTTATTAAAGATGCCCACCTGAAGAGAAAAATCATTCAGGAAGGGACTGTGAAACAGTATGAAAAAGAACCCGATTTCCTTCATAAAGGGAAGCATGAACTGATTTCACTTTACAAACCATACGACTACCCTGATGTAAAGTGGGGCATGACTATCGATTTGAACAAATGTACGGGCTGTGGAAACTGCTCTGTCGCGTGCAGCATCGAGAACAATATCCCTGTTGTAGGAAAAGATCAGGTACTCACCGGCAGAGAAATGCAGTGGATGAGAATCGACAGGTACTATTCAGGAACACCTGAAGAGCCTGTTGCAGCTTATCAGCCAATGATGTGTCAGCACTGTGACAACGCACCGTGCGAAAATGTTTGTCCGGTTGTCGCAACCACACACAGCCCTGACGGTTTGAACCAGATGGTTTACAACAGATGCGTCGGTACAAGATATTGCTCGAACAACTGTCCTTATAAAGTAAGAAGATTTAACTTCTTCGACTTCAGAGATCACTTTGCCAATGGTTACTATTACGAGGAACCGGTGAATCTCGGGAATAACCCTGAAGTATCGGTTCGTCCAAGAGGTGTCATGGAAAAATGCACATTCTGTGTTCACAGAATTGAAGATGCAAGAAGTAAGGCACTTGTGGATGGAAGGAAGCTTAAAGGCAGCGATGTAAAAACCGCCTGTCAGGAAGCATGTCCTGCTGAAGCAATTTCTTTTGGTGATCTTGTAGAAAAAGATACTGATTTCAAGAAGTTTCACGACCATAATCTTGCGTACCATTTGCTCGAAGAACTTAATGTCAAGCCAAATGTATCTTATATAGCAAGATTGTGGAACACTAATACGGAGGAAGCGTAAGTGAATATAGATTACAGTAAAGAACTTCCGTTAATTCAGGGGAGGCTATCTCTCGGTGAGATAGAAGACCTGATCGCCAAACCAATGTCGGAGAAGCCGACTAAGAAGTATTTTTTCGCTCTTAGTATCACGCTTTCCCTCCTGATGATTGGTGCGGTTTCGCTTGGATTAACTTTTTACTACGGAATTGGACTGTGGGGTAACAATCAACCTGTTGGTTGGGCGTTCGATATAGTAAATTTCGTTTTCTGGGTTGGTATTGGTCACGCCGGTACACTTATCTCCGCAATTCTTTTCCTGCTTAGGCAGAAGTGGAGAACGGCTATCGCCCGGTTTGCAGAAGCGATGACGATATTTGCGGTAATGTGCGCAGGTATCTTTCCGGCAGTCCACACGGGTCGTCCGTGGCTCGATGGCTGGTTGCTTCCGCATCCAAATCAGCACTCGTTGTGGGTAAACTTCACATCACCACTCCTCTGGGATGTGTTTGCAGTTTCAACCTATTTTACAGTTTCGCTGGTTTTCTGGTACATCGGTCTAATTCCCGATTTTGCGGTAATGAGAGACAGGACAACCGGAAAAGTGAAGAAATTCATCTATTCCCTTTTCAGTCTGGGATGGAGACATTCACACAGAAACTGGCAACATTACGAGAAATCGTATGTTATCCTCGCCGGATTTGCCACACCACTGGTTCTCTCGGTACACACAATCGTATCGTTTGACTTTGCAGTATCGATAATGCCCGGCTGGCACACAACGATATTTCCACCATACTTCGTTGCCGGTGCAATTTTCTCCGGTTTTGCGATGGTGGTAACTGTGCTTGTGTTTGTCAGAAAGGTTTTTGATCTGGAAAATATTATCACGATAGATCACCTCGAAAAGATGAACAAGGTTATTCTTGCGACAGGAATGATGGTTGGTTATGCCTATGCCATGGAATTCTTCGTTGCATGGTACAGCGGAGTTCAGTTTGAACAGTTTGTTTTCATAAACAGAGCTTTCGGTCCGTATGCCTGGGCATACTGGATTATGGTAAGCTGTAATGTTATTTTCCCTCAGTTTTTCTGGGTGAAAAAATTCAGAAGATCGATCCCTGTTATGATGGTTATCGTAATTTTCGTGAATGTGGGAATGTGGTTCGAAAGATTTGTAATCACAGTGACATCACTTCACAGAGATTTTCTTCCATCAAGCTGGGGATATTATACCCCGACACTTTATGACTTCGGTCTGTTGCTCGGCAGTTTTGGACTTTTCTTTACACTTGTCCTCCTGTTTGTAAAAGCAATGCCTGTTGTGGCAATTTCTGAAATTAAAGCCGTTGCAGACGGTGCACAACCAACACATCACGGGGGTGACCACTAATGGAACGCACAACTAAATTACACGGCATTACAGCCCTGTTTGATACGCCCGATCAAATAATCCACGCTGCAGAGAAAGTTTCTCATTCAGGTTATAAAGATTTCGATGTCCACACTCCATATCCCGTTCATGGCATGGACGATGCAATGAAGTTGAAGCCTTCGAAACTCGGATATGTAACTCTCGTCTTCGGACTTTCAGGAGCTGCATTCGCATTGCTTCTGATGTGGTGGACGATGGTAGTGGATTACCCGATGAACATCGGTGGAAAACCGTTTTTCTCGCTCCCGGCATTTATTCCGGTCACATTTGAGTTGACCGTTTTATTTGCAACTCTTGCTACTGTAATCGGGATGATAACCTTCTTTTTCCGGTTCCCTGACAACAAACACCCTTTGCATGACACTCCATATATGCAGGCTGTCTCAAGGGACAAATATGGTGTTTTCATCGGAGCTGCAGATCCGAAGTTTAATGAGACAGAAGTTAGAGCCTTGTTTGCCTCACTTGGCAGCAAGACAGTTGACGAAGTCTATGAAATCGAAAAAACCTGGCAGGATGCATTTAATCCGAAATTCATCGGGATTCTTGTCACCGTGGCTGTTCTGGTTTCAGGAGGTACTTACTTCGCCCTCAACAAACTGCTGTATATCACACCGTTCAACTGGATGCAATACCAGTTTAGAGCCATGCCTCAGGCGAAAAGTGATTTCTTTGCAGATGGAAAAACGATGAGAGAGCCGGTTGCAGGGACTGTAGCGAGAGGTCACATGCCGTATGAATATAAGGACTCGACCACTCAACCTGCAGTGCCACTTGAAAATCCTCTTGTTAGCAGCGAGGAAGTTTTGAAACTCGGACAGAAAAAATATCTGACTTTCTGTTCTCCCTGCCATGGAAATTATGGAGATGGTGACAGCAGATTGAACCAGCAATTCCCGAATCCACCGAGTCTGCATACAGTTAAATTGCAGCAGTGGAAAGACGGAAACATTTATCATGTAATCTCCAACGGGCAGAATGTGATGCCTTCTTACTCACACCAGCTTACTGTAAAGGAAAAATGGGCTGTGGTATCTTATATAAGAGCTTTGCAAAAAGCCAAGAATGCTTCAGAAGCTGATATTCAGCAGTACAGAAAGGAGAACGCTTCAAATGGCAAATAATGATTTGCAATATGTGAAAAAAGTTTTGCCCAGCAAAGTACTCAACATCGGCATGGCTATCCTTGCTGTTGGACTGATAGTTGGTGCTTTCGGGCTTTTGCTCGATCCTGTGAGAGCGAAATTCTCCTATCTGCTTGGTTTCTTTTTTATTCTTACAATAGGGATGGGATCGCTGTTCCTCATCGCTCTCGAGTATGTGGTTAACGCAGACTGGAGCACACCGATGAGAAGAGTGCCGGAATTTTTTGCGTCAACAGTACCATTGTTTTTACTAATTGCCGTACCGCTTTTCTTCTTTATGCATGACCTCTTTCACTGGTCACATACAGAAGCGGTAGAGAGTGATAAACTGTTGAAGGGAAAGGAACCCTACCTGAACATTCAGTTCTTCATAATCAGAGTGGTGGTTACTTTCGCAATATGGTCGGTTTACTACTTCTTTGTAGTGAGAAATTCCAGAAAACAGGACGAAACCAAAGACCAGAAACTTACAAAGAAAAATATTGTGGCATCAGCAATTTTTATTCCGCTGTTTGCCATTACAATTACATTTTCTGCAATTGACTGGATGATGAGTCTCGAACCGCACTGGTTTTCCACCATTTATGGTGTTTATGTCTTCTCCGGAACGATGCTGGCAGGCCTTGCCGCCACAACGCTGGCTGTAATCCTTTTGAAGGAGAACGGTTACATGCACCCGAGACTGACAAATGATTCGCTGGCGAGTCTTGGAGGACTGCTCTTCGGATTCATAAACTTCTGGGCTTACATTGCGTTTTCACAATTCATGCTCATCTGGTACGCCAACCTTCCTGAGGAGACCTTCTGGTTCATCCGCAGATGGGAAGGAATGTGGGCATCAATCAGTCTGACTCTGATAGTGGTTCATTTTCTCGTACCATACGCACTTCTTCTGCCCGCTCCCGCAAAGAAAGACCCGAAGAGATTGAAGTTTGCTGCTATCTGGATACTGATTGCTCACCTGATCGATCTTTACTGGTTGATTATGCCCCAGTATCACGGTGAGAAGAGTGGTTTCATATATGTATTAAGCGAGTTTGGTTTCCCGATTGCCTCAGTCGGAATTCTTATCATCGTTTTTTACTTCAATTTCAAAAAGTATAATGCAGTTCCTGTCGGAGATCCAAAGCTCGACAGAGGACTGAATTTCAGGCTGTAGGAGGTAAAATAAAAAATGAGTGATCAGAAAAAATCGATTTTTGATAATCCACTTGCTTTTCTTGCGGCTTCATATCCGTATATGCTGATAGTGCTCCTCGGAATAGGAATCTACTATGTAAGGAATCTTGGTCAGGTAAACGAGAATTCTCTTCCTGCCCGTATGTTTGATTCCACAACCATAGTAGCTGAACTTCCGGTGGCAGATGCAGCGATCTTAAAGGCAGTCGATGCAGAAATGATAAAAAAACCGTCTGATGAATTGATTGCAAAAGGCAAGGAGATTTATTCAACGAATTGTGCCTCCTGTCATGGCGCTGATGGAAAAGGTGATGGAGTGGCGGGCGCTGCCTTGAATCCGAAACCGAGAAATTTCCACCAGGAAAAAGGATGGACGAACGGCAACGACATCTTCAACATGTGGAAGACACTTCAGGAAGGTATCACTGCAAATGGAATGGCTGCTTATGATGTGTTACCTGCAGACCAGAGACTCGGATTGATACATTATATCCGCAACAATTTCATGACAAATCCTCCGGCTGTTACCGATGCAAATATCAAACAGATGGAAGATAAATATCAGTTGACGAAAGGCACTTTCAAGCCGGGAACAATCCCTGTCAAAGGAGCCGTCGCCATTATTACGAAAGATAATTCGGCATCCATAAAAAAACTTGATGAGCTGATTAAAACAATCGATGCAAAAGGGAAAAAAGACCCGGGTGCAGCATTGTTCCTTAGTGTGGTGCATGACAAAAAGCTTGCTCTTTCGGCTTTGAGTAAAAATCAGGAATGGAAGGATGGCTCGGATGCTCTTTTGAAATTCGTGAAGAAAAACATAGAGTTCAACGGATTCAAATATAAACTGTTCTCTCTCAGTGAAGACGAACTCGATAATTTATTCAGTTTCTTAAAAAGTTCATTGTGATAAGCAAAATCAAACGATATTTCATTTTAGTACTCTTTTTTGCGGTTCAGGTTTCTGCCTTCTCCGGGCAGGGAAACGAAACCGCCGGTCTCGACGACAGCAAGCTGGGCACAACACTTCCTCTCAACATGGTTTTTACCAATGAAAAAGGGGAGAAGGTTGCGCTAAGCAGTCTTATAGATAAACCGACTATTTTGATGTTTGTTTACTATAAGTGCCCGTCTCTCTGCTCACCGATGATTGCTGACATCGCGTCGCAGGTAAGAAGGGTCGATCTTGCACCGGGCAAAGAGTACCAGTTGATAAGCATTTCAATTGATCACAACGAGACCTGGAAGGATGCTGCCGAGAAGAAAAAAGGAGTTCTAAGTTCAGGTGCTGTTGGATTACCCGAAAATTCGTGGTATTTCCTTACAGGCGATTCGGTTTCAATTAAGAAGCTGACAGAACTTGCCGGAATAACCTTTAAAAGAACAGGCGATCAGATTATCCATCCCGGAGTTGTAATGGCTCTGGCAAAGGATGGAAAGATTACACGGTATATCATTGGACCGAAGTATCTTCCGTTCGATATCAAGATGGCAGTAATAGAAGCGATGGATGGCACAACTGCTCCGACAGTTGCGAAAGTATTGAAATTTTGCTTCAATTATGACGGTGAAAGTCAGACCTATGTACTGAATGTTACCAGGATTTTTGGGATAATAATCATTTTTGTGGCTGTTGTCTCAATTGTAGTTTTAGTAAGGAAATCAAAAACAAAAGATATTAAAGAAGGTGCATAATATGTCTTCAACAACAAACGATGTGAATGTAAGTTATCTGGATTATAAAGGTAAGCATTCCGGTTTATTGGGTTGGATACTTTCTGTGGATCACAAGAGGATCGGGATTTTATATCTCGTTACGATGCTGGCGTTCTTTGCTGTTGGTGTCACATTCGGCTTCCTGATGAGGCTCGAACTGATAGCACCGGGAAGAACCATTATGGATCCCCAGACCTACAACTCATTTTTTACGCTTCACGGTATCATAATGATCTTCCTGTTCATTATACCGGGACTGCCTGCTGTATTCGGTAACTTCTTTTTACCAATAATGCTGGGAGCAGCGGATGTGGCATTTCCGAGGCTTAATCTTATGTCATGGTGGTTGTTCCTCATTGGTGGAATTCTTGCCGTTACATCTGTATTTCTCCCCGGAGGAGCACCTGATACCGGTTGGACTTTTTACATCCCATATTCTGTAAGAACCTCGACGAATGTGATACCGGCTCTTATGGCTGCTTTTGTTTTGGGTTTTTCCTCGATTCTTACGGGTATAAACTTTGTAGTCACTGTTCACAGATTAAGAGCCAAGGGAATGACATTTTTCAGAATGCCTCTTTTTATCTGGTCGCTTTATTCCACTGCCTGGATTCAAGTTCTGGCAACTCCAATTATTGGTATAACACTTCTTTTGGTGGTTTTTGAGAGGACTCTTGGAGTTGGAATTTTCGATCCTGCTTTGGGTGGAGATCCGGTTCTCTATCAGCACCTGTTTTGGATTTATTCTCATCCGGCAGTGTACATCATGATTTTACCTGCAATGGGTGTGGTCTCGGAGATAATCCCTGTTTTCGCACAGAGGACGATTTTCGGCTATAAATTCATAGCATTTTCGAGTGTGGCGATCGCATTTCTCGGTTCGCTCGTTTGGGCACACCATATGTTTACTTCCGGAATGAGCGGAGTGGCAATGATTGCGTTCTCTGTTCTTACTTTCCTTGTCTCGATTCCATCGGCAATAAAGGTATTCAACTGGGTTTCAACCCTCTACAAGGGGTCCATAAAAACCGAACCGCCACTTCTGTTTGCTCTCGGTTTTATATTCCTTTTTTCGATTGGCGGTTTCACAGGACTGATTCAGGGAGCCCTTTCTGTAAACCTTCATATTCACGACACTTCATTCATTGTGGCACACTTCCATTATGTGATGTTTGGCGGTACCGGATTCGGAATTTTTGCAGCCATGCATTACTGGTGGCCCAAGATGTTTGGCAGAATGTACAACAAAGTTGTAGCAAAAGCCGGATTCTGGACATTATTTGTCGGTTTCAACCTTCTCTACTTCCCCATGTTTGTGATGGGATGGCTCGGAATGCCGAGGAGATATTATGATTATCTTCCTGAATTCCAGATTTATCACATGCTTTCGACAGTTGGATCTTGGGTACTGATAACAGGTCTTTTGATAATGTTTATCAACCTGTTCAACGCCATCAAAAAAGGGAAGAAAGTTACAGAAGAGAATGTATGGGGTGGTGAGACCCTCGAGTGGCATACTCCAACTCCACCATTCGTTTTTAATTTTGATAAAACTCCGGAAGTTCACGGAGGTCCATACGAATACAAAAGAAACGAGATTTCTGAACCTGAATTAGAGGAGGAAAAAGTTTGAGCGATACAACTTCAGCACAGGGAACGGTAGAACACATTCATCGTGATGATGAGGGCTCCCGCCTTGGAATGTGGCTTTTCCTGTTTACCGAACTTCTTTTGTTCGGCGGAATGTTTCTTGTCTATGCCGTATACAAGTTTACCCATACGGAGCAGTTTCATATTGCAGCCAAAGAGTTAAATACCCTTTTTGGTGCTCTTAATACGATAATTCTGCTTACGAGCAGTCTTACCATTGTGCTTGCAATTGTAGCAATTTCCAGAGGGCAGAAATATTTATCACTCTTTTTCCAACTGATGACGCTTGCCATGGCGGGTGGATTTCTTGTCAATAAATACTTTGAATGGTCTGCAAAGATATCACATGGTATTTATCCGGGGAGTGAAAAACTTCTCGAAAAGGAGAGTGGTGAAATTCTGTTTTTTGGTTTGTATTATGTTATGACGGGACTTCATGGTCTTCATGTAATTATCGGAATGGTACTCATCGGTGTAATGACCTGGTGGACCTGGAAAGACAAAATAAATCAGAGTCAATTTGTTCGCCTCGAGTCTGCCGGTCTCTACTGGCATCTGGTGGATGTGATCTGGATTTTCCTTTTCCCATTATTTTATCTTATATCGTGAGGTCTTAAATGAGCGAACATAATTCACACGAACATAAAGATCACGCACACGGTTACGGTCACTATATTATCATATGGTTTGCCCTTTTGGTACTTACCGGATTGACTGTAGCGGTTGCAGGTATCAATTTTGGTAACCTGACGATAATAACGGCGCTCACAGTAGCTGCTGTTAAATCATTTTTAGTGATGAAAGTATTTATGCATCTGGAAGTTGAGAACAGGATGTTTACTCTCTTTGTTTACACATCCATCTTTTTCCTGGCGATATCACTAATTCTTTTATTTTCTGACTACAGTTTTTTGCAAGGATAGTTATAAATGTTTAACGAAACAAATTACATTGACAGTGTAAATCATGCTTTCACATTTATTGTGGTCATTTCTGCGGTACTCCTTGTTGTAATCACAATTGTGATGTTATACTTCGTTTACAAGTATAACGCAAAGAGAAACAAAAAAGCGGTGAATATTGAAGGGAACATGGCTCTTGAAGTTGCATGGACCATTATCCCGCTTTTCCTCGTGGCAGGAATGTTCTGGTATGGTTACCTCGGATATGAAGCACTTGCCACACCTCCGGCTGATGCCTATAAAATAAAGGTTATCGGACAGATGTGGAAGTGGAATTTTGAATATGTAAACGGTGTAAAAACTGATACTTTGTATGTGCCTGCAGGGAAACCGATTCAACTGGATGTTACTTCCTCCGATGTGAGTCACAGTTTTTACATGCCGCACTTCCGGTTCAAAAAAGATGCACTTCCCAACAAGAACAACATGGTCTGGTTTCAGTCTGATGAAACCGGAGTGTATGATATTGCCTGTGCCGAATACTGTGGGCTGAACCACTGGAATATGTACACAAAAGTGCATATCGTGAAGCAGGATGTTTTTGATGCATGGCTTGCAGGGAAGGCAAAGGCTGCCGGGATTACATCAGGAGCCCCTGATACTGTAGCCGCACCCGTTGATACCGCAAAAGCGGCTCCGGCAAAAGTTGAGAAGAAAAAATAAATGAAAACACTGCTCGATCTCGTAAAGATAAGAATTACCGTTCTGGTGTCAATAACCACCGGTTTTGGATATCTTTTGTCCAAAGGAGAGATTGATTTTGGTGTTATTTACCCCGTAATCGGGATTTTTCTTACAGCCTGCGGTTCTGCTGCCATCAATCATCTTCAGGAGATTGATATAGACTTAAAAATGAACAGAACCCGGAACAGACCGCTGCCGGCAGGGTCGCTTTCAAGCCTGCAGGTAATATTGATCGCATCTGCATTCATTGTTTCAGGATCACTCCTGCTGTTGTTCATGACAAGTTATGTCGAAATGTTGCTTGGTCTTCTTGCAGTTGTGTGGTATAATGTAATTTATACTCCCATGAAGAGGAAGAATCCGTTCGCGGTTGTGCCGGGATCCATTATCGGTTCGATTCCACCTGTTGCCGGGTGGGTTGCCGGAGGTGGCGATCTTACATCTCCCGAGAGTGTATTTCTGGCGTTTTTCTTCTTTATCTGGCAGATACCCCATTTTTGGTTGCTCCTGTTGTTCCTTAACAAAGATTATGTCTCCTCGGGTCTCCCGACAATTATGAGCAGATTCAGTGAGGAACAACTTGCAAGGATTACTTTTGCATGGATATTTGCAACTGCACTCTCAGCTCTGCTCTTCCCGTTGTTCAATCTTGTAAGCGGTTGGGTTGCATTGCTGATGATCGTCTTTTCTGCCGGAGCACTCGTAATTTATTCCATTCAACTTCTGAAACATGATACGGGAAGGCCCGCATTCAGGAAGGCATTTATGGGAATAAATTACTTTGTATTGTACCTGGTTTTAGTTGTCTCAATCGATAAATTGATTCCGAAAGGATTATTTTAGTATGGATTTTCTCGACAAATTAGTTTTACCCCAGTCGCTGGAGCACATTCAGTTACTGCACTATATGATGATGCTGGTGCTGTTCCTCTACATCCCGTTTACGGGGATGCTGATGGGCGGTCTGTCGCTATCTCTCTTTTTTAAGAGGAAGGCAAAATCGACGGGTAATCCTTTTTATCTTCGTCTTTCATCGGAAGTTATACGAACCGTAACAGTTAAAAAGACTGCAGGTGTTATTCTGGCGATGCTTCCACCTTTTGTTCTGACATTTATCGGGGCGCAGATACTTCATCAGTTGAAAATAGCCGCAACCGGCTATCTGTTTTTTGGCGCACTTCTTGGCGTTCCTGCGGTAATACTGGTTTACATATACCGTTATTCGCTGGAATTCAAGGGGTTGTTCAAATCGATGGAAGGGAATAAGGAGGTTGACTCCTATTTCGAGAGTGCGAGTGATTTGAACCGTTTCGCAGGTCCCTGGGGTATGTTCATGATGATTTCATCAACATATTTCGTGATAGCAGGCATCTCGCTGGGTATCTACTCCAACGAATGGGAAGCTTCGAAAAATCTGCTTCATATCTTCGCATCAGGAAGTTTCTTCATTAAGTGGTTGTATCTTTTTGCATTTGGTTTCGCCGTCACTTCGATAGTTCTGCTATTCAGATTTTTCTACTGGGACGGTGGTTTACAGGATGAGTCGGCTGAGTATAAGGAATTTGCACGAGAGAAATTCTCGAAAGTTGCAATGCTTTCAGCTTTTGTATTGCCACTCCTCATTTTGATTCATACGGTTCAGATTCCTGCCTCATCATTGAGCAAGACAACATTGATGTATTCTGCGATTGCCGCTTTGCTTCTATTTGGCCTATTCCATTCCATTTACGAGATTGTGAAGAAGAAGAACATGAATGCAACAAGCTGGGCATTGTTGTTCGTGGTATTCTCTGCAGTGGCTCTCATTCTTGGTGATCAGAGTGCGTTCAAACAGAGCACAAAAATGAACTCAATAGCGCTTTCTGCCCAGTATGATTCAACCATGAAGCAGATGCTTGCGGCAACAGGTGCAGCAGAAGTCAGTGGTGAAGCAATTTTCCAACAGAAATGTCAGGCATGTCACAAATGGGATGTCAAGCTGGTAGGACCTCCGTACAAGGAAACTCTCCCCAAATATGAAGGAAAACTTGATGAGCTTTACAAGTTTATTGGCAATCCTGTGAAAGTAAATCCTGCTTACCCGCCAATGCCAGCTCAGGGTTTGAAGCCAAAGGAAGTGAAGGCTGTTGCGAAATACATTATGGAGAATTATAAAACGAAGTAGTTATGACTTATTAGTTATTAGTTATGATTTTATGTGTGTAGAAGTTTTGACTGCCTTTCAGAGATGGGAGGCAGTTTTTTTTTGAGACGGGGTTACCGGAAGTCAGGAAGGTCGTCGTTGGAATCGAGATCGAAATCGAGGGCAATGAAGAGTTTTGCACACATCTCGCCCTTAAACTTTCCGGTTTGTTTACAGTTTTTGTAATGTTCTTCCAATTTTATTGTGTCTTTTACATCTTTTGAAAGATAAAAGTCGGAAAGGGAACTTCCGCACTCGGTACAAAAAATAAAATTTTCAGATTCTTTTGGAGTAATTTTTTTGAACATCAGACTAAATCGTTAATTATACTACAAAGATAAGGGATTAAGTCTAATTTTTCAGCACAAAAAAAGGCTGTCTGTTGCGGGAGACAGCCTTAGAAGACGCCTGAGTCTAACCTGAAAAAGGTTATTTAGACAGAAGAACCGGTACCCGGTTGATGACGGTTACCAATCCCTCTGTCTTTTTTACTTTTTGTGCATCATTTTGGTTCCACGACTGAGAAAACCTTAAATTTTTTAAGGAAAAATGATTATTTTAATATTTTGGCAAATGAAATTTAATATTGTATGTCTGACAATAACGAACTGTTAAAGAGAAAAAAAGAGCATCTTGAACTGTGTGCTTCTGATGCAGTGACATTTAGAAATGTAACTGCGGGTTTCGAGCATTACGGTTTCCTTCATAATGCTCTTACCGAGGTCGATCCAGATGAGATTCGATTGAACAGTGACTTCTTTGGATATCAGACCAATTATCCATTCTACATCTCCTGCATGACCGGCGGGACAGACGAAACCGTTAACATAAATTTAAAACTTGCCAAAGCTGCCGGGAAATTAAACATTCCTCTCGGGCTTGGCAGTCAAAGATATGCACTTGAGAGCAACAACTTCAATGAGCATTTTGACAGGATAAGGGAAGCTGCAGGTGAGATTCCGTTGCTTGGAAATATTGGGGCTGCACAGATTGTTGAACCCGGAATGATCAAAAAACTTCAGAGACTTGTAAAAATATCTCATATCAACGCACTTACTGTGCATCTGAATCCTGCTCAGGAGTTGTTCCAAAGGGGAGGTGAGACGAACTTTAAAGGACTTTTGACGGCGCTTTCCGCAATCAAAAAAGAGATGGAAATTCCTCTGATTGTAAAGGAAGTTGGTTCGGGGATTGACGACCGGGCTGCCGACGATTTGTTTTGGGTAGGGGTGGACATGGTTGATGTTGCGGGTGCCGGAGGTACATCATGGAGCGGGGTTGAGATTTTGAGAAACGGCGGCGACAACAGTCATGATTTTTGGGACTGGGGGTTGCCGACCAGCTATTGTGTAAGAGTTATTAACGAACTAAGATGGCAGTATAATTTTAAATTGGCGGCTTCGGGAGGCATTAACTCCGGTATGGAAGTGGCAAAAGCTCTTGCTCTCGGTGCCGATTTTACCGCATCGGCGAGAAGAATCCTGAAGGAATTATTGGAGAACGGAGAGTATGGTGTGGTAAATCTGGTCAGGGACTGGTTTGACACAGTTACAAAGGTAATGTTCCTTACAGGTTCTCCGACACTGGAAGAATTACGAATGTCAAAAATTAAGAAGAAACAGGAATTGATCTGATAAATGGATGATTTTAAGAAACTTTATGGAGAAGTTAAAGAGAGAATTGACAAAGAACTTTCTCTGGTGATGAAAAACAGGGAACCATTGTCTCTCTATGCTCCGGCAGATTATATTATGGACAGCCCCGGGAAAAGGATTCGTCCCGTTCTCGTGGTGTTTTCGGCGCGGGCGGTCGGCGGTTCGTTCGATGAAGTGTTACACGCTTCACTTGCTGTTGAGATGTTGCACAATTTCACTCTGGTCCACGATGATATCATGGATAACTCCGATAAAAGAAGAGGGATGCCAACACTTCACATCAAGTATGACCTCAGCACTGCAATTCTGACAGGAGATGTACTTCTTGCAGCCGCATACGAATATCTTCAGAAAGACCTCAAGGGGAATGCGAAAGCGGTAGAGCATTTTACGAGGGGGCTTATAGAGGTTTGTGAAGGACAAAGTCTCGACAAGGATTTCGAGGTCCGGGAGTTTGTATCGCTCGAAGAGTACCTTGAGATGATTGGCAAAAAAACTGCTGCACTCTCCAGAATGTGTTGTGCTGTGGGGGCAATACTTGGCGGGGGCACTGATGCTGAAGTGGATGCACTTGCAAACTACGGCTTTCTTGTTGGACTCGCATTCCAGATTCAGGATGATCTTCTCGATATTACAGCCGACACATCTGCCCTTGGAAAACCTGTTGGTGGCGATCTTCTGGAAGGGAAAAAGACATTTCTATTTTTGAAAGCGCTCGAGAAAAGCAGTGGTGAAGATCGTATGGCCCTCGAAAAGATAGCAATAAACAAAGGTGCCAAGCCTGATGAAATCGGATTTTATCGCGATCTTTTTGAAAGACTTGGAGTACTTGATGATGCACGGAACGAAGTCGAGAAACTCACTTTTGAAGCACTCGGGCAACTGTCGGTTTTAAAGAATCAGGAGTATATCGAATTGTTTACATCACTTGCAAATTCATTGCTAAATAGAACGAAATAGGCTGTTCTGATGATAAAAAAAAGAGTGAAAATTGTTAACAGAGCCGGTTTGCACACAAGACCGGCAGCAATGATTGTTAAGATTGCATCAAAATACAAATCGCAGTTTTATATCTCGAAAGACGGATATAAAATTAACGGGAAGAGCATCATTGGTGTAATGACTCTGGCAGCAGCTCAGGGGAGTGAACTTGATCTTGATTTTGAGGGTGTGGATGAAACCAACATGTCGGAAGAAGTCTGTACATTTTTCGAGAGAGGATTCGAAGAGCTATGAAAGGATATGATTTGCTGCTGAGCAGCTCGTTCAACTGGTTGAAGGGAATTCCGGCTGCACCCGGGCTCTATATCGGCAAATCGTATGTCTACTCAAAAGAGGCGATTGTAATCAAGGATGGTCAGATTGAGGATATTGATGAAGCTGTTGCCGCTTTCAATGAGGCACTCGAGAGATCGAGAAAAGAGCTCGACAAAATTTTCAATGTGGCAAAAGAAAAGATGGGGGAGCAAAGGGCTGCAATATTTGAGGCTCAGTTACTGATTCTGGAAGACCCCGATCTTGTTGGAGTTATTCAGGATCGAATAGTGGCAGAAAAAAGGGAGCCTGAGAGTATTGTAAAAGAAGAGTTTAACAAACTGACTGCCATCATGTATGACACAGAGGATGTTTACATGAAGGAGCGGGCAAATGATATCGAGGATATCAGAGACAGAATAATCCGGAATCTGAAAAAGGAGAGATGGTCGTCGCAGATAGTACCCGGAACGATAGTGGTCAGCGAATCACTCACCCCGGCTGATACGATTCTCTTTTCGAGAAATGATGTGAAAGGCTATATTACTGAGCACGGAGGATTGACATCCCACGCAGCAATCATCGCCAGATCTTTAAGCATTCCTGCAGTACTCGGTGTCCCGAAAGTGTTGGAGATAGTCGAGGGAGATACTGATCTTATTGTTGACGGTTTTTACGGCTATGTCTTTATTAACCCAACTCAGGAGCAGATAGATTTCTTCCGGTCAAAAATCGACCATTTGAATGCTGTTAATGAGGGGATGAAGGAACTTGTCGATCTCCCTTCCGTCACTTTGGATGGAGTCGAGATAGAACTTCAGGCGAATGTTGATGTGTCGGGTGAAATAGAGAAGCTGGCTTCGAGTGGTACTAAGGGTATTGGTCTCTACCGTACAGAACAACTGATAGAAGAGCTTGGTGAATTTCCTGATGAAGAAACCCAGACCCGCATTTATACGGATCTCTCCGCAAGGATTTATCCCGAACCGGTGACCATCAGGGCATTCGACCTGGGCGGGGACAAGACCAGACTTTTCCATCCTTCTGAAAGGAATCCGTTCCTGGGACTTAGAGGCATTCGATTTCTCCTTGATAATAAAGATCTGTTCAAACAGCAGATAAAAGCAATTTTGCGATCAGCAATAAACAAAAATATCCGGTTTATGCTTCCCATGGTCTCCACCATTAAGGAAATAAGAGAGACCAAAAAGTTGATTGAGGAATGCAAGATCGAACTGACAGCAGCTGGTAAAAGATATTCAGATGCATTTCAGCTCGGTATCATGATTGAGGTACCTTCGGCGGCCGTTCTTGCCTCACAACTTGCGCCTGAGAGCGACTTTTTCAGCATAGGCACTAATGATCTTATTCAATACATGATGGCAGTGGACAGAGGGAATGATCTGGTCGTTGATCTGTATCAGGAGTTCCATCCTGCGGTCATAAGAACTCTCGGTTACATAATGGAAGACTGCAAGGAGTTTAATATCAGTATCAGTATCTGTGGTGAAATGGCGGCGGACACACTCGCAGTGCCACTTCTTGTCGGGCTCGGCATCAAATCACTCTCGGTATCTCCGGCAGCAGCACCTTCAATCAAGAGAACAATCCGGTCATTCAACTATGCAAGAGCAAAGGAACTGGCTGAAGAATGTATCAAATGTCCTTGTGAAGAGGATGTTCTTGAAAAAATCCAGGTATTCTTTGATGAGTTTAATATTCAAAGGACGCGGCATTTAATTTAAATACAGTTCACTGACTGATTATTCAGGCGGATGGATTGACTCTCCATTTTTTTGATAATGAACTCGAGAGATTCCCTGAGCAAAAAAGTTATCATCTCCGTTTTTTTCCTTCTCTGGGTTTTAGCTCCGATAATTCCCGCTCAATCCTATTTCTTTGGACGCAACAAGGTTCAGTACGAAAATTTCGATTGGCGAATAATGAAGACAGAGCATTTCGATATTTATTACAATGCCGAAATGGCGCCTGTTGCAGAGATTGGTGCCAGGATCGCTGAAGATGCATGGTCCCGGCTTAAAGTTGAATTTTCGCATACGATTACTCATCCCATCCCTTTAATTTTTTACAATACACATATTCAGTTTCAACAAACCAATGTTTCGCCTGGGTTTATTCCTGAAGGAGTGGGTGGATTTTTTGAATTTCTGAAAGGAAGGGTGGTAATTCCGTTCCTTGGATCGATGGAACAGTTTCGTCATGTTATAAATCATGAACTCACTCATGTATTCATGACATCGAAAGTCACAAGGTTATATAAAGACCGGAAATGGACATCGGCGAACCTGCCTCCGCTCTGGTTCGTCGAGGGGCTTGCAGAGTTTTACTCCACCAGACCTGATGCCCAGGCAAACATGACAATGCGGGACGCACTCCTAAACAACTACTTCACAGGTCTGAAGAATATTGATGCAGTTTACGGCTCATTTATAATGTACAAGTTTGGTCAGGCATTCATGGAATTTATAAATGAGAAGTATGGCAAATGGTACATCATAAGGATGCTCGAAAACCTCCATCTCTCCGAAGATTTTGACGAGGTAATGTCGATCACGCTGGGGAAGTCGATTGATGAGATTGATGCCGAATGGACAGAAGCCGAAAGGAAGAAATATTTCCCGCTGGTAAATACCCATTCTTCAAACTCTCTGGTAACCAAAAAAATAATTTCCGGTGGATACAATTTTGATCCCATTGTCTGGATCGATACAGTAAGGCAAAAGTATAATCTGGTTTATAGCGCGAACAAAGACGGCTATTCATCGTTATACATCTCTGAGATGGATTCTTCCTTTTCCAAAGAGATCAAAAGAGAGAGGCTGTTGACTGCCGAAAGAGGTGCAGATTTCGAATCTGTTCATCTGTTCGAGCCGTCACTTGCGGTTTCAGTAAATGGTACAGCAGCCTTCATTACAAGATCAAAAGAAAGTGATGTGATACACTTTATTGATCTGAAAGGAAATGAGAAAATCAGGACACTCCGTCTGGATTCCATCATCTCCATATCCGATCCTACTTTTACAACCTCGGGGGATTTGCTTTTCAGGGGTATCGACAAAAAAGGCTTCACCGACATTTACCGGCTGCCTTCGAACGGAAATCTGGTGCGGCTTACCGCTGACCATTTTAATGATCGTTATCCAACAGAAGGGGTTGCTGAGGACGAAATAATATTTGTATCCGACAGAACAAATGACGGGGGGAGGGTTTTCTCCAACATTTTCAGTATTAAAAACACGGGCGAAAACCTGACCCGCCTCACATCGTCAAATTCAAACTTTGCGTATCCGAAACTCACTTCGGACAAAGCAAAACTGTTTACCGCAAACGATGCTGACGGAGTTTACAATCTCTACTCGCTGAATATCATATCGGGCAGGTTTACCGATTCGCTGAAACCTGTCACTTCCTTGTACACGGGACTCGAATCTCCTTTTTCAATCCACGGGAATTCAATTTTCTTTACATCAATCGAAAGATTGAGTTTTGATATCTACAAATTCAGTCTTGACACAAAAGATACTCTCAAACTGCCGTCAGTCTCCTTGAGCTCCCGTAATGTGGCAAATTTAGGTAATTTTGATATCCTTCCGGCAGAATCGAAAAAAGGAGTTGTAAATTATTCCGAGGATTACACTCTCGATTACGCTCAAAGTCAGATTTCGACTGATCCGGTTTTTGGTACAAGGGGTGGAGCGCTTTTCTCATTGAGTGATCTTTTGGGTGACGACCGTTTCTTCATGCTTCTTTTCAATACTGCCGAGACACAATCCGATTTCCTTGAAAATTTTAATGTGGATATCTTCAGGTTAAATTCCAAAAACAGGACGAACTGGGGTTACGGGATATTTAATTATCGCGGGAGGCGTTATGACCTTCGTGAGAGCGACGAGTACTATTATGAAAAGAGTTTCGGGTCTTACTTTGTGTTGCAATATCCACTTTCCTCTTTCGACCGGTTGGAGACCTCAATATCACTCGCAAATGTAAACAAGGATATCATCGGTTTTGGGAATGACACAAAATCACTTCTCCTTAGCAACAGTGTTGCTTATGTATTCGACAATGCATTGTGGGGACCCTCCGGTCCGCTCGATGGAATGAGATTCAGATTTCAACTCGGAATGACCCACGATATCAGATATAAAAATGAGAATTTTTACAGTCTGATAGTGGATTACAGGCATTACCAGCGACTGTTATACACCACAAGTCTAGCTTTTCGGGCATCTGTTTACTGGAACGAAGGGACAACCACACGCAGGTACATAGCCGGAGGGAGTTGGGATTTGCGGGGATATCCGAGATTCGGTTTGCGGGGACAGAAGTTTTGGATGACATCGGTCGAACTCAGATTCCCTTTGATCGACAGAATTGCCCTGCAACTCCCGTTCGTCGGATTGAGTTTCTCCGGAATTCGAGGAGCACTTTTTTTTGATGCGGGTTCCCTCTGGGACAAGACCTACACCGAAACTCTCGGAAGTGTAGGCGTCGGATTTCGTTTCAATCTGTTCAACCTGATTCTGTTCCGGTACGACATCGGCAAGAAGATTGAAAATAATTTCAGCCGTTTCCAGGATGGTCTTTTTTATCAGTTTTTCTTTGGGTGGGATTTTTGAAAAAGTTACTGTCACTCTTTTTCGCTGTAAGTTCTTTATTCCTTACTACGGGGTGCTACTCTTCCATTACTTTGAAGAGGGAAATCACTTCGCCGGAAGAGAATTCCGGAACAATCGTCGAGCCCGATTCTTTAAGAGTGATTACAATTCTCGAAACGAACGGCAATTTTTTCCGGAATTCGTTAGACTTTCACAAGGGTTATCTGTTTGCAGCCGAATTCAGCGGGCGAATCTATGCATTCGAACAAGATACCTTCGAAGAGAATGGTTACGCCTCGACAAGAAATACAACAATTGTTTCGGCACCTGTTTTTCGCGGGAATCAGATGTATTATTTGTACAAGAAAAAACAAAATCCCGCTTTTCAGTTTGTCAAATACGATCTGCTGAAAGGGAAAGAGGAATTTGACAAAAAATTGCCCGCAATTGGAAACGGGGCACTTTTTGATGCTGATGGATTGATGGTTGTAGTAGCTGACAATGGTGTTTTCTTTCTTGACAGCAGCGCAACTTTAATAAAGCAACTTGAGATAAAGGGGAATATTTCCACTGCCGTTTTACAGTTTCCCGGAAATATTGTTGCCGGCCTCACAACAGGTGAAATATGCGAAATCAGCACCACTTCGAAGGAGATTAATTATTTTGACTGCGGTACCAAAGATGTGGTGACTTCATTTTATCCCGTGGGTGACAATTACATTGTCGGATTTGAGAGCGGTGGTATTAAACTTGCCGGCAGGGAAGGTTATGAGTTTTGGAGTGTGAAAACAGCGAAGATTGAGGCTGTTCCCCTGATTTCAGGGGGAGAGGTTATAGTAGGTGACCTTGCCGGGGGAATTTACAGGATAAGCCTGAAGACAGGAGAAATCAGGGGATCATTCGATTCGGGGGGGATGATTGACCTGAAAGCATTTGCAACTAAATCAAGAATTATCATCGCTGCAGCAGATGGCAGGATAATACTTCTCGATAAAGAAAAGATGAAACCGCTGCAGGAGATACAGACCGGGGGGAGAATCAGGACAGAAATTCTCCATTCTGATGGATTACTTTTCATCGGATGTGATAATGGCAAGATATTAGTACTTCAAATTTGATTAATACCCTGAATTTTAATTAATTTGTTTGTGGAATTTTACAGTTTAGCAATTTTTAGAAATTGAATACAGGTACCCGGAAGTTTCCTTTATGAATATAAATTACATTTGTGAGTCAAAGTGTGGACTTGTTCGCGAGACCAACCAGGACCACGCCGATACACTTCAAACAGAAGACGGATTTCTTGCCGTCGTTTGTGATGGAGTGGGTGGAAATAATGGTGGCGAGACGGCATCGCGGATCGCAGTTGATTCAATAATTGAAGCATTCAAAGATACAACCGGGATGCATCCATTGGATCGTTTGAGTGCAGGGATAAGGCATGCAAACTACAGGATTACGGAGGCAGCCTCCCTTGATGTTGAACTAAAAGGAATGGCGACTACTGTCGTTGTTCTTTATCTCGACAAAAACGGTGCATATTGGGCACACGCAGGCGATTCGAGGATATATTTCTTCTTTAACGGAGAATTGCAGCAACTGACAAAAGACCATTCGCTGGTGCAGAATATGGTTGATAAAGGTATCATTACATCACAGACCGCTGAAAAACATCCTTTTAAAAATATTATCACCCGCGCTGTGGGTGAGAAGGATGAAATCGAAATTGAGACCTGTAAGATGGACCTTGACTCATCCGACGAACTCAAATTTCTCCTTTGCACAGACGGAGTCAGCGGCATGATTTCCAAAAATGATATTATCGACATTTTATCGATGGAGGATCTTTCTGAGATGGATGTGAGAATATCGAATCTTGTTGAAGCAAACGGTGCAACTGACAATTACACATTTATAATAATTAGTAACAAATAGAAGTACTCCTATGGTAGGCGCTATAATTGGCAGTTATAAGATAATTTCAAAGTTGGGAGAGGGCGGCATGGGTGCCGTTTACAAAGCTCTTGACTTGAAACTTGAGAGATTTGTTGCCTTGAAAATTTTGAGTGCCCAGACAGCACAAAGTGCTCAATTTATCGAGAGATTTAAGAGAGAAGCCCGGAATCAGGCTAAACTTAATCATCCGAATATAATTCCGGTTTACGGTTTTATAGATGAACAGGGTTACCTTGGTATTGCGATGGAGTGTGTTGACGGTGAAACGCTGGAGCAAATAATTGACAGGAAAGGTTCTCTTGAACTTGGCGAGGCTCTCGACATTCTGCAACAGATTTTAAGGGGAGTCGGCTATGCTCATCAGAAAGGCTTTATTCACAGAGATATTAAGCCTTCAAATGTGATGATGGATGCCGATGGTGTAGCCAAAATAATGGATTTTGGGATTTCCAAATCGATTTATGAAAAAGGAATTACCAAAACTGGAACAAAGATCGGCACACTTCTCTATATGAGTCCGGAGCAAATAAATGCCGAGGAGCCTACGAGACAGAGCGATATTTACTCGATAGGTATCACTTTCTACGAGATGCTCTCCGGTTTGACGCCGTTCGAGTCGGGAACCGAGTATGAGATTATGCAGGGGCATCTTAAAAAACCCGCTCCAAAACTTTCGGCTACAATTCCCGGTTTACCGCCGATGATCGACAAAATAATTGCGAAAGCTCTCGAGAAAGATCAGGCTAAACGCTTCTCAAGTTGTGATGAGTTTCTTCAGGAAATCGGATATGCCCTGAATGTAATCAGACAGGGTCCCGCACCCTCGAAAGACCGCTCTCCGATGGAGCAACAGCAATCTGCAAAAGTAAAACGGTCGATAAAATTTACAATCTTCACGATTCTGGCATTTGCCGGTTTGATCGGGGCGGTTTACCTGTTTTATACACTGATTTCTGGTTTTGGTGACAGTCTCAAGGCTAAGAAGCAAACCTCTCTCGACACCTCGTTTTCATCCACGAGCAGCCCCCAGTATCAGGGGGCGAATCCGTTCGAAAGAATGAATACGGGATTGTCGGTCAATCTGCGGAGTGCTGTTTTTGACGGGTCAGGAACGGGAGTTGCAGTGGGAGACAGCAGCACGATCATCCTTACTTCAGATAATGGTACAAACTGGAGGACGATTCCGTCTCCCGATAGAGTCGAACTCTACACTGTGTCTCACATCCCAAGTCTTGGTTTCATGATTGGTGGAGCCAAAGGCACCCTGTATGCTTTTGTGCCAAAGGATTCGCTGTTGAAGAAAATGACGATTCCCGGCACCGGTGATATCCTGAAGATTGAGACGATGGCATCCGGGAAAGTGGTTTTACTTGGAGCCGGCGGAATGATACTTTATTCTGACGACCAGGGAGTTACCTGGAACAAAGGAACGACCGGCATTACCAACGATCTCTACTCTGCTGATTTCATGGATGGAAGCATCGGAATAGCCGTCGGTGACAACGGAACCTTGATCAGGACTGAGGACGGCGGCAAAACCTGGAACCTGGGACCATCGGTAACAACCACATACCTGAAAGATATCCGGTTCATCGGAAACGGAGTGTTTATGCTGGTCGGTGGCGGTGGTCAGATATTCCGATCCGCTGACGGTGGAAGGGACTGGAGAAAGATTGATGTGAATGTCACTTCACCTCTTATTGCAGTCCGGTTCAACTCACCAACAAACGGAGTGATCATATCCAACACTGGTGATATATTTAGAAGTGAAGATGCCGGAGAAACCTGGAAATATCAGCAGGCTGTTGCCGGAAGTCTTCTCAACTCGGTAACCTCCGGAAAAGCGAGGCTTTACATGGCTGCTTCCGGTGGTGCGATTTTGTATTTGAATTTTTAAGGATTTTTAGTGGATAAATTTATAATTAAAGGTGGCAGGGTTCTTTCAGGCGAAGTGAGAGCCGGCGGTGCAAAAAATGCCTCTCTTGCCCTGATTCCCGCGGCTTTGCTTGCTTCAGGCAGGATGCTGCTCTCAAATACTCCGGAATTAAATGATGTTTTCACCATGTTGAAATTGGTGAGACATCTTGGTGTGGAAACATCCTTTAAAGATGAATTGATAACACTTGACACTTCCGGTGTTTCAGTTCTCGAGGCACCGTATGAACATGTAAAAAAGATGCGTGCTTCTGTTTATGTTTTGGGACCCTTGCTCGCGAGACACGGATATGCCAAAGTTTCACTTCCCGGCGGATGCGCATGGGGACCCCGTCCGATCAATCTTCATCTTGAAGGATTGAAGAAACTCGGTGCGCACATCGATCTCGTGGATGGTTATATAATTGCGAAGAGCAAAAGATTGAAGGGGAACCGAATCAATTTTGATGTCCCTTCAGTTGGAGCCACAGGCAACCTTTTGATGGCGGCGGTGCTGGCAAAAGGGGAGACCATTCTGAATAATGCTGCCATGGAGCCCGAAATCACAAACCTTGCCGAATTCCTCTCGAAGATGGGCGCAAAAATCGGTGGAATTGGTACCCCAATTCTCCACATTCAGGGAGTTGACACACTTCAAGCGGCAGATATTGAGACAATTCCCGACAGAATTGAAGCAGGTACGCTTCTTCTCGCAGGAGCTATCACCGGTGGAAAAGTTACTGTAAAATCTTCGAATCCGCTTCACATCTACTCAGTGATCGCAAAAATGGAGGAAAGCGGTGTTTCGTTCACATACGATGATTCTTCAATAACTGTTGATGCAAAAGGAGTGAGACCCGAAGCGATTAATGTCACTACAGGTCCCTTCCCAGGCTATCCCACAGATATGCAGGCACAATGGATTGCCTACATGGCGACTGCCAAAGGAGTTTCCACAGTCACCGACACAATTTACAGAGACAGATTTACTCATGTGCCTGAACTTGCAAGACTTGGTGCACAAATTGAGGTAAAAGACAATTCTGCCGTTGTGAAAGGGAGCCGGAAATTAAGCGGTGCAAAGGTCATGTCGACTGATTTACGAGCCAGTGCCAGTCTTGTTCTCGGTGGTCTTGCAGCGCATGGAACGACTGAAGTACTCCGGATTTACCATCTTGACAGAGGCTACCAACGACTTGAAGAAAAACTTCGTAATTTGGGGGCTGATATTGAACGCGTTCCGGGTACTGAATATTAAATTCCCGGAAGACAAAAATTTTCTGATTGCGTCCGGATTTCTGCTCGCGGTCAATATCCTGTTCCTTTTTCTGCCTGTACTGAAGTTTTTTAGCTACGAGGCATCTGTTTTAAATGCAGTCCTGATAACATTCTTATCGGGACTGTCTTATTTTAAATCAACCCTTGAGGTATCTAAACCCGGGGGCGGGTTAAAAACTTTTATTACTAAAGCGGTTATTTATCTTCTGATCCCTCCTGTGGTTTATTTCTTTGGTCACCTTTTCCTTGGCGACTGCAGTTTCCTGAACGGGATTAAATATTATACGGTCTTTTGTCTGACAGCTCCTCTTGTTGGTGGGGCGATATCGGCTGTTGTTCTCCTTACCGGAATAAAGTTTAGGAAAACGGTTTTCACTATTCTGTTTATGCTCGTCCTTTTCAACTGGATTGTTGACTTCTACCTGTACCCGCAATTCTACCTTTACAATGCCATTTTCACTTTCTACCCGGGGGTGATTTATGATGAATTCATTCCGGTTACCGAAAAAATGGTGCTATACAGGGGTGTAATTTCAATTATTTCACTTGTCATTATCATTGTGGAAATCGCATTCAGAACGAAGGAAATCAGGGAACGGCTGATTTTTGGGGTAGTAATTATCATCCTGCTTCCGGCGATTTCATATTTCGCTTCCCGTGAAGCCGGCTTGATTTCACTGCGCGAAAATTTCACCGAAAATTTCAAAGACGGGGTGGTTACACCTCACTTCCTGATTTTATCCGAGGAAAAACTGACACCTTCAGAGCTGGAATATGTGGCAAATCTCCACGAAGTATATTACCATGAACTTGTGAAATACTATAAAATAAAACCTCCGGAACACCTTCAGTCGGTAATATTCAAGGACTCAAAAAGCAAAAAGATGTATCTCGGAGTTGAAAATGCCGATGTAGCCAAACCATGGTTGAGGCAGGCATATACAACCAGAGCCAATCTGGAGAAATCTTTGAAACACGAACTGGCTCACCTTTTTACTGCTGAATTTGGCTGGAGCATTTTTAAGGTTGCTCACAATTTTAAGCCGGGTCTGATAGAAGGAGCAGCCACCACTGCGGATGGTGTTGTTGGAGGTTATGCAATTGATGAATTTGCCGCAGCAGCTCTGAACTCGAAATACAGAGTGGAGGTTGAGCAGGTTTTTCCCGGTTTTGGTTTTTTTAATGTAAATCCGACTCTTGCTTATCTCGTCAGCGGAGCGTTCAGCAGGTTTTTGATTGAGACCTCAGGTATTCAAAAATTCAGAGAGTACTACGAAACAGGAGATTTTGAGGCTGTTTACACGAAACCGCTGGAGGAGTATTCGGGTGAATTTAAAAAGAAGATGTCTCTGGTTCGGAGTGATATAAGTCAGGGGACACTCGATTTTTATTTCGACAGAAAACCCCTTCTGCAGAAAACCTGTCCGAGATATTTCGCAGAGCAGATGGCTGAGGCTTCTGATTATTTCAGAAACAAAGACTGGACCGGCGCTTTGGAAATATATCAACGGCTTTCAGAATCGGCAGGAAGTTTCTCAACAGTTGCGGGGAAAATCAACTGTCTGATGCTCCTTAAGGAGAATTCAAAAGCCCTCGCAGTGATCGAAGAATATCAAAAAAACAACCTGTCATACTCTGACAGACTGAATTCTCAACTGCTCAGGTATTCGATTGTGTATCTCACGGGAGACACCGTGGCAGTCCGAAACATCAGAAAATTGTTTTATGATCACGATGTCCCTGATTTTATGTTGAGCGCTTTTAAGCTTCGGGAACAGCTGTTGGAGAACGGTGTGGACCCGTTTCTCTACAGTTCACTCGGTTCCGGAGAGAGACTGCAAACTCTCAGTTCAATAAAGAAGAAAAACAGTGTAATATACGAGGCAATAGTTGATATTTTGTACAACGGAGTGTTACCTTTCCCCGGTGGGATCAATCTAAAGGATTGCCTTGGCAACATTTCAGACAGCGGAAAGTTGAAACTGTGTACTGTTTTGGTTAGATCGGATAAACCAGAAAATGTTACAGTTGTACTGTCGGAAATTGATGAAAAAAAATTGTTGTCGCAACAGGAAATTTCAAAATATCGTATATTTAAGGCTGTGTTTGCAAAATAGTGGAGAAGTGAAAGCCGTTTGATCAAGAGTGATTTGGAAATTAAAGATTTAGTAGTTGGAAATCTGCAAAAACTGCCTTTTATTGAGGCAGCGGCAGAAATTGCCGGACAGAGGAGCGAGAAGGCATTCGTGGTTGGTGGATATATTAGAGATCTGATTCTTGGAGCAGGAAAACAGGATATCGATATTCTGGTGGTGGGAGACGGGACTGCATTCGCTGAAGATCTCGGCAGGAAACTTGGGGTAAAGGATATCATAGTCTATGGTAATTTCGGGACTGCAAACTTCAAATATGGAGATTATGATCTGGAATTTGTGGGAGCAAGGAAGGAAAGTTACAAGCCAGAAAGTCGAAATCCGGAAGTAGTACCCTCCACTTTCGAGGATGACATTTCCAGAAGGGATTTTACAATAAATTCCATTGCAGTATCAATAAACAGAGATTCTTTCGGTGAGATTTCCGACCTCTACAACGGTATTGGGGACATTTTCGCCGGTGTTCTGAAAACACCCCTTGAGCCTGACACAACTTTCGATGACGATCCTTTGAGGATTATGCGAGCCATTCGTTTCGCAGCAAGGTTTGGATTTACTGTTGATCCGGAAGTTTTTGAAGCCATGAAAAGAAAGGCATCGAGGCTCGAGATTGTAAGTCAGGAGAGAGTAACGGATGAATTTTTAAAAATACTCGGTGGCGAGAGACCGGGAGACGGCTTGAGATTGATGTACGAATCGGGAGTCATGAAGATTGTGTTTCCCGAGGTTGACAAGCTTGGCGGAGTTGATCAGATAAACGAGTATCACCACAAAGATGTGTTTTATCATACATGTCTGGTGGTGGACAATATCTCAAAAGCCACGGGGGATGTGTGGCTGAGGTTCGCAGCACTCGTTCATGATATCGCAAAACCTCAGACCAAGAGATTTGTTGAAGGAACGGGATGGACATTTCACGGACATGAAGAACTGGGTGCCCGGATGATGAGGGGTATCTTTCAGAGAATGAAATTTCCGTTTGTGAAGATAAATTATATAAAAAAACTGGTAAGACTTCACCTGAGACCTGTAGCTCTTTCAAATGATTCAGTGACCGATTCGGCAATCAGGAGACTTATTGTGGAGGCAGGAGATGATCTTGACGACCTGATAACACTCTGCCGGGCTGATATTACAAGTAAAAACGAGTATAAAGTAAAAACAATACTGGCAAATTACGACAGGGTGATGCAAAGGGTACTCGAGGTCAGGGAGAAGGATGCCCTTCGTGCATTCCAGTCGCCAGTTCGTGGCGAGGAGATAATGGAAGTGTTGAAACTGAAACCCGGGCGGGAAGTGGGAATCGTAAAAAAGGCAATCGAGGAGGCAATTCTCGAGGGGATTATTCCCAACGAATATGATGCAGCTTATAAATATATGCTGGATGAGGCGGCAAATCTTTTGAATCCGGGCAATAAGACCGCCTGATATCAAAAATGTTCCGCCATTCATAAATAAATGTAACCGTTTATAAACTAATTTCCTGTGTTAACTGCTGATTACATAATTTGTGACGGTGATTACAGAAAATAGACAAAAATCACTTTGGAGTGACTAATGAATAAATTGTTTGCAGCATTTTTTGCTATTATTCTCTTATTCAATGCCGCGGCACAAGAGAAGAAAATTTTAACCATCGACGAAGCGATCCGGCTTGGTTTCAGGAACAATCCAAATGTTCTGAAGTCAAAAAACCAGATTGAAAGTTCGAAAAGCAATCTGCTTTCATCGAGAAGCGATTTGTATCCGACAGTTACAGGTAATGCATCCTGGGACTGGTCGAGAACCGACTTTAAGGTCGGCGATTTTTCGCTGAAAGATGAAAGAAGAAGCTGGGGGCTGGGTGTGAGCTCCAGCTATACAGTTTTTGACGGTTTTGCCAAATACACCTCAATTGGTATGAAAACCAGAGATATTCAGGCTGCCAAACTGAATCTTGTGCGTCTGCAGCAGGAGATAGTTTATCAGACCATTACTCAATATTACAATATTCTCAACTTCACCGAACTGGTAAAAGTGAGAAAGGAAAATCTTGACTGGAACAAAGAAAACCTGAAGATTATCGAGGCAAAAGTGAAAGTCGGGTCAGGCATTCTTACTGATGTCAGGCAACAGGAAGTAAAGGTAGGACAGGCAGAACTTGACCTTCTTCAGGCAGAACAGAGCCTGAACGATGCCAAGCAGAGGCTTTATTATTATCTCGGACTTGATGTTACTGAGGATTTCCAGTTTGTTGATGGAACAAAGCTGCTCACCCCACTGAAAAAGGACACCGTAAGTGGCGATAACTGGTATGACAGATCTTTGGATGAACTCGTGGCTGAAGCCATGAAAAAGAGATCTGATGTTAGAAAGGTTGAAGTCGATCTTCAAAATGCTGCGTCAGGTGTGGAACTTGCTCAGAGTGCGAATATGCCAAGAATAACAAATTCAATATCATATTCACTTGGTGGAACAACCCCATGGAACATACTCGATAACCGGACAATCAGTTTTGGATTCAATCTGAGCATTCCAATCTTCAGCGGATACTCAATCACCGCAAATGAGCAACTCGCTCAAATTCAGGTCAAGAACAAACAAATCGAATTGACAGATCTTCAGAAGGCGATAAAAAGAGATTTGCTGCAGTCATATCTTGAACTCAAGACTACTGAAAAGAAGATAGATGTTGCACGCAAAAGCATTATTTCCGCAGAAGCCAACAGAGACCTTGAAGAGGCAAGATATAAAGTAGGTTCAAGCACTTTAATTAATCTGCAGCTTGCAAATACCGACCTCGTCAGAGTACAGGTTGACTATTTGAACTCACTTTTTGACCTGTTAAAACTTGAAGAACAATTAAAGTACGATCTTGGATCGATTAATACAGAGAATTTTGAATAAGACATTTTATTTTTGGAGATAGAGATGGCTGAGAAAAAGCGCTCAAAAAAGATATTGGTTTTCGGTATACTTTTCGTCCTTTTGGCAGTAATAATTGGACTGATCATAGCGAAAGGTTCCAAGGAAGAGATTCCTGTGGTTCAGACAGAGAAAGCTGTAATGCGTACAGTTACCCAGACCGTAACTGCTACAGGAAAAGTGGAAGCAGAGTTTAAAGTGCTTATTACACCTGAAGTTACAGGTGAAATAACCCAGCTTGCGGTAAAGGATGGAGATAATGTAAAGCAGGGTGACCTTCTTTTCAAAATAAAATCCGATATCTATGCGTCACAGCTTGAAAGAGCTGAAGCCAGCCTCGAATCCACCAAGGCATCGAAGGCGCAGAGAGAAGCTGAGCTGATGAGACTGCAACTCGATCTCAACAGGATGGAGGAGCTGTTCAAAAAAGGCATGGCAAGTCAGGCGGAATTCGATCTGATTAAGGCTCAATGGCTTTCAGCAAAAGCGGGTCTTGACGCCGCAAATGCAAATATTTCTCAAAACATGGCTGCTGTTCGTGAGGCACGCGAGCAACTTGCAAAAACCACGATAAACTCTCCTCTTACGGGAACTGTCACAAAGCTCAATGTTGAGAAGGGTGAAAGAGTGCTGGGAAGCGGATTTAGTCAGGGTACCAATGTGATGACGATTTCCGACCTGAAGAACATGGAAGCAATCGTCGATGTTGATGAAAATGATATTGTAAATGTAAAACTTGGTGATACGGCTAAAATAAAAGTTGACGCCTACGGTGATAAACAGTTCCTTGGAATTGTATCCGAGATATCAAACAGTGCTAAAACCACCGGTCAGGGCACACAGGAACAGGTGGTGAATTTCGAAGTTAAAATTAAGATTCAGGATGCTGAATCAGTGCTTCGTCCCGGAATGTCGTGCAATGCAATCATCGAGACCGAGACCATGGTGAATGTGGTTACAGTTCCAATACAGTCTGTAACTGCCAAAATAGAGGACATGAAACCGGCAGACAATCCGGATGAGCAAAATGCTGCCGTAAAGAAGAAAAACCCTGCTAAAAAAGACAAACCTGATGAGATAGTGTTCGTGATCGACGGTGGCAAAGTCAAGGAAGTACCGGTAAAAAGTGGTATCAGCGACGATAATTACATCGAGATTAAGTCCGGTCTGAAACAGGGACAGGAAGTCGTAAGCGGACCTTACAGGGCTATCTCCCGCGAACTGAAAAACGATATGCTCGTAAAAGTCGACAATGGCGGTGGCGGACCAAAGCAGGAAAAGAAATAGAAATTGAGTGTTAAATGAACATAATAACCATTGAGAACATAAAGAAGATCTATAAGATCGGTACTCAGGAAGTTCGTGCGCTTGCGGATGTTTCGTTGAAAATTGATGCAAATGAGTATGTCGCCATCATGGGACCATCGGGTTCCGGCAAATCAACATTGATGAACATGCTTGGTTGTCTCGATACCCCGACAAGCGGAAGGTACGAGTTCAAAGGAAACAATGTGAGTCAAATGTCGGATAATCAGCTCGCCGAGATCCGTAACCGTGAGATTGGTTTTGTTTTCCAGACATTCAACCTCCTGTCGCGAAGCAATTCTCTCCATAATGTTGAGTTGCCCCTGATTTATTCAGGTATGCCAAAACACGAAAGAAGAGAAAGGGCTGAGAATGCACTGAAGAGTGTGGGACTGGGCGACAGAATCCATCACAAACCAAACGAACTTTCCGGCGGCCAGAGACAGAGAGTGGCTATTGCGAGAGCACTGGCTACAAATCCTGCAATTATTCTCGCTGATGAACCGACAGGTAACCTTGATTCCAAGACAGGTGAAGAGATTATGGCTCTGTTCCATGAGATTCATCAAAAAGGGAACACCATTATTCTTGTCACACACGAGGATGAGGTTGCGCGTCATGCACAGAGAATAATCAGACTAAAAGACGGACTGATCGAGAGTGATAAATCAGTTGTTAACCGGATCATTCCCGGATTGATTGTCAGCGAACATAAAGATGGAGTTCAAACAATTTGAGTACCTTTTTGTATGAGATCAAAGAAGGACTTCTGATAGCTTTCACAGCTATCAAGGCGAACAAGATTCGAACTTTTCTGACGACTCTCGGCATAGTAATCGGTGTTACTTCAGTTGTATTGATGTCGACTGCCATTAAGGGTATTGATGGTGCATTCCAGCGGGGGATCAGTTCCCTCGGTTCAGATGTGCTTCATATCGACAAGTGGGAATGGTTCAGTAATGTCGACTGGTGGAAAATCAGAAAAAGACCCAATATAACTATGGAAGATTACGAGAAATATAAAAGACTCGCAAAACTTCCCGTGGCTGTGGCTCCAACCATCTGGTCGAATGAAACTGTTAAGAACGGTGAACTTGCGATGGAGAATATTTTCGTCTCCGGTTCCACTGCCGAGTATCTTGAAACCACGAATTTTACTTTTAAGTCGGGAAGATTCTATTCCGACATCGAGAGCAAGTCTTCAAGATATGTCGCGGTACTCGGTTCGGAGGTGGAGAAAAATCTCTTCCCTGCGGGTAACAGCCTCGGTAACATAGTCAAAATTGGAGGTTTCGACTTCCGGGTTGTGGGTGTGTTAAATGAACAGGGGAGCTTCATCCTTGGCAATTTTAACCCTGACAAGCAGGTTTTTGTCCCGATCGGAGTTCTGTTCAAACATTTTGTGAATTCAAATTTCAGAAGTGTTACTATTGATGTAAAAGCTCCAAGTAATGCCATGGTGAATGAGGTAAAGGATGAGGCAATCGGGGTGATGAGAAAAGTAAGAGGCTTGCGTCTTGGTGACGACAACAATTTCTCTGTAAACCAGCAGGAAGGGTTGATGGAAAACTACAACTCCACTGTAGGGGTTATCTCAGTCGGCGGTCTTTTCATCACAGGTCTCTCCCTGTTTGTGGGTGCAATTGGCATCATGAATATCATGTTTGTGTCTGTGAAAGAAAGAACCAGAGAGATTGGTGTAAGAAAGGCTATCGGAGCGAAAAGAAGGACCATTTTATTACAGTTTCTGATGGAATCGTCGGCAATATGTCTGCTGGGAGGATTGGTCGGTCTCATAAATGCCGTTTTGCTTAGTATGCTGGTCAATCAGTGGCTGCCGACATCAGTTCAGTATGATGCGGTTGTAATAGCTATTGTTATTTCTCTGATAGTCGGAGTTCTGGCGGGATTTGCCCCGGCATGGCAGGCATCCAAACTTGATCCTGTGGAGGCATTGAGGTACGAATGACAAGTTTTTTTGAATCATTAATACTAGCTCTGGGGGCGCTCAGAGCAAACAAACTTAGAGCTGCTCTTACAATTCTTGGAATTGTAGTCGGTATTTTTTCAATCATAGTGATTATGACAGTGATCACGATGCTCCAGACAAGCATCGAGGAAGGTGTCGCATCACTTGCCAAGAATACCTTCCAGATACAAAAATTCCCTGCAATCCGTTCAGGTGGTCCTGGGGCGATGGCGAAATACAGAAACAGAAGGGACATCACCCTTGAGGAGTATTACCGGCTTAAAGACGGACTGACTGTTGCAAAGTTTGTTGGTGCCGAGCAGTGGCAGTTTGGTAAAGTAATAAAATACCGTAACAAAGAGACCAACCCTAATGTGTCGATTTCAGGAATTACAGCTCTTGCCATAAAAACCAACGACTGGAAAGTGGAGTTTGGGAGGGAAATTCGCGATCTCGATGTTCAGAACAGTAATAATGTTGTCATCCTGGGAAAAGATGTTGCCACGAAAATTTTTGATAATGTTGATCCGATAGGTAAGGAAATCAGAGTGGACGGCAAACCTCTGAAAGTGATTGGCGTGTATGAAGGTCAGGGACAGATGTTTGGTCAGAGCCGTGACAACTTTGTTACGATTCCTATTACGACTTTTCAGGGATACTACGGAAAATATAAAAACAGTGTGAATATAACTGTCACTTCACATTCCAAGGAAGACTACGATAAGGTTATTGAAACTGCGATCGGGATGATGCGTTCCATCAGGAAAAACGCACCCGGTGAAGAGAGTGATTTCGAGATTTTCAGCAATGAATCTGTGTTGAGTCAAATTAACGATGTGACTATCTATGCCAAGATCGGTGCCGGAGTGGTTTCCTTCATCGCATTGCTTGCAGCCGGAATTGGTATCATGAATATTATGCTGGTCTCTGTGACAGAGCGAACAAGAGAAGTTGGTATCAGAAAAGCAATCGGGGCGAAGAGTTATCAGATCTTGCTCCAGTTCATGATTGAAGCGATACTTCTCTGTTTCCTTGGCGGACTTGTGGGCATTTTCCTCGGAGTGGGTATCGGAAATCTTGCCGGATCATTCCTCAACGCTAAAGCAGCCGTACCCTACGACTGGATTCTTATTGGCATCGGCCTCTGCATAATGGTTGGTGTACTTTTTGGAACCTACCCGGCATACAAAGCCGCAAATCTTGACCCGATTGAAGCGCTGAGGTATGAACAATAATTATTAGGTATTAGGTATTAGGTATTAATTCGATATACAGACTTTTGTGCCGGGGACAAAAGTTTCTACCCGAATCAAACCACTTCCAAAGAGAAATTGGGAATTCATAGTTAATTTCTGTAAATTTAATACCTAATACCTAATAGCTAAAGCGAGCATGGTATCGTCAGGTCAATGCCGGTGATATACCATCTGCCGTCGATGAAGCCGAAATAGAGACGGAATTTATGGTAGTAGGGGGCATTGTCGGTCTGAATTAAAGTCCAAAGGGTGTATTTTTCACTGTTTTTGATTTTATCAAGAGTTGCAGAAGGCAGTTCCTGGTTCTCCGATTTTTTCTCGAAACGCAAAAACTCTTTTGCTGCAGGATCGATTTTACCCATAAAACATCCTGTTTTCGACCAGCTCTCCAATTCACATCTGTATTGAGGAATCTCTTCGAATTTTGGCTGACACGATTTTGGTACTACCTTCATCAAAGGGTGGTCGAGAATTGAATCGATTTTATTGAACCATTCGAGTTTTATATAAGCCCCTGAATTCTGCAACACAGTAAATCCGACAGTCGGATGGATAAAGTCGTTTAATGTTTTCAGTTCACCAATATTATAAATAATAAGGACAGTGTTGTAAGTATTCAAGAGAGAGGATATCTCTTCACTTACCTTTTGTTCATTTTTTTTCTCCTTATCAGTCATTTTGTCGGTGGTTTCTCCATCCTTTTTTGGTAACGGATTTTTATCGGCGGGTTTGTCTTTCTCTTTTTGGGGTTCCTTCTTATCGTTGTTCTTTGGAGTATTTTGTCCTTTGAGGGTGAGAACCACTTTGTTTTCAGGTGTAAACTCCAGAACCCAGAGTTTTTTTATTTTGAGTTCAGCCTGTAATTCTTTTTTATAGAATTCGGCGTCAGTTCTTTTGGAAAAGAGTCCTGCAACAACCCTGTAACGGTTCTTTTTAGCAGCTTCATTTTTGACAACCCGGACGGTCATACCCATGTCGGCAAATTTCTTCGCCTGTGCTTTTGCATCTTCCAGATTGGGACCTGATAAAAGTACAACTCCAAAACCCTTCTCGAGTGGAGAGACTTTATGCCCGGAATATAATAAAACCGGGTTTGACGGATCAGACGGAAATGCATCGATTGTCAGTGAGATCAATACAAGGATTATCAAAGCTGTTTTTTTCATCCGGTCGTTTCCATTTGCAGTTACTTGTTGGCTTTGCGGTTTGAATACCTATAAACAGGTTGTTTTATGAATTTAAAAATAAGCATTTAACCTGAATTTATTCATGCGATGGGGGAGATAAGGATCATGCGACGGAATGCAGGCTTGTTTTTTCTGTATTAATGCGGAAAAAGCAATGAAATGGTGTGTAAACATCGTTTTATTTTCAGTTATTTGAAAAACTTTATTAACTTGAGATTAAAAAAAGAGAGAATTTCCTGCATATCTTAAAAGCTATTTTTAAGTTTGTGAAATCGCCGTGGTTTGAAGTAACCATTTGGGTGGCAGCCATTTTTTACCTCTTTTTTTATGACCCGTTCAAAGAGAGTGATTTTACATTTTGCATATATAGCAATCTTGGATTCGAATATTGCCCCGGATGCGGATTGGGCAGGTCGGTTTCTTATCTTTTGCACGGAGAGCCCGGACTGAGTTGGGAAACTCACAAACTCGGGTTGCTCGCACTTCCCATGCTTCTTTACAGGATTGTGCAAATATCATACACTCAATATAATTTCAAAAAAGACCGGAAAACACTATGGCAAAAGCAATAGACGTAATGCCATGGTTTTATTTAAGACAATTACGATAAATATTCAACTAATCAATTAACCCAATTCATTTAATAACAGAGGTCCCCTATGGCAAGAGTTCAAGACTTTTTACCACAAGCATCATTCGAAGAAATGAGCTTTCTCGAGTCGTATTTTTCAAAAATGTCAGACGATCAGGCTAAAGAATTTGCGATGGTCTATTCGCAGAAAAGAAAAGATGCCCAGACAGTTATGATCTTAACAGTTCTCGGTTTTTTTGTAGCGGGCGGTATTCAGAGATTTTACCTCGGTCAGATAGGTATGGGTATTCTCTATCTTTTCACCGGTGGTCTTTGTCTTATCGGTACTATTATGGATCTCGTGAACAACAAGACCCTTACCAATGATTTCAACATGAAGGCAGCTCAGGAAGTTGCTATGATGATGAGATTGTAGTCCGATTTGACTTTTTATAATTGACTGATTTTCGTACATTTCCGTATAACTTTCACCCTAAAAATGAAAGGACGGGAGATTTGGAAAATATCAAGTATAACCTGTTCGAAAGAACAGAGCCGGTAGTTCTGCCGGAACAGCTTGGATTTGGAAAGTACTTTACTGACAATGTATTCGTCATGGATTACACACCTGCAAAAGGGTGGCATAATCCACAAATAACATCACTTGCTTCGCTTCAGATGCATCCTGCAACTTCTGTGTTGCACTATGGACAGACGATATTCGAAGGCTTAAAAGCTTATTACACTCCAGATGGTGAGTACCAGTTATTCAGACCGGAGGAGAACTTCATGAGAATGAACAATTCTGCAAGAAGGCTTTGCATGCCCGAAGTGGATGTCGACTATTGTGTGGATGCGCTTAAGGAGCTCGTATGGATTGAACGGAATTGGGTTCCCCGCGGGGAGAGCGATTCCTTGTATGTCAGACCATTCATGTATGGTGACGATCCTGTTCTAGGGGTCAAACCATCAGATACATATAAATTTATTCTGTTGCTTTCACCTGTCGGAGCGTATTACCCCGAAGGTTTTAAACCGGTCAAGATCCTCATTCAGGACGAATATGTTCGTACCGTGAGAAAAGGTCTTGGCGAGTGCAAGACTGCCGGCAATTATGCCGCAAGCCTCATTGGCCAGGAAATCGCCAAAAAAGAGGGTTGCACCCAGACTCTTTGGCTTGATGCTGTGGAATTGAAGTATATTGAAGAAGTCGGTACAATGAACATATTTGTGCAGTTCAAAGATGAAGTGGCTACACCTCAGCTTACCGGTGGAATACTCCCCGGCATCACCAGAAAATCAGCAATTCAAATTCTGAGAGACTGGGGATACAAGGTAAGTGAGAGACAGGTTTCTTTGGATGAACTGCTGACAAGATATGAAAAAGGTGAAGTACTCGAAGTATTTGGAACCGGTACTGCGGCCATTATATCATCGGTTTGTGAATTGAAGTATAAGGATAAAAGTCTCGTTTTCTGCGATCGTCAGGTCGGAAAACTTGCCGAACGCCTTTTCAAAGAACTGACCGGTATCCAGAAAGGCATATTGCCCGACCGTTTCGGCTGGACAACAAAAGTGGAACCCGTTTCGGTTACTGCATAACTTAAAATGAATAGAGATATAGCTGCCTTGCGTTAAAACAGGGCAGCTTTTTTTATAAGAACTTCGGAACTTCGGAACCTCGGAACTTCAGGACAGTTTCTCAGGTCTCTCGAGTTTCTCAGGTCTCTCAAGTCTCTCGAGTCACTCAACAAAAACAAGGCGATCACAAATGCACACATTCTTAAAAAAATACAGACTTAAAATCACTCTTGTCGCACTTCTTTTCATTTTTGCAGGATCGAGAATTCCTGATGAAGGGATGTTTCCTCTGAGCGAGATACCCGGTCTTAATCTAAAAGACGCAGGACTTAAGATTGGAATTGAGGAAATTTACAACCCGAACGGTGTGAGTCTGATTGATGCATTGGTGAAGGTAGGGGGATGTACAGGATCATTTGTGTCGGACGACGGATTGATTCTTACAAACCATCACTGCTCCTTCGATTATGTTGCAGAAGCCAGCACAGTCGAGAACAATTACCTTGAGAACGGATTTATTGCGGGGAAAAAAGAGCTTGAGATACCCGCAAAGGGTTTGACATGCCAGATCACAGTAGGGTACAAGGATGTGTCGGAGTTTATTTTGCAGGCTGCAGAGGGAAAAGAGTCTGCCGAGAGAGTTGATGCAATAAATAAAGCCCGCCGCAAACTGGTTGAAGAGGCTCAAAAAGAACCCGGAATAAAGGCTGAAGTTTCCGAAATGTTCATAGGTAAAACCTATATCCTGTTTCTCTACAAAGAGTTAAAGGATGTGCGGCTTGTTTATGTTCCTGCCCGTGCAATCGGTGAGTTTGGAGGTGAAACTGATAACTGGGTATGGCCCCGTCACACAGGAGACTTTTCATTCCTTAGAGCTTATGTGGCTCCTGATGGTTCCGCAAAGCCTTACTCGAAGGAAAATATCCCTTACAAACCAAAGAAATTCATCAAAGTAAATCCTGACGGTGTGAAGGAAAACGACTTCGTTTTTGTACTCGGCTATCCCGGCATTACTTACAGAAACAGGCCATCGGAATTCCTGAAGCTTCACAGGGATGTGCGGCTTCCTTACATGCAGCAGGTTTTCGCATCTGTAATTGCCAAATTTGAAGAATTGAGTGCACAGAATCCCGACTGGAAACTCAAGCTCGATCCCCAGATTAAAACAATGGCAAACACCGAGAAAAATTTCAGAGGCAAGCTGATCGGATTCAACAAGGTTGATATCATCGGTCAGAAGGAACGGGAGGAAGTGGAACTCGAGAAATTTATAGCTTCCGATCCTCAGCTCAAAGCAAAATACAGCGGTCTGATGGCAAAAATAAAAAAGGAGTATGAACCGTTATTCAAAGTGACTTCACTCAATCTTTTTGGAACAGTTCTTTCGAGATTCTCGACTGCATACCAGCTTGGTGAATTGATGGCTGAGTACATGTCCGCAAAATTGCTCCCTGATGAGAAAAGACCAAACATTTTCAAAGCCAAAAACAAAGCTCAACTGGATGCTACAATCAATGAGCTTTTTACGAATTACATCCCCGAAGCTGATCTGAACCACTTCAAAATTGTCATCGCCGATGCTGCCAAGAGAGGTGAGTTGAAAGACAATCCCGTACTCGCAAGATTCATTACAAACAGACCCGCAGCAACGGAGGCAGAGGAATATTACAGGGCTGTAACCTCGAAAACACGCCTTTTGGATAAAGAGAATTTTACCAAAATGCTGGAGATGACGCCGGCGGAATTCGCTGAACTTAAAGACCCGCTCGTGGATATGTACGCAGAGTTCGACGCTGAGTTTACAAGATCCGGTGAAATTGCTAAAAATGCGGATGGAAATCTGAACTCTCTTCTTGCGGATTACATTGAAGTAAAAAAACTTTACATGAACAGATCTTTCATTCCAGATGCCAACTCAACACTCCGTCTGACCTATGGATACATCAAAGGTTACACACCGGCAGATGCTACATATTACAAACCTTTCACCACTTTGGGTGGAGTAATCGAAAAAGGTCTTTCGGGAAATCCTGATTATAAACTCCTTCCAAAACTCAAAGATTTGTGGCAGAAAAGAGATTACGGCAGATTCAAGGATGTCGACCTTGATGATCTTCCGGTTGCAATGCTCTATAATCTGGATACGACAGGCGGCAATTCCGGAAGCCCCGTACTTGATGCATGGGGAAGACTGATCGGACTTAATTTCGACAGAGCGTTTGGTGCCACCATAAATGATTATGCCTGGAATCAGGACTACAGCCGTTCGATTGGTGTCGATATCCGGTATGTCCTTTGGAATGTTCAAAAAGTGGGTGGAGCTCCCTGGTTGTTGGATGAACTCGGGGTAAAATATTGATTTCAGTAAAGAAACCCGCTGCACCACAGGAACCGACAAGGGACAGGATTCTGGCGACTGCTTCGGCACAAATTCTCCAAAAGGGGATACAGAATACCAGTCTGGCAGAGGTGGCGAAGAGCATAAAGATCAGCAAGGGGACACTCTACTACCACTTCAGGTCGAAAGACAGTCTGATCGAGGAGATTGCCCGCAAAAACTTCGAGGAAACTGCCTTCAGAATAAAAGAAGACCTCGAGAAAATTGCACCCAAAAAAGGAAAAGATATCCTCTCCATCGCTATAAATGCCCTTACGGTGGAGAGGAAAAATGCCAAGATTCTCCACTTCATCTATCTGGAAATTCTTCAAGGCAACAAAAAGCTCGGGTTTAAAATTCTCAAAATTTATCAGCAGATGAAGCAAACTATCACCGAAGCAATTCTCCCGTTCTGCAAAACCAGAGAGGAAGCGGAAAAGATTACCGCAACCGTCCTCGCCATCTCCGATGGTGCAAATCTCGGTAACATGCTCGGTATGAACGAACTCGACCCCGTCGAGGCTGTGAAATATCTCAAAGTATAAGGGAGAGTTTCGGAGATTCGGAGATTCGGAACTTCGGAGATTCGGAACCTTGGAGTTTCGGAGTTTCGGAGATTCGGAACCTTGAAGAATGCGTAAATTACAATTAATTTTATTTTTTTGTAAGTTTGACAAATGAATTTTGGAGATATTATGTTTCACAATATTGAATATGATCAGAATGAACTCGATTTGCTGTGTCAGAAATGGAAAGTCAAACAGCTTTCTTTTTTTGGTTCCGTGATCAGAAACGATTTCAATTCCAGCAGTGACATCGATATTTTGATTGAATTTCAACCTGAAGCAATAGTTACTCTTTCAAAATTTGAAAGAATAAGACTGGATTTTGAGCGTTTTTTCAACAGAAAAGTGGATCTTGTTTCCAAGCGCGCTGTAATCAACAGCAGAAATGCTGTAAGAAGAAACTCAGTTCTATCAAATTTCAGAGTTGTTTATGGAGCGTGAAATTATCTGATCAACTGGTCATTATCCAATTAAGAGAATCTGCATTTCTAATTTAATTCCAATTTGGACTGCATTGGGGAAATCACAAACCTCACAAATTTCATACATCCTCAGTATCTCATTCCTTACCCGGTTATTGTTTCCACCAACAAGACTTAAACCCTAAAAACCCTCTTGATATTTCGTCAATTATAGGTAAATTGTGGTTTCTGTTTTTTGGTAATCATAACATTGGAAAAACATGGCTAAAAGCGAACAAAATGAGAAAACATTTAAGCCGTATATCTCTGCGGCTGATTTTGTGCCCGAATTTACACCAAAGGCGATAATACTTGGTGCTATCTTCGGAATTATTTTTGGTGCTGCTACTGTATATCTTGGACTGAAAGTCGGATTAACGGTCAGTGCATCAATACCGATCGCAGTATTGGCAATAGCAGTATTCAAAAAGATTGGTAAATCAACCATCCTCGAGAACAATATAGTACAGACCATTGGCTCGGCAGGCGAGTCGGTTGCAGCGGGCGTTGTGTTTACAATTCCTGCACTTCTGTTCCTTGATGGAGGAGTAGAATACTTCGAATATTTCCAGATATTTGTACTTGCGCTTGCAGGCGGTATTCTGGGAGTGTTGTTCATGGTACCTCTTCGCCGGTCTTTGATTGTGAAGGAGCATGGAGTTCTTCCTTACCCTGAAGGTACAGCCTGTGCGGATGTGCTTGTTGCGGGTGAAAAAGGGGGAAACCTTGCACAAAAAGTTTATTATGGCTTGGGAATTTCATTTGGTTATAAAGTGCTGATGTCAGTTTTTGGTCTCTGGAAAGAGGCACCTGCATATACCTTTGACAAGAAATCAGCCCTTCCGAACGGAACAATAATGGGGGAAATATCTCCCGAATTGCTCGGTGTCGGGTATATCATAGGGCCAAGGATTGCCGGTATAATGGTTGCGGGTGGTGTACTTTCGTGGCTCGTTCTTATTCCGTTGATTACACTAATCGGAAGCGGACTTGAGACAGCTTTCCCTCCCGTAAAGGAAAAATTGATAAGAGACATGAGTGCCCGTGAAATCTGGGGTAACTACATCAGGTATATTGGTGCCGGAGCTGTTACTTTTGGCGGTATCATGACACTGATAAAAACACTTCCAACGATAGTCAGTGCCTTCAAAGATTCCATTGGTGATTTTAAAGCCGGTTCTGCCGGAAAGAGCACCTTGAGGACCGAAAAAGACCTTCCGCTCGTATTCGTTCTTATCGGTGCGGTTGTTTTGGTTGCTTTCATGGCGATCATCCCTTCAATTCCAACCAACTTCCTTTCTGCTGTAATGATTGTGATTTTTGGTTTCTTTTTTGTTACCGTATCCTCCCGAATAGTGGGAATCATCGGCTCATCATCGAATCCGATTTCAGGTATGACGATTGCAACTCTGATGGCTACAAGTCTTATTTTTGTCGGACTTGGCTGGACGGGGAGTGCACATCAGCCGATAGCACTTGTTGTCGGATCGATTGTGTGTATAGCCGCTGCGAATGCGGGTGCCACTTCACAGGATTTGAAAACGGGTTATATTGTCGGTGCAACACCAATTAAACAGCAGTACGGACTTATCATAGGCGTCGTGGCTTCATCGGTTGTTATCGGTGCAACAATGTTGATCCTCAATAATGCAATAGGAATTGGTGCCGATTCAAAAGTTTCATCGAATCCGCTTCCTGCCCCGCAGGCAACACTTATGGCGACAGTAATTAAAGGACTTCTCTCACAGGATCTTCCATGGGGTCTCGTTGTGACCGGTATGGGAATTTCAGCAGTTCTTGAGCTTGCAGGTGTGAGGTCACTTCCTTTTGCCGTAGGTGCCTATCTTCCACTCTCCACAACAGCCCCGATATTTCTTGGCGGTCTGGTTAAGTGGTTTGTCGAGAAAAAGAATGGTGCAAATGCTGATGATGGCGAGATTGGACCGGGAGCACTTTTCAGTTCAGGACTTATCGCGGGTGGTTCACTCACAGGTATTTTACTTGCAATTTTGATTGCTACCGAAGTTGAAGCCGGCAAAAATGTGATAGATGTTTTACATGTCGGTCTCGTGGAAGGACTTGGTGGTGCCGGAGATTTAATTTCTCTTGGTGTATTCGTCCTCCTCGGATTCGGATTGTATAAAGTAGCAACTTCAAAGCAGAAATAAACGGTTTGAAGAGCATATTTAAGGAATATTCTGACAGGAAAAAGCTCAAGGGAATAGACGCCCTTGAGCTTACCCCTGTAAGGTTACAGAATTTTGAGACCGGGGAGAACGGTATAATTACTGTTCTTATTCCCAGATTCAAATGGAAGCCGATGCATGATCTCATGGTGAAAAACGGACGGGATCCTGACTTCAGGCTCGATCTTGATGAGACCGGGAGTGAAGTCTGGAAGTCGATTGACGGAAGGAAAAAAGTTAAAGAGATCGGCGAAGAGCTTAAACAAAAACTTGGAGAAAAAATGGAACCTGACGCAAGACTGGTGAAATTCTTCTCCATGATGTATTACAATAAAATCATTACTTTTAAAGAACTTGAAAATTGAGGTATGGATATGGGAGACAGATTAGGAACACTTAAGCCGCAACTGCTTTGGGACATTTTTGAAGAGATGTGTGCAAGACCCCGTCCTTCGAAAAAAGAGGAAGCTGTAGTTGAGTATGTGCTCGAATTTTGTGAAGAAAACTCTCTCGATTATGTGAGAGATGATGCCGGCAACATCATAATCAGAGTGCCAGCAACACCGGGTTTTGAAGACAAAAAGACCGTTATTTTGCAGGGTCATCTCGATATGGTCTGCGAAAAGAACAGCGATGTCGTTTTCGACTTTGAAACGGAAGGCATCAGACCATTCGTTGATGGTGACTGGGTAAAAGCTGAGGGAACCACTCTCGGTGCTGACAACGGAATTGGTGCCGCAGCAGCTTTGGCAGTTGCCGTGGATACAACAATTGAACATGGACCGCTCGAAATTTTACTTACTCTTGATGAAGAGACAGGTCTTACTGGAGCAACAAATCTCGGTACTGACCTTCTTGAAGGTGAAATACTTTTGAATCTTGATTCCGAGGAAATCGGAGAACTCTACATCGGCTGCTCCGGCGGAAGAGATACAAAAGGCACGATTTATTTTGAACAGGAAGATGCTCCTGAAAACTATGCATTTTATGAAGTGCTGGTTTCCGGGCTAAAAGGGGGTCACTCCGGTCTTGATATCAACACAGGCAGAGGCAATGCAATCAAGATACTTGCGAGAATACTGAATACACTTCAGCAATATTATCTCGTTAGTGTGGCTGAGGTTCAGGGCGGCAGCAAGAGAAATGCCATTCCAAGAGAGGCTTCGGCAGTTTTGGCAGTGGATCCTGAAGATGAAACAGTGGTTCTTGAGGAAGTTATCGAATTCGAAAAGACCGTCAAAGCTGAGCTCGCCTCCGTTGAACCAAACCTTCGCGTTGTCATCAGAAAAATTGAAGAGAAGAAAAAAGTACTCGATGAAGTAAGTGAAGATCAGTTGATACTGATGCTCTATGCACTTCCTCACGGTGTTCTCAAAATGTCTGCCGACATCCCGGGTCTCGTTGAAACTTCAACAAATCTTGCAACTGTCACAATGCATGAAGGCAAAATTGAAATCGGTACAAGCCAGAGAAGTTCTGTTGAATCAGAAATCGAGGATGCAGTTACAATGGTTTCATCAGTTTTCGAACTTGGTGGTGCCGAAGTTGAAACAGGTGACGGATATCCCGGCTGGAAGCCTGATGTGAACTCTGAAATTCTTCAGGTTACCAAAAATGCGTATCATTCATTGTATGGAAAGGTTCCTGAAGTGAAGGCGATTCATGCAGGCCTCGAATGTGGCATCATTAAGGAAAAGTATCCAAACATGGATATGGTCTCTTTTGGTCCTACAATCACCGGAGCACATTCACCGGATGAACAGGTAAATATTTCATCCGTTGAGAAATTCTGGTTTCACCTTGTTAAAGTATTAGAAACTGTTCCCGAAAGATAAGAATGTCAGGACACGCAATAGATAACAATTCAAATCCGGTACCCTTCGCCGTCAGGTGGGGGGTACTCGTTCTTGTATCCCTCTCGATGTTTGGCAACTATTATGTCTATGATTCCATAGCGCCCGTTGCCGATCTGTTAGCCAAACAACTCAAATTTACAGATTCAGATATAGGATTGCTGCAGGGAATTTACAGCGTTCCGAATATTCTGATGGTACTGCTGGGTGGTTTGATAATTGACAGAATAGGGACGGTAAAATCGATAACCCTTTTCTCAATTCTTTGCTTTACCGGAGCAGTTGTTACGGTAATGACGGACTCACTCTATTTTGTGGGTGATGCATTCCGTTCCGTCTTCAATTCAGATATAAGCAACGAACTGGTGGTAATGTCGCTCGGCAGACTGATATTTGGACTTGGTGCCGAATCCCTTATTGTCGCGGTTACAACGGCACTCGGGAAGTGGTTTATTGGCAAGGAGTTATCTTTTGCGTTCGGAATAAATCTTACAATCGCGAGGCTGGGTTCATTTGCAGCCGACAATTCACCGACTTTCTTTAAGTCATACTTCAGTTCATGGGAACTGCCACTTTACATCGCTGTGATAATGGCATTTATCTCCGTGGTTACGGCATTAGCCTACTGGTATCTTGACAGCTTTGCTAAAAACAACTATCATATGAAGCCTGAAGCTAAACAGGACAAGGTGGTTTTAAGGGAAGTGTTGTCATTCAGCAAATCATACTGGTTTATCGTGCTTCTGTGCGTTACTTTTTACTCGGGGATCTTCCCGTTCAGAACATTTGCGATCAAATTCTTCCAGGAGTACCACGGTCTCGAGAGGGAAGTCGGCGGAATGTATAACAGCATCCTGATACTTGCTTCCATGGTTCTTACCCCGCTTTTTGGACTGCTGTCAGATTTCATCGGAAAGCGATCGCTTTTGATGATGCTGGGCTCTGTAATACTTATTCCCGTTTATATGATGCTTTTGCAGACCTCTCTGCCACCCTGGATTCCAATGGCGATGATGGGTCTGGCATTCTCACTGATTCCTGCTGTAATGTGGCCCTCGGTCGCACTGATTGTTCCGGAACAAAAACTCGGAACTGCATATGGACTGATGACGATGATTCAGAATATCGGTCTTGCGGGATTCAATTTCCTCATCGGCTGGGCTAATGATTCCAGCGGCGGGTACGAACTTGGTATGTATTTCTTCTCAACTCTCGGATTCTTCGGACTTTTCTTCGCCTTCATGCTCAAATGGGCTGAAGGTAGATCGACCGGGCACGGGCTTGAGTTTGGGATGATGCACAAGAAGAAGGTATGAGTTATTAGTTATGAATTATGAGTTTGGATGACAGTCATTAGGTTTTTCGTTGCCGTTGCATTTTTTATGCCTGTGATGATGTTCGGGCAAACCAATAAATTTGGATTCGGATGCCTTGGGCTTGTCGGTGGTTTTGCCGGTTATGAAGTAAAATATTTTGAGTCTCCCGGGTTGAACGGATATGTGAATGCATTCAATGCATCTAGGAAGGACTCGCTCCTTTCTGCGATGGGTGATTTTGGAATGCTGAAAGGATATCGCCTCGGCATGAATCTCGTCAGAAACAGGGTTTCGGGGCTTGAATATACCGTGAAAGTGTTTTATGAGGCTATGACTGAACTGAAGGAAGCCCAGATAAAAGGGAAGTACAGTCTTTATAAAAACAGTCTTGAACTAAAACAGACAGTTTTTGGTGCAGGTCTTGAACTCGGAACCCCAATATCGAAACTCATAAGCTGGAAAATCCTTGAACTTGAAGCCACATATGGAAATGCAGTCCTGTTTAAAAAAACGGAGGACATTAATGATCCCGTTTCAAGAATAAAATACACTTCGGACCAGTACAGGTTTGGCTTCAATTTTGCTTCGGGATTCATTTTTTACCTCATCGGACAGAATATAAGTCTGGAGGGGAAGATGGGATATGCCGAATACTCCATAGGAACCATGACAGACGAATCCGGAAACAAACTCACATTAAGTGAAAACAGCAGTGAGGTGATGGAAAGTCCAATACAAAAAGGAGGGCTTTTTTACGGAGTCCAATTTAATTTATCAATACCTCTATGATTATGACCGAATTACAAAAAGCTTGTGATATTGCAATAAGAGACTGCATGGGTGCAAAGGCGGGGGAGACCGTGCTCGTTGTTTCCGATACAGAAAAACATGAGATCGGGTACGAACTTTATCTTTCAGCCATTCGACTTGGACACAAGGCTGTCTATTCCGAAATGCAACCCCTCGAAGTAAATGGACAGGAGCCACCTCCAGCCATTGCTAATTTAATGAAACAGTTCGATGTTGTTTTATGTCCCACTCTCAGATCACTTACACATACTCAAGCCAGACGCGATGCATCCGCAACCGGTGCCAGAGTGGCGACATTTCCCGGAATTACAAAAGATGTGATGATCAGGGGATTGAATGCTGATTATAGCAGAATTGCTGAAAGATCGTTGAATCTTAAAGCTGTTCTCGATATAGGAAAGCATGTCAGAGTTACTTCTGCAAAGGGAACTGATATCTCATTCTCGATTGATGGACGGGATGCTTACGCATCGAAGGGTCTCTTTCATGCAAGAGGAGAAAGCGGCAATCTGCCAACCGGGGAGACATTCCTTGCCCCCGTTGAGGGGACTGCCGAGGGAGTATTCATAGTCGATGGTTCGTTTGCGGGAGTCGGACTCATGCAGGAAATGGATATAAAGCTGACCGTTAAAGGTGGATTTGTTACCTCGGTTGAAGGTGGGGAGAATGCAAAACAGCTCTCCGGGATACTTGCGAAGGTCGGCGGAGACGCCTATAATATTGCAGAATTTGGTATAGGCACCAATGATTCAGCACAGCTTTCGGGTCTTATTCTTGAAGATGAGAAGGTGATGGGGACGATCCACATAGCTGTTGGTGACAATATGGGTTTTGGCGGTAAAGTAAAGGTACCACTCCACCTCGACGGCGTAGTAAAAGATCCTGATGTTTACCTTGATGGAGAACTGATTATGAAGCAGGGTAAATTTACAATAGAAGTTTAATAAGGAATCCGCTGTTTGATAAGGTCAGTCTCCTTTAAAAATATGGATGCCTGGAAATTCAGACTTCTCCTCGGTGTGAAACTTCTTATTACTGCGTGCTTGATTTACTACCTGAATGCCCGCTTCAGCGACATCTCACTTGCCACTTTTCTGAGTATAGAATCATCTCTGCCGTTTATAATTGCTGTTTCTTTGGTCCCGCTCAACTTTTATCTGCAATTTAAGAAATGGCAATTAATCTGCGACTTCTCATACAAACCGCAAAAGAAGAGTGATGTTTTTATCTCGATTCTTACAGGTATCAGTACGGGATTGCTGACTCCCGGCAGACTAGGTGAATATCCGGGGAGGGCATTTCCTTTAAAGGAAGTAAGACTTTCCGAAGTGACTGCAGGCGCAGCGATTGACAAACTAAACTCGCTGCTTGTTATTCTGATAGGGGGGTCATTTGCTGCTATCATCTTTTTGAACCGGGTTTATTCCGTCGATATCAATCTCACCGTTTCTCTCCTGTTTCTGCTAACAGGGGTCTATTTAATGCTTCTCTATTTGATGCTGTCGCCCGAATTTTGGCGGGGATTCGTTGGAGATCAAATCAGTAAATTCAAACTTGTGGAGAAATATTTCCTGAATTTCAGATCGATAGGTCTGTTTCACAGGGGGACATTTGCAAAGAATTTTGCATTCTCTGTTGGTAATTATTTTGTGTTCTCGACTCAGTTTTTTCTCCTCTTGCTTTCCTATTCATCCATCGAGGAAGTTTCGGGAGCCGTAATGGGTATTGCACTGGTTTTTTTCACCAAGAGCATAATACCTGGGGTGACTTTCGGGGAAATTGGGATAAGAGAGAGTGCTGCGGTCTTTTTTATCGGACAGTTTGGGGTATCAGCGGGTGCCTGTTTTAACGCTGCACTCATGCTTTACACGATAAATGTTTTGATTCCGTCGATACCGGGAGCCATCTTCATCTTCAGAAAAAAGAAATAACCGGGCTTGGAACCCCTGCTCGCCTTTTTCATTTTTACACTTTTATTTTATCTTTTTTTCCTGGGAAGAATCAAGAGGGGAATATCGAAGATTAAAAGACCAACCGGATTTTCATCCGGCAGTAAATCTGTAACAGTGATAATTCCTTTTCGAAATGAGACAGAAAATTTACCCGGGTTGATGAAAGATATTCTGGCGTTGGATATTGAAGATATTGAATTTGAAGTAATTTTAGTGAACGACCACTCCGATGATGACTGGATTCAGGTAAAAGAAATCGCAGCCGAATATTCCCGAATAAAATTTATTGATCAAAAAGCGGGAGTTGAAGGGAAGAAGAAGGCGATTGAACTGGGGGTATCCCGGGCGAATGGTGAACTGATTTTAATTACTGATGCTGATTGTCATTTGAATCGTGGCTGGGTCAGATCATTGGTATCAGGATTCGATGAAAAAACGGGGTTTGTTGCGGGCACCGTGAGATACAGGACAGGGAGCAGTTTTTTTGATAGATTTCAGGCGCTGGAGTTTGGTGGTTTATGGCTCGCAGGTGCGGGACTTGCAGGTGCTGGGAACCCTGTTATTTGCAGCGCTGCCAGTATGGCTTTCAGGAAAAATTTGTTTTTCAAAGTGGATGGTTTCCGCGATAACATCCGGTTCGCATCGGGGGATGATGAATTTTTGATGCGTGCAATCCACAGACTCGGTTATGGTGTCAGGTTTGTTCTTGAAAAAGAATCAGCAGTTGAGACCAAACCGGGGAATGATATAAAAAGTTTTGCGGATCAGAGGAGCAGATGGGCGAGTAAAAGTCTTTTTTACGAAGATTTTGCGCTTGTCGCTCAACTGATGATAATTTTCTTCTTCTATCTTTCGCTTATGGTCGCATTGCCTTTAATGGTTCCTTTTGGAGCGCCTTTTGCGGTCTATTTTCTGGGCTCACTGCTCTTGAAATCAGTAGCAGAATACAGAATATTAAAAGAGGGGGAGGGGATATTGTTTCCGAAAGTTAGCCCCGGTTTTTTGATAAAGGCTGAGCTTGTGCAAATTCCGTATATCCTTTTTGCTGCAATTTCAGGTGCATTTGGGGGATTCAAATGGAAGGGCAGGGAGTATAAAAGATGAAACGCCCAAAGTTTTGGTATGTTCCTCCGACAGGATTAAGGAGAATTTTCCCTGAAATTATTTGGAAAACGACCGGTAACGGGGTCTTGATAAGTTTTGATGACGGACCCACGGACTTTACGCATTCATTGCTGGATAAACTCGATGCCCTGTCAATAAAAGCCCTGTTTTTCCTGCGCGTTGATGAGGCTGTGAAAAATGAATCGGTTGTCCGGGAGACAGTAAGAAGAGGGCATTTGATCGGCAACCATACGCTTACACACCGGAAGTTGCGTTTTGCTCCATTTTCCGTATTGAACAGGGAAGTGGTTGAATCGAAAAAAATTTTGGAAGACCTTTCAGGAGTTGAAATTGAATATTTCAGACCCCCGTATGGAGCATTCGATCCCCGTGTGCTGAGATACATAAATAATTCCGGTCAAAAGTGTGTCATGTGGGACCTTCTGAGCGGGGACTATGAAGGCGATCCGGATTTTTCCGGTGAAATAATTAACAAATATTTGAAGCAGGACTCTATTGTGGTTTTTCATGACAACGAGAAAACTCACAATTTTTTACTGAATTTATTAAAAGAAACGACAGATATTATCGCGCTTAAAAAATATTGTACAGGAGCCCCCCGGGAATGTTTGAACTGATCGCACTTGTTGTGGTGGCTTTGTATGTTTTGCAGACACTTCTGTATGTGGTCGCTACATACAGGAAATTTCCCCGGTTGTCAGAAGAAGAACTTCCGTCGGCATCCGTGGTGGTTGCCGTAAGAGATGAACAAGGGGTGATTGTTCGCTGCCTGGATGCACTCGATAAGCTTGAATACCCCGAGGGAAAGCTCGAAATTATAATAATTGATGATCATTCCACTGACAACACGGGACATCTGGTCAAAGAATTTATAAAGAACAGACCAAGATTTAAACTTGTGGAGGGACAGGAGCCGGTTGCTCATCTCCGTGGAAAATCGAATGCGCTGGTACAGGGCTTAAGGGTAGCAAAGGGTGAAGTAATTCTTACCACAGATGCCGACTGTAAAGTAAACCCGTTGTGGGCTAAAACAATGGCATCCTACTTTACAAAAGATACAGGTTTGTGTGGTGGAATGACATGTCAGGAGACAGGTAACCCTTTCAAGGGGATGCAACATCTTGATTTTATGTATCTTCTTGGGGCAGGCTCCGGTACTGTAAATGCCGGGATTCCCCTTAGTGTAATAGGTAACAACATGGCTTATTCCCGCGCTGCATACGACGAAACAGGCGGATACGAGAGCATGCCTTTTAGTGTTACCGAAGATTCGCAGTTACTTGCAGCCATTTCAGCATTAAAAAAATACAAGATTATTTACCCTCTCGATAAGGATGCTCTCATTGAATCTTTGCCGGTAGAGGGCATCCTGCAACTTTACAAACAAAAAAAGAGGTGGTCGATTGGCGGGCTGAATGTACCACTTCATGGAATTGCAGTTTTGGTTACTGCTTTTCTGGCCCATCTGCTTGCAGTTGCCATTCTACCGTTCTTTACTTCGACAGGTTTAACATTAATTGCCTCAATCATATCAGTTGACCTCATTTTCCTCACCTCAGTGGTTTACAGACTTAAACTTCTATCCACGATTAGGTACTTTCCGTTTTTTGAGCTTTACTATTTTGTGTATGTGATTACATTTCCTTTTATACTCCTTTTTTCAAAGTCGGTTGAGTGGAAGGGGCGTCAGTTCTAACCGAAATTAATAGATATGATTTCTTATATTTGATGTTGGTATTTTATAAAATAAGAAATGTAACAAATATTGAAATCGTACAGGATAATTCTGGCGGTTGCCCTCTTTTCCACTCTGGTAACTGCACAATCGTACAAAATTTTTCCCGGTGACCTGAACATACAACCATTTACTTCCAATTTCCTGGAACCAAGGATGGGTGTCTTCTTTCAGTCGGGACAGAATGATTTAAGACTCGACATCGGTGCTTCAAAAGATATTTTTCACAAAGAGATTTCCAAAGGCTTTACGCTTTCGACAGGAGCCGATTTTTTCACTTACACCAGACTAAGAGGTGAAGCTGACTTTCACTTTCCCGTCGATGCGGTTGATTATCTTTTCGGCTTAAACATCGGTTTGAAAAAGGAATTCCCGTCAGGAAATGAGGCAGGTGTACGACTCAGATTGAGCCACATAAGTGCTCACTTTGTTGATGGTCATTTCGATGGATCAACCAGGCAGTGGCGTGATCAGAGATTCCCCATCGTTTATAGTCGTGAATTTTTTGAGTTGATGAGCTACTACCGTTTTGGTGATCTCCGTGTATATGCAGGAGCTACATATCTTTTCCATGTTGATCCAACGGAAATAAAACCTTGGATATTGCAAGCCGGATTCGATTCCTACATACAATCTCTTTCATTTGGCAATTTTTACCCGTTCGTTTCATACGACTACAAACTTGCGTCTACAACTGCTTACAATTCAAATCACACCGCACAGTTTGGAATCAAGTTTGGTAAGCCCGAGGGGAGTGGTCTCCGTCTCGTCTTTACACTTTACTCCGGAAAAAATGTACACGGTGAGTACTATGATTTAAATGACGAATATTTTTCAACGGGCGTTACAATAGATTTTTAATAATGAGCGAAACAGACAACGGAAATATTAACAACATGGAAGAGAGTGCCTTCCGGGTTTATGTTGTACCCTTGCTCCTTTTTGTAGCAACTTTTGTTACCACCACGATAGCCGGGGCATTTTGGGTCGTATCACCCAGTACAGGGTTGGAAGTGTCGCAAATAGCCGAGGGGTTGCCCTACTCACTGTCGATCCTCGCAATTTTGGGATTCCATGAATTTGGTCATTTCTTTGCGTCAAAGTATCACAATGTGAAGGCTACTTTTCCTTACTTTATTCCTTTCCCCACCATTGCGGGTATGCTCAATTTCGGGACGATGGGTGCCGTGATAAAAACAAAAAGTCCGATATACAGCAAAAAAGCCCTTTTTGACATAGGAATTGCGGGTCCGATCGCCGGTTTTGTTATTTCGGTAATAGTATTGATTTATGGATTTCAGAACCTGCCGGGGAAGGAATTTCTATTGAATATCCATCCCGATTTTGACCTTCCAAGTTACGGAGACGGTGGTTTGTCCCTCGCGTTTGGTGAGAATCTGCTTTTTATACTATTCAGAGAGCTTTTTGCCAGTTCACCGGATGGATTTATCCCGCCGATGAGCGAGATTTATCATTATCCCTATCTTTGTGCCGGCTGGTTTGGATTGTTTGTAACAGCTCTAAACCTGCTACCGGTTGGTCAGCTTGATGGCGGACATATAATTTATGCAATGTTTGGCGAAAAAGCACAGGAGAAAATTGCCTGGGTGGCGATGTTTTTCCTCCTTATGGCAGGTGGGATGGGAGTGATAAATCAGTTTTATGATACAGGCATTACGATTGGCTGGACCGGCTGGTTTCTTTGGGCTTTGCTTCTCTATTTCGTAATTAAAGTTAAGCATCCACCCGTTTATGATAATACACCGGTCAGTATTGGACGACTGTTAGTCGGTTATTTTGGAATATTGATATTTATCCTTTCGTTTATACCGATGCCGTTTATAATAGGACCGGGTGTATTATAAATTCCTGCAACTCTAATTACATATTTTTAGAGGAGTATTTTTAAGATATTTGCTGAAAAATTCAGAAACAAGATGAAAAAAAGCATAGCAGCCATTGCGCTGATATTATTGTTGAGTGGATGCGAGAAATCGTTCAATAACCTGGTCGATCCCGTTCCCGCTCAATATTCCGTTCAGAGTGTCGCCAGATACGACACATTGATTTATAATTCGACAGATTCACTCGTGAAGTTTTACATCCATCTTGGTTATAATACAGCACCGGGAAGTGTTTATATGAATCTTTACAGCCCCGGTGATATAAAAGTGAATTCCACACCCTATTACCTCGTTGATAACGGCAACAAAGAAGCCGGTGATGAAACAGCAGGAGACAAGATATTCTCAATCAAGGTACCGATGAGCTCGAAACTTCTTTCCGGTGAGTATCGTACCGAGTATTTTGCATCAGATCTTGAGGGAACGGGTTACCGGTTATCAGTCAACAAGTTCGTTTTCGACAACGGTGCTGCCAATCAGGAGCCGCTTATAAGTGATCTTGTTGCACCAGACACACTTGTTGTTCTGGATACCACGGTTTTCAGACTTACAATGAAAGCGATCGATCCCAACGGAAAGCAGGATCTTTCCCGCGTGTATTTTGTTGTTACGCGTCCTGACGGCACTTCGAACAATGCTGCACTCCTTATGTATGATGACGGAAATTTCAGGGATCACGGTGATGATGTAGCGAATGACGACATTTACTCGATAATCGTCAGTGTATTCTCCACGAATCAAAAAGGGGAATATACCTTCACCTTCAACGCAGAAGATCGCGGAAAAAAGAAAAGTTTACCCATAATTAAAAAGATTGTGATAAAATAGATGACAAGATTGATGAAAACTCTTGTTCTGATTTTTGTTTGTTTTACATATGCAGTATTTACACAGGAGAGTCCATTTTCCTTCAAATTTGAGGATTCGCCATCTGCGACAGCATATTCTTCCTCCGAAAATCCTGCTTCCAACAGCATAAGTGCCATGCTGGTACAGGGAGACACAATCTGGCTTGGTACTTCAAGGGGACTTAGCAGATCGACCGACAAAGGAACGACCTGGAGAAACTATTATGGTGATCCAGCTTTTGGAACAGAAAATGTTTCGGCAATTGCGTGGGACAAGTACAGAGGAATACTTTGGGTAGCGACAGCACACTCGGTCGTAAGAACCGGACAGACACTCCCTGAGGGAAGCGGACTGCGATATACTTCCGATGGAGGAGAGACATGGCAATCAGTATCGCAACCTCTGGATAAAGATGCCGATACCGTGATAGTTTACGGTAACAACAGGTTGAGAGCACTTCCTGTTACTGTCGCAATTCAGAATATTACATACGACATTGCAATCACACCCGGTACTGTCTGGATATCATCTTTTGCAGGCGGGTTAAGAAAGTCAACCGATCTCGGAGTAACCTGGGAGAGAGTTGTTTTACCTCCTGATTTTCTAAATTCAATAAAGCCTTCGGATAATTTAAACTTTTGTGTTTCCCCGGTTCCCGGGAAATTTTGCAGTGAAGGTTATCTGAACTATCGTGCTTTCAGTGTGATGGCTGTGAATGATACTGTTATATATGCCGGAACCGCGAACGGGATAAACAAATCAACCGATGGTGGAATTAGCTGGGTCAAGTTTAATCATCAGAATCAGGTCAATGCAATGTCCGGGAACTTCGTTGTGGGCCTCGCATTCAAGCCCGGAACCGACGAAATATGGGCAGCCACATGGAAAGCTGAAGACCTATCGGAATCATATGGTGTAAGTTTTTCTCCTGACGGCGGTGCCAACTGGATTACGAGTCTGGACGGTGAACGAGTGAATAATTTTGCGGTATTTACCGACAAAGTTGTTGCAGCAGCGAGTGGTGGACTTTACAAATCAAATGATTACGGCAAAAACTGGTATTCACCCGGTATCATTGTAGACAGTGACTCGAAACTCTCGCTCAAATCAAAAACTTTTTATTCGGCTGCGTGGGCGGAATCGGGAATAGTGCTATACATTGGTACTGCTGACGGACTGGTAAGAAACAGTGGTTTTACAGGTGTGTGGCCAGATAAATGGAAACTTTACTTTGCGTCACAGCAACTTGAATCAAAAGAAGATTCATATGCATTCCCCAATCCGTTTTCTCCAAAAACAGAGCAGGTAAAAATCAAATATTCCACGGGAGGAAAAGAACTGAATGTTACAATCAGGATTTTTGATTTCGGTATGAATTATGTGAGAACAGTTATTCAAAACGCGCCGAGAGGAAATCCGGTTCATTCGGTAAACAATTCAGGCACACCCGGAGTTATCGATTTTTGGGACGGCAAGGATGATAATGGCAAAACAGTGCCTAATGGAGTTTATTTCTACCGTATTGATGCCGGAAGTGAAAAACCTTTGTTTGGAAAGATAATGGTGTTGCAATAATATGAAGATCAGAAAATTAGTATTTTTAGTTGCACTTCTCATTTTGGTAACATCAGTTGATGCTCAGAGAAAAATGAGCGACATTTCCTCAGCGCCCGGTGCTTTCAGCCGAATTGGTTTTGGTGCCAGAGGCATCGGTATGGGTAATGCATTAAGTACGGTAAAAACCGGGAATATCTTTACCTATTACAATCCTGCACTTGCGGTATTTCAAAACGACAATTCATTTAATGCACAATATACATTTCTGGGTCTCGACCGTGCATTAAATTTTATCAGTTTTACCAGAAGGTTCGATTTCTACGGAAAGAATGATACCATACCGGGGGAGAGGGTTCCAAGATCGACTGCGGGTGTTTCAGCGGGTTTGATTAACGCCGGTGTATCCAATATCGATCAGAGGGATAACCAGGGCTTCAAAAAAGGAACTCTGTCGACTTCAGAGAATCTTTTTTATCTTTCGCTCGCGAACAAGTTTTCGGAAAAATTTGCAGCCGGTGTCACAGCAAGATTTTATTATTACAAATTGTATGAAGAGGTGACAACCACAAGTCTTGGATTCGATGTGGGTCTTATATATACGATTACACCTGAACTTGCGGTTTCATTCGTCCTGAGCGACATTAACTCGCAGTACAAATGGGACTCTGCCCCGATTTATGGTACCGATGGCGGTGCAACTAACGACAAGTTTCCTCTTTTCAAGAAGCTTGGTGTGAGTTATCTTTACAAACCGTATAATTTGCAACTCGCAGCGGAATTTGCATCAGACAATTTTGGTACAAATTTAATCAGATTCGGAGCTGAATACAATATTTATGAAGGGCTCTTTCTGCGAGGGGGTATCGATAACTGGTATCTGAGCAATGGAGATGATCCCGTCAAGCCCTCATTGGGCTTCTCCTATTCTAGACAAGTTGGAAATTTCAGGGTTGGATTTGATTACGCTTTTCAGGTGGAACAATACTCGTCTTCAGACAGACATATAATTGGCCTTAATTTCATTTTTTAAGACTGCAACAATGAAAAAACTTTTTTTAATTCTCTTTATTTTATTTGGTATCCTTGACATTCATTCACAAACTGCCGGTAACTCCGGGCTCTCTTTTTTAAAGATCGGTTCGGGTGCCCGAAATATTTCCCTTGGGGATAATGGAGCAGTTTTCGCGAATGATGCCTCTGCCATATTCTATAATCCCGCAAATATTGGCAGCAGTTCCGGTCCTGAAGTATCCTTTACGCACAATGAATGGATACAGGGAGTGAAAACAGAAATGCTGGCAGCCCGCTTTTCCTTGTTTGGACTGAAAATGGGACTTGGTATAAACTCAACAAGGATTGGTGATATCGAGGTGAGAGAAAGACCGGGAGCAGCGCTTTCAACATTCACTGCTGATTTCTATGCGGTTTCACTTGGGACCGGATTTAAAATATCAGACAGGATTGATGCCGGATTAGCCGTAAAATACCTCTATGAAGGGATGTTTTATGAGGATGCAACAGGTTTTGCAGTGGATTTGGGCGCAAAATATTCCTTATCTGACAAAATTTTTGCCGTAGTTGCTCTCAGAAATCTCGGCGCAATGAATGAGCTGAAAACAACCGCCACAAAACTGCCTGCCGATTTGAGAATTGGTGGCGGATATATTTTTGAGATGCCCTCGAACAAGCTCACCTTCAACACCGGACTTGAAGTTCAAAAATACCTTGCCACAGATGACATTCATATAAATCTTGGTGCCGAAGTGTTGTATGATAATCTTATTGCTCTGCGGCTGGGTTATCAGACTTTGTATGAATCGAAAGGATTCACCTCAGGGCTTGGTATTTACTGGAATAAATTCGTCTTCGACTACGCCATTTCACCGTTCGGGCAGAATTTGGGAATGGGTCACACATTTTCTGTCAAATTAGGATTTTAATTAGAGCACAAACCGTTTTACAGGTATAAAATCCTGACACAATTCTAACATAAAAATTTCAGGGCTGAAGTAATTCCCAATTAATTCAACAATTTATTTTATCACATAATTACCAATTCATTACAAAACAATTAGTTCTACTATTGGTTATATTTTCAGGTCTTTTTGAAATTAATTTTGCTCAGACCTGGGGAAGTATAACAACAGGAAACGGTATTCCGGACAACCAGATAAGGTGTATAACTTCTGCACCTGACGGTAAAGTCTGGGTAGGTACCAGAACAAGAGGAGTTTTTGGAATCGACGGCACTTCAGTAATTGCCTTCCCAAAGAACTCAAGTTTACCGACAACAGGCGGTAACTTTTACGAAATAACAGCCATTTCTTATATCGATGCAAAACTTTATATAACAGTAAAATCATCGGCTTTGCTTGGCGGACTTTATGTGTACGAATTTGCTTCAAATACGATTACCTGGATTGGTACTTTTGAAATTGTGGGCAGCAGTGACATAAATGTATTTTACAAAGCAAGCAATGGTGTAATCTACGGTGGCTCGGGAACGGGACTCTTCAAACGGATAGCCGACAACAACTGGACCCGAATAGGGGGCGGATGGTGCCGTTCCATTGCTGAGAACTCTCTCGGGCATATTTACTACACAACTTTCGACAGTCTTTTCGTCTACAATGGCGTAACAAAACAAGGCTTGAAAAAAGGATTGTTTTACAGTGTGGCGGTTGATAACAATGATATTGTTTACGCCTCCTCTGACATCGATGTGTTCAAATATGAAAACAATACTTTTACTCCGATGGGATTCAATGGCTATTCAAAAAGCATGGCAAAGGATTTAAACGGGAAAATCTGGATTGCCTCATCGAGTACAACAGGAAGTTTTGGGGTTAAAGTTATATATAACGGAAATGTAACTTCCTACACTCCTTCAAATTCACCCCTGTTAAGTACTGATATGACAGCAGTTGCGGTAAGTGCAGACAATAAAAAATGGATTGGTCACTACAGTTCAGGAATAGATACAGTTCTTGATGCTGCAGTTGTTTTGCCGGTTACAATCTCTCCCACATTTGTAAACACAACCATGGGTTCTTTGATTAAATTCAAAGCCGGTTATGGTGTGAAACCATATCAATGGAGTGTGAGTCCGGCAAATCTTGGTGTTTTCGAAACCACGGGTGACTCGGCAACCTTCAGAGCAAACTCTGCAGGAAGTGGTAACATAATCGTAAAAAGTGCGAATGGTTCTGATTCCGCTCTTGCCTCGATCACAATAGCAGACACGAATATTATTTTGAAACTCCCTCCGACAGGTCTGACTGTTACAAAAGGGAAATACGCCGACAGAATCGATGCCTCCTGGGTAATGCCGGGTGAGTTTGATCAGAATTTTGAAGACGGTATTCCCGAGGGATGGAGAGTTACTCCTCCTACAGGAGAAGGAACTTACTGGGTTGAATCCGGTTTTCTTCCTCATGGTGGAAACAAATGTATTAAATTTGATGTCTATTCACCCGGAGCCCCAAAGACAGACTGGCTGATTACTGAAAAAGTACACATTTCACCCGAAAAACCAAATCTGACTTTCTATATCAGAACGGCATACGCTTTTGGTAATCCGTATACGAGTTTTGTAAAGCTTTCCACTACCACTTCAGATACGGCTGCTTTTACAACTGTAATAAGAGCACTTGATCCGCAGTATCTTGCTGACTCTAATCTCGTTTGGAGACCTGTATCAATTGACCTTTCCTCATACATAAACAGGGATGTTTATTTTGCTTTTCAGGCAAAAGCAGAGGATATTATCATCTACCTCGATGATGTAAAGATGTCAGGACAACCCGGACTAACTGCAACAGGAAGGGCTGTCAGAAGTTTCAGATTGTACAGGTCAGAGTCTCCTTTCAGTTTACAAAACCAGAACAATCTGATAATGGATCAGCTTGTAACTACATTCAGTTCGATGAATGTACCTCCACTCGTAAATTATTATTACGGAGTTTCGGCGGTTTATGATTCAAGTTATGAAACATCAATTACTCCGGTAAATTTCGGGATCGCCTATCAACAAAATGACTCAATTATTCTAAATCCTGCATCATTGTCAGCTCCGGTTATCGACGGAGAGGTGTCAGATACCGAATATGGTGATGCAACAAGAATAATTCTTACCAGAAATGGTCACTGGGGAAGTGTGTACACCAAAGTTGCCGGAACGAAACTGTATCTTGGTTTCGATCTTTTTGGCGACTCCACACTTTCGACTGATGATTTCGTAACATTTGCCTTCGACAAAAACAGGGATTTCAGTTATCAGGACTCCGTGGAGGGTTATTTCAGAGTAAGAAGGGACGGAACGGGTCTCGAACTTGCGTATTTCCCTTACAGTGCAGGCGTTGGTTTTACCCAGGGATTCCTCAATCCCTCCGGACTTGAAGCTGCGGCAAAAACCACCGCGGGTGCAGTGCAATTTGAAGTAGCGATTGATCTGTTAAGTTCAGCACTAAAATTGCCTGTGAACGGAAAAATTGGAGCTTATTTTGGAGCATTTGATGTAAACAAAACGAGAGAGAGTTCATGGCTGGAACGACTCCTGGCAAAAGAATATTCTGTCGCCGGGTTTGGTTCAATTACTATACCACTCCCAAGCTCGACCGGGGAGAGAGATAACCTTCCGGCAGAATTCTCATTGCAGCAAAACTATCCAAATCCGTTTAATCCATCCACCGTGATCAATTATTCAATCGCAAAGGCGGGAGTTTATTCGTTGAAGATATATGACATTACAGGCAAAGAGGTTGTTACGCTTTTTAATGAGCAAAAACAATCAGGTGTCTATACTGTTGATTTCAATGCGACCGGATTTGCGAGTGGAGTCTATTTCTACGAACTTTCAGGCGAGAATGTAAAGATCAGCCGAAAGATGACCCTAGTAAAGTAGGAACCATAGAGCTTCGGAACTTCTGAACTTCAGTACTTCTGAACCCGGAATTTCGTAGAAACTGAGTGATGAGAAAGCAGATTCTTCAGAATCCCGGTGACTTTTTGTTGCCGGGATTTTCTTTATAAATAATACCACTGCTTTATTAATTTGTTAGAGAGTTTTAAAAGAAGTAAATTTTAAATCACAATTTTTGAGATTTATTGAGTCTGAATTTTAAGTTACTAACCACCAATAAGGATTCCAAGGCGAGAGCAGGCGAATTTACTACTGCACACGGGGTGGTTAAAACGCCAATTTTTATGCCTGTAGGTACTCAGGGGACAGTAAAGGCAGTAAATTTTTCTTATCTGAAAGATGATATCAATGCAGATATCATACTTGGAAATACTTATCATCTCTACTTGAGACCGGGGACTGAGACACTTGAGGCAGCCGGAGGGTTGCATAAATTCATCAACTGGGACAGACCAATCCTTACCGACAGCGGCGGGTTTCAGGTTTTTTCCCTCTCTGATTTGCGTAAAATAAAGCATGACGGAGTTGAGTTTAAGTCACATCTTGATGGTTCGAAGCACTTCTTTACCCCTGAAAAAGTTGTAAATATCCAAAGGTCCATCGGATCTGATATCATGATGGTATTGGATGAATGTACTCCATACCCATGCACCTATGAATACGCGAAACATTCGACCAAAATGACTTCAGCCTGGGCAATTCTGAACAGGGAAGCATTTCTCAAGACTTCGGGACTCTACGGTTTTGAACAAAATCAGTTTGGGATAATTCAGGGAAGTACTTACAAAGATTTAAGGGAAGAATCGGTGAAATCGCTGTTGGATATCGATTTTGAAGGCTATGCGATAGGTGGACTGGCAGTAGGTGAGCCTGCAGAATCGATGTATGATATTGTCGATTTTACAACTGATTTTATGCGAGTTGACAGACCAAGATACCTCATGGGTGTAGGCAAACCAGAAAACATCCTTGAAGCTATCGAGCGGGGTGTGGACATGTTTGATTGTGTAATGCCGACCAGAAACGCCAGAAGAGGTTTTATTTTTACATGGAATGGTCCGGTAAGGATAAAAAACTCGATCTATAAAAATGATTTTACACCTTTGGACGAAAATTGCAACTGTTACACATGCAGGAATCACACGAGAGCTTATTTGAGGCATCTTCTGGTTGCAAACGAATTTTTGGGATTTGAACTCGTCTCGGTTCACAATGTACACTTCTATCTCGAACTGGCAAGAGCTGCCAGGGAGCACATCTCAGTGGGGGATTTTAAGCAGTGGAAAGAACAAGTTTTATATAAGATAACAGAACAAGACAAAAAAGAAACGGAGAATTAAATGGAAACTTTGCTTGCAATGGCTCCTGCAGGAGGCGAAGGCGGCGGCGGAATGATGGGTACACTGATAATGTTCGGTGCCATTTTCCTCATTTTTTATTTTATGATTATTAGACCCCAGCAGAAAAGACAGAAAGAGAGAGAAAAACTCCTTTCCGAAGTTCAAAAAGGGGACAAAGTGGTCACTTCAGGTGGCATGTATGGTGAAGTCACCACAGTTGAAGATAAAGTTGTCTGGATTAAAGTTGGTGACACAACAAAAATAAAATTCGATAAAAATGCTATAGCAGCAATATTGAATTCAGACGGTACAACCACAAGTTTAGACAAAAAATAACGGAATTAGTGATGTTTTGCACGGTAGAAGAAGCGGTTTCTGAATTACGGAACGGAAAAGTAATCATCATTACTGATGATGAAAACCGTGAGAACGAAGGTGACTTTGTTTGTGCTTCAGAATTTGTAACACCCGAAATTGTTAACTTCATGATAACGCAGGGCAGAGGTCTGTTATGTGTTGCAATGGACGGGAGCAAACTGGATCACCTGGGTATCCCATTAATGAGTGGCTCAAATAATGCTCTTCATGGAACAAATTTTACCGTTTCTGTAGATGCAGTTGAAGGTACGACCACCGGTATTTCTGCTTCTGACCGTGCAAAAACCATCCTTGCCCTTGCTTCGGACGAAGCAAAAACAGAAGATTTTGCCATCCCGGGACACATTTTCCCTCTCAGATACACCGAAGGTGGAGTAGTTAAAAGAGCGGGACATACCGAAGCAGTTGTCGATCTCTGCCGTATTTCAGGCTTGAATCCTGCCGGCACACTTTGTGAAATACTCAAAGAGGACGGTGAGATGGCAAGGATGAAAGAGCTTCAGGAAATTGCGGCAAGGTTCGATCTAAAAATGATCTCAGTCAGGCAGATTCTGAAGCACCGGATGATCAACGAGAAATTTATATCAAAGATTACCACTATTAATTTCCCGACATCTCATGGTGATTTCAAACTTCATCTTTATAAATCGCATATCGACTCAAAAGATCATATCGCTGTAGTTAAAGGTGATGTGTCGGGTGAGGAAAATGTTATGGTGAGGATTCACTCGGAATGTCTGACAGGTGATATTTTTCATTCTCTCAGATGTGACTGCCACGACCAGCTAAACCACTCGCTTGATTTAATAAACGGTTACGGCAAGGGAGTCGTGATTTATTTGCGTCAGGAGGGGAGAGGAATAGGATTGAGTAACAAACTTAAAGCGTACAAACTTCAGGATATGGGTTTCGATACGGTGGAGGCCAACGAAAAACTTGGTTTTGATGCCGATCCAAGGGATTACGGTCTTGGTGCTCAAATAATTAAAGAACTTGGACTGAAGAGTGTGAAACTTATAACAAATAATCCAAAGAAGATTGATGATCTGCTCGAGTATGGAATTTCTGTTGAAAGCAGAGTCCCTTTAGAGATTGCACCGAATCCCAATAACATCAAGTATCTCAAGACAAAGAGAGACAAGATGGGACACATGATTATGAGTTCTATTTCAGAGCTTTTGTAGGATTTTTGCGATACTGAGGAGAGTATCCTCTGCGAATTCAGCGGCAATGAACTGAACTGCAAGCGGGAGACCATCTTTGGATGTCCCGACAGGAATCGAGATTCCGGGTATACCGGCAAGGTTTACAGAAGTGGTATAAATATCACCTAAATACATTGCAAGAGGGTCTTTTGATCGCTCACCGAACTTAAAGGGAAGTTCGGGAGTCACGGGCGTCAGAATAAGATCAAAGTTTTCGAAAACCTTCCTGAAATCATTCTTGATAAGCCTTCTCACCTTTTGAGCTTTATTGAAGTATGCATCGTAATATCCACCCGAGAGTACATAATTTCCAAGCATTATTCTGCGTTTTACTTCTGTACCAAATCCTTCAGATCTCGTTGCAGTATACATCTCTTTCAGACCCCCACCTTTGCCCGACCTCTTCCCGAATCTTACTCCATCATACCTCGATAGATTTGAAGCAGCCTCGGCGGTTGTCAGGACATAATAGGCAGCGATAGTATATTTGGTCGAGGGTAATGAAACGGATTCGACAGTATGACCCAGTTTTTCAAGTTCTGACTTTATACCAAACACAGCTTCCTTGATTTCGTCATCAAGACCTTCGCCCATATATTCAACGGGAATCCCAATCCTGAGTTTTTTGGTTACTCTCTGAACAGGGTAAGAGATTGTCGAGGTGTTTTTCGTGGAAGTGGAGTCAAGTTGATCATAATCGGCCATGATGTGCAAAACAAGCGCACAGTCTTCAGGATTGTGTGCGATTGGACCTATCGAGTCGAATGAGGAAGCGAATGCAGTCAAACCATACCGGGAAACCCGGGAGTAAGATGGTTTGATTCCATACACTCCACAAAAGGCAGCCGGTTGTCTAATGGAACCTCCAGTATCGCTTCCGAGGGCTACATCGCAAAGTCCTGCAGCTACTGCAGCAGCGGAACCACCTGAAGAACCACCGGGGACTCTTGTTTTGTCAACAGGATTAAGAACAGCGCCAAAGGCGGAATTCTCGTTTGACGAACCCATTGCAAACTCATCACAATTGAGTTTCCCAATAATAAGGGCATCCTCATCGATTAGTTTTTGAACAGCCGTGGCCGTGAAAACAGGCTGAAAATCTTCCAGAATACGGGAACCGCAGGTCATTGGCATCCCTTCGACAGAAATGACATCCTTGACTGCTATTACCGCACCGAAAAGTTTACCCGGAGCGCCCCCGGACCTCAGTTTTTCCAAGAGTCTTTCGGCATCAAGGGGTAGCGTATGGTTTACATGCAGAAATGCATTGATATCTTCAGAGGACTTAATCTTCTGAAGAAAATAATTGACATTTGCAATGAGATCGAGTTCTCCTGACAGCAGAAGATCCCGTTTTTCAGAAATGGTATTGTAGGTAAGCAACTATTGACCGGTGTCAGGGATTTTTAGGCTGATCCTTGTTGTCATCAACTTTGATGTCCTGCTCAACATCTTTTATTGCTCTTTTGAATTCTCTCATTCCTTTACCAACACCTTGTGCCAGCTCAGGGATTTTTTTCGCGCCGAACAGGAGGAGTACAACAAGAACTATGAGAAATATCTCGAGTGGTCCTAGATTAGAAAACATTTTCTACCTCTTTAGTTTTTAAAAATTCTGCAATTGAAAGAAAAATGAACTTGCCCGAATCATTCCCCAGGGTCTTGCTACAGGCTCTCTCGGGGTGTGGCATCATACCAAGGACATTACCTGAAACATTGGTAATTCCTGCGATATTGTTTAGTGAGCCATTCGGATTTGCACTATCGGAGACCTCACCAACTGCCGTGCAGTAACGGAAAAGAACCTGATTGTTGCTTTCAAGTTCTGCAAGTTTTTCTTCTTCAATAAAATAATTACCTTCACCATGGGCTATCGGTATTTTGAATACAGAGTTGTGATTTCCATCAGCAAAGAGTTTCGACTTCCCGGTTACTTTTAGATACACATCTTCACAAATAAATTTCAAATCACGGTTTTTGATCAATACGCCGGGGAGAAGTCCCGTTTCACAAAGTATTTGAAAACCGTTGCAGATTCCAATCACAATTCCGCCATCATTGGCAAAACGGATTACTTCGCGCATAATGGGGGAGAGTTTTGCCACTGCGCCGCATCTTATGTAGTCGCCGTAGGAAAAGCCTCCGGGGAGAATTATGACATTACAATCCTTCAGGGAGTGCTCTTTATGCCACAAAAACTCGACTTCATAGCCAAGTTCATGCTTTAGAGCATAGTACGCGTCGTGATCGCAGTTTGAACCGGGAAAAACAACCACACCAAATTTAGGCTTCATCTACTTCTTCGAGTTGTATTTCATAATCTTCCATAATCGGATTTGCCAGCAGTTTTTCCGAGAACTCACTAACTTCCCTAAATGCCTCTTCTTTGGAGGCAAGATTCACGAAAAACTCGACTTCTTTATTCATTCTGACGCTTTGGATATTATTGAATCCAAGAAGTTTTGCTCCCTGTTCGGCAGCTTTACCTTGCGGGTCGAGAATTGATTTTCTTCTTTTGACTATAACTTTGGCTTTGAACACATTATGCCCGATGCTTAATTGTTTTTTTCTGACTAGTAACATAGCTTTTGGCTATGTTAAATAAAATACCAAAAATGAATAAGAAAAAGAGACCTGTGATTCCATAAAAATAGATCGCAAAGGGGAGAATCAGCACCAGTAATATCTCCACGGGTGACTTTTCTATAAGTGATTTATTGAATTTGGGAAATGCCGCAAACTTTATTTTTGAAACCATCCCGGCTGCTGTCAGAATTGTAACAAAGGGGAAGAGCCATTTCCACGACCAGGGAATAATATCTTTATCAATTTGTGCCAGAATCAGAAGTGTAACGATCAATGCACCAACAGGGATAGGGATTCCGGTATAGTCTTTTTTCTTCAGGTCGGAACTTACCTGAGTGTTGAATCTTGCAAGTCTGAGTGCACCACTGACCAGAAAAAGAAGGCTGATTACCAGTCCCCAGGTTCCAAATTCCTCAAGTTTGAATTTATAGACCAGAAACGCTGTTGGAGCCCCAAAACCAACGATATCGGCGAGGGAATCGAGCTGCACACCAAAATTGGAAGCTGCGTTCAGGAGTCTCGCGGCAAGACCGTCAATGAGGTCAAAAAACGCCGATGCAATAATCAGGTATCCCGCGGTTACAAACTCCCCCTGAGCGGCGAACACTATGGACAGATATCCACAGGTAAGATTGCCCAGTGTAAGCAATCCGGGCACGATAGCCCGTTTGTTATTTATCATTTTTTTGAATCCTGCTGTAATTTGAATAAAATGGTTTCTCCGGCAGTAACCATATCGCCTTCCTTCACCTGTGGAACAGATCCGGGGGGGACAAGAACATCGACACGACTGCCAAATTTTATCATTCCAAATCTTTCACCTTTTTTCACCGATTCACCCGTCTTCAGATCGTTAACGATTCGACGGGCTACATATCCTGCAATCTGCGAAAAGAGGAGTTTCCCTTTTCCATAATCGATTCCGGTAAGAAATCTTTCATTTTCAGAAGAGGCTTTGTCATCCCACGCAACAAGATATTTCCCCTCATGATACTTCAGATACTCCACTTTTCCATCAATCGGGATTCTGTTTACATGAACATTGAGGGGGGACATAAAAATTGAGACCTGGAGTGCTTTGCCCTTAAGGTATTCCTCATCATAAACTTCTTTTATAAACAGCACTTTGCCGTCAGCAGGGGAGACAATGATATCATCGCCTGCAGGCGGGGTGCGTTCGGGATCTCTGAAGAAATTCAGGGTAAATATTGTCAGGAAAGCAGCTACGATGAAAAGTATATATTTTATCAGCGGTTTTTCAATAAACCAGATGCCGGCGGCAATCAGTAAAAAAGATAAAACGAGAACAATTCCAATGGTAAAATAGCCGTATTTAGTAAACATTTATTCCAAAACTTTGTTAATGAATTTTATGTGTTTTTTAGTGTTTTTTTCATCCGGTGCTGTCACATATTTTAATAAATCTCTGTTACTCTCAGGTGGTAAAAGAAGTAAATCCGAGTATGTCAAATCACCATTGATCAGTACCTTGTCATTACTTATCACAAATTTTACTTTAATCGAGACCAAATCCGATCCCCGTCTTTCAAAAAAGGATCTTAAGACTGCATTAAACTTAAATGACAACTTGAGTGCTGCACGAAAATCTTCGGGAACTGTGATCCCGAGTGAAAAGAGCAATGATTCACCCGCCGGGAGATCACTATTTTCATCAATATAAACCAGATATGCAGGTAATTTGAGTGGACAGAGCACTTCAACACCGGCAGCTTTTGCAATATAACTATTCGCGAAATTGAATACACTTATAGAATAACCGGCTCCATAACTTTCAGCCGGTTCAACTCCCGGATCCTTCTCCGAAAAATAGAGAGGTAAATTGAACTCTTTAAGATAGTCAGAAAGTTGTGGGGAAATAATTAACGAATTTCCTCGTAAATTAGCATTGCGTTTTTTGCTGTTTAAGATTGAACTGAACTTACTCTCTAATTCTATCTGCATTTTTTATTACAATTCAACAATAAAAATATATAAATGGCAAATATAAAGTTAACAAGTTACATAAATAAACATTTTCTAAAAAAATACTCAAATATCCGGAGGATTAATGTTCGGTGGTAAACCCAATATGCAACAGATGATGCGTCAGGTTCAAAAACTTCAGGAAGACATGGCTAAACTTCAGCAGGAGCTTGGTGCGAAAACTGTAACCGAGGAAGCCGGTGGTGGAATGATTAAAGCAACTGTGAACGGAAATAATGAACTGGTTTCGATCGTTCTCGATCCTGCAGTTATAGTGCCGGATGACAAGGAAGTGCTTGAAGATCTGATAGTGGCAGCAGTGAATAAAGCAATTGCGGCTTCGAAAAAGATGCATGAGGAAGAGATGGGCAAACTCACTAAAGGTGTGATTCCTCCCGGAATGAACATCCCGGGTTTCTAAGCGATGAATCTTGCTGCACCACTTCAAGCCGTGGTGGAAGAATTCTCAAAATTCCCGGGAGTTGGAGCCAAGAGTGCGAGGAGACTTGCTTTGTTCCTTCTGCGGCAACAACCGGAAGAGATAGATAAATTGATAGAATCACTAACCGGACTAAAGACAAAACTCAAATTTTGCAGGATTTGCTTCAACATTGGTGAAGAGGAAGTTTGTGATATTTGCAGTTCGGAGAAAAGGGATAAATCGATAATCTGTGTCGTCGAGGATATTAACGATGTTATTGCTGTCGAAAGGTCTCATGAGTTTAATGGTACTTATCATGTTCTGGGGGGAGTGCTTTCTCCCCTGAACGGTGTAGGTCCCGAGAATCTCAAGATAAAGGAACTTCTCATTCGACTTGATGATGGAGTAAAGGAAGTGATTCTCGCCCTTAATCCCGATACCGAAGGGGAGGCAACTTCATTATACCTTAACAGGCTGATTTCGCCTTTCGGGGTTTCAGTGAGCAGGATTGCCAGAGGGGTACCCATTGGCGGTAATATCGAATTTGCAGATGATGCCACTATCGGTCGGGCAGTTACCGGCAGGAGCAGCTTTTGACTATTGAAAAGACAGTTGAGCCGGGTAAAACCTGGTTCAAAAACTGGTTTGAATCTGAACATTACCTTTCGCTCTACAGACACCGTGACAGGAATGATGCGTTAAAGTTGATTGAACTTGTAAAGCATCGGATACCCGGGCATTGCAAGGGAAAGGTTTTGGATGTAGGGTGTGGTTCTGGCAGGCATTCCATCGAATTTGCAAGGAGGGGATACAATGTCACCGGTTATGATTTAAGTAACAGGCTATTGAGTGTTGCTCAAGCTGAGGCTAGAGGAGCCGGGGTGGATATGAATTTGGTGAGGGGTGATATCAGATCGATCCCGTTTAAGGCTGAATTCGATCTTGTGATGAATATTTTTACAAGCTGGGGATATTTCGAATCTGATTCAGAAAACCGTCTCGCTCTGAAGAATGCATTTTTACTCAAAAAAAAGTCGGGTAGATTTTTATTCGATTTTCTGAATGCACAATTCCTGAAGGATAATCTCGTTCCGTATTCCGATTCAGTCATAGAAGGTACGCGGTACATGGAGAATCGGAGAATCGAGAACAACAGGGTTATCAAAGACATCGAAATTGAGGAAGGGGAGAACAGCTACAGTTTTCGGGAATCAGTAAGATTATTTGATGCAGAAGAAATTTTATCGATATTGGATGAATTTGGTGCAGAAAATCTGTCATTGTACGGTGATTATGATGGAAACAGTTTTAACGTAAAAGAATCGCCTAGATTTATATGCATCGCCTCTTAGTTCTTGTATTTTTGCCTGTCGTTTTTGCCGGATGCGACATTTTTAGTACGAGACCGCCTGAGTCACCTGATGTACCAAGGTTCAACTATCTTCAACCTGTAGATGTGAACAGTGTCATTACGAACATGATAAATTCCATAACGACCAAGAGTACCCAGTATTATCTCAAATCTTTCAGCGATTCGACAAAAAACGGGAAGTCCTTCCAGTATATTGCAAACGCCGAAGCGGTTTCGAAGTACGCCGTTCTTGTTTCGGGCTGGTCGGTAAAAGATGAAGAACAATATCTGAACAATATAATTAATAAAATCCCAAAGGAGTCTGCGATCAGTTTGACGCTTGATCAGCAGCAACTTGTATCGTTTGGCGACAGTGCCTATCTTTCTGCAAATTATAATATGACTGTGCCTCACAACATTCAAGGACTGGCGAATGTCTACAGCGGAAAGTTGCAATTCAAACTTTTGAGGGACAAACAACAATTGTGGACAATTTATCAGTGGCAGGATATAAAATCGGGAGAAGTTGCCACATGGAGTGAATTGAAAGGGTACTTCAATTGAGAAAATTCCTGAAAGGAATGATACTCATTTTAGTTCTTTTTATTCCGGGATGTGAAAATCCATTTTCACCCGGACACTACACTGATCCTGACTCGGGTGGAGGAGTGCTGAGTGATCTTTCCACATCTGATGGCATCTTTGTTAACCTTCGTTATGCTTATACTTTTAAAGACACGAGTATTTACTCTGCTCTGATAAAGGATGATTTCATTTTTACATTTCGTGATTACGACCTTGGTGCAGATGTTACATGGGGAAGGGAAGAGGAACTAAGAACCACTTCGGGACTTTTCTCAAATTCTGAAAGGCTCGATCTCGTTTGGAACAACATAATTTTGTCGAGCGGGGATTCACTAAAACTGAATATCGTTCGGAGTTTTAATCTTACAATCACTTTTAACCCTAACGATATTGTCAGAATAAATGGCAGAGTTAATCTTAATCTGGAAAAAAATGCGATTACAAACAAGTGGCAGATTGCCCGCTGGATCGACGAATCAAATCTATAGAATATGACATTTTACATTAAAGAAGCCTATCGAAACTTAAAATATGCCGGAATTACATCGGTAATTACATTTATTTCCCTGCTGCTGGCATCAAACTTTATTGTGGCATCATATCTGTTTACCAATTTTTCCTCGGCACTGCAGGAAAATCTGAAAAAGAATGTTACAGCTTCGTTTTATCTTGAAGATTCACTTTCAGAGTCTGCAATTAATGTCTTGGTTGCAGAAATTGGAAAAGCACCCGCGGTAAAAAAAGTAGAGTTTCTAAGCAAGGATGAAGCCCGTAAAGAGTTTATCAGACAGACGGGTGAGGATTTTAGTAAAATTCTGAGTGTCAATCCATTACCGGCATCACTGATTGTTGCTTTTGACTCCCAAACGAATGAGATTTCAGGGCTGGGCAAAATTTCTGAAACGATTGCACAAAAAAAGGGAATTACGGGATTTGAATTTCGTGCCGGGCTGCTCGAAGAAGTGATGGTTTTTACCAAAAGAATCAGATTGATAACTGTAACGGTTTCGGCTGTTTTCCTTTTTATTGCCCTTTATCTTGCCTATACTTCAATTCGCTCAGCGTTCGCAGCGAGAAGTGAGGATTTTAATACAATGAGACTGGTTGGAGGGAGTCTGATGAAAATAAAGCTTCCTGCCTACATTTCAACCTTCTCACTCGGGATAGTGTGTGCATTTATCACATATTTATTCCATGAAATTGTTGTAAATTCAGGTTTGGAATTTTTAGAAATAAACATTTCAAATTCGACCGATACCATGGGAGTGTTGCTCTCGTGGGTATCTGCACCTTTAATAGCCTTTTTAGGTACTTTTCTTGCCGCGTTTTCAATTAAAATTGAGTTAAGAAACTAAATACGCTTTAAAAAGTTTGAAATAATCAATATATTTGCACATCATAAATAAAAAGTAGAGACATGAGGTTTACCAAATTACTGTTCTTTCTTCTGGTTTTTAGCACAACATTTATTATTAAAGCACAGGATGTGAAAGTTGGAAGGGATGCAACCATAAGGCAAACAGGTGGTGCGTTCTATGATTATTCAGATCCCGATAGAATAAATATTACAGTCTCTGCCCTCGGATATGTAAAGTTTCCGGGTAAATATCTTGTACCTGAAGGAACAACAGTGCTCGACCTGCTTGCATTTGCCGGTGGTCCAACCACAGATGCATTGCTCGAGCAGATTGCATTGTTCAGATTCGCAAACAGTGATACAGCCGCATTTCCCCCACCCAAAAATGCAAGAGACAGTTCGTTGATTTCCAGCACCGGTAACAGGGTTCTCGAACTGAATTACAATTCCCTCCTTTGGGAGGATCAGATTCGTCCCGTGGATACCATCCCGAGACTTCAACCGGGCGATATTCTTCTTTTGAAGGGCGAGCCAAGATTTTTCTTTAGAGATTATCTCTCGATAGCACTGCAGGTTCTGTCTGCTGCTATATCATTAACTATTTTAATCCTGAATATTACACGAAATTAGAGGAACTTTTGGATACAGAATTCAACAATTCGCAATTCCAGGAAACGAAATCAATTGTAGATTATCTTCAACTGATAAGGGGAAACCTGCTCCCGATACTGATTATTACTGCCGTTTCCTTCATTTTTGCCCTCGTTTACGCTATAAATGCGGTTGATATCTACAATTCTACCACACTTGTAAAAATCAATAAAAACTCCGGTAATATTCTTGAATCGAATCCGCTCCTTCAACCTTTTGGTTCAGAAGACAGATTCATCTCAAATGAAATTGAGGTCATCAAAAGTTATACCTTAAGAGAAAGAGTTGCTTCTGCACTTATTGATTCATTCAACAATGCGCAGAAAAAAGACACTTTCTCGGTTCTTCTGACCAGTGACAAACTTGACCAGAGCAAGAAAAAGCTTATGACTAAGGAACAACTTGCTGTTACACTCTCAAGTCTCGTTACTGTTGAACAAAAGAGGGGCCTGGACTTTGTGATTCTTTCCGCAAGTTCACCTTCTCCATATGAAGCTGCTTTGATAGCCAATACATATTCGTCCGAGTACCGCAATCTAAACCTGATGTTCAACCGTGATCAGCTTGTTGTAATCAAAAATTATCTCGATCAACAGCGGTCTGAAAAGCTTGAGGCATTAAATCAGGCAGAAGATATGTTGAAGACTTTTCAGGAGAGCGGGGGAATTATAGCCCTCGACAATCAGGCTTCCAATCTGATTTCACAGATTTCCACACTCGAAGCTAGCAAAGGGATGTATGAAATTGAGTTGAAATCGACTCAAAATGCAATTGAATCATACAAAGCCAAGCTTGCAAAACTTGATCCTGATGCACTTGATTACCTCGCACAATATGAGGTAAAAGGTTATTTTGATCAGCTCCAAACAGAAATTGCCAAACTTGAGATTCAGAAATTACTCGTTGTCGGAAATGACAAAGACCCTAAAAATGCCAAAGCCTTAAAGGAGATAGATTTTAAAATAAATCTCCTCAAAGACAAATTAAATGAGAAGGTTGAGACTTTTCAGAAAAGTGCAGTTGCGAACACACCTGAAGAATACAAAACAGTCGCTTTAAAGCTGATGGAATTGGATATTCAGGAAAAAGGATTGAATTTTTCGATTGCTCAGGTCACAAGCCAGTTGGCACAGTATGAAGGAAAATTTGGGACTCTTCCAAGAAGTGCCATTGAACTCGCAAAGCTTACAAGAACCCGTGAGGGGCTTGAAAAACTTTATACGCTTATCGAACAGCGCTTCCAGGAAGCCGTAATTAATGAGCAGTCGCAACCCGGTAATGTGGTTGTTATTGAGGTCGCGAGGGTTATGACTTCCCCAGCCAAACCAAACCGTACTCTTATTGTAATTATCGGTATTGTGTTGGGTCTCGTTGTATCAATTTCATATGTATTTGTGAGAGATTACTTCGACAAGACCGTAAAAACTCCTGATCAACTCACTAAACTTGGATTCAATGTCCTTTCATGGATTCCGAGAATTGAGGGTATTGATGCAACGAAGGGAAGTTCGAACGAGTTTATAGTATTCTCAAAGCCTGACTCAATTCCTGCAGAGGCTTTCAGAGCACTCAGGACCCGATTGCAATTCACTACTCCCGATGCTGCCAAGATGAAAGTGATTCTTGTAACATCATCAGCTCCAACTGAAGGTAAAACCATCATTGCAACAAACCTTGCAGGAAGTTTTTCACAGATCAACAAAAAAGTTCTGCTGGTTGACTGCGATTTAAGAAAACCGAGAGTTCATAATGTATTTAATATGAACAGACATCCCGGTCTGGTGGATTACCTCTTCAGCCATAATACGCTGGATGAAATTATTCGTACAACTGATATGCCAAACCTGGACTTCATTCCCTGCGGTACCATTCCTCCAAATCCTGCAGAATTGATGGAATCTGAAGCGATGCTTCACTTCCTGAATGAGTTGAAAGACAGATACGATTTCATAATTCTCGATACACCGCCGGTAATTGCTGTTACTGACTCAGAGATTCTCTCGAGATATGTTGACGGGTCAATTCTGGTTGTTTCAGCGGATACTACCGAGATGGAACTCCTTAGAAGAGCCGGTGAAATTATGAGACAGGGAAAACACCACTTCATCGGAGCTGTACTCAATAATTTTGTCTATAAGAGCTCATATGGTTCATATTACAAATATTACTACTACTACTCACGCTCGACAAAAACCGGAGAAAATTCATAGTCCTGCAATGAGACAGTTGAACAGTATATTCTCTATTATTGGAAAAGGAACGGCAGTAATGCTGTTCCTTTCTCTTTTTTCTACGGTGGTCCGTTCACAGGACATGCCTTCCTATGCCGACAGGGCATTTATCATAACCGATTCCTCAACGCAGAAAAGTGATGACATTGCGGTGGTTGAAGGTGGTGTCGATGAAAATGTCTATTTGGTTGGACCTGGAGATCAGTTCAAGATCAGTCTTGATGATATCGAAACCCTTGTGTTCGATGCTAAAATAAATCCGGACGGTCTTCTTCTGCTTCCTAAAATAGGGATGATTAAAGTGAGCGGATTGACTCTGAAAGATGCAAAAGATCGTATAAAAGCCGAATTTGCCAGAAAATACAAGAGTAAAAATATCTTCGTCACTCTATCAGGTATCAGAAGGATAAAAATTGCGATTTATGGCGAGGTTTTGAAGAAGGGGAGTAAAGTCATTCTCGCGAACTCACGTTTGAACGACATCCTTATGGACGGGGGTTTCACACCCGTTGCCAATATCAGAAATATAAAAATAATTTCAAAGGATGGTGGCACAAAGTTTATTGATCTTTTATCTTTCATCAGACTTGCCGACAGAAACCAGAATCCATTGCTTGAAGAAGGTGATTATATCATGGTTGACAAGCTTGACAAGACTGTCAGTCTCTCAGGTATGGTCAAATACCCCGGGGTTTACGAGTATAAAGAAGGGGAAACCTATGCCGAACTTCTTAAAATAGCAGGTGGCTATCTTGATGCTGCATTTCTTGACACAATAGAGGTGATCAGATTTGCAGATGATAATAAAACCCAGAACAGCATTCGAGAGAGTTCCGGAAACCTGATGTCTAACGGCTTCAAGTTACAAAACAAAGACAGAATAGTTGTTCGCTCCAAACCGCTTTATCTTCAGGAAAACATTGTGACTATCGATGGTTTTGTCAGATATCCGGGACCTTATAAGATTACTGAGGGGGTGACAAAACTCTCCCAGATTATTCCTGAAGCCGGCGGATTTCTTGAGAAGGCATCAATGAAAAACTCTTACATTATCCGGGCTTCCGGTGAATCGTCCTACGATCCAGAATTCGAGAGGATTAAAATAATTCCCCGTAAGGATATGACCGATGACGAGTATGATTATCTAAAATCAAAATCCCGGCAGCGTCGCGGCAGGATAGTAATTGACTTTCAGAAAGTTTTCCGTGATAAAACAGACGACTTGATTTTAAAGAAAAATGATCAGATTTTTGTGGTAGAGAAAAAAGACTATATCACGATAATTGGTCAGGCTGTATTTCCCGGGAATCTGGAATTTCATCCCGATTTTTCAGTCAGAGATTATATCAATATGGCAGGTGGTTTCGCATGGAGAGCTGAAGAAGGAAAAGTCAGGATAATAAAAGGGAGAACAGGTGAATGGATTGAAGAGGATAAGGTTGTTAAACTGGAACCGGGCGATACCATTTGGATTCCGGAACAGCCTCAACCGCCGAAATTCTGGGATGTATTCAAAGATACACTAACCATTCTTGGCCAGTTGGCGACCGTAATAGCCGCAACTGTGGCAGTAATAATCAGTACCAGATAATGAAAACAATTTTTTCAGCTTTCTTTAAGAATTATGTTAAAATACTCGGAATTTCGTTCACGGTACTGGTCGTCTATACAGTAACTCTCTACTTTGTCTATCCATTGACCTTTACCGCCACATCGTCAGTTCTTCCCCCCGAGTCACCCAAGTCACAGGGACTTGCGGGTTTGCTGGGTGGGCAGGACCTTGGGGGTTTGGTGACAGGCGGGGCTTCCGGTAGTTCACAGTTGTATGCCGAAATAGTTAAAAGCCGATCCGCCACTGAGTATGTAATAAAAAAAGTTGACCTGAAAAAATATTACAACACAACAAACCTGACAGAGTTGCATTCCAAAATACTTGGTGACTTGGAAGTTGAGGTGACGAAGGAAGGCATTATCAAGATTGGCTTTTCGATCAAGACCGGATATTTCGGTAGAAATGACACTGACAGAAAAGGTACTGCTGAATTCGCTGCTTTGGTGAGCAACACTTTTGTTGCAGCTTTGGACAGCATAAACAGGAGCAAACTTCACAGCAAAGCAAAATTAACAAGAGAGTTTATCGAAGGCAGACTTGCAACTACTAAAAGTGATTTGGACAGTGCCGAGAATGCAATGGCAAAGTTTCAGAAGGAGAATAAGACCATTGCACTACCCGAACAATTAAAAGCTGCAATAGATGCTGCCGCAAAAGTGAAGAGCGACATTCTGGCAACACAAATTGAACTCGAATTCAGATTAAAGACAATGAGTGAAACCTCTCCTGAGGTTGAGGCAGTAAAAAGTAAACTTGCATCACTTCAAAAAGAATACAACAAGTTTCAGACCAACTCCGATGAATTGTTTGTTGGATTCAAAGAAGCTCCTGCTTTGGGGGTAAAACTTTCAAACTATTACAGGGAAGTCCGGGTCTTAAGCGAAGTATATTCACTTCTTCAACAGCAATATTTCAAAGAGCTGATACAGGAACAGAAAGACATTCCAACCATCGAAGTACTTGATACGGCTGTGCCCCCATTGAGGACATCTTCCCCAAAAATGTTTCAGTCGGTCCTGGCTGCAGCGTTTCTCTTTTTTACTCTTACCTTTTTGTATTACTTCAGAAAAGAAGATGAAGTAAAAAAATATTTAAGCTAACCACTTAAATTGTTAGAAAAAACTCACCTGTTTTGGTAAAAGATAGAATAAAACACATATTTCAAGGAGTTGGCGGAGCTGCACTGATAGTGGTGGTTGCTCAGGTTCTTTCCAAAGGAACCGGTTTCTTCAGAGAAATTTTATTTGCCGGGAAATTCGGAGTCGGGAAGGATTTCGAATATTTCCTTATAGCATACACCATTCCTGCGATGCTGAACAGTATTCTGTTTTATCAGGCTCAAAACTACTTCATTCCCATCTACAATGATCTCAAATCGAAAGACCCCGAAGAAGCAAATTCCTTTTTTGTTTCGACGATGCTTCTTTTCACGGGACTAGTAACCCTGGTGGCAGCGGGTCTTTACTTTGCCTCTGACGGAGTAATATCTCTTTTTCTCGAGACCTCGAGCGGATCCGACCACACCGCAATAAATCAACTTTTTGAAATGGCACTTCTAACCGTGCCTTTGAATGCCATAATCAGTATCTTGTCTGCGTATTTGATAGCAGAGTTCAAATTTAAGGTTACCTATCTTTCTCAGGTGTGGACAAATCTTTCAATAATTTTCACAGTTTTCTTCTTCTCTGCCTGGCTGGGAACCATGGCGATAATAGCCGGTTACATCATGGGCAGCATGATCCAGGTTACACATCTACTTTTTGGCAGTAAGAATATGTTCAGGGGGAAATTCAAATTCTCTCTTGCGATCTCAAAAAATGTTTCCTGGCTTATCTTCCTTAATACACTCTTTGTGGAAGTGGTGGGACAGATTTTCTTTTTCATAGACAGACTGTTTTATACAAACACTGAACCCGGCGGTATTGCCTCACTTAACTACTCGTATATCATATACATGCTTCCCGTTACCATCTTTACAACAGCACTTGGAAGTGCATTGTTACCCGATTTTGCTGCAAATGTTGCTAAAGGTGACTTGAAAGAGGCAAACGCAAAATTTACGAAGGCGATAGAGGTTATTCTTCTTGTGTTTATCCCTGCCTCAATCATTTTTATTTTTGCAGGTGGGGAAATTATTGGGTTACTCTATCAGCGGGGTAAATTTACAGGCGATTCCACTCTCCTGACAGAAGGGACTCTGGTTTACTATGCAATTAGCCTCCCTCTGTACGCAATATTTGCAGTCGGATTGAAATATGCATACAGTCTGAAGGGGAGTACTGCTCTCGTTTTAATTTCGCTCGCGGGTTTAATTCTTAAATACATCCTTTCACTAGTTCTAAGTGAAAATATGCATCAGAACGGACTCGCACTTTCAACTTCGATTACCTATATAGTTCAATCTGTAATGTGTCTCGCCTTCATCTTTAAAAGATCGGGCTTCAGATTAAATCCTGAATTAGTGAAAAACGCATTTTTCTTCCTGCTTTATTCATCGATGATATTGTTAGTTTGCTATTTGCTGGTCAGTCAATTTAATTTGACCACTCTTATTCTTCCTTTATGTTTTATTTTAGCATATCCATTAATTTTACACATCACCCGAAACTCAGTTTATGAGGAAATCGTTTCCAGGTTCCTTAAATCTCGATAACAATAATTTCCTGAAGTCTTTCACAAGATTTTTAGTCTTCATTCTGAAGTTGTTATCCCGCATGTTTTCATCTTCCGGAAAGGATATTCTCATAATTTCTTTTAATAACATAGGTGATACAATCCTTTCACTTCATGCCCTCAAAAGACTCTCAGAAGAGGAAGTGTCGGTTCAGATCACGGTTCTTACTTACAGTAAATTCAGTTTTTTGTTCAACAAGGAATTGCCGGGAATAAAATTTGTATATGTTGACAGCACAGAGTTTCTTCAAGGTGGTAAAATTCCATCAATGACTGTTATTAAAAAAGCCAGAGCAACCAAATGCGGAGTTGTAATTAATTTTTCAGAGAATCCACAGTCAGTATTTACAATGCTGCTTTCAGGTGGCAGGCGGTTCCACGGAATTTCCAGAGAGGCTTACAGCACCGCTTTCGACAGTTTTAAGTCCATGCGGAAAGAGCCCCATCTCATCGATATTTATTTTGATGCTGTTGACAGTTACAAAATAATTAATAGAAAACCCGAATCATGGATTTTTCCTTTGTCGACCGCAAGAGGAAAAGAAATAATCCTGACTCCATTTGCCGGCTGGGATGAAAAAATGTGGGGAATGAAGAAGATGATATCGCTCGCTGTGGAGTTGAGTAGATCGTTTGAGGTCAACTTTGTCGTGGAGAAAGGGAAACTAAGTGAAGATATTAAATCATCACTTGTAGACTCAAGCATAAAGATTACAGAATTGAAGTCAATAGATGAATATGCCCCGATCTTAAAACACGCCGCATTACTCGTTGCAAATGATACCGGTCCGGTTCATGTCGCAGCCTGGTTTGGTGTGCCTACCGTGGCAATTTTCGGACCGACAAATCCAAATTTTTGTAAACAGCCCGGAGATCAACACATCGCAATTAACAGAGAATTGAATTGTTCACCGGTTGAGTTTAATTATTGTGAATATGGAGCGGGAAGAACCTGTCCGGTAAGAGAATGCCTCTCAAGAATAACGGTTGACGAGGTAAAAAATGTTGTAATTTCACATTACAATAAATACTCATAGAAGCAATCAGTGGACATTTAATGAGGTGGCTAAGCCTTTTTCTGATTTTTTTTCTTCTTTGGAGCTTTTCAGGAAATGGTCAATCAGGTTCTTACAAGATCAAGGTGCAGTATTTGCCGGTAAAGGTAAGCAACAAATACGAACTTGAAGCGACCGGAGTAAAACCCGGGAGCGAGATAATCACAATCAGGGATAAAGTGCTGCTTCAGACCGACTACACTATTGACTATCTTACAGGTTTCTTCTCTCTCTCCGAATCACTTTCATATTCAATTTTTGATACACTGAGAATTGAGTATCTGGCTCTTCAATCCTCCCTGTCGAAGATTTATAAAAAACGGGAACTACAGTCTTTTGTGACCCTGGCAGGGGAAGATACGATCAGGGGATTCAAAGGTTTTGACTCATTCCTGTCTCCCGATAACATTTTTGGGCAGAACATTCAAAAGAGCGGAACCCTTGTTAGAGGTTTTACTTTTGGAACGAATAAAGATCTCTCGCTTCAAAGCGGGTTGAAGCTTCAGTTAAGCGGGAAACTGACTGATGATATAGAAATTGTTGCTGCACTTTCTGACGAGAATACTCCAATTCAACCGGAAGGGAACACTGAAAGACTTGACGAAATAGACAAGGTATTTATCCAGATTACACACCCAAATGCGAGAGGCGTTTTTGGCGACTACGATCTTATTTCGACCCGAGGCGAGTTCGGAAGAGTGAGCCGAAAACTTCAGGGTTTATACGGTGAGGTGAAATACGATAAATTCAACGGTTTTTTCGCTTTGGCGAGTTCGAGAGGGAAGTTTAATTCAAATGTGTTTCAGGGACAGGAGGGAGTACAGGGACCATACAGATTATCAGGCAGCAATGGTGAAAGGGACATCATAATAATAGCCGGATCGGAAAAAGTTTTTCTGAACGGAGAAGAAATGCGACGGGGTGACAATAATGACTATACAATTGATTATTCCAGTGGTGAACTGATCTTTACTACAAGAAGAGTAATCACCTCTTCATCCAGAATAAATGTTGATTTTGAGTATTCAGACAGAAAATACGGAAGGAATTTTTTCTCCGCAGGAACTGATGGTGAACTCTTCAGTTCAAAGCTGAAATACAGCCTGCAATTCATTCAGGAGGGTGATGACAAAGATAATCCAATCGATTTTTCCCTTTCCGATCAGGACAAGGAGATTCTCAAAAATGCGGGCGGAGACAGAAACAAAGCCACAAAACCGGGTGAGAGGCTGGCGGATCCTGATTCAACAGGAAGAAGAAACGGGTTTTACGAAAAACGCGATACAGTGACGGGAACCGGTCAAGTCTTGCAATACTATCTGTATAATCCCGGTTCACAGAATGCTGTCTATAATGTCTCTTTTAGTTATACCGGTGCAGGGAATGGTGACTATACCAGAGAATCCATAGGGAAATTCAGGTATGTTGGGAAAGGATTCGGGGTCTATTCACCTGTAATTTTCATTCCTTTGCCTGAAAAACGGCAGGCAGCAAATTTCGTAATGGAGTACCAACCTCTGAAATACCTGCGTTTCAAAGGTGAGATAGCAGGAAGTGTATTGAACAAAAACCAGTTTTCAACTCTTGATGGTACCTCTGCAACCGGTTTTGCCCGCAACTTCGAGGCGACTTTCAATCCGGTAACTTTTTCAGTTTTCAATGTTGACTTCAGTTCACTCACCCTGAAATACAGGGAGAGATTTGTGGCTGCAGATTTCAGTTCTCCCGACAGATTTAATTCAGTGGAGTTCGACAGGGATTACAATACCGGGAATCTCTCGCAAAGGGGGGATGAAATACTTCGTGAAGCAGGATTCTCGTTATACCCGATACCGGGCACCGGAGTGGATGTTTCCTATGGCTACCTCAAAAACGGGAATAATTTCATCTCGGAAAGAATGAATGGTGCGTTCAGATCGTTTGAACAGGGGGAGAGAGACCTTTCCTACAGTGCTGATTTTGTTTCAACAGAAAATGTGTTGCTAAAGAGCGGATGGCTTAAGCAGAAGGCTTCAGGTACCTGGAAAATCGGGTTTATCAATCCGGGTGCGTTTTTTGAAAGTGAGATCAAAAAGGAGAGAATTATCTCTAATGACTCATTGCTATCGGGTAGCTATTACTTTTACGAAGCAGGACCCTTAGTGGAAATTCCTGTTCTTTGGGGGATTAATTTTACCGGGAAGATGATCTTCAGGGAGGATGAGGTTTCCGAGAGAGGGATTTTTATAAAGGAATCGAGGACAACAGGGCAGGAAGCTGGGATCAAATATCAGGGAAACAGGGATTTTAATATCGAAATGTCGGTGTCAGTCAGGGAAAAACGGTACGAACCGTCATTCAAACTTAAGGGATTTTCTGACAATCAAACGGTCCTTTTGAGAATGCGAAGCCGCTTCGCATTGTTTGGAAACGGGGTTAACGGTGATCTTTTTTACGAAGCCTCGACCCGAAGGGCATCTTTACTCGAGAGGGTTTTTGTAAAAGTTGAAAAAGGAACCGGAAACTACATCTATCTTGGTGACCTAAACAAGAACGGCCTGTACGATGAAAATGAATTTCAACCCGCCATTTACGATGCCGATTTTATTGCGATTACAATTCCGAGTGAGACCTTATACCCTGTAATTGACCTTAAAACCGGATTCAGAGTAAAGATTTTATTCAGAGATCTTGCTGAAGAAGGGCTCTCATTTTTGAAACCGCTGGATTTTATCAGCAGTGAAACAACGGTGAGAATCGAGGAAAACAGTAAAGAAAACGACATTGAGAAAATCTACCTTCTTAAACTTTCCTGGTTTTTGAATGATAAAAACACGATCAAGGGTGCACAATCGATTCTTCAGGATATTTTTATTTTTGAAAACAATTCAGACCTGAATTTCAGATTGCGATTTAATGAGAGGAACAGTTTCACAGAGTTCAGTGGAGGTGCTGAAAGAGGTTTGCTGACAGAGCGCAGTCTAAGAACCAGATTACGACTTGTAAGAGAGTTTAGTATTCAGGCAGATGTGATGCTCAATTCCAATAACCTCGCGGCTCCACCTGCTTCGCTTCGTAACCGGAAGATTAATTCTACAGATTTTGTTCTCGATTTTTCTTACAGACCCGAAAATTATATTGAGACGGGATTTATAATTAAGACCGGTGTTACGAAAGACGAGTACCCGGCTACTCCGACGGAATTGAGGACCAACAGTCAGATATTAAGAGTCAATTTTTCATTTGCCGGGACCGGAAGAGTCAGATTTGAAGTTGAACGGGTGGAAATCATTAAAAACGATACTGAAAACTTCCTTCCATTTGAGTTGACCAATGGTAATCTCGTGGGGAAAAATTATTACTGGAGGCTTAATTTTGATTACAGGATATCAACCAACCTTCAAAGTACTTTGGGATATGACGGTCGTTCCCTGGGAGGCGGAAGGGTAATTCATTCAGCAAGGGCAGAGGTCAGAGCATTTTTTTAGGAGACAAAATGAAAATCATTGATGATATAGTAGAAGCCCACATTTTCAGGAGTTCGGGAGAAAAACATGAACTGCTTTTATTGCGAAGGTCACAGACAGAGGAAGTTTATCCCGGTGTGTGGCAGCCTGTGACGGGTAGAATGCATGAAGGTGAAAAAGCCTGGGAGGCGGCACTTCGGGAGATAAAAGAGGAGACCGGGATTACCCCTGATCAGTTTTTCGTTGTGCCAAATGTAAATTCGTTTTACAATCCTGCGAATGATTCCGTAAGTCTTATTCCGGTATTTGCCGGAAAGGTGGATAAAAATGTAGAAGTAGTCCTGTCCGATGAGCATGACGAATATATGTGGTGTTCGCTTGAGGTGGCACTTCCATTGCTAGCCTGGCCCGGCCAACGAAAGTCGGCAGAGCTTATAATGAATAAGGCAAAAGATGAAAAAATCTATTTTGATCCGGTTAAGTTGATTTAGAGCAGAAATTTTGTTTAATTACAAGGTTAAGTTTTTTTATTTTCGCTCGCACACATTTATAATGAGGAGTTAGATTTGAGCCTATTAATAGTCGGTTCCGTCGCCTTTGATTCCGTATCCACCCCTTTCAAGTCTGTTGATAATGCACTTGGAGGTTCTGCCACATATATTTCACTGGCAGCAAGTTATTTTACCGCACCTGCATACATAGTTGGTGTGGTGGGAGATGATTTCCCCAAAAAGTATTTTGATCTGTTGGAATCTCATAATGTCAATTTGACAGGAATGCAGGTGGTTGAAGGGGGAAAAACTTTCAGATGGGCAGGCAAATACCATTATGATCTGAACACACGGGATACACTTCTGACCGAGTTAAATGTGTTTGAATCTTTCAATCCTGTAATCCCCGACAAACTGAGAAAATCCTCATACATTTGTCTTGGGAATATCGATCCTGTTCTTCAGTTAAGAGTGCTTGACCAGCTCGAAAATCCACAGTTTGTGGTCTGTGATACCATGAATTACTGGATTGAAGGAAAGAAAGATGTGCTTGCCGAAGTTCTCAAAAGAAGTGATGTGTTAATCATAAATGATTCGGAAGCAAGGCTTTTAGCGCAGGAACCAAACCTGATTAAAGCTGCCAAGATTATCAGGGAAATGGGTGCAAAAATTCTGATAATCAAAAAAGGCGAACACGGTGCACTGCTTTTCACTGAGGATGTTGTGTTCTCGGCACCTGCATACCCGCTTGAAATGATAAATGATCCAACCGGAGCCGGTGACTCTTTTGCCGGAGGATTTATTGGATATCTGCACAAAACCCAGGATTTAAGTCCTTCGAACATCAAGAGGGCGGTCGTTTACGGCAGTACCATGGCATCATTTTGTGTTGAACAGTTCAGTACAGAGGCTCTTGAAAATCTTTCCTATTTGCGGATTCAGGACAGGTACAGGGAATTTTTGACGATTTCAAGATTTGATGAGATCTGATTCCTGGTTTTCCATAAAATTTCATGATGGCAGGCTTTTGTTTCTCGATCAAACAAAGCTGCCATCTTCTGAAGAATATATCCATACTGACAACCCGGAAAGAGTTGCAGAAGCCATAAAACGGCTTGAGATCCGGGGAGCACCCTTGATTGGAATTGCAGCCGCCTACGCTTTGGCTCTGTCAGTTAAAGGTGGTTTTTCAGAGCAGGTTTTTCATTCCGCTTTTCAATTACTCGCCTCCACAAGACCCACAGCTGTAAATCTTTTCAACTGTCTGCAGAGAATGAAAAAATTTTGTTTCGATCTGCCCGTTCAGGAGAGGAATTTTCATAACCTCCTTTTGGAAGCAGAGCGCATTCATTCCGAGGATGAAATGATGTGTGAGCAAATTGCAAACAACGGTCTCGAAATATTCAAAGGGAGATCGACAGTTCTTACGCATTGCAATACAGGCAGGCTTGCGACAGGTGGAATCGGAACTGCTTTCGGAGTGATACAAAGGGGATTTGAAAGTGAACTCATACAACATGTCTATGCTGATGAAACCAGACCTCTTTTTCAGGGCTTGAGACTCACTTCATACGAACTTTCCAAAAATGGAATTCCTTTCAGCATCATTCCGGATTCAGCCGCGGGAGTCCTGATCAGGGATGGTAAAATCGATCTTGTGATCACTGGAGCCGACCGTATTGCATCCAACGGCGATTCAGCGAATAAACTAGGTACTTTTACCCTGTCAGTGTTGTGCAAGGAATACAAAGTTCCTTTCTACATCGCCGCACCATCGACAACCATTGATCCCGTGGCGTCGGGATTCTCCGATATTCCGGTTGAGGAAAGATCACCAATGGAACTTGTTCAGTATCTTTCATCGGGTTACACTTCTCTCAATTTTAACAGTTTCAATCCATCCTTCGACATCACTCCTTCAGAAAACATTACCGGTATAATCACCGAAAAAGGTATTTTCAAATTTCCTTACAGCTTTAGATAATGGGAAACAGTCTTGTAAAAACCGAGGCTATTGTTCTTTCGAGGTTGAAGTTCAGTGATTCAAGCAACATAATCAGTTTTTACACCAAAACTTCAGGAAAAATCAGCGGATTGGTAAAAGGGGCAAGAAACATCAAATCGAAATCAGGACTTGCCACAGATGTCCTTAATCTTGTTGAGCTTTTCTATTATGACAAAGAGGGAAGAGAACTCTATACAATCAACTCCGCCGAACTGATTTTTCATCCCAAGGAAATAATGACCGATCTTGAGGCAATAAGTTGCGCGACTTCAGTCATCGAACTTTTGAAAGAACTTACTCCACCTCACGAAGAGAACGACAGACTTTTTAGAGGGACGGAAAAAATTATCAGGTTGATGGACTCCAAAAAAGAGCCTTCCCTGATACTGTTGCTCAGATATTTTCTGTTCATCCTCGATGAGTCAGGTGTGGGTATCCATTCGCAGACCTGTTCTTCATGCGGTTGTGAAATTTCAAAAGATACGGGAGTGAGATTTGATTCCGGATTTGGAATTTTATGCGAAAAATGTGCGTTTGAAAAAAGAAGGGGCATACATATTTCCATGGAACTTTATGGTCTCCTTTTCTGTCTAAATAGCGGTAAACCGGTTGACAATTTCGAATCAAAATCAGTCAGGCAGTTGTTAAATTTACTTGAGACTTATACACGAACCCATTTTGAAACTTTTAAAGGCTTAAAAGCATTAAAAATATTAGGAGATTTATAGATAAAAACTTACTTCCTGGTTATCTATTTAACAATTAAACAGTAGGATTAGAAAATGAGAGGAAAGAGCGTTCTTGGGGCAGTTGCCCTTGTAGTACTCGGAATTCTTTTTGGAGCGGTTTTGGTTTCAGGCTTCGGATGGGTGAAACCCGGTCTCGCTGATGTAAAGCTTGGAGCCGACAAGTCGCCGGTAATGCCAAATGCTGAGCTAAACAATTTCAGTCAGGCGTTTATTGAAGTGTCTGAAAAGGTCACTCCTTCGATTGTCCAAATCAATGTAGTTGCTGAAGCAAAGAAAGGACAGGGCTTTGATTTCTTTCCATTCGGTGATATGGATGGTTCTCCGAAAGAATCGGAGGGTTCAGGAAGTGGTATCATCATCAGCAACGACGGTTACATTCTCACCAATAATCATGTGGTGGAGAATGCAAAACGGGTTGAGGTAATTCTCAACGACAGAAGGAAGTTTGAAGCCAAGGTAATCGGTACAGATCCGTTGACAGACCTTGGAGTAATAAAGATTAATGCGACAAATCTTCCTGCCGCCTACCTTGGAAACAGTGACGGTCTCAAAGTTGGTCAGTGGGTAATGGCAATTGGTAATCCGCTTTCACTTTCTTCGACTGTGACAGCCGGAATCATAAGTGCATTGAACAGAGGTTCTCTCCGGTTAATCAACGACAGTTATGGTGTGGAAAATTTCATTCAGACAGATGCGGTTATCAACCCCGGAAACAGCGGTGGAGCCCTTGTCGATTTAAATGGTGCAGTAATTGGAGTTAATACAGCCATTGCCACCAGAACGGGAACATACATAGGATATGGCTTTGCCATACCGATAAACCTGGCTCAGACTGTTGCAAAAGATCTCATTGCAAACGGCAAGGTTAGCAGAGGTTACATTGGAGTACAAATCAGGGAAGTGGATGCGGCACTTGCCAAATCACTTGGATTAAGCAGGCCAACAGGTGTGATTATCGAAAAAGTTGTTGAGGGTGGTTCTGCATCAGATGCCGACATCAAAAAAGGTGATGTGATCCTGAAGATAGACGGTAAGGAAGTTAATGCACCCAATACTTTACAAAGTCATGTTGCGGGTAAGAGTGCGGGTTCAAAAGTTGTTCTTACCATCTGGAGAGACAACAAGGAAATTGAAAGAACCGTCACTCTCAAACCAAGAGGTGATGACAATGTTGCTGTGAAAGACAATTCAGACCGACCTGAAAAGGAAGATAATTCGTCTTCGGAGCAAATTAAACTTGAGAATATTGGATTAACACTCAGGAACTTAAAAGCCGACGAGTTAAAAAAATACAAGCTTGACAACGGAGTATTTATTGCGGATGTGAAACCATACAGCCTTGCTTACGATCAGGGCCTTGGAAGAGGACTCGTAATTACAAGAGCAGACAGAAAAGATGTTTCAACCGTTGCTGATATAGAAAAAATATTCAAGAGCAGCAAAGGCAGGGCAGTACTACTGGAGGTAGCGGATAATCAGGGTAATTCAAGATATGTGGGAATAGAGATTCCTGATTAATCCCTGAAATAAACATTTGCTGAAAAATGCCGGTCTGACCGGCATTTTTTTTATTTTTGGCAACACAATTTCGGAAATTATGTCACATATAAGATATTTAACAGCCGGAGAATCACACGGCAAAACTTTGGCAGTCATCATCGAAGGATTCCCTTCAAATCTTCGTATTGATATTGATAAAATAAATCTGGAACTCTCCCGCAGGCAGGGCGGATACGGCAGGGGCGGCAGAATGAAGATAGAGAAGGATACCGCAGAGATTGTTTCGGGTGTACGGTTTGGTAAGACGACGGGCTCACCAATTTCAGTACTTGTAAGGAATCGCGACTGGGAGAATTGGGGCACAAAAATGTCGGTTGAACCCGTCGATGAAGAAATCGAAAAGATTGTAATCCCCAGACCCGGGCATGCCGATCTTGTCGGGGTAACCAAATATAATCTCGATGATATACGAAACTCAATCGAACGATCCAGTGCAAGAGAAACTGCTGTCAGGGTTGTCGCAGGGGCATTCGCAAAACAATTGTTGTCTCAATATGGAGTTGAGATTTCAAGTTTTGTTGAGAGTATCGGTGGAGTCAACGGATCAGGAGATTTGTATTTCCGGTTATTGAACAACGAGGATGTAATTTTTACTGAGATTCTCAAAATTGCTGAGGAGAGTGAGCTCCGGATACCTGACCCTGAAAAAGAGGAAGAGATTAAAGAGAGAATTCGACTTGCAAAGAAGGAGGGTGATACCCTTGGTGGCGTTTTTGCAGTAGTGGCTCGGGGATTGGTTCCCGGAGTTGGCAGTTTTGTTCATTATGACCGGAAACTGGATGCAGCAATTTCCCACTCAATGATGTCGATTAATGCCGTTAAAGGTGTGGAAATCGGGACTGGCTTTGAAGGTGCGGCAGTACCCGGATCGATGGTGCATGATGAGATAATTTTGAGAGACGGAGTTATTTCAAGAAAAACCAACAGAGCCGGTGGAATTGAAGGCGGTACGACAAATGGTGAGAGTATTTTGGTCAGAGCAGCAATGAAACCAATCGCCACTTTAATGATGCCACTAAGAAGTATTGATCTCTCATCATTTGAAGAAATTGATGCCCGCAGGGAAAGGAGTGATTTTACCGCTGTTCCTGCCTGTGCCGTTATCGGAGAGAGTGTACTTGCCTGGACGCTCGCTGAATTTTACCTCGACAAATTTGGCGGTGACTCGGTTGAAGAGTCAGTCGACAACTTCACTCAATACAAAAACAGGATTTATCAGAGATTAAGAGAAAACTTTGGGAGAGATCATGAAAGTTAAGTCATTTGTCTTCAGTCCTTTTGATGAGAATACTTTTGTGGTCTTCGATGAGGTAACCAAAGAGACTGCAATCATCGATCCGGGATGTTACAACCTCGAGGAGGAGGAGGAGCTTGCAGATTTTATTGAGAAGAACCGGCTTAGAGTTAAATATCTGATTAATACCCACTGCCATCTTGATCATATTTTCGGAAACAATTTCGTTAAACAGCAATACGACCCCGAATACCTTATTCCTGCAAAAGACCTTTTCCTTCTCGAGAATGCCCCAAAAATGGGAAGGGCATTCGGCATCGAAATGGAGGAAGTGAAACTGCCCGATGGATTTTATGATGAAAACTACACTTTTAAAATCGGGAGGTATATCTTAAAACCCGTTTTCACACCGGGACATACTCCCGGAGAGTACTGTCTCTATTGTGCAGAAGAAAATATTTTGATCGCCGGGGATGTACTCTTTGCAGGGAGCATCGGGCGAACTGATCTTTGGGGAGGAGATTATGATATTTTGATCAATTCAATTAAATCAAAATTATTGACCCTGCCCGATGAGACGATTGTTTATCCAGGGCATGGAGAGAGTACAACGATTAGAAAAGAAAAAGCGACAAATACTTTTCTGGTGTGAGGCTCATTTCCGATAAATTTGTATAAATTTCAGAATGGAAATCTGAATTTTGCACAAAATTTTACCGGTATACAAAATGAAAAAGCTTTACAAAATATTATTCCTTTCTCTCATACTCGTTTCCACCTCATTTTCGCAGCTAAACTTCGATACGGTCTCCAATCTCCAGGTTGGAATGGGTATCTTCTACAAAAAATATATAGAATACAGCAAACCGTGGAATATCTATGTTCTGGAAATTGATCTGAATGTCCCCTACAATTCTATTGAAACAATAAAGGCTCAAGACAGACTTGCAGGTTTTGAAAAGACGAGTTCAATGGCAAGGAGGATGTCATACCCGGGACACATAGCTGTGGGAGCCATTAATGGTGATTTTTATGGCGGTACCGGAATCCCGATCAATATCCAGATTCGTGATGGACAATTACTCAGAAGACCAAGTGTCCAATCGACTGTAGGTTTCAGTGACAACAAAAAACCGATGCTTGCAAGAGTGAATTTCTCAGCATCAGTAAAGAAAGGCAACTCTTCGACCGCAATTAACGGTGTGAATGAAAACCGGGGTACGAATCAACTGATACTTTTCAACAAGTTTTATGGTACAAATACCGGTACAAATATTTATGGTACCGAAGTGGCAGTAAAAAGCATTTCACAGTGGTACGCAAACGATACCGTAGTTTGCATAGTAACAAACAAGGTGACAGGTACGGGAGGTATGGCTCTCAATGATTCAACCACGGTGCTTTCAGGTAACGGCACTGCCGCAACCTGGCTGAGTAATCTTGCGGTTGGTGATACGGTCAAGATATTTATGGGATTGTCACCCGGTGTTGCAAAACTGAAAGAGCTGATCGGAGGATTTCCAAAGATCGTTTACAATGGTGCTGATTATGTCGATCAGGGTTATCTTGAAGAGGGGGGACCGTCACATACCTATGAAAGACATCCGCGCACTGCTGTTGGCTTCTCTCAGGATTCAAGCAAAATTTATTTTGTAGCTGTAGATGGAAGGTCTGCACAAAGTGTTGGAATGACACTTCACGAACTTGCTGATTTTATGCAAAGAATTGGTATTTATCAGGGAATTAATTTTGATGGTGGTGGGTCCACTACCGTGTTTGTTCGCGATTCAGTCATGAATGTTACTTCTGATGGTGTCGAGAGATCGGTAGCCAATGCGATGGCTGTATTTACTTCAAGTCCGCAGGGTTCTCTTGACAGAATCCGTATTTCACCAGGGTCATACCGGTTATATCACGGGGAATCGGTGTCGTTTTCAACCTATGGATTTGATCAGTATTTTAATCCTGTTCCACTCACGCAGGGAAATCCGGTTTATTCGGTTACGCCGGGAATTGGTACCCTGACCGGGAACACATTTACGGCAGGAAATAATCCGGATACCGGTTTCGTTTATGTCAACTATCAGGGATTTCGTGATTCTGCACTGATAATTGTGAAGGGTATTACCAGGATACAGTTAAATCCCCGTTATTCTGTTACAGATTCGACCCGGATTTTGGAGATAAAAACTCAGGCATGGGATATGGACGGAACACCCAGGAATCTGGCAGCAAATCTTTACGCATGGTCAGTCTCTGATCCAACCATCGGGACTATAGACTCCACAGGAAAGTTTAAAGGTCGTGACAACGGTTTTGTCACCGTCTATGCAGATCATCGCGGAAACAAAGATTCGGTTCTGGTATCGGTTGAGATTGGTGAGGGAATCCGGCTGGTTGACGGGATGGATGACCTGCAGGCATGGACAGTTGATTATCTTCTGATGGATACATCCGGCACAAATTTGTCGATCGCCATCGATACTTTTACAACAGCTCCCGGTTCATTCAAATTGAATTACAAATTCACTTATGCAACCGGTGTTTTCAATTATATTTACCTGAAGACCGATAAGCAGATTTACGGAGTGCCGGATTCGATTCATGTTGATGTGAAGGCTGATGGACCACAACACCATGTGACATGGCTTGTGACTGATGAAAATGATGAACCATTCAGAATTACAATGGCACAGTATATCACTTCCGTAATTTTCCAGGAGACAAAAACTCCTGTAAGCCGTGCTGTTCCTGCCGGAACAACGGGTACACTTTACTTTCCGTTGAAACTTAAGGAAATCCAAATCAGGATGGGGAGTTCGAGAGTGCCGGGCCAGGTTTATTCCGGTACCATATATCTGGACAATCTTAGGGTCTCTTATCCCACAGAGGCGCCTGTTTCGGTACGGGATATGGAAATGCCGTCAGGTTTTGGTTTATGGGGCAACTTCCCGAATCCTTTCAATCCCGAAACGACAATTTCTTATTCATTGGATAAAGCCGGTAATACTTTGCTTGATATTTACGATATAACCGGAGCAAAAATTGAAAGCCTCGTCAATGCTTTTCAGGCCCCAGGAAAATATCACACGACCTGGAAAGGAAACAAATACACAAGTGGAGTTTACTTTGCCGTTTTAAACCGGGAAGGGGATATAAGAGTTCACAAGATGATACTTCTAAAATGAGAACTTCAGAATCTCAGAACCTCAGAATCATGAGGTTGTGTGAACTGAAGCAGAGAATAATTTATAATTCCGATCAACTTAAAATCTGAAAATATATTGTATATTTACGCGTTAATTGAATTGAAATAACAGGATTTCATTGGAGAATTTTCTCAAGTTCAGGATCGGTAAATACGAATTCTTCATCCCGCTAAAGAATGTAGTGAGGGTATTGCCGGCTGCTGCCCTGAAGGAGTATCCTGTCTCTGAAGGCAGTTTGCTTCTGGGTTACATCATTCTCGAAGGAGAACCTGTAGCGGTGTTCGACATTTATCAGAGGGTTGGTTTAACCTTCCCCGGAATGGATATATCCCACAAGATGATATTGATGAAGAGAAATGGATTCAGGTTCCTTTTGGTGGTCGATGAGGTCGCCGATGTACTCGAACTCGATCCTGCCCAGTTCAATAATTTTGCGATGAACACATACACAAGCGGCAGTGTCCTCATCGATTCCTCCGGAAGATTCATTATAAATGATCTTGGGACTTTTATAAAAGAGGATGTGCTGTTGGACCTCACAACGGGCGAAAAAATTTTAGCAGGTGAAACCCATGAGCAATCTTGACAGTATCAATCTTTACAAAAAATTTACCACCTATCTCGAAAAAAAATACGGATGGTTCATCATTCCGTCGAAAATTGAGAATACAGCTTTTATTCTTGGCAAACTGTTAATCAAATTTGGAGAGACCAAATTGATTGATCTCTTTGAGAGTGATGTTAATTATGATTCCTTTTCTGATGTTGATGAAGAGTTGATTGACCTTTACTCGGTGAATGAGACTTACTTCAACAGGGAACCCGAGACTTTAGCTGTATTACCTGAACTGGCGGGACACGCTTTCCGGCAAAACGGTAAACTAAATCTTTTGTGTGCCGCATCTTCCTCGGGCGAAGAAGTGTACAGCACCGCGATTGCGATGGGTGATCGTTATTTGAACGATGAAATAATGATTTATGGTATCGAGATAAATCAGAAGATGATCAGAATCGCAGGAGATGCCCTTTACAACGACTGGTCGCTCAGGACCTGCGCTTCCGGCTTCAAAGAAGAATATTTTTACGCTGTTGATAAAAGGTATAAATTAAAAGACGAGTATAGAAAGAACATATCCTTCATAAGATATAATTTGCTCTCACCAAATTTTTATTACTTCCTTGCCGATATCAAGTTTGATATTATCCTCTGTCGCAACCTTTATCTCTATCTCAATGCGAGTGCCATAGAAGCAGTAACGGACAATCTTTTACGGGTTCTTAATCCGGGTGGATTTTTGATTACCGGTCTTGCAGAAGGAGCTCTCTCCACGAAATTGAGATCGAGGAATTATAAAGAATACAGAAATATTTTCAGGTTCTGATGGAAGAGGAAATCAGAAGAAAGACCCTTCTCGGAAATGCCGAAAGACTTGCGCAACTGCCAAAATCATCAGAGGCCGGGAAAAACCTTGATGCATTTGTCGCTTTTTTCGTAGCCGGTGAGAAACTCCTCATTTCGGCTGATAATGTGGTGGAGGTAATTAAATACAGGGATGTTACTCTTCTTCCCGGCGTCGACGACAAGCTTGCAGGAATTTATAATTTCAGAGGTTCGGTGATAGGGGTTTTCAACAGCGACAGGATTTTTGGAATCGATTCCGTATCCCGAGCCCTGCACAGGTACCTCCTGATTTGCAGTTGCAGTGATATCTATTTTGCCATTGTGTGCGAAGATGTCGGCGGTATCGAACATCGCGATCCTGAATCCATAATGGGAGGGGAGAGCCACGCACTTTTGCCCGTTATTTTTTCCGGAATTTTTCAAGACTCAGCCAGATGTGTTGATATCGATAAATTGATGGAAAATGACATACTCAGAATTTTATGATCTTAAACAGGCTTAAACATGAACTGGATTAACAGTATTTCGACCCGGTGGAAATTATTTTTCTCTTTCTCGGGACTGATTCTCTTTGCATTTCTTCTTATATACTTCAATCTTGATGCTTATGACAGTATCGGAAAGATAACCGGTGACAAAGTGTCATCGTACATCAAGACTGTTTCGCATTTGAATACGCTTCAGAAATATGCCACTACAATCAACGAGGAGGTTGCTTCGTCACTTCCGGAATTGAGCTATGGCAGGTTGGAGGAATATGAGAAAATTAAAATATCTTATCTGAATCATATTGACTCCTTGAAAATAAGATTCGGCAGTGTGGAAGAAAACAATAATCTTACAGAGATAATCAGATCATCGGAAAATTTTATTTCCGCAACCGATTCGATATTAAAATACTTGTCTAAAAACAGCACAGCCACACCTTCCGACCCTCTGCTGGCAGGAAGACTTTCGAAATCGGAGCATTATTCATTCAGTAATCTGAATCTTGTAATCAATAATCTTATCTCGGCATACCAGTTGAAGTCTGAGCAAAGCTTCAATTCCGTCGACAGTATCCTTTCCAACAAGCGGATGCTTCTTTACATTACAGGAGGCATACTTGTTATCCTTGCAATTGTGCTGATTGCTTTTCTCAACTCGAATCTTGCACTTCCACTCCTTGATTTAAGCAAAAGCGCACAACTCGTGGCAACGGGCGACCTCACGGTAAAAGTAAACCATACAGCAAGGAAAGATGAAATTGGAGTACTTGCGAAGTCCTTTTCCGAGATGATCACTTCTTTGAAGAGTATTACAACAGAACTCGATGAAGCTGTAAATATCCTTAATACATTTACGAACAAGATATTCAGCAATACTGCGGAACTTGCAAGCAGTTCAACGGAAACGGTGGCAGCCATCACCGAAACAACAGCAACAGTTGAAGAGGTGAGGCAGACATCGTACCTCTCGAATAAAAAGGCAAAGGAGGTTGCCGAGAGAGCCCAGGAATCTTTCGACATCTCCGCATCTGGTCAGGAATCGACCAGATCAACTATTGACGGGATTCAGAGATTTGGTACTCACATGAACTCCATCACGGAAAACATCCTGAAGTTAAATGAGCGGAGCCGGCTGATAGGCGAAATAATCGCTGCAGTCAACGACATCGCCGAACAATCCAATCTTTTGGCAGTGAATGCCTCAATCGAAGCAGCAAGAGCAGGGGAGCAAGGAAAGGGTTTCGCTGTTGTGGCACAGGAAATCAGAAATCTCGCAGAGCAGTCGAAACAATCAACTTCACAGGTCAGACTGATTCTTCAGGACATACAAAATTTTGTTAATTCTGCAGTCTTGTCGACCGAACAGGCTTCAAAAGCTCTTGAGGACGGGATAAAAACATCCAATCAAACGGGGATTGTAATTTCTGAACTGGTAAAGAGCATCGAACTCTCGTATGATGCGTCACTTCAGATTACCTCTTCAAATCAGCAGCAACAGATCGGGATGGACCAGATTGCCACTGCCATGGAAAACATAAGAACTGCCAGTGCACATAATGCCAATTCAACAAGGGAAGTAGAGTCATATACAAATCAGTTGTTGAATCTTGGGAGTAACATCGCGAACCAGATAAAGAAGTTCAAATTCGTGAAGAATGATGGATGACACTTTCTTCAACAGGCTTTTCAAGACATTTTCCGTTGAAGCCGAAGAGCACCTTTCACTTATGTCATCAGGTTTTCTAAAACTTGAAAAGATCGCATCTCCTGCAATAAACGCACCTGAACTGCTGGAAGAAGTGTATCGTGAGGCACACAGTTTGAAAGGTGCATCAAGAGCTGTTGGTCTTGAAGCTGTCGAGTACCTCCTGCAAAATATTGAATCATATTTTTCTTTGATAAAAAAAGAAGAAATAGAACCATCCCCCGGGGATTATGACATCCTCTTCAGGGCTATCGATCTTACAAGGGAATCAATAGAGCTAAAAAAAAATGGTGCTGACGATCTAGAGAATCAGGAAGCAATGCGACTTTTGACTGAAGAGGTCAAGGGTATGTCAATCGGTTCAATATTGAAATCAAAACCTAAAGAAAATCAGGAAGAAGTCTCTGCCCCGGCATCTAAAAATGATGCAACTGAGGGATTCTCCACATATAATTTTAATCTGAACCAGCTCCGAAAAAAGATTCAAGAGAAACAAAAAACAGAAGATTCCTCCTCATCCGTTAAAATAGAGCCCCTGGCTCATGAAGAAAAGCCTTCCGAAAAAACCATTGAAAAAGTAATTGTCAAATCCAGACAGCCCGACACTTCCGCATCAAGAGTGATACCCGAAACCATTCGAGTTAACACTGCAAAAATAGATGACCTCCGTACCAGAACAGAAGAGCTGTTGAACATAAAACTTAATTACGATCAGCTCCTAAATGAGATAAAGGAGATGAACTCGATTGTTTCGGGCGGACAACAGACGGTAGAGCAACTTACTGAAAAGTTTAACAGACTGCTCGCATCTGTGGATTCATTTCCCCCCAATCTTAAATCGCAGTTTATCGAACTCGCAGAAAACTTTAAATCCCTGTCACAAAATTCTTTTTCAAGCAGACGGAGGGTTGCTGAACTGACATCTGCCGTAAAAAAATATAAAACAGCCTCCCGAAGAATAATTGATGATGTGAATGATTTTACCCAGACACTCTTTATGCTGCCGTTCAGCTATGTGCTCGATTTCCTTCCCAAAGCTGTTCGTGATTTGTCAAAAACCTTGAACAAGGAGGTGGAACTTACTATTACCGGAGCTGACATTGAGGTGGACAGGCGAATCCTTGAAGAAATCAAAGACCCTCTTTTGCATATTATCAGGAATAGTATCGATCACGGAATAGAGAGTCCAGCTCACAGGCTCAACATCGGGAAACCCCGGTCGGGGAGTATCAAAATTGAGATATCGGGTCCTGCTGAAGGAAATATTATCCTGAGCATCACCGATGACGGTAAAGGGCTCGATGTCGATACACTTAAGTCGAAAGCGGCTGAAAGAGGTTTGTTGAAAGGGGATGAGCCGGAACCGATGATCGAATCAAGAGTTTCGGAAGTGATTTTCTACTCCGGAGTGTCAACTACCGGAGTGGTAACCGACATCTCCGGCAGGGGGCTCGGAATGAGCATAGTGAAAGAAAAAGTGGAAAAATTGAAAGGGACCATATCAGTTAACTCTGTGAGAGGGAAACTCTTCAGAGTGACAATGAGGCTTCCTGTCACCATTTCTTCCACAAGGGGAGTGATGGTGAGAGCCGGTGCTCTCAGATTTATAGTTGAGTCTCAATACATTTCAAAAATTACCAGACTGAACAGAGACTCGATAAAATTTTTCGGCAAGGGTTATGGCATCCAAAGTGAAGAGATGGTAATACCCGTAAAAATAATGAAAAGTGAACTGGGTATCGACAATTCTCCGCTGACAGATTCTGTTATCCCGGCGTTGTTTCTCAAAGCAAAAGGGCGCTCTTTGGCACTTCTGGTTGACGAAATAAATGATGAACTTGAAATTATAATTAAATCGTTTCAACCACCCATTGACGGTATCAAACTTTACACAGGGGCGACAATACTCGGAGACGGGAAACTCTATCCGGTGCTCAGCTCCACATGGCTGATGGGTCTCGAAGAAACATCGACGGGTGATCTAAGACTTCTTGCAGACAGAAAATCTGTAAAAGTGCTGGTTGTGGATGATTCGAAAACATCAAGAACACTGTTACAGGAGATTCTTGACTTCGCAGGCTTTAAAGTCGATATTGCGGAAGACGGAGTGGAGGCATTTGATCTGCTGGTTTCCGGAAAATACGATGTACTGGTTTCAGATATCGAAATGCCTAAAATGAACGGACTCGAACTGACCGTGAAGGTAAGACAGACTCCCGAACTTTCGAAACTTCCGGTTATACTTGTTACCGGACTTGCGAGGGAGGAAGATAAAGCCAGAGGCGTAAAAGCGGGTGCCAACGCGTACATTTTGAAAAAGAGTTTTGATCAATCAGTATTGATAGACACTATCAATTTTTTTGTCAATAATAAAGATATTTAACTGTTTTATTAGTAATTATTTAATCTCTTTCATAAATTAACAGACGGGAATTTTACAATTCTCTTTTTTAATTTCGAAGAACGATTTGGAGATTCGAGGAAGCAATGCAAAATCATATCCTGGTGGTGGAAGACAGTCCGACTCAACTTGAGCAACTTGCCTATATTCTTGAAAGTGAAGGTTATTCGGTTAAAACCGCAGCCAACGGATCAATTGCAGTCCGACTGATTGAGGAAGAAAAACCGGCTCTTGTTATTACTGATATCCTGATGCCTGAGATGGATGGTTATGACCTTTGCAAGCATGTAAAGTCAAACAATTCTACAAAAGACATTCCCGTAATGCTCCTCACCAATCTTTCAGATCCACACGATGTTATTAAAGGTCTCCAGTCTGGAGCCGACAACTTCCTCACCAAACCATATAACAAAGATTTCCTCCTGTCGCGTGTAAAATACATACTTGTTAATCAGGAGATCAGGCTTTCTTCGCCTGTATCGAATATGGGAATGGAAATAGTCTTCGGCGGTAAAAAATATTTTATTAACTCCGACAGAATTCAGATCGTGGATCTTCTCCTCTCCACCTATGAAAATGCAATTCAGAAAAACGGGGAACTCGCTGAAGCCAATCAACAGCTTTTAAGGATGCATCGAGAGCTTGCAAAGAAAAACCATGAACTTGAGAAACTGAACAAGGATAAGAACAAATTCCTTTCGATGGCGGCGCACGATTTGCGTAATCCGGTCGGTGCAATTCTTTCTTTTGGCTTGATTCTGCAGGACGATCTAAAGAAAAAATTCACCGAAGATGAGCTTGAATTTGTAAAGATTATTGTGAAATCGAGTGATTTTGTTCTTCAGCTCCTGAATGAACTTCTCGATATCTCTGTAATTGAATCGGGTGAACTTAATCTTAAAACAATGGATGTCGAATTCACCAATCTTGTTCAAAACAATATCGCGTTAAATAAAGTGCTTGCCGACAAGAAGAACATCGAATTGAAATATGAATCGAATGTTGAGGAGATTGAAATTAATGTCGATCCGGTAAAAATCGAACAGGTGCTGAACAATCTGACATCGAACGCAATAAAATTTTCATTTCCTGGAAATGCAGTCACATTGTTTATAAAGAAGATGGCGAATGAACTTGTATTTGGAGTGAGGGACAATGGTCAGGGGATACCGGCAACTGAAATCAACAAATTGTTTATTCCATTTGAAAAGTTGAGCGTTCGTTCAACTGCGGGTGAAAAAAGCACCGGACTCGGTCTTGTGATCGTGAAAAAGATTATGGAAGCTCACAAAGGAAGAGTTGAGGTAACGAGCAAGCAGGGCGAAGGTTCCGTCTTTTCCTGCACATTACCTCTGTAATCTATTTTCGTTCCATTTCAGAGAGATCCGGAATAATCTTCATCTCTTTTGGTGAGATATAACTGTACATGGCAGGGATGATAAACAGTGTAAGAATTGTTGAAAAAATCAACCCGCCAATAATTGCAATACCCATTGAAACTCTGCTTTCCGAGCCTGCACCCAAAGCCAAAGCGATAGGCAGTGTACCGAGGATAGTGGAAAGACTTGTCATCAAAATAGGTCTCAATCTCAGTTCAGCAGCTTCTTTTACTGCTTTTAATCTGTCTGAACCGGCTTCTCTCCTCTGATTTGCGAACTCCACTATAAGAATTCCATTTTTCGTAACCAGTCCGATCAGCATAATCTGACCTATCTGACTGAAAATATTCAAAGTCTGTCCGAAATATGCGAGTGAAATCACCGCACCTGCTATAGCCAGGGGTACTGTGAGCATAATAATAAAAGGATCTCTGAAACTCTCAAACTGTGCCGCAAGAACCAGATAAATCAGAGCCAGTGCGAGCAGGAAGGTAAAGATGAGTGACGAAGAACTTTCGGCGAAATCTTTGGAAGCTCCATCAAGGGCTGTTGTAAACTTATCACCGAGAACTTTTTCAGAAATCCTGTCCATCTCTGTGATTCCGTCACCAATTGTCTTTCCTTCTGAAAGACCGGCAGAGACGGTGGCAGATGCGTAACGGTTATAACGGTAAAGCTGCGGGGGTGAACTTCTTTCAGTCAAAGTGACAATGTTATCAAGCTGAATCATGTCACCCCTCTTGTTCTTCACAAACATCGAGCGAAGATCGAGAGGCTCATTTCTGTTTTCCCTTTTCAATTGACCGATTACCTGGTACTGTTTTCCATTTCTGATAAAATAGCCGAATCTTTGTCCGCTTAAAGAAAACTGAAGAGTTGTTGCAACATCTGAAACAGAGACACCAAGGTCTCTGGCTTTTGATCTGTCAATTTCTACAACAACTTCCGGTTTATTGAATTTGAGATTCACATCGGTTACTGCAAAAACGGGGCTTTGTCTTACTTCACCGAGGAATTTTGGCAATACCTCCCTTAGATCCTCGAAATTGTTCGCCTGAATTACATATTGTACCGGCAGTCCGCCTCTTGAACCTCCACCAATCGACTGTTCCTGAATTACAATGGTTCTGGCGTCATTCAACTTTCGCACAGCAACAGTCAATTCCTGAGCTATTTCCTGCTGCGTTCTGCTCCTGTCCTTTGGGTCTTTTAACATAAGACGGATGAAGCCGGAGTTTGTGGAACTGCCACCGAAACCCGGAGCTGTCACAGAAACGAGCGCTGCCTCCTCATTTTGAACGAGACCATGCACCTGCTCCACGAGTTTTTGAATGTACCTGTCCATGTAGTCATAAGATGTTCCTTCGGGAGCGGTTGATTGAATCCTGAGAGCACTTCTGTCTTCCTGAGGTGCCAGCTCGGACTGGAGCCCGCCACCAAAAAAATAGATGGCACCCAAAGCAAGAATGATGAGAGGAAATGAAATCCAGCGGACTCTCATAAATGCTTCCAGAGCCGAGTGGTACGCTTTTGTCATCCACTCAAAAAACGGTTCGGTAAGATTGTAGAATTTCGAATGTGACTCGGAGGACTTCAACATTTTCGAGCTGAGCATCGGAGTGAGAGTAAGAGCCACAAATGCCGAGATGATTACTGATCCGGCGATTACAAAACCAAATTCCTTGAACAGTTTTCCGGTTAAACCCTGCAGGAAGACTATTGGCAGAAAGACAGAAGCAAGTGAAACGGTTGTGGAGATAATTGCAAAAAATATCTCCGATGAACCCTTTGCTGCAGCCTCGACCGGCGTTAAGCCATCCTCAATTTTTTTATAGATATTCTCAAGTACCACAATGGCATCATCCACCACAATACCGATCGCAAGTACAATACCGAGTAGTGTCAGTACATTGATGGAGAAACCGGCAAGGTACATTATAAAAAAAGCACCGATTAATGAAATGGGAATAGCCAGAATCGGGATAAGTGTCGTGCGCCAGTTCCGGAGGAAGAGGAAAATTATCAGAATCACAAGTCCGAAAGCAATAAAAATTGTTTCCATCACTTCCGAGATTGACTGTCTTATGAAGGTGGTCGCATCAAAACCGAGCTGTATATTCATATCGGCAGGGAGATCTTTTTTGATTTCTTCAATTCTTTTGTGGAATTCGTCTGCAATCTCGATATGATTACTGCCGGGGAGAGGAACGGCGACGAGACCAGTCATGGGCACACCGTCACGCCTTAGAATGGTTCTCTCATTTTCCGGATAATATTCAGCGTAACCGATGTCCGAAAATCTGACCGTGTTTCCTTGTTCTTCTCTTATTATAAGATTGTTGAAATCTTCAGGTGTCTGAAGAAGTCCGAGAGTCCTGACAGTAAGTTCTGTATTGTCTCCTTCAAGCCGTCCCGACGGGAGTTCAACATTTTCAAGTCTCAGGACATTTCTAACCTCGACCGGTGTAACCTTAAATGCATTCATCTTTGCCGGATCGAGCCATAACCTCATTGAATATCTTTTTTCACCCCAAATCTGAATCTGACTTATACCGGGGATAGTCTGAAGTTTTTCCTTCAGTACATTTCTCGAATAATCAGACAGATCGAGAATGCTTTTTTCCTTTCCGTTTACATTCACCATCACAATTGGAATGGCATCTGCATCAGCTTTTGTTACAACGGGCGGGTCAACATCGGGAGGTAATAGATTTATTGCCCGGGAAACCCTGTCTCTTACATCATTGGCTGCGGCTTCAAGGTCGACATCGATATCAAACTCGACCGTAATAAGGCTTCTGCCGTCTCTGGATGAAGAAGTCATGCTTCTAATACCGGCAATTCCATTGATCGATTCTTCGAGCGGTTCTGTAATCTGGGCTTCGATAACCGTGGCATTAGCACCGGTGTAATTGGTTTGGACTGTTATAATCGGTGGGTCAATACTGGGATATTCTCTCACCCCGAGCGAGGTATAACCGATTACACCAAATAGAACAATAACCACCGACATAACGATGGCGAGAACCGGTCTCCGTATGCTTATTGAAGATAGACTCATTCCGTTTTTCCCTGCGTTTCAACTCCTGAAAGCTTAACCGGACCACCATTTTTCAATTGAATAAGTCCCGAAACAATGAGAGTATCACCTTCACTTATTCCGGAGATAATCTGCACAATTTTTTCCGTTCTGTCACCAATCTCAACAGGGAAGGAGACTGATTTTCCATTTTTAAAGAGGTACACCGACTGACCTGATATTTCAGGCACGAGGGTTTCGGTCGGAATAAGTATTGTTTTTACTGGAGCAGTAAGTTTAACTTTGACTTCGACTACCTTACCGGGAATCAAACCCTTTCCACTCCCTGTTACATAAGCTCTTGCCTTGAGAGTGGCTGTCGTCTGATCAACTCCCGGCTCGAGGGCATAGATGTTTGCACTCAGCTCCTCAGCACCGTTACCGGTACTAAAACTTATGTTTTTTCCGGTGTTTAAATAAATGGAATAATTCTGTGGTATGGTGAAGTCGATTTTTAGTTTTGATCTGCTTTGAAGTGTTGCGATTTTAGTTCCCGGTGCCACGAAGGCGCCTTCAGAGAGGTATCTCAAGCCTATTTGTCCTGCAAAAGGAGCCCTGATTTCAGTTTTTAATATTTGAGCCTCGATCAGGTCAATGTCAGCGGAGATCGATTCAAATTCGAATCTGGCATTGTCAAATTCTTCCTTGGTGGTCCCGTTAACTTCGAGAAGTTTTTTCTGTCTGTCGAGTTTTTGAGCGGAGAGTTCGAGTCTTATTCTGTTCTTTTTTAGTTGTGCCTGAAGGTCATTGTCATTTATTTTTACAAGGAGTTGTCCTTTGGTAACATTTCCCCCCTCCTTGAAATTTATTTTTACAATTTTACCTGAAACCTCGGGTGACAGATCCACCCATTCGTCCGCGATTACCTTCCCCATCACTTTAATTTCGGAGGAGAATGAATCATATTTCAACACCTTCCCTTTAACTAAAGCCGGACCTTGCTGCTGTTTGCTCGATGATTTGCCTTTTCCGGCGTCATCTTTCCCGTCACCTTTGATCAATGGATAAATCACCAGACCGCCTGCAACAAGTACGATCAGCGCATAAATAAATATTTTGGTCCACTTTGACATATTTTAACCATTACTTAATGAAAAACCGGGAAGATATACTCTTCAATCTAAACTAAAATTTCAGCAACAAATATAATCAGTCCTGCCAATATCATCAACCCATAAAAAAGAGATATGATTCAATATTCCAACTTTATCAACCAAAAATTATTATATTTAATAACCAAAATTTTGAGAAAATAATGAAACCAGCTCCGGCTAAAAAGCATCCCGAACTTAAACCCTCTGCTTACAGGTGGAAGTGTAACCTTTCGACATTTAACTTTGAATCCACAGAAGAGATAGAACCAATAGAAGGAATTATTGGTCAGGACAGAGCAATAAAAGCACTTCGACTGGGCGTGGGACTGAAAGCTTCAGGATACAACATCTATATTGCCGGGCTTTCGGGTACAGGCAAAGCCTCGACGGTTAAAAAAATGTTGGAGATTCTGGCGGACAACAACCCGGCGCTGTTTGACTACTGCTATGTGAACAACTTTAAAAATCCGGATCAGCCTGTACTTCTTACCTTCCCCGCAGGTATGTCACTTAAATTTAAATATGATGTAAACTCCTTGATTTCACTCCTGAGGGAGAGGATTCCCCAGGTACTGGAATCGGAGAGTCTTAACGCAAAGAAAAATGCCATAATCGAGAAGTTCTCGAAACAGGAGCAATCGCTGATTACGGGCTTTGAGGAAATGATAAACAAAGACGGGCTGACGCTCGGGCAGGTTCAGGTTGAAGATGGGGTGCGTCCTGAGATAATGCCGGTAATTAACAAAAAACCGGTTCTTATAACAACAATTGAGGAACTCGTTTCCAAAGGTGAACTGACAAAGAAAAAGGCTCAGCAAATTTATGATGCCTATTCTGCCCGGCAGCAGGATTTGATGATTCTCGTCAAAAAACATGTGAAACTTTCGCAGGATTTGCAGACCGAGATCCGCAACATTGAGAAGAGTGAAGCTGAAGCTCTAATTAAAGGTGCAATTATCTACCTGAATGAAAATTACAAGGATGGAAAAACTGCGGACTGGATTGCGACCCTCGAGAAGGACATACTTGAGAATATTCAGTTGTTTAAGCTTGCGATGTCGAATCCCGAGGCAATTGCAGAATCCTTTCCACTCGATCCGTTCCGCGCTTATGATGTAAATATTCTTTTGGATAATGCGGGGATTAAAGACAGCCCTGTAATAATCGAAACCGCACCTTCAATGAACACTCTTTTTGGGAATATTGAGAGAGTATCAGACAGGAAAGGGAATTTCTATGCAGACTTTTTGAATATTAAAGCAGGATCGATGCTTCGGGCAAACGGAGGTTTTCTGGTTTTGAGAGTCAGTCACCTTTTTGAGGCTCCGGGTGTCTGGAAAACACTTAAACGAATCCTTACCTATATGATGCTGGACATTCAGGATAACCACATCTACTATCAGATGGCACCTTCCTCTTTGAAACCGGAATCGATACCCATTGATTTAAAAGTAATCCTTATCGGGAACTCGTATATATATTCACTTCTCGCTGAACGGGAGGATGATTTCAAGAAAATTTTCAAAGTAAAAGCTGAGTTCGACTACGAAATAACCCGTTCGAAAGAGATTCTCGTACAGTATGCACACATTATAAAAAAGATAATCTCCGATGAAAATTTGAAGGAATTTCATAAGTCTGCCATAGCTTCCGTGATGGAGATTGCAGCAAGGTATGCCGGATCGAAAGATAAACTCACTTCACGCTTTTCTATGCTTGCGGATGTGGTGCGAGAGGCTTCTTTCTGGGCTCAAGAGGATAATTCATCAAAGGTCAGGTCTGAGCATGTCCGTCAGGCGTTCGCCAATGCACGGGAAAGACACGACCTGTGGGATGAAAAATATACAGAAATGATAGCCACAGACAGAATTCTGATAGATGTGGCAGGGAAGAAGGTCGGTCAGGTAAACGGACTTGCGGTTTATGGCAGCGATATTATTGCGTTTGGTAAACCTGCCCGCATCACTTCCGCTGTTGCTCCCGGAAACGGTGTAATCATCAATGTTGAAAAAGAATCAGGGCTGTCAGGGAAAACCCATGACAAAGCGATACTGATTATCGCAGGATTTTTAAGGGAGACCTTCTCTCATATAGTCCCGCTTGCAGTCTCTGCCACGGTGGTCTTTGAACAGTCATACGGAAACATAGATGGTGATTCAGCATCGATTGCTGAAATGGCTGTGATACTTTCAGCGATTTCAAAATTGCCGGTTAATCAGGCGATTGCCGTAACCGGATCAGTTAATCAGAAAGGGGAAGTGCAGCCGATAGGCGGGGTCAATGAGAAAATCGAGGGTTTTTATAAAGTCTGTAAAGAGAAAGGTTTCACCAAGTATCAGGGTGTGATTATCCCTGTTTCAAATATCGACGATTTGATGCTCGATGAGGAAATTCAGGCTGCCGCCAAGTCAGGCCTGTTCCATATATGGCCCGTTTCGCATATTTCTGAAGCATTGGAGATACTTCTCGGTGTCAGGGCGGGGGAGAAAAACGAGGAAGGTCATTTTCCCAGAAATACTATCTATGGTATTACTGCTGAGAATCTCAAAAAGATGTATATGTTTGCGAAGGATCCCTTCAAACTAAATAAACATCCAAGATCAACGCAACCTGAAACAGTGGCGGGGGAACAAAATCTTAAAACTGCCGAGTAAATTTTTGACTGTTTACTGATTAATTTTGCAGTTAATAATTTTAATAAACTAAATGGCTGACCATTTAGATTCACCATAAAGAAGAGAATAACCATGCTTCAAGGATCTAACTTTCTTTTTGCCTGTACAAAAATACTTTGTACATTGGGACCAGCAACCTCGGACAAAAGCATAATTGCCCAAATGATCCGTGCCGGGATGGATGGTGTCAGGCTGAATTTTTCCCATGGCTCGCACGAATTTTTTGACAATCTCTTTTTTAACATTCACGAAGCCTGCGTGAATGAGTCCACTTCGCTGGCAGTTCTGGCTGATCTGCAGGGTCCTAAAATTCGAATCGGTAACCTGAGCGTTCCGGAGATTGATATTAAGACGGGCGATACAATTCGAATCACCATCGAGGATTTGGATGGAACCGATAAAATTCTTTCAACATCATACAAATTGCTCGTAAATGATGCCAAGATTGGTGATTTAATACTGATTGACGACGGATTGATCAGACTGAGAGTGACAGAAAAGGAGTCAACTGCAGTTGTTTGTGAGATATTGAATGGCGGGACGGTGAAACCTAAAAAGGGGATGAATCTTCCCGGAATGAAACTTTCCACCCCATCTGTGACAGAGACCGACCTAAAAAATCTCGAATATATTTTCATTAAACACCGTGTCGACTTTGTAGCCCTCTCATTTGTAAGAAGTGCGGATGATATAACAAACTTAAGAAAATGGATGAAGGGGAAAGGCTTCTCAGCACCAATAATCTCTAAAATTGAGATGAAAGAGGCTGTATCAAATTTTGAGGCAATACTTAAAGTCTCCGATGGCATTATGGTGGCGAGAGGCGACTTGGGAGTGGAACTGGAGCCTCAGGAGGTTCCTCTGATTCAAAAGAATATAATAAAGCGGTGCAACGCCACCGGTAAACTTGTGATTACAGCCACTCAGATGCTCGAATCCATGGTTCACAATCCCATACCGACGAGAGCAGAAGCATCTGATGTCGCGAACGCAGTTTGGGATGGTACTGATGTCGTCATGCTTTCTGCAGAGACTTCAGTCGGTAAATTTCCTGTGAAAACTGTGGAGACGATGAATCAGATTGTAAGAAGCGCCGGTGCCCACGCCTATTGGACCCGTCATATCGACTTTGACATGACGAAAAATTTTGAAGACAAACTCTTCGATTCGGTTAATAAAGGAATTGTTCAAATGAGCAAGGAAGTGGACGCCACAGCTATTGTGGTTTTTACTGAAAATGGAAGGACAGCACGAAAACTTTCAAAATACCGCCCTAATGCAAGAATAATTGCAATCTCGGACAAGTTTGACACGATGAACAATCTGTGCCTCTACTGGGGTGTGTCTTCGATGTTCATGCCGGATCTCGACCGGGATTCTGAAGAACTGATTTCTGAGGCAACCGATATAATACTTAAGATCGGTCATGTAAAAAAAGGTGATGTGGTAATTTACACATCAGGTGCACCAATTTCCGAAAAAGGAAGAACAAACAAATTGAAGATATTCGTAATCTGATATGTCAGTAATGACTCATTTTCACCCGGCAAAATGGTGGGAAGTTTCATCCACCGGGAAAATCAAGTGTACCCTTTGTCCAAGATTTTGCGAAATGGGACTTGACCAGCACGGTTTTTGCTATATTCGGCAGAATATAGATAACCGGCTTGTCTCTATCGGATATGGCAGACCGACCGGTTTCGCTATCGATCCGATAGAGAAGAAACCATTGAGCCACTTTCTGCCAGGTTCCACCATTTTGTCGTTTGGAACGGCGGGTTGTAACCTTGGTTGTAAATTCTGTCAAAACTGGTCGATTTCGAAAGCGAAACTTGATGATTCCAACTCCATTGTGGCTCTGCCAACTGATGTCGTTTCCCTTGCAAAAAAGTACTCCACCCCCTCAATAGCTTTTACCTACAACGATCCTGTAATTTTTGCCGAGTATGCGATTGACATCTCGAAGATTGCCCAGGAAGAAAACATTCATTCGGTTTTTGTTACTGCCGGATATGTAACTCCACAAGCCCGGGGTGAACTCTTCGAGTATGCCTCTGCCACAAACATTGACTTGAAGGCATTCACTGAGAGCTTCTACAAAAACCTGGCGTGGGCATCGCTAAAAGAGGTTCTCGACACCATAGTCTGGATAAAAGAAAAGACAAATGTTTGGATGGAATTGACAACACTTCTGATTCCGGGGGAAAACGACTCCGAACGAGAGATTACAGACATGACGAGATGGATACACAGAAACATCGGTGACAGGGTTCCCATTCACTTCACAGCTTTTCATCCCGACTTCAAACTCAGGAATAAAGAAAGAACCCCTTTCAATACTCTGACAATAGCTCGGGAAATCGCCCTGGCAGAAGGTTTGAAATATATTTATACAGGCAATGTTCACGACAGCAAAGGTCAGACCACTTTCTGTCCCCAATGCAATAGGAAAGTAATTGAGAGGGACTGGCATACCGTGACAGCAAACCGGCTTGTCAGCGGGAGATGTCCGGATTGCAATTCCCCGGTTGATGGGATTTTTACATGATTAAACTCTCATCCATTGTTCTCGCAAAAAATGAGGAAGCAAATATCGGGAGGTGTATAACCTCACAATTGGGGATAATTGATGAAATTAATGTTCTGATTGATGATTCCACAACTGACAGAACTGAAGAGATCGTTAGACAGTTTCCGGGAGTTAAATCCTATCCGATAAAGTGGGAAGGATATGCTCTTACGAAACAGAACGGAATTGATAAAACATCAAATGACTGGATCTTCTGGATAGATGCAGACGAAGCAATCACGCCCGAACTTGGAGCAGAGCTCACCGCGTGGAAATCTGGAAATCCGCATCACGATATTTTCAGCGTTCCCCGGAAGGCATGGTTTCTGGGAAGGTGGATCCGGCACTGCGGGTGGTATCCGGGGAGGGTACCAAGACTGTTTAACAAACAAAAGGTTAAATTCAACAACAATCTTGTTCATGAAGGGCTTGAGTTTACGGGTGAGCCGGGAGAATTGAAATATCCGCTTGATCACTTTACCGATCCCTCTTCCGAGCACTATTACAACAAGTTTAACCACTACACTTCGCTTGCAGCAAATCAGCTTTATGACGAAAACAAAAAATCAGGGATTTTTGAGGCATACATAAGGGCGCTGTCGGTGTTTTTAAAAATGTATTTCCTGAAATCAGGTTTCCTTGACGGGGCACAGGGTTTTATTCTCTCATTCTATTCAATGAACTATGTTTTTACCAAATATGTAAAACTGTGGGAAAGAAATGAAAGCAGGCATAATAGCCAACACAAGTAAAGAAAATATTGCCTCTGCCGTCACAACAGTAGTTGACGCTCTCGTCTCCGAAGGATTCTCATGTCTGATCAGTGATTCGATATTTAAACTCTCCACAGAGACGATGAAAACAGACTATAAATTTCTTCCTGATACCGAACTAATTGATGCTTCTGATATAATAATTTCCCTTGGTGGTGACGGCACCCTTCTGAACACAGCTTCCATTACTCTTGAGAGCGGAAAACCGATTGCAGGAGTAAATTTTGGAAAACTCGGTTTTCTGACAGAAATTCACAAAGAAACATTGAATGAATCATTTCGTGATATCAAATCAGGAAACTATTTTCTGGAGGAAAGAATTGTACTGAAAGGTAAAAGTAACAATCTCTCCGATTGCAATATTCTGGCGATAAACGACATTGTCATTGAAAAAGGTGGCTGGCCCAAGATGATGGAAATCTCCCTTTTCGCCAACAAGGAACTGGTTTCAATTTTCTCGGCAGACGGATTGATTATTGCAACCCCCACCGGCTCTACAGGATATTCACTCTCTGCGGGAGGTCCGATAGTCAACCCTCGTGCTGATGTAATTGTGATCAGTCCAATATGTCCTCACAGTCTGACGATGCGACCGCTTGTTCTCCCTGCTGATATGGTTATCACAGTTGAAATAAACAATCACCCCGTGAAGTTTTCCATAAACTGCGACGGTCAGAGAGTTAACGAAATATCATCCCCTTTTAGTATCGACATATCCAAAGGTAAAAATCCTCTAAAACTCATTCGCGGAAAAGACTCCAGCTACTTTAATGTCCTCCGCAACAAACTCTACTGGGGGATTGATGTTAGAGAGAGAAGACTGAAAAATTGAGGACTGAGGGCTGAATATCGAAGGCTGAAAATTTGAGGGCTGAATTTCGCAATTCACTCTTCATCCTTCAGCCATCATCCTTCAGGAATTCATCCTTCATCCTTCGCAATTCAGCCACTCATCATTTTCATATCTCTCAAAAACTTTGTACATTAGGTCTCAAAAGAAATTTATTCCGCACCGGATTATACCAACATGAAACTCCTGAAATTCCTGGTTAATATAATTTCTTCAGTACTGATCGCTCTTGTAAAAATCTATCAGTTATTGATCTCGCCGCTATTTCCCCCAAGTTGCAGATTCACACCCACCTGTTCCAATTACATGATTGAGGCTTTGAAAAAGCACGGACCTTTTAAGGGGCTTTATCTTGGTATCTGGCGAATTTTGAGGTGCAACCCTTGGGGAGGGAGTGGATTTGATCCGGTACCATAAGGGAGCAGGAAAAGTCTTAGTATGAAAAATTTCAGATCACAAAAAGCAAAAACATGACAGAAAAAGAACTCGCAATAAAAATCTTCGACACAGCTCATCTTACCGGGGAATTCCTGCTTAGATCGGGCAAAATCTCCAATGAATATTTTGATAAATACAGATTTGAATCAGATCCGGTGCTGCTTCAGCAGATCGGCGAAAAAATGGTCTCCTTGATTCCGGAAGGAACCGAAGTGCTGGCGGGACTTGAGATGGGTGGAATACCTCTCGCGACAGTGCTGTCACTTAAAACCGGAATACCTTCGGTCTTTGTAAGGAAGGAAGCAAAAAAGTATGGTACCTGCAAAGTAGCTGAGGGACTCGATTTTTCCGGTAAAAAGGTTTGCATAATCGAGGATGTGGTTACGACCGGAGGGCAGATTATTCTGAGCGCAAAAGACCTTAGAAACCTCGGAGCCATAGTCGATTCAGTGCTCTGCGTTATAGTTAGAGAGGAAAAAGCTTTTTCCAATCTTAAAAATGCTGACCTGGGTCTGTTACCTCTTTATTCGATGCAACAGATAAAAGATTATAAAGGTATTTAACAATTAATCAGGCAGATCAAATGTACTTAAACCGAAAACTTCTCTTTTTTGTCATTTTCTTCTCGTTTGTCGCAATTCCCCAAAAGAAAATCACCCTCGATCAGGTATTCAAGGGGGAATTCAGCGGAGAGTATTTTGCCCCGGTAAAATGGACGGAGAGCGGGCACACATATTATAAAATTGAGGATGGTGATGACGGCTCTCAGATTTTCAAAATTGATGTAACAACAGGCGAAAAAACTCTTGTTGTTTCCAACAAAGACCTGATACCGGAAGGGAAGTCAGATCCTTTGAACCTTAAGGATTACAAACTCTCTCCTTCGGGAAAGTGGATTTTGATCTACACAAACACCAAAAAGGTTTGGCGTGTCAATTCGAGAGGGGACTACTGGGTTTACAATACAGAGACAAAAAAACTTAAAAAACTCGGTGGAAGTGATGCCAAACCTTCGACACTTCAATTCGCCAAACTGGATCCTTCTGAAAAATTCGTAGCTTATGTAAGAGAGAACAACCTGTACCTCGAGAATCTGGAGACAGGTGAGATAAAAGCTCTTACGAAAGATGGCAGCAGAACAATAATCAACGGCACTTTTGACTGGGTATACGAAGAGGAATTCGGGATCCGTGACGGTTTCAGATGGAGTCCGGATGGCAAAATGATCGCCTTCTGGCAGCTTGATGCGAATGGTGTCAGAGACTTTTTGATGATTAATAATACAGATTCCCTCTATTCATATACAATCCCTGTTCAATATCCGAAAGCGGGTGAAACCAACAGCGGGTGCAGGGTAGGTACAGTCGACATCTCTTCCGGCAACATTGTCTGGATGAATGTGGGAGACGACCCCCGGAACAACTATATACCGAGGATGGAATGGGCAGGGAAGACCGGTAAACTCGCCTTTCAGCACCTGAACAGACTCCAGAATAACATGACCGTTTATCTCGCAGACCCTCGCTCGGGTAGTGTAGAAAAATTGTATAATGAGGAGCAGAATGCCTGGATAGAAGTGGTTGACGACTGGAAATTTATAAACAATGATCAGGATCTTTTTTGGGTTTCAGACAAGGATGGCTTTGACCAGTTGTACCTCATTTCCTTGAAAGACGGTTCAGTTAAAAATCTTATTAACAAGAAATATGATGTAATTAAAATTGTAAGGTTTGTTCCCGAAACGGGGGCAGTTTATTTTTATGCTTCACCTGATAAGGCTACCCAAAAGTATCTTTACATGGTGGAAACCGGTAAAAATGAAGCTCCACGGAGGATTACTCCCGCTGAATTTGACGGCACAAATGAATACAGCATATCTGCCGACGGCAAGTTTGCTTATGACACCTGGGACAATATCAATACACCCTCGAAAGTCAGCCTTGTTTCACTTCCCGATCACAAGCTTATCCGTCAGGAGACAACCAACGGGAAACTTGTTGAAAAATTGAAAGAAACAGGATATAACTACGAGCTCTTCACTGTGAAGACACCGGGAGGTGTTTCAGTTGATGGATGGTGCACAAAACCATATAATTTCGATCCTTCAAAAAAATATCCGGTTCTCTTTTATGTCTATAACGAACCCGCCAGCACCACGGTAAACGACAGCTATGACGGTTTTATGGGGTTGTTTCACAAAGCACTCGCTGACAAAGGATTTATTGTTATGAGTGTGGACGGGAGAGGTACACCTGCACCAAAAGGGAGGGAGTGGAGAAAATCAATTTATCAAAAGATAGGAGTCATCTCTTCCGAAGATCAGGCAGGTGCTTTAACGACTCTTCTGGCAGAACGCCCTTATATGGACGCAACAAAAGTCGGGATCTGGGGATGGAGCGGTGGTGGTTCGATGACATTAAACATGCTGTTCAGATACCCGAAAATGTATCATTTCGGTGTTTCTGTTGCTCCGGTTACTGATCTGAGATTTTACGACACAATTTATGAAGAACGATACATGGGACTGCCTCAGACCAGCCCCGATGCCTATAAAGAGTGCTCACCTGTTACTTATGCGGGAAATCTTGAAGGAAGACTTTTCCTGATTCATGGTACAGGTGACGACAATGTCCATTTTCAGAATGCGGAATATCTTGTGAATAAACTTGTTGCTGCCGGGAAGCAATTCAGGTATATGCCGTATCCGAACAGGTCACACGGAATTTCAGAAGGGAAAGGGACATCGTCACACCTTTTTAAATCGATTGAACTCTTTTTGGATGAGGAATTAAACAGGAAGTAGAAATATTTTTATAATTTTTGCCAAAATTTTCCCTATATCGAAAATTTTCTTTAATTTTGGTAGAATGATTTCCACACATGCGGGGAAATCTGATTATTATTATTAAAATTGTTAATTTTTGCACACAATCAACAGATTTTACAGATCAATCATTAAACAAAAAAGCGGTGTTGCTTATACATTTTGTTAAAGATACACACAGGAGTCAGAAATATGCGCTTTAAGCATACTATTTTATGTATTGCCTTTCTCCTCTTCAGTATTCCGGTCTTCTCACAGACAGGTAAAGTTACCGGTGTAGTGAAGGACAAGAAAACGGGCGAGACACTGATCGGATCGACCATAGTGATCGAAGGTACCAAGCTGGGTGCCAAATCCGATGCCGAAGGATACTACACGATACTTAATGTCCCTCCGGGAGCATTTACAATCAGAGCATCCATGATCGGTTATGCCTCACAATCAGTGCAAGAGGTAAAAATAAACATCAACCAGACAACAACAGTAGATTTTTTTCTGTCTGATGAATCAATTACAACCCAGGAAGTAATAATAACGGCAACCCAACCCGTTATTGAAAAAGATGTCTCCTCCAGTGTTGTCAATATTTCAATGGAGGATGTGGCAAGTCTGCCTGTAGTCAGTGTGGCAAGCGTAATCGGCTTACAGGCCGGTGTACAGGGCTTGACCATCAGAGGCGGCGGCTCCGACCAGACTGCTTTCATGATCAACGGTATTACTTTCAGAGATGAAAGAGATAATTCTTCATATACAGGAATAAGTTTTACTTCAGTGGAAGAAATTCAGATTCAAACCGGTGGTTTTAATGCCGAGTATGGTAATATCCGTTCCGGTCTCGTGAATGTGGTTACGACTGAAGGTAAACGCGACAAATATAATGTTGCATTCCTTGGCAGATACAGAGCACCCGGTGCAAAAAACTGGGGTGACCAGCCTAACGATTTCAACACCTACTTTATCCGTCCTTTTGTTGACCCTGCAGTTGCCTTCACAGGTACAAAAAATGGTGCATGGGATGCATATACACAGGCACAGTATCAGGAATTCAGAGGATGGGACAAAGTTTCACAGGAACTCCTTTCCGATGACGATCCTTCGAACGATCTGACTCCTGAAGCGGCACAACAACTGTTTATGTGGCAACACAGAAAACCGATGGGTATAACCCAACCCGATTATGATATGGATTTCAGTATCAGTGGTCCGGTTCCTGTTGTCAGCAGCATGCTTGGCGATCTCAGATTCCTCGCATCATACAGAACAACCAGAGAAATGTATGTTATTCCTTTGTCAACCAGTTCATACCATGACTGGAGTACTCATGTGAAAATCACTTCCGACATTGCTCAGGGAATGAAATTCACCATCGAAGGTTTACTAGGTTTACAGACCGGTACCAGCAGCTCGAGAAGCGGTGGTCCCGGAATCTTCCGTTCTGCTTATTCAATAGTTTCTGAAATGGACATCAGATCAGGCGCAAGTTATTTGGATGCCAGAGCTTTTGCAACAGATTACTGGGCACCAACCAAAGTTGACAGAAAAATGCTCGGTGCAAAATTTGTGCATGTCCTCTCTCCAACCACTTTCTACGAAATTCAGTTGAATGTTGTTGGTTCAGAATACAGCACCAACCCTGCAAGTGCAAGAAACACAGGCAAAGTGGTTAAAATTGGTAACAACTACTATGATGAATCACCATACGGTGCTTTCTCAGGCTTTAGCTCAGGTATCGGAAGTTCGATGAACATGGGACTCGGCTACTCAAACTCGAGAGACAGTTCGAAAGTGTATACCTGGAGTTCAAGATTTGACTATTCAAGTCAGCTCAACAAAATTATGCAGATAAAAGCCGGTGTCGAGTTTATCTACACCGACAACAATGTTAACTACGCTCTTATTGAGCCTTCACTCCCAACCAGCAACTCCCGTTCAGTATGGCAGACCTACCCTGTAAGAGGGGCAATCTATGGTCAGACAAAACTCGAGTTTGAAGGAATGATTGCCAATATCGGTCTCCGTTTGGATTATTCACACGCTGGTGGTCAGTGGTATCTCTATGATCCTTACAACAAAGCATTCTCGGGTGCCTACTCATTGAAAATTGATGAACTTCTTCAGAAAGAATCAACTGAAAAAGTTATAAGCCTTAGTCCAAGACTTGGTGTTGCTTTCCCGATTACGGTTAACAGCAAACTCTTCTTCAACTATGGCCATTTCAGATCGATGCCGGCTCCGGAAGATCTCTTCCTCCTTAGAAGAAATCAGTCGAATAATGCGATATCAAGACTTGCAAACCCGAACAACCCGCTGCCAAAAACAGTTGCTTATGAGTTGGGTTACGAGCACAACCTGTTCGACATGTTCCTTTTAAGAGTCGCAGGTTATTACAAGGATGTTACCGATGAAACCCGTCTTGTCGGTTATGTCAGCCGTGACAATTCGGTTTCCTACAGCGTTCCTGAACCAAACAGATACCGTGACATTCGCGGATTTGAAATAACACTTACCAAAAACAGAGGTGAGTGGATTACAGGATTTGTTAACTACACCTACATGGTTTCCACTGCGGGATTCTTTGGACTGCCTACTTACTATGAAAACCCGGCACTTCAAAGAGAATCGGAAAGAAACACAGCTCTCTTCGAACAGTCAAAACCTGTTCCACAGCCTTACGGCAGAGCTAACATCGACATTTTCACACCAATGAATTTTGGTCCTGAAATAGGCGGTGTATATCTCCTTGAAGATATCAGAATCAACCTTTTGGCTACATGGTCATCAGGAACCTATTTCAGTTGGACAGGACCCGGCGGAACACGCCCCGGCTTCACGAACAACATTCAGTGGAAAGATTTTTATAACTTCGACATGAGAATTTCGAAGACATTTAAAGTCGGTCCTGCAGCAATCGAATTTTTTGCAGACATTTCGAACCTTTTCAATATCAAATATCTTGATTACAGAGCCGGTTTTGTTGATGCAAAAGATTATGATGCCTACATGCAATCACTTCACCTGCCATCAGAGTTCAGTGCTTTTGGATACAAAAACATAATCGGCGACGACAAGCCGGGTGATGTCAGAACTGGAGAATACATTCCTTGGGATGATAATGCAAGTGAGTCACAAAAAGAAGAATGGCGTAAAAATAAATCATATATCGATATGCCAAACCTCGCATACACAGCGTTCTTGAATCCCAGAGCAGTTTACTGGGGTCTGAGACTCATGATTGAAATAAAGTAATTATCAGTGAACGAAGAATGGAAATTAAATCCGAGGAAAAAATGAAAAAAGAATTTATGATTAAATTTTGGTCTGTTCTTTTGCTTCTGCTGGTGGTTGCCACTTTCGATGCAAATGCACAGTTTAAAAACAAGTGGATGTCGGTTGGCTCTTTGCATAGCTGGTATTCAGAGATAGGGAGCGAGCTTGAAGAGCAGGGTTTTGTAAAGACCCAGCAGGAAGGTCTCGCATATCCTGCAATTTATCGTTATCAGGACATGATAGCGATGAAAGGTCACTGGATAGGTGCTGCCAACTTTACTGATGAAAAAGGCAACTTTTATCCGGTAAAAGTAGTGGCAATCGGACCCAGAAACCCGCAATTCTGGGCTGCATTTCCTGAAAAATTTGAGTTGATCTCAAAATTTGAAGCTCCGATTGTGAATGTCGACGGAAATCAGTCGTATGAAAAAGATGTTTCCATCGACAGAGTTGACCCAACCTTGAAGGCTGACAGAATGCTTGAAAATATCGTGCATACCCAGTTGGGGATTACGATGACAAGAAGAATCTATCAGTTCAGTGCACCCGGTTATGATAACTTCATCGTAAACGAATACACATACAAGAATACAGGTAACACAGATGCAGATCCAACGACCATCGAATTACCAACAACAACCCTTAGCGGAGTATATTTCTTCTTTAATTACAGATACTCCATAAACAAACAGGCACGCTATGTAATCGGTAACTCTGCAGGCTGGGGTATCAATACCATGGTTGATTCAAGAGGTGACGGTGTGGAAGTCGATCCTCCAAGTGAAGCTTTCAGATGCCAGTTCGCATGGCATGGCTATCACCCCGGAAAAGAAGCTCCATACGATAACATCGGTGGTCCAATCTGGCAAATCAACTCGAACGCTGCCCGTTATCTTGATAAAGGTGACACAGTTGGACGACTTGCCGCATGGCAGTTCGTTGGTAACATAACATTGCATGCTGACAAATCTGCAACTGACAAAACTGATGATAAAACCCAGCCTACCACAACAAGCTGGGAAGATTCTGACAGAAACGAATTTCTCGCCGGAAACAATGCATTTAATGTGAACAGAATGCAGGGTGAATATACCCTGATGTCTGCCGGTCATAAATCACCAAGACACGCCAAATTTGTACAGCCTGATGGAAATTATGCTGCGCAGACTGCTCCACCTTACGGTACAGGTACAGGCGGTAACTCTGCAAACAACGGTTACGGTCCATACACCCTTGCCCCTGGTGACTCTGTTACCATAATCTGGGCTGAGGCTTCAGCAGGTATGGGATACGAGGCAGGACTGGAAGTCGGCAAGAGATTCAAAAACGGACAAATATCAGCGCTTCAGAAAAATCAGGAAGTGATGAAGGGAAAAGATTCCCTGATGGCAACTTTCAAGAAAATTTCTGATGCTTTTGCAACAAACTGGGCTAGCATACCAAATCCGCCAAAACCGCCAAAGATTTTTGATATAAAATCCGGTGGTGACAGAATCACACTTTCGTGGACACTGTTTGATGGAGAAAATCCTGCAGGTTTTGAGGTATGGAGAGCATCAGCAAATGTTGACTCAACATATCATCTTATTAAAACGCTTCCTGCCGGTTCAACATCATTTAACGATACCTCGCTTTCGAGAGGATTCGATTACTACTATTACCTGACATGTGTCGGCAATAACGGTGCCAAGAGTTCCCGCTACTATTCACAATCTTACGATCCTGCAAGATTGAAAAGAAAAGCCGGTAACGCCCTCAGCGAAATCAGAGTAGTGCCGAATCCTTATAATTCGAGTGCCATTCCTGACAAAGTCAGATTCCCGGGCGGGGCAGCAGGCGACAGAATAGCTTTTTATGACATCCCCGGCGAATGTACTATAAAAATATACACCGAGATGGGTGAACTCATCAAGACCATTGAACACAACGACGGATCAGGAGATGAATTCTGGAATCAGGTTACATCTGCCGGACAGATTGTTGTCAGTGGTGTTTATATCGGTGTAATAACTGACACAAAGACGGGTGAAAAACACACCGTTAAATTTGTTATCATTCGCTAACTTAACCGGGACGGAAAAGAATATGAAAAAGTATCTATTATTTACGGCTATTATTTTGGCTGCCGTATGCTTTCTCCAGTCTGAGACATTTGGTCAACGGACCAAGTTAGCACAGTCTGGAATGAAGTTTTTATCTGCCCCAACCGATGCAAGAGCAACCGGTATGGGTGAAACATTTACTGCTGTTACTGCAAATTCAGCGGCACTCTTTTATAACCCTGCTACACTTGCTTTTGGCGACAGTAAAATGGATGTATCGGCTGGCGTTAATAAATGGATTGCCGACATCAACTATGTTTATTCAAGCTTTTCGTTTCAACCGAGTGATCCCGCATGGGGAAAATTTGGTGCAACTGTAATGGCTGTGAATTACGGCGATCTGCTGATGACGGTGGTTGATGGAAGCACTGAAAGAGGTTACAGAGATGTCGGTACATTCAGCCCGACAGCAATCTCTATAGGTGTTGGTTATGCAAATGCCCTGTCCGAAAAATTCAGCGTCGGAGGTCAGGTTAAATATGTCCGCCAGAATCTTGGTGTGAGCCCTATTACATTCGACAATACCGGTCAGATGGTTACTGAAGAGAATTCCCTTTCGACATTGGCATTCGATTTCGGTATTTTCTACAAAACAGGATTCAAAAGCCTCAATTTTGGTATGAGCGTAAGAAATTTCTCGACCGAGATCAAATACAAGGAAGACGGATTTCAGTTGCCACTCAACTTCAAAATTGGTGTTGCGATGAACATGATCGACCTTTTCCCCGAACTGGCGAAACAGCATTCATTCCTGCTGGCTGTGGATGTTTCCCACCCGAGAGATTATCCTGAACAGTTATACATCGGTGGTGAATACAGCTTTATGAAATGGGTTTATCTCCGTGGAGGTGTCTCATTTCCTAATGACGAGAAAAAATACAGTCTCGGCTTTGGTCTCAGACCTGAACTGGAAGGGATCAAAATGGCGGTCGATTATGCTTATACCCCATTTGGAGTATTTAGCTCGGTTCACAATTTCACAGTCAGATTTGAGTATTAACTATCAGACGGGTTAAAAAAATGAAAGCAATTTTGATGAATAAAATTAAAACAGTTCTGCTCCCGGCATATATTCTGATATCTGCTATGATACTCTTCTCCGGGTGTGGAAACGATAAAACAACCACTCTGTTTGATCCTAATGTTGCCGTTAAACCTGATCCCGTCATTTCGACGGTTACTCCTGACAGCGGTTACAGCGGTATTACTGAAATAACTATCAACGGATCAAATTTCTCGACAGTCCCTGAAGAAAACACAGTGTATTTCAATACAGGCACGGGTACCATTCTTTCAGCCACAGCTACACAACTTAAGGTGAGAGCCGGAGTTGTTACTGAAGCAGGACAGAATGCCCTCGTGAAGGTAAGAGTTAAAGGTGCCCTGGCTTTCAGCAATACTGTTGTTGTAAAACTGATTCAGGCAGCCCAGTTTCCTTTGGCTTTCCAGAGTTTCGAACAGCCATCGGCTCTTGAATTCGATAAAAACGGAAACTTGTATTTTTCGCTCCTCACAAGCGGTGTGACAAATAACATTGTTAAAGTTACACCTGCCGGCGTGAAGACAAACTTTACCCCTTCAGTTGGTGGCGGTTATGTCTTTACCAGTCTCAAAATCGGACCTGACGGTGCACTCTATGGTGTAAGAAATTCACTTAGAGCCATTTTCAGAATGACTGAAGGCGCTGCAATAGCCTCATGGTTTGCCATTACTCCGGCTACCGTGAAGATCCTCGATATCGATTTTGATGATGCCGGAAATATCTGGGCATGTGGCGACAACGCATCACTTTTCAGAGTAAGTCCTGCAAAGGTTCTGAAATCTTATGCATTTGCTGCCAACGCAACAGCAATCAGAGTTTATAACAACGCTGTATATGTTGCGGTAAAGAAGGACTCATCCGGAGTTCTTTACAAATTCCCCATGGATGCTAACGGTGATATTGACGGAGCCAATCCTCAAACAGTTGTCAATCTTGGTACTGCTGTTGGATATAATGTGTATATCAATCAGTTTACGATGGATGTCACAGGTAATATATTCCTGGCGACGAACAATGTTGCCCCAATTTTGAAGATCACCCCTGCGGGGAATGTATCAGTTCACTATCCGGGCGTATTCCTTCCTTTGAATGCATTGTTCCTGACATGGGATACTGGTACTAATCTTTACTACACAAGATCTTCAGGCACCGTATCCGGGAAAGCTGTAGACCAGACAATAGTGAAGGTATTAATGGGTGTTCAGGGTGCTGCATATTCCGGTAGAAAATAATTAAATGGATTTTTAATGTTAAATGCTTATTTTAACAACTCAACATCAACTCACTTAGGAGATACAAAATGAAAAAATTGTCTGCACTTCTTTTATTCATGTTGCTGACATCGGGAGCATTCGCTCAAGGCTGGACCTTCAACGGATACTTCCCTGATACAACTCGCTTCCGTGTTGGTTCCGGCGGTCACGGTGTGGCTGTTGACCCGTACGGCAGAATATGGTTCAGCCTTTACTCAAACCTTGCCGATTCAATTTGGAACGGTAATGCATGGGTTAAATGCGGAGCTCTTTATTGCTTCAACCAGGATGGAACACAGGCATCATTCTCACCAATAAAGGTTTTCGTCGGACCCGGCGTCAGCCCTGACTCCCTTGTTGGTAACACAGGCCGTGGTTTGAAAGCACATCCTGATGGTGATATCCTCGCCACATTCTTTGATTTTACTCACAAGATTGACTACAAAACCGGTCTTTCCAAAGGTAAATTCAGAAATACCGTTGGAGCCTCAGGTGTTGCAAACGCTGTAGACGGCAATGGAAATTTCTTCTCGGCAAATGTTGTCGGTGGAAACCCGATCAAAATTTGGGATCCTTCTTTCAATTTCCTCGGAAACGCAGTTGATTCATCAGTTGGTTTCTCAAGAGGATTCGAAGTTGGCGCTGACGGAAACACAATTTACTGGGCTGGCTATACCAATCATGCAATCTTTAAATATACAAGACCTGATGAATTTTCACCTTTCACAGTGACAGATACCATCCTTAAAGGTTTTGATTGCGAATCTATTGCATGGAATAGAAAATACAATCTTCTCTGGGCATCTGCCGGTTCAAACAACGATCTTCCAAACAGATACCCTGGTGCTACAACTTTCTGGTCAAACAGAACCTGGTATGCTTATGATGCTGTTTCCGGCGAAATCAAGGACAGCTTGTCATGGAATATGTATCCCGGTGCTGTTGATGCAAGACCTCGGGGTATAGGTTTCTCACCTTCAGGTGATACAGCTTATGTTACCGCTTTTGGTGCATCAAACTATCCACCGATGGAAAGATTCATCAATCCAAATCCATCAAGCATTAAAGACCTTGGCATGAATGTCGAAGATTTTAAACTTTTCCAGAATTATCCTAACCCGTTCAACCCTTCAACAGAGATCAGATTCTCATTGAAGAGTGCAGGTTTCACAACCTTGAAGGTTTATGATATCCTTGGTAAAGAAGTTGCCACCCTGGTAAGCGAAAACCTGAATTCAGGAATGTATGCTTACACATTTGATGCATCGAAACTTGCTTCCGGTACTTACATCTATGAAGTTGTTTCAAACAATGTAAGACTTACAAACAAGATGCTTCTTATGAAATAATTTTGAAGTATGAGGTTTGAAGTATGAGTTATGAAAAATAATAACTTATACCTAATACCTAATATTTAAAAAAAAGGCTGTCTCGAGAGGGGCAGCCTTTTTTATTGAACACGATAATCGTGATGGGGAAGAATTTTAAGAATGTCTGATAATCAGTGGATCGTGATATCGAACAGTCCCTCTGAATCAAAATTTATCACTAAATTGGGGATATTAATTATTTATTTTTTGTAAATGCAATCTGCGAAGTTTGGAATTTTGATTTCAAACCTGTATAAAATATTAAAGAAAATTTTTCATGTCTTCATTTCCTGCTCTTTCTGCCTCAATTGATAAATCCACCCCGTCATATAAATCAACAAAACAAAAACCCGGAATAATGCATGCATTATTTTTAATGTTGTTTTCTCTTCTGTTTTTTCTGCCTGTGTCGGCTCAGTCTCAGGGTAGTCTCCGGGGTATCGTGACCGACTCATTGAGTGGTGAGATTATTCCGTATGCGAATGTAACGATCAAGTCCACTAAACTTGGTGCTTCCACCAACAGCTCGGGTTACTATTTCATTCCGTCTGTTCCCGCAGGGAAGCGAACAGTGCTTTTCTCGTACATTGGATATATCAAAAAAGAAGTTGAGATCGAGATAAAGCAGGGTGTCATCAACGAACTTAATCTGAAACTCTCCCGCTCTTCAGTGAACATAAATGAAGTAACTATTGTGGGGGAAAGAAATGCCCGTGAAAATGAAACAGATTTGGGGCTGGAAAAGATTTCAGTCAAGGATATCGAACTTCAACCCGTAGGAGCCGAGGCTGATATCTTTCGCGTGATACAAAATAATCCGGGAGTGAACACCACCGGAGATGCAACAGCGAAATATTATGTAAGAGGTGGTGGCAGCGATCAAAACCTTGTGCTGCTTAACGGTGCAACCGTATATAACCCCTTCCATGCCCTCGGAATTTTTTCGGTAATTGATCCTGAAATTATTTCATCACTCGAATTTTACAAAGGAGGCTTTACGCCCGCTATGGGGGACAGGCTTTCCTCGATTCTAAATATCATTACCCGTGACGGAAACAAGAATTTTTATCAGGGGACCATACAGGCAGGTCTCCTTTCAGGAAAAGTGGCAGCCGAGGGACCCATTCCAGATGGATCATTTCTGTTGACGGGAAGAAAAAGTTACTGGTCGGGGATACTGAAAAAGTACCTTAACAACAAAGAGACCCCGTTCGATTTTTACGATCTGTCGCTTAAAGTGAATTACTCACCGGCGTATATCGATCCCAACAGCAAATTCAGTGCAAATCTTTTTTTAAGCAGCGATCAGGTAATCAACAGCGACCCTTTGCTTGAAGATTATCACATCAGAAACAATATCGGTGGACTGAAATGGAGCAAGATTTGGGATGGTTCACCATTGGTCTCCGATGTTATTTTCTCATTTTCGCATTACATGGCTAAGGTGGAGCCAAACTTCAGCGGTTCGAAGCCCCGTGAGAATAATGTAACTGATTTCACAATAAATGCCGATTTTGCATACATCTATGACAGCAAGGATCAGCTCCTTTTTGGTCTTCAGAATAAAAATATTTCCACTTCTTTGAAACAGGTGAATCAGTTGGAGCGGGAAATTGACTTCAAAACCACAAAAAATGCTCTCGCCGGCTATTTTAACTACCGGTTTTTCCGTTGGGATGATGTCGGATTCGATCTTGGAATGCGGTTCAATTTTATTTCAATGTCGGAAAAAAGACCTTTCCTTTTTGAGCCCAGAATAAGTCTGACATACCTGCTAAACCGATTGATGATCTTTAAATTTGCATTCGGCAGATACTCACAGGAGATGGTTTCTCTTGCCAACGAAGATGAGCTCATCTCTGTTTTCGAACCTTGGGTTATCATTCCCGACAACATCACCGCAGCAGAAGCGACACATTTTATTGCCGGTTTCACATCCTACTTTACCGATAAATTCCTTCTTGAAGTCGAGGCTTACTACAAAGTAATGTCGAATCTGATGGAAGTGAACGAGAAGAAGTTTACATCGATACAGTTCGATTTCAAGAATATTGAGGGAGTTTCCTACGGAATTGAGTCGTCCCTTAAATTTGACGGAAGCATTTTTTATGCGAGAGCCTCCTACGCACTTGGCTGGGCTGAGAAAAAGGCAAAAGACCTCACTTATCCGCCAAGGTACGATGTCCGGCATTCATTGAGTATTCTTGCAGGTATCAATCCGGGTGACAACTGGCAATTCACCGCTAATTGGGTGCTTTCATCAGGAATGCCGTTTACACCGATTTCGGGATTTTTCAACAAGCTCATACTGGACGGTACAACGCCGATTGACATTTTCAACAACTATGAACCACAGTTTATCTATGATACCAAGAATTCCGGCAGACTGCCCTGGTATCACAGACTTGATGTTTCGATCACCAAAAAGTTCTCGACTTCTTTTGCAGACTTTACGATTGGTGCGAGTGTAATAAATGCCTACAATCGCGCAAACATCTACTATTTTGACAAAAAAACCGGAAAGAGAATAGATCAACTCCCGATTCTCCCTGCAATTTTCGTGAAAGCCGAGTTTTAACATGAAAAAGATTCTATCGACATTAAGCATTCTTTTCTTCACTGTTATGTTGACGGGGTGTGAGGAAAGTTTCTCTCCCAGATCTGAATTTAAGGAAGGCTATGTCCTTTATTCAATTACACCGGGTCAGGAGATTGGCAAGTTCGTTGTCCCCAAAGTAATCCTGGCAAAAGTATATGACGCTCCCGGTACAGATCCGCTTTTGAACACCGAAGACCCGGAAATTGCCGGTGCCCGGGTGGAAATTAAATTCAGAGGGGATACTTACATACTGAAAGATTCCATGGTTGCCCGTAAAGATTCTTCAAGATATAAAGGACCGCTGAAATTTTACTTTGGGAAGGCGATTCCACTTTATGCAAACGACACCATAACAATTACTGCTAGGTTGCAAAACGGTAAAGTGCTCACCTCCGGAACAAAAGTACCTCAGTACCTTAATTACGAAAACTCCATCCCGTATCCGCGCGGATTCACGACTGATGTCGATCCATTTAAATATGGTAAAAACTGGACTTTCTACTGGACTTCACAGGAGTTGAACCTTACATTTCCCAAGATGAAAATATACTATTCGAGGTTAGTGAACAACAGGGAAGTGCCTGGCTCGATAGAAGTACCGCTAAGAGTGATAAACAGAAACGGTGTGGAAACACCTATTTATCCTGTCGCAAACAGAGACGAGGAAGCCTCCTATGAACTTGCCTCATTCGACTGGGCAATGAACAAAATATCCGAGGGTGTTGAGGACAAATCACAGTTCCGCGCACTTCATGTAATATTCGAATCAACCGAGTACGATGCACCCCTGTCGTTCTACTACTCAAGCGTGAATGGTTTCCTCGACAACTTCAGTCTCCGGCTTGATGAGCAGGTCTTCACCAACATCTCCGGCGGTTACGGTCTCTTCGGTACCTATTTCACCTCCACCTACCAGGAAGAGTTCGACTCAAGGTATGTCACAAAGTTTGGATACAGAATTAAGTAATTATGAGTTATTACTTATTAATTATGAGTTTAAACTAATAAATCATAATTTATAACTCATAATTAAGATATTCTCTTCTTAAACCGAAGGATGCTGATACCGAGGATTACGGTCCCGATGATAAACATAGCGAGGACATCCTGCCAGTGTTCAGCGAAACCGGAGCCTTTCAGAATAACACCGCGAATTATCAGGATGAAGTATTTCAACGGAATAATTATGCTGATTTTCTGGAAGATGTCAGGCATGTTCTCGACGGGGAAGGAGAAACCCGAGAGGAAAATTAGCGGCATCATTACCCCGAATGTGGCAACCATCATTGCCTGTTGCTGGGTTTTGCTGAATGTCGATACAAGCAATCCAAGCCCCAGAGTTGACAGAATGTAGATAAATGCCGAGAAAAAAAGAAATGCAACATCCCCTTTTACCTCAATTCCAAATATCACCCTCATTGCCGTAAGCACCAGAACAACCGTAACAAATCCAAGCATAACAAATGGAATCAGTTTCCCTGCGATGAGTTGCCATGACTTGATGGGGGTAACAATCAACTGTTCAAGGGTACCTATTTCTTTCTCCTTGACAATGGCGAGAGAGGTCAGCAAAAGGGTAATGAGACTGAGGAGAAGCCCTACGATGGATGGCACCATAAAGTACCTCGACTCAACAGCGGGATTATACCAGATTCTGTACTGTGAAGTGACTTCACCCGAGGGGAGTCTGGTGATACCACGCAGTTTGAGTTTGTCGCCGGCTACATTTCCCGCAAATTTTCCGATGACTTTGGATACATATCCTGCAGCGATTGATGCAGTGTTACCGTCACTCCCGTTGAAAATTGCCTGAATCGTGGCTGATTCACCCCGGTTTATATCCTTTTCGAAGTCTTTCGGAATGATAATCGCAGCAATTGTATTCCCCTCATCCATTTTTTTGTAAACATCGTTGTAGTTAAAGAGATGGTCGTTTACAATGAAATAGGTGCTGCCTTCAAATTCCCTGATCAGTTTTCGGCTCATTTCCGACCTGTCCGTATCATAGACAATTGTTTTTACGCTCTTTATATCGAGTGTGGCAGCGTACCCGAGAAAAATCAATTGCATCACAGGTGCGACGAGAATAATGCCGAACATTTTTGGATCCCGCCTGAATTGCTGGAACTCCTTCAAAATGATTCGCAAAACTGTTTTCATGTCAGGCTTTCCTCTCTTTTACTTTGGCGATAATGAGCGAAAGTCCGAGTGTTACACCGGTATAAATAAACAGACTTATCATGTCTTTGTAGAATGTGGGGAGTCCCGTTCCCCGAAGGATAATGGCTCTTAGTATCCGGTTAAAAAATTTAGTCGGTGTAATGTTTGTAAGAATCTGGATCAAAGGTGGCATGCTGTCTATCTGGAATACAAATCCCGACAAAAGAAGTGCCGGCAGAAGGGATATGAACTGTCCCAGTGTAAATGCAACCTGTGAGTTGTCTGAGATTACTGAAACCAGAATTCCAAGTGAGGTGCAGGCAAGAAGAAACACGAATGTTGTGTAAACCAGATCGAAATAGCTTCCTTTTGTTTCGACACCAAAGAGAAAATACCCGACAATCAGTATCATCACTGCGTTCAGGTATGCCAGAAGCAGGTAAGGGGTTATCTTGCCAATCAGCAATGAAAAGGAAGAAACGGGAGAGACTCGAATCTGCTCAATGGTGTTTCTTTCTTCCTCTCTTACGAGTGAGAGGGAGACGCTTACCACGGCAGTTATTACCAGAATCATAGAAATCAGACCCGGCACAAAGAAGAGGGAGCTTTTCAACTCCGGATTATAAAGTATTTTAGGCGAAATTTTAACAGGGGGATTAACTTTCAATCCTGTTTTTGCGAGTTCCTCATCCCGGTATTTGGAATTGAACAACCCGATTGCAGCTTCAATATAATTGGATACAATTACTGCAGTGTTTGCATCCACTCCGTCAATCAGGTATTGAACAGTTGTTTTTTCACCCCGTTTTAGTTCTTCCTCAAATTTCTCAGGTATCGTAATAACAGCAATAACTGTTTTGCTGTCAAGCAGGTGCCTAATCGATGACATGTCGTGTGCGTAGAGTGGTTTTGCAAAATACTCTGTAGAGGTCATCTCGCTGATAAACCTGCGGCTCGAAGGGGAACCGTCAAGGTCGATTACCGCAGTTTTAATTTGCTTCACATCAAAATTAACGGCATAACCAAAGAATGCCAGAAGAAACACGGGGAAGAACATCAAAATTCCGAAGAGTCTTCGGTCCCGGGTCAGATGTTTGAATTCCTTGTTTGCGATTGCAAAAACAGTTTTTAGCATATCAATATTTTTTTTCTATGAGATGAATAAAAACATCCTCGAGAGAGGGGAGTATCTCGGAAATGTTCAGATCAAAATTAGAGAAATTCGTGTTGAGGAACCTCATTGTGTCAACATTTGATGTAGTGTTATCCGCAGGAATGAAGTGTATTTTATCTCCAAAAATGGAGATTTCACCATTGAGTTGTGATTCAGAAATTTTGTTCATCAACTCCACACTGTTGTTCGAAGTGATTTCCAGTACCCTTGATTTTATGTGGTTCTGTTTCAACTCTGTTGGAGTGCCTTCGGCAATTATTTTCCCTGCATTAATCAGGATGATATTGGCACAATATTCCGCTTCTTCAAGGTAGTGTGTGGTCACAAAAACAGTAATTCCTTCCTCTGAAAGTGAGTTGATCAGTTCCCAGAAAGCTCTTCGTGATATTGGATCAACACCACTTGTGGGTTCATCAAGAAATACGATTTTTGGTTTGTGGATTACTGCGGTTGCCAGTGCGAGCCGCTGTTTTATGCCTCCGGGCAGACTTCCTGTAACTGTCTTCTCTCTTTCCCGTAAAAAGGAAACTTCGAGAGCCCATTTTTTCCTTTCAGCAAGTTCGCTTCTTTCCAGACCGTAAACACCTCCGAAAAAGTTGATATTCTCTTCGACTGAAAGGTCGTTGTAAAGGCTGAACTTTTGGGACATGTAGCCGATGTTTTCTTTCACTTTTTCGGGCTCATTCATGATGCTGTAACCACCAACCAAAGCATCCCCCGAGGTTGGTTCAAGCAATCCGCAAAGCATCTTGATTGTGGTAGATTTTCCGGCACCATTTGCACCCAGAAATCCAAAAATCTCGCCTTGTGGAATTGAAAAGCTAACCTCATCGACGGAGACAAAATCGCCAAATTTTTTTGTGAGCCGGTTTACTTCAATGGCGTAATGCATTAATACAGCCTCTTTCCTGTTGATTTCAGAAGTTTATACCCCGACATTACAATACTGATTTTTGCAAGTTGAAGGCTTGTTTTTGCTGCGAAAAGGGAGTTGTCCGCCTCAAGCAGATCTGCAGCCGTCGCCACCTGAGCATTAAAGTTTTCGAGTGTTACCCTGTAGTTCTCATTTGCCTGTTCCAGGGTGGTCTCAAGATTTTTCAATTTCGACCTCGCAGAGGTATACTGGAGGTAATTTTGATAGACTTCATTGGACACCGCATCAGAAAGCTGTTGCTTTGTTGTGCCGAGACTCTTGATGTTTTCAGTCGCCTGATCCACTTTTGCAGAAGTGGCACCCCAGTCCCAGACATTCCACTGAAGACTTAAGGAGACATCCCATGTTGCACGGAATTCGTCCTTTTGTGGGAAAATTCTTTGGGAGGGATTGGTGTAGTAGAGGTTCGAGCCGAGATAAATTTCCGGAAGGTAACCGGCTTTTGCTACATTCATGTTCTCTTCCAATACTTTATGTTTGATGGCGAGTGTTTTAAATTCACCTCTGTTGGCTTCCGCTGATTCCTTGAGAGTCGCGAAGTCAATGGCAGCCGCGGGCTCCTCCCAAGAGAACTTGTTGATTTCGATTGGTGAGTCGACACTTCTTCCAATCGCAAGGTTCAATTGTGCTTTGGCAGCCAGGATTGCAGTTTCAGCGTCAATTTTTTTAGAAAGGGTATTGGATATCTGCACTTCAATTTTTAGGATGTCGTTTCTGGTAATCAGTCCATTTTTGTAGAAGTCGTTCGCATCAGACAACCGTTTCTTCAGGGTTGTTATATTTTCTTCAATTACGGCAAGTTGTTCATTCGCTGCTGCCAGATTGTAATATGCCGCAATTGTTTTTATGGCTTCATCGTTTTTTATTATTTCGTTATCAGCCCTCAAAGCCTCGGTCGAAATCTCAACACTCTTCTCCTGAGACGATAACCGGTGTCCCGTAAAAAGAGGCTGAGACAGACTTAGCCTGAGAGCATAGTTGTTAAGTACCGGCTCCTGTAAAACCACAGGAGAGGGTAAAAACGGGAGCTTTATCTCTGAATTTGGTATGTCGCTCAGTCTTGAATACGATGCGAGAAATTTTAACTGCGGAAGTTTCATTGCTGCCACTTCCTTTACTTTTCCCAGATTTTGTTGTATCGCTGAGTTGTTCAGGGCAAGCTGACGACTGTTGTCCAACCCGGCTTTGATGCAGTCTTCAAGACTGAGTGTCTGTGCATTAACACTGATTGCAAAAAAGAGAAAAAACAACGGTATGGTTGATAAATTATTTTTTTTCATATCATTACTTGTAATTACTGCTTACGAGGTGGATAAAAATATTTTCGAGTGAAGGTGAAATGATTCTGGATTCTGTAATGTCCAGATCGTGTTTCTTTAAGAGTGCTGTCACATCGACCAGTACATTTTCAGGATTTTGTGAAAGAATATCAATTCTGTCACCGAATGCCTGTGTGTCATATTTCAGGTTTTCCCTGATAATCCGGGAGACTTTTCTGACATCATCACAGTAGATTTCCAGAACAGACATGTCAACCGTATCTTTCACTTCCTGTGGCTTTCCGAGAGAGATTATCTCTCCTTTGTTCATCAATCCGATACGGTTGCATCTTTCTGCCTCATCGAGATAGGGAGTAGTGAGCAGAATTGTGATGCCATCTGCCTGAAGTCTGGAAAGTATCTTCCAAAAATCTCTTCGGGAGACAGGATCCACCCCTGTGGTAGGTTCATCGAGAAACAAGATTTTTGGCTTGTGAATCAACGAGCAGGCAAGTGCGAGCTTTTGTTTCATTCCACCCGATAGTTTGTCCGCAAATCTGTCCCGGAATTTGATGAGTCTCATCAGTTCAAGCAACTCATCCCGTCTCTCCTCGAAATGCCTTACATTATGAATGTTCGCAAAAAACCTGATATTTTCATCGACTGTCAGGTCGCCATAAAGGGAGAACTTCTGTGAGAGATAACCGATATTGTTTTGGATATCCTTTTTTGCTTTTGATAATTCCTTGTTGAAAATGGTTACGGATCCGCTTGTTGGTTTCGTGAGTCCACAAAGAATTCGCATCGTGGTGGTTTTTCCTGCTCCGTCAGGACCCACCAGACCAAACATTTCACCTTCCTGAATTGAAAGGTCAATCGAGTTTACAGCCAAAGTCTCGCCGTATGTTTTTTTTAACGAAGTTATCTCTATCACCGGCATATTATCGAACCTCGTGGCATTTCAGGCGGCTTTCAAACCGGTCAGGAGAGAATGAACTATAATTTGATAAACGCATCAGCGGGCATTCCATCTTTTAGCTCATTATTCTGGTTTTTTACTCTGACCTTCACTTCATATACGAGACGGGTTCTTTCATCCTCGGTCTGTATATTTTTGGGAGTGAAGGCTGCTTCGGGTGAAATGAAGATTACCTTGCCTGTGTAGGATTTGTTCGGGTAGCTGTCAATTTTTATTTCAACGGGCTGACCTGTCTTTACCTTGCCAAGATCTGTTTCCTGTACATAGACGATCAAATCGAGTTCATCCTGTGCGGAAATCTTAACCAGAGACGACATGGCACCGGCAACCTCTCCTTTTTTTACATATTTTTTTACGATTTTACCGGAGATGGGGGAAATGACTAAACATTTCTCAATGGCATTTTTGAGGATATCTGCACTTGCAGAAGCCTCCTTTTTCCGGGCTGCTGCCGATTTAAGTTCTTCGGGTCTGACGATGGTTTTCACCTTCTGCAGATTTTCCCTTGCAGCATCCAGTTGAGATTTCAGCACTTTCAATCGGGTTTCTGCATCATCATACTGCTTTTTGGTCATTGACCCGGTACCGTAGAGGTTTTTAATCCGGGCAAAATCAGATTCGGCGAGTTGCAGATTTGCCTCGAGTTGTGATGTCACCTCCTCCGCCTGTTTGATATCCTCTTTCCGGGCACCGCTCAAAAGCAGACTGTATTGGGCGTCGGCACCTTCGATCAGAGCTCCCGTTTTTGCGAGTTGAAGAAGCAGATTGGAATCATCTATCTTGACAATGGTGTCGTTTTCCTTCACCACATCTCCTTCTTCAAAAGGGAAATTGACGACAAGTCCGGGTGTTTGCGAAGAGAGTGTTACGCTGATAGCCTCAAGATTCCCGGAGACTTTAATTTTGGATGTGTCGGTTTCTTCCTTACATCCGGTTAATATCAGTCCGGTAACAAGTAAAACTGAGAGAATCTTAAATATTCTCATTCTGTATAACTCCATAGATCATGGTTGAAAATTCTTCCTTCCCCTTTGGGGTCAGAATTGTGTTGAACAAAAATTTGTAGAAGAGGGAAAGGGATTCATTAATCGTATATCCCGACTGGTCGAGAAATTCTTTTTTTAGTATTTCTCTTATGGATGCGACGAGAATCGTAACGATAAAAATGACGGGATATTCTTTTATATAACCCTCATCTCTTCCCTGAGCGTAAATTTTGGAAATGGTTTTTCTCATCATCTCACTTCGAAAATCATCGAAATCCTTCCAAAGAAGAGGCATTTCCGTCTGGAGTTCCTTGAAAAGCACAGTGGAAATCATGGCGGTTTCCGTAAGCATGTGTTTTAGAATGAAGACAAGTTTCACAACCGAGGGGACATCCTTCTGCATGATTTCAGCCACCACCGAAGATGCTTTGAAAATGAACGATCTGAAAGCGGCTTCCACAAGTTCTTCTTTCGAATTGTAGTATTTGTAAATCGTTTTTTTACTGATCTTCATCCCTTTCGCGACCTCGTCCATCGGAATGGTCGCAAATCCCTTTTCTCTGTAGAGGGAAAAGGCGTACAGGGCGATCTTCTCTTTTTTATCTGTTTTTTGCATCATGGAAACTAAAATTAATAATTACGGTTTCTAAAATAGCATATGGAAACTTAAAAGTCAATAGCAAGTTTCCATTTTATTGCATTTTTAACAAATTAATTTGAAGAAAGATGAATAAAAGGGTTATTCGGTTAAATTTACACTGGTAATTTTCAAAATTTAAGGTTCCCCCTTGGAGAAATCCCTTCATCAAAAAGGTATCATCGCTGTTGTAATCGCTGCACTTCTTTGGAGCACTGGCGGATTATTTATAAAGCTGATAAGCCTCAACTCGATCCAGCTCTCATTTTTCAGGTCTTTCTTTGCCGGACTGGTGATACTGCTTTTGTTTAGGGGGAAAGCGTTAAAGTTTAACGGCTGGTCTTTAATGACGGGGCTCTTCTACGCCGGGGTTCTCGTGTTTTTTGTGATGGCGACGAAGCTTACCACTGCTGCAAATGCAATTTTTCTACAGTACACTGCACCGATTTATGTCCTGATCCTTGAACCGCTTCTTTTAAAGACCAAATTTGAGCGAATAAATCTTATAACAATAGTTTTTTGTTTCATTGGAATGGCACTTTTCTTTGTAGGGAAACTTTCGCCCGGGGATATAGAGGGGAATTCGTTCGCACTAATATCTGGCTTGTGCCTTACCGGAATGTTTCTTGGCATGAGGAAATCGGGTGAGGATTACAAATGGAGTACCATTTTCTGGGGGAATTTCTTTGTGGCTCTCTTTTGTGCCTACTCACTTTTTGACATGCCGGCACTCTCAACTAATGATTTCCTGATGGTGGGTTACCTCGGAATTTTCCAGATAGGCATTGCTTATGTCATCTTCAGTTACGGCATCAATAAAGTGGAAGCGATTGAAGCTTCACTGCTTGCCATGATTGAACCTGTTCTCAATCCGGTTTGGGTTCTGATCGGGTACGGCGAGTCACCCTCAATTTATGCAGTAGCTGGTGGTGTGATAATCGTACTGGCGATAGCTCTCAGAACTTTGATGATCGAGAAGCGGCGAAGGCGAAAACCTGCTTTTTAGCTTTGATTTCCCCTTTTTAAGGCGAAAGTCTTTCAATTTTCCACTCATTATCAGCACGGGTGTACAGAATCCTGTCGTGCAGGCGGTTTGGGCGCCCCTGCCAGAATTCCATTTTTGACGGAACCACTTTGTAACCGCCCCAAAAAGGGGGGAGTGGAATCTCACCATCCGTAAACCGTTGTTTCATCGATTCAAATTTCTCCTCAAGATATTCTCTTCCCGGCACCACTTCACTCTGGCTTGAAGCCCATGCACCGATTTGTGAGTCAACGGGTCGCGATTTGAAGTATGTTTCGGATGCCAAAGTGTCGAGTTTCACAGCCTTGCCCGTTATCCTGACCTGTCTCTCGAGGTCGAGCCAGAGGAACAAAATCGCCACATTTTTGTTATTACTGATATGTCGCCCTTTTTCACTCTCATAGTTCGTAAAAAAGATAAATCCGTCGGCTTCAAGTCCTTTTAACAATACAGTTCTTAAAGAGGGTGACCCTTCGGGAGAGACTGTGGAGAGAATCATGGCATTTGGTTCTGTGATTTCAGATTCGAGCGCAACATTGAACCAGAGAGAAAACTGCTCCATCGGGTCTGACTTTATTGAGCTTTCATCCAAATCCGCAAGTTGGTAATTCTTTCTTAAAGCGGCGATTTGATGGTTATCACGATTTGGCATTTCTTTAGTTCCGTTAATTTGATTACTTTTCTTGTTTAAATTTTTGTTCTTAATTGAGAGGGCGAATCACAATTAAAGAACGAATATATACGACAGATCATTCAAAAATAATAAGAGTATTGCAAAAATTATGAGTGAAAACGGTTCACCAAAAGATAAACAGCAATTTGTTGAAGAATTTGGCTCAAACAGTTGGTTTGTAGAGTATCTCTTCGAGGAGTATAAGGACAATCCTGCGGCAGTTCCCGAGCAGTGGAAGAAGTATTTTTCAGGAGAGACTTTCACAGTAGAGCAGGAACCGCAAACACAGCCCGTAAACAGGTCGGAGAGCAGTGCTCCCGCGAGATCGTTTCCGGCTCCACAACCTCTTCCGGGCGACACAACCCGTGTGATTGCAGGCGGTGCGGCAAAAATTCTGCAAAATATGGAGAGTTCACTTACAATTCCGACTGCAACTTCAATAAGAAGTATTGCCGTAAAGATTCTTGAAGAGAACAGACTGCTTATTAATTCCCACCTTGCCAAAGTCAAGGGGGGGAAGGTAAGTTTTACCCATATTATCGGCTGGGCTATTGTTCAGGCAACAAAATTCTATCCTTCGATGAACAATGCCTACTCTGAAAAAGACGGTAAACCGGTTGTAATAAACAGAGAGCATATAAATCTCGGTCTCGCAATTGATGTTGAGAGAAAAGACGGCAGCAGAAATCTGATGGTTCCAAACATCAAAGCTGCTGACACAATGGATTTTAAAAAGTTTTTCGATACCTATGAAGACCTTGTAAAGCGAAGCAGAACAGGCCAGATTGATCCGTCAGAATTCATGGGAACCACCATTTCATTGACAAATCCAGGTACCATCGGCACCATATCATCAGTTCCGAGACTGATGCCGGGTCAGGGAACCATAGTTGCCACGGGCGCGATTCAGTACCCTGCAGAATATGTCGCGATGTCCCCCGGGACAGTTTCCAGTCTTGGTATAAGCAAAGTAATGACCATTACCAGCACTTATGATCACAGAATTATTCAGGGAGCCGAGTCCGGTCTTTTCCTCAAGAAAATCAGCGAAATGATTCTTGGCGAAAACGATTTTTATGAAGAGTTGTTCGAGAGTTTGAAAATTCCGATGCTTCCTCACAAATGGCAAAGTGATCTGGAGCCTGCATTCAGCAACGGTCACACAAGCTACGAGGAGATAGCGAAGCAGGGAAGAGTCCGCCAGATGATTAACATGTTTCGTGTTCGCGGGCATCTGATTGCAACAACAGACCCCCTCGGCAAAAACACTACCTACCACCATGAGCTCGATCCGATATTTTATCAGCTCACGGTTTGGGATCTCGACAGGCAGTTCCTGACACACGATTTTGGCGGGTATAAAACTGCCACACTTCGGAAGATTCTTGAAAAGTTGCACCGCACCTACTGTGAAAATATCGGCGTCGAATATATGCACATTCAGTCGAGTGACGAAAAAGCATGGCTTCAGAACAGAATGGAACCGGTTGAAAATAAACCAAACCTCGATAATCCGACAAAAAAGCAGATACTGAACAAGCTTATCGAAGCTGAAGGATTTGAACATTTCATTCATACGAAATTTGTCGGGCACAAGCGATTTTCACTTGAAGGACTGGAGTCAACCATTCCTGCTCTCGATCAGTTGCTTACCATTGCTGCCGATAACAATGTAAAGGAAATTGTTCTTGGCATGGCTCACCGCGGAAGATTGAATGTACTCACAAATATCGTCGGTAAATCTTACGATTCGATACTCTCTGAATTTGAAGATATCATCGATCCGAATTCTTATGCCGGTTCAGGTGATGTGAAGTACCATCTTGGCGCATACAACAAGGTAAAGACAAGAACCCGCAAGGAAATCGGCGTTTCAATCGCTTCAAATCCGAGTCACCTTGAGTGGGTAAATCCCGTTGTGGAAGGAATTGTAAGAGCAAAACAGACCCGGACAGGAGACATCGAGAGAAGTCACATTATGCCTGTACTGTTGCATGGTGATTCGGCATTTGCCGGACAGGGAGTTGTAGCCGAGACAATTAATCTTTCCCAGCTTGCGGGTTACAAGACAGGCGGCACCATTCACATTGTGACGAACAATCAGATCGGCTTTACCACCACCCCTGAGGAAGCCAGGTCATCAGTCTATGCAACAGATGTGGCAAAAATTGTTCAGGCACCTGTTTTCCATGTTAACGGTGATGATCCCGAGTCTGTACTTCATGTCATCAGAATAGCATTCGACTACCGTCAGAAATTTAAAAAAGATGTAGTAATTGATATTGTTGGTTACAGAAGACACGGCCACAATGAAGGGGACGATCCGGGTTATACACAGCCAATTCTTTACGCAAAAATCAAGAAACACCCGTCTGTTACGAAACAGTATGGTCAGAAACTCGTTGCTGAAGGAGTCATTACTCCTGATGAATTAAAGCAGATGGAATCCGACTACAACAGGAAACTTGAAGACGCACTTCAAAAAGTTGCCAAAAGAAAAATTCAGTTCAAGATTGACATTCCACTCGCGATTAATTCTGAAAAGATTGCTACTGAAAAGAAGGAACATGATACAGCTCTCTCTGAGTCAGAACTTAACGAATTGTTGATTAAAGGTTCCTCACTTCCCGAGGGATTCAATCTGCATCCAAAACTCGTAAAATTCCTCGAAAAAAGGAAGGAGATAGTTGGCGCTGATGACGGACTTGCCGACTGGGCTACTGCCGAATTTCTCGCATTCGCTTCTCTTGTGAAGGAGGGGATTCCGGTTCGATTGAGTGGTCAGGATTGTGTCCGGGGTACATTTACCCAGCGACACATGGCATTTACCGATGTGGTGACCGGTCAGGAGTATTTCCCGATTAATCATATGTATCCAAATCAGGCTCGGGCGGAAATTCTCGACAGCAACCTTTCGGAAGCTGCAGTTATGGGATTTGAATATGGTTACAGCACCGCTGATCCACTCTGTCTCGTAATCTGGGAAGCACAGTTTGGTGATTTTGTGAACGGTGCCCAGATCATTATCGACAATTTTATCGTGGCTTCAAAAGAGAAATGGGATACTCCCAATAATCTCGTTCTTCTTCTGCCGCACGGCTTTGAAGGTCAGGGACCGGAGCACTCGAGTGCCAGGCTTGAAAGATTCCTCATTCTTTGTGCCCAGGAAAACATGGAAGTTTGCCATCTTTCGGATCCGGCAAACTATTTCCATCTTTTGAGGAGACAAATGAAGAAGGATATTCTTCGTCCGCTGGTGGTAATGTCACCGAAAAGTCTTCTTCGTCTGCCTGAAGCAAGATCTCCAAAGCAGCACTTCCTTGAGGGCACTTTCAGAGAGTTCCTTGACGACACTTCGGGACTTGATAAAAAGAAAGTGAAAAAAGTTCTGCTGACAAGCGGCAAGATTTACTATGAGCTGGATAAGTTCAGAAAAGAGAATAATTTTACGGATGTTGCCATAGTGAGAGCGGAGCAGTTGTATCCGTTCGAAGGTGAAATGCTCGCCGGAATTCTCGACTCCTATTCAAATCTCGAGGAATTGCTCTGGGTACAGGAAGAACCGAAAAACATGGGTGCCTGGCATTTCCTCCGCCACAGAATAACCAAAATACTCAAAAAAGATTTGAGCGTTCAGTATGTCGGAAGACCCGAAAGCGCAAGCCCCGCAGTTGGTTCAGGTAAACTCGCTGCCCGACAGCAGGAAGCGATAATCAGGACTGCCTTTACGATGTTGTAAGATTAAGAGGGGACTGCGGAGTCGAGCGGTCCCCTTTGGTCTCTCTAATTTTGGTCACATCTAATTATTTTATCAAAAGACCGGTTTATGAAACAGTTTAATAGTAAATTTTTATTCGTTTTCGTCTTGTTGCTCACCTTTGGCTCCCTCGCTCAGGAGTTTATTCCCGCCCAGGGTTTGAACAGTGACGATTGGGGATACCTGGACATGGGGAGCATGAACAGGGAAAAGATGATGTCCTACCATATAGCTGCAATCAGGAAAAATGGAATCTCAAAAGAATTTCATGTAATTGATCGTGACACAGTTGCCATTTTCACTTATTCTCCCAAAGGTTTGCTAATCATGTCGGTAATAAAACCGGGAGATGTTTTTGCGAAACAATCGTTTGAATTTTCGTATAACGACAGTGACAAGCTTGTTGGATTCACCTGTAAAACCGGAACTGCCTCAAAAATGTCAAGTTACACCCGTGACACTCTTGGACAAATCAATTCCATTCTGACCCAGTCTCCTCCTGAAGATAAAATTGTTTTCAATTTTGTTTACGACAAAGGGAAGCTGCTCGAAGCGGGTGACTACAAAAAAACCGGAGACCGGTTCCTGCACAAGACTAAGAAAGTAGATGTGGTAATTGCGTATGATCTTAATGGAAGGGAAATTCTTAGCAACCGTGATGGTGGTTTAAGAATCGAAAACTCTTTCGACTGGCAGGGAAAATGGACACAAAACAGATATATCTACATCTTCGAGCGGGATCAGCTCTACTCAATTACCGATATCACCTACAAAAATGACCTGATGCAAAAAATCACCGAACGGTACCCGAATGTTTATGGAAATTCCGGGCTGAGGAACAGCATAGAGACTGATATAAAATATGAGACAGGGTTTATGACGAAGAAGCAGGAATAGCAAGGCGAAGTCTGAAGTATGAAGGCTGAAATGCTGAAGTTTCTGCAGAACCGCTGGTCGGTTTAATAACATGATCCTTCCTCCAAAACCTAAAAAATTTGGTTAGTTTCCTCTAAAATTTTAATTTGTAGTCAGTATTAATGATATTTTGCTTTCATACAGTTAAAATTACAGAGTGTTATGGTTAATCATCAGGAACTTTCTTCTCTTATCTGGAATGTGTGCGATGATGTGTTGCGCGGTCTTTTCAAACCACATGAGTATGGTGATATAATCCTCCCGTTTGTGGTGCTACGCAGGCTGGATTGTGTAATAGAACCGAAAAAGGATGAGGCATTCAGGCTACATGAAGAGTACAAAGACAGAGTGAGTGATCCCTCCGCCATCATAAAAAGTCAACTGAAAACGCAGTTTTACAACTGTTCCAAATACGACCTTTCGAGACTAAAGCAAGACCCTAAAAACCTTCACCTCAATTTCCAGAGCTACCTCAACGGCTTCTCCAAAAATGTTTATGACATCATTGAAAATTTCCAGATTCAAAAACCTGTCGATAAACTGAACAAAAACAACAAACTCTTCCTCTTTATCGAGAAATTTACGACTGTCGATCTTCATCCCGAAGTGGTGGACAACCACGCCATGGGACAGATTTTTGAGGAACTGCTCCGAAGATTTTCGGAGATGAGCAACGAAACAAGCGGTGAGCACTATACCCCGAGGGATATTGTGCAACTGCTGGTTGCACTTTTGTTCTCAGAGAGTTCAGACGATCTCAAGGGTGAGGGGAAAATCCGCTCTTTGTTCGATCCGTGCTGCGGAACGGGAGGTCTCCTCACAATCGGAAAGAAGTGGGTGCTCGACAACATCAACCCAAATATCGAAATCAGGTTAAGCGGACAGGAACTCAATCCACAGACCTACTCAATCTGCAAATCCGACATGCTGATTTCAGGAGAAACTCCTGACAGCATAAAACTGGGCTCATCCCTCTCTGAGGATGGATTTCAGGGAGAGAAATTTGAATATATGATGACCAATCCGCCGTTTGGTGTGAGCTGGAAAAGCGAGGAAGAATTTATCACGGAAGAGGCACAAAATCCGCACGGAAGATTTTTTGCAGGGACTCCCCGCACTTCCGACGGCTCCCTGCTCTTTCTCCAGCATATGATTTCGAAAATGGAGCCAAAAGGTTCGAGAATCGGGATTATCTTCAATGGATCGCCCCTTTTTACGGGTGATGCAGGTTCGGGTGAAAGCGAAATAAGGAAGTGGATTATCGAGAATGACCTGCTCGAGTGTATTGTTCAGCTCCCTGATTCTCTCTTTTTTAACACGGGTATCACTACATACATCTGGATTGTGAACAATAAAAAACGGGATGCGAGAAAAGGGAAAGTGCAACTGATAAACGCTTCCGAACTTTTCAAACCGATGAAAAAATCGCTCGGAAGCAAACGGAAGGAAGTGTCACAGGAGCAGATTGACCTTATAGTAAAGACATACTCCGGTTTTGTCGAAACGGATATTTGCAAAATATTTTCTAACCCGTTTTTCGGATATACCAAAGTGACGGTGGAACAACCTCTCCTTGAAAACGGCCTCCCCGTTAAGGATAAAAAAGGGAACATCAAACCCGACACTTCTCTTCGGGATTACGAGAGAATTCCACTTGGTGTTGATATCGATGAGTATTTTGCAAGGGAAGTTAAACCTCATCTTCCAACTGCTTATATGGACAGAAGCAAGGATGCCCGGGGTTATGAGATAAACTTCACAAAGTATTTCTACCGGTATAAACCTCTCAGATCATTGGATGAAATCGCCAAAGACCTGCTCGAGCTTGAAAAGGAATCGGAAGGCTTAATGAAAGAAATCCTAAAATGATCTCCCGGTATGATGCATACAAGGATTCGCGTGTTGAGTGGATCGGTGAGATTCCTGAACATTGGGAAATGATCAAACTAAAGTATCTTGGTAAAGCGTTGATTGGTTTATCCTACCAACCAGAAGAAATTGTTGACGATGAGACGCAAGGAATTCTTGTTTTACGCTCTTCAAATATTCAAAATGGCAAGCTGTCGCTATTAGACAATGTTTATGTTAAATCCAAGGTGAAAGAAGATCTAAAAGTTAAAGAAGGGGACATACTTATTTGTTCACGAAATGGAAGTAGATCGTTAATAGGGAAAAACATCACAATTAGTAAAGACTTGGTCGGCAATACATTCGGTGCATTCATGACAGTCTTAAGGACACCAAATTATAAATTTATCTCAAAAGTTTTCAATTCGAGGGTTTTTTCAGAGCAATCGGGGTTATTTTTAACTTCGACGATAAATCAACTTACTCAGGAAACTTTAAACAATTTTCTTATTCCATTCACTCTTTTAGAACACGAACAAACCCAAATCGTATCATATCTTGACGAAAAAACTGCCCTGATAGACAAACTGATATCGGTTAAACAGCGGAAGATTGAACTCCTTAAGGAGAAACGAACTGCCCTCATAAACCATGCTGTCACCAAAGGTTTGAACCCGAATGTCAAAATGAAAGATTCGGGCATTGAGTGGATCGGTGAGATTCCTGAACATTGGGGATACAAAAAAACAACTCATTGTTTTGGACTAATTGGAAGCGGGACTACGCCAACTTCGAATAACCCTGAATATTATGAGGATGGAGAAATAAACTGGTTACAGACAGGTGACCTCAACGATGGAATAATTTCAAAAACATCCAAATTAATAACTCAAAAGGCGTTTGATGATGTGAATCTCAAATTATATCCTGCAAATAGTTTGATTATAGCGATGTATGGTGCTACAATCGGAAAAGTTGGGTTGCTAAAAATCGAAACCACTACTAATCAAGCATGTTGCGTGTTAGCCCAACCGAGAGGTGTTTTTGTTAACTATATATTTTACTGGTTTATATCAAATAAGGATAAAATAGTAAGCTTAGCTTATGGTGGTGGGCAACCAAACATCAGTCAGGAAACGATAAAGTCCTTAAGAATTCATTGTCCCCCCATTCCCGAACAAACCCAAATCGTAACATACCTTGATGAAAAGACCAAAGAAATTGATGATCTTTTGAATATTGAGCAGAAGAAAATAGACCTTTTAAAGGAGTACCGACAGTCGCTGATATCAGAAGTGGTAACAGGTAAAATAAAAGTAACAACAGATTAAAAATTATGACCACCCCGACCGAAAAACGCTTTGAAGTTCACATAGAAAACTCCCTCGTATCGCAGGGATACACCTCACTGCCATACACAAAATATGACAGGGGGCTCTGTCTTATTCCCGATGAGGTTACAGGATTTATTAGATCCACACAGCCTAAGGAGTGGGAGAAACTTGAACTGCAATACGGCGATTCCGCATCATCAAAAGTTCTTGGAAGAATATCCGATGAAATTGGGAAACGGGGTATTGTTGATGTCCTGCGAAACGGAGTAAAAGACAGAGGTGCCAATCTCAGACTGGTCTATTTTCAACCCAACAGCGGACTGAACAAAGAGCATGAAAATCTCTACCGGATGAACCGGCTTACTCTCGTCCGGCAGCTCAGGTATTCAATAAAAAATGAGAATTCAATCGATATGGTGCTCTTTGTGAACGGTCTCCCCGTACTCACAATGGAACTGAAGAATCAGTTGACCGGTCAGAGCTACAAGGATTCAGAAAAACAATATAAAGCGGCACGAGACCCGGCGGAACCACTTCTTCGCTTCAAACGGTGTGCGGTACATTTCTGTGTGGATAACGATAATGTATCCATGACCACGCAACTCGCTGGGGACAAAACCCGGTTCCTCCCTTACAACAAGGATATCGAGAATCCCGTGAACTACGACGGATACCGGACACATTACCTTTGGGAGGAAGTGCTGGCTCCCACATCCCTCTGTGATATCCTTGAGAATTTTGTTCACCTTGCCACCGAATTGTCAACAGAATGGGACAGCTCAAAAGGGAAAGTGGTTGACAAAACAAAGGAAGTGCTGGTTTTCCCCCGTTACCACCAGCTTACAGTAATCAGACGACTTAAAGACGCAATCAGGGAAGAGGGAGTCGGACACAATTATCTGATTCAGCATACAACAGGTTCGGGGAAATCGTATTCCATCGGCTGGCTGGCACATCTTTTGACCTCTCTCTATAAAACAAAGGACGACACCAAAAGGATGTTCGACAGCATCATTGTGGTTACAGACAGAATTGTACTGGACAAACAGCTACAGCGGACAGTCAAGCAACTGGAACAGACACACGGAGTCGTAAACAAGGTGGAGGCGGGCTCCAAACAGCTAAAGCAGTACCTCGAAAGCGGGAAGGATATTATAGTCACTACCATTCAGAAATTCCCCTTCATTTCTGAAGAAATGGTGAAAATGGGGAATAAAACCTTTGGAGTGATAATAGATGAAGTGCATTCCTCGCAGTCGGGTGAAAGTGCCAAACACCTGAAAAAAACCCTCACAGCTTCGCAGGATTCTGATGATGATGGTGAAACCGATTATGAAGATAAAATTCTTCAGGAGATACAAAGCCGGGGGAAACAGAATCACATCTCATTTTTTGGTTTTACGGGTACTCCAAAAAACAAAACTCTGGAACTCTTTGGCAGGAAAAGAGCCGACGGAATGTTCGAAGCTTTTCATTATTACACAATGAGGCAGTCGATCTATGAAGGGTTCACCCTTGATGTAATTCAAAATTACACAACATATAAAAGGTGGTTCAAGGTTATCCAAAAAAGTGAGGAGGATAAAAAACTTCCCGAGAGCAGGGCAACCAGAGCACTGGTTAATTTTGTCGATTCGCACGAAGAGACTATTCACCGGAAAGTGATGATCATTCTCGATCAGTTCAGGAACAAGACTGAAAAAACCATCGGTGGCAAGGGGAGAGGGATGGTGGTCGTAAGGTCACGACTTCATTGTGTGCTCTTTTTTCAGGAGATGGTAAAACAGATGAGGGAGCTTGCACTTCCTTACTCCTGTCTCGTTGCTTTCAGCGGAACCGTCACCTATAACGGGGAGGAATTTACAGAGGACTCGTTGAACCGGGGAAACGGACTCGCTTACGGAATTCCGATAGAAAAGGGATTGAAAGACCCCCGCTACAGAATCCTGATTGTATCGAGCAAATTTCAGACAGGGTATGACGAACCGTTGCTCCACTCAATGTTTGTGGACAAGGTTTTAAACGGTATCCAGTGCGTTCAGACCCTTTCCAGACTCAACAGGGTGACTACAGGGAAAACGGAAACATTTGTCCTCGATTTTGTGAACAAGTATGAAGATATTATCCTTTCTTTTGAACCGTTCTTTACCACAACGCTTCTCTCGGAAGAGACCGACCCGAACAAACTTTATGATATTGAGACTAACATCAGAGGCTACAACCTGTTCACAAAACAGGAAACTGATGATTTTTGCAAAGAGTTTTATTCTGAAAAAGCCACAGATGAACTGCTTCAACCACTGATCGACAAGGTTGTGGAAAGATGGAGAGAGCTGAACGACCCCGAAGATAAGAGCAACTTTAAGTCGGAAATACAATCTTACATTCGACTTTACGGCTATATTTCGCAGATAATCAACTTTGAGGATGTGAATCTTGAAAAACTGTTTGTCTTCCTGAAGTACCTCAACAAAAAACTGCCGAAGAACTCTGAATCGGGCATCGACCTTTCAAAGTCAGTTGATCTTGAGTCACTTCGCATACAAATGATCAGCGAAAATAATACCATTCTCGACTATGATCCCGGAATCCTTGATCCCATCACCGCAGAAGCGGTACAAAAACCGGAGGAACCACAGGAACTCCTGTCGGAAATCATCCGGAAAATCAACGAAGTCTTTGGTGAGCAGCTCACAGACGAGCACCGGATAATGATTCAGCATGTAAATGAGCGAATGCATAAACACGAGGGCCTCCAAAAAGTAATGGCAGGCGACAATTCAGAACAAAACAAAAAGAAAAAATTCGAAGAGATCCTGAACGAAACCCTCCTCAGCTATGTAAACACCCAGTTTGATTTCTATCAGAAACTTGAGAACCCCCGGGTGAAGAGTATTCTCATGGATGTGATATACAGGCAGTACGGGAGGATGGGGGTGTGAGGGGGAAGTGCAGAATAGAAAAATCAAACAGTTTATGCTTTCAAGCAAACCGGGCAATACAGATTTTACTTTTATTATGATGCAAGGGAAAGGATTTTGCTTTCCGGGGGAGGGCTAAAAACAACAAGATCGTATCAGGAAGACCCGAAACTTCATTTCATGGTACGATGTTTGACAGCCTTGGAAAAATTTATTAATGACAATGATGATTTAAGCTTGTTAAAACTCTACTCAAAAGAGATATCAATTGAATTTAACGAAGCAGGCGATATAAGTAATCAGAAAGAAATTTTAGAGAAGATCGACGATGAAAAAAAATCAGAATGACAAAAGCAACCTGTTACAGGAACCAATTGCCAAAGAAGTAGACAGATACCTTGACTTTACGATGACAGTAACAAAAATAATCATCGATAAATTGAGGAATGAAAAAATTACAAAGCGAGAGTTTGCCCGGTCGCTCGGAAAGAACGAGTCACAAATCTCCGAGTGGTTGAGCGGAAGGCACAATTTCACACTGCGTACCCTCGCGGATATCTCAGCTAAATACGAGTTGGATTTTTCTGAAGCTTTTAAACTTGTGATTGAAGACGCACTAAGTGTGAACCAGTTTATTGAAACGAGTCCGACAAAACAAAAAGCGAATTCGAAGTCCATAAAATCAGTATTTCGCTCGCAGCATGAGAACACTAATTTACGAATTTGATCTGGTGACCCAAAAAGTCGTGTTTTTTTATGTTAAATCGATGTTTTTGAAAGTATATTTTGGAATTATTTGGCAGCGAGTTTGGCAGCGAGTCGCCAATAAATAAGGTCAAAACAGGCAAAATTTAGCAAATTATGACTATATAAGAGGATATTCCAAAACCCTTTAAAACGACAAAAGCCCCAAAACACGCTGTTTTGAGGCTTTTTTGTGGGCGTTCAGGGATTCGAACCCCGGACACTCTGCTTGTAAGGGAACGGGACAGAGTTGTAAGTGATTGATTTATAAGGAGTTATAAGGGAGTGGCAGCGAAACAGTTTTGATAATAATCTGCACTACAAATTCGAGGCTAACCTATTTCCAGGCAATGTTTCGTTTGATCCTCCCGGTCAGTGAGGAATGAGATGATATGATCCTCTTCATTCAGCAGAATCTGCAAAATGTTGTTGGTAGAAGTATTTCCGCATCTTAACCAAATGATTTTCGGAGGAATTCCTCTCAGCAGGCAAAGATCATAAAAATCCGAGTCAAATGTGACAATAGAAAAACCATTCTCTCTGGCATATTCCCAAATATTGATGTCAGAAGTCTGATTTAAGCCAACCTGGGATACTTGTTTGGAGCCGGGAAAACTGTCTTGAATTTTTTTTACGATCCGAAAAGAGATATTCTGGTCAAAAAGTAACTTCATATCGCAATTTTAATCCGATGTTCTCTCTCAGCAGCAAAAGCCAGACATGCAAGTATATCCTCGTGCGTTAACTCCGGGAAATCTTCAAGTATCTCCTGCATCGTCATCCCTGAAGCAAGCCAGCTCAATACATCATAGACGCTGATTCTGGTATCTCTTACGCAAGGTTTACCAAATCGTTTTTCGCTTTGAATTGTTATGATATCATCATATTTCATAAATAAATCTCATTAGAATAAAATACATCTAAAACCGGTAAATTTCACACACAATATAATAAATACATAGCTCTTGTTTAGGTTCAGAAAAAAGTAGATTCGCATAAACTAAATACGACTCCCAAAAGTCGTGTTCTTTTTGCTAAAATCTGTGTAAATAAGAAATTACGCACGCGTTTTCTGTCGATTTAGTGTTGCGGTTTTGTTGCGGTCACCCCAAAAATCCAGGTCAATTCAGGCAAAATTTAGCAAATTATGACTATATAAGAGGATATTCCAAAACCATTTAAAACGACAAAAGCCCCAAAACACGCTGTTTTGAGGCTTTTTTGTGGGCGTTCAGGGATTCGAACCCCGGACCCTCTGCTTGTAAGGCAGATGCTCTGAACCGACTGAGCTAAACGCCCGATTTCAAAAATTTTAGACTGTAAATTTAGCGATTTTTGCGAATTTATACAAGTCTTTTTGCTAAAATATTTAAAAAACTTTGAGCGAGCGACGGGATTCGAACCCGCGACATTCAGCTTGGGAAGCTGACACTCTACCGACTGAGTTACGCTCGCTTGTGAATCCAAATTTACGAAAAAATCGGTTATTTTTCAAGGAATATTTTGCGAACCTCTCACATGCCTGCATATGATCATCGTCACATTGTGCCTCGAATCATGATTAGTGATTAAACCATTACTGAAATTAGTGTGTCCGAAATTCAAAAAAGGAGAAATATATGAAGAGTCTTTTAATATTTGTTTTAACCGGTTTAATTCTTTCCCTGCAAATATTTGCTCAAACTGTTATCAATCAAAGAGAGAAGGATGGTGATCGTTACCTTTATTTGAATTTTGTGGTTAACGCACACGATTTTACTGAACCGGAACAGTCGTGCAAAACTTTGATGCGGGCTGCTCACATTTTTAACAAATATGGTGTGAGAGCTGATTTTTATTTTGTTGAGCAATTGGTTACAAACATTGTTCAGTTCTATCCGTGGTTTCCGGATTCATTAAAAATATTGGGTATGGGGATAAATCTTCATCACCGGGCACCACATATCCTTTCGTTTAAGTCATCTTACATTAACAATTTAAGTAAAAAACCGCTTGATACTTTAGTGAGTGTGCTTGATTCATATGAAAAATACCGGCTTGATCTGGTAACAGGCGGATATAAAACTGCTTTCACAGGTGGTTACAAGTCGGTATCGGAAATATTTGATGAATCACCTTTCACCGTATCTACGGGGGAGAGTGGACCCACATCCAATTTTGGAAGGGCTGATCTGATTGCTTGTAAAAGTATGGGGGCAAAGGGAGTGCTTCTGTTTCATGAAGAAGGTTCTGATGCAGATTACCCCCTTTTTTATTCACAAGGTCTGCTCGTTCGTCCCGTCGATTTCAGTATTACCCGTTGGACAGCGGGTTCACAAACCGATGATGAGTTTTGGTGGGAGATGATCGGTACTCCGGATGAGCCGTACTATTCACCAGCCGCGTACCTGACATCAAAGATGAACTCGATCAACAACACGAAGTTGAATTTTGCCAATGCCATAATTCATGAAACAGATTTTCATTTTAATCTGCCTCCCTGGCGCGCCTGCTATTATTCTGATTCGATGTCGACAGTCCCTTTGCAGGCGCCGTTTGATACCAGCCGGACATCCTTCTGGATCAGAACCAACAGCGAGCAACAGGAAGAAAGATTATGGAGTTATTATGACTCCCTCGTCGCTACTGCTGCCGGGAATCCCCATATAAAGACCTTTATTATGAAAGATCTTAACACCTTAATATCGCCTGACATCGAGAGAAGTGTTTCCATAAACCAGATTTATGAACTCTCCAGAATTATCGCTGCTTCAAATCCTGTCAATTTTCCACCCCGCTTTTTCAGCCTCTCCGGAGATTATTTTTCAATCGCCGATGCTTACTTTACCATCACCAAATCACTGGCAGGCTACTTAAGCACGGGTTCACTTCCGGGGAGTGTTACTACAGCGGATATAAACGGACCATTTGATACAACGGTTGTTAATCTCTCTTCAGTTGGTTCCGTAGATTCACTTTCAATCAGAAAAGGAGTTGCCTTCAACGACTCGCTGTTCAGTTATTATGCGACCGGCAACAAATATCTCTCTCGAATACCTTCCAGCGTTGTTACAAACGGATTCCCTCCGGCAAATCCTTTGGAGTATCTGTTTATTGCAGCATCGGCACTCAAAAATATATACGAAACCGGAACAATCGGAACAGTTACCCCCAAAAGTATCTCATACACGAATAAAACTGTGTACCAAAACCCCGTAAAATGGGGAGAAAAGCCGGCGAGAAGAATTTCAGTAACCGGTGTGGAAAGGGAAAATCCGGTTCTCCCAGGGGATTTTAAAGTATCACAGAATTACCCCAATCCCTTCAATCCCTCCACAAGCTTCAGAATAGAAATGGTGAATGGAGGGAATTGCCGGGTCAGTATTCATGATATCAGTGGAAATTTGATAAAGAGTGAGCAAATTACATCCGACAATCCGGAGTTTGTTTACAATTTTAACGGAAACGGAATGGCATCGGGTGTCTATTTCTTCAGATTTTCATTTAACAACACTAGCATTATCAAAAAAGCAATTTTAATCAAATAAAGGAATCACGAATGTTTACGCGAGTTACAATCCTTCTTTTAATCGTAGCATCACTTCATGCACAAACACCAGTCTATGTCAACATAACATCGCATAATGAAGTGACCGATCCGGTACTCTATGACACTGACAGTGTCGGATTCATGCAGGTCAGAAGCCATATAGTGGAGTTAGCCAACACAGTGAAGTCAAAAGGCGCCAAATATAACTTTCAGGCAGACTGGAGATTCTTAAACGGCGTATTGAATTTTGATAAGGGGAATGATTCTGCAACTGGGGGCAAGAATATTCTGAAGTGGTTGTCCGAGGACAGTCAGCAAAGAATTCAGGTGGATGCTCATTCTCATCTGTCAGACGGATATAATTATGCGGATATCGCCAAGTTAATAGCCGACTGTGGTGTTACGGATTCAAAAATTGTCGGAGGATTTTTATGGAATGACACAGTTGGACTTAAGAGCTGGCTCCTTTTTGAAGGGGGACTTCGAGGCCAGAAATTCCCGCTGAAAATCTGGAAACCGGATATAGTCTGGGGATGTGCAACAAAAGGGATGTTCCATAATGGAGATCTCAATGCATTTGGTTCATGGAGACCAGCAGGTGCATGGAATCTGATGACACATGATCCGACAAAAAGAGTACGGTTACTCGGAAATGCCTGTCACAATCAGGTGACCGATACCACTGAGATTACAGACAATCTTAACACTCTCAACGGGATGCTTAACGCCATAGCGAATGGAACATTACCGTCCGGTAATTTTTACACTGCAACGATAATGATTAACCAAAGAGATTTCAAACCCTCATATCTCGCAAAAATCAGCAGTCTTATCGATTCATTAAATGTGTTGGCGGCAAGCGGGAAGATTGTCTGGGCTACTTTAGGTGAGAAAGATTCGATCTGGAGAAATGATTATGGCGGTACACCGCATTTTCTTACCTGTGATGATCTTCCAACTTCTGTGGAAGAGCCTGCGGCAACACCGGATGAGATAAAATTGGGTCAGAATTATCCCAATCCGTTTAATCCGGTGACAACGCTGAATTTCATTCTGAGCAAGTCCACGGATGTCCGATTAAGCTTCTACAATTGTGAAGGTGTACTCATTTCAGAGGAATTTTTAAGCGGTTTGCCGGCAGGTCAGCATAGCTATCAATTTGACGGTACTTCATTACCCTCAGGTGTATATTTTTGCCGGCTTTCAGGTGGGGGGTATTCAGAATTGAAGAAAATGGTTTTGTTAAAATAGCTTTAGAAATAATGCAAGGTTCCATCACCTGGATGAGTGGAAGTAGACCATTATGATTGAATTAGCAAGCAAAATCGTAAATTTGCGAAAATAAATCGAATAAAATTATGCCAGCGACAATAACAAAAAACCGTTTAATACTTGTTTTATCCTCGATAACACTGATTGTCCACCTTTACGCGATTTTGTTTGGCGGATTTTCCTACTTTCGGGATGAGCTTTACTACCTTGAGTCAACGCGGCATCTGGATTTTGGCTATGTCGATCATCCGCCACTTTCGATCTGGCTGCTATGGTTGATTACTTCAGTCTTTGGAGATTCTGTTGGTGTGATAAGAATTGTACCGGCGGTTTTTTCCGCAGTGGTTGTATTTTTATCGTGTAAAACTGCTCAGAAAACGGGTGGTGGGAGTTTTGCGATGTTTCTTACGGCGATTACAGTTTCTTTGATGCCGATTTTTATGGGGATGAATTCGGTCTATTCAATGAATTTTATCGACTGGTTCTTCTGGGCACTTCTCTCGTATCTGGCAGTTGATCTGATTCAGGAACCGCAGAATAAAAAGTTTATTGTTTGGGGAATTGTGGCAGGATTCGGAATGCTGAATAAAATAAGCATCGCCTGGTTGATCGCCGGATTTTTTGCTGCTCTTCTTGTCAGTGACAAAAGAAAACTGTTGAAAACGCCTTATCCATGGATTTCGGGGGTAATTGCGCTTATAATTTTCTCTCCTTACATTGTCTGGAATGTGTTCAACGATTTCGCTCATCTCGAATTCATGCGAAATGCCGTGGAAATGAAGTACTCACAAATTACCCGGGTGCAGTTCCTCATGGATCAGTTGATGCTCATGAGTCCATTCGCGATTGTTTTGGCATTTTGCGGAGTGTGGTATTCGACATTCAATCCTGCGGGGAGGAAAGATATGGCACCGGCGGTAATATGGCTGACTACACTAATGATTTTGCTGGTTAATTCACATTCAAAGGCTGAGTATCTGGGTGCCGCTTATCCCGCACTTATTGCTCTTGGGGCAGTATTTCTTGAATCGAAACTCAATGTATCGAAACTGGTGTTCTACCCCGTGAAATTTGCGCTGCCCGTTTTGATAATCGGAATGGGAATTATTGCCATCCCCGTGGTGGTGCCGGTTCTAAAAGTCGAAGACACAATCAAATATTTCAGGTTAACGGGTTTAAATCCGCAATCGAACGAGGGGCATAAACTGACAGAGCTTCATCAGTTTTATGCTGACATGCACGGGTGGGAGGAGCTTGTGGAATCGGTCAGAAAAGTTGTGGACTCAATTCCGGGGAAAGACACGCTTTCAATTCTTATTGTGGCAAACAACTACGGAGAGGCGAGTGCAATCAATGTGATCGGACGGAAATACAATCTTCCTTACTGTACGACTGAACACAACAGTTACTGGTTGTGGGGTGTGCCGAGGGAGGAGTATGATATGTATATTTCGCTGGGTGACTCTGAGGAGGATGTGAAAACCTATGCAATTAATCCGGAACTCAAAGGAGTCCATACAGCGAAATATTCCATGCCTTATGAGAATAACCTGAACATCTGGGTTGCCAAGAGGCTAAAATATCCTTTTAAGGAGCTCTGGAAAAAGGCAAAGAAGTATATATAACGCCGGTATTACGCAAGGTTTTTCCGCCTGTGGATTTTTCGAAGAGAAGCCGGCAGTTTTAAGCGATTACTGAACGAGATTGACATTCTAATTGTTACACTTCTAATCCGGCAGGACCGGAATGGATTGACAACAACGACAAGGAGAACAATATATGTATTGCCCGGTATGTAAAGAAACAAAGCTTTTAATTTCCAACAGGGAAGGTGTGGAAATTGACTACTGTCCCGATTGCCGCGGAGTGTGGCTTGACAGAGGTGAGCTCGATAAAATTATCGAGAGATCGTCTCAGGTTTCCGCAGGCAGCAGAAGTGATGACCGCCGTGAGACCTACCGTGAAAAGGATTCCGACTACAGAGAAAAAGACCGTGGATATGAGAAAGACAGAAGTTATGACAGTGGTGAATACGGTTACAAGAAAAAGAAGAGAGGTGGATTTCTGGATGACATTTTCGATTTTTAAAGATCGAAGATTCCCGTTTTCCCCTTGGGTTTATTGAATACTAACGCAAAAGAGGCTGTCCGTTTGGTTCAGCCTCTTTTTTTTATTAATCTATTTCTTCCAGTTTTCCAGAAGTGATTTCATTGCATCAAGGTCAAAAGGGGGATTTTTCATCGTTGCGGCTTTATCCAGTGCCTTCTGCATGGTCGCAATCGCTTCACTTTTCTTGCCTGCCTTCTCGAGCAATTGTGCCTTAACCTTCAGATTGTTATAGTTTTCATCGATCATGATTGATATGTCGATATACTTCATTGCCAGGTCGAGGTCTTTGCCCGATTTTAACAAATAATCAGCTCCTCTGAATGAAGTGCTCCAGTTTACATCGGTTTTCAGCTTGTCGAGGATGTTTTTATGACTCTCGAAGACGATGTCAAAACTGATCTTCACATCTGCCCATGAGATGGTCAGTTTTGCTTTGTCGCTTTCGACTGACTCGAAATTAAAGGTGAGAAGTTCCACATTGCTTGTTTTTTCAGGTGTGACCTTGAAACGAAGTGCATCATTTCCGGGATTGTAGTTTCCGGAACCCCACAGGTTGTTGTCCTTCGAGAGAATGACTGTCCACTCTGTTTTGCCGGGAATTGTAAATATTCCATAAGTTCCTGCAGCCAGTTTGGTCCCGCTGATGGTTGCATCATTTGTGAACGCGATAGTGGTAGCTGAGTTGGCGCCAGTTCTCCATACCTGGTCAAACGGAACCACTCCGCCAAAAATTTGTCTCCCTTTTACAGAAGGGCGGGAGTATTTTACTGTCACTTCACTTATTCCAACAACCTGATAGACTGAACCCAAAGGGGAAGCCGCCGGAACAGCAGGTGCCTGGGCGTTAAGGGAAGTGATGACAAGAAAAAATGTGAGAAGAATGATTGATGATGCTTTTTTCATGAGTGTCCTTTTATTTTGGTTTATTATACAACAATCTCTACCGGCTTCCGGTTCAAAAGCAGATGCAAATAAACTTCGGGGTTATTTTGCTGCTGTCACATTTTTGATAATCGAATTGACTTCATTCTCATATTTATCAACTGTTTCAGAAGATCCCCAGGCAGCTATCAGTATCGAAGTGTTGTCTGCAGGGGTATCCACAATACCGGAAATCAAACGAACACCCTCCGATTTGCCTGAGATTAACTTCGCATTTAAGCCGTTAATCTCGCTGTCAACAATTTCCCCGGTTTTAAGTTTGTAGATCTCTCTGTTTAATATCGTTAATGCCTCAACTTTTGCTTTATCGGGATTATCAACATTCAGAATGTAAAACTGAACGAGAAATCCTCCCTCCTTTGGGAATGCTGTGATGTTTTGTTCATCCGTTTCGAGTATCCAGTCTGCGGGAAGCTGGAAATCCATTTTTGCCGCTTCATTGGTATATGTCTCGCCGGCTTCGATCTGTCCATCACTTTTTAAAGAAGAAGAATCGGAAGATGACCTGTCGGCGGGGGAATCAGATTTCCCGCATCCGCTTAAAATAACCAGCAAAGCGAAAAATATGGAAAAGGAAAATACTCTAAGCACAATACTCCATGTGTAAAATGACAAAAAAAACCGGATTGTTAATTTAAGCAATCCGGTTTGAAAATCAATTAAGCTTATTATTTCTTGGCAGGCTTAATGTTTTTGAATATATAGTCAAGCTCTTTCGAATATTTTTTCAAAGCTTCAGGAGCTGCCCATGCGTTGATGAAAAGACTGGTTTTTTCAGCAGGGGTATCAATAAGTCCCAGATAAAGTTCGAGACCATCAGCAGTACCTTCAATGGATCTGCCTTTCATACCATTGATGTCCTCATCCTTTGCTTCACCGAGCTTCAGGTTTTTTACATCACTTCCGAGGTACTTGTCGAGTTCTTTCATTGCTGCTTCAAGTTCGTCAGCTTTGAGAACAACAAAGTTTACAGCGAAAAGACTGTCAGGAGCGTGCGCTGTCATGCTTTTTTCGTCAGTAGTATAGTACCATCCAGCGGGAAGAGCTACACTTACCTGAGCGGCTTCATCTGTAAATGTTTCACCTTCAACAGGTTTCTCAGTTTTGGGTGCAGCAGAATCAGCAGGTTTTTCTGCAGGTTTGTCAGCTTTTTTGCAACCACCGAGTAACAAAGCTACTGCAAGTATTGCAACGAGTGAAAAATATTTCGACATGGAGTCTCCAATAAATTAGTTATTTGATTATTTAATTGTACAACAGACGGGCTGTTGCGATTTATTCCAACAAACCATTCCCTTGAAAAATGTCAGGGAACGGGAAATTAAAAAATTATTTTGCTGGTGAAATGCTGTTGAAAATTGACATTACATCAGCCGCATATTTTTCAACGGTCTCAGGAGCTCCCCAGGCACCAACCATCAGGCTCGAATTTGCAACCGGTGTATCAATAACCCCAATAGCCAAAAGAACACCATCAGCATTGCCTTCTACGAATCTTCCGCTCATGCCGTTAACATTATAGTCTTTGGCATCACCAAGTTTGAGGTTTGCAACCTGTGCCGAGAGCATATTATCCACTTCCGCGAGTGCGGCACCCAGATCATCAGCACTAAGGACACTAAAATGTACCATGAAACCACCCTCTTTGGGGTAAGCCATGATATCAGCTCCACTTGCTTCATACATCCAGCCTGCGGGGAGTGTGACACTGACTTTGGCGGCTTCGTTTGTAAAGGTTTCCTGAGCGAAGTTTGAAGTTGTCAGGAATGCGATGGAAATAAACAGGACAGCAAAAAGTTTTGACATAATGTCTCCGGTCGATTAAACTAAATGATTAAAAATAACTGCGAAATGTAATTAATTATATCGCAGAAAAAAAAGATATTTTTCGCAAAAAGTCAAAATTATACTGAAAAACGAGACTTATTTACAAACCTTTTATTTTATTCCGGCTTTTTGTTCAACACCTCGACCAAAACCCAGGATGCTTTTGAGCCATCAAATGTTACATCCACTTTATAATGTGCTTCACCACCCGGCTCAATGGCTTTAAGAAGTCCCTCATATTTTTCTCCACCTTTTGGAGTGAGAGTAAATTCTTTAACAGTAATTCCTTTTTCTTTGAATTGCGGGCTGTTTTCCATGTCTTGTTTAATCTGGTCAGCGAGTTGTTCAGTGGAAACGCTGCACGCCGTAAGGAAAAGAGCCGCGAGTACAACGAAGAGAGATCTGGTAAGGTTTTTTGTATTCATGATATGGTCCGGTTGTTTTGATTAAACAGGTATATTAAAAGACTGATTAAAGACGATAATAATATCGAAATATGCAACGGTAAATATAACTCTATAAATGAAAAAGCCAAATAACTTTTTATGAATATTCAATAAAATTATTTAAATATAACGGAAAGAACCTGGAGAAATGGAAGAAATCGACCTGTTTACCGGGTCTGTTCTTTGTAATCTGCTTAAAATAGCTTATTTTTGAAGTCTAAATTTGGCGCGTTCGTCTAGCGGTTCAGGACGCTGCCCTCTCAAGGCAGAGATCACGGGTTCGAATCCCGTACGCGCTACACACAAAAAAACCCTGTAATGCTTTTCGCAGAACAGGGTTTTTTGTTTTATGGGGGTTAATTATTTGACAAGGGTCATTTTCCGGGAGAGGGAATTCCCGTTCTGGGTTACATTGTAAATATACACACCTGATTGCAGGTTTGAAGCATCGAAATTGATTTTGTGATTTCCTGCTGCAAGTTGTCCACTTACCGGTTCAGCAATAAGTTCACCAAGGATGTTAAATATTCTAACCGATACAAAACCGTCGACTGCGAGTGAGAAAGAAATGGTTGTGGACGGATTAAACGGATTTGGATAATTCTGATCCAGAGTGAAAGAAACGGGGGAGTTTTTTTCCTCGACAGAAGTCGGAGTTTTAAGATACTTCCAGATTCCACGGTCCACCGTACCTGCATATAAAACTTCTCCTGAAGCATCGAGAGAAGTTATCTCCATTCCGTCCGGTAAATTAAACAAGGAAGGCACCCAGGTGGTGTCTTTGAGTCTGTACATTTTGTTTACCTGACTGTCGTATGCGAAAAAATAGCCAAGATATCTGAAATATTTAATAAAGTAGAGGTCGAACTGCGAAGTCGGGAGACCATTTTTGAAATATTTCCAGTCAATTCCATTGTTAGTGGAAATCATCAAACCCAGATTGCTTCCTGCAATAATAGAATCAGCAACTACCGAAAGTGAAGTGAAGGAAGTTGAAGCGGGCAGATTATTGTTTATTCTTTGCCAGGTTTGTCCATTCAGGGTATAGGTTCCTTCGATCGTTCTGAGAATAACTCTGGAATCAGAAGCTTTTATTTCGTAAACAGGAGCCGGTACACCTGCTTCCTGCACAATACCTGAGCTAAACGACGACCATGTAGCACCGTTGTCAGTTGACCGGTAAACTCCACCTTGTTCCCAAACGGGAGGCAGGTGGTCTCTTCTTCTCGTTCCATGAAAACCCGCATAAATTGTATTCCCGGAAACAGCAACTCCATAAACCTTTGTGATGTGGGACTGTGGAATACCGGAATTGAGGGTTGACCAGGTATTTCCGAGATCGTTTGAACGGATTACACCATTGGCATTCCAACCGTAAATCTGATTACCTTTGAATACCGGGTTTCCGATGTAAGCGGATATGGAATCCCAGGTGTTTCCACCATTTGTGGATCTGTAAAGCGAAGCGCCATACTGTGAAAAAACCACATCTTCAGACATAACGATCGGTGAGGAAGTGGTTGCGATCAGATTATCGGTAACAGAAAACCAGTGTCCGTCCACTCTTCTGATGATTTTCCCCGAAGTTGCGGCAACGATACTTCCCTGGTGCATGGTATAACCATTTATATAAGAGGGAGTATTCAGGCTTGTCCAAAAGCTGCCTGTAAGTCGGAAAAGTCCCGGATTGTCACCGATTACGGACAAGTAAAAATCGCCGGAGATGAATTTCAGACCGTTGAACGGGATGATGTTTCCATTTCCAAGCTGCAAACCGTTTATCAGAGGGAGCCATGAACCCGAAACATCTTTTTTGTAAACGCCTGCATTAGTGGTCAAAATCTCAACCCCGCCTTCATTTGCAACGGAGGTGGTTTTTTCACCATTTTGAGGTACAAAAGCCACATTCCAATTTTGTCCCTGATCGGATGATTCGAGAAGCACTACCGATTCGGGAGTATTGTCGGTGAAGGCTTCTATCCACATTTTATCTGATGATACGAACAGATTCATAACAATAAATATTTGTCGTGTTTCGTTGTTATGAGTAAAATTTTTGTTAAGGGATACAGGGATCCAGTTGTTTCCAAAATCGGAACTTGTATAAACAGTATCACCCGAAGCACTTATGACATAAATTTTTCCGAGGTATAAAACAGGATCGGAATTTGTTGCTTCGGGGATTATCTTTTTAACCCATGAAGTGCCATTGTCGGTAGAAACAAAAATAAAGCCATAATTGACAGCAACAACAGTGTTACCATCCCTGAGCAGGGAAGTGGCGTAAACTCCCGGAACCGGGGATGACCAGGTGGTGCCGTCAGAGACGAACACACTCCCATTTGCTGTGTTGGTTATCAATTTATCTCCCGTCGATACAACTGACTGGAAATATCCTCCTTTAATACCATTTGTCTGCGACCACTGCGGAAAGATGAGCGACGAGAGAGTGAGAACAAGTATTAAGACCTGCGATTTTCTCATATATACTATTCCTAAAAAATTATTGATGTGAGGCGGAAATATAGTTTGTTTTAAAGGAGAGCGTTGTGATATTATTATAATTGGTTATTATTTATGATAAAGGTTAAATGGCAAGGAGTAAGGTTTATTTGCGGACAGGTCTTGTAAAACCGGGTATGGACCCCGTCAAATTATTCTGCCGACTGTCAAATAATTGCGTTAATAAAAATGATAATTTGTAATTTTCCCAGTCAATAAAAATGGATTTTAGATGTTAGCAGTAAACAGCATAAGAAAAGAATTCAAAGACATCGTTGCGGTGGATGATATCTCTTTTACAGTGGAACCGGGGAAGATATTTGGTCTTTTGGGTCCAAACGGGGCAGGAAAGACCACCACAATCAGGATGATCTTAAATATCATAAAGCCGACTTCGGGAACAATCTCGATCGACGGGAAGCCTGTTGGCAAGGATTTCCATAATATCACCGGATATCTTCCTGAAGAGAGGGGACTTTATAAAAAAAGCACCGTACTCGATATTATCAAATATTTTGCGGCACTAAAAGGTGTGAATTCCACAGAGGCTGAGAAACTGGGAAAGAAATGGCTCGAAAGACTGGACATACCCGACTATAAAAAGAGGAAAGTACAGGAACTCTCCAAAGGAAACCAGCAAAAAGTTCAGTTTATTGTCTCGGTCATTCACAATCCCCAAATACTGATACTTGATGAACCATTCAGCGGGTTCGATCCCATCAATCAGGAGATGGTTCGCGATGAAATACTTCGCTTAAAACGGGAGGGTAAAACCATCGTTCTCTCCACCCACCAGATGGACATGGCAGAGAAAATGTGCGAGTCAATATTTCTGATCAATAAAGGAAGAGAAGTATGCAGCGGGCCCATCAATCTTGTGAAAAGAAATTTTGGCAAAGAGTTTATAAAGATTGAGTATGAAGGAGGTTCTGATTTTATCAAGACACTTCCGGAAGTGAAAACCGCTGATTTATACGGAAATTTTGGTGAAATTGAATTGATTGAAGGAGCCGTTCCGGGTGAAGTGCTCCCTAAATTGTTCCAAAACATGAAGTTAAGGAGTTTTTCAATCGAGGCGCCAACGCTTAATCGAATTTTTATTGATACTATAAAGCAGATCGGAGAGTAAAATGAAGAAAGCATTTGAAGTAGCGAAATGGGAATATCTTCAAAAGGTTCTCTCGAAAGAATTCATTATCTCCGTGGTGCTTACACCGGTTATTTTTACTGTTTTTTCGATATTGCCATCACTACTCGCAGACAAGGACTCCGATGCTCCAAAGGCAATCACGATTCTCGATTCAACCGGGCAGTATGAAGATGCTCTGAGGGCACAACTTCAGAAAGAAAAACTTGAGGATGGACAGCCAAGATATCTGATTCCTAAAAATGTTGTCCCCGCAGGTGACATATCTCTCGCAAAGAAAAAACTGGATGACTCTGTCTTTAACAAAAAAGTACTTGAGGGATACATATATATCTATGAGAAGAAGGATTCCGGACTGAATCTTGAGTATCGCAGCAAGTCGATGGGTAACTTTCGTGACATAAAGATAATGGAGAGTGGATTTAACAGCATAAGAAGGGAGAGGATGCTTGCCAACAAAAATATCGGGCAGAGTCTCCTCGACTCACTTACCCATGAAGTTGGGCTTCGCTCTGTCAAGATAACCCTCGAGGGGGCTGAGGAAATCAACTTTCAGACGCAGTTTTTCTCAACTTTCGTTATTGTGATGGCTCTCTTTTTCATAATCATGTTTACAGGGGGTTCACTCGTAAGAAGCCTCGTGGAAGAGAAATCCAACCGCCTGATCGAGATTATTCTTTCAAGTTGCAGACCTGATGATCTGTTGTTCGGGAAGGTTATGGGCCTTAGTCTTTTGGTGCTTACTCAGATGGGTATCTGGGCACTTCTGGCATTTGGTTATGCGGGTCCTCTGATAGCCACTTCTGCAGCATTTCAGAATATCCACATTGTAATTCCATATTTTCTCCTGGCATTCCTCTTTTATGTTTCGATATTTGTGGGAGTCGGCTCCATCGTGAATACTGAACAGGAGGCTCAACAGATAACGAGCTACCTGACACTTTTGGTAATATTTCCGGTTGTTTTACTCATGCCGATAATTCAAAATCCTGATCAGGGACTCGTGAAAATATTTGCTTACATCCCGTTTACATCTCCACTGGTGATGATAGCAAGGATGAATGTGATACAGGTTCCTCTCTATGAGCATTTGATTGCAATGGGAATTCTCGTTTTAAGCATTTTTGTTGTGATAAAAATCTCAGTGAAGATTTTCAGAATCGGAATACTCTCTTACGGGAAGGTACCTTCGATAAAAGAACTGATAAACTGGATGAAATACGATTCTTAATAAATCAGTTTGACCGTCGTATCATTATATTTGAAATATGATGATTGATATTTTCGCAATGGTTTTAACAGGCGGAGGAATCTCCGCCTTGTTTTTTAAGTTCTATTCCGGTTTCGAGAGGTACAGGTACAGGCGGGAGATTGATTTTCTTCTGCCGGCACTGGCGGGTGGCCTGGCTGCAGTGCTCTTTACAATCGGGATACAGTATGGTTTGTCACAAATATATGAAGTGGCGGACATCATGTACCGCGGGCATTTCCGTTCGATTTACATCTCACCACTTATCGAGGAAATAGCTAAAGGAGGTGCCACCCTCCTCGCAATCAGATTTCTCAAGAGCGAGGAATTGCTCGATTCGTTGTTTCTCGCCATAGCAATCGGACTCGGGTTTGCATTTTTTGAAAACATCCTCTACTCCACAATCGGGAATGGTGACAGGAGTATGGCAGGAACCATGCTGGAGAGAACCCTTGTCATCGCTCCGATGCACAGCGTGCAAAATTTTCTTTTTATCCTTCTCTACATTTTCATATCGAACATAATAAAAAACAGATTTTTTGTATTTCTGCTCGCTGCTCCGTTTCCCGCTGTTTCCCACTCAATCTGGAACTATATAGCGTTGGAGACCGGCGCAAATATTATTAATCTTACTCTGATGATAATCGTCAGCCGTTCGATTGTCTATGCAATCAGAGTGGAAAAAGAACATTTTATTGAAGCAAGAGTCAGGGAAACTTCGGAAGAAAATGGTGGACCGGAAGAGGGCAGGCTGCTGATGATGAAAAATGGATGGAAAGAAAAAGGGGAGGAATTCATCAAAATACAGATTGAATCATCAAAATTTATCTATAATTCGGTGTTGAAAAGATTCACAAGTAAGAAGTCAACTTAAGAAATTTACAGGTTTGTGGGACAAATAAAAATTCATTTCAATCAATAAATCACTCCCGGGGTATGATAGAATAATAACTTCTAAAAACAGACCAATATTTCGTGAAATATTATTAATTTAAGTCTGGAAAAAACAGAATTCACCCTGTTAATAAGAAGAATTTTATGATGACAAAAAGTCGATTGGATTGCAATTCTTCACCGAAGCCCGGCAATTTTCTGCGTGACAACCTGATTGTGACTTTGGTTTATTTACTCGTCGCACGGACAAGTCTGCTTCTCGCCCTGCCCGGCAGCAACGCCTCACCTGTCTGGCCCCCCTCGGGAATAGCCCTGGCATTTTTCCTGATGTGCGGCTACCGGGTTTCGCCCGGCATTGCCACAGGCGCATTTCTTGCAAATCTTTGGAGCATGCTTTCGGGTGATTTAACTCACGGGTATCTTGTACCGGCAATCGTGGGAGTGGTGACAGCAATCGGGAACACACTTGAGGGTATTGCCGGTTACTGGTTGATAAATAGATTTTCGATACTGGCTTCGTTATTTACAAGAGTAAGAGCTGTTGTTGGATTTACACTTATTGCTTTTGTGATGTCTCTGGTAAGCGCGGGTGCAGGTCCGGCTGCATTTTGCATCTCAAATCTGGCAAGCTGGGATTTTTATCCCTCTTTTTTCCTGACCTGGTGGCTGGGTGATGCCACGGGGATCATCATTTTTGCACCGGCAGTATATACAATTCTAAATATAAAAGTAAGTGAATTCGAACCGAAAGAGATAGTTGAGTCGACCATTATCTGCTTATGTTTCACACTTATGTCTTTTATCGTTTTCACAAACTCCCCAAATCATTTATTATCATTATTGATGCCATTCATTTTTTTCCCATTGATAATCTGGGTTGCACAAAAATTTAATCCTGTGGCTGCATTTTTAAGCATCGCAATCATATCAATAATAGCCGTGGATGGTACAGTAAACGGATTCGGGCCCTTTGTAAAGGATACCAGAAACACCTCTTTACTTCTTCTTCAGGGATTTGTAAGCATACTTGCTTTTACATCTCTTTCATTTTCAGCTTCCACAAATGAAAGAAAATTTCATGAAGAGAAAGCGATTCAAAGTGCGAGCGATCTAAGGGCTGTCTTCAGGGTTTTACCTGACCTCTACTTCAAATTCTCCAGAGATGGTATAATACTCGATTGTTACACCACAAATCCAACATTTCATCTTGATGATTCGGAAAAAATAAAAAATCAGCCTCTTTCAGTTCTTTTTACGCGGGAACTTTGGACTTCAATTCAAAATCAGTTTACAGATTTTGGAAAGAATGAGAAACTTAAAAGATTCGATTTCATATCAAAAACAACCGGAGAGAACAAGGACCTCGAAGCCCGATTATTCCGAATGGATGACAGTGACGATGTAGTTGCCGTGATCAGGGATATTACCGATCTGCGTGCAAAGGAAAAGGAAGTAAGGAGAGAACGGAAGCTGCTCCGCACCCTTATAGACAACATACCGGATGCAATCTACAGTAAGGATATTCAACTCCGAAAAGTAATTGCCAACCCTGCTGATTTGTATAATATGCATGTTGGATCAGAAGCCGAGGTGATTGGGAAGACTGATCTGGAATTGCATCCGCCTGAGCTCGCTGAAGGTTTTATGAAGGATGACCGTTATGTGATTGAAACAGGAAACCCTGTCATAAACAAGGAAGAGTTTGTCCTCGACGAAAATGGGGAAGTCATCTGGCTGCTTACCTCCAAATTGCCGTTGAGGAACGATGAGGGGGAAATAACCGGTCTGCTTGGTATCGGCAGAAATGTAACCGAGAGTGTGAAGGCAAGGGAAGAAATTCACAAACTGAATGCTGAGCTTGAAGAGAGGGTGATTGCCAGGACTCAGGAACTCGATTTTAAAAACAAGGAACTTGAAGCATTTTCCTACTCGGTTTCGCACGATCTCAGAGCTCCGCTCAGGCATATCAGCGGTTATGTTGATCTGCTTCTGAAAAGAGAAAAAGCGAATCTCTCCGAAAAAGGGGAGCATTTCCTCAATTCGATTGCCTTGTCTTCAAGACAGATGGGTGAACTGATTGATGATTTGCTCCAGTTCTCCCGGACGGGAAGGGCTGAAATGAGGGCTGCTTTTCTAGACATGAACGGACTTGTTAAAGAAGTGGTCGAATCAAGCAGCAAGGGTTTGGGTAATCGCAAAATCGTGTGGGACATCAGTGAGTTACCCGAGGTTTTTGCAGATGCTTCTCTTCTCCGACAGGTCTGGGTGAATCTGCTGAGTAATGCCATCAAATTTTCAAAAAAAGTTGAAAACACCAAAATCCGGATTAGTTGGCAGGAAACAGATACGGAGTATATATTTAGTGTAAAAGATAACGGTGCGGGTTTTGACATGAATTATTCACAAAAGCTTTTTGGTGTATTTCAGAGACTTCACCCTAAGGATGAGTTCGAAGGTACCGGAATCGGCCTTGCAAATGTCCAGAGAATAATTGTGAGGCACGGAGGAAGGGTTTGGGCAGAAGCCGAACCCGAAAACGGTGCAGAATTCTTTTTTTCACTTCCGAAAAAGACAAAGGAAACAACATGACAATGTTAAAAACCATTTTACTTGCAGAAGACAATCCAATGGATGTCGAATTAACTCTTGAGGCACTGAACGAACACAATCTCGCCAATCAGGTGATAGTGCTTAAAGATGGAGTTGAGGTTCTGCAATACCTTAATTTTGAAGGAAAGTTTGCAAATCGCAGTCCGGAACCACCTGCAGTGCTTTTACTTGACATTAAAATGCCAAGAATGGATGGCATTGAAGTGTTGAGAGTCATAAGGACAGACGCAAGATTTAAGAAACTCCCTGTTGTTATGCTGACCTCTTCAAGAGAAGAACCCGATCTAAAGACCTGCTATGAACTTGGTGTAAATGCGTATGTGGTAAAACCTGTTGATTTCAACGAATTTATAGATGCTGTAAAACAAATTGGAATATTCTGGGGTATTCTCAATGAACTGCCAATGAATCATATTTAAGGAAGTTGATGATTAACGACGAACGGAAAACTGTTAATATTCTTCACCTGGAAGATTCTCATTTCGATTCAGAATTGATCGCTGAGCTACTGCTGGATGCGGGATTTGAGACCAAAATGAAGTGGGTCGCATCGAAGGAAGAATATCTGGAGGCTTTAAAAACACCCGATTTTGATCTGATACTTTGTGACTTCATGCTGCCGGGTTATAACGCTTTTGGAGCGTTGGAAGACATGATGCAATGTTGCTCACTCATTCCCTTTATTTGTGTTTCGGGTTCCATAGGCGAAGAGACAGCGGTGGAGCTGCTTAAAGCTGGAGCAACCGATTACATTCTGAAAGACAGACTGGCGAGACTCCCTTCAGCCATCGATCGTGCACTTGAACTCGGTAGTGAAAAAAGGCTCAGAGTGTGGACTCAGAAGCAGCTTTCTGAAAGTGAGGAACAGTATCGGGAGCTCTACAACAATGCGATTATGGGATTATACAGGACAAATCACAAAGGTGAGGTGCTGCTCGCAAATCAGACACTTCTGAAAATGGTTGGATACAATTCGATTGAGGAACTTCAGGAAATAAATATTGAAGAAAAGGGCTTCGAAAATTTCAATGAAAGAAAAATATTCCTGGATGCCATCGAAAAACAGGAAGAGATAAAGGGGCATAAATCGAAGTGGATGAGGAAGGATGGATCGTTCATTTATGTGAGGGAGAGTGCAAGGCTTATCAGAGACACAGACGGTTCTCCACTTTACTATGACGGAATTGTTGAAGACATCACCGAACAGAAAAAAGCAGAGGATGCTCTCAGGGAAAGTCAGCAGCTCTTTCACACTCTGGCGATGGTTTCTCCAGTCGGGATTTTCAGAACCGATCCAGATGGATCAACTACTTATGTAAATCCAAGATGGTCGGAACTTTCGGGAATCCCTTTTGCAGAAGCTCTTGGTTACGGGTGGTTAAAGGGTGTTCATCCAGAAGACAAGCAGATACTGGCTGACAACTGGAAAGTGGCTTGTGAAGAGCATGTCACTTCACAGGCACATTACAGGTTTATCAAACCTGATGGTACTATAGTCTGGGTGATGGGAAATTCCGTTCCGGAGATTGTGGACGGCAAAACCATCGGTTATGTCGGGACAATTACCGACATTACACAGATCAAACTGTTTGAGGAGAGTCTACTGGTTGCCAAAGAAAAAGCCGAACGGGCGAACAGTCTTAAAGATGCCTTTATTAACAACTTATCTCACGAGATTCGAACTCCGTTGAACGGTATTGTCGGTATGGCGGGGATAATCCAGGAGATTTTCGAAGAATCCGCATCACCCGAGGATCTGGTTTACTTCAGGTCACTGATAAAAAGTACACAGAGATTGATAAATACGGTCGAAATGATGCTGCTTATGTCGCAGTTACAAACCGGGGATCACGAAATAAGATCAGAACACACCGGTTTGTCAGCAATAATTGAAAGGGTTGTTAACGATCATAAAGATGAGGTGGCAGAAAAGGAACTCGAATTATCCGTTATTAATGAGACGAAAGACGATTCGGCATTCGTTGACACCTCTGATGCCAAGAATATTCTTTTCTTCCTGATAGAAAATGCGATAAAGTTTACAAAAGAAGGTGGCATTACAATTTCACTCACCGAAGGTAATGGTGGAGGAGTGAGTGTATCAGTTAAAGATACAGGTACCGGGATCTTCGAAGATTATCTGCCAAATCTTTTTGAACCGTTCGTTCAGCAGGAGACAGGCTACAGCCGGCCGTTCGAAGGGCTGGGGTTGGGATTACCGATTGTAAAAAAGCTTGTTGACTTGAATAATTGCAAAATTGAAGTGGAATCGGAACCGGGAAAAGGATCGACATTTACGGTATGGTTTCCAAAAGACCGTTGATGTTTTGACATTTTCCTGAAAAATACTTAACTTTCGGTTTCCATTAAATTTAATAAAGATTCAACGGATCTGATGCACCGAACCGTCAATGTGCTGTTTTATGTTTCCAAACCCGTTTTCAATTTGTTCGAGGTAGAGGAATTCCCTCATTTTGATAAAAGTAATTCCTCCTTCCTCAGGCGGAATCTTTTAATAAATCAGTTCGAGGTTGTCAGTACTCTCGACCTTCCGGTTAAAATCACTGCACTTTTTCATCAATTCGATATAAGTGCCGAGGGTCTGGATGAATTGCAGCGGTTTGAAAACCTTGAAATTGTCTTCTATGAAGAGGGGAATCAGAACCAGATAATCCGGGAGATTTTAGAGGATACAGATGAGGCACAGAATCTCATTATCGCTGTAAATCCGCTTGTGATGGGACTAAAACCGCAGGATTATGTCGAGATGGTAAAGCAGGTCGAGCTTGAAGATGAAACAACTTTTCTGATCCGGTCACAAAACGGTTACTTGTCTGCTGTTGCTTTCAATTACATGGAATCGAAACAATCTGATCTTCTACTGAATATTCTCAAACCTTATGATAAACTATTGCACCAGATTTTAATGCTCAACTCAAGACCAATTACCGGCGGATTTGCAGGAACTGTCGTCAAATCGACAAAAGATTTTAAACTCCTGTATGAATATCTTTCGGCAAAAGAAAGTATCCCTGCATGCAGTTTCATGATGCATGACAGATTTACTGAACTTTTTGTAGAATATAAAGAGTTGCTTTAATGGCTGTTGGTCTTTTCGGCGGCACTTTTAATCCGGTGCACTTTGGACATCTCATCACTTCACAAAGAGTGAAGGAGTTGAGAAACCTCGACAAAATAATTCTGATGCCTTGTAACATTTCACCGTTCAAGACGAAAAAGCCGGACATCCTGGATGGTGAAAAGAGGATTAAAATGCTCGAGCTCGCCATAGGTGAGAATCCCTCCTACGAAATAAGTGATTACGAGTTGAAAAAAGGGGGTGTATCCTACACTTACGATACAATTGTACACATAAAAAAAAGTTATCCGGATATTGAACTGATCATCGGTTTTGATAACATTCTGGATTTTCACAAATGGTACAAACCCGAAGAGATTGTTAAGGAAGCAAAACTTATTGTTCTCACGCGAAAAACCGACAACAGGGAAATGAAGAATAAAAACAGTTTTTTCAGCGAAGCCATCTTTGTTGAGTCACCAATGATCGAAATCAGTTCCACGGGGATCAGAGAGAGAATAAGAGAGGGTCTTCCGATAGATTTTCTTGTGCCGCGACTTGTTGTTGAATACATTAAAAAAGAAAAACTGTACCTTGAATGACAGAAATTGAAATCGCCAAAATACTCGAAAAAGATAAGAGAAGCATCGCACGGGCAATCACCCGGGTTGAATCCGAGAGGGAGGGTTACGCCGGACTTCTCGAGGATCTTCACAAACATACAGGTAGAGCCTACAAAGTTGGAATAACGGGTCCTCCCGGCGCCGGCAAGAGCACATTAACATTGCAACTGGTTAAACTTCTTCGGAAACGGGGGATAACAGTCGCCGTGATCGCTGTTGATCCTACCAGTCCTTTTACGGGCGGTGCGCTGCTGGGTGACAGAGTCCGAATGACCGAAATCGGGAATCTGGACGGGGTGTTTATCAGAAGCATGGCTACGAGGGGAAGTCTTGGTGGCCTGAGCCGCAAAACTGTGGATGCTTCCGATGTGCTGGATGCTGCGGGGTATGAAGTTATAATTTATGAGACTGTTGGTGTGGGGCAATCGGAACTGGATATCGCAAAGGCTGCAGATACCACGATTGTCGTGCTGGTGCCAGAATCAGGCGATACAGTCCAAGCAATGAAAGCGGGACTGATGGAGATAGCCGACTTCTTTGTTCTGAACAAAGGTGACAGGCCCGGAGCGGAACAGGCGGTTGCCTCGATAAAAACCATGCTTCAGTTTCGCGATCATGACGAAACAAGCTGGATGCCTGCAGTTATAAAAACTTCGGCGAATGAGAATAAAGGAATTGACGAAGTTGCTCTCGAGATCGAAAGACACAAAGAATATCTTGTCTCCACCGGGAAATTGATGCTAAGGAGAAAAGAGAGGGAGAAAAACCGGCTTGAGGAGATCGTTGAAAGTGAAATACTCGGAGAGCTATGGTCCTCGGGAGGGACACAGTTTCTTCATGATTCGATACAGGATGTTCTGGAAAAGCAAATTTCACCTTATACACTCTCAAAAAGAATCATCGAGAAGTATAAAAATTTTTTAAAAGAAAGGCAGCAGTGATGGACACAACCACGGGATCAAACAGTTTTCTTCTCGACTTCACAGAGGAACAAAGAGCAATTCAAGAGGCTGTCAGGGATCTGGCTGTCAATACCATTAAACCGGTGGTAATGGAGTATGATGAATCTCAGGCTTTTCCGTTCGACATCGTGAAGGAACTTGCCGGGATGGGATGCATGGGAATTCTGGTACCCGAGGAGTATGGCGGCTCCGGTCTGGGTTATACCGAGTATGCACTGATTATAGAAGAACTGGCAAAAGTGGATCCGTCTGTGGCTCTTACAGTTGCTGCACACAACGGTCTTTGTACAAATCACATTCTCATGCATGGAAATGAAGAGCAAAAACGGAAGTATCTGCCAAAACTCGCCAGCGGAGAGTTCATTGGTGCATGGGGTCTCACAGAACCTGTTTCCGGCAGTGATGCTGCCGCGATGCTTACAACAGCCGTAAAAGATGGAAACGAATGGGTTCTGAACGGCAGTAAGACCTTTATCACACATGGTGGTGTAGGGCATGTAGCCGTAATAGTGGCTGTTACGGACAAATCCAAACATTCCAGGGGTATTTCCGCTTTTATTGTTGAAAAAGGAATCCCCGGATTCATTGTCAGCAAGAAAGAGAACAAACTTGGTATGAGATCAAGCGACACCTGCCAGTTGACTTTTGACAATTGCAGAGTGCCTGCTGAAAATCTTATTGGTATCGAGGGCGAAGGATTTAAGCAGGCTATGAAAATTCTTGAAGGGGGAAGAATCTCGATAGCTGCCTTAAGTGTCGGGCTTGCAGAGGGTGCACTTCAGGAGTCATTAAAATACTCGGGAGAGAGGCGCCAGTTTGGCAAACCGATCAATGCGTTTCAAGGGATACAGTTCAAATTTGCCGACATGGCTACTGAAATTGAAGCAGCGAGGTTGATGACATTCAAAGCAGCTACAATCAAGGATTCCGGAAAACCACTCGGAAATATAGCTGCCATGGCGAAACTTTTTGCGAGTGAAGTGGCTGAGAGATGTTCCAATCAGGCGGTACAAATTTTTGGCGGTTACGGATTTATAAAGGATTTCCCGGTCGAGAAATTCTACAGGGATGTAAAACTCCTTACCATTGGCGAAGGCACTTCCGAAGTGCAAAGAATTGTAATTTCACGAACACTCCTCGGTGATTAGCAGATGAAAAAAGTCGGAAAGCCCCTTTCGGAAGAAACTTCGTTCCTTGTAAGGGAGGATGCATACAAACAGATTGTCAGAAAACTTGAAAATGAGCGAAAAATAACGCACAAAGGTGGTGGTGAGAAAGCTCTTCAAAAAATGAGAGAAAAGGGAAAGATGCCTGCCAGGGAGAGGATATCCCGGTTGATTGACAAGGGGACTTCATTCATGGAACTGAACACTTTCGCTGCATATGGAATGTATGAAGAGTGGGGCGGGGCACCGGGTTCAGGTACGGTTTTCGGTATCGGCAAAATTCATGGTCGGGACTGTGTGATAGTCGCCAATGATTCCACTGTTAAGGCAGGAGCCTGGTTTCCCATTACATGTAAAAAGAATCTCCGTGCACAGGAGATTTCGATAGAGAACAGACTGCCGATAATTTATTTGGTTGACAGTGCCGGAGTTTTTCTGCCCCTTCAGGATGAAATTTTCCCGGACAAAGAGCATTTTGGAAGGATTTTCAGGAATAATGCCAAAATGTCTGCGATGGGAATCCCTCAGATTGCAGCGATAATGGGACCGTGTGTCGCCGGTGGTGCCTATCTTCCCATAATGAGTGATGAGGCACTTATCGTTAAAGGTGAAGGGTCTGTTTTCCTCGCAGGGTCACATCTTGTGAAAGCTGCAATTGGTGAAGTGATTGACAATGAAAGTCTCGGTGGTGCAGTGGTTCAATCAAATATCTCCGGCGTTACCGATTATGTGATGGAAAATGATGAAGAATGTATCGACCAGATCAGAAGCCTTGTTGAGAAATTTGCAGACACCAAAAAAGCCGGGTTCTCCAGAATCCGGTCATATCCTCCCGCTTTTAGTGAAAAAGAGATTTACGGAATTTTGCCTGATGACCCGATAAAGCAGTATGATACTTACGAGTTGCTCGCCAGAATTGTTGACAATTCCGAGATCGATGAGTATAAAGCCGGCTACGGAAAAACAATAATTACGGCTTACGCCCGGATCGACGGTTGGGCAGTGGGAATTGTTGCAAACCAAAGGGCTGTTGTGAAATCTGCAAAAGGGGAGATGCAGGTCGGCGGAGTCATTTATTCTGACAGTGCTGATAAAGCAACAAGATTTATTTTGAATTGCAATCAGAGGAAAATTCCACTTCTTTTCTTGCAGGATGTTACGGGATTCATGGTAGGAAGTAAAGCCGAGCACGGAGGAATTATTAAGGATGGTGCAAAAATGGTAAACGCGGTTGCGAACAGTGTCGTTCCAAAAATCACCATAATCACCGGAAACAGCTACGGTGCCGGTAACTATGCTATGTGCGGGAAGGCATATGATCCGAGATTTATCTTTGCATGGCCCGCTGCAAAAATCAGCGTAATGGGTGGAAGTCAGGCTGCCAATGTACTGTTGGATATTAAGATCAAACAACTGCAAAAAAAGGGGAAAGAGCTTAGCGAGGAAGAAAAACTCAGAATGCACGATGAGATAAGGGATTCGTATGACAGCAAATCTTCACCGTTATATGCTGCAGCACGACTGTGGGTTGATGAAGTGATCGATCCTGTTCAGACGAGAGAATATATTTCCAGATGTCTGGAAGCTGCAAATAATAATCCCGATATTGAGGAATTTAAGGTCGGAGTAATACAGGTCTAAATTTTTATTTCAGCCTTCAGCCTTCGACTGTCAGTCGTTATTTTTCAGCCTTCGTTGACAGACCACTTTGAAACCAGTTCAGGAGATGGTCGAACAGGTCGCATCGTTTTAAGATCGATCGGGCACCAAAGAGAGAGGGCATCCACGAATACCTTTGAATCCGATTGTCTGTAAATCCGGGTGTATCTTTCGAAGAGGAATTTTCTGGTCTTTCCAACCCATGTTTTGACTGTGACTTTATCACCAAGTCTGGCAGAATATTTATAGTCGATTTCGTGTCGGGCGATGACAAAAGCTACCGATTCCTTTAGTTGAGGTTCTGCAAAGGTATTCCAGTGTGTGACCGCAGCCTCCTGAATCCAGTTGACATATACAAGATTGTTTACATGGTTAAGGAGATCGATATGTTCAGGCGTAACAGGAATAATTAATTCAAAGGGTTTCAGGGAGGGGAGTTCTATTTCCATCTTAAATTCAGAGTTTATATCCTCTTAAAAATTCATCCGCCTTCATTCGCTTCTTGCCTTCAGGTTGTATTTCCAAAATTTCAAGAGTACCCTCACCTGTTCCGACAAATATCTGTTTTTTTGTTGTTGCGAACTCTCCGGGTGAGAGCATCATGTCTGCAAGTGAAGTCTTATACACTTTGTAATGTTTCCCCTCATGGACAAAAAAAGCACCGGGGGAAGGGGAAAGTCCTCTGACAAGATTATGAATGTTTTTTGCAGATCTTGTGAAATCTATTTGGCATGTCTCTTTGGTAATTTTTGGAGCGGGGGTTGCGAGCTCATCGTTTTGTGGCAGCAGGGTGTAATTCCCTGATTCGATCATTTCAACAGTCTCCAGCACCATTTCAGCACCCGTGACGGACATTTTTTCATAGAGTGATCCGAAGTTGTCTTCAGGTTCTATCTCCACACTTTTCATCAGGTAAATATTTCCGGTATCAACCTTGTCGGCAAGGGCAAAAGTGGTTAGTCCTGTCACCTCATCACCATTAATTACAGCCCATTGAATCGGGGCAGCACCCCGGTATCTTGGTAGCAGTGACCCGTGCAGATTGAAGCTTCCATATTTTGGCATGGAAAAGATTGAGCGGGGCAGAATTTTAAATGCGACAACTATGAAAAGGTCGGCATTAAGCGCTCGAAGATCAGTAAAAAACTCTTCAGATTTCAGTGATTCGGGTTGAAGGACGGGAATCGAATTTTGAATTGCGAACTCTTTGACCGGCGAAGGAAGTATCTTTTTACCCCGTCCTTGCTCCTTATCTGTTACTGTGACGACTGCAACGATATTTTTCCCTGATTCCTTAAGTTTTTCGAGACACCTTACGGCAATGGAAGGGGTGCCAAAAAAGACAATTCGCATCAGTCGCGTTCCCGAGGTGTAACGGGGTATTCAACTTCAATTTTTCTGTTCTTTATCCTGATTAATTCCTTTTTGAGCTTTTTCTGCTCAAATTCATCAATACGGTCGGTGAAGTAGATGCCGTTCAGGTGGTCATATTCGTGTTGGATCACTCTGCATAAAAATCCATCAACTTCCATTACCTGATCATTAAAATCGAGGTCTTTAAAGGCGATGGTAACTTTTTCCGGTCGGATAACATCAGCTCTCACATCAGGAATCGAAAGACAGCCTTCCTCGTAGGAACAGGTTTTGTCTGATCTGTCGATGATTTTCGGGTTAATAAAAACTCTCGGTTTTTCATCCGGAAATTCCTTCATTACTGAAATATCCACAACAAAGACAGATTTGTTGGAGCCAACCTGATTTGCTGCCAGGCCAACACCATATGCATTGTGCATTGTTTCGAACATGTCTTTTACGAACTTTACAAATTCGGGATCAATTTTTTGGACGGGGACAGCTTTTTTTCTTAAAATTTTGTCGCCGTACTGATTTACAGGAATTAATGTCATTTCTTCTTATTTAAAAATAATTTTTGTTTACTGATCAGTGAGTTATGGAATGCTTCAGTTGTTGTTTGAAGTAGTCAATTGTTTTCAGGATGCCCGATCTTCGATCGACCTTTGGACTCCAGCCAAGAATATTATTTGCGCGGGAAATATCAGGCTGCCGCACTTTTGGATCGTCTTCCGGCAGGTCCATATATTTCAACACAGAATTTGAGTGAGTTAGTTCAATTATCTCTTCTGCAAAATCTTTTATAGAGATTTCATCAGGATTTCCAAGATTGACGGGACCTGTTTCTTCGGAGAGCAGAAGCTTAATCAGTCCGTCAACAAGATCGTCGATGTAACAGAAACTGCGGGTTTGTGACCCGTCTCCGAAAACCGTGAGGGGCTCGCCGTTAAGAGCCTGCTGGATGAACTCGGGAAGTGCCCTGCCATCCTTGAGTCTCATTCTTGGGCCATATGTGTTGAATATTCTGGCTATTCTTGTCCTTACTGAGTGGTATCTGTTATAAGCCATTGTGAGTGATTCAGCAAATCTTTTGGCTTCATCGTAGACACCTCTCGGTCCAACCGAGTTTACATTTCCCCAGTAATCTTCAGATTGAGGATGGACAAGGGGATCACCGTAAACTTCGGAAGTGGAAGCAAGCAAAAACACTGCATTTTTCTCCTTGGCGAGACCAAGCGCCTTGTGAGTCCCCAGTGAACCCACTTTGAGAGTCTGAATAGGAAACTGCAGGTAATCCAGAGGTGAAGCAGGGGAGGCAAAATGAAGAATGTAATCAACATTCCCCGGTACATGAATGAAATTGGTAACATCGTGTTTGATGAAAGAAAAACCGTCATTACCGAAGAGATGACCGACATTATTTATATTACCGGTGATCAGATTGTCCAGACAGATAACATTCATATCGAGATTTAAGAGTTTTTCGCACAAGAAAGACCCTATAAACCCGGCACCACCAGTAACAACCGCAGTTTTTCTCATTCTGCAGCCTTCAAAATTGTTTTTCTGCCAATCGAGAAATAGTTGAAATTCTCTTTTTGCATCTCTTTGAGTTCAAAGATGTTTCTGCCGTCAAAAATCGTGTGATTTGCAAGATTTTCCTTCAGAATGGTAAATTTAGGCCGTTTGAATTCAGCCCATTCTGTGAAAATAACAAGTGCATCTGCACCTTTGAGAGCCTCATACTTGTCGGAAGAATATACAATACTTTCGCCAAGATAGAATCTTGCATTTTCAGAAGCTACCGGATCGTAAGCTGTCACGACGGCTCCTTCGTTAAGGAGGAGTCTGATCACAGTTACTGACGGAGCTTCACGCATGTCATCGGTATCGGGTTTGAAAGCCAGTCCCCAAACAGCGAGTTTCCTGTTTTTTAGGTCACCTTTGAAGTGCTTCTTTATTTTATTGAAGAAGTGAAGTCTTTGTGTTTTGTTAATTTTATCAACTTCAGTGAGGATAGACAATTTTGCTCCAAAATCCTCTGAAGTCTTTATCAAGGCATTAACATCTTTAGGGAAGCAGGAACCGCCGTAACCGATGCCGGCAAGAAGGAATTTTTTCCCTATTCTGCCGTCTGCACCCATTCCCATTCTAATCAGGTCGATGTTTGCATCAGCTTTTTCGCAGAACCTCGCAAGATCGTTCATAAAAGTGATTTTCGTGGCGAGGAAGCCGTTTGAAGCGTACTTCGTAACTTCTGCACTTCTGATATCCATTTCGATTAACGGATTATCCTGATTTACAAACGGTTCATAGAGTTCGCGCAACAGTTCGAGAGCCCTGGAAGAATCGGAACCTACAACGACACGGTCAGGTTTCATAAAATCTTCGACAGCAAATCCTTCACGGAGGAATTCAGGATTTGAGGCAACATCAAAATTCTTTATTTTCTTTTCGGTCAGGATACTCTTTATCTTTTCACCTGTCCCGACCGGGGCGGTCGATTTGTTTATAATCAATTTGTAATCGTTGTTTCCCTGAAGTATGTCACCGATTCTGATAGTGATATTCATGACATGGGTGAGATCGGCGGAACCATCCTCGTCCTGTGGAGTCGGAAGGCAGAGAAAAATAATATCGGAGGCGCGAACCGCGGAAGGCAGATCATCTGTGAAGGAGAGTCTTCCGTTGATAAAATTCCGTTCATACACGACTTCGAGACCGGGCTCGTAAATTGTGATTTTATGGTTGTTAAGTTTTTCAAGTTTTTTCTGGTCGTTGTCGATGCAGATAACATTATTTCCCACTTCTGCGAAGCATGTACCTGTAACCAGCCCTACATATCCTGTTCCGATAACTGCAATATTCATATGGTTCTTTACGCAAAATAATTAAGATTTTCAATACAAATATAAATCAGGCGGATGAAATATGTTGAGAATAAGAACGGAATGCAAAAAGTTGAGTAAATTTGGTATCAGGTTAATTTTTTTTATAGAGACTTAATGCCCGAAATATTGTTTTTTTTACCCTTCTTCCTGCTCTTTCACAGTTATGTTTTGTACCCTGTTTTGGTGTGGGCATTTGCAACTTCCGGGAGGAATCGGAAGTCAGATTCATCATCAGGTATCGATGAAGTGCGCCGTTTGCAACCGGATAAAGACTCGCCTCTGATTTCGGTACTTATAGCAGCCTATAATGAAGAAAAAGTGATCGGAAGAACTCTTGCATGTCTCCTTAATTCAAAGATAACGGCAGGGACTTTTGAAATTATAGTGGGTAGCGACAATTCGAAGGATAAAACAGGAGATATTGTTACTGCGATTTCAGCCGAACATCCCAATGTAAAGTATTTTCATTCTGATAAACGGCGGGGGAAGACCGGAATACTAAACTGGATTTCAAAAGAAGCCAAGGGTGAAATACTTGTGTTTTGTGATTCAAACATGATGTTCGATGAGAATGCCTTGCAAAGACTTGCGGAGAATTTTTATGACAAGCGTGTCGGGGGTGTTTCAGGAGAGATTCACCTGCAGGAGAGTTTTTCAGGAAATCAGGAGGGGAGTTACTGGAGTTTTGAATCGTGGTTGAAGGCTCAGGAAGGGAGTTTGGGGAAACTTATCGGGGCTAACGGGGGAATTTATGCTATGAGGAAAGATCTCTACTTCGAGTATCCCGAAGGTGTGCCCTTAAATGATGATTTTGTTACCTGTATGAAAGTGCTGGGGAAAGGGTTCAAGTTCAATTACGACAGGGGAGCGTTTGCACTGGAAGAACCTTCTCCATCGAATGAGGATGAGTTTAAACGGAAAAAACGGATCCAGATAAGCAATCTAGGCAGCTTGCGATTTCTGTCGGAATTTTGGTTCCCTTTCCGGAGTGTTGCAGCTTTTTTCCTTTGGTCTCATAAAATACTCAGATGGATGACCCCGTTTTTGCTGATAATCATGTTCGCAGGGGTAGTCTTGAACACTGTTTTTTGGAATTTTTACTCGTTCATCCTGGTTGCCATTCTTGCGAGCTGGGTTATGGCGTTAGTTGGGTTGATTCTTGGCAGACGGGGAATTAAATCGTCCCCGTTTCTTTTGTTTTACTATTTTTACGGCACAATTACTGCTTTTCTTTTCGGCACTTTTACATACTTTACCATGCAAAAAACATCGACATGGGAGCCAACAAGAAGGAGTTAGTTATGAGTTTTAATATTTAATCGTTAGAAATTTTCTAATTAGAAGGATACATTTATGACGGAGAAAGTAATTGTTATTGTTGGGATGGGAGGCGGTATCGCCTTTGGAGTCGCAAGGAAATTTGGGAAAGAGAATTTTATTGTTGCGATGGTCGGAAGAAACGGCAAGAAACTTCGTGAATACAAAGACATGCTCGAAGCTGATGGAATAAAGTCTGAATTCTACATTGGAAATGCGGCAGACGAGTTCTCATTGAGAGATGCACTCAAAAGAATTGAGGAGGAATTGGGAACACCCGATGTTCTTCTGTATAATGTTGCCAATATAAAAGGAGTGAATCTCCTGGAAGATACGACAGAAGGAATGATTCATGATTTTAAAATGAATGTAATCGGAGCTGTTATTTCAGCAAAAGAAGTGATCCCCGGGATGAAAAAGAGGGGATCCGGTTGTATCCTGCTTACAGGTGGCGGATTTGCCCTGTATCCCGATCCGAATTACGCCTCTTTGGGAATCGGTAAAGCCGGCATTCGAAATCTTGCATTATCTTTGTCAAAAGCTGTCGAAGGGTCGGGAATAATTGTCGGTACAGTCACCGTGTGTGGAATCGTCGATGCTTCAAACCCGGTTCATAATCCGGCAAATATCGCTTCCAAATTTTACGATCTATATGTCTCGGGTAAAAACGGGGCGGAAACCATTCTTTAGCTATCATTTAGGAGCTATGATCTATGAACTATGATCTATGAGCTGAATGGGGATTGAGTTGGATTGTTTTTTCCATTAAATAAACGGGGTTGGATATGAGAGTGAGTAAATATTTACCGGTTTTTGCTGTTTTTTTGTTGTTAACTGGTTGTTCCGGTTCTGCCGGTAAAGATGAAGCGATTGTCGACAAGATTACAGATGGAGATACATTTTCTGTCGTTTTTAATGAGCGGAAGGAAAAGATTCGCCTGATTGGAATCGACACACCTGAGTCCAAGAAAAACAAACAATCAGAAAAGCAGAGCAATAATGAGAACATCGATCAGGAGACCATTGTTTCGATGGGAAAGAAAGCCAAAGAATTTATGGCTTCTCTCATAAAGAAAGGTGACAAGGTCAGACTGGAATTCGATGTGCAGGAGCGGGACAAATATGGTCGATTTCTCTGTTATGTGTATTTGGAAGATGGCCGGATGATGAATGAGGTGATAATCAAGGAAGGTTATGCATACCCTCTGACAATTGCTCCTAATGTAAAGTATGAGGAAAAATTTCGTGAGGCATTCCGGTTTGCCAGAGAAAACAGCAAAGGACTCTGGAAGTAGATATCATTTCCTTCTACTCATAGTTGATTGCTGCTTTATAAGATTAAAGGGCTGCCTGTTGAATGACAGCCCTTAAATTGTTCCCCTCATCTCCCCGATGACCCGATCCCGTTAACCCCCGGGTACCCTTACCTGATTATTGCTAATTTTAATTTGTTACTATGCTAACTTAATCAGGTATTCTACTAAATTTTGTCTCATTGAATGACAATTTTTTTAGTACCTCAGATTTGGTAAATCTTTAACATTCGGACGAGAGAATAATGAAAGAGTACATTAACGACAATATCAGAAGAACAGAAATTCTTGCCCGTCTCATGAACAGGGAACCTCTCACATTACTCGACCTGAGTCTGGAGTATGAAGTCAGCGATACAACGATAAATCGCGACCTGAAATATTTCCGGTCAGTTGGTTTGCCCATCTACAGCAGAAAAAAAATTCTATTCGTTGCCGACAACCCCAAAAAGGATATTCTAACCGGCTATCTTGCCGAGTATCTCGCTTTTAAGCTTAACAGAAAGCTGCTTTATGATAAACTTGAAGCTGTAACAGGAGTTCTTCAGGAAAATTTCTTTCAGGTTCTCACACTTGCTGCGAAAGCTGTGGATGAGAGGAGGCTTTTATGCTTTCGGTATGAAAGGATTACCGACAACATGGAAAACAGCTACACCGTTAAGCCGGTTGAGTTAAGATTGACCGATTTTAACTGGGCACTTATCGCTGTGAAAGAAGGGGAGGAGATCGAAAAACTCTTCTATTTGAGCAGAATCAAGGAAATCAAGCTGCTGCCTGCTACTTTCTCTCTGGGAGCGGAAAAAGCCTCTGAGACCCTCCATGATATCGAATTGCGTTTTAGTTCAGCCTGCAGGAACAGTATCTATTCCAAAATCTGGTTTCAATCCTTCGAATTAAAGGAAGAGAACGACGGTTTTATCACTTTAAAGACCAGAGGACCAGTAAACAAAAAACTTGCAAGCTGGTGTTTACGGTGGCAGGATCAGATCGAGATAATTAAACCGGAAAAGCTAAAACTAAAAATAAGGGAAATGGTCGATTCCTTCTTCAGAACCAACTCATTTTAAGATTTATTAAAAAAAAGTCAATATTTTGTACTTGATTGTTTTGTAGATAAAAATATTTTGATTATTTTGCTCCGTATAAATAATAATTCTCCTACCGAATAATTACCAAATCACATAATAAATATCGAGTAAGAATAGTGAGAACTCTCATTTCTTTTTTCCTCCTGGCTGCATTTTCAACAGCAGCTTTTGCACAAACTTATTCATGGACCCTGAAACAAAGCGGGTCGAGTCTCGGGGATCCAATCACAAGTGATCCAAACAATTCCAATATTATTTACTACGGGACAGTCGCTCAAATTTACAGAAGCACTGACAGAGGTGAAACCTTTGCTCCCTGGGGAACATCTATTTCAGGTTCCACCAGAGTGAAGAATATTATTACGACTGCAAAAAACAGTCAGGTAATGATAGCCGCAATTGAAGCCAGCACTGACAAGATAGTAAAGACCACAAATGCAGGTCAGACATGGACAGTGACACTTGATAACGCAAGTTTCTCCTATTTTGGGATTCCGATGACTCCTGATCCATCTCATCCGGACACCATATACACGATGAGCAACAATGTTTTTTACAAATCGTATGATTTCGGTTCGACATGGACTCAAGTCAGTACTGCTTCCGGGTTTACCACTCCCTGTGATATAGAGGTGTTCCCTGACAGTTCGCACATTATCCTTGTTGGTGACAATACCACAGGGATTTTTCGCTCAACCAATTATGGTGTTACATGGACACAGGTTTATGTCACTTCCGGTGAGATTCCAACCATTGCTGTGGATCTGAGAAAAAAGGGAACCGCATGGGCTACAAAATGGGGTGGAGGCGGTGGTTTTCTGAAATCAACTGATTTTGGACTGACCTGGACTTCAATTCCTTTTTTCAACGGTTTGAGCATGTGGGGTGTGGACATAGCTCCTGAAAATTCAGATTTTATTATGACCGGAAGATACTCGGGAAGTAATATCTATGTGAGCAAGGACGGCGGTCTGACCTGGATCACCACCTCTCTGACTGCGAGTAACTACAGCGTAAATATTATAGACACCCTTACGATTTTCGCAGCACAATCACCCGGAATTTATAAAGCAACGGTTCCTTATGTACCTGTCGAACTGTCGTCATTCTATGCTTCGGTTATCGACAACGAAGTGTTCCTGGGTTGGACCACAGCAACAGAGCTTAATAATGCAAGATTTGAGATTGAAAGAGCACTTGCTACTGACAGGAATACTTGGACCCGGGTTGGTGAGATGGAAGGACACGGAACCACTACTACCCCGCGCAGATATGTTTTCAGTGATAAACCCGGTGTGACAGGGTCTTATCTTTACAGACTGAAACAGGTGGATTACGACGGGAAATTTGAATATTCAAACACCATCGAAGTAACAACCGAGATACCTTCAGTCTTTATGCTTTCGCAAAATTATCCAAATCCTTTTAATCCGACAACCAATATTGCATTCTCCATAACTGAACAGACAGAAGTTACTCTCTCGATATTCGATATCACAGGAAGAGAAGTAACCAAAATAATAAACAGCAAGACACTTCCTGCAGGAAACCATTCCGTCGAGTTTGACGCGTCACATCTAAATTCCGGTGTGTATCTTTATACTCTGAAGGCAGGTGACAGGTCTTTAACCAAAAAACTCACTTTAATCAAATAGAGAGACAGAAATGAAAAAATCTATCTATTATTTGTCGGTTTTCTTCCTCGTTTGTGCAATCGTCTATGGCGGGATTCAATACAGTACAGGCATCACAGGTATTACCAAACTAAATGGTGACGGGTGTGTCTGCCATAATCCCACCCCTACACCATCGGTAACAGTCAGAATCTGGGGACCAAATCAGGTGACTCCCGGCAGCACTAACGATTACACGGTATCACTTAAAGGAGGTCCGGCAGTAAAAGGCGGTTTTAATGTCGCTGCAAGGTTTGGAGTTCTTGCCAGCACCGACCCTGGTGTACAGAAAATTGGTCAGGAATTAACCCACAACACTCCAAGAGTTTTTGGTGGTCCTGATTCCGTTTACTGGACATTCAAATATACTGCTCCTGCCTCTCCAGGCACTGATACCATTTATGCCGCAGGCAACAGTGTGAACGGTGATGGCACTCCGACTGATCTGGATAACTGGAATTTCTCTCCGAATTTCCCGGTTCAGATTTCACAGGTTGTACCTGTTGAACTGACATCATTTTCTGCATCACAGACAAACAATGGTGTTGAGCTGTCATGGACAACTGCTACTGAATTGAACAACCGCGGTTTCGAAATTCAGAAAAACTCGACCGGCAAATGGGAGGTAATTGGTGAAGTGAAGGGGAATGGTACAACCACCAAGCCAAACAGCTACTCTTTTACCGATTTTAGTCTTGTGCAGGGAAGAATTCAGTACCGGTTGAAGCAGGTTGACTTTTCAGGCGAGTTCGAATATTCAAATGTAATTGAGGTGGAAATTGAGGTTATTAACGGATATTCGCTTAGCCAGAATTATCCCAATCCCTTCAATCCTTCAACTGTGATCAGTTTCAGAATGCCTTCGTCTGGAAATGTATTATTAAGTGTCTATAATTCTCTTGGTGAGAAAGTAGCGACTTTGGTAAATGGAGTGGTGCCGGCAGGTGCGCATTCAGTCAGTTTCAAGGCTGATAATCTGCCAAGTGGATTATACTTCTACAAATTGCAAACAGAAGGTGCTTCTCTTACAAGAAAAATGGTTTTGTCGAAGTAATATGAAGTATTTTCAGATTTCTGTAATTCTTGTATCGGTTCTGTTCATCGGATTTACGATAACGGATCCACCGAAACATGGAACAGCGGACACTGATGTAATCTCATGCACAGAGCTTAACGGGCTTGGCTGTGTATGTCACACAATACCACAGGATTCAACAGTTTTTACCCGGGTCGAGGGTCCACACTCACTTCGACCCGGTGAAACTGCTCTATACAGGGTGTATGTCGCCGGTGGACCGGCTCTGGGGGGTGGATACAATGTCGCTTCCCGTTTTGGTACACTCGGTGCTGCAGATTCTTCATCCCGCCTGCTCGACAATGAACTTACTCAAATGTATCCAAAAGCGTTTCCTCCCGGTGCTCAATCCATCTGGTGGGATTTTTACTACACTGCGCCCGTTAATAAAACTCAGGATACGATTTATTCTGTCGGGTTGAGCACTAACCACGATTTTATTCCGAACGAGTATGATCTGTGGGCGTTTGGTCCCAAATTTGTGGTTGATATAAGCAGAAATGTAACGAGTATCGATGAAAGTGGGGAAGTTTCTTCATTCAAACTTGACGGGAACTATCCAAATCCATTTAATCCATCCACCAAAATCTCATTTCAGTTGCCCTTTGCAGCAGAGGTTTCACTGATTGTTTACAATTCTTCTGGTGAAATTGTTGGAGAAATAAAAGATCTTAAGCGTGACTCCGGCAAACAGAGCATCGATTTCGAAGGAGCAAATCTCCCGAGTGGAGTTTATTTTTATAAAATCCTGGCAGCCGGAAAAGCGTTATTCGGGAAAATGTTGCTTCTAAAATAGATAAAAAAAGGCTGCCATTTCTGACAGCCTTTAACATCTAACTCAATCATTCTTTATCAACAATACAAACTTGTTTTTTTAGCTCTCCTCAGGGGTGAGTTAGTTCTCCTCGTTCTCGCCAGATTCCTCTTTTGATTCTTTCTTCTCTTCCTCTTCAAGGGCTTTCAGTCTTGCGAGTTCAAGAGGGTGCTCAGCTTCCATAAGCTCTTCACTCATCTTGCCTGTAATGAACGCTGTGTTCAGAGGATAGACTTCAGGGCTGAAGATTACATAGTAGAAGTGCCAAACAATAATTGCTAAAGTGGCGAGCCATGCCTCGTAATAATGAATCAGTGTCGAGATGTCGAACCATATTTTTGGTGCTTTTGCCAAAAAGAAGTCGTTGAACATCAGGAGGAGACCGGTGAGCGACATTACCACCGTACCCCACACAAGTGCCCAGTATTCAGCTTTTTCCATGTAGCTGAATCTTCTGAAAGCGGGTTTTTCCTCACTTCTGAAGGTGAGATATTTAAAGTTTACCTTCACATCATCCCAGTCGTGCCATGCCGGGAGGAAATCTTTTAACAGTTTCTTTCCGTTTTCATGGAAGAAAAGATACCAGACATGATAGAAAGAGACAATTATCATAATTATGCCGAGGATTCTGTGTGACAGACCTCTGATTTCAAATGCATACTCACCGAGGACATATCTGATTCCTCTTACCCAGAAAGCATCGGGATAAACGAGCCCAAAACCTGAAATTACCAGACCAATGAAAGATGTCAGAAGGAAGAAATGCTGGATTCTTTCGTTTTTGGTCATCCTTACATAATATTTGCCTTCTTCTTTCAGCTTCTTAATCTGGTGTTTGTGCTTCTTCTTTTCCTGCAGTTTGCGGAAGAGATCAAGTACATTGTGGATAAACATTATTCCAATGGTACCGAATATAATCAGGATATAACTCGTTTTTACTATCCAAAGAAGGATTGATTCCTCTTCCGTATTTGTTACATGCACCTTGGCAAATTCATCGTCAATCTTTGCATTTGGATGACACTTGCCACAGGTTTTCGAGAGGTTAGCCCGGTTAATCGATGAAAGGGGATCGGAACTTGGTCTGATATCATGATAGTGGTGGCAGCTTGCACAGTTGGCTGCGGTTTTAGATCCACCTCTTACAGCGAGACCATGATAACTTTTGTAATAGCTGTCTGCATTAATCTGTGAAAAGCTGTATTTTTCCGCCAATTGTACGCTTGCGTGGCAATCAGAACAGAGTTTTGCGATAAACTGACTTTTTAATCCCTCATTCTGGAATCTATCAGTATTCTCTATCTGATGATTACCATGGCAGTCAGCACAACCAGGTGAATCGTCTTTGCCTGATTTGAGTGATTTGAAATGGACACTCGCATTGTAATCAATTTTTTGTTTTACATGGCAACCGGATTTGCCACAAGTTGCTGCAATATTATGCTTGTTAATCGAAGAATTTGGATCTTTTGCAGGAAGCATGGCATGTCCTGTATGACAATCGGAACAAACCGCAGCTTTTTCGTTTCCTGCTTTCAGTGCTTTCCAGTGTGCAGAATTTTCATAATGCTGAATATCGTTTTTGGTTGTCTTTGTCAGTTTCAGAACTTTTTCATTCTTCACATGACAGTTCATGCACATTTCTTTGATTTTAATCTTCGCAAACTCAGGACTTTTGACACTTGAGATCTGGTGTTCTCCATGGCAGTCAGTACAAACAGGAGCAACATCTTTGTATTTTTGAGCAGCAAGTCCGTGCGCAGAGGCATTGAATTCTTTCATGGCATCCTGATGGCATCTGCCGCACATCGCATTAATATTTTCTCTTTTTACTTTGTTTTTTGTAGCCTCAAGTCCTTCTGCAGTATGGTTACCATGGCAATCTCCACATGAGGCAGCTTCCACACCATTCGACTGGAGGCGTGCATGGACGCTCGTCTGATAGGTCTTGATAAAATCGACAAGTTTTTCATTGTTTTTCGGATGGAAGATGGATGCATTCATATGACAATTCATGCATTCCTGTGAGTTCCTCGAAAATCTGTTCACTGCAGCAAGATGTTCACCGTGGCAGCTTGTGCAGCGGGGAAATGCTGCCTGATTTGCCTGTGCGTGTAATTCCACCGAGAACTGTGTTTTATGAACAGCGTGACACTTGTTGCAAAGTTGTGTTTCAGTGAACTTGTTAAAAGCAGTCTTTTTAATGTCATGGGAACTGTTTCCATGGCAGGTAACGCAGTTTACTTTGTTACCGGCTTTGTAGGCTTTGAAGTGACCACCTGTAGTAAATTGTTTTACTCCACCTGAAGTATGGCATGTCATACAAAGTTCCACTCTTCCGTTCGTCATGTTGGAAGCGGGAAGGATGGCGTGTTTCGTGTGACACGACCAGCATTCCACATTCTTTGTACCGTGGATACTGCTTTTGAATGCCTTTACATCGTGGCAACCACTGCAATCAACTTTGTAGATGTTGTTGCCTGCTTTGTGAGGCAGTTCCTCACCGTTAAAACCTGTATGGCAATCCATACACTCCATTGAACCGTGCACCGATGCCTGGTATCTTCCTCCCTCGACAAAGAGGGATACCGGCTTCCCGTTTCGGGTTGTACTCAGCGATTCATCACTGTGACATGCAAGGCAGTCATCATTCGATTTTTGTGCATAAATGTGAACTGTGGAGATGAAAATTATAAAGAGCAGTAGAGATATTTTTTTCATGGTTCAAACGGAATTAAAGTGCATTAATTGAATTTGCATTAAATAAGCAAAAATTGTGCCATCGTCTTTCAAAGGATCAAAAAAATTAACCGGAGAGAACCTTCTTTCAAGGGAAGTTAAAAAATGTCGATTAAAAGCCGGTATAAATAAATATTATGGGGACGAAGTGCTCTTTTATCCAAAATCAGCCGAGATAATCAGGTACTGTTTAATAATTCAACAGTAAAAAAATCTCATTATTTAGATTTTCAACACTTTTTTTCTCACAAATGAAAAAAGAAATTAGTCCGGAAATCCAGCCGGAAATCCATATTACTGAATTATTGGATTATTGGATTATTGGATTACTGCATTATTGGATTACTGCATTAAACCAGTTTTGGCACTCTCTCAATAAATGCATTCTGGGAATTGACCACGATAACATCCTCAGTGGTATCCACATAATTTCTGAACTCGCCAATACTTCGGCAGTCACAGTAACTCAAGCCGGACCTGATGCCGTATAAAAATTCCTGAACAAACTCATCGATACTACCTTTGTATTCCACAAGCGTCTCGATACCTTCCACTGCTTTTTTCTGCTGACCGAGAATTTCCGAAGCGGATTTTGACGCAAGTCCTCTAAAGAGTTTGTATTTTTTACCGTCAATTGCTTTAATAATTGCCCCGGGTGATTCATCAAATCCTGCGAAAAGTCGACCGAGCATGCAGAGATCTGCTCCCAGAGCAAGCGACTTCACCACATCACCTGAATACCTGATGCCACCGTCAGCCATCACGAGGCAGTGTTCCTGTTTCACTCCCCTTATTTCTTCAAGAATCGAGATAAGACCGCCGCCAATTCCTGTGGCTATGGAAGTGCTGCAGGCTGATCCGCCACCAATTCCCACTCGTACAACATTGATTCCAAGATCACTGAGAAAGAGGTATCCTTCCTTGCTTGCGACATTGCCGGCAACGGTGATGTAGCCGGAATAAACGGAATTGTACCATTTTACGGCATTCTCCATGAGAGAGGAGAAACCGTTCGCGGTATCAAAGCAGATCCAGAACGAAAATTTTGCCTTTCTCTCCTTCAGCCGGTAGTTTCTCATGATGGAGTCAAGCTCTCCCAGTCGTTCCTGATAATCACCTGAAACTCCTGTGGCAACTCCGAGATTTACATGATCACGACTGTTCAGTTCCGAGTCGACAACAATATCGATGGCGTTTTTTAGTTCGATTTTCTGACTTTCGATCGGCTGAAACCGATGAATAAGTCCGACCAGGCCAAACTGATTCATCTTCGCTGCCATGTTTCCGTTACAAACAGTATCCATGGGAGAGGCAACAATTGGGGCATCCAAGAGTGTATCGGCGACCGGAGAGACACTCAGATCCACCTCACTTCTGCTGTTGATTGTCGATTTTACTCTCGGGATAATGCTTATGTCATCAAATGTTAGATAGGTTTTGTGCATTCTGTTTGCTCCGGAAAAGCGTTTAATGATATTGTTGATTTCAGAGCGTAATTTATACATAAAATATCTTTTCTGCAAAAGATAAAATTCCTCTTTACCCAAAATTCCCATTATTTAATCTCTTAGAAAGTGAAGGAAAAACCGGTCATTCTTTCAAATAAGAATTTAAAGTCTTCTTTTTTCTTAAAAGTGAGATGTCATTCATCCGCAGGTGCCAAAACAATGTAATTTTAGGCGATTTAATTTGGCATAATTATTGCGGAACAAGTTGTTTCATATTTCATAAAGCAGATAACAATCGAATCGTTTTCTTAAATAAAACTAAAGATCAACTATGACAAACTTCAAACATCTTTACTTGTCTGCATCGTTTTTCCTGATCATACTCTTTTTTCAGATCAATCTGATTGCCGACAACAAAGGAAAGTTTTCCACTTCATCAAATGATGACTGTCTTGCCTGCCATTCAGACAACACCCTGACGATGGAGCGCAACGGAAAACAGAGATCACTGTTCGTTGATGAGAAGATTCTGGCTGCTTCACCCCACAAAAAACTTGAATGCGTTTCATGTCATGCGGGATTTAATCCTGAAGAAATGCCTCACAAGGAGAACATCCAGCCAATCGATTGTATGACCTGCCATAAAGATGCCAAAATAAGACACCTTTTCCATCCTCAAATGTTCTATGCAAAACCGCTGGCAGAGGGGAAAGATGTAAGTTGCAAGTCGTGTCACGGCACTCATGATGCAAAGCCTTTCAAAAATATCGGTAGAACCAATTCAATTGCAGTTTGCGCCAAGTGCCACACTGTTCAAAACGGGGATTTTTACTACAGTATCCATGGATACGGAACCGGTGCCAATGAAAAGCCGGGTTGCATTACCTGCCACAAGGAACAGATTACAACAGGAAGTTACGGGACTGATAAGGTCAGACTCAAATCCGCTCAGCAGAATTTGTGTCTCTCCTGTCACAATAATGTAACTGCCGTAACTTCAAGATTTGCTTTCAATAAAAAGTTTATCTCGAACGCTGATTCAAGCACCCACTCAAAACTTATAAAGGGAGGTAACGGGGAAGCTGCTTCATGTGTCGATTGTCATGGAAGCCACAAAGTAAAGGGCAAAGAGGATCAGGCTTCGAATGTATTTGCCGGCAACATACCTAATACATGTGGTGCCTGCCATAAAGATATCAAGGCGGATTATTCTTCAAGCGTCCATTTTGATGCTTTTAATAAAAAAGTGAAGGATGCTCCCGTTTGTTCCTCATGTCATAATGAACATGAAACAGCCAAAGTGAAGACCGAAAAAGTCTGTGCCGGTTGCCATCAGCCAGTCGAGATTTCTCCTGATTATGCCCTCTCGAACAACAAAACCAAAGTTTCGAAAAATAATTATCACGGCATAGAAGTAAAAGACAACAAGGTTACTGTATCGAACTGTGCAAGTTGTCACGGACCACACAAGATTATCAATTCAAAAGATGCCGGTTCATCAGTAAACAAGAAAAATCTACAAGCAACCTGCGGGAAGTGTCACCCTGGAGCAGAAACCGATTTCATCTCCGGCACGATTCACAAAGTTGCTGATAAACCGGTGAAAACGGTTGAGAAAAAAGAGGAAACCCCAACTTCGGATAAAGGAAGCACATTTCTAATGGTTGCTTTTATTCTGATGGGAATCGCTTTGATCGCCGGATTCATTTTTATCCGCAGAAAAAAGAAAACAGACACTTCACGGAACGATAAATAAAATTTGAAAGAGCCAGGATGAAAAAGATATTTCCAACCTCAGTTTACAATCCAATCTCGATCGGCGGAGCTGTTCTCGCAGGGATAAGTTTTGGATTGATCATTTTCCTCATGATTATTGAGTCATTCAGCGAGGTTCATAAACCCTACATGGGCATCATCGCTTTCGTGATTTTACCTGTTTTTCTTATAACCGGACTGATCATCATCGCCTACGGATGGTACAGGGAACACAAGCGGTCGAAACAAATCGATTTCAAAGCGAGGAAATTCCCAAAAATTGATTTGAACGATCCAAAGCAACTGACCGCCACAATCTTTTTCTCGGTTGGCACCATCTTCCTGCTTCTCTTTTCCGCTTTTGGAAGTTTTAAGGCGTATGAATACACCGACTCAGATGAATTTTGCGGTACTGTCTGCCACACGGTAATGGAACCGGAATACACAGCCTACAAAAATTCGCCCCACTCCAAAGTAGGATGCGTGAAGTGTCACATAGGCGAGGGAGCGGGCTGGTTTGTAAGAGCCAAAATATCGGGTTCCTATCAGCTTTACTCGGTTACTTTCAATAAATATTCAAGACCAATTCCGACTCCGATCGAGAATTTGCGTCCCGCTCAGGAAACATGTGAACAGTGCCACTGGCCCAAACACTTCTTCAGCGAAAAGAAAGTTGATCTCGACTACTATCTTTCAGACGAAAAAAACACAAAATCTTCGCTTACTCTCCTCATGAGAGTCGGTGGGGGAAACACCGAACTTGGCAACAGAAACGGTATCCACTGGCACATGGACATAGCCAATGACATTTACTACACGGCTACAGATCATACCCGTCAGACAATTGACTGGGTAAAAGCCGTGAACAAAGAAACGGGCAAGGAAACGATTTACAAGGTGAGAGGTAAGTCCAAAAAAGCCACAGAAGGAAGTGAAGAAATAAGGAAAATGGATTGTATCGACTGCCACAACAGACCGGCACACATCTATAACGAGCCAAGCCGCATAATTAACATCTCGATGTCCCGCGGCGTTATTGACTCCACACTTCCATACATCAAAAGTGTAACCACTCAGGCACTTGATGCCACCTACCAGACAAAGGACGAGGCACAATCGAAAATTGCCTCCACAATCACAAACTTCTATAAAAACAACTATCCGGAAATCGCAAAGAAAAACGGACAAAAAATAGCCATCGCGATAAAAGAAGTGCAAAAAATATATTCCCGTAACTACTTCCCAGAAATGCGGGTAAGCTGGAGACATTATCCCAACAACCTCGGACACATGAACTACGATGGCTGCTTCCGCTGCCACGACGGCAATCATGTCACCGACGACGGGAAAGTCCTGACAAACGACTGCAACAGTTGTCATGTCCTTCTTGCTCAAACCACTCCGCAAAAAGGATCACAAATATCAATGCAGGGTCTTGAATTCACCCATCCCGGTGGTATAGAAGTTTCCTTCAAAACCCAGAAGTGCAGCGCTTGCCACGGGGTAGGGAACAAGACGCTGGAGAAGAAACAGCTATGATCTATGAACTATGAACTATTAGCTGTTTTTGGGACGCAGACCCACCACGGCGGGCACGGTACACGCAGATTAGACGGAATTTCGCAGAGGAGGAAGGTTCCACGGATGGTTAATGGTTCCACGGATTTATCACAGATCTCACGGATAAGAGAAAAGCTTTGATTTCGGAAAAGGAGCGACAATCGTCTCGATTGTCCTGCCGACCAATGACACCCTTGCGGCGACATCTTCATTGAACACGATAATCAAGATCAATAAGGATGCGAAGGATATTTCCCCCGGAGCGGGGTTACATGTTGGTAGAAGGTAATCCACCCATCCTTAATTACCCCCGGAGCGGGGTTACATGTTGGTAGAAGGGAATCCACCCATCCTTAATTACCCCCGGAGCGGGGTTACATGTTGGTAGAAGGGAATCCACCCATCCTTAATTACCCCCGGAGCGGGGTTACATGTTGGTAGAAACAAAATTCAGGATTCAAACCTCAAACCTCAAACTTCAATATTGTGACCTATTCCGCACCGGTCTAAAAATAATTTAATTATTTCAGTTAAATGAAGTAAATTATCTTTTCGGATTGTATGAATTTTAGCGGTATGCCATTAATGAAATATAAAGTGTTTGTTTTCCTTTTGCCTCTTTTGCTTGCGGGCTGTTCTTCGAATGTGAAAAAGGCTTATTCTAATGAGAATAATTCTCCTGTAACTCAGGGGGCAGCGATGCCTTTTCAGTTTGAAGTGTATTCGGAGATTGAGATAGCAAAAATCAGAACTTTCCACTGGAATGACGGAAAGGGAGCCCCTGCGGGTGAGATAATTCTGACCGACAGACCGGGAAAAGTGATCGGGAAGTGGCAGGCTGAGGGAAAGCCCGGGCGGAATAGTGTAGCGTCCGCTTTATGGGAAGTGGAGCCTGACATTAAATTAAAACCGGGAATATACTTTATCAGTACCGGAAATGACAAAAGCTGGTCACATAACCCTGAATCGCAGGGAATTGGTTTCACTTCCATTTACATTAAGGAATAGAGGCGGTTTTATGGACGAAGCGAGGTCAAGAAGGGCAACAGTGATAAACCCTGCCAAAAATTCTGACGGAATACTGCCTAAAATCAGTTCTGTTCATACAGAACCCTACACCAATTATATCTTAAGACTTCTTTTTGAAGCATCACCCGACGGCTTTTTTGCCATGATGCTGAATCAACCTGTCGAATGGGACCCCGAAAATGAGGATCCCCAGCTCTTCGAACATATCTTCAAAACTCAACAGATCACCATTTTCAACAAACGGGCTACGGAATTAAATCCCGGTTTCCACGGAAATCTTATGGGTGTTTCGCCCGAGAGATATTTCTATTATGATGTAAAGAGCGGGAAGTCTGCCTGGAGAAAACTTTTGAAGACCGGCTGGCTGCACCTCGAAACTTCGGAGGAGATTTCTCCCGGGATGCAGATCTGGATTGAGACCGAGTTTGTAAACATTTACGATAACAACGGGCTCCTTCTTGGGTGTTTCGCTAGTCAGAGGGATTTTTCACTTCGATACTCCGAAATCGACAGCCTGACTAAATCGAACAAGGATCTGGGTTCTGCCATAGCTGCTGTCGGTGACCCGCTGATCATGGTAGATAAAAGCGGAGTTGTAACCTATCTTAACTATAGTGCAGAAGTGACGCTTGATCTGTCGTATGACCAGTTTGTGAACAAAAAGCTGACTGACATAGTACAAATTGACGACCTTGACACGGGGCAGAATCTTAAATCAATTCTTGAACAGGTGAGGGTGTCGGGCTTAAACTTCCGACTCGGGAATACCGCCCGGCTAAAATTCGGAGTTCGTGAAAGTTCGATCACGGGAGTAATATCTCCTGTAAAGGCAGAGGATGAACGACACATCGGGTGGATATTGCTTCTTCGTTATCCGGGAGAGGTGCAGAAAGAATTTATAGAGGACCGGGTTAATTATGAAAGAATGTCACGCTTAAATAAACTGACTCTGTCGGGAAACTGGGAAATTGATCTGAATCAGGGGAAAGTGTGGATCAGCGATGACATTTTCGATCTTTTCGGGATTCGAAGAGTTATGCGTGACGACCCTGAGGAACTGAAATTCCTTCAGACGAAGATGAATGAGTTGATTGCCGTTGAAGACAGGGAAAAAGTTGAAAAAGCAGCCACATCATTGATTAATGATTTCAAAGGCTACTCGGTTGATTACAGAATAATTGATCCTGAAACAAAGAAAATCAGATATATCAGGTCGGTGGTTGAGGTGAATTTCGACAAGGCAGGTAATCCTGCGATGATTACCGGTGTGGCACATGATCTGACCTGGCATTATGAAGAACTTACAAAATCGGATTTCTTCCGTGAAATTATTGAACAGGCACCTGTCGGAATTGTCGTAACCGACCCTTCAGGCATCATCAAATATATCAATAAGCGAATTGCCGATATCACAGGTTACTTGCCGGAGGAGATGCTGGGACAGAAACCTTCGATACTTAAATCGGGTGTTTTACCGCCACAGTTCTATGAAAATCTGTGGAAAGTTGTTCTTTCGGGTGAAATTTGGCAGGGTGACATAATCAACAAAAAGAAAGACGGCAGCCACTATTGGGATTCTGCCTCCATTTCTGCAATAAAAGACAGAAGCGGAGCTATTGATAAACTTGTTGCATATAAGCAGGATGTGACTTCGCGTAAAAAACTTGAAAGTGACATCAGGAAGCAACGGGATAATTTTGATCTGCTCCACAGGGAGAAAGTGGCGATTCTCGAAAATCTGGGTCTGGAAATCAGGGATCCTCTGAACGGGATTACAGGATTTCTTGATGTACTGATATCTGAAGTTACTGATTACAATCAGCGAAAATTGTTGAAATCAATAAAGCACTCTGCGGACAGGGTGATCAAAAAACTTGACTCGGTTGCCAATATCCTCGATATGGAAAAGGATTCATGGCGGGTGGATTTGAGGCTTACAGATATCGGAGCAGCACTTCAGGAAATATTTGCCTATTACAAAGAGACGGCAGAGGACAAAGGTCTTCGGTTTGATACTTATGTGCAGGAGGGGATAAAAATAGTAACTGATGCCGGATTAATAGCAAAAGCCACGGGCAATCTTCTCGACAATGCCGTCAGGTTTACAACAGAAGGCTCGATAAGAGTGGAAGTGATGAGAACACCTGGTGAGTCGGATGAACTTCTAATCAGGGTGACAGATACCGGTCCCGGAATCAAAAAAGAGATAATCGATTCAATTTTCAGGGAGGCGGGGTCTTTCACTGCCGACATTTCCAAAGCAATGCCTGCCGGTGGATTTGGACTAAAGATAACAAAAGAGATTCTGAAGAAGCTGGGTGGTACAATAAAAATCGAAAGTGTACCTGGTAAAAGAACTTCACTAACTATTGTTCTGCAACCCGACGGCGTGCCGAATGATGACTCCGGTGACAAGGAACTGATAAAGCAGTTTAACAGGCAATTGCAAAAATCGAATATGAACGAAATACTTCTTGTCGAGGACAGCAAAATAAATTCTGATGTGATAGCTCTGTACCTGAGACGGATTTGCACCGTTGATACCGTAAGGAGCGGGGAAGCTGCTGTCAGGATGGCAACAGAGAAAAAATATTCGGTAGTCATCATGGATATCAACCTTGGAGAGGGCATAGACGGGGTGGATACAATGAAGAGGATAAGAAGTCTCCCCGGATACGAACATATTCCGTTTATCGCAGTGACAGGGTATGCATTGAATAACGATAAAATGAGGATTATTGATGAAGGTTTCGACTTTTTCCACACGAAACCCCTGGATATGGTAAAGTTTACAACATTCATTCAGGAATTGCTGGTCGCAGAAGATACAGGCTGATATCCTGGTTAAACCATTCTTCAAAAGCTGATGTCAAAAGGGAAATGAGAAACAAAAATTTTAGATTATATTTGAACAATCAATCATTAAAAAAAGGATTAAACATGAAAGCTGTATTTAGCTTCATTTTAGCATTATGCATTCTTTCCGGAGTTGCTTATTCACAAAAAGGTGATGTTTACGGAAAAGGAACAACTCTTAAAACAAAAACAAAGATTTCGACAATTCTCGATTCTCCTAAAAAATATATAGGTAAAAAAGTCCTCGTGGAAGGCACTATACTAGATGTATGTGAAAAAAGAGGCTGTTGGATGGAAATCTCCGGTGATAAAAAAGGTCAGAAAATCAAAATCAAAGTTGAAGATGGCGTTATTGTGTTCCCGGTAAGCAAAAAGGGACATAAAGCTTTGGTCGAAGGTGAAGTGGAAGAACTCGTCTATACAAAAGAGGAGTTGATTGAAGCAGAGCAGCACAAAGCTGAAGAACAGGGGACAAAATTTGACCCTTCCACCATCAAATCGGGTAAAACTGTTTACAGAATCAAAGGCATCGGCGCCAAAATATTTTAAGAGGCTTAACTGCCTTTCTTTAAGGTCTTGCACTCTAAAAGGGTGTAAGACTTTTTTTTTAATTTCCGGAGAAGAATATGAGTGAGGGAGAGAAGAAAATAAGGATATTTTTACGAAAATGGCACAGGGATATCGGTTATTTTATTGCGGGGCTGACAATTATTTATGCAATTTCAGGGGTTGCGGTAAATCATATCGATGACTGGAACCCAAGCTACAGCATCACAACCGAGGTCTTAAAGGCTGATACACTTCCTCGTGTTTATTGGGCTTCTGAGAAGATAGACAGCATAGTGCTTGCACATCTGAAAATAAAAGAGAAACCGATGGAGACTTTCTCTGAATCCGATGAAAAGATCAAACTCTTTTTTGAGGGAAAAGTGATCGATTTTAACATGGCGACGGGTGAACTGTCGATTGAAACAACGAGTGGAAAACCGGTTTTGAAGGAAGTAAATTTTCTGCATTTGAACAAACCGAAGAAAATCTGGACATGGGTTGCGGATGTTTTTGCCGTCCTGCTTGCGTTCCTCGCTATATCAGGAGTTATAATGGTAAAAGGAAAAAACGGTCTTCAGGGGAGAGGGAAGTGGATACTGGCTGCAGGTATCCTTGTTCCGGTGGTCTTTTGGATACTGTATCTGAACTGATCTACCGGATGACAGCCGTTTTTGTTTTTGAGACGGTGTTGCCTTCCTTATCGGAAACAACAATTATATAGACTCCGGTAGCTACCAAGTTGCCGGATTTGTCTTTTCCGTCCCACGAGGCGATTCTTCCACCCGGTGATGAAAACGATGTAATCTTGTTTCCGGAGATATCAAGGATGCTTATATCGGAATCTTTGATTAAGCCGTCAATAGTAAGATTGATACCTTTTCCGGGTTTAAAGGGGCTTGGATAAACAGTAAGAGCGGAGTAGTCAGCGTTGGGTGCAGGAGTACTTGTGGTAAACGAAATAAGTCCGCCTGTTTGTCCTGCGAATATTCTGCCTGATTTGGAATCAATTCCCATGATAGTAATTTCGTTCGTGAGCAAAGGGCTGTTTGATGCATCATAGAATGCAATCAGGCTGGTACCGTCAGCAGACACTAAAAAGAGACCTGCATCTGTTCCCACCCATTTTCTGTTAACCGGATCTACTACTATCGAATTAATTTTTTGCTGTCTTAGAGAAAAAACCGTGGAAACTCTCGGTTTAGCGGTTGAACTGTTTTGCAGAACGGTGCTAAGGGATGTGACAATCTGAACACCAAGGTCGGTGCCGACCCAGAGATCACCCCTTTTGTCGATTGCCAGGGCATTTATTTTCTGTCCGTTTAATCCACCCGCCTCGTTTAACTGGCCCGAAATGTCATCAGAAGTATTGGAGGGAGTATTCTTTTCATTAAAGTAGTAAATCGAATTCCTCAACGGACTGGAGAACCACTTGGTATCATTCTGATCAACTTCGAGATATGAGTAATTGGTCAGCCCGGTGCCGAGGGGGTTTTCAAAACCATACCATGTACTGTCGGGGGTGAGCAGATTAAGAGTCTTTCTGTCGCCTGCATCGAAGTTCAAGACCCAAAGATTTCCTTTGGAATCATTTTTAAATGCAGAAACAACGAGGAAATTTGGATCGGAGCTGATACCGACAAGTGGTGTGTTTTTATTTGTAAAGGGAATAATCTGACCATCGGCTTTTATTCTGACAAAACCTTTTCCATAACTGCCGATATAGACATTTCCGTCTGTAGCTGTGTAGGAGCAAAAATATGAATTTGTCGGGAGGACGGGTGTGTTGGTCGCGTTATAATTTGTCCACTTGCTCCCGTCATATTTATAAAAGCCTTTACCTGTTAAATCCCTGCCGCTTCCCGAGAAGATATTCCCTTTTGCATCGACTGTGATACCACTGAAGAGATTGGCGGAAGGGGAGTTTGGGAAGATAACCAGACCACCTGTTCCGAAACGGTAGCGATAGAGTCCTTCGATACCGGGGGCATAAAGGTAACCATCGACGGAAGTGATCAAATCGTACATTACAGGGAGATCGGTGATTGAGGATGCAAGAGCCCCGTTTTCGAAAGCGTAAAATCCGGTCCTTGTTCCGCCTGCAACAGGATAATCGGCTACGATCCAGGTTCTTGCGCCCTGTTTTCTCAGTTTTTTCACCGATTTATTGTCGAGTTCCTGACTGTATGAAGTGAAAGCACCGGAAGTAAATTTGAATAATCCTTTGTTTGTCCCGACAAGGCAGGAGCCATTATCGAAGGTGACCATTTGAAAAACGGTAGTCCCTGAACCGGGAATGTTTGTATAAATATCCCAGGCGTTTGGATCATTAAGATTCACTGTGCCCGGTTTTTGAACAGCCAGACCTCCCTGTGTTGCCACATAAAAGAGATTATCGCGGTAGACAGAATAAACTTTCGAATTTGCTGCGATACTTCCGAATTTTATGTAGGTATCGTAGAAATCCAGTGTTTTGCTGTTGATCAGCGAAATGCCAAAATCTGTACACGCGATGACCGTATCACCGGAGAGTACTAAATCGTTGATTCCTCTTTGTGGTTTACCTGAAGATGCGATAGACATCACCCGTTTGAATGTGCCAGAAGCCGGGTCGTAAACATCGATCGTACCGTTTTTGCTTCCTAACCAGACCTTTTTGAAATTGTCGATGACAACAGCGGTTACCGGGGAGCCGTTTAGTCCATTGGCTTTTGTAAATTCTGAAAATGCAGAATCGTTGATTGAAAAAGACCAGGCGCCGCCATCGGAACCTGCCCAAATCATCCTACCGTCGTAAACAGCCGAGGAGAGATTACTCTTGTTCGAGTAAATCTTCCAGTTTGAAGCTTCCTGTGCAAAAAGAAACTGTAATGAGGCAAAGAAAAGTAGAGTGAAGATAAATTTAGGCATAGGGTGCGGGTGGTTACTTTTTTAATTCACTTAACAGGTTGGCTGTTTCAATGGCTGTAAGGGCAGCGTCCCAGCCCTTGTTCCCGGCTTTTGTTCCTGCTCTTTCAACCGCCTGTTCAATTGTATCGGTGGTAAGAATACCGTAGATGAGGGGAACACCCGTGGCGAGGGAAGCATTGGCGACACCTTTTGCAGATTCGGAGGCTACGAAATCGAAGTGAGGAGTGGCACCTCTGATAACTGCACCAAGACAAATCACAACATCGTATTCCCTTTTTTCTGCGACAGCTTTCGCCACGAATGGAATTTCAAACGCACCCGGTACTCTGACAACAGTGATATTGTTGTCATCAGCACCATGGCGAAGGAGGCAGTCAACAGCGCCGTCAAGAAGTTTATTTGTAATGAAGTCATTGAAGCGGCTTACTACAATTGCAAATTTTAAGCCGTCAGCCTGTAAAAATCCGTTAATTTCTTTCATGGTTGTCCTTAAATCGGAAAAATAAAGTACCGAAACATAAAGAATGGGTAAATATAAAAAAACTGAATAATTTACATCTTTTTGAGAGATTCGACTGCAGCAAATTCTTCACGGGAGAGGTAATATGAGCCGATATACCCTCTCTCTGTTGAAGTGCCGCCATGGAAATCCGATCCACCGGACCAGGGGATGCCCAGTTGTTTGGCTATTCCAATCAGTTTTTGTTGCTGCGGAAGTGTGTGCGACGGGTGAATTGCCTCGATGGCATCAAATTTTTCCTGGAGGATTATATCCAGCGAAGTATCATTCAGATACCCGGGATGGGCAAGCACGGCTATACCTCCGGCTTTGTGGATCAGAGCAATCGCATCTGCAGGAGTGATGAAGAATTTTTTTTCATAGGAAGTTGAATTATTGCCGAGAAATTCCTTAAAGGCATGGGTGAAGTTACGCGCTATTTTTTTTCTGATCAAAGCCTTTGCTATGTGTGGTCTTCCGAAGAAATCACCTTTGCACTCATATTTGACATCATCCATTGAGATGTCGTGACCTGCATTTCGCAAATTTTCGACAATTCGCTCGCACCTTTGATAGCGGTCGAGTTTCAATGTTTCGCTGTAGGCATTGAGATCAGGGTTTGAGGGATCGAACCAGTAACCGAGTACATGAACTTCGTAATTTTCGTACTGTGCACTCAGTTCTATTCCGGGTACAAGTTTTATCCCGTATTTTTTGTTTTTATCGAGTGCTTCAATATAACCGGAAACAGTATCGTGGTCGGTAATGGCGAGCACATCCAGCTTTTGGAGTATGGCTCTACGCAGCAGGCTCTCTACTGAGAGCCAGCCGTCTGAATGGGTAGTATGAGTATGTAAATCCGCTTTAAAATTCATCAATTACGAAAAGAACTTCCTGAACTCCTCATAATTTGGGATGCGCAATTTGTTACCATCGAGTTCGATAAGTCCTTTCTTTACAAAACTGTGCAAGGTTCTCGAAATCGTTTCGCGCGAAGTGCCTGCCATGTTTGCCAGATCGTGCTGGAAGGGGAGTTTTTCAATCTCAACAACACCCTGCCGGATTTTGCCGATTTCGTCGGCAATCTGAAGGATAACAGTAGCAACCTTTCCTTCGGCATCCTTGAGGGAGAGGGATTTAATTTTCATGTCTGCTCCGCGAAGTCTTTTAGTAAGTTCCTGCAAGAGACTGATCGATACTTCGGGGTGATTGTAGAGGAGGTCGAGGAAATCAGCCCTTTCTATAATGAAGAGCTCAGTTTCTTCGATGGAAGTAACAGTGGCTGAGCGGGCGAGACCATCAAGCAGCGCCATTTCGCCGAAGAAGTCGTTGGGATTCAGGTAGGTAAGTATGACTTCTCTGCCGTCATCGCTCTCGCGACTCACTTTGACTTTGCCCGACATTATCACAAAAAGGGCGTTCCCGGTTTCGTGTTCCATGAGCACAACGGTGTCCTTCGGAAACATTTTTCTTTTACCGAGATCAGAAATCTTATGAATAGTTTCGTCGTCAAGATTTTCAAATAAAGGTACGAATTTTGGAAAATCCAGCTCGTCCATTAAAAGTTCCTTTTTTTTTCTGTAATTTAGTGATATTTATCACAATATCAAATATAAATCTTGAAATTTGACCATTATTTTTTTAAGCTGCCTTTGAAAACAGTAAAACAGATAGAGGATAATAGTATATAAATATAAAATATTGCATTGATAAATAGCTGAAATGTAGGTAAATTTGGAAGTCTAAATAATTCTTTTTCGAAGAGGAGAAAAAAATGTCACTAAAAGTTGGAATAAACGGATTCGGAAGAATCGGTAGATTAGTATTTAGAAGAGCCCTTGATGTGGGCGGTATTGATATAGTAGCAATAAATGACCTTACAGACGCAGTTACACTGGCTCACTTGTTGAAGTATGATTCAGTACACGGCAAATTTAACGGTACCGTAACAGTTGACGGAAACGCCATTGTTGTAAACGGAAAGAAAATTGAGATTACCGCAGAAAAAGATCCTGCAAATCTTAAATGGAAAGAATTCGGTGTGGACTATGTAATCGAGGCAACCGGAGTATTCGCTTCCAAAGACAAATGTTTGCCACATATCGCTGCCGGTGCAAAGAAGGTTATCCTTACCGTTCCTGCAAAAGGCGATATCGATGCAACCATCGTGATGGGTGTAAATGACAATATCCTTACAGGTGAAGAAGTTGTTATTTCAAATGCATCATGTACAACCAACTGCCTCGCTCCAATGGCAAAAGTTCTTCATGAAACTTTCGGTCTGGAAAAAGGTTACATGACTACAGTTCACTCATACACAAATGATCAGAGAGTTCTCGATTTCCCTCACAAAGATCTTAGAAGAGCAAGAACTGCAGCTACAAATATCATCCCTACCACAACCGGAGCTGCAAAGACCGTTGGTAAAGTAATTCCAGAATTGAAAGGTAAACTCGATGGATTTTCACTTCGTGTGCCAACACCTGACGGTTCAATTACTGATTTTGTCGGTATTCTTTCGAGAGAAACCACTGTGGAAGAAATCAATGCTGCAATGAAAAAAGCTGCTGAAGGACCAATGAAAGGTGTTCTGGAATATACGGAAGATCCTATCGTTTCCTCCGACATCGTACACAACGACCATTCATGTATCTTCGATGCGCTTTCGACAATGGTTAACGGTAATCTCGTGAAAGTGGTCGGATGGTACGACAACGAGTGGGGTTATTCATGCAGAGTTATCGATCTTCTCAAAAAGATTGCATAATTAACTGATTAAAGATTAGTGACGCAGTTTCGGCTGCGTCTTTTTTTTATTATAGATTACAAAAGCGACAGTTATATGAAAAAACTTACAATTGACAGTGTCGATTTAAAAGGCAAAAAAGTTCTCGTTAGAGTGGATTTTAATGTCCCGCTCGATGAGAACCTTAAGGTGACTGATGACAACCGTATCGTTGAATCGTTACCAACAATCAAAAAGATAATTGCAGAGGGTGGAAAAGCCATCCTTATGAGCCACCTCGGCAGACCGAAAGGAAAAGTAAATCCGAAGTACAGCCTGCAACCTGTAGCTGACAGACTTTCGGAGCTCCTGGGCATGGAAGTGAAATTTGCAACTGACTGTATCGGTGAATCGGTAAAAGCAATGGCAGACGATTTAAAACCCGGCGAGGTAATGTTGCTTGAAAATCTTCGTTTTTATGCTGAAGAGGAAGCAAATGATCCCGTTTTTGCGAAAAAATTATCTGAAGTTGCTGACCTTTATGTAAATGATGCATTCGGATCTGCTCACAGAGCACATGCTTCAACCGAGGGTGTAACGAAATTCATTAAAATTGCCGTATCAGGTTATTTAATGCAAAAAGAACTCGATTATTTGGGTGGTGCATTGAATGAGCCTGTAAGACCATACTGTGCCATTCTTGGCGGAGCTAAAATCTCGGGCAAGATCGATGTCATCAACAACATCCTCGATAAAGTGGATACACTTATCATCGGTGGTGGTATGGCATACACTTTCTTCAAGGCAATGGGATACGAAATCGGTACCTCACTGCTCGAGGCTGAAAAAGTGGAACTTGCCGGTCAGTTGCTTGAAACAATAAAAACTAAAAAATTAAACTTTTTGCTTCCTGTTGATGTTATGGTTGCAGCTGAGTTCAGTAACGAATCACCTTCAGAAGCCGTTAAAACTGATAAAATACCGGCTGACAAGATGGGATTGGATATTGGACCTGAAACAGTTAAATTGTTTTCTGAAGCAATTAAAAATTCAAAAACAGTTGTTTGGAACGGTCCAATGGGAGTTTTTGAATTTGACAATTTTGCAACCGGCACGAATGCAGTAGCTCAGGCACTCGTTGACGCAACCGCACTCGGTACAATTACCGTAGTAGGTGGTGGTGATTCAGCAGCCGCGATAGCGAAAGCCGGATTGAAAGAAAAGGTCAGTCATGTCTCCACAGGTGGCGGAGCCTCTCTCGAATTCCTCGAGGGAAAAGTGCTCCCGGGTGTGGATGTACTTAATAATGCATAATGTTTGAACTGCGGGGCTGTTTACAACACAGCCCTGCAATTAAATAAAGGAAAAAAATGTCGAACGGAAATTACCGTCCCGCCGGATTTTCATACATCTCTCCGGTTATAAAATCTCTTTTAATTGCCAATGTTGTAGTTTTCTTCCTGGAAATGATGTTAAGCGGAATAGTGTCCGGTGGAACACCTCTTGGTTACTATTTTACTGAGCTCTTCGCCCTGTTTCCATTGGGAGGCGGGTTCGGACCGTGGCAGCTTTTTTCCTATCAGTTTATGCATGCAGATTTCTCACACATATTTTTCAACCTTTTTGCCCTTTGGATGTTCGGAACTGAAGTAGAATACACTCTTGGTTCAAAGAAATTTTTAATTTTCTATCTCGCTTCAGGTGTAGGAGCCGGATTGCTTCACCTTCTTACTCCGCTTTTCGGGATAGCAGCAGGTCCAACAATCGGCGCTTCAGGTTCACTATATGGTGTCATGATAGCATTCGCTCTCTTCAATCCCGACAGATATATCTATATTTATTTTCTTTTACCCGTGAAAGCAAAATACTTGATCGGATTTATGATCCTTCTTGATCTTTTTATGTTCAAGAACCCCGGTTCCAATGTGGCTCATCTTGCTCATATCGGAGGGGCTATTACCGGATTTCTCTTCCTGTTTTTCGATAAATCGGTATTTTTTCCGCTTAAGAGAAAACTTAAGGGGGGCGGACCATCGGGCTTTTCCGGGCGTTCCAACCCTTTTGCAGATGATGAGGATGAGGGACCTTCCATTTACGGTGACAGAACTAGCAGCAGCCGTGGCGGTTTCAATTTCAGTTTTAAGACAAAAAAATCGACTGATCAGGTAGTTGATGCAAAATTTAAAGATGTTTCAGACAGTGATATTGATCAGGATGAGATAGACAGAATTTTAGATAAGATCAGTGTATCAGGTTACACAAATCTCACTGCCAAGGAAAAAGACATCCTTTTTGAAGCCAGCAAGCGGATGAATAAAAAGCGTGAGTAAGGGTTTCCCTTTGTTGAAGAATACCTTTGTATTGGTTTTTCTGTCGATTTCGGGTCTGCTCCTCACCGGTTGTTCGGAAAAAGAGGAGATAATCCCCAACGATAAATTTGTTGCCATATATCTTGATCTGATCAAGGCGCAGGATACTGTCGGCACTTCAACCATGTTTGTAAAACCTGCATTAGAGGGGATATTGAAGAAACATGGTGTAACAAAAGCTTTTTATGACAAAACCGTGGATTTTTATATGAGAAATCCTAAGGAATTCAAAGAGTTTATGCTTGAAGTTGATGCTGAAGTTTCCGAAATGCAGGTTGATACACTAAAAAAACAATAACCTACCTGGCAATTTCCCTCGTACATTGATCGATAACAATCTGAAGATAAATGTCTTTGGGATTGATCTTAAGTGCCTTCTTGTAAAGTTCAAGAGCACCCGCGAAATTTTTCTTGTTCATAAGATCATCCCCGTTCCTTTTCAGTGAAAGGAGTTCAGTCTGAGTCGGTTTCGTCGCAAGCCCCGAACTGATTCCGGTTTCCCGGTGTCTCTTCAACTCGTCTTCACATTCAGTTTTGCAATATAATAAATAAGGATTGTCAGGATCGCTTAATAAAAGTGAGTTGTAAATTTCAAGTGCATCCGAAAAATTCTTTGCCGCACGGAGTGTATTTGCCTCCTTTAACACTTCCTCATACGCCTCTTTTTCGTAATTCTCCTGTGTTTTTTGTTTGTTGCCCGACTCTTCGTTTTCCTGTGTGACGAGGTGTTCGAGTTCCTGAATATAAACATCAAGCGAGTAGTCTTCGGGCTGATCGCCCTTTGCTTCTTTAAAGTAGAAAAGGGCATCCTGAAATCTACCCTCGCTGAAAAGTTTTTCGGCAACTGTACGGGAATCAAGATTATCACCATTGACAGCGGGAGGTGTTTCGATTTTGGGACTGAGTTTTTTGCTCTGGTCGAGCAACATCCTGTCTATGTGGTCATCCGCAAAATCAAACGAGACATTTTCTATCCCAAAGCCCGAGTCACCGGGAAGAGGTTTGAAATCTGAGGTTTGAGGTTTGAAATCAGAAGTTTGAGGTTTGAAATCTGAAGTTTGAGGTTTGAAGTCAGAAGTTTGAGGTTTGAAATCTGAAGTCTGAGGTTTGAACTCAGAAGTCTGAGGTTCCGAGGTTCTGAGGTTCTGAAGTTCCGAGGTTCTGAAGTTCAGTGAATACTTGCTTTCAAGTTTGAGAGACAATTGAGTGGCTTCAGAAAATTGTTCAGTGGCAATCAGCTCAATCAGTTTTGTCAAGTCGTTTAATATGCGGGTTTTTTCAGATGAAAGTGCAGAGATTTTGTCCTCGAATCTCTCATTCGACTCATCAAAACTTCTTTTCAGGGAGTCATATTTCCGCTCAAATTCGAGCTCCAGTTTTTTTCTTTCATCATCACGAATCGACTCAAGATAAGCCCGGGGAATTTCGTCTGCTGCCGGACTTTTTACATTGCTGATGATATGCTCAAAGACATCAGAGATTATTTTAATATCAGCAGTGGCGATTTCCCTTATCTTTTTGTTTGGAGCCCTTAAACCAAACTCATATTCGCTTTTTAATTTAATAAACCGGTCTTCAATGATCTGGATTGAATCAGATTCGTCATTTAAAAGCATTTTATACGCATCAGAAAAGGAGAGTGATCCTTCGGTCTCGGATCCTTTGATTAAAAAATGGTAGGCTTCGGTTAGTGCCTTTCGGTTCTTTATCAATGTTTCTCGGAGAAATTTTGAACCTGCGGATTCAATCTGCCGGGTGATATCACTGTTTAGCTTGTTAAAAGCTTTGGTCACAATATCAGGTTCGGCTCCTTCTCTGATTCCGAGAATGTCACATGCTTCTGAATGGGTCATTTTGCAAAAACTTTATTTTTTCAAAGTGTAAAATAATAAACTTAGACGGGGTTGCCACCACGAAAAAAAATCGTAATTTAGACGGTTAAAAAATAAATCCCTGTGAAAAATCCTCAAAAGTACAGAATCTCCGAGACTAAAACCAAAAGACCCGTGAAGAAGGGGATTCGTGAATTTGACGATCTTCGTGATGCAGTAATGAGCATGGAAGAGCATAATTCACGATTTTACTTTCAGCCGAAGATTAATGATTCCAAACAGCTCGATTTTGCAACAGTCAATAAAATTGAAAAAATGGATTGCTGGTGTGGTGATTATCTTACGCAAAGAGAGAAATTTCGGTCCACTCTTGAAATTCGATATACCTGCAAACATACAGCTTTGAAACTCGTCGAGTTGCCGCTTCATCCGGTTATCAAGTCGATACTGTTGAATAAATCAAAACACGGAAAAGAGAGATTTGTTATGCTCTCAGAAGTGGAACCGATAATACTCGGATTCACATCATTAGCTAAACTACGATGGATAAATGTTTATCATTACGATATCGTAAGAGATCTGGCAATCAGGTTTTCTTATAGTCCATTTGAAAACAAGTGGTCATACGGGAAACTTCCTCCTGACGGGAGGGAAGTGGAATATAAAATCAAAAATCTGCTTCAGGAAACTCTAATGATGAATGAATTTTGAGCTCCCGGGAATGAATTCCCGGGCTATTGGTTTTCAGAAATTCAGCCCTCAGCCTTCAACATTTCAAACTTCAAACTTCAAACCTCAAACTTCAAATTTCAAAATATTTTTCCTCTTTTCCGTCTATCACTTCCACTTCACCGTTTGCTGAAGTAAGGATGTTCTCGAGAATAACATCGACAGAATCCGATTTAATAAAACAATCCAATGTTAATCCGGCTGCATAATCCGTGGAGTTAATTTTTACATTGTCCCCGCTTAGATGTCTGAACATAAATGATGACAGCTCATAGGGAGCTGAAAACAGATATCTGACGAACCTCTGCATGGTTATCTTCTCTCCCGCCATCAGTGCAGCAAGAGAAGTTTCGTAGTAGGCTTTTCCGAGGGGACCTACTCCGAGTTTTACACCGCCAAAATAACGAACAACAATCAGACACACATTATTCAGGTTCTGATGTTCTATTGCATTCATGATTCGCAGACCGGCAGTCCCGGAAGGTTCTCCATCGTCCGAATATTTCATTGTGCCGTTAATCAGCCGAAAAGCGGAACAATGATGCACCGCATCGTAATATTCTTTTCTGTAGCGGGCAAGAAGTTCCTCGAATTCCGTGAGGGAATATATGGGATGAGCGAATGCGAGAAAGATTGATCCCTTCTCTTTATATTTCGAGTCTGCTTTTGATTTTATAGTGGAATAAGCTTGAATTTTCTCGGGCATATTGAAATTTATTTCAGGAAAAGATTGTTTTAAATATATAGTTTTCATCGTTCAAACCGGAAAGAAATTGTTCCAAGACAAGATTATTGTAAAAGGCGCGCGCGTCCACAACCTAAAAAACATCGATGTAGAGATACCAAGAAATTCATTTACTGTAATTACAGGCCTCTCGGGGTCGGGTAAATCATCCCTCGCTTTTGATACCATCTATGCAGAAGGTCAGCGCCGTTACATCGAATGCCTTTCCGCCTATGCTAGGCAGTTTCTTGATATGCTGGAAAAACCCGATGTGGATTTAATTGAAGGACTGAGCCCTGCAATTTCAATAGAACAGAAGGTGACTTCGGGAAACCCAAGATCCACTGTCGGAACTGTAACCGAGATATATGACTATCTTCGCTTGCTTTATGCGCGGCTCGGCGTAATCAATTGCTACAACTGCGGCACTCAGGTTCAGAAGCAGAATCCCGGTCAGATTCTTGAAAGAATCGGAAGGGAGTATGAGGGGAAGAAAATTTCTCTCTTTGCGCCGGTTATAAGGGGCAGGAAGGGACACTATCGGGAGCTCTTCGAAGAAATTGCGAAGGACGGTTTTATTAAGGTTAGAGTTGACGGTGAAATAAAAGAGATTGAAAAAGGATTTCAGGTTGACAGGTACAAGATTCATAATATCGACATACTTATTGACAAATTTGTTGTAAAGCCTGAAATTCACTCCCGCCTTGAATCATCGGTTGATGTCGCGCTCAACTATGGAAACGGAGTAATGATGGTTGATGACGGAAAAGAGGACCATCTGTTCAGTCGTCACCTTAGCTGCCCTAATTGCGGAATAGATTATCAGGAGCTCGCCCCAAATTCATTTTCCTTCAATTCGGCTTTTGGTGCCTGTCCCGAGTGTGACGGACTTGGAGAGAAAAAGGAATTCGATTTGAATTTGATTATTCCTGACTGGAATAAAACAATCAATCAGGAAGGAATTGCCGCCCTCGGAAAACCGAGATCAATCTACATCTTCAATCAGCTCGAAACCCTCGCAAAGAAATTCGGATTTGATTTCGACACACCTCTCAAGGATATTAAAAAAGAATCCATTGACCTTATTCTGAATGGATCGACGGAAAAGTATGAGTTCTTCTACAGTTATGGCGGGAAGAGGGAAGTTGCATACAAGCACAGATTTAGCGGGGTGATCGGATATCTGCAAAATTATTTTACCTCCACTTCCTCGGCAAAAATCCGTGAATGGGTCGAATCGTTCATGAATATTGGCAGATGTAAATCGTGTGAAGGAGGAAGGCTAAAAAAGGAATCGCTTGCGGTCAGTTTCGCCGGAAAAAATATCAGCGAGGTGACAGCACTTTCAATTGCAGACTGCAAAAAATTCTTTGACAGCAGCATCCTGGTGGGAAGAGATGAGATAATTGCAAAGCCGATTTTAAAGGAGATACGATCGAGGCTCGAATTCCTTTTGAATGTCGGTCTGGATTATCTGACCCTGTCTCGCAGTGCCAGAACTTTGTCGGGGGGGGAATCTCAACGAATCAGGCTGGCAACACAGATAGGGACACAACTGGCAGGGGTGCTGTATGTACTTGATGAACCGTCGATCGGGCTTCACCAGAGGGATAATATCAAATTAATCAATTCCCTCAAGATGCTAAGGGATCTGAACAACACCATAATAGTCGTCGAGCATGACAAAGAGACAATCGAGAGTTCAGATTATTTGATAGATCTCGGACCCGCTGCCGGAGAGCACGGGGGTGAAGTGGTGGCAATGGGTGACACAACTACACTGATGAAGAGAAACTCGATTAAGGGTTCGTTGACTCTTGATTATCTGCACAACAGAAAGAGTGTCGGCATTCCTGAAATCCGGCGAAAGGGAAACGGTAATTTTTTGACGGTAAAGGGAGCCAGAGGGAACAACCTCAAATCGGTCGAAATATCGATTCCACTTGGAACATTTACCGCAATCACAGGCGTCAGTGGATCGGGGAAATCAACGCTGGTAAATGAAACGCTTGTAAAAATTCTGATGAAAGATGTTTACAATACAAAAGATGTACCACTTCCATACGACAGCGTCAGCGGTTTGGAGCATCTTGATAAAGTGATTGAAGTTGATCAGTCACCGATCGGGAGAACACCCCGTTCCAATCCTGCGACATATACAGGATTATTTACATATATCAGAGATTTATTCGCACAACTTCCTGAATCGAAAATGAGGGGTTATGCACCGGGCAGATTCAGTTTTAATGTTGCAGGTGGAAGATGTGAAGCCTGCGGGGGAGACGGACTAAAGAAGATAGAGATGAACTTCCTGCCCGATGTATATGTGAAATGTGATGTCTGCAACGGACGGCGGTATAACAGAGAAACTCTCGAGGTACTCTACAAAAAGAAATCGATAGATGATGTTCTCGAGATGACGGTAACCGAAGCACTCGATTTTTTTGCTGATATGCCAAGAATCAGCAGAAAAATTCAATCGATATACGATGTTGGGCTGGGTTATATCAGACTGGGTCAACAGGCTACCACTCTGTCAGGCGGGGAGGCTCAAAGGGTGAAACTGGCAACCGAACTGAGTAAAATCTCAACCGGTAAAACAATCTATTTTATGGATGAACCAACAACCGGGCTCCATTTTGAGGATGTTAATGTACTCTTAAAAGTCATAAACAAACTCGTCGATAAAGGGAACACAGTTGTTGTGGTCGAGCACAATCTTGATGTAGTCAAGGCTGCCGATAATGTTATTGATCTCGGTCCCGGTGGAGGTGAAGCCGGAGGGAGAATAGTTGCCGAGGGAACACCTGAGGAGATCGCTAAAAACAGGAAGAGTGTAACAGGGAAGTTTTTATAAAAAGGCTGCCGAAGCAGCCTCAATTTAGTTAAATTTAGTAGTTGTAGAGAATTTGTATTCCACAGTAGCAGGCCAGTTTGCCGCTCCATTAGCGATGGAAGCCGAATCAGCGGCTACATTGGTCACTTTGAAAACAACATAACCATCAAGTGCCTTTGCTGCCCAGATGTCTCCATTCTTCAGAGCTGTACCGCAAACATTAGATGACCATTTTGTTGTATCAATGGATGTTATAGTGGCAAGATCGCCGGGACCAATCCGGTAAATTTTATCATCTCTCGACCGGTACCAGATTCCCGTCATCCATCCACCACCACTTCCATTAGGACACCACGCAATTGTTTCACCGTCAATTTTTTCGTTCGCAAGTGGTGTTGCAGGATCTCCGACCTTACCCTCTGAAAAATCCACGCCAAAATGAGCAAGCGTCATTGTTTTCGTAGTCGGGGTTGTCGGGTTGGTTGTTGCATCATCTTTTTTGCATCCGTTAAAAGCTACAAAAACGATCATTGCAACGAATAAAAACACGATTATACTTTTCATTTTGTCTCTTGAATTAATGAAAATGCTCTGTTAAAATAACAATTTTAATTATTAAACAAAACAAAAAGTCTTTAAATATGGATTTTTGAGAAGAAAATTTTTCTCAACTGTGATTTTGGTTACAATTTTAGGGTAAAATGGGACAGAAACGGTTTAAAATAAGAAAGGTATGAGGTCGAGGGCATATGCCGTCAACCTTCATACCTTAAAATCAGAGGGTATTAACCTTTGTAATTCAGGGAAGCGAGACCCTTGTAAATCGCATTGGTATCCAGTTCTTCTTCAATTCTGAGGAGCTGGTTATATTTGGCGATTCTGTCAGTTCTGCAGGCTGAACCGGTTTTGATCTGTCCGGCATTGGTTGCCACGGCGATGTCAGCGATAGTCACATCTTCAGTCTCACCACTTCTGTGGGAAATAACTGCAGTGTAACCGGCGTTTCTTGCCATTTCAATTGCATTCAAAGTTTCTGTAAGCGTACCGATCTGGTTTACTTTGATAAGGATTGAATTGGCGCAACCAAGTTCGATGCCTTTTGAGAGAATGCTTGTATTGGTTACAAACAAATCATCACCAACCAACTGGATTTTTCCACCAAGACTTTGGGTTATCTTTTTCCAGCCTTCCCAGTCATCTTCAGCGAGACCGTCTTCGAGCGATACGATTGGATATTGTTTTGCCCAGTTTTCCCAATATGCAATCATTTCATCTGAACTGATCTCTTTTTGGGTCGATTTGAAGAATTTGTAGGTTTTTCTTTCAGGATTCCACATTTCAGTTGAAGCAGGATCGAGAGCGATGAAAATTTCCTTTCCGGGTGTGTATCCGGCTTTGGTGATTGCTTCGAGGATTACTTCAATAGCTTCATCGTTTGATTTGAGTGAGGGGGCAAAACCGCCTTCATCACCAACTGCTGTGTTGTAACCTTTTTTCTTCAGTACACTTTTCAGTGTATGGAAAACTTCCACGCCATATCTTAAACCTTCTCTGAATGTCGGGGCACCAACAGGCATAACCATAAATTCCTGGAAGTCGACATTGTTGTCAGCATGTTTTCCACCATTCAGGATATTCATCATCGGGGTTGGAATTACTTTTGCATTTGTTCCGCCGATGTAGCGATAGAGGGGGAGTCCGAAAGCTTCTGCTGAAGCTTTTGCAACCGCAAGTGAAATTCCGAGTATGGCATTTGCTCCATATTTTGATTTGTTTGGGGTTCCATCCAGTTCGATCATATATTCATCAATACCGACCTGGTCAGTTGCGTCCCATCCGATAAGTTCTTCAGCGAGTTCATTGTTAACAAAATCAACTGCTTTTTCAACGCCTTTTCCCAAGTAACGGGCAGAATCACCATCTCTGAGTTCGCAGGCTTCGTTGGAACCGGTGGAGGCGCCGCTTGGTACTGCAGCTCTTCCGATTGCTCCGCCTTCGAGCAGAACTTCGGCTTCGAGAGTGGGGTTACCTCTGGAATCGAGGATTTCGCGGGCAATGATATCTATTATTTCAGTCATTATTATTCTCCATTAAAGTAAGAGTGGGTGCCCCCGGGGCGACTCGAACACCCGACAAACAGTTTAGGAAACTGCTGCTCTATCCACCTGAGCTACGGGGGCATACCATTAAATTGTTCCGGAATTTTCCAAAACACATCTACAAATATATGAAATTAGAATTACCTGTAAAGAATGTGAAGCAGCAATTATGGCAAGATGGAAAAAACAGAGAGATTTTGGGAGATTAAAATAATATTTTTCCGTATTTTACTGTTGATCAATAATTTAATTTGTTTTCAATTCCGCTTTAAATAAGGCACTAAATGCGTAAGATATACTCAATTTCGGTTTTGGCAGTTTTTTTCTTATCCACTGCAATATTTCCTCAAACGAGCGTTCAAACCATAGTAAATCAGGTAAGTCTCGATACCTTAATGAAATTCGTTAATGAACTTTCGGGTAATGTTCCTGTAACTATTGGAGGCCAGCCATACACCATAGTATCACGGCATAAAAACAATGCATCCAACGACAAAGCTACACAGTATATTCAGGAAAAGCTCCAGGGTTACGGGATAACCGCAACTCAGCAGAGCTTCAGCACAACGGGCAAGAATGTTATCGGTGTAAAAACAGGTACCCAGTTTCCCAATCAAAAATATATAATCTGTGCCCATTTCGATGATATGCCTTCAGGCACTACAGCACCCGGCTCGGACGACAACGGAAGCGGTACCGCAGGTGTGATGGAAGCTGCCCGAATCCTGTCTCAATATCAATTCCCCTTTACCCTGGTGTTTGCACTTTGGGATGAGGAGGAACAGGGACTTGTCGGATCAGCTTACTATGCAAATCAGGCAGCCACAGCCGGAGATTCGATTCTTGGAGTGATTAACATGGACATGATAGCCTATGATGCAAATAATGACGGAAAGGCAAATCTTCATGTCAGGGCAACCGCCCAATCGATGGATCTTTTTAACAAAATGGTCGCATTGAATTCCAGCCTTAATTTAGGTATTGTACCCGTTCAAAAAACTCCTGGTACGACAGCAAGCGATCATGCATCATTCTGGAGCAAAGGTTACAGTGCAATGCTTTTGATAGAGGATGATGACAACGATTTTAACGCCTACTATCACACTACGAACGATAAAGTAGCGTACTTCAACCAGCCATACTTTCACAAGATGGCGAAACTTGCCATTGCAACATTTTCAAGTTTTGCATTAAATCTGAATTTGAAGATTGCACATACACCGGTAGCCTCTGCTGCTTACAGTCAGGCAATTCCTGCTGTAGCTTCACTTCAGACTGGTCTGGATGTGGGCACGGGAACTGCTGCGCCCCGGCTGTACTACAGAACAGCAACAGGAAGTGGCGGCTTTTCACAATTTTCATTCGTAACGGGATCAGCATCCAGCAGAGCGGGTGGTGACTACACATTTAATATCCCTGCTCAACAGATGGGTACGATTGTGGAATATTACATTGCAGCACAGGATGCACCGGGTAATGTTATTGTTACTGCTCCGGCAGGCGGTTCGGGTGTAAATCCACCGGGAACCACCCCACCGTCATCCTTCTACAGATTCTATGTTGCTCAATCTGATGTGGTGATGAACGACAGCGCGAACACAACAAGCGGTTGGGTAATCTCAAACAACTGGGGATTGTCGACTGTAAAATCGGTTTCTCCCCCAACATCTTTTTCTGAATCACCGACAGGAAACTACGGCTCAAATATAACTGCAACCATGACACAAACCGCAAGCATTAATTTGAACGGCATACTCGGAGCCGGATTGAGCTATTCAGCCCAGTGGGATTTGGAATCGGGATATGACTATGTTCAGGTTCTCATCTCAACCAACAATGGTGGTGTCTGGACACCGCTCAGAGCTTCAGGAATGATAACCGGTGCCGGAAGCTTCCAACCCGCCGGACAGCCCCTCTACAACGGAACCCGTGGTTCCTGGTTGAATGAGTCGATTGATTTGTCATCGTATGTCGGTCAAAATGTGATGATCAGGTTCCTTTTCAGATCAGACGGATCTTTAAACGCAGATGGTTTTTATGTAGATGACATAAAGATATTCAAATACTCGGTTGTCCCTGTTGAGCTTGTCTCATTCTCAGCCACACCTTTAAATGATGCGGTTAAGCTTGAATGGACGACAGCTACCGAAACAAACAATTACGGCTTTAATGTTGAAAGAAGAAATGCTTCGGGTAATTTCACGACTGTCGGATTCGTTAAAGGAAATGGCAACTCGACCTCATCGAGAGCATACTCGTTTACGGATGAAAACCTGCAGGCAGGAACCTATGCCTACAGGTTGAAACAGGTTGATCTCGACGGGACTGCAACATATTTTAATGCAATTGAAGTTGAGGTGTCGCCGGTTTTTGATTACGGACTTGAGCAGAATTATCCTAATCCGTTTAATCCGGTATCAAAAATGCAGTTTTCACTGGCTGAAGCCGGAAGTGTTGTTATCGACCTTTTTGACATCCAGGGCAATAAAGTCAGAAATCTCGTAAATGAGACTTTGCCCGCCGGAAAACATTTCTGTTCGATCAGTGGAGAGAATCTTTCATCGGGTACCTACATGGTCAGGATGACATCGGGAAGGTTTTCTGCGGTCAGGAAGATTATACTTCTTAAATAAATCTCCTCTTTAAAATGAGAAAGGCTGCTCGTGGATCGGGCAGCCTTTTATGTATCGGGGAGATACAAACCATTATCTGGATCTCATCATCATCAATTACTTAGTACCAAAGAGTTATAAAATAACAATTGTAACTTTCGGTTTCGTTTCCGCTGTTGTTCACAGAGGCGGAAGAATAAAAAATCAGATAAATTTTAAATCTCATTGGAAAAATTTCAAATAGTGAAGAACATCGTGATAATATCCGGAATATCTGAAAATCCTGCAAGACCTGAAATTTATCTGATTATAACATGCAAAATCCTCGACGGTTGTCTTTTTCTTTTTACACCTTAAAAACTGAAAAAGACAAGTAAAATATAATTTACATTAGAAAAATACCTAATGTGTAAAACTGTTAATATAGAAAATAGCTGATTTTAGAGTCGAATTAATTCTACAACGATCTGAAATCGTTTTGTACCAGCCTCATGAGCTGGTCAAATTCCTCTGTTTTATCAAAAAAGTAGGAAGCTCCCAGTGAGAGGGCTTTCTCCTTAAATTTTGAGTTGCTAAAGTTTGACAGAAATATGACTAAAGGGGAAGGGGACAGAACTTTGATTCGTTCCATTATGTCAAACCCGCTCCCGTCAGGCAGTTTTATGTCGACAATGACAACATCGTGTACTTTTCGCTCAATTTTTTGGATTGCTTCGGTGCAGGTGGATGCCTGATGGATGACAAAATCAGGGGTTTTCTGCTGTATCATCCGAATAATATTGTGTCTTACACTGTCGGCATCGTCAATAATCAATATATCCATTACGACTTCTAAAAAATGATGTCCGAAAGATAAGTTGGATTAAGAGGTGACTATATAGGAAAAGGCGGATAGTTGTTGTCGTAAAATTACGACTTAATCAATAAGATGGTTCTCAAGAACATACAGGATTAATTCAGCATTGTTTGTAAGTTTCAATTTTTCAAGAATCCTGCCTCTGTAGGTACCGACTGTACTAACGCTAATGGACAATTCGTTGCCAATGTCGGTAAGGGATTTTCCCTGTGCAATAAACCTCAATATTTCAAATTCCCTGTCGGAGAGGACTTCGTGAGGCAGTTTTTTCTTGTCGATATCCAATCCACCGGCAAGAGTCTCAGCGAGAGTTTCACTTAAATATCTTCTACCAGATGCTATTTTTTTAATGGCGAGAATAATGTCGTCACCCGCACTTTCCTTTGTCAGGTAACCATACGCGCCGGCTTTCAAAGACCTGATGGCAAAGCGGTCCTCGGGATGCATGCTCAGAATAAGTACCCGTGCGGAGGGGTCGATGGCACGCACTTCCTTCAGGATTTCCAAACCGCTCTTTTTGGGCAGTGTAATATCGAGTACCAGAATATCGTATTCTTTTTCTTTGGTGGCTCTAAGAATCTCAACAGGATCATCAGATTCACCTGTCACCCGTATGTCGGGCTCGATATTAATTATTCGTTTCAGACCTTCACGAATGAGAATATGATCATCGGCGAGGAATATTTTAATCATTTAACATTTCAATTAAAAAAAGATAACCTGACTGAATAATAATCATTTTTTTACTGTGAAGCAAGAAAAGATTAATTATTTTTTAGTTCTACGCTGATTGAAATTGTGGTTCCCGTGTTTTCCGCTGATTCGATGCCAAGTTCGGCATTTATCAATTTTGCCCTCTCCCTCATTCCGAGCAAACCAAAGGTAGAGACACCTTTGAGATCATTGACGAAAAACCCTTTTCCGTCGTCGGAGATGGTTACTAGAAGTTTATCGGTTTGTTTTTCAATTTTAATCGAAGCATTTTTTGCACCCGAGTGTCTGTTTATGTTGGTACAGGCTTCCTGCACAATTCTGAAGAGAGAAGTGGCGGTGGTTTTATCCAGATCAAGATGTTCCACATTTGATGAGAATCTGTAATCGATCAGGTTTTTGGCGGGAGATTCCTCAACGAGCCATTCGATGGCAGCAACAAAACCAAGATGATCGAGCACTTCAGGCCGGAGTTCTGTGATTATCCGCCGTATTCTTTTTACGGTTGCATCTATCTGTTTGCCCATGGTATTTATTTCCTCAAGGAGGAATTCACAATGATCGCCCTGGCTGCCGGTCTTAATGGCATTCTTCATCATGGCGAGGTTCATTTTAAGGGAGGTGAGCACCTGCCCCAATTCGTCATGAATTTCTCTCGCTATTGACTCTCTGTCGTTCTCTGCAACGACCTGCATGTGGAGAGTCAGTCCTTCAAGTTGTTTATATGTTTCGCTAAGCTGTTCTTTTAGTTTTATTTCACCTGTAATATCCGAGAAAAAGACAGCAAAGCCTCCCGTCACCGGGAAAAGTTTATTCTGAAAATAGACATCCCATGCCGGGTAGTAATCGATGCTTGTATAAGGTTTTCCGGTTTTTTTTACTTCTTCAAAACTGTAGTAGAAACCTGAGTTTTTAAGATCGGGCAACACTTCGAAAGCTGATTTCCCGATGATCTCACTTTTGGTTTTCCCGATTACCGAAATGGCTCTGGAATTGACAGCTATGAATCTCAAGTCTGAATCGAAAACTGCAAAACCATCTGACATCCCCTCTCTGATGCTCTCGAGAAAGGCTCTTGATTCGGCAATTTTCTTGGAGTAAGTTACCTCCTGCCGTTTGATTACGAGCGATATTGCCAGCGCAGAGAGCACAATGGTAATGACAATGATGATAGTAAGGAGCAAAAAAATCGGTTTCAGAGGTTGTTCGAGTTGATCACCACTCACTCCGCAATAGACAAATATGTCAAAATTTGAAAGTCTTTTCAGATAACCAAGTGTATACAGATCATTGAATCCGCTTGCCTGGATTCTGCCACTTTTGCCGGTACTTCCGGTTTCAAGGATTTCATCAGGAAAGATTTTTTCTGACTCACCGGAATGAAGAGAGCCTGATCGGGATGAATCGAGCAGGGAGTAAATCTTTCCTTCATTAAAATAGAACAGCCTCATCAGGTAGGGGTCATTATCCGGTGTAATGCTTTCAAATATCAGTTTTGCATCGACTCTTATATCGATTTTTTGGAAAACATATCCTGTCTTAATATTTGCGGGACTGAAAACCGGGGTCAGAAAAGCCAAAGAGGGGATTGAATCGGATAACCCCTTTGTCGAAATGCTTGCGAATCTGCCGGTATCTGAAGCGCTAAATTCATTAGACAGGTTAACCTGATGAATCGAATCACCCGTCCGGACAAGAAAATTTCCGTTCAGGTCGATTAGTGAAATTGTAGAATAGTCGTGATTAACCCTCAGTTGTTCGAAGAGATCCGTTATTCTGTGTTTGCTGTCTGGATCAATCAAAAATGAGTTATTTGAAATTGCTTCCGTCAAGACAGAATTTGTGGCGAGGTATTTGCCTTCGGCTTTTCTTTCACCAATCCAGTTTGACACTCTTTCTGATTTTTGCCCTGCGATGGCTTTCACTTCATCAAACTTTTCTGTCATCAGGTTTTGTTTTGTCTGACTGTAATAGTAAAAACTGGTGACAGTCACAATCACGATGAGAAGAACGAATATTATGGTGACCGTATGATAGTTTTTACCGGTTTCGATTTCTTGATCGATCATTTTAGTCTCGTTCCGATGAAATGGATAGCTAAGTAAGGATAAAGGATTATACCATGATGCAAACTAACATTTTGTTCAAGAATTACAAAGAAAAAGAACGGTTTTGTTGACAAATCGACAATTAATCGGAAAAATTGATTGATTCTGTTGACTATATCGTCCTCATTTATTAAGTTGAATTCAGGATTTTCTCAATGCCCGTACGAGGTTTGCCACTCTGAAACCAAAACATATTCTGATAATTGTTGCCACCGGAATCACATCATTCCTGTCAATGTATCTTCTTGCCTCAGTAAACCTTGCGCTGAAGGTGATTGGGGAGGAGTTTGTGGTGAATCCTGCCGACCTCGGTCTGATAAATTCGGTTTATCTCCTTCTTTCGAGCATCTGTATCGTTCCTTTGGGGAAGGTATCCGATATACTTGGGCCAAAGAAAACACTTCTTTTTGGTGCCTCATTTTTCATTATATCCAACCTGCTTGTTATCTTTTTTGCACACAGTTTCCTTTCACTTCTTATTTTCAGAACTATTCAGGGAATTGCCGCTTCATCCCTTGTTGTTTCAAATACACCAATTATAACGACAACAATTCCTGCGAAATACAGAACAACCGCACTTGGAATTTTATCGGGGCTCGTTTATTCCGGTACCACTGCAGGCAATTTTATCGGTGGATTCCTGACCCAGTCTTTCGGATGGAGGAGTATATTCATCTCTGCAGCAATTGCAGGGGGTATTGCATTAATGATTATTAAATTTGTGGTACCCGATCGTGAAGTTGACAAAGAGGCCTCAAGGAAATTTGATCTTCCGGGCATCGTATTTTATGCACTCACACTGATTTTCCTACAGGGGAGCGCCAACAGACTGAATGAACCTCTGGGGTGGGTTTTATTTGCCGGATTTGCCGCAGGTCTTGCATCGTTTATTTTTTCCCAGTACAAGAGTGCTGAACCGATCTATGACATCAAACTGTTCAGATCGAATTCTGTGTATGCAGTTACCAATATTTTAGTATTTATAACATTTTTAACCACATATGCATCGCAGTATCTGCTCGGACTTTACCTTCAGTGTAACAGGGAGATGTCGCCCGTAAAATCAGGTATTGTAATACTTATACAACCCGTACTTCAACTTTTGGTTTCACCTCTTGCGGGGTATGTGGCTGACAAGACCTCCCCCGGGAAAGTCTCAGCCGCAGGGATGGGATTGATAGCTCTTTCGCTTGTTATTCTGGCAAATCTCGGAGAAACCACTCCGATGTATCTCATCTACTTTGCAATGATTTTGACAGGATCGGGAATCGCTCTTTTCTCAGCACCAAACACTTCGATTATGCTCGGCTCAGTTCCTGAAAGCAGACAGGGGAGTGCTGTTGCATCAAATTATGTGATGCTCAGTGTCGGAATGCAGACAGGAATTATCATCTGCGGACTTGCTTTTCTTTTTCTCGTCGGCAAAGAAGCAAAAATTCAAAAGGAAAACTTTGATGAAATGTTGATTGCCACACAGATCAGCTACTGGTTTTTCGCAATCATCGCCACTGCTGGTTTTGCCATGTTATTAAATCCCAAACATTTAAGAAAAATTCCGGACTTAAGAAAATGAATGCTTCACAAGAACTCTCATACCTCAATGTGTTTGAAAACCAGGTTCCTCTCTATATCGAACAAATAAAAATTCATACACGGAGATTTGATTTAAGTTTTCCTTTTGAGACCTCATTTGCCAGATTCGACTCTCTGATCCGACTTTTCCCGGAAATCACATTCAGAACTGAATCGGGTGATCTTGTAACAGGCAGAGGAGAGTGTTCACCCCTTAGTGCGCCGTGGTACGATTACGAATGCCACAGGAGCGTCGGGATTGCCCTGAGCTATATCATCTCGGCTCTAACCGGTAAGCCTGTTGAAGAAATTGACGGACTGCCGGTGAGGGGTTTGCCTCCATTTACCGATATAATTTCTTTTCTGGACCGTTTCAAATGGATCGTAGGGCACAACATGGCAAAGTCAGGTGTCGAAGGAGCCTACTGGGATGCTGTGGCACAGATTCACAGTGTTTCTGTTTCCAAACTGTGGGGTGGAACGAGAAAAAGTGTTTCGGCGGGTACAAGTGTGGGTCTTGAACCAACGATTGAAGCATTTATCAGGAAAATCGATATTGCGATTGGTGAGTTAAATGTATCAAGAGTTAAAGTAAAGGTTAAACCGGGGAAGGATGTCACATATATTGAGGCAGTCAGAAGAAAATATCCCGACATTAAACTACAGGTGGATGCAAATGCCTGTTACGATCTTTTTAACCCGGTGCATGTGGCGATACTTAAGGAATTTGACAATTACAACCTTTTAATGATTGAACAACCCGGAAGAAATGATGATATTCTCGATCATTCGAGACAGTTATCAGCCCTCAAAACACCCGTATGCCTCGATGAGAGCATTCTGAATGAGATGCATACAAGGCAGGCGATTGAGCTGTGGCGGCAGAATTCTGACACAAATAAGCTGATAATCAACATAAAGCCTCCACGGGTTGGCGGATTCCTTGAGTCGATCAGAATTGCGAAAATGTGTCATGAGAACGGTGTATCTGTCTGGTGCGGGGGAATGTATGAAACTGCACTTGGGAAAACCTCAAATATCCACTTCTGTTCACGCGAAGAAGTGAACCTTCCGGGTGATCATATTTCGCAGGCACCCTATTTCAAGGTAAATGTTGCTGATTCTCCTGAATATGAAGACGGGGTGATTACTGTTCCGGAGGGAATTGGTTGGGGGTTGAAGAATTTTAGTTTGTGACAACGAGAGTTTTAAAATAAAAAAACCGGCTCTGTGAAGAACCGGTTCAAACTATTGAGCTGGTGAAGGGATTTGAACCCCCGACCGGCTGATTACAAATCAGCTGCTCTACCAGCTGAGCTACACCAGCAATCAATAAAATTTAGATCACAAATATAGGAGTTTTCTGAATATTATGCAATATGCTGATCGAAAAAAATATCTTTTCGTTAAAATTATTTGGAAAAAGTGGCATCGACTATCCGTATTTCGTCGGGATAGGTGATGTCACCGAGCACCGTGGAAACGACAGGTCGTGCGTATAACGAAACATTACTCGACCCTGATCCCACTCCACTTACCTGAAGTGCAAGGTTTAGCAAACTCTCATAACCCTGGTCTTTTATCACTTTAGCGAGATCGATGGTCAGGTCTATCGGCAGATGCTCGGTTTCACCTGTTCCGGGTATACTGACCGGATTTTTAATATTGCCGGTTACGAGCTCTCTGCTGTCAACCACAAGACGAAACGGGAGAGATTTGAGTTGCGCATCGGTTCTTGCATAGCCACCACTTCCTGTATTGGGATTAACCGCAGCAAGATCGAGAGTGAATGTAAGAGGCAGTGATCCTTTAAAGAATGATTCAGTTACTTTTGCAATTTCGAAGACATTCAGATCTGAAAGTGATTTTTTACCGGTCAGTGAAACTCCTGCCACAGAAATGGAAGTAACACCGTGAAGTTTAAATTGCAGTCTGGAAAGATTTACAAAGCTTTGGATAATATTGCAACCTGCAAACACAAGAGTGAATCCGATTACAAGTGTGAGGTATAGTTTTTTGGTATTCATTGAATCTCCACAGTTTAATAAAATTCTTTTATCTGATTTTCAATTTATGAAAATTTTATAATAAATGTACTCCCGAAGGCAGTTGCCCTTAAAACTGCTCTTAAAATAATCTTTAATAATTTCCGCAAATTATTTAAATTCCTAATTGTTATTTTAATTTTGGTAAAACCATTCACTAACCGGAAAAAATTCGGATCGCTCCATGTCTAATCGTATGAAATTATGCGCTGTTTTGGCATTTATTTTCGTGACAAATCTTACTGCGCAGGATAAAAGTGCTCTTCTTACAACCCCAAAATCTGATGTGTTTATGCAGGGATTTTACTGGAACTCTCCTCCGGGGGGAATCTGGTGGGATTCACTTGCAATACTCTCAACAAGACTTGCATCTGCCGGTTTCAGTGCAATCTGGTTGCCATCATCCTCAAAAGGAGCCGGTGGAGGGATGTCGATGGGATACGATCCTTATGACCATTATGATTTTGGAGATTACAATCAGAAGGGGAGCCTCGAGACCCGGTTTGGAAGCAAAGCCGAGCTAAAGAATGCGATAAACGCCTTTCACAGCGTCGGGATGCAGGTTTTTGCAGACGCTGTCGTAAGGCACATGATGGGTGGCGAGCAGAAGATACCTTATGAGTGTCGCCCTTTGAACAATGGTAATTACATTGTTCCCGACTCTGCCTACATGTTGTTTCAGTACCCCTCGGGTCCCGGAAGATTCAGGAAGACTGCAGCATCATTCTACCCCAATTCCCAGAATTGCTGGGTTGATCCTCTCTTTGTGCAGACAGATCCCATCTTTCGTTTTGGTGAATGGCTTGATCACAACAAGCAGAGCGTGAAAGACAGCCTGATAGCATGGGGAAGGTACCTTCGTCAGGAACTCGGTTATGACGGTTTCAGACTGGATGCCGTAAAATCGATAAACCCTGCGTTTATGGCACAATGGTTAAATGGATCAAATCCGGGCGGTTATGCCGTTGCTGAACTTTGGGGCAGCACTTCCGAGATAGGTAACTGGTTGCAGGTCGCCAAGTATCAGAATGGTGCAAATGTTTCGATGTTCGATTTTCCCTTGAGGTATAACCTGAGAGACATGTGTAACACCACAAACGGTGGATTTAACATGAACAACCTTGACGGGGCAGGGCTTATTAATTCCGGTTTTTCCGGTTTTGATGTTTCGACATTTCTCGAGAATCACGATTTTGACAGAAAAGGCTGGGACGGGCAAATCGACACAGGTCATGATCCTGTTATTTACGACAAGGCTCTCGGCTATGCCTATATTCTATTCTCCGAGGGAAGACCCTCCGTGTTTTTCAAAGATTACATTGACTATGGAGTTGGTGGAAAAATTGACACTCTTATCTGGATCAGGCAGAATTTCCTCGGCGGCGGAACCACAAAAAGAGCCGGCTTAAATCCATACTACATACGGCAGGATGGTAACACAAACCAGGGCGAACTCTCCAACGATATCTATGTCGCGAAAAGAAACGGTTATGGAAATCAGCCCGGTGGTTATATCGTGATGAATGACAACCCGACTCAATGGATAGATGTATGGGTTGATACCGACAAACCGGTCGGAACCTGGTACAAGGATTACACAGGCAGAGATGCAAACAAACAGGTTGTTTCCGGAATTGGCGGCAATCCACCTAACAGAATAAAACTTTGGGCACCACCGAGAAGCTATACAATATATGTTCCCGACACAACAAAAAGACTGAACAATCCGCCGGCGCTTCTGCCTGTAGCGGATCAGACTGCCTATACCAATTCATTATTTACCTATCAGGTGAAAGCTTCTGATGCGAATGACACTGCACTGGTTTACAGTCTGCAGGGAAATCCCGGATGGCTGACCGTCAGCAACAAAGGACTTCTGACAGGCACTCCTGTTTTTGCCGACACAGGAAGAACGAATGTTATTGTTACTGTTTCCGACCCGGGAGGAGCCTCTGAGAAAGATACCTTTGCAATTTCAGTTTATAAGAATCTGCCTCCTGCAATAGCTGCGATTCCTGATACAGCAATAAAAGCTACTGTAAGATATGAGTGTCAGCCGACAGCATCAGACCCTGATTCAGACAGTTTGAGATTCTTTTTTGCGCAGGCGCCGAATTTCCTGAATGTAGATCAGATTACAGGAAAAATTGTCGGCACTCCTTCGCTTTCTGATACGGGTTACTACGCAATACAGCTTAAAGTAACTGATGGAAAAGGTGCATATGGCTCGGCAAACTACAACCTTCGGGTAAAAGCCAATCTTGACACTGTTATTGCCACCTATGGCAAACCGGTGATTGACGGAAATATTATCAAAGGAACTTCAGACTGGCGACCGGAGTGGCTTATTGTTGCAGATTCGGATACTGACAGTTACTGGCGACCGGTTGACACTCTAAATAATGAATTGCTCGGCATCTATTCCACCTGGGATGCAGATTCGCTTTACATCGGCATAGACTACAAATTGAACGATACCTACAACACAATGATGGTTTATATCGATGCCGGAATACCGGGCGGAGAGACAAATTTCAACGGACAGCAGGGATATTACGGTGATTATGCCAAAAATTTCAGGTTCCGCCCTGCAGACGCCATCGATTTTTTCATCCCGGCATACAATCAGACTGCTCCCGGGATGTATAAAATTGTCGACAGCACAAGTTCAAACATGACTAACAAGATAAACGGCAGGCGGGGACAAAATGCCTTTGGTGCCGAAGTGGCGGTCGCATGGAACGATCTCTACGGTCTCGGTGTGGGTCTTATCCCTCCGGGTGTGAAGTTGAAAATGGTCGCTCTTATTGCAGGCGGACTCAACTATGGTGCAGGTGATTCAGCACCTGACAATCCAGATGTAAACGGAAACGCCGGACCCGACTCCCTCATAAACCTTGCTTTGGTTGAACCGGACAGGAACAATGACGGAATTCCCGATCCTACGCTCTTTATTTCAGACATAAAGGAAATTCCCGGAGAGACACTTCCGAAAGAATTTTCACTCGCTCAGAATTTCCCGAATCCCTTTAATCCTTCAACGAGGATACAATTTTCACTTCCCGAGAGAAGTGTTGTTCAGCTAAGGATTTATGATGTATTGGGCAGGGAATTAATGACTCTTCTGGATGAGGAGAGAGCTGCGGGAACCTGGGCGGTAAATGCTGATATGTCACAGTTTTCGAGCGGTATATATTTCTATCAACTTGTAACACCAAAATTTTCAGAAGTTCGTAAAATGATGCTCGTCAAGTAAAGGCACCAATAGTGAAAGAAGATAAGGCACCCCTTATGCAGGATAAATCTGCCGATCTTATAAACGATTTCCTTTCCCGGATTTCGCATGAAATTCGTACCCCGGTAAATGCGCTGCAGCAGGCGGCAAAACAACTGGAGCACGATCTCAGTTTCTTTAATAACCGTGATATTTCAAGGCTTACTACCATCATGGTTGAGGACAGCGAAAGACTGGGAAGGACCATCGACCTTCTCGTTAATACCTCACTGGTGAGAACAGGAAACTACAAACCAAAATTTGAGAAATTCGATCTCTTCCACGAAGTGCTCGCCAGGATTGTCTCTGATTACAAACCAAAAGCGGAGGCAAAAGGGCTGCGGTTTATCATCAATTCCACAACCCTCAACTGTGAGGTGAGAGCTGACAGGTATTCTGTCACTCAGATTTTCTCAAATATTATCGACAACGCTATCAACTACACCGAAAAAGGCGTTATTGAAATAGATATCCACAGAAACCCCGACCAGACTCTCTCTGTCTCCATCATCGATACCGGGATAGGTATGAATCCCGAATATCTCAATGAAATCTTCACACCTTTTTCTCAGGAGTCAAACGGCTACTCCCGTAATTTTGACGGGATGGGGCTCGGCCTCCTCTTAGTCAAAGGTTTCTGCGACCTCAACAAAATCGATCTAAACATTCAATCGCAAAAAGAAGCGGGGACGGTGGTGAGCCTCACACTTCAGTCTTCATAATCGGTATGACTTGAAACTGTCTGGGCCCTCCTGTTTGCTCGACTTTGCCGTCGGGGTGGATGTAAACATCTATTTCGGAGCGAACACCGAAATCGCCTTTGAGGTAAATGCCGGGTTCGATTGAGAATGATGTGCCCGGAAGGATGATTCTCATATCTTTTGTCTCGAAGTTATCGTTATGAGGTCCTGTGCCGTGAAGATTGGTAGTTATTGAATGTCCCGTCCTGTGAACAAAATACTCGCCGTAACCGGTATCCACAATCACTTTTCGGGAGGCTGCATCCACTTCCCAGCCGCGGACGGTTTCACCTTTGGCGAATCTCTCTGTAACGAGATTCAGAGCAGCTTCACGGGCATCCTTTACAATTTCGAATACTTTTACATATCGTTCGGGAACTTCGGTACCCACATATCCTGTCCATGTAATATCCGCCCAGACTCCATTGTCTTTCTTTGGTTTTGCCCAAAGGTCGATGAGAACAAAATCATCCTTCTTAATTTTTTCCCATACTTCGGGGGTGGGGGAATAGTGTGGATTGGCACCATTTCCATTTACACCAACAATAACTTCATGATCGGTTTCAAATCCTCTTTTTTCGATCTCGTCCATAATGAGTTTTTGAACTTCATACTCGGTGGTTTCGCCGGTGGTCTCAATTTTTTCTCTAATAAATTTCCAGCACAGTTTTACGATGTCGGTGAGTGCATGTGCGACAGGGATGTTATCATCATACTGCTCTTTTGTCCATACGGCGGTAAATTCGGTGAGGAGGTCGCCGCTCGAGACGATTTCGATGCCAAAAGTTTTCAGGAACTCGTAAGTGCCTGCATCCAGTTTGGAGAGATAGGGAATTGCATTCATTGGTGAATATTCCATGGCAACTTTTTTCACTCCTTTAAGTATCTCTCCGATGATGCAGTTCAGTGATTCATAACTGCTGTAGGGATGCATCCTGCCAGGAAGATGGGCGAGGTTGTGAAGTTCGATTGCCATTGCCACTTTTTGCGGTTCACCCTCTGCCGGGACGAAATAGAAAAATCTTCTTGTAAGATGTGCTTTTGCAGGGATTTCGAGTACACTTAGAGCGAGGTCGTTTGATCCTCTGAAATCGTAAAAGAGCCAGCCGTCGAGGTTGTTTTTCTTGATAAGTTGTTGCAGTTTTTCAATTTTATGTTGATCCATGTTGTATCCCGGTTAATGATCGTTGTTGGTCGTTTTGACTCAAAAGTCAGTTAAAATTAATCAAAATTATATAGACTAAAATAGTTAAATTTAAATTTACTCTTTCCCCCAATTTCAATTACATTTAATATTCGAGGTAATATGAGGAATTTTCTCCTCTTTATGCTGTTTTGTGCATTTTCGACCGTTTATTCACAGACCGCACAGGGTCCCGCAGTTGGATCATACGCAAGCGGTGTGTATGTAAGTACCAATTCTTTTACGAACCAGCCGGTGGTCCGTTCACCCAAATTTGAGACTGTTCGCAACAAGATCAGATACAAAGGTGAGCCTTGGTCGATTGTTACCGATGCAAAACTTCCGGGGGAGAAGGAAATTTACAGGGAAGGGGGAAATCCTGCAGAGGCGGGAGGTGTAGCCCTGCTTAAGAGTTTTGAGGGAAACACCGAGTCGAATTCAATTCCTCCCGATCCGCATGTAGCTGTCGGACCCGATCATATCGTGGGGACAGTTAATTCCGATTTTGGTATTTGGGATAAAAAAGGAAATCTTTTGAAAAGGATCAGTGCCAACACATGGTTCTCTGCATTTTTGGTTGATCCGTTCGATCCGAAAGTGGTCTACGATCATTTTGCTCAGAGGTGGGTTATGGTCTGGCTCGATCAGAGGGATCTGCCACAATCGGGTTCAATTCTTATATCAGTTTCCGACGATTCAAATCCGCTCGGTACATGGAGAAACTGGATTTTACCATCGAATATGAACGGGAATACAACTACAAGCAACTGGGGTGACTATCAGGGAGTGGGATACGATGCGGTGAATTTTTATGTTACCTCAAATCAGTTTAATTTTGGTGGATATTTCGATTATGCAAAGATCAGAGTGATAAAGAAAGATCAGATTTACAATAATCCGACCGATACCTGCAAGTGGTACGATTTCTGGGATGTAAAGTATCCCGGAAGCAGCCAGAGGGTTTTCAACATCCGTCCGGTTATTCACTTCAACAATGCGGACACGGCATATCTCGTCCATGTGCCATATTATTCGTCTAATGCCTATGCTCTGTATAAAATTACATACGATCAGCAGGGTGTTCCCTCACTTACGGGAAGTGCAGTCCCGGTCACAGCATTCAGTGATCCGCCACAGGCATCGCAACCCGGTGGAGCTCTGCTCGAATCGAGTGGTCCCGAGCTGACCAACGAACCTGTGTACAGGGATGGTTTTATCTGGTTGACTCATTCCACGCGCAACCCTTCGAGCGGTGCATTTTCTGCTGTCAGAGTGTGTAAATTGAATCCCTCCACTGCCACACCAGTGGAACAACTGACATTTGGGACGGCGAACACCTGGTATTTTTATCCGGCAATTATGACCGACAAGAGCGGGAATATCGTTTTTACCGTCAGCAGATCCAGCCAGTCGGAGTATGTCAGTGCTTATTATGTCGGAAAACAATCGGGCTCCAATTCCTTTACTCAGGCATACTGTTTGCAGGCGGGCGTGGGACAGTATCAAAAAGACTACGGCAGCGGAAGGAACAGGTGGGGTGATTATCTCGGTATGTCACTTGACCCTTCGGGAGAGACCTTTTGGATGATGAGTGAATATGTTTCTTCCTCAAATTCCTGGAGCAACAGGATAGGGGAAGTGCGTATGATGCCGGTGCCCGGTGCTTCTCTTCTTACCGACAGACCATCGCTCAATTTTGCCACAATGGAGAGAGCGGTTCAGAAGGATACACTTACTGTGCAACTCATCAATCTGGGTGTACAACCATTGGTGATCTCGGGAATTAACAAATCAAATTCCAATTTTACCCTGCTCGGTCCCGCTACATATCCTGCAACAGTTGCCTCATTCGACAGTCTGGAACTAAAAGTGGTCTGTGATCCTCAGGTTGCGGGAATATTAAAAGACACGCTCGTAATTCTTGATAATGACCCCGCTGACAACAGGATTCCACTCGTGGTTGAGTCGTATTATCTGAATCCGGCTGAACAACAAAAGATATTTGTCGTCACCAATTCAACCAACAGCGGAAATACATTCTCGATAAATAAATCGACAGGGGAGGCAACACTTCTTGGTACATCCGGAGCCATTTCGTTTACTGCGATCGCTGCACATCCTAAAACGGGTGTGATTTACGGTTTAATGCCTTCGGGAGCGGGGACAGTTCTCCACAAAATGGATGCAAATTCTGGGAAACTTTATCCGAAAACTACGATTGACCTTTCCGAGGTTTTCAGTTGTGCTTTCGACACCTCCGGGAATCTCTTTCTGCTCTCAAAGCGTAATCTGCTCTACAGGTACGATGAACCCCAAAACAGTGCAATACGGGTCGATTCTGTAAAGACATCGCTCAATGCAATGGCTTTTGATCCTTTCACCAACCAGCTTTTCGCCGCTGTCTACAAGCCATTGGGTTCCGGTAAAGATCAGATTGTAAAGGTAAACATCGGGACGGGTGATACAGTCAAAGTTGGTTTTACCGGTACAAACAAACTCGTGCGCGACATCTTTTTCGATGAAACAGGTAATCTTTTCGGCTTTACAGGAATGCTCTCCGAAACTGCAAACTTGTATGCAATAAGCAAGAACAACGGAACAGGTACACTCGTTGGTTCAACTGGACTTGTGGGGATTGTCTCTTCTGCATATTATCCGGGTGTGATTAATTCCATCGGAAATGACGGACTGAATACCCTGATAACCGATTACAAATTGTATGACAACTATCCCAATCCTTTCAATCCTAACACCATGATTCGCTTCAGCATCCCGTCAGCGGGAACTGTAACCCTGAATATCTATAACATCCTCGGGGAGAAAGTTGCACAACTCGTTAACGGCTACATGGCTCAAGGCGACCACAAAGTTGAATTTGATGCTTCAGGTCTGAACAGCGGCGTCTATTTCTACGAGATGAAATCCGGCGATTTCAGGATGATGAAGAAGATGATCCTTCTCAAGTAGCTACGAACGATGAACTATGATCTATGAGCTGGAATTAATTAGGATTTATGATTTATGATTTATTAGTTATCCTACCTCTGTCAAGTGATATGTGGTTTGAATTCAGTTATGATTTCGGAAAAGGAGCGACAATCGTCCCGATTGTCCTGCAGGGAAATTTCCGGGTCATTGCGAGCACAGCGAAAATTATTCGAATTGATTATGTATTTACAATAATTAATTTTGTATAATACGAAAAAAAAATTATCTTTGTGTAGAGTTTTTTCCTGAACATGACCGACAGTTATAGTTGCCGCTGCACGAGGTATTTCCCCTCCCGTTTCCCCCAAAACTATAGTTCTACTGTTCATCGGTCACGGAGAATTTCGCGAACCTTGGTTTAATCTGTAAATTATTCTATTCCCATCTTCTGCGGGCAAAACACCCATTCCTAACAATTGCAAAAACTGCAACTGTTATTTTTTTATATGAATTTTAATTATTTATCCACAAAAAATCAAAGGAGAGATATGTTTAAACATATTGGCTTTATGCTTTTTATAACGACCTTCCTCGAATTTGACGGGTTGGGGCAACCGTGGAGTTATAATTTTGGAACTGAAGTTTGGAGCATTACCACTGCTGGAACCAATACCACATTCCCCCCGGCACCGCAAACAGGTGGTGGCAGCAGGTACATTCGTATTGGCGCCGCTGCTGGTAGTTTTAATTCACAAGCAACCATTAGCGGGTTTAGCACAGGGTCATGTCTTAGAGGTGTAGCTTCTTCATCAGGGTCTGTAAACAAATTTGCGATTTACGACTATACACCCGGTAAATTTGCAACGCTTAACTTTAGAGTGCGATTTGGTAATTCGAGTGGCAATTCTGAACCTGCAAGTGGCATTTGGTTTTTCTTTTTAGGTGATGGAACTACTTTTAGTAGTACTGCCTCTTTTGACGGAACTCAGACTTTTGTCGGATTGAGATTTACATTTGGCGCAAGTGGTGCGATCACCACAAATACAAGGACTGGTAGCAATTGGGTAACAACCGGTATAACTGGCACCCCATTTGCGCAAGGAAATAACTATTTAGTTGATATAGTTGCCAATAACTCGGCTGTAACAATGGATTACGGTACGGGTACCGTCGCAGCAAATAAATATGATCTATGGGTTAACGGAGTACTTGTCGGAAATGAGTTAGCAAAAGCGGGAATCGGTAATAATGCGAATATGGATTCGTTTATGTTCTACGGTGAGTCAAGTACAGGTAATGTTGCAAATATTTTTCTTGACGATTTTGTGTATTCGAATACAGCCACAAGCATCCTGCCTGTTGAATTGACCTCCTTCACAGCATCCGCGAAGGGATCTACTGTCACCCTGAACTGGGAGACAAAGACCGAAGTTGACAACAACGGATTTGAGGTGGAGAGAAGCACAAACGGTTACTGGGACAAGATCGGATTTGTTGAGGGACACGGTACTGCGAACTCGCCGAAGTACTACAGTTTTGTGGACAATAGTGCAATCGGGAATAAAATTCAGTACAGACTCCGTCAGATTGACAATGACGGTACATTTGAGTACTCGCCTGTGGTGGAAGTGGAACTGAAACCCACAACATTTGCGTTATATCAGAATTATCCAAATCCGTTCAATCCCGCAACCGTTATCCGTTACGCACTACCCGTTGCCGGTTTGGTGACGATCGATGTCTTCAGCTCATTGGGTGAGAAGGTCTCAACTCTACTAAACGGACAGATGGAAGCCGGCTTTCACGAAGTCTCCTTCGATGCTGCAGCCCTTCCGAGCGGCCCATATTTCTACAGGATCAGTGCAGGAGAGTTCATCGCGATCAGAAAATTGCTTTTAATGAAGTGATTTTAGATGGATTCAGTTATGATTTATGAATTGTTAGTTAGCTAATCTCTGAGGGGTGGTCTGTTAATAAAAAAAAGCTCATGCTATTATCTACAAACTGTAGCTGTATTCTGTTAAGATTTCGGAAAAGGAGCGACAATTGTCCCGATTGTGCTGCAGGGAAATTTTCTAATTCTATGGGTTTTTTTTATTTTCATGGGGTTAAAACCCCATGCTATTGATTTAACTTTCATACGATAGAAAAATCAATTTCCAAATCAACACACCCGGGCGTGTGACATGTTCGTAGAAAAAAAGGTCTGCAATACTCCATTGCCCTTGTGGCGACATATGGGTAGAAAATCAATATCCCTTGTTTGTATAAAGATTGCCAAATTTTATACGAAATAAATTCGACTTCTATTAAATAAATTTTGTATACTACTAAAAAAATGGGTATTTTTACCAAGAGCTTTTTCCCAAACACGACCGACAGTTATAGTTGCCGCTGCACGAGGTATTTACCCTCCCATTTCCCCCAAAACTATAGTTCTACTGTTCATCGGTCACGGAGAATTTCGCGAACCTTGGTTTTAACCTGCAAATTATTCTTTTTCCTTCTTTCTTCAGGCATAAACACCATTTATTAACATTTGCTTAAAACAGCCGATGTTACCTTTTCATGTAAATTTTAAATATTTATCCACAAATAAACAATGGAGAGATATGTTTAGACATATTACTTTACTTCTTTTTATAACATCTTTGCTCGCTTTTGAGGGGTGGACAGCTACATATTATTCACAGGGAAGTGTAGCTCCCAACACACTCGCAAACTGGAAATCGACACGAGATGGTTTAGGCAGCCCAACAACTCCCGGTAATTTCACTAGCGGTGATGTTTTTGTGATTCAGAACGGTCATAATATGACGACATCCAATACCTGGACGATCTCCGGAACTAATAGCAAACTTTGGATCGAAGATGGGGGGACGCTGACTATAGGTCACACGGTGACACTTGCTGCTGCCACAACTTTTCAGATGGATAATGGAAGTAACTGTGTTGTTAATATAGCGGTTAATCTTGGTTCCACTTTATTTCAAGGAACAGAGAGTTTCTCTTCCGGTAGTACAATAGAGTTAAAGGCTAACCCTTCCGGAACTTCAGCACCTGGTGGGAGTGGTTATGGCAATCTCATTATCAATGTTGGAAGTGCAGCCGCTAGTTTTGGATGGGGTGGTAACCTAACTGCTGTCCAAGGAAATCTTACAGTGAAAGCCACGGGTGGTGGATCTTTTAGACATGCTCTTGTAGCTTCAGCAGGTAACAAGTCTGTGACTGTAGGAGGTAATCTGGCCGTGGAGGGTGGCTTATTTTATTTTTCGAGTGGCTCTTCAACAGTGGATATGGCAGTAACCGGAAATGTACTCCTCTCGGGAGGAACTCTGGATCTTGCAAATTCTACGGGTGCTGGCACCCTAAATATAGGTGGTAATTTGACTATTAGTGGCGGAACATTGTTGGCGAATTCAACCGTGAGTACTATTAATTTTAATGGTGCCTCGTCACAGTTTACATTTTCTTCTGGCACATTAACCAATACTCGAATTAATTGGGCTGTTAACACTTCGAAATCATTAACATTAAACAACAATTTACCTATTGCAACTAGTCGTACCTTGACAGTGAATGGGACGCTTGATTGTGGTACAGATACCGTAACCGGTGCAGGAGCCTTTTCTTTAGCATCTGGAGCTACCCTTAAAATAGGTTCACCTGATGGTATATCTAATGTTCCTTCCACGGGAAATATTCAAGTTACAGGAACCAGAACTTACAATTTTGGTGGGATTTATGAGTATAGTGGGGTTAGTGCTCAGGTAACTGGCCCATCATTGCCGACGAACATTTCAGGTACATTAAAGATTAACAATTCATCCGGTGTGACTTTAAGCCAATCAACTACGGCAACAACGGTTGATATGACCTTGGGAAATTTGGACCTTGGGTCAAACAATCTTACACTAACCAGTCTCAGCATTACTTCACCCTCGGCTACCAAGATGATAATAGCTAGTGGTGGAGGCGAATTACGGAAAGTATTTACCGCTCCCGACATTTTTACTTTCCCTGTGGGAGATAACTCAGGCACAGTTGAATATTCTCCAGTAACTTTACTTATAAATTCGGGAACATTTTCATCCGCTTATGTCGGTGTGAAAGTTAAGAACACCTCTCATCCGGAAAAAGGACCCGGTACACTTTTCTTAAACAGATACTGGACTCTGACTCCCTCCGGCATAACTTCGCCAAATTATGATGTGGAATTCTATTATGTTGACGCTGATGTTTCTGAACCTGCTAATGAGGCGAACTTAAAACTTGGAAAGTTTTCTGCCGGAACCGGTTGGAGTCAACCTGCCAGCACTGTCAATACAACATCAAACTTTTTAACTGCATCAGGTCTGACCTCTTTCTCTGATTTTACAGGTGGAGAGCCTACCGCCCTTCCCGTCGAACTTACCTCTTTCACAGCTTCTGCTAAAGGTTCGACTGTCACCCTTAACTGGGAGACGAAGACCGAAGTTGACAACAACGGTTTTGAGGTTGAACGGAATGTCTCAGGAAACTGGGACAAGATAGGATTTGTTGAGGGACACGGAACTGCGAACTCTCCGAAGTATTACAGTTTTGTGGACAATGGTGCGATCGGGAATAAAATTCAGTACAGACTGAAACAGATCGACAATGATGGTACATTTGAGTACTCACCTGAAGTGGAAGTGGAACTTAATCCCACAACATTTGCGTTGTATCAGAACTATCCCAATCCATTTAATCCATCGACGATAATCCGTTTCTCGATGCCGGTAAATGGAAATGTAGTTCTGAATGTTTTCAACACGCTAGGGGAAAAAGTGGCTTCACTTCTTAACGGACAAATGGAAGCCGGTTACCATGAAGTGTCGTTCGACGCTAAGAATCTCCCCAGCGGACTTTATTTCTACGAGATAAAGGCTGGAGATTTCAGTTCGATAAAAAAAATGATTTTAATAAAGTGATTTTAATAAATGCTAAAAGGACAGATTTGAAACAAAATCAATATTACAACTGGGATGTCAAGAGCGGTGATTACATCGCCGACAATTCAGAATACGATAAACTTTATCTGAAAAACAGAAAAAGAGAGAAACTGGTACGCAAACTCACATGGTTGGGTGTTGCCTCGGTATCGCTTCTGGTTTTCATCAAGATATTGTCGTACGCCGCCTGGAACTGACAACTCCTGAAAAAAGATTGAACCCGCACTTCGAAAGATTTGCGGGCTTTTTTAGACAGGATAGACAGGATTGGAACAGGATAGACAGGATTGGAACACGATGGGCACGATAAAACAAGATGGACAGGATACGGCACCCGAATTTTGAGGTAAACCCCCAAGTTTTGTGGGAGACTGTCCAGAGTTTTGTGTAAATGAGTAGAACCAACTGATTGCGCACCCTGTGCGCAATCACAGATATTTTTCAAATCTCTCTCCAAAGATAATACAGAGTTGAGAGATAATTGTTTTCCAGTCTCTAAGTATCATAGTCCACTTTTTCGACATGTCACGATAGGCAAGATACAACATTTTCAGTAAAGCATCATCGTTAGGGAAAATGGTACTCGATTTAGTAACCTTCCTGAATTACCTGTGCAGAGCCTCCACAGCATTGGTAGTGTAGATAACCTTCCGGATTTCCTGAGGAAACTCGAACATCACTGAAAGAGAGTCCCAGTTCGCCCTCCAGGACTTAAGAGTCTGAGAGTACTTCTGTCCCCATTTTTGTTCAAGCTCACCGAGAGCAGCCTGAGCAGACTTTTCATTGACGGCATTGTAAATTGATTTAAGATCTTTAAGGAACTCTTTTCTAAACTTCTCCGGAATGAACCTTGTGGAGTACCTGATCTGATGGATAATACACCTTTGCACCCTGCATTCCGGGTAGACAATATTGATGGCATCAACCAGCCCTTTGAGCCCGTCCACTGAGGCGACAAAGATATCCTCGACACCCCTTGTCTTGATCTCATTGAATACTGAGAGCCAGTAGGAGGCTGATTCAGAATCACCGATCCAAATCCCGAGAAGTTCCTTATTTCCTTCAGGATTGACTCCCAGAGCCGTATAAGCGGCTTTTGTGAGGACTTTACCGTCTTCCTTGACCTTGTAGTGGATTGCATCGAAGAAGACAAAGACATAGGCTTTTTGCAGGGGTCTGGTTTGCCAGGTCTTAGCCGATTCGACAACTTTGTCGGTAACGGTTGAGATAAAAGAAGGTGAGACATCGAGCCCGTAAATTTCCTCCAGGTGGGATTGGATATCCCTGACGGTCATCCCCTTGGCGTACATCGAGATGATCTTGTCTTCTATCGGACCGACGGTTGTCTGGTACTTTTTGACAACGACTGGATCAAACAATCCATTCCTGTCCCTAGGAACTTCGATCTCGATCTTGCCCTGATCATTCTTGACTGTCTTCCTGGATTTCCCGTTGCGGGAGTTACCTGAGTTATCACCATCGGGGGAGTGCTTTTCGTAGCCGAGGTGATCTGAGAGTTCGGCATCGAGCATTGATTCGAGGGCATGCTTCATGAGGTTCTTGATGGCACCGTTCTTCCCCATGAGATCCTCATATGTTTTAGCACCGGCGAGGTCTTTTTGCAGTTGGTCAATAGCTTCTTTTGTGAGCTTCATAAATTCTCCGAAATTAATTGATAAAATGGATAAAAAAGGGGAAAGGAAAACAGGGTACTTTTTCGCCCCCATTTCCACCCCCTCGGGGGTGGAACTGGGCTCCTTCCCAAACTATACATTTCTACCAATTACACAAAACTACTGACACTCCCTTTTGTGGGCATTATCTTGTCCATCGTGAAATATCTAGTCTATCGTGAAATATGTAGTCTATCGTGTTCCCATCTTGTCCATCATGTAAATATCTTGTCTATCGTGTTCCCATCTTGTCCATCGTGTTCCCATCTTGTCCATCATGTAAATATCTTGTCCATCGTGAAATATCTTGTCCATCGTGAAATATCTTGTGTATCCTGTTCCCATCTTGTCCATCGTGAAATATCTTGTCTATCTTGTTCCCGTCTTGTTCCCGTCTTGTGTATTATTGTCACATTTGTTATTTTCAGGGATAATCTACTATCATTTGGTAAAATATGACTATTGATCAAATTACTTACAAGGTTATCGGGTGTGCCCTTAGTGTACACAAAACGCTCGGCAGTGGATTTCGGGAGATAATCTATCAGCGTGCTTTGGCGATTGAATTAAAGAATGCCGGTATATCATTCATCCGTGAATTTACCATGCCAATTCATTACAAAGGTGAGGTGATTGGTGAGCGAAGGGTTGATTTCTTCGTTGAGGATGCAGTAATGGTTGAATTGAAAGCTACATCAGTTACCGAACCTGTCCACCTGGCTCAGGCAATTAATTATCTGGAAGCATACAATGCAAAAGATGGACTGATTATAAATTTCGGTACCCCAAAAATGGAATACCACCGTCTCTTTAATAAAAATCATTTGTGACTAAGGCTGGGAACACGATGGACACGATATTACAGGATAGACAGGATTGGAACACGATGGACACGATATTACAGGATAGACAGGATTGGAACACGATGGGCACGATAAAACAGGATAGACTGGATAAAACAGGATAGACAAGATACCGCTTCTGTGTTTTGGGGTTGTCCCCATAATTTTGGTGAGCTCCATTCTGTGAGATTTTAGGGAGACTGTCCAGAGTTTTGAGTTAAACCGACAATTCCCGGGGGCACTGTCCTGTCCATCGTGTAATATCTTGTCCATCGTGTTCCCATCGTGTTCCCATCCAGGTCACAATAATTTAATTTTAAGATATCGAAAATATCACTTGCAATAAGTCCGGAATTTTATATATTTGAATAACGCCTTTTCCCAATTGCGTTGAAAAACACAACACTACACAAATGAGGTCCCAAAACAGGACCCTCTCACACAATTTTCCTGCTTAGAAACTTTCTTTTTAGCTCATAAACCGGCAATATTCTTCAGAATCTGATTTGTCATCTTCCATTCTTTTTTGGATGCGATTTTGATGTCTCTTATTCAATCACTGGTTTGGTTAGGTTTTTTCAAGAACAAGCAAAAGGAAAATCATGTTTAACAAGTTCTTTTCTTCATTAATTATTTTAACGGCGCTCCTCGTCTTTGACGGATGGGGGCAAAGTGCGACAGTTACTCTTCGTCCATCTTTTGTGGATTTAAGCTCCCCCACATCATATAGTGCGGTATTAATGACGCTCTCGAGTTATTCCTCTAATGATGCGAAATATCGATTGTTTAGTACAAATCAATATAACTGCTGGAATGGTACGACATTTGTCTCTTCAAGTACATATTCTGCTGGACCTTCTGTTCCCGGTACACCAAGTAGTAGTTCAACATTCTGGATAATTTACCAAAGAGGAAACAACACTACTACCTCTGCTTCATATAGAGACAGATTGGGACCAAGTTATAGTACAAACTACCAAACCGTTGTATTACCTGCAGCTACTTCAATCTCATCACCATTTACACTTTCTGGGAATGTAAGTACCATCGGGGGATATACATTAACAAATCGATATGTTGTGTTAGGCTATAGTGCCATCTCCGGGGGTACTCTTTTATCCGCAACATCAACAGAGCTAACTTCGGGTAACTTCAGTCTTGTATGTGATGGCACTTCAAATGTTAAGAGAATTGAGATTAGAGATTTAAATAATACATTGATGAACACAATACTATCACCAGTGGCTGGTTGGACGGCAAATTCTTCTGTGAATGAACCAACTTCAGCCGCAACAGGACTTTCTATCTCACCCTTTAGTAGTATCTCCATGACATTAAATTGGACTAATGGAAACGGAGAGAAAAGACTTGTAGTGATGAAATCCGGATCAGCTGTTAATGGAGATCCTGTTGATGGAAGTGCTTATACAGCAAATTCAATTTTTGGATCAGGAGGTACTACTTCAGCAAATAATTTTGTTGTTTTTAATGGAACCGGGAATTCTGTTGAAGTAACCGGTTTAACGGCTGGAACTACTTATCATGTTGCGATCTATGAATATAATAGTGCGTCTTTGGATTATTTGACATCATCAAAATTAGTGGGAAATGAGACAACGGTGGGTTCTGGTCCGGATCCTAATGTTTCATTCACAGGTACGGACCCGGGTTCGGCACAAATCGTGGTTGGAACAACCAAAAATATTATTTACAGGACTCAACTCTCGGTTACAGGGGCAGATGTGACAATGACAGATGCCGGGTTTACAACATCAGGAAATTACACAGCTTCTGATATTCAAAGCGGGGGATTCAAGCTTTATTATTCTACAGATGCCACTTTGGATATTGGTGATATCGAGCTCGGAAGCATCTCCTCTCTGAGTGATGGTACAGCCGGAGATTTATTGCTTTTTACAGGTTTCTCTCGCGACTTTGCTGTTGGCTCCGCTTACTTGTTTTTAACAGCAGATGTTGATGCTGCAGCGACAACCTTAAGAACAATCAGTACTGATACTCCTGGAGCAGCAGATTTCACTTTTAGTGTCACAGTGACAAATTCTGGATCAAGTTTTACAGCTGGAAGCACTCATACATTTTACAAGAGCCCTCCCACACTGACTGCTGATAATTCTTCAAACACTGTTGATAATAATATTGATATTGCTTTCTCTGCAAATGCAGCATGGACAGCAGCAATCACCGCAGTAAAAATTGGTGGGACAGGTTTGACTGTAACGACCGATTATGAAGTGATAAATGGCATGATCACATTAAAGCCATCGGGAGGCAATTCACTTCTAACCACCGAGGGCAGCAAATTAGTGACTGTTGAAGCCACAGGTTATACAACAGCATCTGTCACTCAGCAGATAAATGCTGGTGCTCCAACAAGCAATTCGACCGCAACAATATCTGCAGCACTGGGATTGAACACAACCAGAACCGTAACCGTTACGGCGAAGGACCAATATAATAACCTGGTATCCGGATATACATTCAAGTACGATGCAACAATAACAGATGCAACTGCGACAACAGATGAAAGTTATACCATCGACGGGACTGCAAGAACTGTCACTGTAACTGACATCAATTTAACTACGGTTACAGACATCAGTGGAGTTGCAACTTTCACTATAGCACTACCTTCAATCGTTGATGCAAATGATGGAATAAGTGTACAAGTGCAACTTGATAATGGAACAACAAATGTTGGCACAGCATTTAGTTACATCAAACAACCTGTCCAGGTAATGATTTCTCATCTTTCTGTAGATTATGGTGCTGCTTCCGATGAATTTATAGTACTTTTCAACAATACGAACTCCGATTTCGACCTGAATGGATATGAATTACAGTATTTCGCTGCATCGGGTGGGACGGGTCTAAATATCCCTTTCGCTACTTCCACGATCATTCCCTCAAGAAAATACTATCTTTTGGCATCCAATGCTACTGTAACTGTTGGGAGTGTGGCTGTAACCAGGGATAAAAGTTTTACAAGTGGAATGGGAACTTCCGGACAGTTGCAACTGAGGCAGGCATCCACCCCATCAAATATTTTATATGCTGTCGCTTGGGGAACAATCACTTCTTATGTTGCCGGAATGACAGATGCAGCCACATGGTCAGGGGATGGAATGATTAGTCTGACTCCATCGGGAACTACATATGTAAGAAATGATTACAATACTTCCAACACACAATATTCTCATACTTTGGCGGCTAATATTGCATTCATCCCAAACAGTAGTGATGCCCCCCTCCCCGTGGAACTCACCTCCTTCACTGCAAAATCTTCCGGCACCACCGTCACTCTTAATTGGGAGACGAAGACTGAGGTTGACAATAACGGGTTTGAGGTTGAGAGAAGTACTAACGGCAACTGGCAGAAGATCGGTTTTGTGGAGGGACACGGAACGGCTAATTCACCGAAGTATTACAGTTTCGTTGATAATGGTGCGATCGGGAACAGGGTTCAGTACAGATTGAAACAGATTGACAATGATGGCACCACCGAGTACTCATCTGTTGTTGAAGTGGAGTTGAATCCGACTAATTTTGCTCTGTATCAGAATTATCCGAATCCATTTAATCCATCAACAATGATTCGTTTTTCGATGCCTGTAAGTGGAACTGTTGCTTTGAATGTATTCAATACTCTCGGTGAAAAGGTGGCTACACTTTTTAACGGACAGATGGAAGCAGGTTACCACGAAGTGTCGTTTGATGCAAAGAATCTCCCCAGCGGGCTTTATTTCTATGAGATAAAGACAGGAGATTTCAGTTCAATTAAAAAAATGATTTTAATGAAATAAGGAGGAGTTTATATTATGATGAGTGAAAATTCGTATTACAAATGGAATGTGCAAAAAGGCGACTATATCAGAAAAAACGGCGATTATGACAAGCTGTACCATCGCGGGTTGAAGCGGGACAGGATTGTTCGTGCTCTCTCGTGGTTCGGTGCAGCGTCAGTTTCTTTGCTTGTTTTTATGAAAATTCTGGCATACGCTGCCTTAAAATAGATTGTTTTTAACCTCACATCTACTGCCCCCTCTGACAAAAACGGAGGGGGTTTGTATTTTCTGTCAGGACAAAGGTTCAATTGAATTATTTGCCAATTCACAAAGTCATTGTTTGTTAAATAATTATTATCGTTCTAATTGACTTGTTAGTAAGGCAGGTTAATCGTAAGTTTGAAGGACTTAATTTTGGGTTTTATGCCGAAGATAAATAAACGATTTCCGGCAAGGGACCCGGTTATTTATAAAAAAATGGACATAAAATGTTAAAAAAGATTTTTCCTTTGTTTTTGTTGTTTTCGGGTTTGGTGTTCGGTCAGACCTTGAATGTAACCATCCAGCCAAAATTTATTGAGGGTATAAACGGTACAAACGCTGCCAGAATGCCTTTTGCATATTTTGCGACTCTATCAGGACTTACCCCAAATGCCACCTACAGATATTTCAATCAGTTTGTCATTTCAACCGATCTGCCAACGGCGAATGGAGCAGGTAATGTGATTTTTGTAAGATCCGACAGTGATTTTGTAAGAACTTCGGGACCTTCATTAGCCACTTATGGCAACTATGGTACATTCACAACCGATGCTACCGGCAACTACACCGGCTGGTTTGTAAACGAACCTACAGGAAATGCAACCCGTTTTATCCCGGGTAATTATGTGTTCCTGCGAATCAATATAAATGATGGTGCGAACGGAACAACTGTTGTCACAAGACTGACATCAACGGATTCGACACAGGTAATAAAATTTGATACTGCTCCAACAAATGCAGGTTCCGGACTCTGGAGCAGATCTACAGCTCCTGCGAAAAGTTTTGTTGTGCTCTATGACAACGAAGCCGGAACAGGAAGACCCCTTGCCGCCACTTTTGTTGAAAATGACGGTACGGCAAACACAACCGCCAATTCATACGCACCCTTTTACAGCGACAGCGTAAATGCAATCACCGGATCATGGGGCGTGATTATACCCAATACCAATCCGTTGGGAGTAAGAAGAATTGAAGCCAGAATGATGGACGGAACAGCCTATCCCAATGCTGCAACCGATGCAGATGGTGTTTGGGGAAGTGTAAACACCGTAAATCCAACTGCCGGGCTTACTGCGATGATGATTCCCTCGGAACTCGCACCACTTCCGGTTGAACTGACTTCATTTTCTGCCACCACTTCAGGAAGCAAGGTTATCCTTTCATGGTCGACTGCAACGGAAGTGAACAATCGTGCATTTGAAGTGGAGAGAAAAGATAACGGAGCCTGGAGAACAATAGGAAGTGTAGCAGGAAACGGTACCACAACTGCTCCAAAATCGTATTCCTTCGCAGATGAAAACCCAGTTTCGGGTAAAATTGCTTACAGATTGAAACAGATTGATTTTGACGGCACTTCCTCGTACTCACAGTCGGTTGAAGTGGATATGACTCCTGTAGAATTTAATCTTTCACAGAATTATCCAAATCCATTCAATCCATCAACTGTGATATGTTTTTCATTGCCTTCTTCTTCAAATGTTTCGTTAAGAGTGTATAACACTCTTGGTGAAAAAGTTGCTGAACTTGTAAACGGTGTGATGCCTGCGGGTAACCATTCGGTTGAGTTTAATGCTGCAAAGTTGAACAGCGGACTTTATATATATGAGATTAAAGCCGGTGATTTTACTTCGAGCCGGAAGATGTTGTTGTTGAAATAGGTACCGCCCGTACCGCCCCCTTGATCCCCCTCCTTATAAAGGTGGGGGAAAAGACTGACCGGAGTTGGGTGCCGGGAAATTTAACAGAACACGGATAAAACGGATTTTCCGGATTATCCGTGTTCTGTTTTAAAAAAGAGCTTTTGCGGTTCGACAATCGAGGACGATTGTCGCTCCTTTTCCAAAAATAAAGGTTTTAACGACTCAAATTTTAAACCTCGAACCTCAAAAAGTCTCAAACTCATAACTCATAACTGTTATGTTAAAAAGCAATAGGAGCACCCAAGTTTTCTTCATTTTCTGCACAAATTTCGTTTATATATTCGCTTTGTCCTCTTAGTTACCGAAAGGGTGGACATAGAATCTCCATGAGGGTGTCAAG